>WNFR01000034.1_pt1 | contig 236129 bp, 207 predicted proteins | sample 5400221 | NCBI WGS metagenome assembly WNFR01 (sample SAMN13153357, study PRJNA577476) | soil metagenome | isolation source: 40 cm soil under Madrone tree | place: USA:California | collected 2016-06-14
CGACGGGGCGACCCGGAGACAGGGAGAGGGGGCGAATAGGCGGCTGTGGTGCTGGTTCCAACGGAGCTCAATCTCGTACCTCGTGGTCATCTCAAAGTAGAGTGGCTTCTCTCGCGTCGCCGTGTCGCCCCGTCGCCCAGTCTCCGGGTCGCTTCTAGCACTTCTTCAGCAGCGCGGGTGCCGTGATAGAAAGCTTCTTCAAACAGCGGCACGCCGCTCAGATCTGTGTTAGCAAAATGGATCCCGCGATAAGGTTTCGACGCGGTGCTTCGAGCCTCACTCCAAACAAATCCTGGTCGAGGTCTGATCATCGCGTGACCCCAGCGCATCACGTCAAGGCGATCCGTCAGCGAACGAATCTCGGGATGCGCCCGAGACAGATCCGTCAACGCCACATCTGCCCATTCATCGCGCCCAGCGGACAGCAGTCTCGATCTCGCCTCGCGCGGATCGGCATCGCACAGAGGATAATAATACGTGAACACCGTTGGTCCACGATCCAATCCTCGCTGATGAGTCGCAACAACATAACCAAGCGACTTGCTCTCATAAAGCACATTGTCCCACGCCATCGGAAACCCCCGGTCCCCTGGTCTGTCTTTCAAGAACAGATTCGCAACCATCCACGCACCGTATTGAAACTCCGAGACGTGAGGCGGCGGATTCTCTCTGTAAGGACGAATGACGTAGTTAGTCAGAAAATGCGGGGCAGCGAAGATCACCTGATCAGCATGAAAGCCGCTCGCCGTTTGTCCCTCGTGATCGATCGCAATTACGTCGACGCCAGTTCTTCCGATCGCAGCAGTTGGAACAATCTCGCAGGCGGCGAGTCCCAGTCTAACTTTCGATTTCACTTTGTTGTAAAGGTGAGAAGCCAACCGGCCATTCCCTTCGGGCCACGTCATCAACGGTCTCGCTTCAGCGCCGGGCTTCGTCACGCGCGATGCAAAGTAGAAAAGTCCCGCCCACGCACTTGCCTGATCGAGCGTCAATCCGTAATCGTCACGACACGCGTAGTCGATCAACCAGCGAAGGCGCTCTGAGTGCCATCCACGAGTATCAAGCCATTCCGCGATCGTGACTTTATCGAGCGACGTTACTTCAACGTCATCCGATCCAGTTGCAACCGGAATCGCGAATGCTCGGCGGCCTTTCGAGTCACGCCACGCCACCCATCGATTGACTTCAGCGTTGAACGCGTCGAACTCCGCAAGGTCCTCCGGGCTCGCGCCCGCGTGCAGGTAGAGGCCCTCATACCAGCGGCCTCGATAGAAGACCCGCTCTTCAGGATCGCGACAGAGAAACTGTTCAGCGATGACGGGCTGGCCTTCAGCATCGCGCCCTTCGAGCACGCCCATCTCGTCAAGCAACGACATGAGCCCGGTGTTCTCTTTCATTGGGGCCGGCAAATAGTGCGCGCCCCACGGATAAGAAACAAGCGGCCCGGAACCGCTGCGAGACGTTCCTCCGGGCGCCTGTTCAAGTTCGATCAGCACGAAATCTTCGAAGCCTGCTCTGAGCAATTGCCACCCGGCAGAGAGGCCCGCGATTCCCCCTCCGACTATGACTGCGCCAACTCGCATCCATTGATCTTCAGAGGGTGAGACACGCAAGCCGTCTCGAATGCGATGGCCAATCAGGTCAGAGGCGCCGACGATTTCCCCTTCCGGTAACCGAGGCGGTGGTTGCCCTGACCTGCAAGCCGCCAACGCCGCAGGCACACCCAGGAACGCCGCAAGCACTTCGCGCCTTGTGAAATCATGTTTGCTTGATGAACTAATACGCATCGAGTGAACAGTCTAACAATAGAAGGTTGGGAAGGGTGGCTTGCCCCCGCGCGATTAGCTCAACGATCAAAGCGGGGCAAGCCACCCTTCCCAACCTGTTATCGTTCCACTACAGCTTCGGCTTCCAATCCCATAGAGGAGACTACTTCGCAGCGGGCCGGCGAAGGATGGAGACAACTTCTCTGCCCCCTATCGCAGTTTCGCCCACGGTGACACCCACAAAAGCAAAGCTCTCCGCCCCCGCCGCGTTAAGTTCTTTTTGCATAGTCGAGGTCTTCTTTGTCGCGAGAAGTTTGTATTCCCACTGAATTAGCCGGGCCTCCAGATCGCGTTCGAGAATGACGATGACTTCCTTTCCGCCGAACGTTGACGAATAAACCGACTGGCCTTTGTATTCGAACCCCGCATTGCCGGCCAGCTGAAGCTCCTTCTGCATGGTAGAGGTCTTACTGGTAGCCAGAAGCCTGTACCGGTAGCGCTCCTTTTGCGAGGAAGGATCTCTCGACATGATGACTACAACTTCCGAACCTCCAAAAGAAGTCTCGCCACCCATCGTGCCTTCGAAGCGGAATCCAGCATTGGCCGCCTCGTTCATTTCCTTCTCCATAGTTGACGTCTTGTTAGTCGCGAGAAGCCGAAACTCGCGCTTCTCCGCTGCTTGAAAGGAAGGCTGTGAATTCGCTTCGGCTGAAGCAATCGTGCCGGACACTCTTTCCGTGGCGATGATATTGCCGCGTCCGCCGTTTGTTGAACCCGTCTGGCCCAAGGCTACGCCGGTCAGGAACAGAGTAACCACGAAGATTCGTTTAAACATTTTCCCTCCTGGAGTCGTGATTCTCTTGAGACGCATTCACCGCGGCCGTTCGTTGCAAGCGCCGCGACTCTACTTCAAGATTATTCTTACTCATACCGCTTCCACTCAGACTCGTAGTATCGAACAAGCGCTTGATTGTCCAATCGATTGACTTCGACCGGTAGCGCTTGAAGGTCCGCGGGCAACACGAATAGCGCGGCCATCGCCTGATCATCAAGGAAACGCAGACCCGCCAACGCATGCGCCGGTACATCGAACGGCGCTAGTCCCGCAAGCGCGAAGCCCCAGACTCCAAACGACGGCACCGCGGTTTGATAAGGCTTCACCGCGAAACCCGCCGCTTCGAGGGTCTTTACGATGCACCAGTACGAGTTTCGAGCGAAGAGCGGCGACGTGCACTGCACAGATATCGCGGCATCGCCGGACAGGCTCGCTTTGAGGAGTCGATAAAAGCGAGTCGTGTACAGCTTTCCCAGAGCAAAAGTATTCGGATCGGGAAAGTCGACAATCGCAACGTCGAAAGGGCCGCGCGCTTCCTCGAGCCATATCATCGCGTCCTGGTTGATCACCTGGACGCGTGAATCGGAGAATGAGTGCTTGTTCAGTTCGGCAAGTGGTGAGAATGCCTGAGAGAGATTCGTCATTGCAGGATCAAGATCGACAAGAGTAACGGACTCAACAGACGGGTAGCGTAGTATCTCTCGCACAGCGAGTCCGTCGCCGCCGCCAAGCACCAGCACGCGCCGAGGCGCTCCGGTGAGCGTCATCGCCGGATGAACCAGCGCTTCGTGATAGCGATATTCGTCGGCGGAGCTGAACTGCAGGTGGCCGTTAAGGAAAAGCTGAAATCCGGCTCGTCCTCGCGTTACAACTATCCGTTGATACGGCGTCGTGCGTGAGTAGATGATCTCGTCCGCAAACAACTCATCTTCCGCAAGCGTCGTCAGCGAGTTTGATTTGATGACCCCGATGGCCAGCAGCGCGATGACTATCGCCGCTCTCGCCCGCAATCCGGACACATCGCCCTTGATCAACGGCCGCATAAACCAGGTCGCCCACAAACCGACTCCTGCGTTTAGTAATCCAAATAGCAGCGATGTGCGAACGAGCCCAAGCTTCGGAACAAGGAATAGGGGAAACAAAAGCGATGCTACCAGCGCTCCTACGTAATCGAAGGTCAGCACCCGCGAGACCAGCTCTTTGAAGTCGAGCGCATCTTTGAGGATTCGCATCAGCAGCGGCAGCTCGAGGCCAACAAGCACGCCTATGCCGAAGACCAGCCCGTACAAAACGACCGGAAAGTAACTCAACCTCCCGAAGCTCAAGAAAAGCAGCGGCGCCGATAGCCCTCCAAGCAGGGCTACGCCTAACTCTACTTCGATGAACTTTCGCGCTAGCCCGGTTTCTATGAAACGAGAGAGCCACGCTCCAACCCCGAGCGCGGAAAGGTAGATTCCGATGATGAGCGAGAATTGAGTTACCGAGTCCCCGAGCACGTAGCTCGCCAGCGTTCCCGCGAGCAACTCATACACAAGCCCGCACGTGGCTATGATCAGCACGTTCAGGAACAGTACAGGGGTGCGATTCATCTACTAACCATGCACGGCGGCGGCTACAATCAGCGCGATTCCGATGATCACGGACCCGATGATGATGGCGAGAGAAGTGTTCTGATCATCTTCAATTTCTTTGCGGATCGAGAATGGCGAGACCTTGACTATGATCCAAAACGCGAGCCCGAAGAACAGCAGCCCGATTATCGTAAAAGCAACCGTCGTTACGACTAGCCTTGCGAATGGGTCGATTGGCATTATTTTCCTCCTCGGTAACCTGAGTGCCAGAAGTGAAACGAGCGATAGCCGCCGGGCGACTGGCGCACATCGGCCGGCACGCGTTGTCTTTCGGGATCGCCGAATTCTTTTCCGGTGAACGCAACCAGCATATACCCGCCGATCACCACGGCTCCAATGATCAAATAAAGTTTCGTCAGCATCTCGTTGTTCCTGTAGGGGCGGCCCTCCGTGGCCGCCCCTCGATCGTCAAACAAGCAGCTCGCGTGGCAAAGAGGGGTGGCCACGGAGGGCCGCCCCTACATGCCTACGAACCGAACGGGCTGTAATCGCTGTCCGCCCAACGGCGCCGCTCGAAGCTGAATTGATGAAGCGCAACAAACACCGGGATGATCGAAATGAAGAGCATCGCCAGGAACCAGTGCAGAAATCTCGGAACGCCCTGTTCGATGCGAACGCTCAACGTCACCGGCTGCTGCCATCTCTCCCATTGCGCTTCCAGCCGCAGCATGTACTGTCCTGCAGGCATCGCCGAAAGATGAATGCTCGGCGACTGGCTTCCTTCACTCCACGATTCACCGTCGTCAACGCCGTGATAGTACTCGACGGGCAGCGAGAACGTTTGGACATCGCCGGTTGCGTCGCTAATCAAATCGCCCTCGACATACAGCCAGGTATTATCGACGTTCGATCGCGCGGTTACCCTGATATTCTTGCGGCCGTTCAGTTGAAACGGTTCGCTGAAGACCGATTGCGTGCCCTCGGAGTTAGCGACGGGTTGAAAAGCAAATGTTTGTTCGTAGACCTTCGCGCGAGGACCCGTAGCGTTGATCACCAGTCCAAGAAGAAACGTTGCCGCCAGCAGCAGGCCCCAATACTTGTAAACTTTCTTATGAAGAAACGGTTGATTCGGAGCGGTCTTCGACGTGCGAGGAAGGCCCGTTATTCCAAAAGCCTTCTCGACATCCTCGCGCTTCATATAAGTGCCGAGTGACCAGTTGATCTCACCGGTCTGGACGGAGCGCGCTTTCTTGCCCTTTTTCTTTGGCGCAGGCTCGGTTCCTTCTTCTGGCGCCGCCGGCATCAATGTGGCTTCCATCGACAGCATCCGCGGCGGATGAACGTAGTCGGCCGAGCGCGTCGTCTCTCCTACCTCGACCTTCCAGAAGAACTCGCCGATAACGTATTCGACTCGCGCGATTGCATCCTGATAGAGCTTGTAGCTTTCCCCCTGAAACTGAATGGCGTCGCCTTTGCCCCCGAAGGCGCCGCTCTTATGAAACACATCTCCCGGCGGAACGGTCTGCACATAACTCCAGTTGTCGTCGCTTCGAACCAGCCAGCGAAACCCGATCTGCGCGTTGTAGAGCAGGAACTCTTCCCAGTAGTAGCGCACTCCTTCGTACTCGACGCTGCGAACCATGAACCCGATGACCATCTGCTTGACGCCTTCAAACTCGCCGATTGATCCGATTGGAATAACCAACGGAGTCTTCGGCGGCTGAAGCGCTTGCATGAACTCGAGCCGGCCCTGGCTCACGTCGAGCAGCGAGCCGCAATTCGGACAAGTTACGCGGAGCGATTGATCGGGCGCGCGCAACTCAAGCGGCCCCCCGCATTGCGTGCAATTGAGCTGAGTTGAAGTAATGCGCCGCGCTTCCCCATCCCGCGCGACGGCGATCGAGAGACCGAGTTCCGCCAGAGTCACTTCGCGACCCACAAACACCAGCGGCGTAGCCTCGCTGTAGTCGAGCGTAGCGAAGATGCCGTGAGGCCCCGACAAGTCGGCATATTCGTACTCAGCGCCGGGCGTCAACTTGTAGGGTATCTCACCTTGAGCACCGAGTTGGGTCGCTACGCTCTTTTCGGCGACGGTCAGCGGCACCGAGGTTGGCAATGCGGCGATCGGTTCGCCTAACTGGATCGCTTCGAACGGAGGAATCAGAGTCTGCTCAGGCAGAGATTGCTGAAAGGTGAGATAGAACCGGCCCTGAGCTTCGGCAAGCCAGCCCCATCGGCCATCCTGAAACGCGGCGTACCACTCGTCCCACATCCCGCCGGCATCGTGACCAAGCTGCGCGCGGCCGGTCAGCTCAAACTGAATGTTCTGATAAGCGCCGCGCAGTCCGACCTCGAGCGGTGAGTTCGTTTCGACCAGCGCCGCGACCTTGCCCAGGTCTTCGAGCTTGCGATCCCCGCGCGCGACAACTGACTGACAGAACGGGCAGACGACGACAATGGACGAGCCCATCCTGAAGGCGATCGGGGCCCCGCACGCTGGACAGGACGCTTCAACACTCATTGGCTGATAACCTCGAGCAAAGACGGGAGACTTGAAACCTTCGCTTCGAATGACGCATCGCTTGACGCTTCAGATCCTCGATCAGCTTCTGAACCGCGCACCGCCGTGCGAACCGTTACTCGAGTTGCTTTCAATATCGATTGTAATCTCGCTTCCCAGGCAAATTCCGGGCGCGGCCGGCAACAATAAAGGTTGAACGTTACGGCTCCTGTTTCAGGAAACGTGTGACAAGCAAGATGAGATTCGGTGAGCAGGTATAAACCGGTCACGCCGCCAGGCTGCGGGAACTGATGCCACAAGGGTTCGCCGACGACGCGCAACCCGAGGTCGGCTACGACTTCGTCGCAGACACTTCGAACCACTTCGACATCGCGAAGGAGATTTGCAGAACAGCCTTCCGCATCAATGAGCCATTCAGTGCCAATGTTCATAATGATTGCTTGAGAATTGCGCCGGCAAACGGTGACAGGTTACAGGGAGAGATACCGACGTGCAAGGTTGCGTGAGTTCATCACAAGAGCCTAGAAGCCGAACTCTGCAAGGTCGCTCACAGATTGGGCGAAGTGTACGATACGACTCTTAAGAGTCACACGAATTACTAGGGCGAGAAAAATAATGGAGAGCTTAACACCTCGAGAAGTTAGGTTGAGTTCTCAACGGCTACCGATACGAGTTCGGAAAGTACGGCGGCCGAGGTTCCCATATGGAAAAGATTACAGACCCAGAATTCATCAAAGCGGTTGCTGCCTAAGCTCGCTTCGCAGAGAAGTCAACAAGGAAGTTCGAGCAGCCGCGAGCGAGAAGCCCGCAAAGGAGCGGCTGCCGACTGAGACGCAGCTAAAGGCAGCCGAGCGGATTGGACGTCTAGCCCTCGACGCCGATCTTTCCGTTATTCGCCAACAGCTAATCAGCTTTGCACTCGACTACGAGCGCATCCGTGCGACGATGCCCGCAGGTGACGAACGGACCCGACGCATGGAGGTTGTTACGGCGAAGATCAGGACACTTGCGATTGCTGGATTCCCTCTCATCGATGAGTTCTCTCAGAGTTCCTCGCCAGGACAGAGGCTGTTGGCTGTCGTAATGCTTCAGGTGAAGCCTGACGCGCAATACTTGCCTTGGCTCGCAGAGCGGCTGGCAGTAGAAAAACCATTTATTGGTTACCATGCTGCGGTAGCGCTTCTTACGGCAGCCCGAGTCCTACCCGTAACCGACCACCAAAAGATTCTCGACGCAGTTCGGGCGGCCAAGTTGCACCTCGGCATCGGAAAAGATACCACAGACCGAATGGATATTCTTGACGCTGCAGAGAAGGAGCTTAGCGGGCCCGCCAAAAGGCGCAAGTGAATAATTGCTACGAAAGCGTCCACTTCAACATAATCGTTTCGGAGGTTCCGATGAAGCCTTTGGGGAAAGGAGTAAAGATAGAAAGACCTAAAAGAGAAAAGGTCACGCGCGAAGAAGCCTTGAAGCGCGTCAAGGCATTCTCAAAGCGGAAGGAGAAACTCATTGCCTCTATCCGAGAAGGTTCGCATTGAGCTTTTCATTCCCGATCTGCCAGACCCGATTTATTCCAATACTCACTCCGAGTGAAATTTGATTCCCAACGGTGATTTAAGACCCACCTGTTTCCGCATTCACTATTCCTGCGCTACGTTGTTTACGATACAATGCGAGCCGTCGCACCGGTGGGAAGGGGCAGTACCTCACAGACCTACGTAGATGCAGATGCTCGCATCTATCGGCACAAGCTTTCAGACATTCGTCTGATCCCGGATCCAACTGATTTCAGATTTCAAATCCTAAAGGAGGATACTAATCATGAAGACTCACAAGGGCGGCTCGCTCAAGGGCCGCGCCGGAAGCGCCGTCGACAAGAAACAAATGGCGGCCCTGGTGGCGGCAAAACCATCGGCCGCAGCGCAAGACCGCGTCAGCGGCCCACGCAAAGGCGAGCATCATCCGCCAAAATTAAAAGGCACCGACAAAACAGCGCGGCCCAAGAGCAGCAAGCTTAAGTACGAGACCGAGGGTGCGCCGGCAAAGGGCGCCAAGGGAAAGGGCGTTAAGCCGACCGGACCTTCAGACACGCCGGCTCCCACCAAGAGCTGGCAAGCCACGCTCGCTGCGAAAGGTGGATTTCCCGCCGATGCCCAAATAGCCGTCTCGAGCACGCACGTGATTATCACGAGCCGGCAGCGCATGAGGTATTACGACAAGAATGGCGTCGCCGCCGGCAACGACTTCAGTTCGACGACCTTCTTCTCTGCCGGTTTAAGCCTTAAGGACGCGGCAGGCAACACGATCGACTCGTGGAACGACCTTCGCTGCATCTTCGACTCGTACCGGAAGCGGTTCTGGGTAACGGCCTATGCGGGATACAGCGGCGCCGCGAACGTACCGGCCTCCAAGCGCAGGTACTACATTCCAATGGCCGTCTCGAAAACGCAAAACCCGTTGGACGGATGGTATTTTTATTACACGGACGGAGCGGCTCAACAAGGAGTAGCCAACAGCTCGATATGGCAAGCCGGTGACGCGCCCGACTATCCGGTGATGGGAATCGACAAGCTGGCGGTTACGATCACACACTCCGTCAACAACACCAACCGCAGCTACTGGCGCGTGTTCTTCTTCCCGGCCGACTCGTTCGCTGCCGGCACTTTTCAGAGCGGCTGGCAGTTTTGGGATTTGAAAAATCCGGATGGCAGCGCGCCCTCGATAATCGCGCCGGCGGTTCATCACGGCTCGCCAGCCGGCGGCCGCGCGTACTGGCTTAGCAGGCAGGGTTCGGACCAGATCGTCGTGTGGGCGATCACCCATCCATTCGACGCCGCACGCGCGGTCAAGGCGGTCGCGGTCAAGAGCGCTTCGGGATTCAGCAGCCCGGTCAACGGACAACAGAAGGGCTCAACCAAAGTGATCAAATTCACCAATCTAGGGACGAACGTGATGAAGGCGGCGTACCGAAACGAGCTCCTGCACCTGGTGACCAACGACGCGCACGACTGGGGCGCTATCGGGAAGGTACGCACCTCGATTCACTACATGCGATTGCCCGTCTCGGAGTGGCCTAGTGTTCCGGCGCCCCCGGCGTCGGGAGGCGTCGATCGAGTCTTCGGCGGCGGCAGCGTCAATGAGGATATCACCGGGTTGAAGCACTATGGCTGGGCTGCGGTCGAGGCGAACAAGAACGGCGATGCCATCATCGGGTATGTGCGGACCGGTGAGAAGCTCTACCCCGAAGTTCGGGCCAGCCTGTATAAAGCGAACGAAGCCGATATTCGTCCGAGCCGGCAGGTCAAAGCAGGTGACAAGTCTGCCGACAACCCGAACATCCCGGGCGCGAACGCCATTCTTCCCTGGGGTGACACTTCGGGTGCTTCGGTTGATCCGTCGGACGATACGGGTATCTGGGTCGCTCAGGAGTACGCGAGCAATACGGCCAATGGTAATGGAAACTACGACATCTGGGTCGCGAAGTTTCTCAGTTAGGTAGATGTCACTCAATGATGGACTGTAGGGGCGTCCCTCCGTGGGCGCCCCTCTTAGCCGACAAATTGTCCTGATTGGTAAAGAGGGGCGGCCACAGAGGGCCGCCCCTACACGTGTTCAGCAAACCGTCTATTTACCGATGCGTCTCGACGGCAACCCGATGTGGATGTGTGCTCCGGTCGCAGATCCGGGCACAGCGTAGTGAAAAGCGATAAACGGGATGCCCTGGCTTCGGAGATAGTCCATCAAGGTCTTGCCCTCGCTGCTGTCGGGGCTCAGAGCTACGTCCATCGCGTTGCGATGATCGAAGCCCAGATGATCGTGAACCCCTGTCTGACCGAACGCGCTGATCGGAAGCGCATGATGGAATCTCCCGGTAAAGAACACCTCCACCTTGGAAGCGTCAGACAGCGCCCAATGGGTCGGGCCGTTGTATCGAATCAGAGCCGCTGTCGCTTGATAAGCCCCAACTCTCGATGGCCCCAGCTTTTCGAGTTGCCGCTCACCGCTAGCTTCGGCGATCAGGTTGTCCGACTCGCCTATCTCTTTCCTGGTGCCGTTGACCTTCGCCTGCGCAGCGGCGAGGGCGCGCTCGCTTTCCTCAACTTCTTTTTTTGAAATGATGTTTTGAGACAGCAGCGCTTTTCGTTTCTCCAGCGTATCGGTCGTCGTTTTGACGTCGGCTTCTTGAAACACCAACAGCTTCTGCAGGCTGTCTTTGTAGTTTTTGGCGGCTACTACAAGGTCGGCCCTGGCTTGTGAGATCTGGCTGTTGAGCGTCGGTTGAGACTTGCGAGCGGGCGTCTTCTTCTTCTTGCTTTGTGCCAGCGACGTTTCGCAGTTTGCGATCAAGAACAGTGTCAAGATAATCGCTGCAAAATGTCGCCATAAGAATATAGGGCAATCGTGATCGGTAGGGGTCGGACGTTTAGTTTGGCGCAAAGACGCATAGGTTCGCAAAGCCGCAAAGCATCGATCTGTTATTGCCGGATGCATCAAATCTTCCTATGGTCGTAGCGTTCCGCGAGCCGCCAGCGTTGAACCATCACTACGTGACCATCAGGCTTAAGCCGCACACTGATTTCGTCCCGTCTGTTCGGTTTGGCGCCTTCGCCTCGCGCAAGCACATCGACAACTTCTCCATAGCGAATCACGCTCGTGAAAGTGCGAAACCCCACAATGTCACCCACTCTCACTGTCTTAATCATAGCACTCCGAAGGGGCTTCGACGCAAAGACGCCGAGACGCCAAGCCGCAAGGCTCTTTTTTTGAGTTTGCGTCTTTGCGGCCCTGCGTCTTTGCGTTAACGAACCCTTTACCCCTTACCAGCGATGCACGCGACTTCAATACCCATTCCGCCCAGCAACTGAGTGCCGACCGTCGCTCGAGCCGGAAAGTCGCCGCTGAAGTATCGCCGGTAGACTTCATTCATCTTGGCAAAGTTCGCGAGGTCCCCAAGATAGACGTTGACGTTCACCACGTCGGCGAGTTTCCCTCCGCCGGCTTCCACAATAGCTTTGATGTTCTCGAAGACCTGAACCGCCTGCTCCTCGAACGAGGCGGGCATTTTACCGGTCTGCGGATCAAACGGCCCCTGCCCCGCGACGTAGATGGTATTGCCCGCTACAATCGCCTGGCTGTACGGGCCGGCTGGTTTGGGAGCGCGATCGGTCGAGACCTTTCGCTTCGTGCTCTTTGGCTTTGCCTGGACCTTTGTGCCCGCATGCGCGCCGCCGGCTGTGCCTGCGACGAGCGCGGTTGCGCCAGTGGCCGTGATGAATTTTCTTCGTGTCATGTCTTTCGCTCCTGTTCTGGTTTTGTGATCTAAGTGTTACGCGCGGTGAATAGCTGTGGCGTTCGAGCCTACAATGTCTTTAGAAACGCAATGAGCGACGCGCGCTCCGCAGCTGAAAGATCGAGCCCGAACTCGTGTCCCTTCACTGCTCGCGTCTTCACCCCATAACCCTTGAAGCCCGTCGGCACATAATCATCCCGCAAGCGTCTTGCGTCAAACCAATCTTCAAGCGTAGCGACCCATCCGCCGTGCCCGAACGGGCCTCGATACCAGACGCCTTTCAATGAGGGCACCTTGTAGTAGCCAGTCCCGCGCCGGCTTTTCATCGTCAGGCTCGGATTCGTCCCAACCGACAATGACAGGACGTCGTACTTCTGACGATGCTCCGGCGGAACTTTGAATCCATCCACCGGCGTCAGCCTGTTGTTCGTGTACAAAGGAGGCGTGTGGCAACCGGCGCAGCCTTCCCTCTCGAACACGTTCTGTCCCAACGCGGTAGCAGAGTCGATTTTATTCGGGTTCGGCGGCGGTTTGAGAGAGTAAACATACAGCGCCAGCGCGTATAGCTGTTCGTCACTATAGCGGCTCTCAGTCGTGGGATCGGGCAGCTCTCCTTTCGGCCTGAACTTCCCATATTGCGAGAGCATATCAGCGCCTTGATTTAGCGCAGCGTAGCGCATCAGATCTGCGATAGTACGGTGGCGGACAAGTCCGCTTGAGTCGAGATAGCGCCGGTCCTTGACTCCGATCAAATCCGGGATGCGAGCCGGAAAGAAAGCGCTCGATCCCTGACGTGCACATACGCCGGGTGTTATCGCTTCGAGGACAGAAGCGATTTCATCAACTGACATACGATCGGGCCGCGAATTCGGGTCATCAGCGAGCCAGGGCGCAGCATAGCTTCGACGCATGAAATTCCTCAGCCCCCTGAGAGCCTCATCTTTGTCTCTGGCTTGTGCCGCTTCCAGTCTTGATTCGTACCCAAATGTGCGGTCATCGGGAAAGTTCCCTTGCGCACCCTTGATCGTGGTCCCATCCGGCATCACGCGTGTGTGGCACATCGCACAGGAGAGAATCCCGACCTCTACTTTTCCTTTCTCCCTGATCACGTATCGCATGTTTGGGAAGATGCCTTCTCTCGTTATCGGCACGTGGTTCTTCTGATACCAGGCGGGATCTCTGACTTCCGAGACGAGCATGCCTGATGACACAAACTCGATCGGCGCGTCAAAAACGATCTCGCCTCCTTTGATCCAGTCTCGTTCTGTTTTGAGCGTTGCGGCGTCAAAAGTGATCTCCGGTTGCAGCTTGCCGAGCCGGGCGAGATATCCTGGCGGTTCCTTACCGGCGGCATAGATTGGATAGCTTTTGTAGATCGGCCGAACGGGTATGCGGTAGTAGTAGTCAGCGGAGATATGTTTGGGCGAGCCGGCAGGATCGGCGAGCGGTAATTCCAACTCAGCTATCTCATCATCGACCCACGTCTTTGGGATGTCAGGCTTCCAGATCGTCTTTGCTTGTTTAGCCCTATCGCTGTGCGGTAAGAGCAGCCATCCGATAAGGAATACGATCGTTAGGAAACAAACCTTTAAGCTTGTATTATTCACCGCAACCTCCCGCATCAGGTTCTAATCTTTTGCTCCAGTTGATTGATGCGGACCGTATCAATGTCAGGGTAGTGGACCAAAGCATAGATCATCGACTTGGTGTCTTCAGTCAAGTGGGTTGAATTACATTCCCATCGGCTCATCGGCGGTCGGTCCATAAATTGACGGAACCTTTGCACCTGCCCACCTTCAGTTACTGTCGGCCATCTTGGTCGCCTGCCAGCTTACGGCCTGCCACTTGCCGTTCCGCTTAAGAAAGGTGCCGGTGTTTAAGAAGTTCGAGACTTCCACCTTCCCTTCCTTCTTGCTAGTCCCGGCCAATCTAAAGGCAACGATCGCAGTAGTGCCGTACTGCTGAATTCGAATATCTTCGGCGGTGAAGACCGTCGCCGGTTCTCCAGGCTTGGGCGCCGCCGCCGCGCGCAGGTCACGCATGATGTCGGCTTTTCCCTTTCGTCGCCCAGCAGAAGTTGTGTAGATCAGATCATCGGCCCAGAAGCGGTCGTGCATCGCAGCATCGTTGCGCGAGGCGCCGTCCAGAAAACTCTTTAGCAGCGCAGTAAGTTCGGCGGCATCCGGCGCCGTTTGTGCTTGCAAAACGGAGCAGAACATCAGTACCACTATTGCGGGTGAGAGAATGGCTTTCATTGTTTTCTCCTGAAGGTTTTGATGGACACCTGTAAGGGCGTCCCTCCTTAGAAACCGCGATCTTTGCGGTCCTTTGCGAGCTTTGCGAAAAAGGAATCCGCTCGAGAAAGGAGAGATACGTTAGCGCAAAGCTCGCAAAGGACCGCAAAGCTCGCAAAGCACTAGATTCACTTCGAGAGTATGTGCGTGGTTGTCACATCGGCTATCAGCTTGTCGTTGTCGCCGAAGACAGTTGTGCGGACGACGCTGACGGTTCTTCCCTTCTTAACAAATGAAGCGACAGCCTTCAGCGTGCCTTCACTCTGGTTGCCCGCGAAGTTTGCGTTCAGGGTTATTGCGAGAGGAAACCCTGCCATACCTGGAGTGGCTTCGGCCGACCCCAGCGCTAAATATGTCGCAGTCACATCGGCGAACCAGAGCATGGCTCCAGCATTAACGCCACCGTGAGGATTCTTGATGCCGGGTTGAATCGGCATTTCCGAAACCACTCTTTCCGGGGTTTGCTCGATTATCTGAAATTCGATTCGGCCTTCAACTTTCATTTGCTCCCGTCCTTTTGTAAAGAGCGCGCTTGAGAGTCACCGAGAAGCCACGACTTCAAGATACCTGGATTTGCATCATCAACCGCAAAATATTCCTCGATAATCTTTTCATATAATTCCTCGCGCTCGGATTCTTTGAGATCGTTTCCCAGTGGCATATGGCCGCCTTTTATGTAGGAGCTAATCACAATCTGCTCCATCGGCCAGTTGAGATACCCGAGGCGTTCGGGCCGATGGCAAACAGCGCAATTCATCGATCGCCCCACAACTGTCTCACTGAACCCGTCTCCAAAGCGCCTATTACGTTCCGCCGGGTTCCCCGAGCCGAGTCCCGGGCCGAATTTACTCTCATCCAGATACTTATCAAACCGTGGCGAGCCATAGCTCCGGAAACGCCGGTTGACTTCTTCAATCGCCGGATGTTCGCTCGGATTCACGCTGCCCTCTTCAGGAAAGATTGGGAGCACTCCGCTCTTGTGACATCTCGCGCAGTTGTCGTCGCCATATCCCAGCTCCCAACGGCCCTTGATGCTGATCGAACCGCCGCGTCGATAGGTCCTGAAATAATCCTTGAAGTATGTATTGAATGTCCCATCGCCGTTTGGAACCGCCGAAACAACCGAAAGATTGCGAGTGCGATTACGAGTCCCGGGATCGGTCACACCGAACTGGACCCACTTCTCCGGAACACTTGTTTTCGTGTTTCCAGGAACGACGATCAACAGCCTTCGATAACTGTCGTCGTTGTCCGGAGTCCCAAGATGCCTGGAGGTGAAACTGAAATAGGTAAGTCGAGAGTCCGGAACCCTTGTCGAATTGATCTCCTTCAGAAATGCTTTTGCGCGATCGAGAGTTTCCCAGCGGCTTACGGACGAGAGGAACCTTCGATTCAACAGGAAGTCCGGAATCTCAACGAACCGGCGAGTCTGTTGGAAATACTGCTTGTCCGAAACCTCAAAGCCAAGTTCGTGATCGGGCAGCTGGTCGATGGACGCCATTCGCACGTACTCGATGAATTGGCGATGGCGAAGGACGAAGCCGTTGTTCTCGTCTAATCTTTGTCGACGAATCGCTCGCGAGATAGCCGCGAGCGTTTTGTGATAAGCGGGCACCGCATCGTCGCCTTCGAATGCCGCGCGAGCAGCAGCGACGAGGGTGTCGACCTCAGCCCGGACCCAATTCTCTGAGTCAAACTTCGATCGCGTAGATGATAACGTATCAGGCGAAAGAGTAGAGAAGACCAGGCAAACCAGGATGGTGCTTAGACGGAAGCGCATGCATACACTTCCTTTCCCCGGATCAGCCGGCTGAGATGCTTGCGTCTTTATCTCTGAAGCCATTCTCAGACGGCTGTGTCAATTAGCGCTTTCCTATTCGCAATAGGACTCGGTGAGTTTGCGAAAGTGGTAGCCCATTGCTGCCAGTCTCATCGAATCGGCAAACGCGCCGCGATGATGCGCCAGCGTCTGGGTGAAATAGCGCCAGAATTCCCATCGGTCGTGATCGCGAATGCCCAGTTTTAGAGTGATGCGGGTAAGCGACGACAGATCTCGAAACAAGGTCGTGCCGCGCTGTGATTTCGGACCGTGTTGCGAAACCCGTCGCATGCACTCGAGCGCGCGATCGTAGTACTCGCGAGTGTCATAGATCGATCTCAAGATCGACTTGTAACCTTCCACGAGGCGAGTGGAATCCATTCGCGTTACGAAGTTCAGGTCGGAATGCGTGTTGCTGCCTCCGCTCTCGCCCAGCAACCGGCCCTCGCCGCTCAGCCGCCGCCAGAGTTGCGTGTTGGGCAGCGCGGTCAAGAGTCCAACCATCGCGAGCGGTATCGCGCTGTCTTTGATGAACGCGGTCATCCGGTCGAAGATGTCTTCCGGATCGTTGTCGAAGCCTACAATGAAGCCCGCCATTACTTCTATGCCATAGCTCTGAATAGTCTTAACCGAATCAAGCAAGTCGTGGCGGGTGTTCTGGCCTTTCTGTGCCTCTTTCAAACTTGCTTCGACCGGGGTCTCGATACCGAGAAAAGCGCGGTTGAATCCGGCTTGCCGCATCCAATCGAGTAGTTGCTCGTCTTCAGCCAGGTTTACGCTGGCTTCGGTGATGAACGTGAATGGGCGATCGTGTTTCTCCTGCCAGGCGGCGAGTTCGGGAAGGAATTTCTTGACGTTCTTTTTATTGCCGATGAAATTGTCGTCGACGATGAACACGGTTCCGCGCCATCCGGTCTCACGCAATGCGTCAAGCTCCAGAAGCATCTGCTCATTGCTCTTGGTTCGTGGGACGCGTCCGTAGATTTCGATGATGTCGCAGAACTCACAATTGAAGGGACAACCGCGCGAGTACTGAACGGACATTGCGCTGTAACGTTTCATATCCGTGAGCTTGAAATCCGGAATGGGCGTCAGGGCCATCGACGGGCGTTCAGGCGCATTGTAGACCGGCTTGGCTTCCCCACTTTCGAGATCACGAATGATTTGGGGCAACGTTTCCTCGGCTTCGCCTAATACAACGTGATCGGCGCCCGCCAACGGTTCCAGCGTGGTAGTTACGAATGGCCCGCCTACGACAATCTTCGTTCCCATGGAATTGCAAAGTTTGACCACCTGCTCGAGAGAGGGTTTCTGCACAATCATTGCGCTTGCGAAGACGACGTCGGCCCACGCAACATCCTTGGGCTTGAGCGATTGCACGTTCATGTCCACAAGCCGCCGTTCCCAGGTGTCGGGCAGCATAGCCGAAACCGTCAGCAGGCCTAGCGGCGGAAAAGCGGATTTCTTTCCTTCAAAAGATAGCGCGTGACGGAAGCTCCAGTAGGTCTCCGGAAACTCCGGGTAGACGAGCAGAACCTTCATTAGTGGTCTCCTTGTTTTCTATGAACGCTTTGATTCTCTGCGAGCGTTGTCAAGATATTAGACTCCAGACCGGGGATGTTCAACCGGTTTCGGCACTTTGACCTGCCGAGTCTTCTTTGCGAGCTTTGCGGTCCTTTGCGTCTTCGCGCTGCGTATTCCCAGCCCCGTGAAGAATTCTCAGCGCAAAGACGCAACGGACCGCAAAGCTCGCAAAGAAATTCAGCCCGCTATCTGCTGATGAGATGAAAAAGAAAGTCTACGTTAGCGAGGTGGGGGCGGCGCAACTTCGACGCTCGAGGTCAACAGAGTGCACAACAGGTTCCGGACATCAGACCATACCGGCAGGGTCGGAAAGTCGTTCGAATTCTCGTCAGAGCCATCTATGTAAGCGATGACCTCAACTCTAGTTCCTTTTGGCAGGAGCACCGGTTTCCTGAAGTAATAAGTTGGCTGCCAATCGGACCTGTGCCCTCGCACCCATATCAAAACTTCTTGTGTACCATCAGGTCTGTAAGCAGTTGCTTGCAAGGAAGTGATAGAGGGGTGTGTTGACGGTCGAATAGCGATGGCTTCGGTATCGGTCTGGGTGGTTGATGACAACACGACCCTCTGCGGCTGCGTCGACGCGCTGATGATCCCATCGATGTCGTTGATTGTTACCGTGCTCACGCGCTTGCGCGGAGGAGTCTTCGAGAAGTAGAGACCAAGCGTGCTGAGGTCCTGTGCCCGTTCGCCCGAACCGCGGTAGTGAAGCATTATCGCGAATCCCGCACCCGCCGGGATCAGTTGAGCCATGCCTGGTTCGAACGCAACCGGTTTCTGACCTGGAATCCATTTCGCCAGGATGGTCGGAAGCAAGTCTCCAACCATTGGGGACAATCCACTCACCGGTGCAGGCGCTTTGTTCTGCACCTGCATCATTGTCTCACCCGACTGTTGGCCGTCCTTCGGTGTAAGCAACAACACAGTTGCGCAGTGCACGACCGAAGGGTTGCCGGGCAGCACATCGACCGCGCTAAGCCACCGGTCTTCCTTCAATGTAATCGGGAAAGTAACGATCTGCGTATCGTTGGCATCCGCCGCGACCGTCGTAGGGGTCTCGGGTTTCAAGATGAGATCAGGTTTGCCCAGCTGCCAGTCATTCAAGAACAGCGGATCCGAGGGCAAATCCTTGTCCTCACCTTTTGGAGCGCCGCCCTCGACCCAGTTGACTATGAGATCAATGTCGCGTTGCGTAAGAGTCGGCGCATTGCTGAAGTCACCATAGCCCTTGACCGCATGCCAGGGCGGCATTCGCCTCTCGAGCACTTCTTCTTTGATAGCCTTGGCCCAGGGCCGGGCTTCGTCCCAGGTTGCCAATGAAAACGCCATACCGCCGGAATGATGACAACTGAGACAGTTCCGCTGAAGAATCCTGACAAGCTCTTTGTTGAATCTGACTTTGGTTGTAATCGGCTCGTGAGCGGAAGAAGATAAGGCAAAAGGAAAAAGGCAAAAGGCAATGAAGAGAATCGACGCGGAGACTCGGCGACGAGAGGACTCAGCGACGAACAGCGGCCGCAATGTCCTGGCCGCGTCGCCCCGTCGCCCCGTCGCTCCGTCTCTGTTTTTTCGTCCCTTCATATCAATCAGGGCCGACCAATCGCGTCGATTGAATCGGCCCTTGAATCGTAGCTCAATATCGAACCCCGTGACTATTTATTCTGGCTAACTGCCTGCGCTTTCTCTTGTGGCTTGTCGTATGTGAAGCTTGTCCAGCCAATCATCATCTCTTCCCAGGTTTGATCGCCCCATCGCACTTCTTTCTTCGGATCGGGGTTGTACTTATTCTTCTCCGAGTTGTCGAAGTGCGCCAGGCAATCCACGCGAGTTCCTTTTGGCGCGGCCACCGGATCCTTCAATGTGTAATAGGTCTGCCACGCAAAATCATATTTCGGAACCGATAACAGCACCTTCGAGGTGCCGTCCGGATAGGTCGCCTTGAAGATGAAGTCTTTTCCGCGAAGATGCATATGCGGCATCAGCGAATAGATGTGCGCATCCTGTGTAAAGGTATATGTCGATTCAACCTGGTAATTCGGGTCACCGGGTGGAATAACGAACTTCGCGTTCAACACCGGGCGGGTCATGACTTCATTGCCTGGAGTCTCCTTCGCAAAAACAAATCCGACATAGGATTTGTCTTTCGTTTCGGTCCCGTTCGGCGTGTAGTGAACCTGGAAGATCAGATCTGATCCTGCAGGGATTTTTTTGGCGAGTCCTTTAGAGATCACCGCGGGTTGCTCGCCCGGCGCGTAACCTACGATCAGCCGCTGAGGTTCGTTCGCCTTCTGCGCGAAGACGATTATGTGGTGAACGACGCCGCGCACGCCGGGTCTAATCTCCGCGGCCTGAATCCATTTGTCTTCTTTGAAGTTCGTCGGCACCTTGAAGTACTTGTATTCGACGACTCCGCTCGCGGGAACCGGATATTCGTTTGGAAGATAAAACACAGCGTCCGGTTTGCCGATATTCCATCCTTCCAAAAACTCCGGGGCCGGCGGCAAGTCTTTGGCGTTACCTTCTTTAGCGCCCTGGTCGACCCACTCTGTGATGGTCTCTATCTCTTTGTCGGAAAGCCTTCGATCGTTGGTAAACTCGCCGAAGTGCGGATCGGCATGCCATGGCGGCATTACCCGCATCGCGACTTTTTCTTTGATCGATCGCGCCCACGGCCGAGCGTCCTTATAGGTCAACAGCGACATCGGCGCTATCTCCCCGGGGCGATGGCACTGCACACAACTGTTATAGAAAATCGGCGCAACGTCCCTGGTGAACGTAACATTCGCTTTCTTAGTGTCGCCTGGGCCGTTGGCTGAAGCAACGACGCAGAATGCCGCGACTGCAAGGGCAAAGAGAGAGGTCGACAGCGCTTTTCTCATAGGCTCTCCTTCGAAGCAAGATACGGTGAAAAACTTCAACAAAGATACTGCATTGGGCGCCAAACTTCTAGGTGAAACCTTTAGTTGAAGATGTAGGGGCGGCCCTCTGTGGCCGCCCCTCTTGGCAGGTCCAGGTGTCGCCGCGCACCCAAGAGGGGCGGCCACGGAGGGCCGCCCCTACATGGAACTCAATGATTACTCGCGCGCGACGCAACCTTATTCACTCGATTCGCCTTCATCGTTCGCCCGTTTATCTCAAACGTAATCCCGATTACGTCGCCCTTTTCGTTCCGGATGAACGTGACCTGCGCATCGAAGATCTTGAAGAAGAACCTCGTTTCAGTTTCCGGAAACGCTTCGATCTTGGGCTGTCCCGGTGCGGTGAACATCAGCTTATCGCCCTCGTGGCTGATCGTAAACGTCGCGGGGCCGAGTGCGTATTCGCCGGCGTAAAGGTCATACAGTTTCGAATCGACTTTGATCGCGTTTCGCAGCGGCTGATCAGTAACGTAGTCGAAATATCCGATCATCATCTCGTCATAAGTCGGATCGCCGAAGCGCACGGTCTTCGTAGGATCAGGGTTGTACTTGTTCCTCTCCGAATTGTCGAAGTGCGCGGTCACTATCAGCTTCGTGCCCTTTGGAATTCGAAGCGGCTTATCGAGCTTGTACAAAGTCTGCCAGTTGAAGTTGTAATTGGGGACGAAGATCAGCGTCTCGCGCTTGCCGTCGGGATAGACAGCCTCGTATTTCATGTCCTTGCCGCGGACGTGCATATGCGGAAGGAAGGTGAACAACTCAACGTTGCGGCTGAAGGTATAACAACCAGTCACTTCATGATTGTCGTCGCCGGGAGGGATCTTGAAGTAGTGATTGATCACACCGAATGACGTGAGCAATCTATCGGGCGGCGCTTTCGCGAAGAAGAGGCCAACACTCGATCGGTCTTTCTCGACCTTGCCAGTGGTCTTCGAATAATGAACCTGAAGAATAATGTTCGAGCCTGCGGGAATCGACTTCGCCGTGCCTGCCGGAAAAACATCCAGGTCCTTTCCAGGAGTGTAGAAGCACAGCGGCAATCCCAACCCTTCCTGTCCGCTGCCTCGCGCGAAGCCCCCATTCGGCGCGTCGCACCCGTTATCGTAGGCGGGAGCGTCGAGCTTCGTGCGAATCAAGGTTCCATCCTGATAAAAAATGGATTGTGCGCTCGGACGGCCCTGCGTTGCTTTCCATTGAGCCTGAAACTGCGGAGTCTGAATGAAAGCGATGACGTGATGCACAACTCTCTTGTTGCCCGGGTGAATCTCGGCAGCTCGAATCCACACATCTTCCTTGAAACTGGTGGGCATCGTGAAGTTGATGTATTCGTCCGGCCCGTTAGCGTCGAGCGTGTAGTCATCCTGCATCGAGAGCACAACGTCGGGCTTGCCAATCTTCCAGCCATCGGCAAAGCTCGGCTCCGGCGGCAGGTCCCTGGGGTTTCCTTCCTTCGCGCCCGTATCGACCCAGGTTGCAACTGTCTCAATTTCCTGCTGGCTAAGCCTGCGATCGTTTGCGAACTGTCCGAAGTGTGAATCAGCGTGCCAGGGCGGCATCTGCTGTGTGACGACCTTTTCTTTAATCGATTTCGCCCATGGCCGCGCTTCTTTGTAGGTCAGGAGCGACATCGGCGCAAGCTCGTTAGGGCGATGGCACTCCGTGCAGTGCTTGTAGAAGATCGGCGCGATGTCCTTGGTAAAAGTAACGGCCTTCGCGCTCGTCTTGGAGTCGCTTGCGCTCGTGGCCGGCGAAATGATCAACCCCATTATTGCTAACATGATTCCCACTACTGGAATTGAAAGCGCTTTCTTCATTCTCGATTCCTCCTTCTCCCTACTCTAACGAGCAAGCGGAGCCCTCGCCAGTTCCAATGTCCGACAACTTCAGTTTGTCGTCCGGGCGTATTTCTTTAGGCTTCAGGTCGACAAACTGAAGTTTGCCGGACATCCTACTTTGCCCGTATTACCTGAGCAATCATCCGAAGATCGTCCCGTCCGACTTCCCTGCTGACAATGAGCGCGATCATATATGCGGCGGACAACGCGATGAGTTTAGCAACGATCAGCAGTTTCGAGGAAGTAAAACACAGAAGCGATGCGCCATAGACTGCGCCGGCGCAGATTACTATTCGAACCACCGACCTGAACCGCATCAACGTTCCGAATTTCGTCCACAGATATGCGCAGGCGACCGCCGCTCCCACAAGCATCGCCGCCGTCGTCGCAATCGCAGCGCCGGCTAACCCGTACGCGGGAATCAACCCCCAATTCAATGCGGCGCTGACTGCCAGGGCGCCGAGTCCAATTAGCAAGGACACTCCGGGGTGTCCACTCGCCGATATCATCGTTGTCGCAACATACAACAACCCAAAGAGCATCATCCCGTAAGCGACGATAACAAGAGCCGCGGCGCCCGCCTGATAACTCTGCGGGTAAACCAGGCTCAGGACACCGCTCGCGTTAGCTGAAAACAGCGTCGCAGATAAAGCCATGATCATCAGGGTGTACCGCAGCGTGTTGGACACATAAGCCTGCGTCCTCACGCGGTCCCTGGCGAAGGTTGCTTGCGAAATGAGAGGAAAGATGACGAAGGTCGCCGAGATGATAACCTGATACGTTATGTTCGCTACATTGATCGCGGCGCCATAAGATCCTGCGTTTTCGCTCGCCGTCAGCGGGTCAATCGACGACAGCGCCTTGATCAGAATCAAATCGGTCTTTTGAAGAAGATTGATTGCCAGAGTAAACAACAACAGGTAGCTCTGGAATTGAAGCAAATCCTTGATGTGAACCGGGCGCACCCGATCGCTCTTTCCCGCGACCATTGCCGAGAGCAAAAGCACACTTGCTGCCGCGAGCGCGAAGCCTCCTATCCCGCCGGCAACCCCGAGGCCCATCCAAACAAGCAAGACTATGAAGGCGAGCTTGAAAGTCGAGTACGACATGTCAAGCGATGCCTGGGTGAGGAACCTCTTGCGACCATTGAAGTATCCGGTGAAGACAGCGTAGAACGAGTAACAGAGTGTGATAAGCGAAGCCAGCCTGAGGTAATTCACCAGCCGTTCATCACCCAGGAATCTCGCGACAACTGGAGCCGCGAGAAAAAACGCCAGCGATGCGCCGCCGCCGATCAGCACTTGAAGCCTGAGAGCAGTGGACTTGACCGAACCCGCGTTGGCTTCGTCTTCCGACACTCGTTTGGAGACGGTCTGGTAGGTCCCTGTAATGATTACTGCATTGATCACCGAGACAACACCGACGACCACTTGATAGATTCCGAACTGCTCCTGGCTGATCAGACGGGGCAGGATGAAATGAATTCCATAGCCGCTCACCATGAACCAGATCTTGGCGGCGGTTATGTAGATCGTTCCCCGGCCGGCGATCGCTGCGATATTATCCGCAGAGGTCCCCGGCCGCGATTCTTGAGTCGCGAGCGTGGCCATGTTCCTCTATCGCGTTCTCGATGATATGGCTGAATCTTTCGCCGATACGCGACCAGTCGAAAGCTTGCGCGGTGAGCCGGGCATTCGCAGAGACCCTTCTTCGCAAGTCTTCATCTCCAAGTGCAAGGATCAATTTCTGTCTCAACATTAGATGGTCACCGGGCTCGAAGAGCAGGCCGTTTTGACCGTCGACGATAACGTCGGCGAGCCCGCCTGTTCTCGCAGCTACAACAACCCGACCCGCAAGCATCGCCTCCAGGCAAACCACCGGAGTGCCTTCGGTTCGACCGCCGGCGAGCACGCGAGACGGAATCACTACCACATCAGAAGATGCGAATAGCTCTTCGCGCCGGTGCGCTCCTACGCGACCGACGAAAGTCGCTGAAACGGACGATTCACTCGCGAGCTGTTCAAGTTCGCCTCTCTTCTCTCCGTCACCGGCAACAACGAGTCGAACATCCCGCATGCCGTTCAGTGCGGTCAAGAGCAGATCGAGGCCTTTGATTTCAACAAGTCGGCCGACAAATAAGAGTGTTCGGTAGTACGCCTGTAGGGGCGGCCCTCCGTGGCCGCCCTTCAGTGGTAAACGAACTGGACGTGCAAGGAGGGTCGCCCACGGAGGGACGCCCTTACAAGGGTCCGGTGATTGTTCGGTGCAATGAAGTTGACCAATCGCGAAAGAACGCTCGGCAAAGATTCCCATAGGCATCACTTCGATTTTGTCCGTCGCGCTGGGGCACAATTTTAGAAGCTTCGCTTTCAGATCGTCGCTTACCACGACCACTCGGTCGCTTCCACGGATGACAAATCTGGCAATGCTGCGGCCCACGCGTGACCTGGCCAGAAAGTGCAGCGCTCCGGAATGTTCAACTGTGATGTGCGGCTTTCGAAGGAAGCGGGACGCGATCGAACCAACGAGCCCAGACGGCACGAGCCAATGTGAACAAATCACGTCAGCGCGTAGCGACATCGCGAGTGCGCGGCAAAAGAACCGCAAGACCGACGGAAGTGACAAGAGCCTCGCGACCAGCGATGCCTTCGCAAGATGATTCAAATCTCTTGATGCTTCAAACCCGTCAAGCGAGCTCGGCAGCAGCGAAACCAATCTGGTAAGCGTAAACACATCGGCAGGCCAATCAGTCGAACATTTGTCTGGTGGCGCCAGGACTCTGACATCGAAGTTAGTCGACATGCTGCGGGCGAAATCGCGAATGTACCCACAGGTCTCGTCATCCGGCGACGAGGGAAACGAACTGCTCAGAATTAGAAGGGCAGGCTTGTGATTATTCTTCAAGGTGGCACTCTTCGCGAACCGCTTTGCTTTACTATCCCTGCAAATCCGTCGAATCAGCGTCATCCGCGGTCTATCCTTTTCCAAAAGAGTTACTCTCGCGGGATGCATAGTTCACCGATGATACGGATCAGACGGGTTCACACGGATACTTGCTGCTTTCGAGACCTGCCAGATTCCTGTTACCAGGAATGAATTTCCTTCGAAGGTACCCTCGACCAATCAAGTAAAGGATAGCCGGTACAACTTTTATGGGATTGATCCCCGACACCTCGTCGCCGTAAACGGTCATGACCGGAACACAGCGAATGCGGAGTCCCGCTCGCAACGCCGCAAAGAACATCTCGGTGGGAAAGCCATAGCGGTCGTATAGTTCATCCAGCAGCAGTCGTTCGAGGGCTGATGTTCGAATAACCGTGTACCCGCAATGGGCGTCCAACCCGGCATTCGGGCTCGCATCAAAGCCCGCGGCAAGACGCGTCAGGTAACTGAAAAAGCGATTGCCGATGTAACGCAAGCGTGGCATACAGTCGATTGTCCGGTTATCCAGAAAACGATTCCCTTTTACATAATCCGCGCCGGCGATCGCGCGATCCAGCATCCGGCTCAAATCACGACCATCCATCTGACCGTCGCCATCCATCACCGCAATCAGATCGACTCCGGAGCTCAGCGCGTGTCTGTAGCCGGTCTTCGTAGCCGCGCCTACACCGCGATTTCTTTTGTGAGCTAGAACCCTCAACCGCTCGTCGCTGATTCGCGCCAGCGCCTCCACCGAAGAGTCAGTGCTCGCGTCATCAACCGCTAAGATCAAGTCAACAAAGATGGGGACCCGTTTGATCGCGCGCTCGATCTGGCCCTCTTCGTTATGAAGCGGCATAACTACCGCGACTTTGTAATCTCGATACATCTGAACCCTTAATCTACCGCCAATTGCCGTTCTGCGCGGCGCAGCCGTGCACGCGAGACGTAAACAACGCCTCCAACAATCGCGTTCAGATAGATCGGCGCAAACGCGAGAAGCGAAAAGGTCAGCGCCTGTTCTCGCGAGATGCCGACGCTCGCGAACAAGACAACTACAGACCACTCGCGCACACCAAGCCCTCCTACGGAGATCGGCATCAGCCTCACGAGATCAATCAGCGAGATGAACGCGAACATTGTGAGCACGCCGATCGGCATTCCCATCGCCCAGGCAACCACAAAACAGCCAAGGCTCCACAGGATTCGGATCACCAATGACATCACCGCAGTGCGAAGAAGCAGCGCCCCATCGCTTCTCAACTCCGTCATTGCTTCGATCGTTCGCGCGGCGGCCTCGGCTAATCGACCGAACTTAATTCGAACCCCTAATGCTCTGAGCCAGCGCGCCAGCCGCGATGAAACATAACCGCTCAGGAGGATTGCGATTGCGATCAACGCGATTGCCAGAACAGCTTCACCGATGTAGATCATCGGCTCGGTCTGCCTGTAGGCTCGCGTCATCAATGTCGCAACCAGCCCAGTCAGCAGCAGCGTAAACACGCCGACCAGACGTTCATACACCAGCGTAGAAAGCACCAGCGCCTTGTCGCGCACTTCGCGATCGACGTAGATCAGTCGCGCGACATCGCCGCTCACTCCGCCTCCCGGAACAAAACTGGTAAAGAAAAGCCCGATCAGATAATAAGCGAACAGGCGTGGCGTCTTAAGCCGAGGTCCCTTCGCGGCGAGTATGATTCCCCATCTGTAAGCCATCAACCACGTCACCGCGAACGACGCGAGTATTGCAATTGGCAGGTAGATTACACGAGTGTTCTTGAGAGCCTCAGCGAGCCCGCGCGCATCGGACTTCAGGATGACGAACAATAGCGCGCCGAGTCCGATGGCCGCCTGCACCACTCCGCGCAGGTTCAGCTTTCGAGGCCGTCCAATCGTCTTAGCCAACTTAACTTCTGAAATGGGTTGTTCGGCGCTTTGCATCGTGATTGCGCATCAGCGCTTGCCTCGAGATTTGGAGTGGACGTTTATCCAGATGTGCGCCAGTTCTCTCAAAGTCGAAACCACATGACTTGGTCGAACGGTTGAGCGGCCGGCGGCCCTTGGATAGTGACGCACGCCGACCTCCGCCAGCCTGAAGCCAAAGTGCTTGGCTTTGGCGAGTACTTCGGCATTGACGAAGAACTTCTTCGATTCAATCGTGACCTTATCGAAGACCTCGCGTCTGAACAGCTTGAAAGCACAGTCTATGTCGCGCACCCCAATTCTGAACATTATTCGCACCAGCAGGTTGAATCCCCACGATAATACCAGACGCGTAAGATGATCGAACCGGTAGATGCGAAACCCGCATACAATGTCGGCGTCCTCGATCAACGGCAGCAGGTTCTTGATCTCGCCAACGTCAAACTGAAGATCAGAATCAGTAAAGAAGATCAGTTGATGTCGCGCATTGGTGAACCCGGTACTCAGCGCCGAGGCGTAGCCACGATTAGGACTGTGATGGAACACGCGAATGTGAGCCGGGTCCTCGTCGCCTAAGTCATCGGCGATCTTTCCGGTTTGGTCTACCGAACCGTCATCGACGATTATGACTTCCCAATCGCGCACGTCCAGCGAGCGCAATGCCTCGGCCATTCGCTTCGCCGCGTTCCCGATATTCTCTTCTTCGTTATAGGCCGGCAGTACGGCCGAAATAGAGTCGAATGGCATAACTAACCGAAGCGTTAATGGCGGTGCTGGATTGCAAATGACAAATGACAATTGAGAAATGGAAAATGGAAAATTGCCCTAACCCTTGTCATCATTTTCCATTTTCCATTTCTCAATTGTCATTTGTCATTTCTACCCCAGGTAGCCGAGTCCTCTCAGCCGGGCGCGAATCTCTTCGCTTTCCTCGTCTGTCATCTCGGGCGCCTGATCCGGCGCAATGTAGTCGAGACTGTTAGCGTCGGACACTCTCGCGGGATTTGCGGAAAGATACTCCGATGTGAATATTTCTTCCAATACGCGCCCGTCCATATCCGACGGAACTTCGACTCCAAACGAATGCAGGATGGTCGGCGCGTAATCGATAATGCGAGCGCCCTCGACTCGAGCCCCGCTCCGAAGCTCAGGACCTCGCCCGAGAAATATCCCGTGCATTCGATGATCACCCGAATTCCCGTAGACCGGGGTGATGAACTTGTTCGAAGTGAGATCAAGCGTGCCAAGCGGCTTGTTCGACATGTCACTCGGCAGGAACTGGATGTCCGGCGATTGATCGCTGTGCAGGCCAGTATACAGGTCTTCGCGACGCCAGATCGGACCGATGAGAGCTTGACGAGTTTCCGGATCGACCAGCCCTTTCAGCTTATCGATTATGCGCCGCATCACCGAATCATATTCGGCGCCCGGCGAAACCATGCCGTGGGTTTCGCGGCCGCGCAGGTTGATGAATATCTGCCCGTAGTTCCCTTTTGAGAACGCTACCGTGCGCGACCAGTCAACGTCGCTGAGCGACAGCATCATCGCGTTCGCGAGCTTCATAAGGGTCGAACGATTCGTAACGCCTACCGACAAACGCAAATGGGCGAGACCCATTTTCATCGCGGAACGATACGCCAGGTCAGGCGTCAAACCCAGATTGAACACGGCGCGCTTGAAAAGAGTCAATGCATCCCGCTTGAGCACCAGCAACCCTTCTTCGATGAGCCACACGTTGAAGCACAAAAACTTTTTAATCGGTCCGAAGCCGTGATCGGAACCTATGTAAACAGTCGCGTTCTCGTCGACCGAGTCGAACAACTCGCCAAGAGTCGAATCTACGGCGTGCCAGTATTCGTGCGCCCGGCCAATGTTTGCGTCGTGCTCCTTACGATCAAAGAACGGGTGACTTTCGTCCAGCAAGTGCCAGAGCTCGTGCTGGAAGCGATCAGTCCCCCAATAGTGCGTCGCGAAAACGTCCCAGCCGTACTGCTCCATCAGGTAGCGATTGACCTTCGTCTTGTATTCGAGTTCGGTGAAGAGCTGATTGAGAATCTTGTCGACGTTCCCCTTCGTGTAGACTTCGGTGATGTACAACTCATAAGGACCGAACTTGCCTTCGATTTCATCGATCAAGCTCTCGGGAGAAGTAAAATCGTGGCGGCCGCGGGGCGTCAAAAAGTCAGAGATCATAACTCCGTTGACCAGTCCGGGCGGGTAGGTACAGGGAACGTTCGTCACGATGGCTTGCTTGCCTATTTGCCCCAACACATCCCAAAACGGAAGCCCGTCCCGCGAGCGCGAGCTGACAGGCATATCGGGTAACTCACCGCTTCCCTTGCGTCGCAAAAGAAACTCGAACACCCCGTGTTTGCCGGGGTTTTTGCCGGTCATCCAGGAGACCCAGGCTGTTGGGGTTATCGGAGGGATCGTCGTTTCGAGTGGACCGTGAACACCCTGGTCAATGAACTGCTTCAGTCGAGGCATCAAGCCGCGATCAATCAGGGGATTTAGTACATCGAAGGTGGCGCCATCAAGGCCAATAAATAGAACTTTTTTGCTCATAACAAAAGACGTGAACTATAGCCGATGGATTGAAGGGTTATCAACCGGGGTACCTTGAGCGGGCGCTTCGTGGTAACCATTTTGCAGGCAGGTTGGGCAAGGCGCGGGGCCATTTTCCATCAGCGTGCTTGAGAGCTTGAAGCGGTGTCCTAACGGTTGTAGTATTCAGCCGCGTTTAGTAACGGTGATTTCAAATAAGCGGCTTCAAACGAACGCCCCAAGACTGATCAAAAAGCTAACTACAGCAAAAGGAGATCTAGAACATGGCTCAACTGACGTTTATCACTGAAAGCGTAGCCGATTTTACGGTCGGCGTAGCTGGGCATTTTGATTTCGTCGCGAGCGGCGGCACCCCGCCTTACCACTTTACGATTACACAAGGGACGCTGCCTCGAGGGCTGACGCTTTCCAAAACGGGAAGACTATCGGGAACGGCCAGAAGGCCGGCGGATACTACTGTCTTTATTAAGGTCACAGACATTTTGCACCATACTCTGACGCAGGCGTTTCCAATCCGGGTAACAGCCCCTGAGCGAAAGGTAAGGACTTAGATAGTGAGTGTTCTACAAACAGCCGACGCCGTAAGCGGCCGTGAACTAGCCGCGCGTTGCTATTACGAATGAATCGAACTTCTTTAACCGCGACCGGTTCCGGCGGAGTCAGACGACAGTTCGGCGGATAGTTCGGAGAAGGCTCCGCGCTCGCGCGTGGTGAGTGACAATGAAACCATCAGCCCTCACTCCGGCAATTCGACACAACTCTTTGGTAAGATTCTTTGGATTTCCAGACAGGCAGCGCGCAGCGACGAAGGAACGTCGGCGGAAAGTCTATACTCGTGTTTTGCACCAAGGCGGTCGACCACACTATGGCAGTCCGACTCGCGCGGAAGCTTGCGGTAAGGAGTTGACTCGTCGACCGGTCCCCCATCTTGGAGAAAATGAATCCAGGTCTCGATGTTTCGCTTTGGAAGTAGCAAAGCAATTCTCTCGTTCGGGTGCCTCACAGCAGACTGCTCCAACATCGCGCGGCTTTCCTCCATAGTTCTGGTGTCACAGTCGTGCATAACGATCAAAGCAATGTTTATCCTCGTCGCTCTTCGTCTGTGCTCGACGACCTCCTTCGCATACTCGGCTTGCACAAATTGCTTTCCTGAACCAGAGCCTGCCGGATATGGTCTGCAGCGAACTCGGTGATGGCCGTATCCGTTCTGCTTAAGAAACCGCCGTAGAAAGACCTCATCCTGCCTGCCCTCACATAGGATCACAATCTCGGTATAGTTCTCGCTCATGACCCGAGCCACCCCCGCGCCGCTAATTCAGAGGGTTTCAATCCACCGGGCTCGTCGGCAACAAGAGGTTGAACGCGGGTCTGGCCGCTTTCCCCTCGACTAAACCAAAACGCCGAGTAAGCTTCCCCTGACGAAGGTATCAATGCGTAGTCGATGCTTTCCGGGTGATGTGAAATCACAAGCAGTCGGGCCTTTGTTTCGAATAAGCGATCTTCAACGGCGGTCAACCAGGGCTGAATCTCCCGAGAGGCTATGAAGTTATCTGGCTCATCCAGACAAAGCAATTCGCTTGGAAGATCATTACCATAGGTCTCTTCTGGCTGAGCAGCCAAGCCGTGAAGCAGAGCGTACAGCGCAATAAGCATCCGCTGACCATCTGACAAGGAACCAAAGCTCAATTCCACCGCCCTGCCTGCCTGCCCTTGAAAGAAAGCCTTCAGCAGCTTCGCTTCTGGACCATAAGGCTCCAACTTGAAATGACTGAAACCAGGTAAGACTTCCGTCAACTCCTTTTGAAGCCGAAAGGCCATTCCTTGGTCTTGAGAAATCCAGCGATACCAGGAAACGAAGTTTTGAAAATATCCGAGCGGACGGGGACTCTCTTCGAAGCTTGTCTCATCCATCATCGGTGGAACGATCTGTAGTATCTTCGTTCGGCGCAAAGCAACCCTGAACCACGTGAGCTTTGTGTTGTTCCACAATGGAGGCTGTGATGCCATAGCGGACTGGCGTGGATCGAATGGATAAGCGCTCATCTCACCTGAAGTGTTCTCTCCGTACAAGTGCACTTCTCCAGTTTCGAAGCGAAGCAGTGGCTTACCATCAACCGACAGCCGTTCGTGCTGAACCTCCTGGTGCACTCGATTCTTAGTGTGCACAATGGCGAGTTCGTAATGAAATACTTCGCCCTCTCTTTCCCACTCAATCGCGAACTTTTGGATTGGGACGTCCTGCCATTGGGTGAGTGTCGAGGGTGGAAATAACTCATCTACCTTGCCGTCCCCTGTAGCAAACGCCCTAACCCGTTCGAGACATTCAAAGACCGTCGTTTTGCCGGAGCCATTCGGACCCAGCATCAGGTTGATGTGACCCGGTCCGGGCTCCCACGCAAAGTTCACCAAACATTTGAAGTTGTCCGCGTATATTCGCTTCAACATATACTCATCCTAAGAATTCAAGCCGACATTTCTGCCCGGTATGTTATCAGAGAAGAATCAGCCTATGAAGTCGAGCGACGTTCACGTCTGCGCGCCGTTTGCTCTAGCCAACTTTCAACCACGACGGCCGGAAACGACTAGCATCAGACAGCCGCAGGCAGAATCGCAGTCGACCAATCTACGACGCTGAGCCCGCCCTGAGTAAGCGGCGCTGCTTCAAAAACACGCCTACCTTTTGCCAAACTTCGCTGATCCGCCGAAGCTCGCGCGGGTCGAAGAATCGAAACACAAACAACAGCAGCGGGAACGATAGCGCCAGGGAAACCTTGATGGCCATCGACATGAAAACCCTTGGACGGCTCGGAGATTCGCCGCGCAGTGAGTCGCTGATGTAAAACGCCGCCGTAAGCAGCGCTCCGAACCCAAGCACCATGAACACGCGGACCCACTCATAACGCACTTTGAAAAACATATTTGAGGCCCAATACCTCAGCGCGCAGAACAGGGCATAAGAGACCAGCGTTGATATCGTCGCGCCCATGCTTCCGTATCGCGGGATCAGCCAGAAGTTCAGCCCTATGTTCACCGCCAGCGCAATGGTGATTACTATCGGCGCAAAGATCGTCCGCTTGTGCAGCGTGATTCCGACATTCAGTACTCGCGAAGCGCAGTCGAGCACCGCGGCTAACGCAAGCAGCGGAATTATGCTCGCCGCCGACCAGTAGCTCTTCAGGCTGTAGAGCGTCAGGCCGTCACCGGCTACCGCGGAAACACAGAGCGCGAAAAACATGCTCACGAACAATACATAAGTCAGCACTCGCGAGTAGTACTCCTCCGCGCCTTCCTCCTTCATCACAGAAAAACGCATGACCGTCCACACCTGACTGAACGGCACCGTCACCAGTATCGTCACCACCGACACAAGAGTGTTAGCCATCGAATAGGCGCCGAGTTCCCTCGGGCTCGCGTAGCGCTCGAGGAAGAAGCGATCGATCATCATGAACAAGATGAACGCGATTTGGCTGAAGATCAGCGGCAACCCAAACACCAGCATGCCGCGCAGCTCGCTTACGGAGAATTTCAAACTCAAGTCGCGGCCTACCATAGCGTAGAACAGCACTGCTTCGAACACACCTCCAATGAGCCGGCCCAGCAGCACGTTATGAACGCTCGCGCCCACGCCGACTACAAGGTAAGTAATCAACGCAAGCTGGAATACAAACGCGGTGATGTTCAGAGCCGAGTATTGAGCCGATCTGAATTTCGCGCGAAGGATCGAGTCCGGAATCAACGTGATCACTTCGAAGAAGCTGATCAGCAGGACGAGTTGCATCAAGTCGGCTCGCGACCGGTCGCCCTTAAGAACCAACGCTGACATCTGCGGCGCCGCCAACCACAATAGAGCCGTAGCCGCAGCCGCCGACACGAACAAAAAGATCATCGTCGAGCCAACGATCTTCCGTCGATGGTCCACATCTTCAGTCTCGTAGTAATGACGAAAGAACGCGTGGTTGAGTCCGAACTTCAGAACGATGGTCACCAGAGTCAGGGTAACGGTCAGAAGTGAAAGAACCCCGAACTCGCCGGCCGGCAAGTAGCGTGAGTAAACCGGAACGAGGACCAGACCGAACGCGCTGTTTACGACGCTGCCGATTCCGAACAGGAGCGTGTGCTTTACCGTCTTTTGGATCTTATCGTATATCGTGGCTGATACTCCGTCTTCGCTTCACCGCCGCCAAAATCAGCGCTAAGAGGATCAGCACCGCGACTGCGCCGCTGATGTACATAGACTCAAAAAACGTCCCGGGCATAAACACGAATGATACCATATGCCGTCCCGCGGGAACTTTGACTGCTCGCATCGTGTGATTGGCTCGAAAAATTCGAGTCGGGACGCCGTCGACGCCCGCGGTCCATCCCGGATAGTAATTATCGCTCAGCACGAGCAACCCGTCTCGAGAGTTTTCGGTAACGATTAGAACCCCGCTTCGGTTTTCACCGACTATGCTCGCCAGACCAAGACTATGAGCCCCGGAATCAACCGCCGGGAATTCACCAGAAACAAGCGAAGACTCGGAATCGACTTCAATAACCGTTTGACTCCAGGGGTGAAATTGCGGAGAACGCATTGCGGTCAGGGACTCGGCGGGACTACGCACTTCGATCAGGCTGCTTGCGAAAAACGCTCGCTCCATTGCGTTCTTGTTTTCGTAGAGCGATACGCCCTCCGCAATACGAAGCAGTTGATATCCTGCTATCGGTCCAGCCGATTCATGAGTCATAACATATCTTACATTCAGAAGGTCGAAGAACGGCGACTGATATTTATCGAACACAACGTGGCTCAGGTTCGGTTGAGGTTCTATCAACGATGCGAATTCCCGATACCATCGGGGGAATTGTTGGTTCTTTCCCGCCACCGTCGCTATCTGATAAGGCAACAACGAATTCGGTGGAGCGATTATTTTTTCGGCGCCGCCAGCCGCACTACTGCGATTTGTCTCCAGTTCCGAGGGCACGACCAACACGCGACCAGGCGGAAGCGCGCGCAGGAGATCCGTTATTTCAGTCTTGGGAAAGACGCGTGATCGATCAAACGTGTGATCGAACTGGTTGCTGTTCCAAGCGAGGTCGATCAGCAACAAAGCAACCAGGCTTATGTAAATGCTTCGAGCTGCGAGCCGCCGTTCGGTCAGTGCCCAAAGAAGAACAACCGTAGCAACCAGTAAGGTCAGCGGAATCAAAATGCTCAGATTCGGAGGCGTGAACTGGGCGCTCAATGCTGATGCGGACCTGCGAATAAAAGCCACGCGACCTCTTTCGGCCGAGTCGATCGCGACCCCGGTAAGCCTCGCGACGTAACCGCCAATCATCCCAAGCAATACAAAGCACGCAGTACCAATCGCCAATCTCCGCCAAAGTCTGGCGAATCGCTTCAGCAAGTCAGGGTTCGAATGAAGAAGCATTTCCGTGCCGAACGCTGCGAGCACCGCCGCCGCAAACAAAAAGAGAACTCCGGCTCGGACAGCGACTCGGATCACCTGGAGAATCGGAATGTACCTGGTGACCGGAACGTACAGCGGCGCCGCCATCATGATCACGAGCGATATGGCCGCCAGCCACGCAAACAATATTGCGTGATTCTTTTTCGCCGCGTCCCCGTGTCGCCCCGTCTCCCCGTCAGTTCTCTTCGCTCTCGCCAGCTTCAGCCTGTACAAGCAAAAGCATATGGGAGCCAGCGCCGCGATCCCTAGGTAGAGTATATGATCGTGCGAGACGCCAAGCGCCGTAAACAGCTTGAGCATATTCGCGTCGTAGGCTGTGCCGAACAGATTTGGAAACACAAGCGTCGCCGAGTACCACGGCGGCAGATACACATAGCCAAGCTCCGAACCGACTATTTTGCGATTCGAATACGATAGCAATTCCAGTGAAGGCACCCACTGCGTCGCCGACAGCGCCAATCCCACGGCAAGCGTAACGAGCATCAGAGCAATCAAGTTAGCGGCCGCGCGACGTTCACGGTCGCTGCGCCGTGCAACAACGGTGAAGAACAAGTAGTAAAAGCCAACGGCGCCGACGTAGTAAATTTGATTCGGCAAATATCCGCAGAAGAACTGCATCGCGAGGCATACTCCGGCAAGCATCGCCTGTGTATAGCTCTGGCGTTTGATCGCGCGATCGGCGAACAACAGAATCGCCGGCAGCCACATCAACCCGCCCCACCAGCCGAGTCCCGTCAAATGCAACATCGAGTGCGCCGATAATCCAAACACCAGTGAGCCCATTAGAGCACCCCTGGCGCTTGCACCAATAGCCACAAGGAAGACGTACATCAAGACTGCAGCACAGATCAGCTCTGTGATGCGTGCTACTGAATACCCGAGCGGGACGTCAAGAAACTTGTAGAAAAGCAGAAAGGGCGACAATGTGCGGGTCACACCGTCTGCGTAGATCGGATGCCCTGCCATTGTGTAAGGGTTCCACAATGGAAACTCGCCGTCGCGGTACGCCGCTACGACAAAGTAATCACGCGTCACGTAAGTGTCGGTAAGGTCCCGGCGGTTGTAAGGATAATCAGATTGCCCTGCGCTGTAGCCCCAGGGCAGTTGATTGTTCAGGGTGTTGACGTCGACGAGAGTCTCTCCGAGGAAGAAAACGCGCCAGAACAGAAGCACGACGGCGCCGGCGATGATCGCGATATGAAGAACGTGTCTGCTGAGGGAATCCGCGCTCGCTGAAGCGGCAAGCTCGGGCGATTCAGTTGGTGTGACACGACCTTCGACATCGGGCTCCGCCATCATCCCCTGTTCCTCATCATACAGATCCTCATTCTACAGATAGCCCAGGCCGCGCAGCTTCTCTTCAATCAATTGCTCTTCTTCACTCGTCAGCGGTGTTCTGCCGGCTTCCCCGCTTTCAGTTGCGCGGTCCAGGCGCAACTCATGCATCGCGCTGAACTGGTTAGTGAAGAAGGATTGAATAAGATGGCCGTCCAGATCATCGGGCACCGGCAAGCCCGCGGCGTACATTATCGTCGGCACGAGATCGTACACCGTCGGCGATTCGGCTCGCGCACCGGCGCGGTCGTTGGACTGAAAACCCGAACCTTTGCAGATCAATATTCCTTCAGGCCGATGATCACCGCGCCACCAAAAGCCCCGAGATCTGACTTCATCGGGCGGCTCAGGGAAATCGGCTGCGGCGTTCCAGTAGACGTAAAGATCGCTCGCGCGCTCAATGTACGGACCCGAGTAAACCTCATCACGGCGAACCACGCGGTCGGCTACCTGGTGACCGTGAACGTCGGACCAATTGCTCAGGTCTTCAATGATCTTCGAACACACTTCCTCATAATCAGCCCCAGAGACGATCCCGCCGGCGTTGCGTCCTTCAAGATTGATATTGATGACGTGGCGCCCGGGTTCCGTGTAAGCGACGCTACGATGCCAATCCACCGAAGAGTAAAACGAATCCTTCTCGGATGCCTGTAATCGGCCGGCTCGATCTTCGCCGATCCCGGCTTTCACGCGTTCGCGTACTGACGCCGGCAGGAGAGTTCGCGCAGCTTTGCGGCCGGCTCCAATGATTGAGTGCCGTGTCCGCGATCGACCACGGACCATGTAGCCGCGCTCTTCGAGCCATTCGGCCAGATGATAGGACGCGCCGGTGTGGCGGCCCATTCCGTGATCCGAGATCACGTAGACTTGAGTCTCATCGCTCGCATGATTCAGCAGCTTTGCTATCGCGCCGTCGAGAGCGCGATAGATTTCAAGAAGCAGCAGCGCCTCGCCCGGTGCTTGCCAGAGGTTGTGACCCGCCCAGTCACTTGCGGTATAGACCGTCATGAAAAAGTCTACCGGGCGATTGGTTATCAAATACTCCGCAGCAGCAGTTTGAATCTCGATGAGCGCCGTCCATTCAGCGATCGCCTCTTTGACGAATCCCGCTTTCATCAACTCGCCGAGCCCTTGAGGAGCGAAATGATACTTTTGGAAGTTGCTGAATAACTCTGCTCGAAGTTCCGCGGGGCAGAAGGCCCGCTCGTTCAGAGACGGCGCATCAAGTCCGCTAACCATGAATCCGCCGGCTTCGCATCGGGCAGGATAAGTCATAGGCACGTTGAGAAAACCAGACGTCAGACCGTGCCGAGAAAGATGTGCGCTAATCAACTCGCCTGTACGATCGCCGCCCTTGAAGAAGACTTGTTTGCCGGTTGCGAAGTCGCGATCTGAAAAAACAAACAAGCCATGCCGGCCGGGGTTCAATCCGGTGAGTATCGACGTCCACGCCGACGCGCTATGCATGTTCGGCGTGGAAGTAAGGCGCGCAGACACGCCCTCGCGCATCAGCGTTGCGAGCGTGGGAAGATGACCGGCCGCAGCCCAGGGCTCGATCAGATCCATCGTTGCCGCGTCGAGACCGATTACCAGAATCTTCATGTTAAATGCTCAGCCCTTTTGCGGACTTTGCGGTCCTTTGCGTCTTTGCGCTGAGAATCATACTCAACGCAAAGACGCAAAGCTCGCAAAGGGATATCATCTCTATTCTATATACCCCAGCGCACGCAGCCTTTCTCGAAGCTCGGCTTCTTCGGAGGCATTGTAGACGCTGCTTACAGCATCGTCGGCGGCTGGCCGCTTATACGAAGTCCCCTGGCGCACTGGCTCGCTTGCACCTGTGAACACCTCCATCAGCGCCCTTCCATCCATATCCGTAGTCAGCGGGCTGCCAAGCGATGCGAGTGCGGTTGGTCCGACGTCGCGAAGGTTCGGTTGAGACGTAAACGAGGCGTTGCTCTCGACTCCTCGGCCCCACGCGATGAAGACCCCATCGCGTGAGTGCGTGCCCGTAGTCGAATCAGCAGGGAGAATCGCCTCGCCGTAGCCGGGCCGCTCATTGTAAACGTACTCGTCCCGTCGCGTCACCATCACGAGATCGGGAAGCCTGCTTGCCCACGCACCGTTGAAAGCTTCATCCCGTCGCATCACGGTTTCGAACACAGGCTCACCGTCTTCCGGAGATGTGAGGTCCAGGAGGGCGCGTCGAGCTTCCTCAAGCACGCCGTCGGATTCCCTTTCACTCACACTGCCTTCTGGTTCCCGCCCCGCGAGATTCACCCAAACGCCTTTGTCCTGGGCGAAGAAGGCGCGCGTTCGCGCCCAATCTATCTCGTTAAGGAACGCGCTTCCATATTCGACCTTCTTATCGAGTACGTTCCCATTTGAAACGCCGGGTGAGATGCGTCGCGCGACTTTGTCTTTCAACGATCGCAATTTGGCGATGCTCTTGCGCGTGGACGGCGCCTTGAATGCCAACAGCCCCGCTGCGGCAAGCAGTTCGTTAACTCGAACTTCAAACAGTTCCGAACAAAATCCATGATCGGACACGACGAATACCCGCGACTCTGCCGGCAGTTGTTCGATCACGTTTCCAACTGCCGAATCCAGCCGCTGATAAATCTCGTGAATGAACTCCCGGAATTCCGCGGGAGTGTTCGGGTCGTGGCGCGGATGCGCTGGATCCATGTCAGCCCAATAATCATGTTGGGCGCGATCCAGCACCGAGAAAACCACCATCAGAAAATCCCATTCGCCGCGCTGCATCAGGAATTTGAGAGCCCGTTCGCGAACTTCAATCGTTCGTCTAAACTCATTCGCGCGAGCATGCTTGTCAGGAATTCGCTCGGGCTCGATTACGTAATTCGGAAACTCAGCAAGCAGTTCGTTCTTGAGTGAAAACGGATGGGTGAACTCGGAACTGCGCCCGGGCGTTAGCATTCCGGTCACCATCAACCCATTGATCGGTTCCGGTGGATAGGTTGTCGGCACATTGAGCACAATCGAGCGCCCGCCGTGTTCGGTTAGGAGATCCCAGATCGGTCGCGTCATGATGTCGCGGCCGCTCATTGCGCGCACACCGTAGCTTAAATGATTCTTGATGAAAGGAGAGAAAACTCCGTGCATGCCCTCGCTGGTACCGGTTGTACAGCTTGCCCAGCCGGGAAAACTGTTAGGCAAAATAGTCGAGCGAAGCGGTGCGCTCACGCCTTCGCGCATGAGGCGCGACAGAACAGGCATTCGGCCCGCGCTCACCAGTGGCTTGATTATGTCGAACGTCGCGCCGTCCAAGCCTATGATTACGGTCTTCATCGATTTTCAATTAAGACTGATTAAGAGTCGCTCGTTCCTGGGAAGAAGCTGACGAAAAATAACAGGCCGGGAAGGGTGGCTTGCCCCCGCCCCTCTGGTTCGCCAATGAAAGCTGCGGGGGCTAAGCCACGCTTCCCGACCTCTTATTGCTAACGGAAGTTGAGTTTCAATCAACCTCGAGCCTATACGCAGTCCCCGAACTTCAAGACGGCGACGAACCCAGGCTCACTGTGAAACCGCCTTCAAGTCTGTTCACTAGCGACAAATCTTCGAGTCTGGTGAATATTCGGGCAAGACTCTCTTCGGGCGACTCGGCGCCCGTATGCACTATCACTTCCGGCGATACCGGCGCTTCATAAGGATCGTCGACGCCGGTGAAGTTCTTGATCTCGCCAGCCAACGCTTTCTTGTACAGGCCTTTCACGTCTCGTTCAGCGAGCACCTCGATTGGGCACTCACAGTAGACCTCGACGAAGGAAACAATCTGACCGCGAATCTCGTCGCGGATTTCGCGATAAGGCGAAATCGCGGCGGCAATTGCCACCACGTCATTTCGAGAAAGCAAGTGGCAAACGAACCCGATGCGCCGAATATTGGTGTCGCGATCCTCCTTGGAAAACCCGAGCCCCTTTGAGAGATTAGTGCGTACTACATCGCCGTCAAGCACCTCGACCTTGTGGCCGCGCCGAGCGAGTTCGGTTTCGACCAGCCGCGCGAGAGTAGTCTTACCTGCGCCCGAAAGACCCGTAAACCATAACGTGAATCCCTTTTGTCCCATCTCTTCTCCAGTTTTATTGATAGTTGTTCATTCTATTGCGAATTATGCGCATTGCGCAAAGGAGCGAATATACACGACTGGTTGGAGTTCTGAAAGCGGTCCGTCTGATTGGAATTAGCACCGGGGTGTGATCAAAAGCGGGACTTTCAACGAATAACGCCCCCGTAGTAACGAATTTATTCGTTGGGGTTCTCAGAAACGAATAAACTCGTTACTACGTGGGAAGTCCGGCTTTTAATCACACCCTCAGCGCCGCAAAGCAGCCGGAAGTTATCTTGACAGCGCACGGCTCTAAACGTAATAATCGCGGCGCTTCAATCGCCTATTGCCGTTTGCCAGCGTTATCCGTTGAGCTGTGAATTCCGAGCCCGACCTCAGGCGGGGTTTGCGTCACATAAGCTTTCGAGAGGAAACCAATCGGATGGAACCCAAGCAAGCCGATCAGCCGAGCGTCAAAGGAATGACGTTTCGAGGGCTGTTCCGCGTCAAGTCACTTGACGGGATTTTGGAAGACGCTGAGAAGCCCGAGTACAAATTGCGCCGCGCGCTCGGTCCCGTTCAGCTAACCCTTTTCGGCATCGGCGGAATCATCGGCGCAGGGATTTTCGCGACGATCGGCACCGCGGCAGCAGGTGATGCGAACCGTCCAGGCGCTGGCCCCGCTTTGATGGTTTCCTTCGTGATCACAGCCATCGTATGCGCCTTCACCGCGTTCTGTTATGCCGAGTTCGCTTCAATGGTTCCTATCTCAGGTTCCGCCTACACCTATTCCTATGCGACGCTTGGTGAGGTCGTCGCTTGGATCATCGGGTGGGACCTTATCATCGAATACGCGGTAGGCAACATCGCGGTAGCGATAAGCTGGGCGAATTATTTCAAGACGCTGATGAAAGGCGTACGCATCCCGGGACTGGCTCCTCAAGGCATCAACATCCCTGATTGGATTTCAACTGACTATCGCTCGGCCGCGGGCAAACCAGAGATTCTCGATCAAGCGCCCGTCATCTTCGGCCACCACATCGTCTTCAATTTGCTGGCGGTCGCCATCGTCACCTTTATCACCCTAATTCTGATTTGGGGGATAAGAGAAAGCGCGCGGTTCAACGCAGTGATGGTGCTCATAAAAATAGTAGTCCTAACATTCTTCATAGTCGTGGGCTTCTATTACGTGCAGCCGGAGAACTATACGCCATTTGCTCCGCGGGGCTGGTCGGGCATAAGCGCCGGCGCGGCGATAGTATTCTTCGCCTACATTGGGTTCGACGCTGTCTCCACCGTTGCCGAAGAGACACGAAATCCTCAACGCAATTTGCCGATCGGGATCATTGCATCGCTTGTGATCTCTACTATCTTTTATGTCATAGTGGCTGCAGTCTTCACCGGATTGATCTCCTTCAACTCTCTGAATGCTGCGCGCGCCAATGAGCAGGCCGAACCGCTCACTCTGGCGCTTGACCACGGCATAACGAATGACCTTTGGCGCGGCCGGGCAGTCCTCATAGTCGCGATCGGGTCGGTCATAGCGCATACGGCGGTGCTACTCGTTTATCAACTCGGACAACCTCGAATCTTTCTCTCGATGGCTCGCGATGGGCTATTGCCTAAAGTCTTTCAAAAGATTCATCCGCGATTTCGGACTCCGCATATCTCGACAATATTGACCGGTTTGTTCGTAGCCTCGTTCGCGGCTGTTGCCAGCATCGACGAGATGGTTGATCTGACCAACATCGGAACTCTCTTTGCCTTCATTCTGGTTTGCGCGGGGTTAATCGTCTTGCGCATCAAGGATCCCGGGCGGGTGCGGCCTTTCCGGGTTCCAAGCGGGTGGCGATGGGCGAGCATCTTGTACGCTCTATTCGCAACGGGAGTCGTCCTTGCGGTCAAAGGACTTGGGCTGAGTTGGGGCCGCGCGGGCTTGGTGCTAGTCGCAGGAGCAATCCTGTTTGCGGCCAGCCGCAAGTACATTTTTCCAGTCCTGGGGATTCTTGGCTGTCTTTATCTGGTCTACTACCTGCCAGCAACGTCCTGGCTGCGGTTCACGGCGTGGCTCAATTTCGGGTTCGTTATCTACTTCGGTTACGGCTCGGTGAACAGCCGGCTCACGGGCAGGCAACACAGCGAGCGGCCTGCTGAGCATGATGCCCAAACATCCTACATCGGGGCCTGGCTTGGACTGATCGGCACGGCGGTGCTTTTCTTAATGCACGCGATCACGCTATGGCTGACGGCACTTGACAACCATCAAGATCTCCCGCTCATGCCAAGGGCCGGAACGGCTCTTGGGGATGTGCTGCACGTCGCTCCGTGGCTGACAAAGGAATGGTTCTTGATTGTTCCGCTGTTGTTAAATGCTTTCGTGCTTTGCCCAATAGTCATTCGACGCGCACTCCGGGCGAGGCGCGAGGATAGCAGCGCGCGACACGCCGCGCATATCACTGTAAGTTTGTCAGTAGCGTCGACGGTCGCGAGTTTGATCGTTCTATATTTGTTGCTCGTCTTCCTGCATGATCGCTAGCCCGAAGCAGGTGAGCGGCGTGCGCCATTGAGAACGCGTGAAACAAGCGCTCAAGTATTTGCTAACCCTGTGTAGCCAATAAGGCGGACGGAGAAACCACAATGGGCGACACCGCGGTCGCAGTAGAAGACAAATCAACCGGCTTTATTCGCGGGCTGGGTCTGCTCGACTCAACCACGATCGTCGCCGGCTCGATGATCGGCTCGGGGATCTTCATTGTCTCGGCAGAGATGGCGCGACAGGTCGGCTCACCCGGCTGGCTTCTTGTAGCCTGGACCATCACTGGCTTGCTCACAGTGATTGGAGCGCTGAGCTACGGCGAGCTTGCCGCGATGATGCCGAAAGCCGGCGGCCAATACGTCTATCTGCGCGAAGCCTTTTCACCTCTGTGGGGCTTTCTCTACGGCTGGACATTGTTCATGGTGATCCAGACCGGCACGATTGCGGCAGTGGCTGTCGGTTTTGCCAGGTACTTTGGTGTGCTTTGGCCGAAGCTCTCGGAGAGTAACTACATTGTTGAGCCGATCCATCTTGGTTCGAGCTACGCGATTTCGCTTTCTACGGCCCAGCTGGCCGGGCTGCTGCTGATAGCGCTGCTGACCTGGATGAATACCCGCGGATTGAAGCTGGGCAAGTTTGTTCAAAACGTATTCACGATAACAAAGACCGGCGCGTTGATAGCGCTGATCGTGCTGGGAGTCGTAGTCGGCTGGAATGCCGTAGCGGCGCACGCCAATTTCGGAAACTTCTGGGCTGTGCGCGGCAAGCTTCAGGAAGTCGGTCCCGGCGGACTAACCGCGCTCACGACCTTTGGGTTGTTTGTAGGCATCTGCGTCTCACAAACCAACTCGCTTTTCTCGGCGGACGCGTGGAACAACATAACCTTCACCGCCGGTGAAGTGAAAAACCCCCGACGCAACATCCCACTGTCGCTCGCTTTCGGGACCTTCCTGGTAATCGCGTTGTACCTGCTAGCGAACATAGCTTATCTTGTGACTCTTCCATTCGACACGATCCAAACTGTGCCGAGCGATCGTGTCGCTTCAGCAACCGCCGACGTGATCTTTCACGGCGCGGGCGCGACGATAATGGCGGTGTTCATAATGGTCTCGACCTTCGGGTGCAACAACGGATTGATCCTCGCCGGCGCTCGAGCGTACTGGGCGATGGCGCGTGATGGGTTGTTCTTCAAGTCCGCCGGTGAGCTTAACGACAATCACGTTCCGGCGTGGGGCCTGGTCATTCAAGGGATATGGGCGGCGGCGCTCGTGCTCCCCAGGACGATCAACGGAGTTGATGCGGCGACAGGCAAGACGACTTACGGTAATCTGTATGGCAACCTGCTGACATATGTAATCTCGGCCGCATTGATTTTTTACATCCTGACGATCGCGGGTGTCTTCAGGCTGCGTCGGACTCGACCGGATGTCGAGCGACCGTATCGCGCTTTTGGGTATCCGGTAATTCCTGCGCTCTACATCATCGGCGCAACGGTGATTCTTGTAGTGCTGTTGATCTACCAAACGGCGACAACGTGGCCGGGCCTGATCATCATTGCCACAGGCGTTCCGGTCTACTTCATTTGGAAAAAGGTCGGCACGGCTATGCCGGCAGTTGACTAGGATTCGCCCTCGCACGACGCTTAACGGCGAACTGTTGCGAGATTGATGAATTGTTCGATTCGCCGTTACTGACACACATCACGATCGAGCATAGTCAGAGCTGTTTTTTTTGGACAATCTTTCGGGGAGGTCTCTTGAATGGCTAATCAACTTTGGGCACGAAAACCGCTCAGCCTGTTGTTGGAGGAGATGGCTGGCGAGCACCGGCTGCGCCGCATTCTGGGCCCCGTTCAACTCTCGGCTCTCGGAGTGGGCGCGATCATCGGCACCGGCATTTTCATCCTGACCGGCGAGGCTGCGCACGACAGAACAGGGCCTGCGCTTATGCTCTCGTTTGTCGTCGCGGGCTTTGCGTGCGTGTTTGCGGCGCTCTGCTACGCCGAGTTCGCGTCGATGGTCCCGGTCGCCGGTTCGGCATACACCTATGCTTATGCGACGCTCGGCGAACTCTTTGCCTGGATCATCGGTTGGGATCTAATTCTCGAATACGCGGTCGGATCGGCAACGGTCGCGCACGGATGGTCGGCGCATTTTCAAGAGTTCATCCCGCTATTCGGTCTCGACAAATATCTGCCTTTCGTTCTGTCGAAAGGGCCGTTTGAGTATTGCGTAACCGCGGGAAAGGACTGCCCGCACACGGGATTCATAGCCACCGGCGCATGGTTTGATCTACCGGCGATTCTGATTACATTCATCCTCACCGTAATCCTGGTCAAGGGCATCAAGGAAAGCGCGAGCTTCAACGCGGTGATGGTCGCTATCAAGCTCGTCATCGTGTTGATGGTGATCGGCATCGGAGTGTTCTACATCAATCCGGCCAACTGGCATCCTTTCGCGCCGTTTGGTTATACGGGCATCAGCTTCTTTGGTCATACCCTGTTTGGCCAGACCGCTGCTACCGGACAGCCGCTGGGCATGTTCGCCGGAGCGGCAATCATCTTCTTCGCTTACATCGGATTTGACTCGGTATCGGTCCACTCCGAAGAAGCAAAGAGGCCCTCCCGCGATGTGCCGATCGGCATCATTACATCTTTGATTGTCTGCACCGTTCTCTACATCGCCGTGTCAGCGGTGCTGACAGGAATGGTTCCCACCAACATGATCGATAAGAACGCCGGCGTTGTGAAGGCGTTCGAATATGTACACTTGTCGTGGATGCAATACCTGGTGGCCGCGGGCGCGATGACCGGCATAACGTCTGTGCTTCTTGTGATGATGCTCAGTCAGCCTCGAGTCATGCTGGCGTTGGCTCGAGACGGGCTTGTGCCAAAGGGTTTCTTCGGAGACATTCATCCGAAGTTCCGGACTCCGTGGAAGTCAACGATTCTTACAGGTGTCTTCGTCGCGTCGATGGCGGGATTTTTGCCGCTTACTCTTTTGGCCGAAATGACTAATATCGGCACGTTGTTCGCCTTCGTGATCGTTTGCGCCGCGGTGCTCGTGATGCGCAAAACGAATCCCAACGCGAATCGTCCATTCCGCGCGCCGTTGGTTCCGCTGGTCCCAATCCTCGGTATACTGACTTGCTTGCTCTTGATGTTCTCCCTACCGGCGGAGAACTGGTGGCGGCTGATAATCTGGCTGCTAATAGGCTTTGTGATTTACTTCGCTTACGGCCGCAAGCACAGTGTAATGAAGCACTACATTGAGCACGAGATCGGTAAGCATGGGATCTCGCCGGCGGGATCGCTTGTGACCGATGTTGAGCTTGACGACGCCGGAAACCCACGCGACAAGATCGATTGATGCCTGGGCTGGAGCGCAATGTGAATCTGCTCGCGCGGGGGAGAGTCGGGACTCCGATTCTTTCCCGCGCTTCTTTTTTCGTCATCGCGTGTTAGCTTACGTGTAAGGAGAGAGAGACCAGTGAGCGATCTAAGATTTACAAAGGCTCAGGGGATGGGCAACGACTTCCTGATAATCGAAGTCGAAGACATTGCTCCATTGCAGACCTCCGATGAGCTCGCTCGCACAATCTGCGACCGAAACTACGGCGCCGGGGCCGATGGAATTGTGTTTGTCACTCGCGCTCGCGATGACCGCGCAGACTTTGCATCGCGGATCTTCAACGCAGATGGAAGCGAGGCCGGAGTCTCGGGCAACGGCACGCGCTGCGCCGCTGCATTTCTTCATTACGCGGAACTGTGGAACCAACCGGATATCAGAATTGCCACCGCTGCCGGCGTAAAGTACGGACGATTGGTCTCTCGCGAGGGCACGCGCTTCGAGTTCGAGTTTGACATGGGGCGGCCACTGCTCTCGAGCCAAGCGGTACCGATGATGCTCAGTCCACCGCTCGAAGAAGTTGTCCGTTATCCGCTCAACCTCGGTGGAGACTTGATTGAAGTCACTTGCCTGTCTATGGGCAATCCGCAATGCGTTATCTTCGTGAACGATCTGAGTGCGGTGAATCTTGAAGAGCTCGGGCCATTGATCGAGCATCACCCAGTCTTCCCCGATCGCGCCAATATCGAGTTCGCGCGTGCAATCTCAAAAGAAGAAATCGAGATTCGCATCTGGGAACGAGGCGCCGGGCACACTCTTTCGTCGGGCACCGGTTCATGCGCCTCGGGAGTCGCCGCTTCTCTGAACGGGTTGACCGATCGCAATGTGCGCGTCCTTACCGAAGGAGGAGCGCTTCAAGTCAACTGGCAAACTGACGGTCGCGTGATGCTCACCGCTTCAGCAGAAATAGTTTATGAAGGTCGATGGCTCCAGTGACTGGTAGCTTGTAACGAAGGTTTCGATAGCGATTGAGGGCACTCCTGTATGGGCGGTGCTCCGTGGCCGCCCCTCTTTGCCATATACGACGTGAAGAACAAACAAAGAGGGGCGGTCACGGAGGACAGCCCACACAGGCCTACGAGTGTTGTGGTTCGTAGCGGCGGACCCATGTTCGTGCGCGGCATCACGTGAACTATTGAAGTTGCAGCAACGTATCAAGGAACTAATCTGCAAATGCGAGGCGGCATAAGCATGACACATAACGTCTACGAGAGGTCCTTATGGCCGCAAAGTCTTTCCTGTTATTAGCACTCATTCTTAGCGTCGTCATTGATCCGAGCAGATTCTCTCCACAGAACGAGTCGAATCACGCTACACCCAACCCACCGATTATCGGCCGATCGATCGACACCTCGCAGAACGAAGACAACAATAGCGCCGCTCACAATTTCGACGTCCAAAAACTCGCTGAAGGCGTTTACGCTGTGGTGCGAAAAGAACCGGCGGGGTTCATGGTAGACGCCAACAACGTTTTCATCATCAACGATGACTATGTCGTAGTAGTCGATTCGAACGGCGCTCCCTCAATAACTAAAGAAGTCCTCGCGGCGCTTCGCAAGCTTACCAGCGCGCCGGTGAAGTACGTCATCAACACTCACTGGCACGACGACCACATCAGGGGAAATCAGGTTTATCGCGAAACTTTTCCCGGAGTGGAGTTCATCGGCCACCATACGATGCGCGAGTACCTCCCTGCCCAGGGCGCGATCAATCGAAAACAGTTTCTTGAAGGCGCGCCGCAGTTCCTCGATATCCTCAAATCGGCTTTGGCGAAAAACAAGAGCCTCACTGGCGCCGAGTTGTCTCCCGAAGAGCGCATAAGTCACACCAGCGACGTAAGGCTTGCCGAGCTTGTCTTAAGCGAGGGCGCTGCGGCCCAAACGATTCTTCCGACAATCACGGTTACAGATCGGCTGACTCTCTCGCGAGGCGATCGAGTGATCGATGTAATGCATCTCGGCGCAGGGCATACCGCAGCAGACATCGTGGTGCACTTACCAAAAGAGAGAATCCTCATCACCGGCGATCTTGTTGTCTGGCCGATTCCGTTGGTCGGGGATCCTCAATCTCACATCGGAGAGTGGCCGGCGACTCTCGAAAAGCTGATCGCGCTCAGTCCGAATACAATTGTTCCGGGGCATGGGCCAGTCCTGCACGACGTGTCTTACTTGAAGACTCTTGCAGCAATGTTCGCTTCAATAAGCCGGCAAACGAGAGCGGCAGTTTCGAAAGGTGAAACTCTGGAACAGACGCGGAAGAGCGTTAACCTTGAGGGATTTCAGAAGCAGCTTGCGGGCGATTCCCCGGTGAGAAGGCTTTTGTTCAGCAACTATGTGTTTTCACCTGGGGTGGCTGCAGGTTTTAGAGAGGCTTCTGAGAAGTGACCATCTACCACTCACGTTCGGTAGCAGCGCCTAACGCCAGAGGTTCTCTGAACTGAATTTCATAAAGTCTCTTATACAGCCCGCCGCCGGTCATCAGCTCATCGTGCGTACCTTCTTCAACAAGTCGCCCGCCGTCGAGCACTATGATCCGGTCGGCTCGTCGCACCGTCGATAGCCGATGCGCAATCACAAACGTTGTACGCCCCTGCATCAGCGTCTCGAGCGCGTCTTGCACCAGGCGTTCGGATTCGGAATCAAGCGAGCTGGTCGCTTCGTCGAGTATCAGTATCGCGGGGTTCTTCAACAGTGCTCGCGCGATGGCGATTCGCTGCCGTTGGCCGCCCGACAGTTTCACTCCGCGCTCGCCGACGACGGTGTCGTAGCCGTCAGGAAACTCCACGATGAACTCATGCGCGTGAGCAGCTCGCGCGACTGCTTCGATCTCGTCGTCGGTAGCGCCCAATTTGCCGTAAGCGATGTTCTCTCGAACCGGACCGCCGAACAGCGTGGTTTCCTGGGGCACCATCCCGATCGCACTTCTTAAATCAGCAAGCCTGACTGATCTTATATCGTTACCATCAACCGTTATCGCCCCGGACGACACGTCATAAAAGCGCGGTATCAACGCGGCCAGGGTCGACTTCCCCGCCCCGCTCGGACCAACCAGCGCAATGATCTCGCCCGGCTTAGCTTCGACCGTTACCCCCTTCAAGACCGGCAGCGCACGCTCGTCGGGATATGTAAAATGGACATCGATCAACCGGACGTGGCCCCGGACCTTTTCGAGCGGCTCCGGATGAACAGGGTCCTTTATCTCCGGTTTCGTATCGAGCAACTCGAACACGCGGCGCGTGGCCCCTATCGCCTGGTTGAACTGCCCGTATAGCTCAGTCATTCCTCCAACCGCACCGCCGACAAAGAATGTATACAGCACAAACGCTATCAGATCGCCCGCGGTCATCTGACCCGCCACTACCATGCGGCTTCCGAACCAGAGGACGATTGCGATACCGCTATACACTACAAGGATGATGAATGCTATGAAGCCGCCGCTCGCAACCGCGCGCTTGACCGCAAGCTTCAATGAGTCCTGAATGCGCTCACGGTAACGCGCTCTCTCGTACTCTTCCCTGACGAAGGACTGGACGATTCGAATCGCGGAAAGCGTTTCTTCCAGCACCGAGTTCGCTTCGGCGAGACGGTCCTGGACACTGGTGCTCAAGCGCCGAACGTACCGTCCATACAGGTGCGCCGAGATGATCACTATCGGGACTATTGCCAGCATCAGCAGCGACAGCCGCGGGTTGGTGATGAATATGATTGTCACGCCGCCAACCAGCATTATGCTCAATCGAAGAAGCTCGGTAATGCTGCCGGTCGTAACCGTCTGGACCACGCTGACATCTGACGCCATCCTTGATGTAAGTTCGCCCACTCTCCGATTTGCGAAGAACGCTACAGGAAGACCAGTCAGATGGTTGTAAACTTGAGTGCGCACGTCGGCGACGATTCGCTCGCCGGTGTATGAGAGCAGGTAGGTGCGCAGGAAGCTGAACCCGGCTTGTGCAGCAAACACACCGACAAGCACCAACGCGAGCTGATTGAGTTTGTGTGAGTCCCGATCGACGAATGCGGCGTCTATCAGCATTCGCACAGCTTGAGGAACCGCGAGGCCGAGAGCGCCCGCGACCAATAATGAAATCAACGCGATGGCCAGTCGAACCCGATATGGCTTTGCATAAGCGAGGAGCCGCAGCAAGTCTCGTGGCGACACCTTTATCTTTTCTTTCGCTCCGGTCTGCTCTTTAGTGCGATCTCTTCGGAAAGCGCTCATAGTAGGTAATAGATTCAGGCAACTCGACCGAGCGGTCAAGGAAAGACAGAAGTCATAGGTTGGAGTCAGAGGTCACGTTCCTCCTTGGAATTACAGCCGAATCAGAAGTCCCTGGTTGTCCGGCAAAAGTAGTGGGTGCGGGATAACTTTGAAAGATATTTCAGCTAGACAATATGCTCATGTTCTCGCGCACGCTTTTGTTGTTCTACGGGCACGTCAGGCTGTAAAACCAGGTTTTTAAGAGCATTTCTCATTACCTCGCTGAGCACAACGGTAAGAACAATAGTAGGAGCCACTCTAACCAAGACACGAACCACTTCGAGTCTTTCATTAGTTACCAGTCCCTTTGATTTTCGTTCGTTACTGATTTCTATTACGTCGCCAATAATCATCTGTGTAAGAGGCTTCGCTTTTTTGTGAAACAAAGACGTAAGCACTAGTCCTAACATAGCTGCAATAAGAGCCGCGCAGACGGATGCAACAAATTCAATAGGTATTCGGTTCGTCTTGATCCCAGCATAGAAGAAGAAGAACAAAGTAAAAACTAGAGCAGCGAGAACATACGTTTGGAGGTACGACCAAAGTATGCTTACTATCTCCAGGCACAATTCTATAACCTTCATCTTTCCAAATCGCTTAATCATTTCGACCGAGCTCTCTCCAAATCACGGTAACAAGTCTAAGTACGATGACTAAATCTGCTCCATCCAAAACATAACGCCAGGGAACATAGTCAAATAGCTTTGGATCTCCTCCCCACACTAAGAGTCTATGGAAAAGGTAGCCTAAGGCTAGCACCAAAATCAATACAAACGAGTGTTTGAGGATTCTCGCGTATGACCGCTTACCACTTTCAAAACACACTTGCTTGCCGGGCTTCTTCTCGCTCTTGTTCAGTTAGCGGGTTTGCCTGGACATCCGCGAGCACAACGGTAGGTAGATCCTCAGCGTCTGTAATGATGATTTCCGGTTGATTCTCAAGATCGCTGAGTCTCGTGAGTTTTCTGCGGGGTAGTCTCGGCGGCTTTTCCACGGGCGCAAACATACTCCTCGGCTTCGGGAAGTGTCAATTACGGATAGAACCGCTATGGAAAGAATCAAAAGAGGTCGAGCAGTCTCGCAATTAATCTCACGTCTGACTTCTGGCCTTTGACTCCGGACTACTGCCTTCTGATTCTCCGGAACACTGTTAGACGGCTCAACGTATCGCTCCTTATCAATCGAAGGATCATTGCCGTTGGAGCGATAGCGCTGGTAGACTCGACGGCATTCAGAACTCACTCAGGAGGTGCAAACTGTGTACGCATTAAAGAGAATGTGTTTGCTGATCGTGCTGGTAACCGCGGCAGCAGCCCAATCGCCCCAATCACCACTCGGCGATTCCCGGATCTCAGTCAACACGCTTCTGCGAGAAGACCTGTTCTCTGGATTTTTGGCCGACGATATGGATCGACTTTCCAGGGGAGAAAAGAACGCTCAACTACTCCTCGATCAACGGCCCGATGAAAAACCTCTTACCCTGGCATGGATTGCTCTCGCAAGAATGTATCGCGCCGTGCGGGCCAACGAACACAACCAGCCTGAGGATTGTCAAAAGTACTATCGCCAGGGGTTCGATCTATTCGCTGAGGCGGAGAAGCTCGGCCCGGGCAATCCCGGCGTTGCAGCTATCCACGGAGGGACATACCTTGTTCTTGCTGATCGCCTCCCGAAAGAGTATCGTGCGGCCGCATGGTCCCAGGCCTACGATTCATACAGGCTGCTGTGGAAGTATCAGTCGGGCGCCGTCGCGCAGCTTCCCGTGCATCTTCGAGGTGAACTCCTTTCAGGGCTCGCTCAAACGGCCCAGCGCACTGGACACCCCGAGGAACAGGCACAGTACGTAGACAAGATAATTGCGGTTCTCGCCAACACTCCCTACGAGCAGGCAGCCAAACAATGGAAATCACATCCCGAGTCTGCTTCCAACACGAGCATTGCGTGCATGACTTGTCATGACGCAGGCCGGCTCGCAGCTCGAGTAGCTTCTCTGAAGTAGTCATTCAAGTTGAGACCTTCCACGCTCAGATACGGCAACGCCAGGCCCACGCTGCGAGGTGCGGGCCTGGCGTTGCTTCGGGCGTCAGAGGCATACTGCGTAAACGTTAGACGCTGAATTCCTTCCCTCTTAACCTATCCGCCAGAGGCGGTCTGATCGAAGACCAGAGCCTTCTTCTTCCACTGAATCCCTTCGAGGACCCTGACATCGGTACCCACGGTCTTCATTTGAATGGCGCCATCGTAAGGACTGGATTCGTTCACCAGCCTTGCTGGCGCGGTAACTAGAACCTTGTCACCGCGTTTGAATGTTACTTGCACCATAGGACCGGTGCCATCCCAGGTCACACGATAGTCGCCGGCTTTCAACTGCGTGCCCGCCACCGTCACCGGATCGTTGAGCGTTATGTGCTCAGAGTCCTTTGCGATTGCCATCGATGACGTGAACGCCACCGCGATAAACAACAGAAACGGTATTACTGTAAGTTTTAGTCTCATATTTATCTCCTTCAAATCTCACACTCCGCCGCAGCAACTCGAGCCGCGCAGTACGCGGGAGATTTCAGCGCTTTACATATACGCAACTGCGATTCCGTGTGCGCGAATGACCGCGGAAATCCGAACCGGCGCCGGCACGCAGTCGATAGCGCAAAACACACTCGTCCCGTAGGTATTATTACTTATCGGAGAGGTGTCCCGTTACTGGACGCGGAATGTATGCGCGCAGGACACGGCGCTACGCGCACCTCGGTTGTTTCGGCAGAAGACTTCGTTGACTTGCAATCAGCGGCGCGGCGAGAGCTGAATCGGCGTATCCGGATTGACCCGGCACGGATCACTGATTTGCGCGGCGGTTCGTTTCCGCGCCTCTCGCGCCGCGGACGACAGCGTTCGCTCATCCAGGCGGACCAACGCGCACTCAAGCTCCCTCAATCGACTGTTCAGTATTTCTACTTCGCTTCTTAGAAGCATGACTTCGGGATCGCGTGCCGGCTGATTGGCGGTCGACCGCTCTGAAGCCATTGACTGTTGTTGCACGCTTCTCAAGCTTGATTCGATAGAGCTGAGTCGCGTTTCAAGCATGCTAATCCGCCGATCAAGATAGACTGCGTCCTGTGCGCCCTCCGCGGGCACTTCAATAGCACGGCCCGGATAGCCCGTCCCAGCGCCAGTCCCGCCCGTAAAGAGCCCGGTTGATAGAATCCAAACGCAGAGAAATGTTGCGATAATTCGCATAAAGCTTTATTCCTTCCGTCGAAGATGTCTGTACATCAATCTCGCTAAAAGGATTATAGCTGCTACCGCCTTAGCGGTCTGACTATTTATGAACCCGACACCCTCGCAAGGGTTTGTCCGGCGGTTACTAGCTGACCGGCCTGAACGTTGATTTGGTGGATTTTACCGGCAATTGGAGCGCGCACGGCTACAATCTCCTCGTTGGGCGTACCAGGACCCGACGGCTCACCGCGCTGTTGCTCGACGCTCTTCACTCGCTCACGCGCGCGCTCGAGGCGAGCTTGCGCGTCCTGATACTGAGCGCGAGCCTTATCCAGTTCGGCTTGCGACGCGAGGCCTCGTTTCACCAATGGCTCAATCCGCTGAAGCTCCACCAGTGTTCGGTTCGCATCGCCCTCCGCGGCTACGACATCGTTTCGAGCGACTCGTGCTGCCGACGTTTGCTGTACCGTTTTTTTGTCTTCCTGATGGTTACCTGCTTGTCCACCGGATGGTTCAGAGGCCACGGCAATTTCGATTATCGCGGCATCCTTCTCGATTGCAGCGCCCTCTCCCACAAGAACGCTGCGGACTACACCGGTAGCTGGAGCGTTCACAGCGACATCACCCTGCGGACTCTGAGACGACCGGCACGCGCTAGCAACGGAGCTAACGCTGGCAAGCAGCGCCAACACTATCGATGAAGTAATTAACTTGAACCGCGATGGGCATTTTGACGAGGCTCTCTGACTCATTTCGAAGCCCTCCTGACATCGGCGTTTTCCACAAATCACTATCGTGGACAACGCTACTTCCGTGCCACGTGGTGCAGGAACCAAAGCGCTCGAACTCTTCTGGCACCGTCGTTGCTCCGTAAGCAAAGACGGAGACAAGTCAGTTCAAGATTGCATAGAGGAAAGGGGAAGTTTTGTGGCAAGAGAATTAGACGGACTCAACGTAGCGATTCTCGCGGCAGACGGATTCGAGCAGATAGAGATGACGGAGCCCAGAAAGGCGCTCGAATCGGCTGGCGCTACGGTTCAGTTGATCTCACCTGCCGCGGAAAAGGTCAAGGGATGGAATCATACACAGTGGGGAGATGAGTTCCCTGTTGACGTCCCGCTGGATCAAACGGACGCCGTGAATTACGACGCATTGATGTTGCCTGGTGGCGTGATGAATCCTGATCACTTGCGAATGACACCTGCTGCGATCGATTTCATAAAAGCGTTTGTTACCGCCGGTAAGCCGATAGCGGCCATTTGCCACGCGCCGTGGACGCTCATCAATGCCGAAGCGGTGAAGGGGCGAATGATAACATCGTGGCCCTCGCTCCGCATTGACCTGACGAACGCGGGGGCCAATTGGGTGGATCGGGAAGTCGTCAACGACGGCAACCTGGTCACAAGCCGCAAACCGGACGATCTCCCCGCATTCAACCGGGCGATGATCGAGTTATTTTCTGACGGGCGGCGGCACGCAAAGGGCGTCTCGAGATAATACGCAGGTAAGCCTGGACCCGAATCCAGGAGTTCGGTTGAATGCGCTACGGGTCAAAACTCGGCTACACGAAATGGGAGTTCGAACATGTCTGCTCGGGCGATGTGGAAAGGCAAACTTAAGATAGGCACGGCTCGCGTGCCAGTCGACTTGTATGCGGCGGTCGTAGATCGCGCGGTTCACTTTCACATCCTCGAAGAGAAGACGATGACACCAGTCAAGCAGCATATGGTGAACCCTGCCAGCGGTAAAGAAGTTCCGTCCGAGGACATTCGAAAAGGCTATGAGGTCGAGCCCGGAATCTTCGTAGTCCTGACCGAGAAGGAACTGGCGCGCTTCGAACCCAAGCCATCACGCGACATCGACGTAACTGAATTTGTGCCCCCGGACCACATCAGCCAGCAATGGTACGATCGCCCGTACTACCTGGCCCCGGACGGCGATGCCAGTGCTTACTTCGCGCTGGCCGAAGCGTTGAAGAAAAAAGAGAAAATCGGAATTGCCCGGTGGGTGATGCGCAAGAACGCATATCTCGGAGCGCTTTGTGTCGAGGGTGACTATTTGATGCTTGTCACCTTACGGCATGCCGAGGAAGTGGTGCTTGCAGATGCCCTGCCCGAACCCAAAGGCCGGGCTCTGGAAAAAAAGGAATTGAACATGGCCTCTCAGCTCGTCGAGCTGCTCGAAGGTGAATTCGACCCTGCTGATTTCAAAGACGAGTATCGTAAACGAGCCATGACGTTTATTGAGAGCAAGGCTAAAGGCAAGAAGCCGAAACTGCGCGCGGTGCGAACGAAGCGCGCGACCGCCTTGCTAGGCAGTGCGCTCTCGAAGAGCATCAACGCGCTGAAGAAACAAAAGCCCGATAAGAAAGACAGGAAGGAGAAAAAAGCTGCCTAGACACGCTCACAGAAAAGCCAAAGCGACGGAAGAAGAAAACGCGACTCCGGGACCATTCTGGTCCGGCACAATAACGTTTGGTCTGGTCAGCGTTCCGGTTAATTTGTATCCGGCCATTCGGACGGCTCGTGCTTCGTTGCGCATGCTCAGCCCCGACGGAGTGCCGCTCAGCCGGCGATATTACTCACAGAAATCTGATCGCGCTCTTGAAGACGACGAGATGGTGCGCGCCTACGAGATCGAGGATGGAGATTATGTCGTTGTCACGGATGAGGAATTGGAACGACTCGAGCCCAGTAAGACACGTGATATCGACGTGCGTCTGTTCGTGGATCAGGACTCGATCCCGCCGATCTATTTTGAACGCGCTTATTTTCTCACGCCCGGAGGAAACTCAGAGAAAGCCTATCGCCTGCTGGCCGAGACGATGGAGAACCGCGGCCGCGCGGGGATAGCTACTTTCGTGATGCGTGGAAAGGAATACCTGATAGCGATCTTCGCGGAGAAGGGCTTGCTTCGCGCCGAGACAATGCGATTCGCGGATGAGCTGCGCTCACCAAGAGAGATTGGTCTTCCCAAGAAGAAGAAAGTTGCCAAACAGACCGCGACAAAGTTCGAGAAACTGATCGCAAGAAAATCAGAAAGCCGGCTATCTCCAAAAGACATGAAGGATGAGGAAACCTCACGCGTCTTGAAACTGGTAAAGACGAAACGTTCGAAGCACAAAGATCTTGTGGAAACGGAAGAAGCAGGCGAAACAAAAGGCAAGGTCATCGACATCATGGACGTGCTGAAAAAGAGCATCGCGGCAAAAGGCTGATGCGCACCCGTTCTGTTGCAAACTGTTCGGTCTTCCTCGGCACTCAATAACTCAGTGCCCACCTCCGATCTATTAGCGGAGTCCTACACAATTTCACGATGCACTTCCTGTGGCCTCTTGTCTTCACGGAGATCCTGGAATGACGGATGGCGAATGGCGCCGTCGGAGGTCCATTCAGTAAAACTGACTTGCGCTACCAGCTTGGGAGAAAGCCAATGCGCATCGGCAAGACCGGGCGCCTTGGGTTTGACGGCAAACGGCGCGTTCTCGCGAACTATCGTATCGAATTTCTTCTTCAACTCGGCGCGCTTCTTTAAACTGAAACCCGTTCCCACACGACCGGTATAGACAAGATCGCCTTTCTCATAAACGCCAAGGATCAGCGAGCCGAAGCCGGGCAAACCCTTCTTCGACGGCGTGTATCCCGCTATGACGAATTCCTGTTGCTTGGTGCATTTCACCTTTTGCCAATTGCGATTGCGCGCGGAATCGTAAGTAGACGTTGCCAACTTGGAGACAATCCCTTCGATTCCCTTCCTGCAGGCTTGCTTGAAAACTTCGGCGCCGCTTCCTTCGATGTGATCGCTGTATCGCAACGGTCCGGCGCCGCCGGTAGCAGCCAGCAACTTTTCCAATAGTCGCTTCCGTTCGATGAGCGGAGTCCTGGTCAGATTGAACCCATCGAGGTGTACCAGATCGAAGACTTCGTAAATGAATTGCGCATTTCCTCCTGTGCCCATCGCTTGCTGGAGCTTTTGGAAACTGGTACGGCCGCGGGAGTCCAACACTACGACCTCACCATCGAATATGGCTGCGGTTGCGGCGATCGACTGGATGGCTCGCGCAATGCTCGGGAACTTCGTGGTCCAATCTACGCGGTTGCGACTCCAGAACCGGACCTCGCCGTGATCGACGCAGCAAAGCATACGGTAGCCATCAAACTTCAACTCATGCAGCCACTCGTCTCCTGCTGGCGGTTCTTTGACGAGCGTCGCAAGCTGCGGCGGGATGAAATCAGGCAGTGCGTCCCTGCGAGCGCCTTTGAGCTTTATGAGGTCGGGTCTATTGATCACACGGAAGAACTCTAAGCCGAGATTCTGATCTCTTTGCGTTCTTGCGTCTTTGCGTGGCGTACAGTTCTCAGCGCAAAAACGCAAAGGACCGCAAAGCTCGCAAAGTTAAGAGCACGAGCGCGCGTTACCGGCGAGAACGTTGTCAGTCACCTGACAGTGTTGATTGCTCCCTTTTTGAATGTAAGCAGTGCCGCTCCCCTGACCACTGCCGAATACCGAAATATGAACTCTCCGATTGCCTTTCACCTGATCGATAGTTACATCGCAGCCTGTGACACTTACGATGCCTCTGCCGTTCGCAGTTAATGCTCCGTTGCAACAGAAACGATATTCGCCAGTCGTTGCGTTGAACAGGACAACGTTGCCGGTATTCGATTCGTCAACCAGGGAGCCCGAATACACATTCACCGCGAATGAACAGGTCGCGTGGTTGCCGGATACATCTGTGGCGGTGCAAGTCACCGAAGTTGAGCCCACGGGAAAATTCGAGCCGGCAGGCGGATTGCACGTCACCGCCACTCCGGGGCAATCATCGGTTGCGACTGGATTGACGAAATTGACTTGAGCGCTGGTCGCGTAAGGACACTGAAACGGCGCCGCTACGTTAACAGAATCGGGAGCTTCGTTTTGAAAGGTTGGCGGCTGCGATCCCGAACACGTCCCTGCGTCGTTGTGCGCGACAACCACAACTTCGTCTTGACGAGCAAACGCGAGCACGCTTCCGTCGGGCGCGTAAGCGACCGACGTTACATAGGAACTGGGATTATTCGGGTCCTGCGTGAAGTAGTCCACGAGGGAACCGTCCGACAAGCGCCATACGCGCGTCGCTCCCATATACATTCGGTCACCTGATCCCGCGGCTATGTATTCCTGATTCGGTGAGAAGGCGATTGAAAGAATTCCGCTGTTGTTTCCGTCGATGGTTCGCACCAGCGCGCCATCCGAAAGGCGCCATAACTTGATCGTACAATCCGTGCATTGTCCGTACTGGTCCGTAGCATTGCTTCCGGCTGCCAAAATCTGACCATCAGGCGAGAACGCCAGCGAAACAGTCGACGTGCCGCTCGGCGTCGCCATCAGCGCGCCATCGGAAATGCGAAAGATCAATACTCCTCCCTGCCCACCTGTGGCGAGGAACTGCCCGTCACGTGAGAAGCTGACCGCAAAGATCCGCGGTCGATATCCCGTTCCGTTGTCCAGCGTTCGGAGCAATGTCATATCAGGAATGTGCCAGAGCTTAGCCGTTCCATCTCTGCCCCCGGACGCCAGAATCTGTCCGTCTGGAGAAAACGCTAGAGACGTTGTTCCGTTTGAATGAGCCGTGATTCGACCGCCGACTAAAGTGCCGTCCGTGCGGAACAAATCGAGGTTCTGATTGTACGCCTGTAATCCGATCGCCGCGTACTGGCCATCCGAAGAGAGCGCTACCGTGTCTGGCCCGCCGCCGTACGGAAGGCGAAATGAGCGAAGAAGCGTGCCATCCGCGGCGCGGAACAACCTGATGCCCGCGAGAAGGAACTGCCCGTCCGCCGAGATTGCGATGGCGTTGCCTGCCTGCGAGCTTTGCCAGACTATGTAGGGTGGGTTCTGCGCCCACACCAAGCCAATGAACACCGCTGCCGATAAGACCACGACGAATACAACCCTATGTGCGCCTCTCGATACATTGAGTGCCATACTGCCTCCTCGAAAAGTTTTCCGAGCGACAAAGCGTCCCAACGTGAAAGAAGAAGCCCAAACCAAGCGCGAGCCAGAGAAGGCTGCCTTTCCAGTGTCTTCACCGAAGCACACGCGTACGCGCTGGTAAGTGCTCACGCGCGCGCCCACCGACAAGAAAGGCCGCCTGTCGGAGCGTCGCAATTCGAGTGCCAATTTGACGAGTAATTGAGAAAGTGTCAGGCGCCGCGTTTAGACAGGTAAAGTCGCGCGGTCAATCGAAGGCAAAACGGAGGGAAGCAAACCAGACTGAAGATAACTGTTTGGGGTGTGTTGGAAAACCGTGCGTCGTGGACCTCAAAGCTGTATGTTGTCACTTTGCGCAGACACTAGAACAGCTCATTCATCGGCGGATTATAGGCACAGCTCGAAATCGAACTTGTTATTCGGCGCGCCAGACCGTGTCAGCTCGTCAGGCTTTATCGCGGTTTTGGGTGGATTGCCGCTCCGGTTGCTCTGTTCACCTCAGTACTCGTTGAAGCTTCCCGGGCAACACTAGCGCCCGCCAGTCCTAACATCACCCAAAGATGGCGAAAGTCCTCTGTGTCTTGAGCGAGGCCGTCGAGCGCCATGCCCGCGAGACCACCCCAAATACAGAGCTCCGTTGGCCGCTGTCGTCTTCGCCAAACGACCGTAATCAGAAATACAAATGAGATCAATGAAGGAAGTCCGAGCGTCGCGGCTATGTTGAGAGGAGTCAAGTGGGAGTCGAAGGGTGCGCCGAGATACTGGCCAGGGCTCGTGCCTAACCCGCTACCAAAAAGTGGATGACGCATGAGCGTGGCGATTGATGATGTCGCAGCCTGAAGCCGACTCGACTCGCCGGACCGAAAAGACATGTCCAGAGGGTGCGCCGGATTGACCGACGGATTCCATACGCTCAGCGCAATCACGATAGTTACGCTTACCGCCCCAAAGACTGCGGCCACTCGCCGACGAAACCGGGTGTTGGCGCCACGTATCAGCGCCGCCAGGATAAAGCCCAGGATGCCGCGTGAGAACGTCAGGCACACCGTAATCCAAAGAGCAATGAGAGTGATGCGTCGCAGCCATACAGGCAGCTCACCATCGCGGTGGGCGACAATCGCAGACGCGAATATGCAAAAGCTTGCGAGCAGGTTTGGGTTATGAGTGCCGGCTTGCACTCGGGCGTACCAACGCGAGGGCTCGAGCTCACCGTAGATGCCGATTAAGTGCGAGCTGATTCCGGCATAGAAACACACGAGGCCCAGAATTGCAGCTCCCGCGCTTACCAGCGAGGTGATCGCGATCGTTCGTGCTATGCGTGGAAAAGTGCGGGGACGCGAGGCCAGGTCAGAGGTGATGAACGTTAGCGCGCAGAGTTCCGCGATACCTAATAATTTTGGAAGACCGGCTCGAGGATTTGGAGCCGCGAAGAGGAGAGATAGGCAGGCAAAGAGAAAGTAAAGCGCAAGCGCGACGTGAGCTGGACAAAGTCGAGGCAGGAGCCGGAGCCGCCATCGATCGATCGCCCACATTAATGCGGCGGCGGCGAAGATCGCGTCACTCCATTGCGCGTGTTCGTGAAGCCAGGGGAATGGAGGGAACCAGGTCCACGGCAGTAGCGCCAGCGTCAGGAGATATAAAGCTAGTGCTATGCGTGATGACGCGGTAGTTTTAGCGTTCGGGTTGATGGGACTCTCACGACCTCTCGTGCTTACGCCTGAGTGGTCAGTTCGGGATTCGCCGCTGAAGGTGGCTCAGACCGTCGGCCAATACTCTCTCGATAAGGCAGGTTATGAAATTCAAATAGAACACTAAATGCGCCTTTGGTTACTTGATAAATGTATGACACCCGTCTATGCTCAAGTTCCACGGATTTGAGCAACAAGTCTTCAAGGCATTACACGATTTCAATACCATTTGAGAAGCAAGCGAGAAGAAGTCTCTGAGACTTGTGAAGTGTAGCCGGAACGGTCGAAGCACGGAGTGCGGCATCGTGGAGGTGAAGTAAACCTAAAGCAATCAGCGAAGCAACTGATCGAACCTGTTAGCAATCACGTTTCTAATCGATTCAATGAGTCTTGTAGACTCATCGAGTAAAAGGCGATACCTTCCAACGGAGGTCAAAGTTGAATCCGAGAATAAACGATACTCCCGCGCTAAAGGCTCGCGAGGACGATCTGGTTGTTCAGGAGTTGCCGGATGAGGTCCTTGTATATGATCTTAAGAATCATAAGGCTCACTGTCTGAACGAAACGGCAGCGTTTGTCTGGAACCACTGCGACGGTACGAAAACTGCCGGCGAGATAGCTAAGCTTATGGAGGAAGAGTGGCGCGCGCCAGTAAGTGAGGATCTTATCTGGTTTGCATTAAGCAGTCTCAGCAGGGCTGGCTTGTTACGTGACCGAATTGTGCCGCCTTCAACTACATCGCGCCTTTCTCGGCGAAGCGCTATCCGGCAACTTGGTTTCGGCGCGCTGGTCGCCGTCCCCCTCGTCATCTCAATTGTAGCGCCCACAGCGTCAGCTGGAGCGTCAATCCCCGTAGAATGCCAATCGTGTGTTAAGAAGTCTACGGGTGTTGGCGATTGCCCGGCTGTTTGTCAGGGTATTATCGGCACCTGCTATGGCAACTCCGGTTGCGGAGCGGGACAAGCCAAGCCCGGCTGTGGGACATGTGTAGCTTGTTTCAGCACCGCGGAGGCCACAGTCAGTTGGCAGAAACCGGGAGTCAATAACTGCTAGCCAATTGATCTCAAGGACTCCTTCTTTTGCCGTGGCGTTCATTTTCGTCTCGACTTATCATTAGCACAAACTAGAACTACCGCAGCCCTGGCTACCTGGGGCTGTCCAACTGACGGTTCCGACACCGCCTGATGATGGGCCGTCCAAACAAGAGAAACAAGTCTGACAGCCTTTGAACTGTCCATTGCCGCAGCCGGAATTGTCAAAGCACGATCCACAGACGCCGGCACAGACACCAGGGCAGTTGCCTGAGGTATCGCTCTTTTTGACACAGGCCTGACACTCAGGAGGAATCGAGGCGCCGGCCGACGCCGTTGGCGCTAGAATTGAGATGACCAACGGAGTCATTGCCGCCGCCGCGCCTAACTTACGCAGAACCGATCGCCTTGAAGTGCGAACTCCGTCTCCATTTGTGACCACGCGGTCTTGCAGGAGATCAGCTCTGGATAACTGCTTGAGGGCAAGCCAGACCACATCTTCTCCGACTTGTTTATTCCATTCCTGCTCTAATAGCGCCGCCATCTCTGCCACCGTTATCAATCCATCGCAGTGATTCCACACGAACGCTGCTGTCTCGTTCAGGCAGTGAGCCTTATGACTTCTGAGATCATAAACAAGCAGTTCGTCAGGCATTTCCTGCACTACAAGATCGTCCCGGCGAGCTTTTGCGGGCGGCTGATTATTATTGGGGTGTTTCATCTTAATCTCCTTTACAGACATGCTCTGTTGCTATCAAACAGAAACAGAATCCTAGTTTCCGGTTTCCGATTCGGGTTTCTTGTGCAGCGTAGATCAGGTTCTCAATCCAAACTTTCCGGTTTCGCAGCTTTCAAGAATGAGTCTGGCGGCCTCTTCAGCCTCGCCCCTGACACCCTTCAGCGTAATCGATTCCGAAACTGCCTTTCCAAGCGTGCGTACGGCCACCTCCGGTTTCCGCCTTGCGGGCAGCGTGTGTGCGAGCATCTCCAGCACCGCCTGCCCCGCTGACAGCTCAACTGGCCTCCAGCGAGCGCCAGCTTTGTACGGGCTCACCACCACCAGACCAATAGGCAATGGCTTGGTTCCTGTAGTGCCGCCGATCTCTTCGGCCGTCACCTTCTTCTGTCTGCTGGAACCCGGCGTCCTGATTTGAAGCGATTGAGGATAAGCGTGCACACGACCGGTCATATCCAGCACTGCGTACTCATCGGAGTAGTAAGTAGCACCAGCGCGTACGAGCATCTCGACGAGGCTGGTCTTTCCCGACAGCGAGCGTCCGGGAATTAGAATCGCGCGTCCTTTCCAGCCAACAACGCCGGCGTGGACAAACACACGGCGAGGCGCCATCTCGGCCACATACATCTTCATTCGTCGCTCGAGATCTTCGAGCAGTTTGGCCAGGCTTCGTGATTTTGCGCCGGGTTCCTGATCTTCGAAAAGCTCGTGGACCGCGCACCCGGTGTTGCTTGATCCGTTGCCGCCAAACTTTATTGAGAACGCTCGCTCCACGTTACACGGCGAAATTGCTTTCCACAGCGGAGGAAAATGTTCTGAGAGACCATCCACCGCTTCCGGCCTATTCGTCCGTACGCCAAGGCGGACTCCATAGGCCAGTATCGATCGACTCGCGGCCCATTCGGCAGCGCCGCCGGACTCTGAGGCGGTATTGATCATTCTCGAATATCGCATGCTTCCCGTACTCAATCGTGCGAAGCTCCACCGATCAAGGGCCGAGTTCACGTTGCGCGGTTGATTTAACAATTCCAGCCAGCGCCATAATTCTCTCGGGGCCTGCGGTCGGCGGAGACGCGATTCTGCCCTGACTATCGATCAGAACAGCCGAGGGTGTCAGATTCGTACCGAAGAGCACCCCGACCTCAAGTTCCGGGTCGCTAAGGAACTGCGACTTGAATCTGGCGCTCTCGATTCTGACTTCTTCCTCTTCACCTGAAGAAACGAACATCAGTTGTGGTGCACCTTCCGGAGAATCTACTTCCCATCTGTTGATGTCTTCCGACATTCCGATACAGAACGGGCACGTCGGATTCCAAAAGAGCAATAGCGTGTCTCGGCCTAGAAGATCTTCGGTACTGATTAGGGCGCCTTCGGGACCGGAAAGCGAAAACTTCGGGGCCAGCTTGCCAAGGTCGCGCAGCGAGTGCGGAGTGCCAATTGTGATTTGAGACTTGTGCCCGTTGCTTTTGATCTCAAGCCCAGATTTCCGTTGCGGATCAACCGGCGCAAGAGCGCGAGCGACCAATGCGCGGATGGCTTCGTCACCATAGGCGACGGGACTGGCGATCTTCCCGTCGCTGCGAATCATGACACCAGCCGGAGTCCACTTCGCTTCGTACTGCTCCGCAATACCTGATTCACCTTGCAGTAACGCCTGGTTGACTCCAAGCTCCTCTATCCATCTTTGATTCGCCGCGGCGTCCCCTTTACTGACCAGCACGACAGTCAGCCGTTTGCTGTACTCATGCTCCCAGTCCTTGACGGCAGGCATAAGCGCTTTGCAGGGAGTGCAGTTCGGACTGACGAATAGCAACAGCGCTGACTTGCCATACTGAAGCAGGTCTCTCAGATCAACTTGCCCGCCGCCGACCGCCGCAAGTGAAAATCCCGGAGCTGGCGCTCCGATCGGCAATCCTTCGGCCGGACCGCCGGCCTCCGCGCGTTCGACCGGTGCTTCTGCATAGTCCTCATCAATCACCTTCTTCATCGCTTCGATTATTCCCAGCATCGACGCCTGCTGGTAGAGAACACGGCGAAGATAGACGACGGCGGTTGCGAGCAGTACGACTGCGGCGAAGCCGAAGATTAGAGTAGCCGCTTCAGCGGTTTTCAACTCGGCCAGCCATCTCACAGCGCTCGGCCCAGGATTGCGTTTTCCTTGAACAATAACCAATCCGGCCACGCCCAGCAGGGCAAGGTTACGCACCAAGGTAGACGGGCTCACCGGCTCAGCGTACAGTTGCCCGAAACAGTGACAATCCGGTGACTTTCCGCGCGCCAGATTTAGACCGATCCCACCGGCAAAGACCAGCAACAAGACTGCCGAAGCGATTGCTCCCCACCACGCGGTGGTGAGCGGAAGCAGAGCCAGCGCCACTATGACTTCCACCAACGGCAGGCTCCGCGCCAGTGGCGCAGACATCCGTTCCGGGACACCGAAATCGCTCAATGCGCGGCGTGAACCGGCGAAATCAGCCATCTTTGCTATCCCAGCGACGCCGAATACCAACGCCAGTGTCATCCGGCCCGTGAGCAATACTAAATCCATAAGCAACCCGATCCTACTTGAGATTGTTGATTTGGTTCTTATCTGGACTCGCCGAGTAGCCTCGGAAGGCGCCGCGCGAATCCTGCGGTTCGAACTAAACACGCTCCCACCTGATAAGGTAACCTCGGCCAATCATTGAATCGGCCTTTCAAATCGACCGTCGCCTCTATTGGGTCCGGCCAGCGAAGGCGAAGAGCTCCCAATACTCCAAGCGGGCGCCGCATTTGAATTGACATTGGCGTACGGCGTCCTTTCGTCACTTTACCCTGCCCCCACTGATTCAGGACGCCAGGTGTCAACCAGGCTGGCAGGTGCCTCGCCCGCCACTCCACCGGAAGCCCACCCACATCCGCGCCGAGAAGCCGGCACGCGAGCCCGATGGTGCAGGCGGCCCAGTCTGATCGTTGCGCGTTACCACTCAAAAAGTATTCCCAGTCAAAATCCGGAGGCAGTGAATTCAGAGCTACAGCGATATCGCACAGCCACAGCGGCCGTAAGGCCGACTCGCGCAAAAAGTGCAGGCACAATAGCCTGAGATGATCTTCCGGCCCAAAGCTCCTCACTTCGATTTCACCGACACGACTCACTCGCGAATGACGGTACAATACATCAAAGCTTCGATCGTCGAGCTCGGCTGCGCCTCGGTGCAAATCAACATTCCAGCCTCGCGCTTCAGGCCTTCCGAGCGCTTCCACAAAGGCGCTGTACTGTTCCGGCCTCAAGTAAAGATCTATGTCTCCGTAAGGCCGGAGCCCAGGTTCTGGGTACTCCTTTGCGATCACCCAACCCTTTCCCATTAAGGGCTCCAGTCCACGCGATCGCAGGAAGGACCATACCTGACTGATCTCAAGTCGCTTGACCCCAGCCTGCAAAGTATGGAGCCGGTAAGCCTGATGAAGCTCCTGAGCTGCCGGAGTCGATCGCAGGCCGGAATGCTGAATCCGCCACCACATCAAAGCTCCTGCTCCCGAGTTGAGCAGCAGCGGTGCAATGGTGTTCAACGATTCGCTTGAGAGTGACAGAAGAGGCGCTGGATTCTGCCAGGCAAGTGCCAGGGCTTCTGCGATCAACTCGCCTCGCGCAGAATGATTTTGCTTCAGCGACCATTCAGGGCTCATTCTCATTGCATCTTACCTTCTGCTTACAGCTTCTCGTACGCACCCTGTTGTGCACTCGTTATGGCCTTTGTGTAGCGTGACCCAATCAAGAGCAAAAGCACCCCGGCGATTACCTCTGCCGGGGTGCTTTTGGTTCGATTTCTGGCCGTTGAGTGGCTCGCCCACGTCCTAAGGATTAAGCTGACTGAGGACCGGGATCAACGGTCCCGATCCACTGACCGCGTCAGCTATCGGAATTGCGGCGGCCGCCAGACCAGCCCACAGAAGCAGCGGATAATGATCCTTGTCGCAGAGAACTTTGAACGCGCCGTCACCAACCGAGCTAACCTCGATCGCGTCGTCGAACTGCCTGTGGTCTCCGGCCTTGAGTGTTCTCTCTTTTCCCTGACCGTACTTAACTACGGCTTCGCCCTTGATCACTCTAACCTCAACCTCTCGATCTTTGTTCAGCACGCCGACGTCGCTGATGTCATAGATTTTGACAAGTCCCGACACGCCGGAGGGCAATATGAGGGTGACTCCCCAGCCGCATTTATTCAGTGATGCTCGAATAGACTTTGGCGTCATACTCAGTGTGATAGCAGTGATCGGTTCCAACTCGACTCGGCCCGGGGCGCCCAATTCGATCGAGGCGTGCCCTCCGGTTCTCGTCTGTATCACATTCCCGTCGGTTATTGTAGCCCCGGTCTTGGCGTCGTTGCCGTTAACAAGGACTGGTCCCCTCGCAGTGAGCGTTCCAGTCAGCGTTTGAGGAATAAGGATGGCATCCGAGAGTCCTTCGTCTATGGTGTCGGTGGGTACAGAAGCCGCGAACGAACTAAGAGTAAATGCCGTGGCCACGGCCAATGACAACAATCCACCAAGAAGAACTCTGTGATGTATTTTGGATCTCGACATAGTGCCTCCAGTCTCTGTAGCACAGAAGGTCCGCGGAAAAGAACTCAGCACGCTGTCGCAACGGAGGTGAATTCTTCTCCTAAAGGATCTCAAGGTTACGAAATGCTGCTTCGAAAGTCAACTACAATCGCTTGCTTAAATTCCAATAGAATTACCCGTTTAGGGATTATCCGGTTTGACGTTATTCGATCCGAATTGACATCTTCTTGAGGCATATTCCCATGCTGCGGAGGCTATCCAGCCGCGCCTCCGGCACTTTGAAGGTGGATATCAACACTTCTCTGATCCCATAAGAGTCGATGAGATTCGGAAGCTCGTTGATGCCGAAGATGCGATAGCCGTGTATCACCTTGCCTGACTTTCTCATATCGTCGTCGATGAACCCGACAGGCGAGTACTGGTGATCCGGATTGTTCAGGATTTCGCGTATTAGCAGCTCGCCTCCATCTCCGGCTCCGTAGATAAGAATAGGAGTGGCATCGCTAGCACTGTTCCCAGAACCGACGATCAAGGTCTTCAGCATGCGAAATGACACGCGGCTCACGCTCACCAAAACGAGGAGAAGCAGCAAATCGAGCAATGCCACCGCGCGCGAAGGTCCGCGGAACCAATACATTACAAACACCGCCACCGTGCTCACGGTCGTGCCCGCCAGCACGGCTCTTGCAATCATCATTAAGTCTGTGATTCCGACATAGCGCCAGAGGCCGCGGTACACTCCTCCGAACAAGAAGAACGCCATCTGTATGATGATCACCAGCGGAAGCGTCTTCAGGAAGATCTGAAGCTGCTCAGCCGGGAGCCGGCCGTCCCATCGCAAAACGAACGCTCCGTAGTAAGCCAGCGCAATTAGCGCGGTATCAAGAAGCACCTCGAAGACCCGGCGCTTGTAGGAGAAGTCGGTAATGGCATTGATGATTCGAATTCCCTCCGGTTGCTCGCCTTCTTCGTACACACGAACTTTCCCAAGATAGAGTCCGAGGAACAGGACCAGCAGCGCGAATAGCGGCACCAGCGCCAATACGACAGTAGTCTCGAGCCACCTCACTGCCAGTGCGAGCACGCCGCAAACCGTCGCAAACAGATAGAGCATGACAACCGCGCGGCGCTCTGTTACGCCGAGCGCGACCAATCGATGAGATGTGTGGTCGCGCCCCCCGCGTGAGATTGGCCGGCCGTTCAGCTTTCGGGCAATTGTCACAAAGCAGGTATCGAGAATCGGAAGCATCAGTATTAAGACCGGTGTGAGCAGCACTGACGTCAGGCTTCGAAAGCGACCGGTGCCGGCTAACAGCGATGTGCCAGCAAGCATGAACCCGACAAACATCGAGCCGCTGTCACCCATGAAGATCGAGGCCGGATTGAAATTAAATACCAGGAATCCAAGGACCGCACCGCCGATGAGCACGGGCAGGATTGCAACCGGCGCCTGCCCGTTGATCACGAGAGTGATAACAAGGAAGACACTCGATATCACCGATATCCCGGCGGCCAGGCCGTCCATGTTGTCGAGCAGGTTGATCGCATTGGTTATTCCTACCAACCAAAAGATGGTCAAGACGTCGTTGATCCACGGATAGTTGGCCCACGGCAGATGCAGTCCGAAAAAAACCAGCGTCGACGCCGCTATCAATTGAAGCACAAGTTTGGCGTACGGCTTGATGCTAATCGCGTCGTCTACCAGACCGGTGAAGAAAAGCAGGGTGCCGGCGCCTAGAATTGCATAGGTGCCGGGAAGCTTCGGCGCGAAGACAAGAAACCCGATCACAAACGCCGCGTAGATGGCTACCCCGCCGAGCATCGGCGTTGGCTGCTGATGCCAACGGTCTTGCCTGGGTGCGGCAACCATTCCGACCCGATGTGAAGCTGCTCGGGCAATCAACGTGAGGAAGACTCCGAGCAGCAGGGTGGAAAGACTAGCCAGGATGATTTGCATACCCACTCCATTCGTACTGGAACTCGTTCTTTGCGTGCTTTGTGGTTCTTTGCGTCTTTGCGTTGAGAATCAAAGTTCTAACCCCACCTCTTCTCAACTCGGGAGTGACTCTCGTGACTGAAACACAAGCGAACTCGCCGGTATTCCAAGTTCGCCCACCATTTTCACTCGGTGGTAATCGATGATGCTTGCGAGCATCGAATCCAAATCGACTTTTGGCTGATAGCCGATCAGCGCGCGGATTTTCGAGATGTCTGGAACTCGCCGCATCATGTCTTCAAAGCCTGCCTCATAAGCTTCGTCATAAGGCACAAACACGATGTTCGACGCAGACTCGGTGATGTACTTGATTCTCTCAGCAAGCTCGAGCATCGAGATCTCATGATCGCTTCCGATGTTGTAGACTTCGCCAACCGCCCGCGGATGCTCGGCGACAGCGATCAGCGCTTCGATAACGTCTGATACGTGCGTGAAGCAACGAGTCTGGGTGCCGTCACCGTACACAGTGATGTCCTGTCCTGTTAGCGCCTGTTGCACGAAGTTGGGAATGACCATTCCGTAACGCCCGGTCTGTCGCGGACCGACAGTGTTGAACAGCCGTACGATAACCGTGGGCACTCGCTTTTCTTTCCAATAGGCGATTGCGAGGAATTCGTCTATCGCCTTCGAGCAGGCATAGCTCCAGCGGCCTTTGTTTGTAGGACCCATTACCAGGTCATCGTCCTCGCTGAACGGCACTTTGTTCCGCTTGCCGTATACTTCCGACGTCGATGTGATTACGACTCGCTTACGCTTCTTCGCCGCGAGGCTCAACACAATATCGGTGCCGCGTATGTTTGTTTCAATCGTGCTTACCGGGCTCTCTACAATGAGCCTGACACCGACTGCTGCCGCGAGGTGGTAGACGATATCGCACATATCGACCACCTCGGCTGTGAGCCGATAGTTGCGAATCGTGTCGATGTGATAACTGAGGTTCGGGTGGTTCTTGATCAAAAGAATGTTTTCGATGGATCCAGTAGAGAGATCATCGAGCAGGTGCACTTCGTCGCCCCGCGATAACAGGCGTTCGGCCAGGTGCGACCCTATGAATCCCGCGCCTCCAGTGATTAATACTTTCATTTTCTAAGTTCCTTCCCTCTAAACATGTAGAGGCACTCCTCCGTGGGCGCCCCTGATTGTTATTTGATATGGATCCACAATGGGGGGCGCCCACGGAGGGGCGCCCCTACATTAGCGCGTCCTCGATCGTGTTTGCGACGCGCGGTGATCGGCGCGTATTGAATTTCGCAATACGCTCGGGATATCTGGCGACCAGCATTCGATATACTGCAGCGATCTCGCGCACCATAGTCTCGGCGCGAAACGCAGGGTCGACTAGCCGTCGTCCAGCGTTCCCCATTCGCTCGCGGGCCTCAGGATCGTCAAGCAAACTCGATACGGCATCCGCAAGCCCGTCCGCATCGCCTGGCCTCACCAAATAGCCCGTCTCCCCATTGATCACAACCTCGGGAGCGCCGTCGATGTCGAATGACACACACGGCTTCCCCATCGCCAGCGCCTGTGGAAGCACTCGCGCCAGCCCTTCTCGAAGAGAGGTGTGCACCAGCACATCCATGACGGAAATCATCTCCGGTATTCGCTCGCGCGCGACAAGCCCCGCGAAGATAAAGTTGTCGAGTATTCCTGCCGCGCTCGCGCGACTGCGGAGGTGATCGTATAGAACGCCATCACCCACCAAAAGGAACCGCACAGTTGGATGGCGCCTCACAATCTCCGGAGCTGCGTCCATCAACTGATCGTGCCCCTTGAGAGAAAACAGCCGCGCGATCTTTCCAACAACAAGCGAGTCTTCCGGAATGGCAAACTCGCGGCGTATCGCAATCGGATCCACCTGCGCATCGAGGAACCAGTCGAGCTCCATGCCGCTGTAAACCGTGCTGAACTTTTCAGCTCGATCGATGCCGGCGGCAATAGCTTTCCGGCTGATGATGTTTGACACGCTGATGAAATGATCGGTGAGCGGAGCGCAAAGTTTCTTCACCGCCCGCCACACCCGGTTTACCAGCCACGGTTGATATTCGTGAAGGACCAGACTATGCAGCGTGTGAACAATGATCGGGGTCCCCGCGAGCTTAGCCGCCAGGCGCCCGAGCACTCCGGCCTTTGACGAATGCGTGTGAACGATGTGGTATCGCCCGGTGCGGACCAGCCGATACAGTTTCCAGAATGCCTTGAGGTCGGCGAGCGGGCTAATGTTGCGGCCCAGCTCCGGGACGATCAGAAGCCTGGTTGTCCGATGCGCGCGTTCGAGAAGGTCGCCTTCGGGTCCGTTGTCGACACCCGTGACAAGCGTCGCCTCATACTCCGGCAGTTTATCGAGGCCTTCAACTGAGAGCAGCGTATTCTCCTGCGCGCCTCCGACGATCAGCCTGGTAATTATGTGCAATACCCTCGCGGGTTCGCTGTCTGACATGTTTACAAATGCCCGGCGACGATGTAATCGCGATCGAGCTCGATCCAATCGAATTCGCTTACTCCGGCCCTGGAAAGAATCGTCTTTACTTGCGCTTCCGTGTACAAAAACAAAGGACAGCCGCTTGCGAGGAAGCGCAAACGTCGAATCGGCGCTCTCCATTCGCGCGATTTCGGAAAGCTCATGATCATGGTCGATCGAGTCATTTCACGCATTCGCGCGATCACGGGCGCGGGCTCTTCGACATAGTCAAAAAAGCCCATCGCCGAGCTTGCGTCGAAAAGACCATTCGGAACTGCGTCCTGGAATAGCCCGGCTCGGAATTCACAGCGATCAGCGACGCCATATCTACTCGAGTGCTCGATCGCGAGTTCAATCATCGCCGCCGCGAAATCGATGCCCACCACTCGAGCCGCGCCGCGCTGCGCGTAGGCTATGCAGTAACGTCCCGATCCGCATCCGACATCCAGCACGGTTTTGCCGCTCAACGGCGCAAGCAAATCCAACGTGAGATCGAATCGCCTTCGCACGACGCCTCTCCAGACATCGTCCACCCATCGAGAGAACGCGCTTTTGTCGTCTTCATAGATCGCGTCGAAGCGCCTCGCGTCAGCGTGAAAATGATTACGAACCCTCTGCTCAACTGACACCGAGCACCTCGCTCATCGGGGCGAAGCTGAAGTCACCGAGCAGTCGTCGAAGCCTGCCTTCAGTCTTCTGCAAATTGAAATAGTGAGTGAGCGATATCCGCCGCGGCAGAGGAATGCGCGGATGATCCGGGTCAAGCTCCCATGGATGTACATAAAATACCGCGGCACGGCCGTTTCCATTCAGCGCTCGAAAACCGCGTTTCGTAAGAGCGTAAGGATAGATTCGAAAGTAAGCGCCGCCCGCTATCGGCAGATTGCGACCCAGGACCTGCCAGGTTGAAATTGGAAACTCAATCAGGCTTCGTTTCCCCGCCTCGACTTCGTAAGGCCACCGCGGCGCATCCGCAATACCGTAGCGATAGTTGAGCACCGGAAAGACACTCGAATCGTAGCGGATGCCCAATTCACCTAATACCTCGAAAGCCCACAGCGAATCGCGAGTGATCGAGAAGAACGGCGCGCGGTGCCCCAATACTCGCCGGCCCGTGACGTCCTCCAGGAGTTTGATCGCGCGGTCCATCTCAGAGCGAAACAGATCTGGAGTCTGTTGATAGATGAGCGTGTGCGAATATCCGTGCGTTCCGATCTCGTGCCCGCCCGCCGCAATCTCGCGCACAATCTCCGGGTGATGTTCCGCAACATAGCCGAGTATGAAGAACGTTGCGCGCGTCTTTGTCTCGTCGAGAAGCCTCAACAGCCGGCGGCCCGCGGGAACGATTCGGTCTTCGTAGCCGGCCCAATCGGTATGAGGGATTTCAAGGCCCTGGTACCAATCCTCAAAATCTACCGTCAGGGCATTCGTCATTTTCATTCGCTATCTCTCAGTCGATGAACTCACGGTGCCAAAGCTCCAGCATCAGCAGCGTCCACAGTTGAGGCGCGTGATCTCGCGTTCCATTGGTATGTTGATCGACAAGGTGGCGAACTACATCCGGCACGAAATAGCCGCGAGCAAGAGCCTTGCCGGAAAGGATGGTGTCAGAAAGAAACCCTTTCAATTCACCTCGAAACCAATGGCTGACCGGAACGCCGAAACCCATCTTTCTGCGGGTCAAAGTCTCATTGGGCAACAACCCTCGAAGCGCGTGTTTCAGGATGAACTTCGTCGTCAACCCTCGAAGCCTGTATCGGGCGGGCAGACTCGCGGCGAACTCCATGACCTTATGGTCCAGGAAAGGAGCGCGCACTTCCAGCGACACGGCCATGCTTGCGATGTCGACTTTAACGAGCAGATCGTTGGGCAAATAGTTTGATGTGTCGGCCATCATCAGGCGATCAACAATGTCTACCTCACCGTTGCCCGAAAACCAGGGGTGCATATAGTTGAGGGGCGACGGCTCGGCTGTCCGGGCTCGAAACTCTCGTGAGCATAGCTCGGCCTTCATTTCCTCGCTGAAGCCGCAGATCAGTCTCAGATATCGCTCGGTTCGTCCCTGCCCCATCACGCCGAGCAGCCTGCGCACTCTTCCGTACGGCGACCGAGTGGCGCTGGCGGCCGGGAGCGCCGCGATCGCAGGCTCGAGGATTCCCTTCTTCACGATCCGAGGCAACTCGCTATAGCCTTCGGCTAATCGCATTGCCGCGTATCGTTCATAACCAGCGAAGCACTCGTCGCCTCCATCGCCGCTCAACGCGACGGTTACGTGGCCACGAGTCATCTTCGATAAATAGTAAGTTGGAATCGCGGATGAGTCCGCATAAGGTTCGCCGTAGTGACGCACGAGCTCGGGCAGGATTTCCATCGCATCGGGCTTCACAATGAACTCGTGGTGGTCCGTGCCGAAGCGATGGGCTATGCGCCGCGCGTGTTCGATCTCGCTGAAGTCCTGCTCTTCGAATCCGATCGAGAATGTCTTTACGCGTTTGCTGGACAGCTCGCTCATGAGAGCGACGATTGCGCTGGAATCAATTCCTCCAGATAGAAACGCGCCGAGCGGGACATCCGACATCAGCCGAACTCGCACGGCGTCGCGAAGCAATTCTACTGCGCGCCCGCCCGCCTCGTCCTCGCCGACATCGATCTTCTTTGAGAAGTCCAGCGCCCAATAGCGCTTCGTCTCTGCGACGCCCTTCTGCCAGACGAGCACGTGACCGGGCTCGAGCTTGCTGATGGCCTGAAAGGCCGTCTGCGGGGCAGGTACACAAATGAACGACAAGTACTGATTAAGAGCGTTGAAATTGATCTCCCGGGAAATGTCCGGGTGCTGAAGCATTGCTTGAAACTCGGATGCAAAAATCAGCTTGCCTCCGGCGAGCGAGTACAACAGCGGTTTTTTGCCGGTGCGATCGCGCGCCAGCAACAATCGCTCCTGCTTTGTGTCCCACAACGCGAACGCGAACATTCCACGCAGGCGCTTTGGGACATCGAGGCCGTACTCTTCGTAAGCATGAACGATTGCTTCGGTGTCGGTCTTCGTGTAAAAGGTGTGGCCCCTTTCTTCAAGCTCGGAGCGTAGTTCGGTGTAGTTGTAGATCTCACCGTTGAGAACCACCCAGACCGTTCGATCTTCGTTATGGATCGGCTGTTTGCCCGTCGCGAGATCGATGATCGCCAACCGGCGCATTCCGAGCCCAACCGAAGCGGTGCCTTGAAAATGGCTCTCAGGGCCTGTTTCAAGGCCAGTGTTAAAGTAGTAACCCTCGTCGTCCGGCCCACGATGGATGATGGCGCCGCACATCTTCCGCATCACCGTCTCATCTATCGGCCGCGCTTGTGGATCAACAATACCGACGATTCCGCACACAGTACGCAGTCTCCTGAGCAGCCCTAGCAGACTGCTGAAAAACCAATTCATTGCCACGAAGACACGAAGACACGAAGACACGAAGCAGCACAAAGCCCAAACTGATGCATTCACTGTCTTGGTGCGACTTCGTGTCTTTGTGTCTTGGTGGCGATCTCCCTTTTTCAGCGACTCTAAGGGGTCCGCAGGTCAGCGGCGTTGTTTGTCAGTCCTACCGGCACTTGAGCGAGCCGGCCCGCACGTACCGGATGTAAACGGGGCGCGTTGTTTAGCTTGGCGCTTCGCCTGAGTTCCAACCCGGTGGACATAAAGATAAAGAAAAATACGTAGAGTTGGGCGCGATGACGATACGCGGTGCCGGCGTTCGACTCGTACAATGCGAAAGCCAGAAGCACGCCAACCACAAAAGTAGTGACAACAAACGATTGCCGGAGCCGGTTCCTGATCAGGAACCAATAGCCCTTAAACATCATGGGCATCAGGCACCACCAGGCTATCAGCTCGGGCAATGTTATGAGCTGTCTGAAATTGGTGATCATCCATGGAAACGGCGCCAGCAGGACATAGAGGACCCCTTTGGGAAGAAACCCGATCGCCGCCCTCGCATCCGTGATATCTACGTCACCGCCGAAACCTGAGTTAGCAGCCTTTGCGTTCCACTCGCGGGAGCTCTGAATCCGGCTGAGATTCAACGTGTTGCGCGCCGTCTCGCCAGCGCCAAAATAGCTGAATCCGAAACCGATGATTGTTACAAGTACCGCACCCTGCAACATCCGCAACGGAGTGAACTTCTTTCGGGTAGTAAACAGCAACGCGCCGGCGATGGCCGTAAACATTATGTATGACATGTAGTGCCTCAGCGTGTAGAGGCATCCGAGGCACACAAGCAACAAGAGGAAGCTCTTGATCTCTACTTTCTTCCGGACCTTCAAGGTATAAAGCACGCACAGGCAGATGCACAGCACGATCAAGCCGTCCTTCAGCGCTTGCGAGGTCCACAGGATTAGCGAAGGTGAAAAAGCGGTCATCAGCGCGACGGATCGTGCCGCTCGCTCGTTAGGATAGACGAGCATCGCAACTTTGTATCCTACGATACACGCGGCGGCTCCAAAGGCGCAATTCATCAGCTGGATGGCGAGCGGGTTCTGCCCTATCAGGTAATAGACGCCGGCAACGAAGTAAAACATTCCAAAGCCGGACGTGTGAGGATTGGAGTATCTGACAAGCCAGAATGCATTGGGATCCACCAGCCCTCTCCAGGATTGGGACAACGCGTATCCGAACGCATCGTAGGTGATCGAATCACCACCCAGAAACGCCTGAAGATTTCTGCTGTATACGACAAAGGCCAGACAATATCTAAGCGCGAGCGCCGCTATGAACACCCTGAGAAGAAACTTTTGATCGGGGGTATCACTACGTAAAACGATCCATACACATGCTATCACCGGGACTATCCCGACCAGGATAGCTAGATACGTATTGGTTGACACTACGACATCGTTACCCAGCCACAGCGAACCTCTCACGAGGGCAAGTGCAAAAATAATCCCGATTATTTTTTTCTTCATCGCGTGATGGTTAGTTGCCGCGCTCCAGGTAACCTCTTTGCGTACTTTGCGGTCCTTTGCGTCTTTGCGTTGAGAATTTTTCCGTCTTTAGAATTGGGGACTTCTCAACGCAAAGACGCAAAGAACCGCAAAGAACGCAAGGGCCTCTCCGAGCGGCGATGCTCTTCAACGGTATCAGTGACAACCCGCGCAAACAGTTCAGCACACAATTTCATCGAATAACGCCGCTCAACAGTAAGTCGAGCGTTCGAGCCCAGCCGGGTTCTCAACCGAGAATCGTCCACCAAAGCTTCGAAACAGGAAATCCAGTCCTCGGTACTCGACGCAAGGAAGCCATTGTCACCGTGCTGGACCAGTTCGTTATTTGCGCCGACCGGTGAGCATATCGCCGGCACTCCCATCGCCATATATTGGAGCGCCTTCAGCGCGCATTTTCCGCGCGCCCACTCGTCATCAGGTATGGGCATTATTCCAATGTCGAGACCTGACAGATCTGCAACCTCTGTTTTGGGCGACCACGGCTGCCACACGCACTCAATTCCCGGGAGTATGGGCTCTCGATCCGAGATAACTCGGAGCTCGACTTCTCGCCGCGCAAGCATTTGGCTAATAGTTGACGCAAACATTTCAAGATGAGTTTGTGATGTTGAACTCCCGGTCCAGCCCACCACGACCCTGCCATTCGGTTTCTTCTTCTGCGGCCTGTACAGATCGGTGTCAATGCTTGTCGGTATTACTGTGACACGTGAGTTATGCTTGAGGGCGTATTCGGCCAGGTAGCTATTACCGGCCACTACGTGATCGCTGATGCGGCAAATCGCTCGGGTCTTTCCGGGAAACTTGAGCCAGCCAAAGCGCCGGTTTGCATCGGTCGTGTGCAGCTTGAATATGGCGTCGTCAAAGTCATATATCACCGGCCGTCCCAGAGCCACTATCAAGCGCTCGATCGTCGCAGGTCCCGCAATGCAGGCGGCGCGATGAATGAGGACCGCGTCGTATCGTCGCGCTCGAATCGCATCCCCGAAACGACCCAGGAAGCGGCTCAGGTTTGCAACGGCTTTCGCAGTCTGGCGCCCTGGCTTGTGCAGCATCGCCATCAAGTCATCATCGGCAAAGGGTATCAGATCGACTTCAATGCCCTTCGATTTCAAATAAGGCATCCACTGCTCGATTCGAAATCGCTGGCTTGGGCTGGTGCACGCCGGATATGGAACCAATGCGCATACGGAAACCCCTGTATCGGCACTCCGCGAATTCTTTATCATGACTTCCCGAGTTCGGATGCGCGGACGGTGACGTCGGAACCGGCGCTCTTCGAACTCAGTTCTCCATACAACCTGAATTGGCGATCGCAAGCCGGTTCCAAAGCGTAGTGCCTCTCCGCAGCCCTCCGGCAGCGCGCAGGTAGTTCTTCATCTTCCAGCAGCGATCTCAGTTCCCGGGCGGCGCTGCGAAAAGCCACATCGGAGTTCTCGCGAACGATCACCCCGACCTGCTCCCTTCGAATGATCTCATCCGTGTCGCTTACATTTGGCGTAGTCACCACCGGCAATCCCATCGCCCAGTACTCACCAATCTTGGTCGGCGAACAACCGTGCTCGCTGAGCCCCTGCGAAAGAAAGAGCAACCCCGCATCCTGACCCGCCAGCATCGCCGGCATTGCCGAATACGGAACGGCTTCCGTAGACCACGAATCACCGTTCAGGCCACTCCGTCGTAACATCGAAGCGACGAGCGCCGCGTCTTGACGTGTAAGAACCCGCAGATGTGCATTGCCGATCTCGCTCGAAGCAGCGGCGACAAACCTCGCGGCCTGATCGAGGTTGTAGCGCCCTCCGATACTGCCGCTGTAGACGAAACGCATCGCGTCTTGTCCCGCCCGCAACTTTGGTTGTCGTGACTGAAAGTGATTCAGGTCAACACAACTCGGAACCACGATAACCGGAGTTTCTTTTCGGTAGACTGCGGGGATTTCTTCGATGACTCGCTTGCCGCGATGAGACATAGCTATGATCGCGTCCGCTTTGGAGTAGATCTTTCGCTCGAGGTTCTTCGCGACGCGATGAGGAGTAGAATTCGCCTTCCAAACTCCGGCGTCCACCTGTTCGTCGGGGTAGAAGCCCTCGTTGTGATAGATCAACTTTGATGGGAGCACGGAAGCGATTGCGAGCCCCATCAGCCCGCCGACGAATGTTCGCGAGTGTACGATGTCAGGCTTGGCGCCCAACTGCGAGACTACGCTGCGAACGCAGCCCTGAAGCAAATCGAAGCCCGTTGCCGGCACCCTCGGCCGCTTGTGATACCGTAGTGGTATCCACCGAACGCTATGCCTATCGAGATCCGCTCTGATTTGAGCGATCAGATCCTTACGTTCAAGATCCGACGGCTTTTCGAATGTCACGAGTGTCAGATCAGCGCCGAGTCTGGCGAGTCTTTTGACGGACGGAAGGACAAGAGATTGCCCTAACGGTTCGGCAGCTCCCCAGTAAACGATGTAAAGAACTGCCGGCTTTAACATTCAGATCAAACCAGCGTGACGAGGTCGAGAACGTTTCATCGCACGCAGCGGAAACTCAGCCAGGTAGCCCAGTTGCTTGACGTCCATCGAGACGGACCTCGTGGCGCACCGCGCGAAATCTCTATAGCGGCCTGCGTGAAAGTAAGTTCCAGCAAGCACCATGAAGTTTCGCGCAAATGCTGGCCGTCGCCTGGCGCGCAGCGATTCCGGAAGCCCGCTCATCGCAAATCCTTTCTCGAGCACCAGAATACTGTCTCGCTCGAGTAGCGATGCGTCGCGGCTCATGTTCCCGTCGTGCTGCCTGTACGTAACAAGCGCCTCGTCGAGATAGAGAAACTCGGTGAAGGCCGCCAGCCGCACCCACATATCCCAGTCAGCGCATTGACTCATGGCCGGATCGAACCCACCCGCCACTTCAAGCAGGGAGCGCTCGCACAAGACCGTCGACGGTGTCGCGACCACATTGCCTCGCAAGAGCAGATCTTCAAGCGCTGAGCCGCGTCGATCGCTTCGGTTCACAGCGATCGAACGCAGGTTGTCGCCAGCAACTGAAAAGGCGGAATAGCACGCGCGGAAATCGCTCCTGCTGTACAGCGCTGACACCTGCCGATCGAGCTTATGTGGAAGCCATACATCATCCGCATCAAGAAACGCGACGTACTTTCCGCGACTCTCGTCGATCCCATGATTCCGGGTGAGCGCGACGCCGCGGTTCTCCTGGCGAATGTAGCGCACCCCAGAACCGTACTTCTGCATCAGCGATTCCGTCTCGTCCGTTGACCCATCGTCGATCACGATGACTTCAAAGTCCTTGAACGTCTGAGCGAGTACACTATCGATCGCATCGATTAGAAAGCGCGCCGAATTGTACGTGGGAATGATTACCGATACTTCCATGGCTAGCATTTAGGGCGGTCCTCTGTGGCCGCCCCTCTTTACATACGACGCTTTTTTGGACGGGCAAAGGGGCGGCCACAAAAGGACCGCCCTGCATGCCGCTCTCAGAGCTCAGCGCCCTGCAAATGTCTCGGCCGACCGCTGACTGTTAATTGCGCGTCGTTGGTTGTCGACCAATCCTTCATAAATCGTCTCGTAAGAACGAACCATATCCTCGAATCGAAATCTCTCCAGGACTTTCGCGCGGCCGGCGCCCGCCATCTTCTTTCGCCGATCTTCGTCGTTGAGCAGGTCGGCAATCGCGCTTACCAGCGCGCTTGTATCAGCCGGTGGAACCAACGTTCCGTCGACGCCGTCGTCCACGATTTCGGGAATGCCGCCTGCTCGCGTTGCAACAACCGGCGCGCCGAGATAGAGCGCCTCTGTGAGAACCAGGCCGAACGCCTCGGCGACGCTGGGAAGAATAACCAGGTCAGCAGCAGCCATCAGGTCGGCCGAGTCTTTGCGAAACCCGAGGAAGCTCACCATCTCATCGCATCCAAGCTGCCGAACCTCCTCGCGATAAGCTGCCTCGAACGGACCTGCCCCGGCAACAAGCAAACGCACCGGTTTGCAAACCCGGCGTTGGATTTCATTGAGCGCCTGAAAGAGATAATGATGGCCTTTTTCAGGATGAAGCCGCGCCACATGAACAAGAAGATGAGATTGTTCGGCGTTGAATTCCCGGCGGATTCGTTGCCGTGCATCCGCGCCCGAAAGTGCGACTCGGTCGAAATCGATCCCGTTCAACACGGTGTGGAGCTTTTCCGGCGGCGCCCCTTCTTCGACGATCATATGATCCGCAGTGTGCCGCGACACCGCAATCACAGAGTGGCTAACGCGCGTGCAAAGCCGATCGAGGCCCACGTGCCAACGTTTGTTGATGCGTGTGTGATAGTCGGAGTAGTGACGCGTCATCACACGCACAGGTGTGCGCGCAAGGACTCCGGCTTGCAGACCGACAACCGAAGGTTCAAACAAGTGCGTGTGCAGGATGTCGATCTGGGTACGCCGTAAGATCTTTGCCAGTCGCACTACACCGAGCGGATACTCGACGCGGCGCAGGCACTCACAACTAAAGCACTCGACTCCCTGAAACTCCAGATTCTCTCTCAGCCAACCATCGATGGGGTTGAGCGTCGCGAAATACATCTTGAACCGCGAGCGGTCATGCCACCGGGCGAGCTGCGGAAAGAACCCGCTCGTGTCGCTGTGCTGCGCGAAGTGCAAGATAGTTTGCATCACTTATCTAAGCCAAAAGGCCGCCGATTCGTAGTGATTCGGCTTGATGTTCAGAGTTCAAGCTTTAGCTTGCTGTTGAGCGCTGGCGTCAAGAAACGGCAAGCTGAAGCTTGAACTCTGAACCGCGCCGGTTACTTCCTTATCGGGAGGAGAGAGTCAGCTCCGCCACGTGACTCGCCTCGTCGTTGATTGACCAGGTCCCACACCCAACGGACGTATTCCGGATCCGGGCGATAGTAGATACTGGAAATGCACTGCACCGAACTATCTCCGGCAACAATAGCTGAGAGGCATTGTGCACGCCCTCTCTCCAGCCTGAAGACCAGCGAGCGGGCCTGTAGCGAACAGCTGAGCCCGAGAACCAATGGCAAGATGGCAACGGCCGCTACTGTTCGTCTTAAAACTCTAAGGGCGTAAAGTTCATGAACGCGATCAGCGCGACGCAGTCGTTCGTTTACGATCCCAATCAGGATAGCCACCAACGGAAGTTGCAGGAAGACGTTTATGTAAACGTAGCGATAGCTGGACGCGTGAGCGGCGCCCCTTTCCCAGCGAGTCGCGGCGATCAGCAAGCTGGTGGCAATCTGCGTCAGGAATAATCCAAGCACGACGATCTTGCGATCTCGTGACTCGTTCGATCTTGCTACCCAGACGGTACCGGCAAGCAGAAGAATGAAGAACAGAGCATGCACTGGTCCCGGTAAGAGCAGCGGAGCAACCCCGCTAATCGCTCCATTAATGATACCGCCCCAAAGGAAGTAGGTGCCGATTCCAGCGAGATCAAAAGAGTAGGCCAAGCCACGCCCTTGCACAATTCTTGGAACAGCATCGCAGATGACAACCAGGGCAGCCGTCAGCAATAACATGGCGACTACGCGCCTATCTCGAACCCACGAATTCCCCTCCACTGCTCGCAAGGCAGGAAGAAAACCAGTAAGCAGAAAAGCTGCCGCTAGTGTAAAGGGCGGAACGACGCCGCTCCCAAAAGCAAGCGAGCCTGCCAGGAGCGTGGCCCCGCACGCCCAGATCGACAACTCTGAAGTGCGGTCAAGCAGAAAATAGACAGATACAGAAAAGAGCAGCAATGCGATCTCAGTTGCGCCCTGAAGCGGAAACCAGAACACATCAACAATGCCGACAAAGCTGATTCGGATCGCCAGAATTGCCAGCGCTCCCGCGACTGTCCAACACTTCAGCTTTTTAAGGATCGCGAACCAGATCAGAACTGAGGCCCATCCAATCACAAAGTTGAACAACGCCAATGGTAGATTCGAGTAATTGAATGCTCGCAGGAACACGCCATAGACCGCTTTGGAAAGCGGATCGAACTGTCCGTCCGCATTCACCTTGAACACATAATCACTGAACGACAGGCTGTTCAATTCCCCGATGTAATCCCAGTCGTCCATACGATAGACAGTGTCTCGGGTTGGCAGAGTAATCCAGATCGTCACAAGGACACCGATCGCAATCAACGCCCATCCCGCGAAAGTATTTCTCTGACCGCTTGCTTCGGTCTTCTTCTCACCGGACGGCGAGCGACGGCCGTTTCGATATCCGCGCAAGATATGAGCGCCGAGCAATAGCCGATAGACTCGATTCAGCGCGCGGCCGCTGGGCGCTGTGCGCTCGAGCAGCGATGCAACGCCAAACAAAGTGGCTACAACCGGCTCGGTCGAAAGCGCGCGCTTGACGAGCTTGCGTGCGCTCTGTGAGAAAGACTCCCGACTCAGTTGCAAGGGACCGTTCACTCGATTGCGTTCGACGTTATCAGGCAAATCAGGATAGCGCTCACAGAAAGGAATCATATTGCGGCTGCCCCACTCTGCTCGACGGCAATAGCCGCGAATGTCGAGTGAATGGTCCCAATGAATCGCTTCTGCCGCGGGCAGGAATACCATCTCGCCTCCGCGCGCCGTGTGACGAAGCGCGAAGTCCTGATCTTCACTGCTTGATATTCCAATGTCGAAGCCGCCAAGCTCCGCGAATACCTCGCGACCAATGGACACATTCGCTGCTGTGCAAAAGTTGCTATTCGCGCTCGGTCCCGGAAGCCGCGGCGTATCGCGCTGATCGAGTCTCTGGCGAAAACGGCCGAACGGTGTGGCCAGGGCTTCGTCTGGCAGACGAACACCGCCGACAATCAGCGCACCGGGCCATTCTTCGTGAGCTCTCAGATGAACACTCAGGAAATCGGGCTCCACAACCATGTCGTCGTCAAGAAAAAGCAAATTTTCGCCGACGGCCACAGCGGCTCCTTGATTTCGCGCCGCGGATCGTTCTACGCCTTCCAGCCTTATCAAAGTGCACGCTTCCAATTGATCATTTGTGTTGACGCTTACAGGCGGCGTCGAGCCGTCGTCTACGATTATTAATTCGTAGCATGCGCGGGGGAGGTTCTGGCGCAACAGGCCTTCCAGGGCATTGCTCAGACGCTCAGGGCGGTTCCGAGTTGGAATAATCACGCTGATCTTGCAGGCACTCATAAGTGATTGCCGATCGTAAGCGGATCGCGCAACGCCTTGTACCGCGAATAAAGCTTGACCGCGCCGAATGAACCCAAGAGCAATGCCCAAAACGTAGGCCGCGCCAACATGAAAGCATCCGCGAGCGAAGCGTAGTAAAGGTTGTTTCGAACGACTCGCCGCCGGCCGTCAAACAGCGCCTGCTCGGCAAAGTACATGTGGCGGCGACTGAGAGCCCGAAACACCGGGCGCCTCAGCTTACGGAAACGACCGTCTTCGGCAGACAGGCGATCGAGCGTCTCCTCGAGTATTCGGCGCTCCTGTGGGCCATTCCTGGCCGCGTTCAGTTGCTCGGCCGTGCCGCTCTCATCGTGAACTCTATAAACTGAGAGTGGTGTGCTTGCATAATATGCACCCGCGGCTTCGGCGAGCCTGATAGCCCACTCCCAATCGTGCCCCCAGGTTAAGTCCGTTCGAAACGTTCCGGCTTTTGTCGCAATTGCCTTTCGCACCATCATTGAAGGCGGTGACACAATGCATCCGAATAAAAGGTGATCGAGCAACTCCACAGGTCGGAAGTGATGGTCGTCGGTCCACCGCCCGTTCATCGATGTAATGTTGCCTTCGGCGTCAGCGATTTGAACCGCTCCAAATACGAACCCCAGATCCGTATCTTCGTCCAGCCGCGTCACGCGATCCTGAAGGAATCCCGGCAGGAGCCAGTCATCAGCGTGCAGGAGAGTGACGTATTTACCGCGCGCCTCTTGAAGACATCGATTGAAATTCCCAGCCTGCTTTCCGCTCTCTTCATAGCGAACGTAACGCACGCGCGGATCGTGATAGCTGCGACAAATCTCGGGAGTTTCGTCCGTGGAAACATCGTCGCAGATGACCAATTCGTAATCGTCGAAATCCTGTTGCAGCACGCTCTCGATCGCTTCCGGCAAGTATCGAGCTGCGTTGTAGGTGGGTATGCAAACGCTTACTTTAACCATCGTTGCTTGTGCTGCCGGGTCCGATCGATTGATGATCTTTGAGGCTTGCGCCCACGAAGAAGCCATCTCTGATAGAGTCTGCGATCCCCTGAAAGACCCATCGGCCGTAGCGGCCCACCTGAGAAATATCGTGGTCTTCGAGGAGCCTGAGTGCTCGCGGCTTCCACTGAGAGGCGGGCCAGGACCATGTATAGGCCACGTCGATCCACGTTGGGTCGTTGACTTCGACTTCCCCGATGAACCCCCACTCCTGTAACTCGCTCACAACTTCATTTGAATATCGCTCGACTTCCGCTTGCGAAGGCCGCTGACCGTTGGCATAAGCTCGTTCCACATAAATGCTAACCCTGTCCCGATTTGAACGGGCGGACGCTGGCAGAAACGAGCGGTCGACATTGCTATAAAAGCCGACGCGATGAAAGCCTGATGAAGTATTAGCTACATATAACCAGTGATCGCCGGGGCATTCTTTGCCCCTGACTGCGCCTATGTTGAGCACCAGTACCGAAGTGTAGGGATCGGGCTCGCAGTCAACGGCCAGCCCGGTCAGTTCAAGCATCTTGTTTAGCGGCAGCGTGGAGATCAGCGACTCATAAGGAAGGCTGCCTCCATCCGAAAAAAGCACTTCGCGGTTTTCGATATCGATTTGTGAGACGCGCTTTCCGTAGCGTACGTCACAGCGTTCAGCCATGCGACCGGCCAGCGTATTCAAGCCTTCCTTCGGGTAGACATACGTCACGTTATAGCCGACAGAGGCCGCTTCCTTGAACGCGCCTCGAATAGCTATCGAAAGATCCACCGGCGACTTGTAGTCGTCTTGCGGAGCGATCCGCTTATACAAACTCGACGTGTACAGTTCGTGGAACGGGAAGAAGAACATCTCGCAAAGGGTCGCGCCAAAGCTTTGTTCCATCCATTCCTTCATAGTGCGAATCGGCGCTTTCGGAAGAGCCATCTCGGCTAACGCGCGCTCGGCCGCGCCGTGATTTAGGAAACGAAGGTGATTCTGCAGCGGGTACGGAACGTAGAGCCTGGTCTCCGGAAAATAGACCGAGGATCGCCGGCCGTAGGTCTCCACCTCGGTGAGCTTGCGAATAAATCGCAGCACGGACGGGTCTCCGCCGAAGATCCAGTGACCGCCGCCAATCTCAAAGTGGTATGCCTCACCATCCGCGGGATTGCGGCTCAAGCGCTCGGTATCGCCTGGCCTCACATAGTACGACGAGCAAATACCGCCCGGCGTTTCTATGGCTTCAAACACAGGAAGCCCGGATGCGATCCCCGCAGCCAGTCCAGTTACTCCGCCGCCAAGAATCAACTTTTCTCTTACCATTTTAGCCGTCGCTCGAGACAAAGGAGCGGTGTCTTAATTTGGAGGCAGCACAGGCTTCAGCCTGTTCCAAATAATAGGATTTGGGAATCTTACAGGCTGAAGCCTGTGCTACTTTTCCAAATTAAGACACCGCTAGACTACGTCTGAAACTCGTCGAGGATCGCGGACCAAACTTCGAAACAGTCTTACAAAGTCGTTCTTCCGGGTGTGTATGTCAAAGTATTCAGTTGCGAATCGCCGGGCCGATTCGCCCAGGCGCGCCCTTTCGGCGGGTGATGTTGCGAGCATATGAATGGCGCTGCCCAGGTCCTCGGAGTCGCGGGGCCGGACCAGGATGCCAGTCTCTCCATCCTGAATCATCTCCGGAATGCCGCCTTGGCGAGAGGCTATTACCGGCTTTCCCAGGATCATCGCCTCGCGTACGGCATTTGGAAACGGATCCGGGAGCACTGATGGGTGAACGACTATGTCGGCGGCGCCCAGGTAGGAAAAATCATCATGGTCGAAGTGGACAAATCTCACCGCCTCTTGCCATTCGCGTGGCGCCTGCGCGAGCGTGCGATCGAGGCTCTCTCTATATTCGGCGTTTCCTCGACCCAGAAACAGAAGTGAGAACAACGGTTCACCGCCGCCTGCTGCCAGTCGAAGAAATGCATCAGCGGTTACGTGTTGGCCTTTCCACCAGACAGTTCCACCAACCTGCGCAACGACTGGACGCACGGACGGAAGCCCGAGTTGATCCAGCACGTGAGTCCGGCTTTTGCTCCTTGCGCCGGCTTGAATCTTCTCGACGTCACATCCGTCCGGCACCACTGCGACCCGGCCGGCAAACGGCGCCGCGACTGCTTGAGAGGGAACAACTACAGACGAGCTAAGCCGAGTTATCCACCGCGCGAGCTTCAGGCACGCCGGCACAGCAGGGTCTAAACTCTCCTTAACACACCAAACGTGTGGGCGCCGGTGAATGGCGGCAAATAGAGCCCCGAGCGTGACAGCTGCAGTATTCGTCACAACCAGATCGACAGGATCGCCGGAGAGCTCCTTGGAAAGTCGCCGAAGCGGCTGCACGAGTCGCAGCAGGTGATCTGCGACAATTCTAAACCACAAGGCGTTCGAGCGTTCCGCATATGCATTTTCCTGGATCAAGTACGTAAACCAGGGTAGACCCACGTCGATCAGACGCGTGACAACGCCAGGATCGAGGTAGGGCCGCAGGTATTCGCAACCGGGTGCGCCCGCCCACGAAATACGAACCTGATCCGAGCCAAGCGCATTTGCCAGCGTGACCCAATCTCGATCTGATCCCTTCATCTCATGCACCGTAGGGCTCAACAAAAGAATATGAAGACGGTGACTGGAGTCCGCGGATCGGACTCGGCCTGCTGCGGGATTTCGGAGCGTCAAGGGCTCAACCTGGTCAAGTGTTGTCACAAACAATTCCGTTTCGAATCGTATTAGGGGGTCGGTGGCCTGAATGCAAAAATATTGAGCTGAAGGTCCATACCTAAGTACACGTCTCGGTGTACAAATGGCTGACGCGATGACATTGGAGACTGAATGTGCAAGCGAAATCCTGCGTCGTGGAGGAGTTCGCAAATCGTCCTTAATGTCTGGGGAGCGTCAACAAAAGAATGGTACTCCACGAACAGATGCCGGACATTCGATAGTAGATCCGCGCAATCGTGCAGCACCGCGGTTTCAGCGCCCTCAATGTCGAGCTTTAGCAAATCCACTTCCTCATTTAGATACGGACGAAGCCTGCACGCAGAAACGTCGATGACCTCGCCGTAGTCTGAGGTCCTTGCAACACGCCCGGCATCGCTTCCTTCCCGCTTAAACCGCAGGAAGCCATCACTGAGCCAAAGCGCCTTTTGAATGAGTTCGACCCCGCTTAGCCCGAACGCGTTACAGTTCTCTTCAAGGATTTTGAAGATCTCCGGGTCAGGTTCGAACGCAATGATGCGGCTCTGAGGATAAGCCCTCTTGAAGTAGATAGTGCTGACCCCAATGTTCGCCCCGCCATCAATAATAACCGGCTCAGTTCGGGCTGCCTCAAATCGATAAGCCTCCCGGACAATTAGATCTTCGTACAAGACAAGGAATGACGCAGCATCCGGTATTTCAAGATTTGCGCCTAACAGATCAGTATGCGTCCGGGTATAGCGAGGGGTCTTTCGAAGTCTCTCGAGCTTTCTGTTACGCGTGCGGTATTCGCGTTGACAGGCGAGTCTTACCCAGTGTTGAACTCGCGGAGGAAATTGCGTCAAAACGTTCTGAGTGCCTGGCATAACAAGGCCTGCCCAAACGACACCGGTTCCCCATTGGAGAATCGTCACTTTGCCGCCCAACTTTTGTCTTGGTTCTTTATTCCGCAGCCAGCACCTGCCGGCGCAAGACGCCACGCAACAAAACAGTCAGGTCAAATAATCTCGATCTTCCTCCGAGGAGCAGGACTAATAGTGGATAGAGAATCACGATCAATCCCAACTCAACTATCAAGCGCCCGAGATCGGGAGTCACATATGCATCGACTGTCCATGCCAGGGCTCCAGCGGAAACCGACGCGGCAATCGGCAGCACAATCGCAGAGGTAACCGATCGATTCATCTGCCGCGTCACTCGTTGCGCGATGACGAGTAGCACCGCGGTCAGTGCGAATGAAGCGGTCATCTCGGCATAGGCGGCCCCAACAATGCCCCAGCGACCCGCGAAAACCGGAACGAGAACTACAAGTATTGCGAGATGGACGACCGTGCCAACACCAGTGAACTGGGCACGTCCCGAGCCAATCAACAAAGCGCTGGCTACATAAAGAAATGGCGCTACAAGCACCGTTATGATCATTACTCGGAGGCAGGGCACCAACGGAAGCCACTTCGGTCCAAGCACGAAGGACACCAGCAGGGGGGCCGAAACAAAGATTGCCGCGCATACCGGCGTCAGGAGAAAGTAGCAATGCCGCAAGCACTCTCGAAGCGCTCTTTGCACACGCGCCCGGTCTTCGTTTATGCGAGCAATCGTGGGAACCAGAACGAAACTAATAGCCTTCGCAAAAACATTCGCCGGTGTTCGCGATGCGTTCCAGGCCATTGAATAAAAGCTCATTGCTGCCGGGCCAATTGCGCCGGCTACAAGCAGATTGTCAACGCGTTCTCCGAGAAAGCCTCCGAATCCTCCCAGGAACACTTTCGCCGACCCGCCAATCATCTCCCTCCAGTTGGCAACTGAAGGCCAACCCTCCCACGCCAACAGTTTTCGCCACCACAACCTTAGCCATAATAGTGTGGTTGCAATTACCGTCGCTATCAGACTCGCCCACGCAACTCCGAGATATCCGTGGCCCCGCAGCAACAAGACAACCGCCAATCCGACAAACACGATTGGCTGCAAAAGCTGAACACCTGCGATGTAAGACAGATCCAGGCGACGCTGCAACACCACCTGCGGATAGCCGCCTGCGAGCTCGGCCACCGGACTCCAAATGAGAATGCCAACCAGTGCCGCTAATTCGCTTGCCCCGTCATCTTTACCAGTCAGATACACCGCGAGGGCATGGAAGGTCAGCCTGAAAAGTAAAATCAAGACGAATAGCACGATCGCGCGGATTGCCGTTGCGGCTATGGCGTACTTGTTATCGGTTCCAGTTCCCCTCGCGGCTACCGCCGCCGTTTCGGGGTAGAAACCTACAATCGAGATGACGGCGATGATTATTACCGCAAGTCCCAACAGCCCCACCTCGCGCGGCTCGAGCATCCTCGCACTAACTATTGAGAGCGCGATCGTCAGGATTCGAGTGACAATCTCTGCCCCTCCCGAAGCAAGCGCAGCACGAGCCGTCCGCTTGCGGAGGGGTGCTTCCCGAGTGAGGTCAGGGATGCCTATCGAATCTTGCATACATGTATTACCGGCTCACTTGCCGATTGTGCCGGTGCTTTCCGGTTCGTAATCGGAATAGGCCTCGTAGTAGTAGTCCTCATACGCTCCGTGACCGGGCTCCACGTTATTCAGGACTACTCCGAAGATCCGCGCGCCGGCGAGCGACAGCTCTTGCCGCGTCCGCCGAACCACTTCGCGAGTGCTCTTCCCTCCGTGCACCACCAGGATAACGCCGTCAACCATCGTCGAAAGGATCACCGGATCAGTCACCCTGAGTAGCGGCGGCGAGTCTATTATTATGTGGTCGTACGTCTCCTCGAGCGCGCGCAGCACTCGCTTCATCTTTGCGGAACTGATCATCTCCGACGGATTCGGAGGAATCGGTCCGCTGGGAAGGACCGATACGTTCGCGATCGTCAACTTTTGAATCACACGTTCAACGGGAGTGCCGCTGGAGAATAACGTCGTCAGGCCGCGCTGATTGCCCAGGCCCAATACTTTGTGAACCGCCGGCTTGCGAAGATCACAATCGACAATCAACACCTTGGCGCCAAGCTGCGCCAGCGAAATTGCGGTATTCACCACGGTCGTAGTCTTACCTTCCCCGGGCTGTCCACTAGTTATCAGTATTGTCTTGGGCGGGCGATCAACCGATGAGAGCAGGACCGAAGTCCTGAGTACTCTGTAGGCCTCAGCAACCGAGGAACGACTATCAAGCAGCACCAGTTTATCCGATGCCAACTGGCCGGCATTGGCGAGACCTATCTGAGGTGCGATCTTCTTCTTTCCGTTGCTGCCGACGAGCAAAGCCGACCTGTGCCGCCCGGATATTGCCGGAATGACGCTAAGAGCCGGCAGTTGAGTGTAGCGACTGACGTCTTCAACGGTCTTGACCGTATTGTCCAGGTACTCGAGGAAGAAAACCAATCCCACGCCCGCCACCAAACTTACAAGTAGCCCAATCACGATAGTCCGGATCCGATTGGGGCCGACCGGAGCGGTCGGCACTTGAGGCGGATCGATCATCTTCATGTTGCCGTGTTGCTCGTGTTCCTGAATCTTGGCTTGATTGGTCTTCTGAAGAAAGTCTTTGTAAAGCGCTTTAGTAGTCTCGACTTCCTGCTTGAGGATGTTGAACTGAATCGCCGCCTGGTTCTGCTGGGCGGCTTCCGTTTTGGCCAGATTGAGCGCCGCTTGAAGCGAAGCCTCATCGCGGAGAGCGCGCTCGTAATCGGCCTTGAGCTTTTCTTCCAATGCCGCTCGACTTTCGCTGATCTGCTGCTGAATCGCCGCGATCTGCTGCTTCTTCTCGATCACGCGAAAGTTCTTGGGTCCGTAAGTAACGTCGAGCTGGGACACCTCGGTAGTCAACTCGCCCAGCTTCTTCTGGAGATCATTGGTCTTCGGGTCTGAAAATGCTTCGGGGAGTTGCGCGACTCGGCCCGCCTTGACCTCCTGGAAAAGCGACTCCTTCAACATTCGTTCGGTCTGAGCCCGAGTAGCCTGGTCATGCAATCGCGTCAGTTTATCCGTCGCCAGGTTCTCTTTGCCTTCCAGAGAGTAGATGTTATTCGCTTTGCTGTAATTGACCAGGTTCTGATCGGCTTCTTCGACCCTCGCCTTGAATTCCCTCGTGGATTTGTCGAGCCATCCCGAGGTGCTCGAGTACCGTTCCGTCTTGTTCTCAAAACTGCGCTGCATGAAAACCTGGGCAACATTGTCGACGATGTTCGCCGCAAGCGCCGGGTCGGTGTGTGTAAAAGAGATCACCAACATACGCGTATCCGGCAGCGGCTCCGCGGTCAAGTTGGAGGCAAGCACATCAACATACGGCGCGAGCCGAGCGCTCTCCTGGCGCGACCGGGCAACAACTCCCGCCGAGGCGGATATCGGTGTTTCCGCGACCGCGGTGCTTGACGACGCGTCTCTCTGCCCTCGGAATTTGGAGCCTATGGTTTTGATCGCTTCCAGATAAGACTTCTGTGTGGTGATGTCCGTGAAACCGGGGTTCTGGTCCAGCTTCAAATTAACGACCACGTCTTCCAGCAGCGGCCGGCTCTGAAGCAACCTGATCTTGGTCTTCATCCCCATTGCGACGTAATAGGTGTCATCGGATTCGTCCGTCTGCACAATGAGGTCACCGCTCTGCACAAGCGTTCGGTTCTCTTTTTCTATTGCGATCGTAGTTGAGGCTTGATAGATCGACTTCGCGCGAAAGACCTCGACAGTCACAACCGCGGTCACGATAACTGCGATGACAATAATCACGAGCTTGCGTTTCCGGATCGCGCGCCACATCCTGCGGATGTACAGCCTCTCGTCATTTTCAGGGTAGCCATACGAGTAGCCATAGGCTTGCCCTTCGGGATACGCTCCCACGTGTGGGTATCCGGGCCGCACTATTGGGGCAACGTGCGGTGACACCTTTTCCAGCTCAAGTCGTTCGTCTGACATTGGTTGTTCTCCAAGTGAATCGGTGAGGGTTGCTCTTCTCGAAACTCGCGCAGAGCGTGAGAACGGGTTGCTCTTCTCGAAACTCGCGCAGAGCGTGAGAACGGTTACGGAATCGGCAAACGGGCCATCGTCGACAGACCAAACGCTCTCAACAATGCCCCTCCTATCGTCTTGCCTCTACTGTTGGGCACAAGGACAATGTCATTTGCCATTATCGGAACATCTTCTTTTTTGCCTGCCATGACGGATCCAATATCTACATGCACTTCCTCGCGCTTTCCGCCGGAGCCTTCTCTAAACACAATGCCCCGGTCCAGCGCGGCTTTGTAATTGGTCCCCTGCGCGAGCGATATTGCCTGTCGCAGCGTCGTGCCCTCTTTTAGCGGGAAGGACCCCGGCTGGTTCACTTCGCCTGCGACGAAGAAGACATCAGTGGGCGGTATGTTAACAATATCACCAGGCTCCAGAAACATGTCCTGTTCGAAATGGCCCCGAAGGAGAGCGTTGATATGGACACTCTTCAATTCATACTTTGGTGATTCTTCGGCAACGGGCTCTTGCTGAGCGTCCGCGGCGCCGGCCTTCGGCGAAGCCGAAGTCGACTCCCCATCCTTCGGTGCGGCAGCTCTGATCTTGCGGATAATGTAGGCGTTGGCGCCGTGAGTGTCGCTTAACCCGCTTGCAAGAGTGATCAGTTCGAGGACCGACGGGCGGCCTTCGATCTGGTAGACGCCAGGGCTGCGCACCGAGCCCTGGATGAAGAAGGAGCGACTGTTGTATTCCTTCACGCTTACGGTGACCTTGGGGTCCTTGAGGTAATCGCCTTTCAACTTATCAATAATGAATTGCGCCAGCTCTTCTGTTGTTTTTTTAGCGGCGGTGACGCGCCCGACGTAAGGCATGAGAAATGTACCGGCAGCGGTGACGTGAAAAGTTCGAGACAGCTCCGGTGCGTTTTCGATTTGAACGTCAATCACGTCATTGGGTCCAATGCGATAGTCTTCGTCGGGCGAAACTAACACGGCCGTCGCCCCACGCCCCCCTGGCAGCGCCTTAGGTGCGGCTCCCGCGGACTGGTCGCTCTGAGCCGGCCGGGTTGTTTGGAAGGTGCCGCCATAAGTTGCGCCACAAGCGATGACCAACAACAAACCCATCGCCTTTGACAGCTTTTTGATTGTCTTCATAAAGCCCCTCTAACCAGACTGGCAGCCGAGACACGCTCGGTCTCGAGTTGGAAAGCACTACGACGCAACGCCGCCGGTGCGGTGGCATCTTTTTCCGTAACGACAGCGCCGACGTGCGTCGCAATCACGGAAAGGAGCAGAAATAGTAGGGCGTTGGATGGAAGTTGTAAATTGAAGTCAAACAGGCTGTGAACGAGTATTGCAAATATCCCGGCGCCGCTTCCCAGCGCCAGACCGGCATACAGCGGATCGCGAGAGCGAGTTCCGCGCCCGACTGCCCGAAATATCAACACGATAAACCACAGAGCAATCAAACCACCCACGACGCCGCAGTCAGCTACAATCTGCAGGTAGTCGTTGTGGGATTGTGGAACTCGAAGCGATCCATCGCTCTTAGAGTAGATCGAAAAGGCCGTCTCATAGGCGCCCAGCCCGACTCCCAGCACAGGGTTCGCGCGAATCATCGCGGCGGTATCGCGCCACACCCACCCGCGGTTTGAGAGGAACGTTTGTGCCTGAGTATCAACGCTTGCTTGCTGACCTTGAGTTACCCGATTGATCACCGGATCGGCGCCGATCCAGAAGATGCCAGCTGCGATCAGAAAAATAATGACTATCACTACGGCTGCCTTGGAAGCGAATCCCGCCAGCCGGCGACGAGAGGTCTCATGCTGTCGCTTTGGTAGCCGCGCGCTCATCAATGTCAGAAACGTAAGCGCGGCCGCGACACTGATGATCCCACCACGCGATAGTGACAACACGGCGGCGACTCCCATCACCATCCCGGCAAAACCGTAAAGAACCCGCAGCTCAGGGCGTACGGCTCGGGTGATTATCAACCCGATGGGTACGGGAATGAGCAACTCCATATAGCCGGCAAAGTGATTGTGATTAACGAACGGTCCAAACGGAGACGTGGCTTCCGTCGGGCGCAACCAATAGAACCGGCCATTCCATGCCAGGTGCTGGACCAGCGCAAACAACGCCATTGCCATCCCGTAAATGACAAGAAAGTGCCCAAGTGCCGCAAGGCGCTCGCGACTCGAAAAAAAGTTCGACGCAATCAAGTGGCAGAGCAACAAGAAAACCACGACGGTAACAGCTGCACGTGTATATCCAACGTTTTTGGAGAGACTCATCCAGCGTCCGCTACTGTCGGCGAAAGCGACGCTTTGGACCAGCCCAACCGCGGCGAGCGCTGCAATTGGCAGCGCGGTTTTAGGAACATTGAGAGTCAGCCGCTTGTCGACTATCACCTTGAACGACCAGAGCAATAACAAAACAATGACCAAGCCTTCGAGGACGAACACTGACCAGGGCTCAACCGCTCCGTGCGCGAGCGCCGCGAACACAACAGCAATCAGAAATCCCACCGCGATTACTTTACTGAGTCGCCCGGTGTTGTTGTCGTCTGTTTGTGGGCTCATTTGGCTTGTTCGGTCAGAACAAAGTCGTCTAGCCAGATCGTGCCGCTGGTCGGATTATCGTAGCTGAACCTAGGCACACGTTTGATCGCGATGACGACTGCGCGAGCCGTCGCCGGTGCAGTGAAGTCAATTGCCATTGATCGCCACCCGGCTGTGCCTCCCGGGATGGGATCAGACCTGACAATCTCCATTGATGAACCTTCTGACACTACTACTCTCGGGCCTTCGGGAGTTTCGAGCCGCTCGGTCCTGGCATAAAACTCCAGACGATAGCGCGCACCCGGGCGTAGAACAACACTTTGCTTGATCTGCCCATCCAGCCGCGTTGTATCTAGTCCGGTGAAATCGATTCTAAGCGAGCGACTTCCGGTGTGGGCAGTGGAATCGTCTATGCCCGGCACTGCATACTCGTTTCGCGCGATTGCCCAATCGAACTGCACAAGGCTCTTTGAACTGTCCGACTCAAAACTTCCGTTCCAGATTAGCGGCAGAGGGTGACCAGGTTGTGCATAAGCCCCGCTGACCACGCCTATCCACAGACCTCTGGCTTCATCGACGTAGTTCTGTGAGACGAGCGAGTCGATGAACGCCGTACTCTCAGGCAGACTGACAAGCGCTTTGCGATCGATGCCGCCAAATACAGTGATCGCGTCCGGGACTCGCGACTGCTTCAATAGGAACTCAGCCAGTAATACTTGTGATTTTGGATCGCTCGGGGTGACCGCCTTAACGGGTGCAAGATTGGCCGCTGAAACACGCCACAAAAGGTCGAGAGTTCCTGGCAGCAACCGCGGATTCGAAGAGGCGGCAGCTTTGAATTCAACAACCGACTTCGCGAGTTTTCCTTCCCTGAGAAGAAGGTTCGCCAGACGCCAATGCACCTCGGGGTAGTTAGGCGCCAGAGAAAGCGCCTGAAGTAAGGACTGCTCGGCAGCAGCGCGATCGCCTCCAGCTTCATACACCGTTGCCAGCAAAAGACGCTGCCTGTAGTCCCACGGCGATACATTGACTGCTCGTCTCGCGAGGGTTTCAATGTTGGAGATATCCCGGTCATCTTCGCCCAGTTCCGCCTCGGCAAGCCTTGCATTCAGCGTTGCAGAGTTAGGCAGGTATGCGATCGTGGCGGCCAGCAATTCATGGTTCGCCGCGACTCGCTCGTCGGTAGCAACACCCGCGGCGGCATTGATCAGCGCCGCAATCGTCAACGTCGCGCACAGAACGAGAGTAGTCACGATTACGGCCGCTCTTGCGAAAAGACTGTGTACCCTGACTTCGATGCCCATTTCTTCTACGGAATAGACTGTCCGACAAGCTGCCAGCTTGTCGAGAACAATCGACCTATGAACTCTCGCACCATAAGCTGCCAGCTTGTCGGACAGACCGATGGCTGCTAGCGGATGAACCCCGAAGGGAAGACGCAAAATGCGCCGAACTAGAACGTCTACATACAGAGCAAGGCGTTGCGTCCTCTTTCAAGGCACCAACGCCGCCAATGTCACAACCTCAATGTATTAGTTCGATTTCCTCCAGTGAAACTGAGCAGGACCGTGTTTCGACAAATCACCCAACACCAGAAATTCTCCAATGAAGTTTTAGTGCATTATTACCAGCGACAAATGTGGAGATCTCTAGGATCGGTGGGGTCGCTCGGTTCTAATACTTCGAAATCATGACTTCCTCGCAAGCTGTCTGTACTGTTAACCGACAGCCAATGATACCTGCCAAGGGTTCCGAGAGCATATTTCATCCACAAATCCTTGTCAATACCCAAGATAGAGACCTGATAGACACGAGCTAGACACTCGATTAATTAGTCTCCAGATAGATAATCCCCTTGTTGAGCCTCCGTTCGATTCTTAGGTTCATCCTCTCTCGAGCGCCGAGCCGAGCGGCTCTTTCCGCTACTCAGATTAAAGGTGGAATCTGCCGTCGACTCCAGCCCGATCATTAGGTAAGTCCTGAATAATCGACGCAGAACTTCCGCGCGCGTCTTCCACAGACTTCGGAGTCATCGTCGTAGCTAAAAGCCTCAGTAATTGGGGGCACGATTGGTTCTTGTTAATCGGAATCTCAGCGATCTGCGCGCGGACAATGCGGCCACTCGCGACCTCGTGACCAATACAGGGAATACTGCGCTCAGAAAATGAGATCCAGGATCCAGCCCTCGAGTGGCTTCAGTGTAATCATTATAACCCTGCTAATTGGCACATTAAGTGCCCTTCTGATACCGGAAGCTGATTCCTGTCCCCTCGGAATCCCTCGATGGTTCCCCCGATTCAAGAGGTTGCAAGGTGTCAAGAATAGGTGTAGTTATCCTCACATTCGCGTTTATGATCCTTTACGCCGGTTCGGCACAGGCTCAAGGCTATTACGAGTTCCTGGGCTCGCCGCGCCCGGTAGCGGACAGATTTTCTCCCCGGCACGGCATACGCTACAACACCCAGGGCTACGATCAGCCGGACGTCAATTGGGCAAAACGAGAACGTAAGGTGGCGAAGAAAGGTGTTCCTGCATACGCGATCAACGAGATGATGGAATTCCCCGGCAGCCCGGACGCGATTGGAGAATGGATCGATCAGGCGTTCGACGAAGTGCAGGCACAGTTTAAGGGCTGTGGTTCGCTGGCAAGTCTTGCCGGAAGGGTTTCGCCGGCGAGTCTATCCGTCGTGATAATGCCGTCCGCATTCTTCGAGCCTTATTACAAGGTCGATGTAGCCGGCGTTTATTACCCGTCAACTCACGAGATAAAAGTGCTGAATATCTACTACATTTGGAGCGGCGCGAACTCCGGCTGGCTACGCCACGCACGCGATTTGATCAAGTGGGAGATGGGAAATTTCTTTGCAACCGAGCTTGGAGTGCAAGCAGAGCCGCGGCCCGATGGCTGGCCCTGCACCTCTGCTCATTAGGCTCGAGGCGGGTCGTCTCTGTTTAGGATGAAGAAAAGATGGAGGCGGCGATCGGAATCGAACCGATGGATAAAGGTTTTGCAGACCTCTGCCTTACCACTTGGCTACGCCGCCCAAATATCAAACAAAAGATATCAAACAAAAGGCGAAGGCTTTTCTCTCGCGGGATGCTTGAGTCTCGGCCTTCGCCTTTGGAACTCTGGAGCGGGAGACGGGATTTGAACCCGCGACTTCGACCTTGGCAAGGTCGCACTCTACCGCTGAGTTACTCCCGCTCGGCGAACTTGATAATATCTGCGCGAAATTATTCCTGTCAACCAAAGGGCCCTTTGAGCGCCAACCGTTCGTGGCAATTATTTCGAAAGACGCTTACCCTATCGGACCTTTAGTTTCATTACCAGGGCGTCCTCGGTGGGCATACGATAATAATCCCGCCGGCGTCCAACGAAACAAAATCCAAGACTCCTGTACATTTGCTGAGCCGATTCGTTCGAAGCTCTCACTTCAAGCAGCACCTGTGCGACGCCCCGACCCCTTGCCTCATCTATCGCCGCTTCCATCAAGCTCCGCCCAATTCCCATTCTGCGATAATCGCGATGCGCCGCGACGTTATTTACGTGCAGCTCATCTTCGACCGTCCATCCTGCAAAGAAGCCGATAACCGCGGGCCCCGATATCAAGTTACGCGCGACAATCATTACCGAATTCTGGTTTGTGAACAACTCGCGACGATATGCGTCGTAGCCCCATCGATTCAGGCCGCTGCTCTCTTCGATCTCGACAACCTCCATCAAGTCCCGCTCTCGCATCGGCTCGACCGAGTACGGTCGAAACATCGGTTCGTAGTTTTGACTCGTGAGATTGCTTATCGACACCTGCGTTCCCGTATCCATCCAGCGGCGATGCCCGGTAACCCGGCTAATCTACATCGTGCAAGACATGCGCAGACCGGGCAGTCTGCGCTACCCGTTCAGTTTGACTTCATGCTCCGTTTGATCTTAGAGCCCAAGAGCCCGAGCGACAACTTTATCTCAGCCTCGGCGGGCCGCACGTAACAAGCTTTTAAGCTCCCGGCCTCCCCCGTCTCGCCGAGATCGTATCTCAATAACGCAATGCGGGAGACGGCTTCAGCGCCACAGCTATCTGATCGACGTATGACCCACTTTGCGTCGCTGATCATCCGGGACCGAGCCTCGATGATCTCAATTCCCGTCTCCGCTCCGTCTCCTGCGAATATCAGTTCGCTCAACTCGGATACCCGATCGAGAGCTTTTTCAAATGTCGAAACCAGCGGAGCGTTAAGCGCAACCGGCAGTGCTGCCGGATCGCTCGCTACCGAGAACGACTGCGAATACACTTCGTTCTTGTAAGCATTCACCATCGCACACACATACGGCGCGGCTCCGGCGGCAAAGGCTGCGGCCTCAAGCGAGGTCACGCCGACAAGCGGCTTATTCAGCGAAACAGCAAAACCTTTGGCCGCTGCCATTCCAACGCGCAATCCCGTGAAGCCTCCCGGCCCGACGCATACCGCAACTGCGTCCACATCTGTAATTGTCAACCCTAGTCCGGCAAGCAGTGACTCGACTTCAGACCACAGCTTCTCCGAACGTTTTTCGTCGGTCGGAGTGCTGACCGATCTCAGAACCTGCGCGCCTCGTGCCACTGCAAGGCTCGTCGTCTTGCTCGACGTATCAAGCGCCAGAATCAATCGTTTGGATGCTGTGAAGTTTGCTTTGCTCAATCACCCTGCTATTTGGAAACCACGGCTAAACTAACCAAAGACCAATGCTCGTCAGTATCAACGCTCCGCAGTTTGAAGTAGTAGAGTAACAGTGTGCTGAGAAGAATCTCGCCACTAAGGCACCAAGGCACGAAGCCCCACAAAGTCTTCCTTTGTGCGGCTTCGTGACTTAGTGTCTTTGTGGCAAGTCCGGCAACTTCATTCATCAACACTATTACCCCACTACCCAGATTGACCTGCGAACGCAAGATTATATATTCTGCCCATGGCCTAAACAACCTTACACGCAGTTAAACCAACAAAACGGGCCCGGCACGCGAATCCAAAAACTCAACAAGCCGCGAGAGTTCGATTCCGATCATGCAATCACCCACGCCAATGCTAAAGCAGTACCAGGACATCAAGCTCCAGCACCCGGGCACTCTGCTCTTCTTTCGGCTCGGCGATTTCTACGAGCTGTTCTTTGACGACGCGGTGATAGGAGCCAAGGAACTCGAGATAACTCTTACCGCGAGACATCGTGAGCGCGGCAACCCGGTGCCGATGTGTGGTGTTCCTTACCACGCCGCGAGCGGCTACATCTCGAAGCTTGTTCGCAAAGGTTATCGAGTGGCGATATGCGAACAGACCGAGGACGCTAGCAAGACTACAAAGCTGGTCCGGCGCGAGGTCGTCCGAATTATCACGCCCGGCACTGCGATCGATTCGCAGTTGCTGGACTCACGCGAGAACAGCTATCTGGCTTCGGTGTTTGGCTCCGGTTCGGGAATGGCGGCGGCTTTTCTGGATTTGTCGACTGGTGAATTCCAGGCAACCCAATTCTCCGGCGACAGTGCGTGGCAGCGAGTGCTCGAACAACTCGATTGCTTCGCTCCGCGCGAGGTCATCTTTCCAAAGTCTCATGCGCCGCTCCTTCGCTCCGGCGTCAAATCCGGCGACGGTGACGGGAGTGTCAACGCCGAGGGCGCTTCCGGGGTAAACCCGTTGAGCTTCTTCGGGCATCAACCCGCATTGATAGCTCTCGACGAGTGGTTCTTCTCTTTCGACCGCGCACGCGAGCTGCTGTTGAGTCACTTCGCCGTCGCTTCGCTCGAAGGTTTCGGGTTTGCAGGCCATGACCTTGCAGTGGCCGCCGCTGGAGGTGTGCTTCATTACGTTCGAGAAACACAAAAGGACGACGCCGCTCACATAACCGGTCTTTCTTATTTTGAGCCAAACGATTATCTGATTCTTGACCAGCCCACCGTTCGCAATCTCGAGCTGGTGGAAGCGCTCGACGGCTCTCGAGCTCGAACGTTGATCGGGGTGATCGACGAGACCGTCACCGGCATGGGCGCGCGATTATTGAAGCAGTGGCTGCTGCGTCCTTCAATGAAACTCGGTGAGTTAAACGCCCGCCTCGACGCAGTTGAAGAACTGAAGAACGCCTTGATCCTGCGTGACCGGCTGCGATCGGAATTGAAGCGAATCTCCGATTTGGAAAGATTGATGGCGCGCATAAGTCTTGGACGCGCGAACGCGCGCGATCTGATGGCGTTGAAGGCTTCCGCGGACGCGATTCCTCGTATCAAAGAGATGCTCGCGGACGCGAATACGTCCCTTCTGGAGATCCTCGCCGAGAGCCTCGACGAATTGCAGGACCTGCGCGAGCTGATCGGCAAGAGTATCGCCGATGAACCTCCGGCGACTCTGAGCGACGGCGGCTACATTCGTGCGGGATACAATCAAGAGCTCGACGAGCTGCGCGCGCTTTCAACGTCGGGCAAGAGTTTTATCGCGGCGATCGAGGCGCGAGAACGAGCGCGAACCGGCATCTCATCGCTCAAGGTGAAGTTCAACAACGTATTCGGCTATTTCATCGAAATCAGCAAGGCGAATCTCAAAAGCGTCCCGTCCGAGTATGAACGCAAACAGACTCTCACCAATGCGGAACGCTATACCACGCCAGAGCTGAAAGAATATGAAGCGAAGGTGCTCGGGGCCGAGGAACGCATCGCCGAGATGGAGCAGGTGCTCTTCGCTGAGATCAGGCAGACCGTCTCGATCGAGACTAAACGTGTTCAAGCCGTAGCTCACGCGCTGGCGGTGCTTGATTCGCTGCTGTCGCTTGCGGAGGTCGCGGCTCGACGCAATTACTGCCGGCCCACGCTCACCGAAGACGACGAAGTCTATATTCGGACGGGCAGACATCCGGTAATCGAAGCCACAGGCGAGCGCTTCATACCCAACGACACCTATTTGAACAACTCGACCGATCGATTGCTGATCATCACCGGTCCGAACATGGGCGGAAAATCCGTCTATCTCAGACAGGCAGCCTTGATTGCGATCCTAGCGCAGATAGGTTCTTTTGTTCCTGCGGATGAAGCTCGCATCGCGATCGTAGATCGAGTCTTTACGCGAGTCGGCGCTTCAGACAGCCTCGCGCGCGGCAGGTCGACCTTCATGGTCGAGATGACCGAGACTGCAAATATTTTGAACACGGCTACACCGCGCAGCTTGATTCTTCTGGATGAAGTCGGGCGCGGGACTTCAACCTTTGACGGATTGTCTTTGGCCTGGGCGATTGCGGAGTATCTTCACGACAACGCTCAGCACGCGGCGAAGACTTTGTTCGCTACGCATTATCACGAGATGACCGAGCTGGCTAAGCTGCTGCCGGGCGTTCGCAATTATCAGATGGCGGTTAAAGAGAGCGGCGGCACGATCGTATTCCTGCGTCGTGTTGTCGAAGGGACCGCGTCAAAGTCTTATGGAATCGAAGTCGCGAAACTTGCCGGCCTGCCGCGCATAGTTACAGAGAGAGCACGCGAGATTTTGTTGAATCTTGAAGCGAATGAACTGGACGTAACAGGCAAGCCAAAGTTCGCTCGTCATCTGCCTTCGAGAAAGACGGCGCCTCAGCCAACTTTGTTTGGAGCCGCTAACGATGCAGTGGTAGACGAGCTGCGGAATCTCGATTCAGAGTCACTCGGCCCTGAGCAGGCGGTTGAAGTATTGAGAAAGCTAAAAGAACGATTGATGTAAAGTCGGTTCCAAGTTTCTGGTCTCTGGTTTCTAGTTCCAAAACCGGAAAACCAGAGACCGGAAACCAGAAACCAGAAACGAGTTCCCTACAACAACTCGTCGAGGTTCTCGATTGGCCGAGCGAGTACGGCTCTGTTGCCCTGAACGACGATGGGCCGCTTAAGCAAGTCACGAAACTTTGCGCGAAAGATCACCGACAGCGCGCGCACCGGAACAACTCGTTGGACGGGAGCGGCGGGAGCTTGAACTGTGAATTATGAATGATGAAGCATGATTTGATTCGCGCCGACGCGTCCACACTGACCTTCGACATCAGACCGCCGGATCCGTCTGATACCGCATCTTCATCTACCGCGCTGTGCAGCTCATCATGGTAAACGCGTGTACCAATTCTCAATGGACGAAAAGGAATTCACATGAATAACAAATATCTCCCGACACAACGCGTCTTGCTAATTCTGCTGGCCTGCGCCCTGCTATGGATCTCTCTTGCCGAGCCAGTCAAGGCGGCAAACGGCCCGTTCAATGGCAGGATTGCCTTTGTCAGCGGGCGCGACGGCAGCCCTGACATTTTCACGATGAATGCCAACGGCACGAGTCAGGTCAACATCACCAACAACCCGGGGATTGATAATAACCCGGCATGGTCGCCTGATGGGACGAAGATCGCTTTTGAAAGTAACCGGGCCGGTGCTTTCGATATCTACGTGATGAATGCTGACGGTAGTAATCCGCTGAGATTGACTTTCACCGTGGAGAATAGAAACCCATCATGGTCGCCTGATGGGACGAAGATTGCTTTTGAGAGCACGCGCGACGGCACTACTGACGAAATCTACGTGATGAGTGCCGATGGCACAGGCCAGACACGGCTGACGAACAATTCAGCCAGTGATTTTGATTCTTCATGGTCGCCTGACGGGACGAAGATCGCTTTCGTGAGTCTGCGCGACGGCGGCTTTGAAATCTACGTGATGAACTCGGACGGGACAGGCCAGACACGGCTGACGAATAACACGGCGACTGAAGCTCGCCCGGATTTCTCACCCGATGGGACGAAGATTGTTTTTGACCGTGCCGTGAACTCACTCTTTCAAATTTTTGTGATGAACGTCAACGGCACGGGCCAGGCCCAATTGACATCCGCCGCCGGGTGGAATCTTTCTCCGGACTTCTCGCCGGATGGCACGAAAATCACCTTTGGAAGCACCCGCGACGGCAACAATGAAATCTATACGATGGACACCGACGGCTCCAATCAGGTGCGGCTAACCAACAATACCCCTGTAAGTGACACTGTTCCCAACTGGCAGCCCATCCCGAAGCTCGATACCATCGGCGTCTTTCGCCCTTCGACCGGGCAGTTTCTCCTCCGCAACTTCAACACCGCTGGCCCGCCCAACATCACCATCACCTTCGGTCAATCGGGCGACCAACCGCTGGCCGGGGATTGGGACGGCGACGGCGTTGATAACGTTGGCGTCTTCCGCAACGGACAATTCCTCCTTCGCCAGCCTCGCGCCATCGTTAATCCCATTACCGTCAACTTCGGCCAAGCCGGAGACATTGCAGTTGTAGGCGATTGGAATGGTGACGGCATTGATACGCCCGGCGTCTTTCGTCCTTCAACAGGTCAGTTTCTCTTGACCAACGGCACAAACACTAACAACTCATCGCCGCCTGCCAGTATCGTCGGCCTCTCCGGGCAAGCGGGCGACCGGCCTGTTGCCGGTGACTGGAACGGCGACGGCATTGACACGGTCGGCCTCTACAGCCCCGCTCCCCGATGTGCCTTCCAATTGAGCGATAACAATTCGACAGTCAGCACTACCTTCCAATACTTCTGCGTCGCCCCTCCCAGCTCGACCTTAACCGGAGATTGGAACGGCGATAGCGTTGATACCATCGGCTTTTACAGCGCCTCTCTCGCTGCCTTCTCGCTGAGCAACCACAACGCCACTCCCATCACCTCGACGGAGATTAAAGTCTCCTTCGGCCAATCGGGGGACCTGCCCGTTGCCGGCGACTGGAACGGCGGCAACACGGCGCCCGACAGCGGCGTCAACTCGCCCGCCGATGGATCGAGTCAAGCCGGACAGACGCAAGTCTTTACCACCACCTGCTCCGACTCGGACGGCTGGCACAACATCTGGACGATTGACTTCCTCGTTGCTAAGAGCTTGGGGCAAGGCAACGGCGTGCCCCTCGCGCTGTGGGTGCAGTTCGACGAGAACCGCAATGTGATTCGCTTCTATGATCCAGACTTGCAGACGTGGAGCGAAGGTGTCCCCGGTGCAAACGTCGTGCTGTCGAGTCGGTTCGCCGACTTGCATCTGGCGCAGACGACTGTGACAGGCAGCGGGCCAACAGGGTCGAGCGTGCAGATCACGTGGGGGGTGATCTTCAAGCACGATGCGGTGAATAACAATTACAAGCAGTATCTACAGATCACTGACGATGCGGGATTGAGCACGGGCTTCGACAAGGTAGGTTCGTGGAGCGTTACCGGACAGTGAGCACGAGATGCTATGTTAGCGTGCTTTCGCGCGCGTTATTGCCAACAAACCGTTGAACGCGAGTCCCGATGTATCGGGGTGTTTCGCAACAGCTTGTTGCGGCGAGGGGTGATTTGATTCGCGCCGCCGCGTCAGCGCAACCGTTGGGTGACTGGGGGCATCATCTCGTCAGCTTCTACTTCACTTGAAGTTTTCAATCAGGACAATTTCCTGTGTCGCCGCGCCGCTGGCGTAAGCCAGGTTCTTCCCATCAAACGACCACGCGAATTGACGCAATGGTGACTCTTCGAATTCTTTGACTCTCGTCGGGCTCGCTTCATCCAATGCTTGCCGCCACAGACCTTCGGGGTCATCTCTGTAGATGATTGCTTTCCCGTCCGGAGTCCAGCGCAGTCGCACTCCTTGCAAAGCAGTTTCGGTCACCGGGAAAGACTTCAACGTTTGCCCTCCAGCGAACGAAATAATCTCAAGGCGCCTGGTCGACGGTATCATGCACGCTATGTATCGCCCGTCGGGAGAAACTTGAGAATAATTTGAAGGCGTGTCTGAAACCTGTATCGGTTCCCCGCCGTCAATTGGAATGCGAGCTAGAGTAGCCTTGCCGTCTCGTGACGCGGTGTAAACCACCCATCTTCCGTCGGGCGACAGCGCAGGATGCGAGTTGTTCCCGCCACTCGTCAATTGTTTCAGATCGCTTCCATCCGCATTGACCCGCCAGATTTCAACACCCCTTGAGCGGTTTGATTGAAAGACCACGTATCGACCGTCAGCGGTCGCGCACATATTGCTATCGCTTGTGTTTGATCTGCCGGGGGTCAATTGCTTCAAATCGGTTCCATCGCTGTTGATTGACCAGATCACCTCGCTATCACCGACATACACGGTGTATAGCAAGCGTCCGTCAGGCGTCCAGGCGAGCCCATCGATCCCTTCGTATCGCGGGGCGACTCCCTGGAGAACTCGCGACGCTTGCTTTACGTCGCCATGCGGCGCGATCCAGATATCTGAATTGATGTGTCCCTGCAGGACAGCTACCTTGCCGTCGTTGGACACGCTCATTCTACTCTGCAAGAAGACGTTCAAATCGTTCGTGATTCGCCGCGCATCGCCGCCGGGGATGGAAACAAACCAAAGCTGCCGCATTCGTTCACCGACGTTCTCTGAGGCGCTCACCACCAGTCCGGTGCTGTCCGGCAACCATGCCAACCTCACTACGTCGCTCCAAACACGGTTGGCTAACGGGCCGACGCTACCGTCGTTGACATTGACGGACAGGACTTCCTGCTGCCCGCTCTTATTGTACGAGCTGAAGGCGATCGTTTTTCCGTCCGGAGACCAAGACAAACTATCGCTCGAAAAACCCTCAGGTTGCTCGGAAATGAGCTTGCGCTGGTTCTGACCGTCAGCCGAATCGGCAATGATGATCGAGGTCTGCTTCGCCGCTCCTTCACGTTGCAGAAAGGCCATCTGTTTGCCGCCGGGCCCGAAAGTGACGGTGCCGACAACACCGGGCAGCAACTCAGTTATTGCTCCTCCTAAAACGGACATGCGACCGAGCATCGTTTGCGGACGACCACCACCGCGAACATTGAAGTAAATGCTTCCGCCGTCGGGGGCGAAGACGAGGTTGTCGAACTTAAGATCTTGGTGGTCATTTAGCAACACGCTGGTATTGGTTTCGATTTCCCCCAGCCACAGCGATTCTTTTTTGTTGATGCGTTGCCAGTAAACCAGGCTCTTGCCGTCGGGCGAAATCGCCACGCGAAAAGGCACCCCACCGTGTGTAGTAAACCGCCGCAGGGTCATCGCCGGAGACGATGCAGATGTCTTGCTGCGATTGCGTGATTGATAAAGCCAGGCGGCTCCGATTGCAACAAGCACGACCGCTAACGCGCTTGCCAGCAGAACAACGAGGCCACGCTGAGGGACCGCAGTGTCTTTAGACAAAGTTTTCGCAGGCGGAGCGAGCATCCCTGAGTCATTCTGGTTATTTGCTGAGCCGTCCGGTAGAAGTGCCTGCTCTTCGGGGCGGCGGAAAAATTGTGGCGCGGCTTTATTGTCGCCGTCGTTGGTGTCCTCTTCTTCAGTCTCAATGACGGTACGTGACAACGTCTGAGTCTCGATAACGACTTCGTGATCTTCAATCAAACCTGTCACGCCGGCAACGAAGCGATAACCCCGGCCGGTTACTGTGCTGATGTATTGTTGCTGTTGTCTGCTTTCGCCCAGGGCCTTGCGGATCGCTGACATCTGCACGGTCAAGTTGGACTCTTCCACAATTTGGTCCGCCCAGACTCGTTGATAGAGCTCTTCCTTCTCGACCAACCGGCCGCTGTTTTCCACCAACACCAGAAGCAGATCAAACGCCTTTGATGAAAGGGTGACGGGCTCGCCCTCGCGGAGAAGCCGCCGATCCGCGGCATCCAAACGAAAGTTATCGAACTCGTAAACAATCGGTTTTGACTTGCTCATGGCCATCGTTCGGAACTTTCGGAAAGAATTCGCGCCGAATTAAAGATTTTCGCGACCAGTTGCCGCCATGCTCGACGGCGTTGCGAACCGAGCAGTCGCAGTGAGGAGGTTCCGCACAAGGCGCATTGCGACTGGGCAGATATTAGCAAATGAAGCGAGCGAAAACCAAAACAGAAATAACCGGTAGTGTTCGGATTCTGCCTAGCTTGATAACCTCCGCGTGCAAAGCACGCGAAGGGCTGGACGTTACAAGTCAGCAACCCAATAACCGAACACTACCAAATAACCATTCGCCAGAAAGGAAGCTATGAACTCCAAGCAAGAGATAAGGCATCGGGCATTGGTGCTCGCCCAGATTTTTACGATTCTCGCGCTGGCATCCCGCTTGATAAATGCTGATACAGGAACATGCGGCGGGTTCATGATCACACTGCCGTTTACCGATGTCTCATCAGCGAACATCTTCTTCTGCTCTATAGCGGAGGCTTACTTTTCCGGGCTCACTAACGGCACGTCGCCGACAACCTACAACCCTTCCGATCCGGTAACCCGAGAGCAGATGGCGGCGTTCATAACCCGCACTCAGGACTCGGCGCTGAGGCGTGCCAGCCGGCGAGCTGCTGTCGGTCAGTGGGCCACGCCTCAGGATGACGCCGAGCTCAAAAAGACTACCGTAGGCGCTAGTCCGCGATTCAACTGTTTCGATGGCGAGGACATCTGGGTGCCCAGTTATTCAGGTGGCAACGTCACTCGCGTGCACGCTAGCGATGGCCGCGTGCTGGGCACCTGGACCGGGGCGGCCTGGTCCAACAGTGCTATTGCTGCGGCCGGGTATATCTACATCGCGGGGAACTCCCTGGCGACCGGAGAAGCCGGAAAGATTTATCGCATAGACCCCGCGCTTGCGCCGGGCGCGGTGACTGTGGTGGAAACCACTCTGGGGAACCAGCCCAGGAGCATCACTTACGATGGGCTGAATCTCTGGACGGCCAACCAGGGCACCGGGCCCGACCTCGGTTCGATCACTCGGTACAACATCATCACCACAATCGCAACGAACTTCGGCGCAGGATTCAATCAGCCGATAGGGATCATCTTTGACGGTACCAACCTGTGGGTAGTTGATAAGGGAGATGATGCACTCTACCGCGTCAACCCAGCTAACGCCTCGGTTCTTGAAACTATTGCCCTGGGAACGGTCGGTCAAGACTCGAGACCGGCTTTTGACGGCGCGAACCTCTGGGTTCCTGTCATTGGCGGCGTCAAGATAGTCAGCATATCAACCCCGGCTCGCGTGTTGGCAACGTTAACCGGCAATGGACTCGACGCGGGCGACAATTTTGGCGTGGCCTTTGACGGCGAGCGCATGTTGATCAGCAACTACGGTGGTGGAACTACCTCAACTGTTTCGTTGTGGCACGCCTCGAGTTTGACGCCGCTTGGCTTTCTTTCCCTGGCGGATGGGGTTGGGACCGGCGTCTGCAGCGATGGACTGCACTTTTGGATTAGCGTCAAGCCGCCTTCAGGGAACAGCTTTGTTATGCGCTTCTGAGTCTTCAAGCATAGAGACTCAAGCAACTCGTCACAATCAGAATTATCGGAGGAGGATGAAATGTCGTTTTCTAATCGCAAAGCATCGCTTCTATTCGCTGTGATCCTGCTCACTTTGAGCGCAAGTCTTGTTTCTGGGCAAACCACTTCGTTCGCCTATGCAGGCACATTGATCGACAACGGTTCGCCTGCATATGGCCAGTATGATTTCGAGTTCAAGCTTTTCGACAGCCTCGGTGCCGGCACGCAACAAGGCGCTACTGTTCAACGACTCAACGTGACGGTGACCAATGGGGCCTACACGGTGACGCTGGATTTTGGCGCAACGGTTTTCACGGGCGCCGATCGCTTTCTCGAGATCAGCTACAGACCGGCGGGTGGCGGCGTGTTCACCATTCTCAGCCCGCGCCAGCAAATTCTTTCCGTTCCGTATTCCATCAAGAGCTTGAACGCGGCAACCGCCGACGTGCTGTCGGTGGGTTGTGTGAATTGCGTGACCAGCAGCCAGATCAGCAGTGTCAACGGCAGCGCGGTGACCGGGACAATACCGGTGGCAGGCTTGCCCGCTGGCAGCAGCAACTACATTCAGAACACGACCAGCCAGCAACCTTCAGCGAGCTTCAACATCAGCGGCACAGGCACGGCGGACACGTTCAACGCGGCGACCCAGTACAAGCTAGGCGGCAACCGTATCTTAGCCGCCGATGCCTCCAATCTCTTTGCCGGTGTCAATGCGGGCGTCTTTAATACGACCGGCACCTCCAATGCATTCTTCGGAGGGTCCGCGGGCCAGCAGAACACTACGGGATTCAACAACTCCTTTTTTGGATTTTATTCGGGCGCTTCAAACACGACCGCCGGCTACAACTCCTTTTTCGGCACTTATGCCGGCAACGCGAACACAACCGGCTACAGCAACGCCTTCTTTGGTTTCGAGGCCGGCAAATACAATAACGGGACAGACAACTCCTTCTTCGGATATCAGGCCGGCTTATCGAACACGACGGCTGGTGGCAACGCCTTTTTCGGCACCTATGCTGGACAATTCAACACCACAGGCGGCGGAAATTCTATTTTCGGCTTCCAGGCTGGCGCCTACAACACCACAGGCTCCGCCAACACCTTCTTCGGTAGCTATGCAGGTCGTTCGAACACCACAAGTTCCAGCAATGCTTTCTTTGGCTTCTACGCCGGCTTTGCGAACACGACGGGCACTGCCAACGCCTTCTTCGGCAATCAGGGGGGCCACTCAAACACCACCGGCTCCAACAATACCTTCTTCGGACCAAGTGCCGGCTACGCGAATACGACTGGCGGTATGAACGCCTTCTTCGGAGCCAATGCTGGGTCCAATAGCACGGCGAGCAACAACTCCTTCTTCGGCTATGATGCCGGCCTCTCCACCACCACGGGCGGCGACAACGCTTTCTTTGGCAGGGAGGCTGGCACAGCGAATACAATGGGCGCTGGGAATTCTTTCTTCGGAGCCGCATCCGGTTATTCGAACGTCGATGGGTTCAATAATGCTTTCTTCGGCACCTCGGCTGGCCGGAGCAACGTGGGCGGAGACGACAATGCTTTCTTTGGCACTGCCGCCGGCAGGAACAACACCACTGGATCCAGCAATGCCTTCTTCGGATCAAGCGCCGGTGATGAAAATACGAACGGCCAGGGCAATGCCTTCTTCGGCCACCAAGCCGGCTTACACAACTTGACTGGCGCCAACAACGCGTTCTTCGGACTCAGCACCGGCGCGAGCAATACGAACGGGGGCGACAACGCTTTCGTTGGCTACTATGCCGGACAAGCCAACACCTCTGGAGCCTTCAATACTTTTTTTGGAGCTTTCGCCGGCGACACGAATACGACGGGCAACTACAACACGATCATTGGCCAGGGTGCTGATGTCGCCGCATCCAACCTCAACTACGCAACAGCCATCGGCAGCGGCGCAACCGTCAGCTCCAGCAACACCGTAGTCATTGGCAGAAGCAGTGACAGCGTCCGCGTGCCGGGCAACCTCGTCGCGCTCACACTCGGCACTGCCGGCAGCACATCACTTTGCCGCAACGCGTCCAATCAAATCGCTTCCTGTTCTTCGAGTCTGCGGTACAAGACAGATGTACGTCCATTTGCCGGCGGGCTCGACATCGTCAAACGCTTGCGCCCGATTTCGTTTACCTGGCGAGACGGCGCGACGCGCGATGTTGGCTTTGGCGCGGAAGAGGTCGAGAAAGTAGAACCGCTCCTGATCACACGAAACGACAACGGCGAAATCGAGGGCGTGAAGTATGGACAGATTACAACTGTGCTTATCAACGCCGTTCAGCAACAGCAAGCCCAGCTTGCTGAACAGCGACGCACCATTGAACAACAACAACGCCAGCTCGAGAACCTGAGGAAACTGGTCTGCTTGACTCATTCGCATGCCCGAAGCTGCAAATAGGCAGATATCAGGAAAATGAAGCGAACGAAAACCAAAACGGAAATCACAGTCGAGACGCGGCAACGCATATCGCTTCGCGGGCGCGGCCAGCGCGTGATCTGGTGCCGGGCGGTCTGGTGCAGCAACTGCGCCGCGACTGTTGGAATGTACCTGCCCGAACACGCAGCAGTGCTGAGTAGGACGACACCGCGCGAAATCTATAAGCGCGTTGAGAGCGGCGATCTACATTTCGTGGAAACAGCAGAGGGCGAGTTACTCATCTGCTGCAACTCGCTTGCACCCGATTTTACCTTGAGTGGAAAGAAAGCAATGAAGTTCGAGCGAACCCTATCATCAGACTTCGTCTATCGGTCTTGATCGGCGCGGCGTTAGCAGCCTCGCGCGTTATGCGCGCAGATACAGGCTCGTGCAGTACTCAGACGCTGAGGACTGCCTTGGCGCCTCGCCGGAGGCAGTCAACGTGACAGATTGACTGCGATGCTCGCCGCGATTGAAGCATTGTTCACGAGCAGCGCGCGGTTTGCCTCCAGCGTCTTGCCGGCGGTGAGCTTTTCCAGCTCAGACAACAAGAAAGGCGTGACCGCTTTGCCGCGAATTCCCTGCTCGGCCGAGGCGATCACCGCTCGATCAATCGCTTCTTCGATTTCAGCGGATGATATTTCGAACTCAGCCGGAACCGGTACGCACACGAGCACCGCGGTGGAGCTGCCCATCCGCCAATGACGAACCGCGATGGCCGCGGCTTCAGCGGGAGTCTCGACCCTCGCGTCGACAGGGAGCCCGCTGCTGCGAGAATAAAACGCAGCAAACTCATCGGTGCCGTATCCGAGGATCGGAACACCAAGCGTTTCCAGATGCTCGACTGTCTTCGGTAAGTCGAGGATCGCCTTGCCGCCCGCGCATACGCAGATGACCGGCGTCTTTCCGAGCGCAGTGAGATCCGCCGAGATGTCGAAGGATTCAGCGGCCCTTCCGCGCCAAGTGCGATTACGCCTGCAAGGTTGTTGAGTCCTACTTTTTCGATCGAGCGGCCGTCTGGCGCGTGACGCGAGGCAAACAGTTCGATCTCCTCTTCGTTCAATCCAATCGTCGGTTCTCCGTCGATGATTCCTATCGTCGCGGGAGTGGCGCCGAGCCGGCGCGCCGCCGCTTCGCATGCCAAAGCAGTTTCGAGATTCGTTGGATAAGGCAGCCCGTGAGCTATCACGGTAGATTCGAGCGCAACAACCGGCGCTCCTTCACCGAGCGCCTGGCTCACACGGTCGGCAATTCGAATATCGGCTGGTGATGTTCTCATCGTGTTGGTGTCGTGCTCGTTCATACTATCCAACCTGCAATGACCCCAACAAGCGAGCCGTTGTTCAGGGTGCGCGACCTTTTGCCCACGTAGTGGACAGCACCGCGTAGCGGTGACCGCTCGATAGTTTGCGATAGTGCGGATACAACGGGCCGCGTAGCGGCTACCTGTGTGTCCAAATCCATTCATTAGGTCGATAGGTAACCGCTACGCGGCCAACCGACGCCGCCAATTCGCAAACTATCGAGAGGACACCGCTACGCGGTTACCCTATGTTGAATTTTGGCCGGGACAAATGTCCAAACTCCATTACCTTCCGCGATTCGATTGCCAGGAATTGAACGCCGGTCCATCCTTCATTCAGCTTTTACCGCACGCAACCGCACGGTTATACTCTCAACCGCAAAGCAACACATCAGCATCTCGTCAGGAGGAACGCGGATGGCGGAAAAAGTGCTGGCGGTGATTCTCGGCGGAGGTGCAGGTCAGCGTCTGTACCCGCTCACCAAAGCCCGCGCAAAGCCCGCGGTTCCCCTCGGCGGCAAGTACCGATTGATAGACATTCCCGTTTCAAACTGCATCAACTCAGACGTCCATCGAATCTTCATCCTGACCCAGTACAATTCAGCCTCGCTCAATCGGCACATCGCGCGAACCTACCGCTTCAGCCGGTTTACAAATGGGTTTGTCGAGATTCTTGCGGCCGAGATAACACCCGAGCGCCCGGACTGGTTTCAGGGAACCGCCGACGCGGTGCGCCAGAGCCTTCATCACCTGGACGACTACAAGGGCGAAACGATTCTGGTCCTCTCGGGCGATCACCTCTATCGAATGGATTACCGTCCGTTCATCGAAAGACATCTCGAGTCGCGTGCCGACGTCACCATTTCGGTAACCGCCGCGCGCACCGAAGAAGCCTCTGAATTCGGACTCCTGAAGATTGCTCCGAACGGCCGCGTTGTCGAGTTCAGCGAGAAACCAAAAGGCGAAGCGCTGGAGCGCATGCGTGTCGATACTTCCACACTCGGGCTCTCGAAGGATCAGGCAGAGAGGCGTCCGTTCCTCGCATCAATGGGTATTTATGTTTTTCACAAGGATGTGCTGCGCCGGCTGTTGGTGGAGGAAAATCCCGAGGCTGCAGACTTCGGAAAAGAGATCATTCCCGAAGCGCTCACTCGCTACAACGTCCAGGCATATCTGTTCGACGACTACTGGGAGGACATCGGAACAATCGGCGCATTTTATCGGGCCAACATCGAGATGACGTTGCCGCTGCCGCCGTTCAACGTGTTCGATTCCGAAGCGCCGATGTACACGCGGCCTCGTTATCTTCCCGGCTCCAAGCTACTTGATTGTCAGGTCCGGAGTTCGATCATTACCGAAGGCTGTATCATCAACGGCGCAACGATCACCGATTCGATCATAGGCATTCGCAGCCGCATCGAGCACGGGGCCCGGCTCGACGGAGTATTGATGATGGGATCGGATTCCTATCAGACGCTCGAGGAGCTGCAGGCCGACGTCGATCGAGGATTCCCGCGCATCGGGATCGGGCCAAACTGCACTATTCGCCGGGCTATCATCGACAAGAACGCGCGCATCGGAGAAGGCGTTCAAATATTGAATGTGACGGAGCGCTCCGCGGGAGAGGGCGAAGGATATATCATTCGCGACGGCATAGTGATCGTACCAAAGAACGGCATCATACCGGACGGCACCGTGATCTAGGTTGTTTGGCGATTCCGCCTTCAGTCAGACGCCTGCAAGCTAAGCCGCAAATCTTGCTCGCCAACTTGTTCTAACCTTGAGCCTTGAGCCCCCTTACAAAACGCCCCAACCGCTCCGAATCATTTGAACAACGACCCAGGCCGTAAGTCCACCAGCGCCTTGCGCCATCCCAGGAGTGTGCACGTCTCCTGGCGGTGTCTGGGTTTCACCCGGCGGGCATTGGGTTGCGCCCGGATCAGCGAAGGCCTGAGGTGCGCCCAAGCCCAAAACAACTAACAACATCACAACTGCTGCTATTCTCTTGATCGTCAGCATTGAATTTACCTCGAGTAAAAGTGGAAGACATTGAACGGCGCGAGCCTATTACAACAAGTCCTCAGAATGCAAGAGACAAAGTTCGGTTTTGATGATTTATCCGACAATACGATTTGCTCTACGAGCAACTGGCAAAATGTTGAAAGCTTGCAGCGACGAAAGTACATCGCAAGGCTTGGAATCCCGGTTGTTTCTGGTGGACAATTGCACGCAGGGAGACGAAAGTGTCCATTGAGAAGTTCATCGACGAGCAGATCAGGAAAGCGATAGAAGCCGGTGAGTTTGAGAATCTGCCCGGCAAAGGCAAGCCCATCGACCTGCGAGCTTACTTTGAAACGCCGGAGGAATTGCGAATGGCGTACTCGATTTTGAAGAGCAATGACTTCGCGCCTCAAGAGGTCGAAGTGCTGAAAGAGATTGACGCGCTTCGAAGCAAGCTGGACTCGTGTACCGATGAAGAGCAAAAGGACAGACTCAGAAATGAGATCAGCGACAAGCAGCTCGCATTCGATCTTCTGATAGAAAAGCCAAAACGCAGAAGGTGAAGGTTTCAAATGCCCAGTAGGCGGACGCAGTGACAATAGATTACATCGCGAGCATGTGAAGGGCGGTCCTCCTTAGAAACCACCAAACGTCGCGAGCTTTGCGGTACTTTGCGAGCTTTGCGTAAAGGAATCCGCTCGAGAAAGAGAGATACGTTGAACGCAAAGCTCGCAAAGTACCGCAAAGCTCGCAAAGCGGTTTCTTCACGGTATAGGCTCGTTAAGACGAGTTCGGTTACTCCGTGGCCGCCCTCTTCGGAGGATTTGGTCGGTTACCAGAGTGGGCGGCCACGGAGGGCCGCCCCTACATGTCCTCGCAAGTCATGACATGCGTATCTGGCTTTCAAAAAACAGCGAAGTCCCTCTTCGTGAGCAGCTCGCGACGCAAATCATTCTCGGCATAGTAAGCGATGATCTGAAGCCTGGACAGAAACTCCCGAGCACACGCGAGCTGGCGCGCCGTTACGACATTCACTCGAACACCGTGAGCGCGGCTTATCAGGATCTCGAGCATCGTGGATGGGTCCAGTTTCGCAAAGGAAGCGGCGTCTATGTCCGCGAACTCAATGTCGATGCGACCGCGGATCCAAAGCTCGAGCTTGATCAGTTGATCTCAACGCTGTTTCAGGTGGCTCGCCAGCGTGGCCACTCACTTCACGAAATTCAGTCGCGCGTAAAGCATTGGCTCGAGACTCAGCCGCCGGATCACATTCTGCTCATCGAACCCGATGAAGAACTGCGAAGCATTCTGATTGCCGAGATAGAGGCGGCGACCGGCTTCCGAGTAAGGGGGACCGGGATCGAAGAGTGCGCGCGCGCTGAAGTGCTCGCGGGCGCAGCCGCGGTCACGATGTATGGACAAGCCGACAAAGTGAGAGCTGCGCTTCCACCCGACGCTCCGTGCATTCTGTTGCGACTGCGTTCAGTTCCCTCCTCGATTCAAGGTCAGGAGCGGCCGTCACCTGATTCGTTAGTGACGGTAGTCTCGCGCTGGCCGGATTTTTTGAGATGGGCGCGGACCGTGCTCGCGGCGGCAGCTATCGATCCCGACGCGATGAGCTTTCGAGACGCGCGTGAATCAGGCTGGCAGAAAGGACTGGCGTCGAGCGCAATGGTGATCACCGACGCGCTAACTGCAACCTTGATTCCCGATGGCTGTCGAACGCGCGTGTTTCGAATCATCGCCGATTCGTCGCTCGACGAATTGCGAAGCTTCAAAGACTTCCTCGCAAAACCTCTCGGTTAAGGTTGTGACGCTTTACGAAGTGCCACACGAACGCAACCTCCCGCCCTTCAATCCTCCTACAATCGTCCCAGAACGGAGGAACAGCATGAAACTTTCAATCTCTCGTCGCGTAGTCGCCCTGGCGCTATTGATCGCCAGCATGCAACAAGTCTCGCTCGCACAAAACGCCAATGAAACAAACGCTCAGGCACAACGACAAGCAACGATTCCGTTGGAAACCAGGGTTCGTTTAACCCTGCGATCGCAACTCAACTCCAAGCTGAATCAGACAGGAGACGTCATAACCGCGACGCTCGCAGAGCCCCTCTACGTTGACGGGCAGTTAGTCCTTCAGCGAGGAACGGAGTTTCGAGGACGCATCGTAAAAGTTGCGCCAGCTAAACGAGGCCAGCGCAGCTCACATATGTCGATTGACTTCGATCACGTTCTGACTCCGTCAGGCGACGTGCCCATAGTCGCCCAGGTCACCGCAATCGACGACTGGGACAGCGAAGCGTCCATCAAAGCCAACAGCAACGGCGAGCTGAAGGGCGGACATCGAGGCGAGAAGAGCGCGGATAATGCGCACCGCGGCGGGCAACTTGGGTTGGCGGGAGGTTTTGCCGGAGCCGCGCTCGGAGGCGCAGCCGGTGCTTCGGGCAGGCTCGTACTTGGCATTGGCGCGGGCGGGGTTGCGCTGGGCCTGATCGGCGGACTGCTTCTGACGAAGGGAAGCGACATACGCGTAAGACCAGGCGCAATTCTGCGGATCAAATTCCTCGAGCCGGTTGCTCTGCCGGTGACCGGCGCTCTCTCAAATTCAATTCACTAATCGTAAAAGTACGCTAAAGAAAGGACCGTCATGTTCAATGCAATCAAACAAACAATCAATCTAACGCTTCTCTCAGTATTTTTCGCTGCATCCGTCATCACTTCATCCCGTGCGCAAGCGATGAGTACTGGGAGCATGGAGACTAAGGCAACTACACAGTCAGGCCAGTTACGCGCAGTGTCCGCGGCTGACGAAGGCGAGTCGGCCAACGACTCGGTGGCGATTCTGGGCAGGGCGCGAACCATCTACATCTGGTCGCGAACAGTCTTCGTCAAACAAGAGGTGATTGAAAGCGCCTTGCTCAAGCGCGATGATTACCGCCAATCGGGGCTGCTCATCACTAAGGATAGAGAGGCCGCCGATCTAATCCTCACTGTTCGCCGGTCCAATTTCACCACCGAGTATCCGTATGATGTAGTCGACCAGAGAACCAGATTGGTCGTAGCGGGCGGAAAGGTGAACTCGCTGTTCGGAACCGCGGCGGGCAAGATCGCAAGCGGCTTCATGAAGCAAATAAAAAAAGCGCGATCCGTCGCTCCCTCGAAAGCAACCAAATGAGAACGCGCCGTCATCCTGACGCGATTTCTTTGCGAGCTTTGCGGTCCTTCGCGTCTTTGGGCTGAGAATAAATGAATGAGGATCCAGCTATGACTATTTCGCGAAGAGACTTCCTCGACTTCCTGAAAGCGACTTGTGCGGCGGCTGCGCTGCCTGGCCTGACGATCGAAGCTTTTGGCCGCAACTCGCGACCGGTCCTCTCGGCGACGCCGGCTTCCGCTAATTCAGGAGCTCTGGTCAACGACATTCACTCTCAGCTCAACTCAACTCGCGTTGATCGAGTAATCAAGCCGCGAACAGCAAACGATCTACGCGCGACAGTAGTCACCGCGCGATCGGAACACAAGTGCATAAGCATTGCCGGTGGCCGTCACGCGATGGGTGGCCAACAGTTCGGTGAAGGCACGATCCTGATCGATATGACTTCTATGAATCGTGTGCTCGACTTCGACGCGGAGCGCGGCATCGTTGAAGTCGAGGGCGGAATTGAATGGCCGCAAGTTATTGAGCATTTGAACAAGTCTCAAGAGGGTCGTGAGAAGCAATGGGGCATCGTTCAAAAGCAGACCGGTGCGGACCGTTTGTCGATCGGCGGAGCGCTCGCCTCGAACGTTCATGGCCGCGGCCTGAAGCTGAAACCGATCATCGATCAGGTTGATTCGTTCACCCTGATGAATCACACCGGAGAGATACTGCGATGCAGCCGCGATCAGAACTCCGAGTTGTTTCGATTGGTGATCGGCGGCTATGGTTTGTTCGGCATCGTCACGTCCGTCAAGCTGCGGTTGTGGGAGCGCAAGAAGGTGCAACGAATCGTCGAGATTCGAGACTCGACAAACATCATTCAATCTTTCGACCAGCGAATCGCGACCGGCTACTTATACGGAGACTTCCAATTTGCGACCGACAGCAATCGCGACAGCTTCCTGCGGCGCGGAGTCTTCTCGTGTTACCGGCCAGTCGATCCTGCGACGCCGCTTACTCTCCACCCTACTCGATTCCATCCGGAGGACTGGGCCCGACTCACCTACTACTCGCACAAGTACAAGCGCCGGGCGTTCGAGGTCTACACGAAGCGCTACCTGGCAACCTCCGGGCAGGTTTATTGGGCTGACTCGCAATTGTCGGGAGCTTATGTGGACAACTACCACGAAGATCTCGATCGCAAGCTCGGCGCCACGGTGAAGGCGACCGAGATGATAACGGAGATCTATGTTCCAAGACACACGCTCCTGGATTTTCTCGAAGAGGCAAGAGTTGAACTGCGAAAGCAGGGAGCAAATGTGATCTACGGTACGATTCGCCTGATTGAACGTGATCAGGAAAGTTTTCTTCGATGGGCTCGCGAGCCGTTCGCTTGCGTGATCTTCAACCTGCACGTGACGCACGACTCAATTGGCTTGGAAGACGCGGCCCGAGCGTTTCGAAGCTTGATTGATTTAGGAATCCGGCAAGCTGGGAGCTACTATCTTACATATCATCGCTGGGCGACGAAGCAACAGATTGAGGCTTGCTATCCTCAGTTCGACGAGTTCCTGCAGCTGAAGCTCAAGTACGATCCCGAAGAGCTCTTTCAGAGTGAGTGGTACCGTCATTACAAAAGAATGTTCCGCATCGGCGAACCCGCCTCGACGTGATCGAGTCCGATTGCACAAATCCCACCAACTGCGTTGGTGGATCGTTCATATTTAGCCTACACAAAGAGACGCCCGTCATGGCCTGCAGAATCCCACCAACGCAGTTGGTGGGTGCAACCACGGAGTGGTTGCGACCGCGTAGCGGTGTCCTCTCGATAGTTGACGTGGTTCGGGAGTCTCCGGGCCGCGTAGCGGTTACCTATCGACGTTGTAAAATCGATTCTGGCGGAACATAGGTAACCGCTACGCGGTCCTAAGGCACCGCCCTCCCGCGAAGCTACCGAGAGGACACCGCTACGCGGTTATCCTCGGTTGCGTTGTTGAGCTTTAGCATGCGAAATGTCCAAACTCCAATCCACCACCTGCGTTGGTGGGATTCGCGGGACTTTCACACGGTCTCTGCCGTTGGTGGATTCCCGCAACGAACATTCAATCACCACCAATCCACCTCGACTAACTGCCGCCGGTAACGTCGACCTTGTCTTCTGACTAACCTAACAACTCGCCTGCACGCCGCCAATCTTGTATCATCAGCTTCCTTTTTGATTTCTTCCTTCTGAGGAGGCGTCTCGATTCATGACTGCAAACAAGAGGCTTGGCATTGGATTCATCGGCAGCGGGTTCAACACCCGCTTCCACATAAGATCCTGGGTCGGAGTGCGTGACGCCGACGTTCGTGGCGTATGGAGTCCCAATCGTGAGCACGCCGAAGAAGCTGCCGCTCTCGCGCGCTCGTTGGGCGTCGGCGATGCAGCGGCTTTCAACGAAATCGAAGAGATGGTCGCTGACCCTGCAATCGACTGCATCTGGCTCTGCGGACCCAATCACAAACGCATCGAGAACATGGAAGCGGTTGTCGGCGCGGTCACTTCAGGAAAGGGTGAGCTGGTGGGCATCGCATGTGAGAAGCCGCTCGCCCGAAACGTCGCGGAAGCCAAACGCATGGTTGAGCTGGTAGAGAAAAGCGGGTTGTTGCACGGCTATCTCGAGAACCAGGTGTTCACGCCGGCCGTTCAACGCGGTCGCTCGCTGATCTGGGCTCGAGGCGCGGCGCTCACCGGCCGGCCATATCTGGCCCGCGCCGCAGAAGAACACAGCGGGCCGCATATGCCCTGGTTCTGGCAAGGCGAGTTGCAAGGCGGAGGCGTGCTCAACGACATGATGTGCCATAGCGTCGAGGTCGCCAGGTTGATGCTCACCGAACCCGGCACGCCTCGCAACAGCATTCGTCCGACCGCGGTTTCGGCGCAGATAGCATCGCTCAAGTGGTCGCGTCCCGAATATGTCGAGCGACTCAAAAAGATGATGGGTGATTCGGTTGACTATGCAAGCAGGCCCTCGGAGGACTTCGCTCGCGCGACCGTAAACTACGTCGATGAGCAAGGCCACACTTTGATCGTCGAAGCGACCACCTCGTGGAGCTTTGTTGGCGCGGGCTTAAGGCTGAGCATGGAACTGCTCGGTCCGGAATACTCGCTGTCGATCAACACGCTCGACAGCGGGTTAAAACTTTTCTTCAGCCGCGAAGTGAGAGGTGAAGCAGGCGAGGACCTGGTTGAAAAGCAAAATGCCGAACAAGGTTTGATGCCGGTGGTTGATGATGAAGCCGCGGCCTACGGTTACGAAGGTGAGAATCGCTACTTTGTGAGTTGCTTTCTTGAAGGCAAGCAACCGGAAGAGAACTTCTACGATGGCCTGGCAGTGAGCGAGTTGCTAATGACTGCTTACATGAGCGCCGAAGCAGGGCGGGTGATCGAGTTCCCCCCGAAGGACCTCGAGTCGTTTATTCCGGCCGTCGCACGCGGCACGTGGAAGCCTTCGACTACTTAGTCTCCGCCAGGGGCAGTCTCTGCTTGCCGTGTCGCACAGTAGAATTGAAACGCGCTTTCGCTCAACGCGATATATCATTCACTCTCTCGAGCGCGGGCGGGGACCAGATAGCTTTCATCTGCCGACTCGCTCCATAGCCTTCTTGCGCGCCGCGCCGTGAGTGATTCCCTGCCCGCTGTCTAACTGTTCTTCGGCAGTGAGAAGGTCCTGAAGAAGCTCGAGTTTCGCGAGCAGCCTTTCATACTCAGACACATCGAGAAGCACTGCGGCACTCCTGCCCTGCTTAGTGATGACCAATGGCCGTCTTGTCTTTCGAACATATTGAACGAGCGACGCGGCATTGGCGCGAAACTCTGAAATGGGTTTCACGTCCCGGTCTAGAATGACTCTGTGCATATCAATCTCCGTGACGAATTGAACTAACTCCGCGAGTCAGAGACGAGGATCATTAGCCGACGGCTAGACCGGGTCGTCGTATGCACTCAAGTACAACTGCCCGTCGTAATCCACCAGTCCAAGTCTCACCCGATCCAACCAACCCTGACGACCGAGGACGTTGCGAGAAAAAGTCTCATCCGCAGCGAAGTAGACAGTGGTCGTCGTTTCGACACCGAGTACCACTAGAACGACTTCGTGCGCATATGTCAGGAAGCTTCCCGCAACCGTATGCACCATTTGCGATAAGCCGCTCTCAAGATCGATGCCGAGAAGTAAGGCGTCAGTCCGTCTAAAAACGCAATGACTCGACCCCGTGTCAACGCTTGCTTCAACTTCGGCTGATAGGGCGCCCCATTGGATCTTCACTGGGATGCTGATACCTACGAGTCGAGTGTCGTACCGATACGATCGACTGAACGTGAGTTGCTCGCTCACAACCAGCCTCCCATGTACGGCAGAGTCTCCTTTTCTCTCACCCGTTCGACAAAAGGCACCTCGACGCCGGCGGCCTTCGCCGCCAGGTAGACCTGTCGGGCGTCTGAACCATGGCTGATAAGACGGTCGCCGACCAAAGCGACATACTGGCCCAAATATTCAGCGCGATGTTCATCAATCCAATTCATGGCCTGGTGAAATCTCTCCGTCTGTTCGCGAACGGCGTCATCACGCTCTTGATCCGCAAGAGCCAACGGCTCCTGTTCTCGAAGCCACCGCATCAAAGATCGCCGATCTTCGGGGGGCAGCGTTCGCGCAGCTTCAATGATTTGATCAAGCGTACTCATTGCATCACCTCACGGCACCGCTAATTCAAAGTCATCTTACCCCAACTTCGCCGGCTTGTCTTGATGGACGATCAGTCACCGGCTGATCGGTGCGGACTCCGTACTTGGCGACGATCGAAACACCTCGTACATCAGCAAGCTGCCCGCGACCGCCACGTTCAGCGAGTCCGTTCCTTCTGCCATCGGGATGCGAACTATGCGATTACATAAGCCTCGTTGTTCGTCTGTCAGGCCTTTTCTTTCTCCCCCGATGATAAGTAAAGCTGGACGTGTGTACTGAACATCGCGATAGTCTTCCGTGCCATCGGGTGAGGCGCCGATGACTGCGATCTTGTTGACCCGAGCCCAATGACGGAGCTGATCGACAGTCGATCGCACGATGACCTGCTTGAAGAGTGCGCCCATCGTCGCTCGAACTACGGCCGGGTCGAAAGGGTCTATGGCGTCGCCCAGGAGGATGAATCCGGCTGCACCGGTGGCTGCGGATGTTCTCATAAGCGTACCCAGATTCCCGGGCGATCGAACGTTGCTCAACACGGTCCAGGAAGGATTATCGGTGAGGTTGATTTGATCGAGTCTCAGGATTCGTTGGCGGAGAATCGCAGCGACGCCGGATGCACGTTCGGTCCTGGAGACTCTTCTAAACTGCTCGGGTGTCACTCGGGCGAATGGGACTCCCGAGCGTTTGAGTCTGCGAACGAGTTTTCTGGCGAGTGGTTGGATGAGCAGCTTCTCGCTGTAGAGCAGCGTGTCTACCGGGAAGTGATGATCGACGGCTGCGATGAAGTTGCGAACGCCTTCGATGAAGAAGAGCCCGCGTGAGTCTCGATAACCGCGATCGTGTTGGAGACGTTCAATCACGGCCAGCGTCGGCGTGATTTCTAATTGGCGAAACTCGGAACTGTTGTCATTTTGCATGCTCCTTTGTGTGTCCGACGAGCTTCAGCTTGTCGATTGGTTCGGATGTTTAGGCCTTAGCGAGCTTTGCGGTCCTTTGCGTCTTTGGGTGGAGAATAATTCTCAACGCAAAGACGCAAAGGACCGCAAAGCTCGCAAAGAAGAAATGCTCGCAAAGAAGATTGTCACTTAAGTGGTAAGGCAAATTTGGAATCGTCTACGGCAACGTTCAACTTTATCTCGGTGAACTTTTTGACAGATCCAAAAGGTGGGCGAGACCAGCTGATCGTAAACGGCAGCTTGACACCATTCACCTCACGATAATCAGTGAAGTCCATCACTTCGGGGATTGTCCCGAATGCCGTCTTGAAGGCCACATACTTGCGAATCAGCAAGCCTGTGTCGCTATCGAAATACAATTTCTCACGGCTGTCATCGCGAGAAGTCGCGCCGACTACATAAACTTCCCGATCGGCTATCCTCTCTTTCGTCAACACTCTCATTTGCGGATAAGCCGCTCTCAGATTCAAATAGCGCATCAGGTCTGCATCACGCATTACTTCCGCTAACTCCCTGCCCTCAAGCTCCCGAGATCCGCGAGCATCCCTGGCCCAACCCTTTACGCCATCAAACGCTTCCTTAGTCGAGCCTCGCGGACTATCTCTGACTACCAGCATTTTGTTCGCGGCCGTTTTATAGATCTCGATCGGCACTGTCGCCGCCGGAGTCATTCTATTAGTTGTCGTTTCGGTTCCACGCGAGACTAGCGTCCTGATCTTCTGAATAGCAGCGTTGCTTCCAACTGCTCGGATGTAGCGGTCGATGACTTCATCGGTGGAAGGCATGGCTGCCGGTTTGACTGCAATCGTTACGTCTTCCGAATGCGACGTCGCAACGTCAGGCGGTGGGTTTGGAACGGAGTTGTGCTGCCCTCGATGGCAGGTGTAACAGGTGACCGCGGGATTACCGCTGAAGTGTTCGCCGTTGATGGCACGGGTCATCAGAATCATCCGGCGTGCGGCCAGCTTTGCAGTCTTCTCGTCGCTGTCCCACGGATTTGTGTGGCAATAAGTACAACCCACTCCAAGCGCGGCGCACATGAAATTCATCACGCCGTCGAGTTCACTTGCGCGCAGTTCCTTGAGCGCCTGAATGTTCTTATAGACCTGTCCGGCAGTCCGTTCGTGATCCTGGCTGTGATTGAATTCCGCCGCGAGCCATCCGGGCGCCGCAGTCTCCTGATGAGCGCGACTGGTCGCGGTGATGAGGCAGAACGCCGCCATCAACAATACTACGGCAAGGAGTTTGGCGCGGCGTCGACTCAACATATCAGAGGCTGACTTCATTTCTTCGGCTCGGGGCAGCGGCAATCTTCCGCGGTGATGATTGAGTCGAATCGCGGCTGCTGATCCGCGGTGAGCAACTCTCGCATCTGACTGCGCGCTCGTTCGCGAACCGTATCGTAACGGGGCCGCACATCGGCACACACCGCTTTATAGTCGTCGCGCGTGTGGTCCAGCACTGCGCGTATCGCGGTCGCCTGGTCTGCGCTTAGAGTGAGCTCACGTTTGAGGGTTTCGAAATAAGTGTCTGTGTCACGAAGCGATACGACCGGCGCCGCAGGAGTGGCGTTCGTAGCTCGCAGTCGATACATTCCGTCTAACGACGCGCCGGTCACACCGCCGAGCGCGAACACCAACAGGAAAGCGCCCCACGCTTTGAGTTGTGCGTTGGTTTGTTTCATTTCTCTTCCTTTCTACCGTCGCCGGCAAACATGGTCGCAAGCACTTCCTCGGTCGAGATCGCGCACTTGTCGGTTGAGGAGAGCGCGCACGTTCCGCCGATCACGACTCGGTTGAGTTCGTCGGCTTTTGATATCACCGGAGCAAGCGTGTCCTGAGCCCTGGATGTCTTTGTAATCCAAAACGCCGATGCCGCGGCGATCGTCACTAACAAAAGAGCCACGACTGCGCGCGACGCCACAAACAACGTCGCGAGCCAGCCACTTCCCTGCTGTGCGCGTTCTCGCTGTTCGGCTTCGATGCGCGCGCGAATCCGCGTGTGAAGAAAAGGCGACGAGGCGATTCTCTCAGCTTCGTCGTCGCCTATTCCACCGGAGCGCGCGACTGCTTTAGCCAGTTGGTCAAGTTCGTTCGTTGTATCACTCATTCTGCTCACCTCACTCGATATTCAAACCGCAGAGAGCCTCAGAGAACCCCTGCGTCCCCAGCGTGCTTTCTTTCTTACAAAAACTCCCCCAGCACCCGCCGCAACGAGTGACGCGCGCGATGTGCTCTCACCTTTACCTTGGAAATCTTCCAGCCCATCATTACTGCGATCTCCGCTACGCTCAGTTCTTCCGCGTCGAGCAACGTCAACACCAAACGGTCTTCGGCGCTCAAACGCGCCAGCAGTTTGTTAGCAAGGTCGCGCGAGATCACCGCCGACTCCGCGTTGCTGCGTTTGCCTTGAAGCTGCACGTTGATCCAGTCGGCTTCATCCGTGGTGAGGTCGCTGATGGAGCTTTCCGGCCGCCGGCGCGCGCGCCGCAGCTCGTCATAGCAGGCGTTGATCGTCACTCGCGACAGCCAGGCCGAAAACGAATGTCCCCGATCCGGCGAATACGCATCGAGATTGAAATAGACTTTGGTGAAGACCTCCTGGAGTATTTCTTCGACGCGTTCGGGGCGATTAAAGAAGCGGCCCGCCAGTCTAGCGACTCGACGCCGATGCCGCGCGAAGATCTCATCGAACGCTGCGTGGTCTCCGGCTCGCGCGGCTTCGGCGAGTGTTTCGTCCGCCACATCGGGCGCGCTTCGCGAAACCAAATCTGCAGTCTCACGAAGGCTGTCGGAGGCAGTCTCTTTCATTCGATACATCAAACCAGCTTACCTTGCTATGGTGCGACGCGTGCAGCTACTTTGCGCGACACACACGGGTACTTTACGAAGAACGTACGTCGTGGGATTCGGGTTACAACACGCACGTGGTTTTGGTGGTTGAATCAACGCGAACCGAGGTGAAACCTCACGCCAATGCGCGCGAGCAGCGGCGGGCCGATTGTTCTGACGGGCGTTCGTCCGATGTCGTAGCGTTCGCAGGTCAGGTTCTCAAGCGCGCCGAACACTTCGACGCCTTTACCTAATGAACGCGACGCAAGAGCATCAAGCGTGAAGTAGGGATCAAGCGGAAACAGGTTCTGATCGTCATCGAATTGCGTGCTGCCCGCCCGGCCCTGAATCGCAAACGTCAACACGCGAGGATTCGAGTAGCGAGCTTGAAAAGTTAAGAGGTGGCGCGGAACTTGTGGTATGAGCAGTCCTTCGAGCGCGGTGTTTTTCGGAAACCTGACCACGGTTGCGTCCAGGAACTGATAACCGCCTGAAACGCTCAAAGTGTTGGTGATGCGGCCTTCGGCCTCAAACTCTACGCCGCGAGAACGCGTGCGGCCCAGGTTCTGCCGCTGTCTTGTTATCAGAGCCGGTGTTGCGCTCAAGGTGACGTTGGCGACTGGGCGCACGATCTCGCTCCAGAAAAACGTTCCGCGAATGTTCAGCCTTTTGTCGAATGCGGCGGCGCTGATTCCGGCTTCGCCGCCCGTAAGCCGCTCGGCGCGCAGATTGACGTTGGCCTGAGTGAGGACATTGCCGACTCGGAACGAACGATACAGTTCATTAAGCGTCGGTGCTCTAAATGCACGATAGCCAGAAACTACTATCGAGACATTCTCAGTCAGCTTGTGCATCAGCGCCACGCGCGGGCTGAAAGCATTTTCCGTCCGGTCGGGAAACTTAGTGACGGTTACCGGAGTCTGCGCCGGAAGCGGACGAGATGTTGACAATGCATCGTAGTTTCTCCAGTGATCACCACGAGCGCCCAACGTGAGCAGCCATCGCGGTGTGATGCGAACGATGTCTTCGGCAAACACACCAAGCGTTCTTTCCCGTCCCCCGGCCCCGGCGCCCAAGGTCAATTTGCCGGCTGTAAAGCCAAGCTCATCGCTTGCCCCTCGAACTTCACGATAGTCCAGCCCGGCAACGAAGGTTTGAAACGAACCAGCCGCTTTCGACCATTGAGTAGTGAATCCCACTTGCTGGGCGGGCACTCGCTGGCTGCGAGTGAGGGCTTCGCTGTTTCGATCCGCGGCGATCGATGAAAAGTCCTGATTGTAAATCTCGGTCAGAGCGAACGCTCTAATGTTGAAGGAGCCCGCGCGTGTGGAATGAAGGTCGCTTCCAAAGGATACTTGTCGAATGTAGGTATTGTTGGTTTGAAGCGGGGTGCCGTTCTCGCGTGATTCGTCGAACAGCGAGCCTCGGACAAAGATGCGACCCTTATCGGATATCAATCGCTCGAGCGTGAGATCGAGAGTCGTATGTTCTGCGCCTGCTTTTGTATCGACACGCCCGCGTTCAGCTTCGTCGACCAGCACATAGCCGTCGGTGTGAAACGCTTCGAGAGAAAGTGCGGCCGCCCATTGAAACAAACTACCGCCGGCGAAGAACGACCCGTCAGGCGTCATTTGATTCCCGTAGGAGGCTTCAAAGGAGAGCGCCGCATTGCGCGGGTCAGGAGTGATCAGATTGACTACACCACCAAGCGCATCGGTACCGTAAAGACTCGAAGCTCCGCCCTGAACAACTTCAATTCGATTGATCGCCTCTCGCGGTACGCGGCCCCAGTACACCCACCCGCCGAACGGATCGTTGATGGGAATTCCGTCGGAAAGAACGACAGCCCGGCTGGCGCCGCTGGGACCGACTCCTCGAAACGAGACGCCTTGCGACGTAGGATTCGCGGTGCGGCTCCCAGAGCGTCGAAGTAATGAAAAACCCGGAATCTGCCGCAGCGCATCGTCAACTGTCAGCGCAGCCGTCCCCCCGAGATCTTCGTTGGAAAGCACCGAGACGCTTGAGGCCGTATCGCTCACTCGAGCCGCCATGCGCTCGGCGGTGACGGTCATCTCCGAAGAAAGCGGCGCCGGAACAAGAACGATGTCCAACGAAGTTGACGCTCTGTCGTCCGCGTTCCATCGGCGCTCCACAAAGTCAAAACCCGTAGCGCGAACTGTAATCGTTCCACTCTCGCCCTGGACGGATTGAAATGCGAACCGCCCTTCACTATCTGTTATCTGCTTATTGCTGCCGGTCTTTGTGGTGAGAATCACTTCAGCGCTGGAGACGGGAGCGCCGGCCTGGTCCTTTACCACACCTTCGATCCGTAGCGCACCTTGAAGCGCGCTGGCTTGCGCGCAAAGCCCGAGAGTCAGTGCCAGCAGGGCTACCTGTGCTCGAGCAGAACGAATCCGCTTCGTCCGAACTGCCTGGACGTATCTGGTCATGTTCACGGACGGGCCTTGTATTTCTCGTACAGTTCAGTGTGCCTGCTCGTAAGCGGTATGTCGCGTCCGTTGATAAAGACGTGCTTGATTTGCGTCCTTATCTCCAGTGGATCACCGTCGGTTACTATGAGGTTTGCGATCTTGCCCTGCTCGATCGAGCCTACGCGATCGGATATCCCGAGTATCTCAGCCGGATAAATTGTCACCGCCTTGAGAGCTTCGTCTTTCGGCAGACCGAAGGCCGCCGCCATTCCCGCGTGGTAAGGCAAGTTACGTGAGTAAGCCGAGTCGTTGGTCTCGAAACAGATCTTCACTCCGGCCTTGGAAAGCAATCCGGCATTAGCGAATGCGGAGTCATAGGGATCGTCTTCCTTCACCGGCACTCGCAGCACGGGGCCAACGATCACCGGAATATTTTTCGCCTTGAGCTGATCGGCAACTTTGTACGCCTCAGCGCCGCCCGAGATAATCGCCTTCAGCTTCATTTCGGTCACAAACGCAATTGCGTTTTTTATGTCGCGTTCGAGATTGACGTTGATGATGACGGGCATCTGGCCGCGGACGACTGGGATCAGCGCTTCCAGCTTTAGATCGACATCCCGTTTCGGCAGGCTCGCATCTTTAGCGCGAGCGTCCTTCGCATCGCCGTATTCCGTTGCATCGCGAAGGATCTTTTTCAGGTTGTCAATCTGCCGATCCTGTTCGCGACGCAGTTCGGTGACGGAGCGTTGGGGACCGCCAAAGCCGCCTTCAAAGTTTCGGCCACCTCCGCCCGGCCAGTTTATGTGCATCGCCACCGGTGATTTCAAAACCATCTCACGCGAGGTCCAGCCGTCAAGATTTACGATCGCGCTTTGCCCGGCGATCAAGCCGCCTCGCGGCGCGCTAAGCGCGGTTGTAACTCCGTTCACACGCGTCACCGCTATGTGACTGCTGTCGGGACGAATCGCAACGTCGACATGAATATTGGCGTTGTTGTCACCGATCTCATTTGTGTCAACGGACCCCGCTACCGACCCGATTTCGGTCAGACCGATCTCCGTGTCGGCATCGATCATTCCCGGGTACACTGACAGCCCTTTGGCGTCGATGATCTTCGCACCGGCGGGTACCGCCGCGTTAGCTCCAACGGCAGCGATCTTCCCGCTCGCGATTACCACCGTTCCGCTTTCAATAACCGATCCGGTCACGGTTACGATGCGCGCGTTTCGAATGGCGTAGGTCTCGGAAGCCTGAGCGAATACGCCCTCGCTGGCGGAACCACAAAGGCAGAACGCCACCGCGCAGGTGAAAGCTGCCACGATAAGAACAATTCTTCCCTTCTTCATCAAAATGTCTCCTGGATGTCCGACAAACTTCAGTTGTCGAGAACCGGTATCAATGCCACACGACTGACGACAAACTAAAGTTTGTCGGACTCCTGATCATTTGGGCGAGGCGAAGGCTCGTCGGGCTTTTCCCCGCGCGGCTGACGAGGCCCCCCCTGCCGCTGCTCGCGCTCGCGCTTGATCAGATCCGTCTTCTCGCGTTTATTCGCCTCGCGCTGTTTGAGATCCTCGTTGCGATCAAAGTACACTTCGCCTTCGATCATTGTCATTTCAGGCATGGTGTAAACCGAAAACGGATGCTGGCTGAAGATCACCAGGTCCGCGTCCTTGCCCACGTCGATCGAACCGGTGCGCTTCTCGATTCCGAGCTGAATCGCCGGATTGAGCGTCACTGTTCGCAGCGCCTCTTCCTCGCTCATCCCGCCGTACTTCATCCCTTTAGCGGCTTCGAGATAGAGCCGTCGCGCGAGCTCGTCCGAGTCGGAGTTCATTGACACAACAACCCCTCGTGAAGCCATCAGCGCGGCGTTGTAAGGTATCGCGTCATAGGCTTCGAGTTTGTATGCCCACCAGTCGGAGAAGGTCGAGCCTCCAGTTTTGTGCGCGGCCATTTCCTTTGCGACTTTGTAGCCCTCGAGCACGTGCTGAAGAGTCTGCACGTGGAAGCCAAGCTCATCGCTGAGATTCAACAGCATAAGAATCTCGTCGTCGCGATAGCAGTGCGAGTGCACCATTCGCTTGCCTTCGAGGATCTCGACCAGCGCATCGAGCGCAAGATCGCGTCGCGGTGATATCGCATTCTTATCGGTAGCCTTCTTCGCCCCGTACTCCTCCCACTCACGCCGGTAGTCTTTAGCCTTGATGAACGCCTCGCGGATGGTTTCCTCGACACCCATCCGTGTTGCCGGGTAGCGCCGAGGGACGGTTGATGGTATTCCCTGGCTGTTCGAGCGCTTCGGGTTTTCGCCGAGCGCGAACTTGATGCCTTGCGGAGCGTCAGGAATAATCCACTCGTCGACGGGTCTGCCGATCTTCCACTTCATTACGGCGTTCTGCCCGCCTATCGAGTTTGCCGATCCGTGCAGAACATTCGCGGTCGTGGTCCCGCCCGCGAGCTCGCGATAGATCGCCGGGCTGTAGGGATCGATCACGTCACGAATGCGCACCATTGAAGTAACCGAGAGCGAGCCCTCGTTGACGTTGCCGTCAACACCGGTATGGGAATGGCAATCGATGATGCCCGGCGTTACGTACTTGCCGGTGGCGTCGATGATTCTGGCGTTCGCATCGCGAGCTTTTACGTTCGGGCCGACCTCGGCAATCTTACCGTTGCGAATCAGGATTGACCCGTTGCTGATCGTCCCGTGCGAAGCGGTCAGGATAGTCGCGTTCCTGATCAGCGTTTCAGCAGGCGCCGCAGGCAGAACCGCGGAACCCGCTCCAGCAGCCAGTTTCGCGTTGGGTCCCTTTTGCGCAGACGCCGAAGCGATCATCGTCAACGTCAGCATCGCCGATAGAATCGCATTGACCTTTTTCATAGTTCCCCCGATCAATTTCCGATTGCCGATTTGCAATTGCCGATTTCAGATTGCGGATTTGAAGGAAAAACAAATCGGCAATCGCAAATCGGCAATCGGCAATTATCTTGGTCTCGTGCCTGTGAATTCGAACGAACCCATCGCGCCCATAACAATGGTCCCGCGGATAGAGTCGCCTTCGATTGTCCCGCTGATTATCGCGTCGATTGACTCGCCGCCCATCTCCACGGTCGCGGTCATCCGAAGCTGATTCCCATTTATGCGGCCGCTCTTAATTGCAAATGTGCCCATATGAGTGCCAAGCGTTCCGCCGATCTGCTCGCCATCTTTCCTCAAGGTCAGCTGAGCATTGATGTCCCCCTGAGGCGATTGGACCACGAGCGACCATGACCCGGACGGATCGACCGCCGGTCCGGAAGCCGCGCCGGGGCGGCCGCCCGTCCCAGCGCCGCGCGCCGGCGCTGCATCGGGCTTCTTCAATTCGATTTCATTTCCGTCAATAAAGACATGCCTGACTTTTGTATCTTTCGCCAGCAGATCACCGCTGGTAACAACAAAGTTAGCGATCTTACCGACTTCGATGGTGCCAAGTTGATCCGAAGCTCCAAAGATCTCCGCGGCGTTGATTGTCAGCGCCCGAAGCGCATCTTCCCTGGACAAACCGTTCTCTACGGCTTTCTGAACGTTAGCAACAAAGTCCTGCGGCCGAAGCGAGCCCGATGTGAAAGCGAACTTCACACCCGCTTGCGAAAGCTTTGCGGCGCCTCTTGGCACTTCAGCGCGTTGTCGCAACGTCCGCAGCGATTCGTCCTCGTCATCGGGCAGATCAGCCGATCGCTTTGGAAAGTCGAGCGAGAGAATTACCGGAACATTCTTAGCTTTGAGCATATCCGCGACGCGATAGCCATAAAGGGCGCCTTCAATAATCGCCTTCAACTTGAATTCATCGGCGATCATCAGAGCGCGTCGAATATCGCCGTCGCTGTTGGCTACAAACAGGACCGGCAGGTCACCCTTCAACGCCGGCTGAAGCGCAGCCAGTTTCTTGTCGTGTTCGGGCCTTACGACTCCGCGTTTGATTCGATTGTAGCGTTCGACCTCGTCGCGATAATGAATCGCGTCGTAAAACGATTGACGAATGTAAGCTACCGTACCCATCAACGAGCCCGGGTATCCGCCGCCAAATCCGCCTCCCCCGGAAAACTGCACCGTCAACGCGACCGGCGCCCGCAGAACCAGTTTGGATCCGTCGTCACCAGCCAGGTTTATCAACGCGCTCTGGCCGGCGAAGATTCCCTGGCGCGGGCTGCTGAGCGCGGAGGTCACTCCGACAGACCTGGGGTCTTCAAAGGAAGCGCCGGGTTTCACCTGATCGGCCGCCGCGATCGACGGATCGCCCAAATGTGCTTCCGGTGAAGGCGGCGTGCCCGCGGCGGCCGCAGCAATCGCGGCTTGCCGGCCGCCTCCGGCCGGAGTCTGAGGTTGCGCCGGAGCCGCCAGTCCGAGATTTGTGTAGCCGTCGATCAGTCCCGGATATACCGTCATTCCCGAACCGTCAATTACCCGCGCATCGCCGGGTATCTTGGCGCTTTCGCCTACGTCGGTGATCAATCCATTGCGAAAAACGACCGTTCCCTTAGCGATGGTCTTGCCGGCGCCAACAACTATCTGAGCATCTTTGATCGCGACTGCGCCGGGAGAATCGAGCCGGGCGGTGCCCGCGTGTGTGAAGACGACAATCAGCGCGCATGCCGCCGCCGCGAGCATGCCGCACACACGCCCAGGCATGGCCGGCCGCGAGCGGGACACGCGTTCACGCGTATTGAAAGTGTTTGCCATTACCGTAGTCTCCTGCGAGATGTTTGGCATTTATGATTAAGGAGGCTGATGTGACAACCTGTTTGCGTCTGAGTTCGCCGGTGAGGCGTTCCACTGTGGAGGGCATAATTTATAGCAAAGCGAAAGCATTGCGCAAGCCGGCGGTCTGTGTAAAAAGCTCGTAGTCCGGCCTTCAGGCGGAAGTTTGTCGTTTGCATTTACGCGGAATTACGAACTTCCGCCTGAAGGCCGGACTACGAACAATGCCTTTCTCTCAGTGTTGTCAATATTGAACGCCTGGAAGATAATTCAACCCTCGATCCGGAGGACAAACACTAGTTGGGTGTACCAGAGAAATCGGTAGTCCTGTATGAGCGGTCCTCCTTGGCCGCCCCTCCTTCAATGAAGCGCTTCCCCATTGAGGGCCGGCCGCGGAGGACCGGCCATACAGGAGTGCCCTTAATCAGTTTCGAAATCTGCCGCTAGTGATGGAGAACACACTATGAGACGAACGGCCCTGCTGAGTATCGTGCTGCTGTCGTTGATTGGAATTGCGACGACGAACTTCGTGAGCAAAGCCAGCTCAGCAACCTCGAAAGCCGAAGACGACTTTCAACTAGTCAAAGTCGCAGATGGGATTTACGCGGCCATTGCAAAGCCCGGCGGTCTCGCTGCGGGCAACGCAGGATTCATAGTAGGCGACGGCGGAGTTCTCATAGTTGATACTTTCTTCACTCCGGCAGCCATCGAGGAACTCATCGGCGAAATAGCAACTCAGACCAAACTGCCCATCAAGTACGCCGTCAACACTCATTATCATCTGGATCACACTGGCGGCAATCAAGTTCTCGCCGCGCGAGGCGTGCCAATCATCGCTCATGACAATGTGATGGCCTGGCAGATGACCAAGAACACTCGCTTCCTTCCCGCGGCCGCGGACTTGCAAAAACGTAGAGCGGATGCCGAAAAACAACTCAGCGAAACGCCGGCAGATCAGAAAGACAAACGCACGACGTTGGAGCGGCAACTTCGACGCCTCGATGCGATTCAGCAGATCAAGCTGACTCAGCCGTCGGTGACCTTCGGGGGCGGCGCGATGAGTGTTTATCTCGGCTCCCGCGAAGTAAAACTGTTTACGCTGCCGGGGCACACCGGCGGCGACGTTCTGGTTTATGTCCCGGATGCAAACGTGATCTTCACCGGCGATATGGGCTGGTCACGGACGCTGCCCAACCTCGTTGACGCAACGGTGCTTGACTGGATCAAATCGCTTGAACGGATTCTCGCCGATCATGCCGCCGCGAAGTTCATTCCCGGCCACGGCGAGGTTGCGACAGCAGTCGAGATGCGTGAGTTCAGAGATTATCTTGACGATCTTCGACGCGCCGTCCAGTTGGCGATCGACGACAAGCTGACCGTCGAGCAGGCCAAAACCCAGGTCGTACTTCCGGACCGGTACAAGAAATTTGCGTTTCAGAATTTTGCTCAACCGAACATCGAGGATATGTACAGGGAATTGACCGGAACCAAAAATACAAAGTAGACAGGAGTCGATAATGGCAATGCCTTCCACAAGCCACACCGTGCAGGAACACTTCGACAAGTGTTCACCCGCCGTCACCGCGACGTACGCTCGAATCCTCGAGATGGCCGGGAAGCTCGGTCCGTTTCAACAGGAGGCGAAGAAGACGTCGATTCACTTGGTCAGAAAAAGCGCCTTTGCCGGCATCGCTACGCGAAGAACGGCTCTGATCCTCACTCTCAAGTCGGCTACGGATCGGACCAGCAATCGAATAGCAAAACGCGAGCAGGCGTCAGCAAATCGATGGCACCTCGAGGTTCGGCTCGAGACCCCGGATCAGGTGGATCGAGAACTAGCCTCCTGGCTTGAGAGCGCGTACGAACTCGCGGCGTGATCGATTGATGGTTCTTTGATCGAGCGCACAAAATCAAAGAGGTCAATTAGTCGTATGAACGAAACTATCAATTCGACTTCGGACGAAAAGCGTGAGTTGTTGAGGCACACGGTAGCAACGCTGGCGTATCGCGGCGACAAAGCCGTATCGAATGCGCCTGCGGGTTTCGATGCGTTCAGTGCGGACGACAAGACGCGAACGCCAGGCGAGATCCTCGCGCACATCGGCGACCTTCTGGACTGGGCTGTTGGTCTGGCGAAGGGAGAATACGTTTTTCATGAATCTGCGCCGCTGCCCTGGGAGCAGGAGATTGCGCGATTCTTTGACGCGCTTCAAGCGTTCGACGCCTGCCTTGTATCGAAAACGCCGCTGGGTTATCCCGTCGAAAAACTATTTCAAGGCCCGATCGCCGATGCGCTCACGCACGTCGGGCAGATCTCAATTCTTAGAAGAATCGCAGGCGCGCCGATCAGAGGTGAGAACTACTTCAAGGCAGAGATCGTCGCCGGAAGAGTCGGCGCCGCGCAATCGACCACGCGAGTTGAGTTCGACTAAGGCACCGCCGGTTGGACAACCTACGGTAGCTGCGCGTTGATTTCAACTGAGGTTTCGGCTCTGGAAAAGCGCTGTTTTGACTCAAGCCTTTGAGTGTCTCCCCAGTCTAAACTATAATTCGGAGCAATGGGCACACAAGTGACTCTCAATCTGCCGGACGACACGTTTGAGCGTGCCGCGAAGCACGCCGCATACGCTCATCGTGATGTCCCCGAGATCATCGCGGCGGCACTGGCCTCATCCCTTCCCTCGATGGAGGCGATTGATCAGCTTCGTACTATTTCAAAGTTACCCGACCAAGAAATACTCGCATTAACCGAATTGCAGATGGAAAGCGAAACAGACCGGCGTCTGAGCGAGTTGCTCGATCGCCAGCAAGCCGGAGAGGTGACCGACCTCGAACGTGCAGAGCTTGCTGCGCTGATGAGAGCCTACGAGATGGGTCTGCTACGCCAGTCACAGGCTCTAGTCGAAGCCGTGCGACGCGGGCTAAGACCGCCGCTCGTGCCATGACCACCATAGGAATCTCTGGGGCGGCAATTGCACGCATCCGAGCGGCGGCCAAGAACCGCTGCGGATACTTCCTGACTCCTCAGCGTCTCGCTATGCAGGTTCTCGAGATAGAACACATCACCCCAAGAGCAGCCGGTGGGACCGACGAAGAAGAGAAACTGTGGCTCGCGTGTCGACTCTGCAATAACGCAAAGGGTGTGAAGACTGAAGGAGACGACCCGGTAACTGGGCGACGCGTTCGGCTCTTCAATCCACGAACGCAGAAGTGGCGCCGGCACTTCTACCGGAGTGATGACGGGGTGCGGTTGATAGGTCGTACGATCTGCGGTCGAGCAACTGTCGAGGCATTGAACCTTAACAACGAGATCGCTTTGGTTGTCAGACAGAACTGGGTTAACGCGGGATGGCATCCGCCGGATCGGAGGTAAGCCTCACTCGAGATCAACGATGATCAACGCCGGCATTTTGAAAGACAATATGAACTTGATCCAGGAAATAAAAGGAAAAGGAGAAAACAAATGTCGAGTTTTACAAGACGAGATGCAATCAAAGGAATCGCTGCCGGAAGCGCAGCACTCGCGGTGTCGGGGATCAGCTCCTCGATCGCCGATGGAGAGACGGCGTCATCGCCACTTCAGGCGGCGCGAGCCTTTCGAGGCGAGCATCAGCCTAAACCGTTGCCGTTTGATCCGGCGAAGCTCAAGGGATTGTCGGAAAAGCTGCTGCGTTCCCATCACGAGAACAACTACACCGGGGCAGTCAAAGCGCTCAACGCAGTCGAGCAACGGCTTGATGCGATGATGAAGGACAAGGACCTTCCCGCTTACGTCTACGGCGATCTCAAACGCGAGGAGTTGGTTAGAACCGGCTCCGTTGTTCTCCACGAACACTACTTCGCCAACCTCGGAGGGGACGGCAAATCGGGCGGCGCGGTTCTCGATCTGATCAAGACCTGGTTTGGCAGCTACGAACAATGGGAAGCGGAGTTCAAACGTACCGCCAACGCTCTTGGCGGAGGCTCGGGGTGGGCGATACTCGCTTACAACGCGCACACCGGCGAAGCTCACAACTACTGGGCGTGGGATCATATGCACAACGCGCCGATGAGCCGCCCGCTGCTGGTGTTGGATATGTATGAACACGCTTATCACATGGACTACGGCGCGGCTGCGGCGAAGTACATCGATGCGTTCATCCAGAATGTGAAATGGGAAGAAGTGAACCGTCGCACTGAAGAAGTTTTAGCTCGCAAATAAGTCCGGGCGGATGCTCGCGCTTCCACTCCGGAAAGAGCGTCTCCTCCGATTCAGCTTCACGTTTGGCGTGCTTAATTCATGTCATCTCCCCTCAACATGAAGGCAGACCCGGAGAGCGATCAAGTCTCGCAGCGAAGGAACTGGTTGCGTGAGTCGCTCGGGCTTGAAAGAAATGTCGTAGTGATGTCGCTGGCGGTGTTTCTGCTTGGCGCGGGCGAACAGCTTTGGAAGAGCTTTCTGCCAAAGTACCTCGAGGTGCTTGGTGCGAGCGCAGCGGTGATTGGCCTGTACGGAACCGCTCGCGATTTTCTCGACGCGGTCTATCAATACCCCGGCGGGTGGCTTTCTGATCGCATTGGAAGCCGCAATGCACTCGTCTTGTTTGCAGCGCTGGCTGGAGCGGGTTACGTGATCTATGCGTTCAGCCCGAGCTGGCCATTCGTTTTCGTCGGGCTCGTGTTCGCGATGGCATGGGCGAGCATGGCTTCACCTGCGATGTTTGCGATGATCGCGGAGCGTCTGCCGCGCGAGCGCCGGGCCATGGGCTTTACGGTTCAGGCAATTCTCAAACGAGTGCCTGTTATGCTCTCGCCCGCGGCCGGGGGGCTTCTGATCGCAAGTCTCGGCCTGGTGCGAGGAGTTCGCGCCTCGCTCCTGATCACCGCCGGGCTGGCATTGACTGCGATCCTCGCGCAAAGACGCCTATACGACGTTCGTGTTGAACCCGCTAAGCTGACTGCGATCGATCTCCGCTCTCAATTCCTTTCACTTCACCACGCGCTAAAGCGCTTGCTGGTGTCAGACATCTTCATAAGAACGTGTGAAGGGATGGTCGATGTTTTTGTTGTGCTCTACGCTACAAACGTGATTGGCGTGACTGTTGTGCAGTTTGGGGCGCTGGTGGGAATTCAGACCGCATCATCGATAGCGGCCTATATTCCTGCCGCAAGGATGGCCGACCGCTATGGCCGCAAGCCTTTCGTCGTCGCGACGTTCATTTGCTTTTCGATCTTTCCAATTGCGATCGCCGTCTCGCACAGCTTTAAGGCCCTGGTAATCGCGTTCGTAATCGGAGGACTGAGGGAACTGGGGGAACCCGCTCGAAAAGCCATGATCGTCGACCTTGCCGATCAGACTCGCCGGGGCCGAACGGTCGGGCTTTACTATCTGACCCGCAGTCTTTCGATCACGCCGGCTTCGGTAATCGGAGGACTGCTGTGGAGGGTTAATCCTGCCATCCCGTTTTTCGTAGCGTGTGCTATCGGGCTCACTGGGACTCTGATTTTCGTGCTCACCGTGGAGCGGCGCTACGCGTCGTGATGCGACGAGCATGGCAGAAAGACCAATAAGCCGTGCATAATATTCGCGAATGCCTTGAAGGTAGCCCTGAGGAGTTTTCAATGAGCACAGCAGCTTGTCCTCCGAGTCCAAAGCACGTTCCGTTTCTCGGACACCTGACAAAGTTTCGTCGCGATCCGTTAGGGCTGTTGCTCGATTCTGCGCGCGAGCACGGCGACGTTGTACATCTCAGGTTCGGACCCCAGGACATATATCTGCTGAATCATCCCGATTACATCCGAGACGTGCTGGTTACAAACAGTCGCAACTTCGTGAAGAGCCGCGGGTTGGAGATGGCGAAAAAGTTTCTCGGCGAGAGCCTGCTCACCAGCGAAGGCGAGTTTCATCGGCGGCAGAGACGGCTTGCCCAGCCGGCTTTTCACCGGCAGCGTATCAATGCTTACGCCGCGGTGATGGTCGACCATGCCTCGCGAACCGAAGAACGCTGGCAGCAGGGCGAGACTCTCGACATCTGGCAGGAGATGATGCGGCTTACTTTGGGAATCGTCGGCAAGACTTTGTTTGACGCCGACGTGGAGAGCGAAGCTTCCGAAATTGGCAGAGCGCTTACAAGCGTGATGCAGCTCTTCGAGCGCATAACAAACCCATTCGCCGGGTTGCTTGATAAGCTTCCGCTGCCCAGCAATGTTCGATGGCTCAAGGCCAAGCATCGCCTCGACTCGACCATTCACCGAATAATCGACGAACATCGCGCGAGCGGAGTTGATCGCGGTGATCTGCTGTCTATGTTAATGGCGGCCCAGGACGAAGAAGGCGACGGCGGTATGATGACCGACGCTCAGTTGCGTGATGAAGCGATGACGTTGTTTGTTGCCGGACACGAGACTACTGCAAACGCGCTCACCTGGACCTGGTATCTGCTCTCTCAACATCGGGATGTCGAGGCGAGGATGCACGCTGAAATTGATTCAGTACTGGAAGGGCGGATTCCGATCACGGATGACGTTGCGAAACTGCGCTACACGGAGATGGTCTTCGCCGAGTCGATGAGGCTTTACCCTCCGGCGTGGACCCTGGGACGCCGCGTGCTGAACGACTACACGGTCGGCGAGTACGTGTTGCCTGCGGGCTCTATCGTTCTAATGAGTCCGTGGGTAACTCATCACGATGCTCGATACTTTCCCGAGCCATTCAAATTCGACCCGGAGCGGTGGACTCCTGAAGCGCGAGAGTCGCGGCCGAAGTTTTCCTACTTCCCGTTTGGCGGCGGACCTCGCGTGTGCATAGGCGAGCAGTTCGCATGGATGGAGGGCGTGCTGCTTATCGCGACTATTGCGCAGGGGTGGAAGATGCGCCTCGCTCCGGATCAGATCGTCGAGCCGAAGCCTATGATTACGCTGCGACCCCGCTACGGAATGCGAATGGTGATTGAAGAAAGAGAAGGCGTTTCCACTCCGGAACCCGGACTACTAAATCGCGCCGCTGAGGTTACGCCTTGACCGAAATCAACGACGACTTTATCGGCAAGGCTACAATCGCATCGCCTCTTGATTGAGGTTTCTTTGAGGCATATTCTCATCGTGGAGAGTCTATGAATATCGATTTCGCATCAGTCGCTACGATTCCAGTGCCTGACGATATTGAAGCCTTGATCTTCCGGCCGGGATTGCGCCCGCTGAGCGACCAGCAATTTGCCGAGTTTTGTGCTCAGTATCCCGATCTGCGGATTGAAATGAACCGTGAGGGTGAAATGATGATCATGCTTCCGGTCGTTTCAAGGGGTGGCAAACGCAACTTCATTTTGACGGCCCGTTTTGGATTGTGGGTGGAGGCGAACGGAACGGGAGTAGGCTTTGACTCGTCGACCGGGTTCACTCTACGAAATGGAGCCAAGCGCTCACCCGATGTCTCCTGGATCAAGCGCGAGCGATGGGACGCCCTCTCTGAAAAACATAAGGACGCCTTCGCGCCGATCTGCCCCGACTTCGTAGTTGAGCTGCGCTCCAAGTCGGATCGGCTCAGACATCTTCAGGAAAAGATGGAAGAGTATATGGAGAACGGCGCTGTCTTAGGATGGTTGATCGATCCACTAGAGAAGAAAGTTCACATTTACCAGGCCGGCTCGTCGATTCAGGTTCTGGATCATCCATCAGAAATCTCCGGTGATCCGCTGCTGACTGGCTTCGTCCTAAAACTCGAAGGGATCCTTGACTAGGCCCGCCTCTCTCGAAAAGATCCAATCGCATTTCTTAAGCGGGGTGAGAAGCGCTTGAAAGAAATGCGAAGCAGGAACCTCTGAGGCCTGCGACAAGATCGACACTACTGCTCAATTAAACAAGCCGTTTATGTACGCCTCAGGCGAGAACTCGATCAGATCATTCATTTGTTCGCCGACGCCTACATACCGGATTGGAATCCCAAGCTCTTTTGCGATTGCAATCACAATGCCGCCCTTTGCGGTGCCGTCCAGCTTGGTCAACACAAGCCCGGTAACCGGAACTGCCTTTGTAAACTGGCGAGCCTGCTCCAACCCGTTTTGTCCGGTCACTGCGTCCATGATTAACAGCACTTCATGAGGGGCGCTTTCCACTTCACGACTCGCGATGCGCCGCATCTTCTCGAGCTCCTGCATAAGATTCGTCTTCGTGTGAAGGCGGCCCGCGGTGTCGATGATCAGCACGTCTGCACTGCGAGCCTTCGCGGCCTGGATCGAATCAAACAAAACCGCGGAAGGATCGGTGCCGGGCTTCTGTTGGATCAGCGGCACGCCCGAGCGCTGAGCCCATATCGCTAATTGGTCGTTAGCTGCTGCTCGAAACGTGTCCGCGGCGCAGATCAATACTTCGTTGCCTTCGCTTTTGATACGATGCGCGAGCTTGCCGATGGTTGTTGTCTTTCCCACTCCGTTCACGCCGACGACCATAATTATGTAAGGCCGGATATCGAGAGGCACTTCGGTCTCCGACGCCACGGTTCCCTGCCTGCGAGTTCGTTCGGCCTTATCGAGGATATCCCTGAGCTCGGACTTAATCAGCCTCTTCAGCTCGTCGACATCGTTGAGCTGTTTTCGATTGACTTGCTGGCGCGCCTTCTCGATTATCTCCATCGCGGTGCCGACGCCGATGTCGGCGCCGATCAGAGCTTCCTCGAGCTCATCAAGCACCGTGGCATCGATCTCTCGACGGCTGCCGATAACCGTATCGATTCGGTCGGCGAGGTTCTCGCGGGTTGCGGCGACTGCTGTTGCAAATTTCTCCAGGAACTCCGGTTCCGGGCCTTCGTCCCGGCGCGCGGCGATTGCTTCTTCCTCGGCGGTCGCTGCCCGGTTCAAGCCCAGGGAGATGTATTCAGGCTCTTTCTTTCGCTTCCAAAACGCCATGATTTGCTATTGCTTTCTGTTATGAAAATGATTGCGGGATAAAAGGGTGCGGCAGGTTCGGGGCAATCGCTGGCAGGAGGTCCCTCGAAGAATGTCGCATAAAAACGCTGGAGGGCAACCGCGCAGCCGTGTGACTTACTAACTTTGAACCTGTTTGAAAACAGGTGGGTGACCCGGGCTCCGGCATTTGACATCCCCGATCACTGTGGGGCATCGCGCCTGCCGGTGCTATTAAGGCCCCCGTCGCGTTAGCGTTGGTAAAAAATTAGCGAGTCAATCACCAACCTTGCAGAAACCCTCAGCCTGGGTCGATGGTACACGACGGTTTCGGGTTGGGTCAAGGATTAACGCTGGAAGCGGGAATTGCAAATCGCAAATTGCAAATTGCATATTTGGGAATTAGGGAATTGGGGAATTGGGGAATGGAGCCGAGCTGAACCGCGCGTTTTCGCCCGATGTTCAATTGCAAATTTGCAATTTGCAATTCTTCTTCTCACTTAGGCGATTTCTCAGTTGCGATTCCCTCTTTCACCAAGGCATCTTCAATCGAACGATGTCTTTCATCTGAACAAGGTGGTTCATGTCGTTGTCTTTGATCTGGCGAACCACCAGCTGTTCAATCGTCATGGGACCGTCTGTCTCGTGAGTGCCCATGCGAGACCAGTATTCGGGCGGAGTTGCCTGGAGTGTATTAACGGTTTCTTTTCTGAGCCACTTGAATTCTTCAAGGGCCGCTTTTGTGTCTTGATTGATGTAGTCACCCTCAAACGCCATTCGGTCCTGATCGACGTTTGGCAGAACCGGATTGTCTTCGGTCAGGATTCGCCGGTATCGCGCCAGGTATGCGAGCCTTTCCATATCGCGAAGATGGCACATGATCTCCTTAACCGACCACTTATTTGGAATCGGGCGCCACCGCAGCGTTTCTTCATCCAGCCCCTCGAGCAAATCAACAAGCTCGTTAGGCAACGACTGAAGATTCGCAAGCAATCTGTCTTTGTCTCGTTGTTCCATCGACCTCTCCCGACCTTCTAATCAACCGCGCAAGAGACTATACAATCAAGCGAACTTCCCTGCAAAAGCCATCGCAAAGATGCTAGATTAACAAACAACAAACCGAATGGAGATTGATGAATGAAGTTTTCTACAGAGGCAATACACGCGGGGCAGGAACCCGATACCGCGACCGGCGCGGTGACCGTACCTATATATCAGACATCCACGTATGCCCAGGAAGGACTGGGCCGGCACAAAGGCTTCGAGTATGCACGCACCCAGAACCCTACCCGAATGGCACTGGAGCGCAATCTGGCTGCGCTCGAAAACGGAAAGGCATGTTTCGCATTCGCATCGGGAATGGCGGCTACAAACGCGGTGATGACGCTGCTGAAGTCCGGCGACCACGTGATCGTCAGCGATAACACCTACGGCGGAACGTTCCGGTTGTTCGATAAGGTACTGCGGAACTTCGGACTCGAGTTTAGCTACGTCGACGCGCGCGAGCCTCACAACGTGGAAGAAGCCGCAAGGGCAGAGACGCGAATGGTATTCATTGAGACTCCGACAAATCCGGTTATGTCCTTGGTAGACATTCGCGCGGTGTCCGAGATTACGAGACGTCGCGGAGTTCGATTGGTTGTCGATAACACCTTCATGAGCCCGTTCTTTCAACGCCCACTTGATATGGGGGCGGACATCGTTGTCCATTCGACGACCAAGTATTTGAACGGTCACTCCGACAGCGTTGGCGGAGCGGTGATTCTTAACGACGAGGAAGACATTCGCATGATGGCGTTTATTCAGAATGCCGCGGGAGCGATCCTCTCGCCGATGGACTCGTGGCTGGTTATGCGGGGGACTAAGACACTGGCGGTTCGAATGCGCCAGCACGACGAGAACGGCCGGATCGTCGCGCAGTTTCTCGCCGAGCATCCGAAGATTCAAAAGGTCTACTATCCCGGCCTCGAGTCTCACCCGCAGTATGAGCTTGCTCGGCGGCAGATGTCCGGCTTCGGCGGAATGATCGCCTTTGAAACGGGTTCCCTTGAAAACGCAAGGCAGGTGCTTGAGTCAGTGCGGCTGTGCACGCTCGGCGAGTCTCTTGGCGGAGTCGAGACGCTGATTTCTCACCCGGCAACCATGACTCACGCTTCGGTGCCTGAACCCGAACGCAATCGTTTGGGAATCACCGACGGGCTTGTGAGAGTTTCTGTCGGAATCGAAGACGTCGAGGACATCATCGCAGACCTGGATCAGGCGCTGAGCAGAATCGGATCCTAGATCATCCGCGGTGACCCGTCAAATCAGTGTCATCCGTGGTCTATTAGGACGCCCGATAAACCGATTCGGCGAACTATAGACCACGGATGACGCTGATTTGACGGGTTCGCGCGGGTACAGCTTCACTTTATCGACTACCGGCAACCGACAATTTCTTACAGCGTTGCGATGGAGTAAGAAATCCATCATAATCAGCGCGATTCAGAGCACTGCGTTTTTCTTAAAGTCATTTGGTTAGCCGCCGCTTGAGTTCCTGCAGTAAGCTGGTCTCTAATTAAGATATGGCGGAAGACGTCGCATTCAAAATCTCCCTCTACGCGAAGAGCGACGTGGGGGTGGTCCGACCGGGCAATGAGGATCACTTTCTGGTCTTAAATCTGTCGACTGCCGAGACCTGGAAACCGGGAAGCGAACGCGGTAGCGCTCCGGAGAGCCTCACAAGCTTCAACCAGAGTCACTACGGGTCGCTTGCCGCCGTCACCGATGGCATGGGCGGCGCCCTGGCCGGCGAAGTAGCTTGCAGGCTTGCGGTCGAATGACTTCCTTTCCACGAACGTCTGCGTTTGTCGATTGAGCTGGCGAATTTGTACATCTACCAGATGAGTGTGAAACACGCGGAGTACTCAGGGATGGGCGCCACCTTCACCGCAGTCGGATTGTTTGGTACTACCGCTTACTTTGGACAGGTAGGCGACAGCCGCGCGTACATGATTCGAGGCGAGCTTATTCAGCAGATCACCCGCGACCAATCCCTGGTCGGACAGTTGGTCGAAGCCGGTCACATAACCAAGGAAGAGGCCGAGCATCATTCCTATCGAAATGTAATCCTGCAGGCACTGGGTGCAGCGCCGAGCGTCAACGTCGTCATCGACCGCCTGGCCCTCAACGACAATGACACTTTGCTGCTGTGCAGCGACGGGCTGTCGAACAAAGTCCGCATAGAAGAGATGAAGGCGACTATCGATCGCGCAGATTCGTTGAAGGAGGCTTGCGAGACGCTCATCGATTTGGCCAACCACCGCGGAGGTGAAGACAATATTACGGTCTTAATCGCGCGGGTGAGTGGCGGCCGCCTCAGGCCGGCCGATCAGCCGGATGCGGACGCAACCGCGCCGCTGAGCACGGGTTCACCTCGGGAAGCCAGGAACGCAACGGAAGTCCCGGAAGAAAGATGGAGCGCCGAGACAATTCCTCGAGATCCGGATCTCCCCGATCACATCGATCATGATTTGGTGGATGATGAAGAAGCGACGATTCCCCCGGACGACGCAACAATCCCGCCGGATACGATTGAGAGTTAGGCCCTTAACAATGCATTGATACTCGACAGAGTTTTATACAATGGACAACACACAACTCCACGAAAGGCTCGAGCAACTTCACGGCGAGCTTCAGCAGATTGAATGCGTCAACGAGTCGGAACGTCAGACTCTAGAGAAGCTGATGGCCGACATAGAAAAGCTCACGCGGTCGCGGGATACCGCGCACGAACACGTGTATGAACGGCTCGGTGAAGGTCTGAGAGAAGGCATCGAGCGGTTCGAGGCATCACACCCGAGAACGACTATGTTGATGGGGCAAGTAGCCGACGCCCTCGCAAAGATTGGTATCTAGGTTCACGAGTTGGCTCTGAACCAGTCGCCTGTTGCCCGACTCACCTTAATCGCGCCAAGACGACCAGTCTGATAGACAGCGTTTCGTGGTTCTTCTTCAAATACTGTCTGTATTGACCGCATAATCAGTCGACATAATAAGGAGATAACTTTGAACGAAACAGATAGACTGATGCATCTCTCTCCGGAAGAGAACGAAGCGTTTCTCAAAGGTTATCGTGACTGCAAAAGTGGGATGGGCAACAAGGGCTCCTCCAGCATTGTACAGCCCACTTTGAGACCCCCGGTTGGTTTTGAAACAGCGTACAAGGATGGATGGAACAAAGCGTCGGCGGAAGTCATCAATGAGGCGGAAAAGAAGGGCCACCACGGATATGCACTCGGTTTCATCTCGCTTGGAGGCGTGCTGATTGCCGTGGGAGGAGTAATGATTGCGGTTCAATCTGTTTCTGGAAACGCTAATCTGGATATCAGTCTAGAAGTAACGGCTGCCGGTTTCGTATTCGCGGTAACAGGCGTAGTAAAGTATTTTTCCAAAGGACCAATTGAGTGAAAACTAATTTGCCCATTCAAAAGATGAACACTTACTGATTAAGCTCCGATGTAGTCTTGCGCACGCCGATGGTGTCGTGACCCTGACTGTCAATATCCTCTGGTGAAACGGTCATCGAATCACCGGCGATTGAGAAGCTCCGTAGTACATCCGCTTGTAAGACAAAATCTGTGGACTATTCGTCTGAGCCTTCACGGTCGGCCCGCCGCTCGGACCGCCCGTATCAACTACATAACCCGGATAAAACGGCGGTGATTGGCCGTTGTCGTAACGCGGGTCCCACTTGCCTTTGTACAGATAGCCATGGAACTGACCGTCGTACACACCAAGGTTGTCAAAGTTCGATGACTGCTCGCCGCCGACTAGATTGAAGTTGCCGCGGAACGGCTTGCCGTAAAAATCCAGCACATCCGATCTTACTCGCCCGCCGACTGGCTGACCGTTCGAACCTAAATACGGATTGTTGTTTGAATCTCTTAATTCGAACGCCGCAATTGAAGCATTAACCGTTAGGTTGTCCGGCGCGCGGCCGTCGCTCGGAATGTTGATGTTTCCACCTGATGCAAAGACTCCAAGCACATTGATGGCATCCGGGTTTATCGGATTACCCGCGGCGTCAACCACCGGTGTTTCGTAAGTAATGTCTCCAGTCAGTGTGATGTTTCCACCCTGAACCGGATGCCGCGCATCGCCAGTAGCGAAGCCGCCCGCGGTCACAGTCATTGCGAAGTCTGAATCGATCGCGGGTATCGGCTGCCCGCCCGCGTCTCTTCCCGGCCCATGGAACGAAGCCACGTCGCCTCGAACATAAAGAGACGCCGCCGAACGATTGCCCTTCTGCACAATCGAGCGATCTTTGGGAACTCCTCTGAGCGTCCTGGTGCCGTCGCCCGCGTCGACCGTCGTCGTGCCCGCGTCCATATCGATTACGACCGTAGTGATCTGCTTACCTTGAGTGATCTTGATGACCTGCCGATTTCCCGAAGGATCAGCGGACAATTTCAAGTCGTCGACGTTGCCCATTACATAGATTCCGCTGCCGGAGAACGTCTCGCCGTCAGAAGGAAGATACACGCCCTGCGCAAGAGTCGGAGTCGTCGAGCCCGGGTCCTTTGGATCCGAAAGCGGCGTATTCAAGTCAGTCACAGACCGAAGCCCGGTGTGCAATTCGCCGTCAGTCGGAGGTCCGGCCGACAACTGATAACCACCGTCGAGCACAGCGCGAGCCTGGTCAAACGCATTCCCGGTCGGAGGTATCGGAGCCACTCCGCGATCGAATCCCGCAAGAAACTTCGGAGCTACGAGGACTCCGCCAACGATGTCCGAATCGGCATCGATGGGCGGCGGAGGGATTCCGGCGCCATAACGATAGTAGCTCGCATAGTTGTCGGATTGTGTTACGTGACCGCGAAACGTCGGGGCATCCGAGCCATCCGCTACGGTCCAGAATCCGAATCGCTGATTCGTATGCACACGGCCGGCGAACCTATCGCCAGGTCCGAGCCCTTGATAAATGAACGGACCTTGCGGATTGTAAGGATCGAAGCGATCCAGGAACAACGCGAACTCGGCGAAGCTCCCTACCCGAAGCCCGCCGCCGTTTCCGCTCACCAGTAACTTGAAGTTGATGACACCCTGCTCAACCAGCGTTACCGCGCCGTTCAATCCGGAGATGCCTTCACCAACGGAGTCCATCTCATACGTAACTGCGTACGGCTCGACCTGTCCGAGCTGCGGATAGAGCGGATTGATCAACTTGACTCGCCCCGCGGCGTGAGCAGGATCGCTGTCGCCGGCAGGATAGGGAACCTGGAGACCGGTGATCTTGACCTTCGTTTTGTATTGAGCGTTGTTTGGAAAGTATTCGGTAGTGTTGAATGCTTTTTCGGCTGTAACGATGAAATCATTCGGATTGAGCGTCGCCTGCCCGGGGTTTATGTGAGGAGGATCAGGAAGCGAGGCCAGCACGAATTTGTCGTTGCGCAACAGGCGATGAAGATTGTTGACGCCGGCTTCCGCTGCATAGAAACCGCTGGTGAGATTCTTGAAGTTTGAAGTAATCGATTTGTCAGACAGCGAAGTGAAGGTCACCGCGAGCGCGAGCATAAGCATCAACGACATGATCAGCATCACACCGATCAACGCCATGCCTCGTTCGCCATCAACGGATAATTGCCTGTTGAAATATTTCTCTCTCGTGCGCATCATCGCCTCCAATCTACAAAGCATCGTTTCGAAAGCATCGTTTCGCGCAAAGCATGCGAAAGAAGACACTCGCGCCTCGCGCTATGGCTTCTGGTTCAAGCGCTCACCCAGGCGCGGCAGCTTGCCGATTCTCCTGGTCTCATGCTTGTAACCGTCACCACCGAATGCGCCTGAACCATCGCCGTAGCCGCCGGATCCCGAGCCGCCATTTCCTCCGCCGTAGCTCCCAGGGTATCCGCCCGGTTCGTTGCCTGAGCCGTCACGGCCGCCCGTTCCGCCGCCGCCGCCGCCGTTGCCTCCATCGCCGGGTACTCCCGGTGAGCTTGTGCCGGCATCGCCCGGCGCGGAGCCAAACGAGCCTCCGTTAATAAGCCTCGGTCGAATTACGCTTGCGAGTGTGACCAGGCGCTCAGCTTGCTGATCGCTCTTGATCTCGGTGCGCGCGGTCATGGTGACTTCAAGCGCGATCGTCTTGTACTGCCGCGAGATGTTTTGCTGTTTGACCCACTGGCCTTCAACATCGCCGTCGCGCACCTCGAGATAGCGAAGCTGAAACGCAACAACGTTGCGAGCAATAGTGATCGGCGGCCCGTCGTTCACCGCCAGTTGGAAAATCGGGTGCTCACGGTCTGTTTTGCGATCGACGAAGTATCGCTTGATCGTCGACGGTCGCATGGTGAACGATCCGCCTTCGTAGGTCGCTCCGAAGGGAACCTCGGGCTGAACGCCCTTCGGTTCCATAGGCTCAAAAGTTATGCCGATTGCTCCGTCAGCCGTCAGCTTCGCTCCTTTGATTCTGATGAAATCAAACTGGAAGGAACCGTCTTGCAGTGATCCGCTTACGATGAACTCCTCGTCGGGCGTCAAAGCGTTGATGACGGATTGCGCATCGACGCGAGACGCGCCGTTGGGCAGCACATTGACATAGCGATCTCCAATCGAGAAGTTCTGCGGTGAGGCCGCTATCAGCGGCAGCGCCGCGGACGGAACTTTTGTGAGCGTGTCCGAAGAAACAATCGTAACTTCGTCGGTCTTCCCTTCTGGACCGTCGTAAGAGTAAATCGACCGAAATCTTTGCCCGAGCCCCAAAGAATTCTCCTTCGACTCCTGTATGTCTCGCGTCATGAAATCCATCAACAGACGCGCGTTCTGATCCATCTCGGAGACGCCCTGCTCGGTGCGAAATATTGTCTGGCTTTTGGCGAGCAGCGCCACGACCGAGCCGATGATCAGAGTAAACACCGCCATCGCGATCAGCATTTCCGCAAGGGTGAATCCGGATTCGCGGGATGCGGTCGCTTCATCAATCTGAGTCGATGAAACGGCGCGCAAAGAGGCGATTTCACTTGCCACGTTTGCGAACTCCAACGGCGTTCCGGCTTTTCTTTTCATAGAGTGATCCTCTTTCACCGCTCCCGTCCGCTTACTGATTTGTCATCACCGTATAAAGATCGACAAGCTCGGGCGCCTTGCCGGCCGGCGGGTTTTCGCTCTTTACGCGAACCGCGACGGTAAGCCTTCGGTCGGCGGGGTTCGCTTCGCTGCTCGACATGATTACCCAGCGCCGCGAGTAGGTGACTCGATCGTCGCCAAACGGGTTCCCTGCCCTTACGGTTCCGTCCGGCCGGCGAGTCTCCGCCGTGCCGTCCGCTCTGACGACTGTCACCGTGCCTTCCGGTTCGACGTCATCACGGCCCGCCAGAATTATTTTGTCGTAGTAGTATGAGCCGTCGGCGGCTGAAGCATCGTACTCGAGACTGCCAACGATAAACGCGTCATCGGCGTTATGAGCACCCGGGTTCGCGGTCATCCGCGCGGGGTCCACCAGCCGCTGAAATGATACGGCGCCGAGCGCCTCGAGCTTGTCTTGAGCGAATATGGTTGCGGTGGTGAAGTTCCGCGAGCTGGCATTCGTCTTCATCGCGAGTGTGAACATGCCGGCTATGCTTACCAGGCCTACGACGGTGACCAGCATCGCGATGACTGCTTCAATCATCGTAAAGCCCGCTTGGTTGCGAACGCTTGCGTTTAGCTTTTGATCAAGTGATTTCATTTCTCGACTCTGCCCTTCTAATCAGGTGCGATCTCGCTGCGGCTCGGAAACCGTTACCTGCCCGGTCGGTGACACAATGACGAACAAGTAATAGCCGTCCGCTCCATTGATTCGAATGCTCGGGGCTTCGCGTGGCATGGGCGCGATCACGCCGCGGCCATCGAAGGCGATTTGCTTGGGAGCATCAGAGTCGACGGTCACACCTTCGGGCAGGTGCGTAGCGCCCCGATTCTGCGCCGGCAGTTTTCCTTCGGGATCGTATTGTTCAACATCGACGTGTTGCGGTTCATTGAAGGCGACACCGGCGAGAGTATTGTTGGAAGTCGCAAGATACCTGGCGCGCTGAAGCGCCGTCGCCACGTCGCGACCGCCTACGCCGAGCCGGTACATTCGCATGTAAGACACAATCTGAGGCACAACGAACGCAGTGACGATCGCGAGGATCATCAACACCACAGCGATCTCGATCAGCGAAAATCCTTGCTGGCTCCGCTTCGTCTCGGGTCTCGCAGGATCCGGAATTGGCCTTGGTCGAAACATATGGTTACAAATTATGGCAGCCGCGAATTACACTTACCGGTACTCTCGCGCACGCGACGCCCCTCGAGTCAGCCCGAGAGTGCGCTACTTCTGTTGAGAGGGCGGTGTATTGCAGGGACCGGCGGGGGACCGACGAGAATTACAGACCGAAGCCGGGCGTTAAACAGGCAATCAGTATTCCGCAACGAAGCCAGCCACCATCCAGGTCATGGGTTTACGTAGCTCTGCGAGCTTTGCGGTCCTTTGCGAGCTTTGCGTTAACGTATCTCTCTTTCTCGAGCGGATTCCTTTTACGCAAAGGACCGCAAAGGACCGCAAAGCTCGCAGAGAAGCTCATTAGCGCCGTTAACGTACCGGTGCTAGTAGCGTACGGACCTTTCTAGTAGACTGATCCAGGACGCCGCTCATCCAATCTCGTGGGGCTCAATGGGGCCCGAGGGCCGAATGGTAACGACAATCAGCGAAAAGGAACGCATCTCGACTGACAATCTCGACCTGATGCTCGCGGTGCTTCCGCAGCCCATCCGCGAAGCGCTCTCCCGCGCGGGAGACCCCATAGGAAACATGAACTCGCTGATAGAGGTCGTGCTCGACCTGGGCCGCAGGCCGGAAGCCCGGTATATTTCAGGCGCTCTTTACCTCGATGAGTCGTTGGTGACTCGCGAAGATCTTCAGCACGTCGCAAGCCGCGTGGGTCAGTTCACTCGCGATAATCGAGCCGGCATCGAACGCACGCTTCATCGAATCTCCGCGATGAGAAACCGCCTCGGCGAGATCGTCGGTCTCACGTGCAGGGTTGGGCGAGCGATCTACGGTACGGTCGATATCATTCGCGACTTCGTCGAGTCAGGCAAGAGCATTCTACTGATGGGCAAGCCGGGAGTTGGTAAGACCACTCTGCTCCGCGAAGCCGCAAGAGTGCTTGCCGACGATCTCGAGAAGCGAGTGATCGTAGTCGACACTTCGAACGAGATAGCCGGCGATGGCGACGTTCCGCATCCGGGAATTGGGCGAGCTCGCCGCATGCAAGTCCCCGAACCCGATCACCAGCACGCGGTGATGATCGAGGCGGTTGAGAATCACATGCCCGAAGTGATAGTTATCGACGAGATCGGAACCTCACAGGAAGCGCTTGCCGCTCGCACGATCGCCGAGCGAGGCGTGCAACTGATCGCAACGGTGCACGGAAACACGCTCGAGAACCTGATGATCAATCCAACGCTTTCTGATCTGGTGGGCGGAATTCAGCCCGTGACGCTTTCTGATGAAGAAGCTCGCCGGAGAGGGACTCAAAAGACGGTGCTCGAGAGAAAGGCCCCGCCGACCTTCGATGTATTGATAGAGATTCAAGACAAGGACCGCCTCGTCATTCATCGCGATGTCGCCGAAGCGGTCGATCTGATGCTTAGGGGATTTCTGCCGGGAACCGAAATACGCGAGCGCGGTGCGGGCGGCGAGGTCGCAATCACTCAGCCTCTGGTTAAGGACCGGGCACAGTCTGCTTCTGAACGCAAAAGCGGAACTTTGCGCCAACCTGATGCTGAGCCGCCTGTGGGAAAAAGGAACGTTGTGCGGATCTATCCTTACGCGATAAATCGGGAGCGGCTTGAACGTGCAATCTCCGAACTTCGGGTGCCGGTGGCGCTCACTACCGATCTCGAGCAGGCCGACATGTTGCTTACGCTGAAGTCACATGCGAAGCGACAGTCCCAGAAGCTGAGAGAAGCGCGCGGCCACGCGATCGAAGTCCGCGCGTTGAGAGCCAACACGCTGACTCAAATGGAGAATTTCCTGCGCGATATGTTTGGCGCGGCAGCGCGAGTCGGTAACGAAGACGCAGCCATGCAGGAAGTGGAAGACGGCGTCATCGAGGCCGTCGAGCGCCGCCGTCCGGTTGAATTGTCGCCTCAGCCGAGACACATCCGCCGAATGCAACACCTCTACATCGAGCGGAGCGGCTTGCAGTCTGAAAGCAAAGGCCAGGACCCGACGCGTCGAATAGTGATCTACCCACACTGACCATCCGTGAGATGGTCTTTTCAATTTCTCAGAAATGCGAACGAGGTAGGCGAATTACTTTATGGGATTGAACGCGTCCCAATCGTAGGTGAAGCCTACGGCGAGTCCCGTCTTCGGTGCGCGCTTTGAAGTTCCCAGGATACCCGCCGCGTACCAGCGCACTCCAAGAGCGCGAATCTGCGCGCCCAATCGTGCCTCCGAAAAGTCTTCCGTGCCAAGCGGTGGGTGCTTACGTGTGGAATGAAACCCGTTGACTTCTCCCAGTAATGTGAGTCGATCCGAGGCCGCATACGTCCCGGCCAAACCGAAGAGCAGCACATCGTTCTGTGAAGTCGCTTCCAAAGGCGCCGTCAGTATCCCCAGACCGATGTTCCCGAATACGTTGACCTTGTCGCCGAGGTGCTTACCTGCCGTCACAACCCCGTAAAAGTTCGTCGTATTGGTTCCAATCCCTCGAGCCTGATTCGAGTTGGGCAGCTCGACTCCGAAGCGGAAGCCGAGCGCGGGCGCATTATGAGACTCGTTGCGTAGCTTCATCTTCATCCACAGTCTCGCATCGCCGACATCGTTGGTATCGGATTCGTTCGCGCCGAGCTTTAACGGGATCGCTGACGGACCGCGGCTCTTGATCGAGAGAAAACTCTGGAAGGTCCATTCGATCTGGAACTCAACGTTTGGAGCGAGGCCGAAACTCAACCGGGTGTCGGCGAGTTTCACGACGTCGCCTTCCAGACCGGAGAGTGGAAACCTCTGCTTCTGAAGAAACTCGAAACCTGATTCGATACGAATGACGCCCGGCTTGATGATGTCTACGTCTTCGGTGAGTAGGGGGCGCTGCTGCGCCGAGGCAAGGATTGCCGAAGCCAGTGTAAAGCCAAAAGCAAACAGCAGCCGGATCATACTGCGACTCATACTGTTCTCCCGGGTCAGCCGCTGAAGACGTAACCTGCGAGCCGATTGTATGGCTGCATCATGTGTTTGTCAATTTTCGGCTTGCGGGTAGTGGTGCATTAGCCCGTCGCCGGCAAAGTGCTCCTCTGCGTCCCCCGCGTCCTTGCGGTTAACTCCGGCGCTTATCAATAAAAACCGCAGAGGACGGCGGGGACGCGGAGGAGATAACGGCTCGCTTCTCAAAGCCCAAACGCTCTTACGAGGAACGATGCCATTTGCGCTCGTGTCACTGAATCGTTCGGGCAGTACATCAAGTGATCCGGAGTGCATCCCAACGTGATGTTCAACACAGCCATTCGGTCAATGAAGTCGTAGAACACGTTAGCGGGCGGCACGTCGCTGAACCGCTGGCTGCCGGGCGTCGGGGGAGTGAACTCACCCAGGCCTCTCAGGATGAATGCAGACATTTGATCTCTCTTCACCGGATCGGTTGGACAGTACAGCAAGTGATTCGGCGTGCATCCGAGAGTGATGTTCAATACCGCCAGCCGGTCTATGAAGTTGTAGAACGGGTTTGCGGGCGGCACGTCATTGAAGCGCTGACTGCCTGGAGGCGGCGGACTGAACTCACCTTTAGAGCGCAAGATGAAAGCAGCCATCTGCTCGCGCGTAACCGGATCGTTGGGGCAGAAATTGCCGCCGCCGCATCCTAGAGTCACTCCTCGAGCTGCAAGCTTGCCGATGTCGGTATAGAACGGATCGTTCGAAGGCACGTCAAGGAAATTGACGCCCTGAAAAACTGTGAACGTCTGCCCGCCAATTGTGATCGTGTTACTGCGAATAGTCGGGCCGGGGTTTGCGTCTACCGAATACTGAACGACCCCATTGCCGGTTCCCGAGCTTCCTGAAGTGATGTGTATAAACGTAGCCGCAGTAGTCGCGGTCCAGGCACACGTCGGATCGGAAGGCGTGACGTTCACCATATCGGTCCCACCGTTCCCTGCAAAACTCTGGCTTGTCCGGTCAAGCCCAATCGTTTTGATCGTGATTATCGCTGAGCTGCTCCCGCTGCATGTGCTGGCATTAGTCACCGTCAGGTTCAACGTAACGGTACCGGACCCGCCCGCCGTGTAAGTAATGTTCTGAATGTTGGTGGCGCTGGTGATCGTCCCGTTCGAGATCGTCCACGCATAACTACTGAATGCGGGAGCAGCAGCCTGATTGCCCGTCGAGCTGGCGCAAACCAGGAAGGTCACGGCAACGCTCGCGCCACCGGCCCCGGCGCCTGTCATAAGAGGCTGAGGTCCAGGCAGCAGTCCTCCAAAAGTAATGGTGTATACATTGTTCAACTTCGTCACCGAAACTCCGCCCACACCAATCGTCGTCAAGGCAAACAATTTGCTCTGCACAAAAGACGCAGTTGAATTGAACGGCATAGCCGCTGTGGTCTGGCCTTTGAAGGTCAACGTAAAAGTACCGCTCGATCCGTTGACGGTAATCGTCTGAGGGCCGCCCAGCCCCAGGTCGGGAGTCCCCGGGCTTGCGTTGATCGGTACGCCGACGGAATTACCTGACGCACAACCCGCGGCATTCGTTACCGTCAGACCAAGCATCACGCTTCCTGAAGCTCCCGCAGTGTAAGTAATCGCCTGGGTGTTTGTGGCGCTTGTAATCGTTCCGTTCATGATGGTCCAGGCGTATGTCGACACGCCTGCGGGTCCGCTGGCCGGGTTGCCGGTTGAACCGGCGCAAACCGAGCCGCCCGTTGTGATCGCGGGCGTTGCGGGAGCGGCATTGACGTTCACGGTAGCGCTTCCGCTACTGCTCAACGGGCAGTTGTTCAGGTCATGGCTTGCTACAACGTCTACCTGGTAAGTAGTGGTCACCGTCGGGCTGACTGTAAAAATGAATTGTGTCTGGCTGGGAGCGCCGCTCTGCGTCTCGCCGTTGTTGGTTAGCTTTACTGTGTAAGGTAAAACACCGCTGCTGACGTTCACTGTTACAGTTGTGGAGCTGCCAGGACAAATGGTTGCTCCCCCGCTCACGGCCCCGGTAACAGTTGGACATGATTGGCCGCACGAGTTGAATTTGAAGGCACCGATTCTCGTGTTCCAACCCCGACTACTGGTTTCCGAGTAGTATTCGTTGGTATGCCAGAACGTGCAGTTATCCGAAGGGTCAATGCTGAGCGCGCTGTAGTCGCCCCAGCGTCCGGAACCGTCCGCTTGGTGCCCGCCCGCCGCAATCAACTCCGCTTCGCCTTGTGACAGTGAATTCAGAGGGTCGCTCGAGAGACGGCCCGCGTATCTGATCGCGGGATCCAATGTGAAGCTGGAGACGTTATACCCGATCGACACATTCCCCTGACTATCCACAGCGATGCTAGGCATCCATCGCCACAGACTATCGGCGCCGTTGTCGAAAGTCTGCTGCTGCGCGGGTGTGGCGGGAATCGTGCTGCCGGTAACGTTGAACTGATACCACCGAATTGCCGCGGGGCCGGTGCCGTTCTCATTGTTGTTCACAGTATGTGAAGCCCACAATGACTCCGCGCCGCTGAGATTCTGGTAGACGACCGGATACATGAGCCTGTCACCAAGCGCATCGAGCATCGGCGAGCCTGGTGTCTGCGGAATAATGTTGCTCCCGAAACTGGCGAACGCATCGACAAAGTTGTTTACAGTGATCGTGCCATTGGCCGTATGAGCGGCCCCAACTCCGAAGGTTGAGTTGGCCGGTGTGTTGAAGTCTACATGAAACCGCCAGGCGAATACTTGATTCTGCACGGTCCCCGCGGTTGCGGGACTGTTAATCGCGAGGAAATACTCCGGTGTTCCCCCAGGTGGCGCGGCGCCTGTTCGAAAAGTCGCGGGTACCAGACTGTAAGCATCGCCCAGGTTGGCGGCATCAATTGTAAACGCTACGGCCCCCGGGTTTGGTGCGCCGCTGCCGTTGATCATTGCACTGCGGTTGAGCGCGTAAACGCGCACTCCGGTAAATGTAGAAGCACTCGCGAAGAGGTTGACCGAAAAATACCAGGCGTCGGGCCACAAGCCGAACTTGGGGTAATCACCCAGGAAGCTTGGGTTGGCCGAATCGGTTGGCAGCGCATAGAGCCACCAGCCGCCCGCCACCGGATCAGTGGTCTTTGACACCCCGATGCATTCATAGTATGGACCGCTAGACAACGAAGTAAATGCAAAATCAGTTACCACCCATCGGTTGGCCACATGGTCATAAAAGACGACGCCATCGCCGTCGTTTTGATTGCTGCCGCAGGGCGTTGAAACCCCGAGCGCCGAAAAGAACGAATTGAAACTTGTCGGCCCGGAAAGTGTCGCACCCATCTTGCTGAATATTTGAATCGATGAGTTGACTGATTGTATGTAGTGATTGGGTCCAACATCACCATCAGTATCCGAGGGAATCAGATTACTACCGCTCGTCACGGCCATGATTCCATCAAAGTTTCGAACGGGTGACGGCATCGAAGCCGGTGACGACGGGGGTTTGTAAGGAAGCAACGGATCTGCCACACCGTGACCGGTCGTCGCCGGATGCCTCTTCAGCCGTTCCTCTTGTTCTTCTGACGGCTTAGGCGGAATGTAAGGAAGCTTTCTAAGATCCTGATCTTGTGAGACCGGGCCGATGAGTTGAACCGAGTCGGGACCACTGGTCGTCACTGCTTGCGATGAAGGCTCCCCTCCTTGAGTGCTCTGCCCCGTTCCACGCGCCGCTCTTGGTAGACGCGTCCCGCGCGCGGCAGCTTTCGTATTCCGATCACCCGATTCGTCGGAATCAAGACCCGAAATCAATGAAGTTGCCCGGCCATCTGTCTGTCGTTCGTTGGTGGGCACGGCGTCAAACGCAGTTTTCGTGGACTCCTTTTTCGAGTCGCTGATCGCAAGTGTGGGCGCAGGAGTCTTCTTATGACTCGGCGCAGTCAGTCGCTCGCTCGTTGACTCGCGAGGGTCGCTTATTTGAGGCGTGCCGTCCTTCAGATCACCCTTACGCATTTGACTGGGATCAGCATTCGAAACGCTCGCGGATGGGGAATGGTCGTGGCTCCGACCGGCAATTTCCGGTTCGCGACTTTGCTGTGAATCACGGGCAAGTCGGAATAGAAAAGTTCCAGTCAGGAACACAGCGAAACAGATCAATGCCAACGCAATTCGAATCGCCCGGTCTCGCTTGTTTGGCGATGAAGCTGGTGAGGAGAGCGCGATCTTACTACTCATGATTCTATCCTTCTTAGTACGCAGAGTAATTCTGATTCCAACGCTGCGAGAAAGTAATTCCAATGTCTAAGATATTCAAAGGCTATAAGGCTTGCTCAACCCGGGAGCCACGATTTACCAGATGATCCTAGCTTGTTTGGTTTGTTATGACCAGTTTGCGCCGCCTGACGCGTGCTCGATTCAACCTGGAGGGGCTAATACACCTCGAGAGCCGGGACTCAGTGTTTGCTCAATCCGTCGCGTGCTCCTTTGTTGGCGGTCTCTGCCTCCTCGATCGCGTCCCGAAGCGCGGACACTTCTTTTTCATTGTTAGTGTCGGGCGAGATCGCTCGCAGAGTCTGCAAGTGCCGTTCGGTCGCATCACGCAGAAGCGTAAGCGCCTTAGGCAGAGACGCGCTCTTGGGGTTCCTCTCATAAGCATCTTCCAGTTTTGCCATACACTCGGCCATCGCCCTGGCGTAGTGGCGAAGCAGCTCCGCGCGACTCGCCTTCGGCAGCGCGCCCCACTCGCGCTCTTCGTCTTCGATTTTCTTATCTTTCTTTTCGTGCTTGTCAGGCTTATCCGGAAGAGCAGCGGGTTGGCCGGCAGTACCGCCTGTAATAGCCTTGATGCGCCGATCCGCGATCTTCATGAAGACTTTTACCCGCGCCTCAGCGGCTTGAGCCTCGCGAACGTGATCGTCTTCCTCCTCGGTTAGATAATCCCCAGCTATCTGCAACGGCGACGACTCCAACATTAGAGTCTCCGAGCTGCCGGCGAGCGAGTGCGCCGGCGGGATTCTAATATTGTTCGCAAGAGCAATCGTTCGAAACGTGAACTGCAAAGGGAAAGCCGGTCTCTTTTTTGGAGGAGGTTCCTTCGCTGGTGGTTCGCTCTTCGGCTTCGTTTCCTCGTCGGAATCCTTCAGCACGCCTCCAGACGCGAACGCCTCATTTAGTGCCTGCACGCGAAGCTGCTTGGCATGCTTCAGCGCCGCATCCGAGAACCCCGCACGCTCGGCGGGAAACAATCGATCGATGGACTCGAGTGTTTTTATCTGCCGATACAACGTCTGCTCGATCTTCTTCGACAGGATTCGTCTCCCATCCTTCAGCGCGAAAGTTTCTTTGCCTGCTGCGGCTACCGCTTTGTTGTATATGTCCAGCTCGCGCTCCGCGGCGTCGTGATTATTATTGCTGATGGCGTTAAAGGCCGCCTGAAGATGCGCGTCCGACAGTTTCAAATAGATCTCGACTTCCTTCCTGGCGCCGTGGCCCTGGGCCTCTGCCAGCGACGCTTTCTCGCTGTCCGATAAAAGCTGACCGATCGGCCTCGGATCAACCGGCAGCGGCGGCTCGGGCAACTGGGGTTGAGAAAGAGAGATAATTGCTGTAGCAAAGAACACACATGGAATCAAGACGACGGAGAACGCGCGCCGGGCGTCAAAACAAATCATCCGAGTGTCAGCCTGCTTTTGATTCATTTACTTTTTGATTTCACCTGGGAGGCGCATTTGCGTTCTTTCATCAATCGCTGCAAGTCGGTCGATCTTGTGTTTGCTTCCTGGATTTCATTCTTGAGAGTAACTGCGTCAGCGCGTCGCACAAATTCCCGATAACTCTTGTAAGCCTGCTCGCAGTCTCCAAGATGATCCAGCGAAATCGCCAGGAAGAAATAGCTCGCCGCTACCTCGGGCTTAGCGCGTATGATCCAGATGAATTCCCGAGCGGCGTCCGGATACCGCTTTAGCTTGAACAACGCGGTGGCGAGACTTGCGTGCGGCGGATAATTGGCAGGTTCTCGGGAGATCGCTTCCGCCAGAACAGCCAAAGCCGCTTCGTACTGCATTGAACGAACCAGCGAAGCACCCAATTGGACACGCGCGCCGTTATCGTTCGGGTTCGCCTCCAACGCCTTCTGGTAATAGTCGACTGCCACGGCCGGCTTTTCCTTAAAGTAAAAGTCACCGGCTCTCACCAGCAACTTCGCGTCGGCCGGCTTAGCAGCGACGACGTGAGCGATCTCTTTGTCAGCCTCGTCGGCCTGGCCATTCTCCGCCATCAGGCTCGCCATCTCCATCCTGCTGGCCAGGTCGTCGGGTCTCTCCAACAGCAACCTTCGATAAAGCTGAATCGCCGCCTGCAACTGGCCCGCTCGTTTGTGCAGATCGGCAAGTTTGATTGCGGCTTCACGTGAGGGTTGCGAGCGATACGCCGCGCTGTACTCCTCAATCGCCTTCGCCATTTCCCCTTGTACTTCAAGCAAACGACCCCGTCCCTCGTGCGCGGTTGCGTTAGTCGCGTCCAGCTCTATAGCGCGAGAATAATCCGCGAGCGCTTCTGTCTGCTTGCCAACGCGCTCCTCCGCGAGTCCCAGCAGCGCATATGCAAGCGGCGTCGCTTCGTGCAACTCGATGGCGGCGCGCAATTGCTCGATTGCAGGCTCCGGCTTTCCGAGCTTCAGAAGAGCGCTTGCATAATAGATGCGCACGCCGGTCAGTTTGGGCTCGACCTCCGCCGCTTGCGCAAGCTCGCGAGCCGCAGGCTCCGTTTGTCCTCGATCAAGCCACATCTGTCCAAGCGCACGATGCGCGCGCGCGAACTTTGGTTCGAGCTCGGTTACCTTCTTCAAGTCTGTTTCAGCTTCGTTCTCGCGACCGAGCGCCAGCAGCGCTGTCGCTCGCTGATAGTAAGCTTGAAAGAGCGAGGGGTCCGATGAAACCGCAGCGGTGTAGAGTCTCACCGCTCCGTTAAGGTCACCGTGTTGTTGAGCATTTTGCCCTTCGTCGAAAGCCTCCGCCGCGGTTCGCTGGTGGTTAGACGAAAGGGCGCGACTCGATTGAGCCGGCATGACTCGCGAAGGGAGAATGATCAGGACCGCTGAGGCTAAGAAAGCCAAGAAGGGCATTAGTGTTACAACCTCGGAATTGGATCATAACATTTGCGCTAAGAGAGCTTCAAATCGCAAGCTTGGCAAAAGACGCACTGGGGCTTTGGATAGCCAGAACTCCGCCAGGAGTTCCATGTTTATAGAGGTCGAGCCGCTGATGGTACGAACTCCGTCAGGAGTGCCATGTTCTCGTTAGTGTCGGTAGATTTCACTCCTGACGGAGTGAGCACAAACCGGCCCTCTTAACTATAAACATGGAACTCCTGACGGAGTTCCGGGCTGACAATTTCGAGTGTCCAACCTTCAGAGCGTCTGAACAACTTGTCATCATCGTTATTGGATTTGCCGCGGAACAGTCTGGCCGTCGAGCTAGGCTGCGCCCGCCTGCTGCTGACCCAGACCCTTGTGGTAGATCTCACTTATCAGTTCTCTCATTGCGCGGCCGTCGATGGGTTTCGAAAGCAGGTAGCCCTGCACGTATTCGCAGTTCATTCCGGTAAGCTGAAGGATCTGTTCGCGAGTCTCGACGCCTTCGGCAACAACGTCCATTCCAAGGTTGCCGGCAAGCGCGAGAATCGTCTTGACGATTTCGGTGTTCTTCGGAAGGTTGATCCTCGACACAAATGAGCGGTCGATCTTGAGCGTGTCGATCGGAAAACGGTGCAGATAGCTCAGCGATGAATAACCCGTTCCGAAATCATCAAGCGATAGCCGGATTCCAAGAGCCTTGATGCGTCTTAGAGTCATCGCCGCGTCATCAATGTTCTCGATGATCGCGCTCTCCGTAATCTCGATCTTCAGCGTGCTCGCCTCGATACCTGTCTCACTGAGGATCTGTGATATGCGATCGATCAAGTCAGGCTGTGAAAGCTGCTTGCCCGAGAGATTGACGCTCATGCTCAGAGGCGGATCGGATGGAAAATGCTCCTGCCATATTTTTAGCTGCTGGCAAGCTTCTCGCAGCACCCACTCCCCGATTTTGATTATCAGCCCGGTCTCTTCGGCAACCGGAATGAACTTCAGCGGCGAAACATAGCCGTGCTCGGGATGTTCCCACCTGACGAGCGCCTCGAAGCCGCTGATCCGCCAGCTCTCCAGCGATATTATCGGTTGATAGTGCACACGGAACTCGTCGTGCGCGAGCGCGCGGCGCAAGCCGGTCTCCAACTGCGAGAGCGCCGCGTTCCGCGCGTGCATGCCTTTGTCGAATAGCTCGAAGCAGCCACGGCCCTGGTCCTTTGCGCGATACATCGCCGTGTCGGCGTTGCGTAACAACTCATCCGGCGCCTCCGACGAAGTCTGGTTGAGTGCGATGCCGATGCTCGCCGAAATAAAGACCTCGTGTCCGCTTAAGTTGAAGGGCGCGGCAAGACGTTCGCGGATTCGCTCGGCTGCCTGGACGGCGTCGGAAACGTGCTTGACATGCTCGAGGATGATCGCGAATTCATCGCCTCCCAGCCGTGCCACAATGTCTCCAGGCCGAAGACAGGACTCTAGCCTTCGCGCAGTCGCAATCAGCAACTGATCCCCGATCTGATGACCAAGGCTGTCGTTTACTACCTTGAAGCGATCCAGGTCGAGAAACAGCACTCCAAATGAATACCCTTCGCCTTCTTTTACCTTCGTCAGAGCGTGGGTCAGGCGTTCCATAAACAACACGCGATTCGGCAGTCCGGTTAGCGCGTCATGAAATGCGTTGTGCAGCAACTTCTTCTCAGCCTGTTTCTGGTCCGTCACATCAGTGAGCGAACCGGTCATTCGATAGACGTGCCGGTTCGAGTCCATCACCGCCAGACCTCGGCTCAACATCCAGCGGTAGGTTCCGTCCTCCCTGCGCACGCGATGTTCGCTTTGAAACTGCGGCGTGAGACTCAACAGATGCGACATGATCTCAGACTGTACGCGCTCAATGTCGTCGGGATGGACCCGGTTGAACCATTCGTCGGGCGTGTGATTCAAGTCGCTTTCGCCAAGGCCGAGCATCGCTTTCCAGCCTGCGCAGAAGTGCATCTCATTCGTTTCAAGATCCCATTCCCACAACCCGTCGCTTGCACCGCGCAGCAACATCGCACAGCGTTCTTCGCTTGCGTTGAGGGACTCGAATGCCTTCTCCCGCTCGGACATCGCCTGATCAAGCTCCAGGCTTTTGCGCCTGAGCTCCAGTCTCGACATGATTGCTTGTGCCAGCGAGCTGAGCGATCGGGCTTGGGCATCACTTAGCTGCCGCGGCTTGTCGTCCATGACCGAGAGCACCCCGATCAGAAACCCGTCAGGCGTGGACAATGGCGCTCCTGCGTAGAATCGGATTCCGTTGCCGGCGGAGGTCGATGCCGCCGTCTTGAAGCCCGATTCGGTCAGCGCATCCTGGATAACCAATCGCCCCCGATCGAGCATGGCTCGTGAGATAAAACTATCTTCGCTCGCGAAGTCAGCGATGCCGGTTCCGGCTCTTGAGACGTGCTCGATGCGGTCGGGTTTAGTAATGCTCAGCACTGCGGTTGGCGCTCCGCACACTTCGGCAGCCAACTGGGTGAAGTCATTCAGAAACCCGTCCGCCTCCAGAGTATGAATCTGATAGCGTATCAGTGCGTTGAGTCTCTCCGCCTCATCAGTTGGCGGCAGCAGCATCATCGGCGTTCCCACTTTGCTAAGCTCTGCGCTCAATCGTTGCTCCAATCATAGTCATGTCCCACGTCCGCTCGCGGCAGATTCAATATTCTTCGGGCGACGCAGACTTATTCCGGTACAGGCTTGGCAAGGACGATGCCACGCGGAAAGCTGCTAAAAGTTAATTGAAATGAACGAGAGGGGAGCGAGTCTAGCGGATTTCAATCCGTAGGAATGACTGATCAGTTTGAACGATCCGTCATTGTGAACGACTAACATGTAGGGGCGGTTCTCCGTGGCCGCCCCTCAGTCCGGGAACTTCTTGTACCGCCGATGAGGGGCGCCCACGGAGGGACGCCCTTACAGGCTTATCATCTCACCCGGCGACTCCCTCGAGTCTATCTTCGAGGTTGCCAAGAACATCCTGAAGCTTGTCGAGCACGGACTGCTCTGCTTTCCAGAATCCGCGGCCCGAGGCTTCCAGAAGACGCCCGACCAGCGTTCGCGCCGAGTGCGGATTCAGCGAGCGCAGCCGCTCCAGCATTTCTTCGTCGAGCACGAACGTCGCCGCCACTTCGTCATAGACCCAATCGTCAACCGCACCCGCGGTCGCAGACCATCCGAACGTGTTCGTCACGTGATGCTCGATCTCGGCAACTCCGCTGAATCCGTGACGCAACATACCCTCAAACCACTTCGGATTGAGCATCTTGGTTCGAGACTCGAGTCTCACCGTTTCCTCCAGGGTCCGGACCTTCGCACCAGGCGAAAGCGAATCCGACAAATAGATTGCAGGTCGCGCGCCGGTTTGTTTCTCGACCGCTTTTGAAACGCCGCCCAGGTATTCGAAGTAATGATCGACGTCCGTTATTCCAACTTCTGTAGTATCTATGTTCTGATAGGTCACCTCGACTCGTGACAGCGCGCGCTCCAAAAGCTTGCGCGATTCACGACCATCAAAGTTCCTGCCTTGCGAGTCTCGCCCGTAAGCAAAACACTTTCTGGTGATGAACAGATCCCCGAGTTCTCCGCTGTCATCCCATTGGCTCTCGAGCACCATGAAGTTGACGTTAGTGCCGTAGTTCCCCGCCGCATTCGAAAACACTCGCACCGCCGCTTCGTCGATTGAACATTCGCTCTCATTCATTTGTAGGTCTGAGTGCTTCTTGATGAAATTCATCTCGGCTGGCTCATCGAGCGACGCGACTCTCCGCACAGCGGTGTCGAGTAAAGTCATCGTCGCTCCGAACAGATCGCGGAAGATTCCCGACACCGTCATCACTACGTCGATGCGAGGACGGCCAAGCCTCTCGAGCGGAATCACGTCGACATCGGTCGCTCGATTCATCGCGTCACGCCGGGGAGAAACTCCGAGCAGCCAGAGCACCTGCGCTACGGCTTCTCCTTCGGTCTTTATATTGTCGATCCCCCACAACACCATTGCGATCGTTTCAGGATAGCGGCCCGCTTCTTCCCGATGACGATCGAGGAGCGCATTCGCGACAGGTTCCGCTCGCCGCATGGCGGACGCGGACGGAACGGAGTAGGGATTGACTGCGTGAGTATTTCGTCCGGTTGGAAGTATGTTCGGGTTTTGGATGATATCCGCGCCGGGACCGGGCTCGATGTATTCGCCTCGCAGGGCGCGGGTCAATCCGTCAAGCTCGCGATTGTTCTCGAGTTGCCCGCGGATATTGGCAAGCAAGTCAAACACTTTTCTTGATTGCTCGCCGGGAACCGATGCCTCAGCCCATAACAAATCAACCGCTGCCTCAATCCTGGACCCGCGGCTATCAAGGAAAGACTCAATCGCACCCCGGACAATCGCTTCGACCTTCTCACGTTCGCGAAGACGTTCTTCAGAAGCTGCGCTCGCTTTGAGTAACGTGGAGTAATCGGCGAACCCGAGTCCCTCAGCAACCAGATCGGGCAAAGACCTTATGTCCAGCTCTGGTCTGTCGAACGACGCGACCATTCTCAACAGATCGCCAAGCTCCGGGTCATCAGGTGTCTGCCCAAATACGTGCAAGCCCGTTGGGATCAACCGCTGCTCTATCTCGAGGACCTTCTCGTAGAGTTCCAGCACCCTTCGATCGCGTTCGTTGTTGACTGAATTGCTATCCATTTGAGAAGAATCTCGCCACAAAGGCACCAAGACACGAAGCCGCACAAAGAAAACTTTGTGGAGCTTCGTGACTTAGTGTCTTTGTGGCGAGACCGGCACGTTCACTACCACCTCGCTGAATCCTAACATCAACGTTTGTCCACGACCAAAGTGCGTGAGTCCCTTGCTGCATCGCGCACGACGCGATACGCAGTATCGCCGCTCGATTGAGCCAAACATAAATACCGAGCCTCGAGCAATGTACTGATCGCCCGACCTTCGCTATTGGAAAGAAACCTCGCCTTTGTATCTACGACGATTGTTGAGATTCCCTCTGTGCGCAGCAAAGCTCCCAGCTGTTTCAACTCATCCTCAATCGCTCGCCCGTTGCACAAGCTCACGTTCGCTCGTCCGTCGGTGAACAGCACCAGTATAGCTTGTGCAACGCCTTGAAGCCGTGCGTGCCGCGCGAGTTCTATAGCTTTCAACACTCCGGCAGAGATCGGCGTTCCGCCTCCCGACGGCATCGCGTCCACTAATCGTTTCGCAAGCTCAACGCTGCGCGTCGGCGCCAGCAAGACCTCCGAGCCAGCGCCACGAAAGCTTATGAGTGCAACCTTGTCGCGGTGAAGATAGGCCTCGCTGAGAAGTCGAGTCAGCGCGCCCTTTGCCTGAGCCATCCGGTTAAGAGCCATGCTGCCGCTGGCGTCGACGGCAAAGATGAACATGATTCCCGATCGGTGCTTGAATCTCTTATAGCGAAGATCGTTCGGTTGAACCTTGACGCGACGACCGACGCGCGTCGCCGTTCCCTTTTCGTGGTCCGGCCCTTCAACGTGCAGGTCCGCGAGCATCCTCCAGCGCTGAAATGGCGCGGCCGCACGCAGCGTCGCATCAATCGCAACTCTCGCGTCACGATTTCGTCGAAGGCTGCTGCTGACATAACGCCCCCGAGTTGAAGTTGAACCCTTGAAGCGCTTGCCGGAATCAGACGCACGGGATCCTTTCTGCGCGGTTGCGATCAGCTTTTTCGTCACGCGCGAATCGATCGCCGCGATGACTACATCCTCGATACCGGCTGAGAATGAATCTGCGCTGTCGTGATTCTCCGACTCGTTATTCCGGTCGCGCTCTTGTGAAGCCTCCGGCTGAGTTTCCGCCGGCTCTTCCCCTCTGGGAAGAGTACTAGCGCGCGGTGCAAGCGCAAGCTGAATTGCTACTACGATATCCTCGTCCTCAATCGAATCTCGACCGGCCAGCGCCGCATTTGCGCGCGCCGCTTTCAGTGCAAACAAGTCGGCGCGGTTTCCTTCTAGTCCCAGCCTCATCGCGATCCGCGCGATTTGCCGGCGGCGTTCATTTGAAACGTGAACGCGCGGCAAGCGCTCTCGACCGGCTTCAATAGCTTGCTTGATCCGAGCAGTTTCAAAGGCGAACTCTTCCGTGAAGCTGCCTGGGTCTTTTTCAAATCGAAGATCCCGTTCGATGATGTCGGCGCGCTGATCGGTCGAACTATCCGTCGATGACTCCACGATCAAACCGACGCGATCCCGGAGCGATGCGTTCGCTTCGCCCTCGGCAGGATTGAAAGTCGCGACCAGGACGAAGTCAGCGGAGTGAGCCGCGCTCACCGACTCGCGTTCGACAACCACGCGGCGAGAGTCAAGCGCGTGAGCCAGGTGATTCGCGATCTCCGGCTGCAAAAGGTTAATGCTGTCGACGTAGAGCACTTGGCCGTCGGACTGCGCAAGAAGCCCTCGCGAAACTTGCCGATTGCCTGTCGCCAATGTTCGCTCGAGATCTAGCCCGCCAAGCAAGCGATCTTCAGTGACGCCGAGTGGAAGCTCGATCATCTGAGTAACTGCCTGGCCCTGTAGGGGCGTCCCTCCGTGGACGCCCCTCATTACACCATCGAGTCTTGAGGCTCCGAGGAGGGGCGCACACGAACGGACGGCCATACACGTCGACGCGAACGAACGCGCAAGAATGCTATCCGCCGACCCGCTTTCAGACGCGATGATTGCGCCTCGTAACTCCGGCTCAACCGCAAGCAGCAATAGCGCGTGCCTCGTTGTTTCGTGTCCAGCCATTGCGGCAAACGGATAAAACATTGGTTCTGGGTTTCGGGTTCCTGGTTCAGGGTTTGTTGCGTCGAACTCTGAACCCTGAACCTTGGATTTAGACATTTGCGATTACCGAATGGCGGCCACTAGTTTGGTAGCCGGGCGCGCTGGGATGATCGCGCCAAGGGCCTGTTCGATGCGCGCTCCGCTGTCGACGGTCTCGAGCGGATCTCTGCGAAGGCGATGACGCAGCGACATCACCGCCACTCGTCGCGCGTCATCCAGAGTTGCTTTCGTTCTCCCTTCAAATGCCGCTAGCGCGCGCGCCGATCGAGCGATCGTCAACTCGCCGCGATGCCCATCGACATTCAGCGAAACGCACAACTCAGCGATCTGCATTAGAAGAGCGCGGCCGGTCTCGACTCGGGGAAGGAGCTTCTTGGCTCGCGTGATTCGCCTGCGAAGCTGATCTTGATCTTTTGCCGTCGCCGACTTAAAAGCTACCGGATCGTCGTCGAAGCGCTCACGTCTCTCGACAATCTCAACGCGCTGATCGAGGTCGGTAATAGTGGTGATCTGAGTATAGAGTCCAAAGCGATCGAGAAGCTGAGGCCTCAATTCACCCTCTTCAGGATTGCCGGAGCCGACGAGCACGAAGCGCGATGGGTGAGTCACGGAAATGCCTTCGCGTTCGACGACGTTGCGTCCCGATGCCGCCGCGTCGAGCAGAACGTCGACAAGGTGATCGTCGAGAAGATTGACTTCGTCGATGTAAAGAAAGCCGCGATTGGCGCGCGCGAGAAGTCCAGGCTCGAATGCCTTAACCCCCTCGACAAGAGCGCGTTCGATGTCGAGGGTCCCGCAGACTCGATCTTCGGTTGCCCCCAATGGAAGCTCGACTACAGGAACCGCGCCGCGCTCAGCCGTCACGCGAGCATCCACAGCGAGCTTCCGCACACAGTCCTGACATAATTCATTCCGGTGATCGGGGTCACAGCCGTAAACGCAGCCTTTCACCTTCTTAATGGGCGGCAGCAAATCGGCCAGCGATCGCACCGCAGTCGACTTCCCCGTACCTCGATGTCCCATGATGATAACGCCGCCGATATGCGGATCGATGACGCTGAGCAGGAGGGCCAGCTTCATTTCATCCTGGCCGACTATCGCGGTGAACGGATAAACGACGCGCTCGTTTGGCGAGCAGCTCATTAGGCGCTGACTATCAACTGCGTTTTTCGACTTCGGTTGTTTTGGCATTCTTGAGCATTGGCGGGCGCAGGACCCAATCGGCTTCGGCTGCGCTCAACGATAGATGCTCAATATAGGGGTGTGATTTCGAATCAGTCAAACCGGCGGGCAAAGCTTCAGTTGGTCCGGGAGAAGGAACCGCTGATTACCGCCGACTATCGTTTAGCTGATCTGCACCGATCAGCGAGCCGAAGGCAGCGTGGATCAGCGGTTCCTTTTTGGCTCCGAGTCTTCGATGGTCTTGTTACTTGCTCTTCTTGGGCGATGACATCGAAAAGGGGCACTTCCCTTTCATTGCACTGCAAGAGTGACCCGCTTCAACCGACGCCTGCTTGTCCACCTCTCCGGGGTCGCCGGTCTGGTGATCTTTGATCTGGTAACGCAGGAAGACGTGAATCGCATCCACCGCCTCCACGTTAGCGGTAGTAATCCGCACTCGGGCGCCGTGGTCCATCGTCTCAAAGGAGTAACTGATATCGGCTTTCAATCGCTTCATCACAGGCACGCCGGCAGGCGCTTCTCCATGAATAAACATCGGCGCGCTGAAGTCTCCCTCCTTAAACATCTTTGCTATGTGAGAGAGGTGAGTCCTGATCATCTCCTGGCTTGCGGCGTCGCCCGGATCGTTGGCGATAACTTCGATCGAGCCGCCCTCCGCGGTCAGGCGAAAATGATGAGTGGTTTTTTCGTGGCTGAACCCCATCGCGTGATCGCCGCGTTCGTTCACGCCATCGACACGCTGCTTATGATTGTGATGTTGATCGGTCGTCTGCTGGGCTGTGGCGACAAACGCCAAAGACAGCAACACTGCTAAAAGAAGCACCAAGTAATTCTTCGTTCTTACCATTGAGTCTCCTTGCTATCGCTTTTTCGTTTGATAGGTGTTTGAGCGAGGCGCGATAACCGTTTCCGCCTCCCTAAAGCTTTCGTCGGTTTGTTTCTTTTCGCCGGTTTCGCTGCCAGCAACTCCAAAAGACCCGCGCGTTCCGACGGTGACTTCTTCGCCAGAACCGCGTCCCAGTTCTTCAACAGCCTGCGCAGTTCGTCCCTCACCGCTGAAAGCTCGCCGAGTTGAGTTTCGATCTCCGCAAGTTTGGTCCCCGCGAGCGCTCTCACCTGATGGCAGGGCGCGCCGCCTCGGTCACGCACGCTCAGGATGCGCGCCAGTTCGTCCAGAGAGAAACCGATTCCGAGCGCGGAGCGCACAAGCCGCACCCGATCGAGGTCACTTGCAAGATATTCGCGATAACGGTTCTCTGAGCGCCGCGGCCGAACGAGCAGTCCTTTGCCCTCATAATGCCGCAATGTATCGGTACTGACGCCGGCCAGCCGGGCCAGTTCCCCGGATCGCAAATACTTTTGTTTTGGAGGAGCTTCCTTCATTTGTTCACCTTCGACCGATTTTAGACTCTGGAACCGGTTCCAGGGTCAAGCACTTTTTTTTTAATGGTCGCGATGCCCGATCTGGCCACGCATGTAGGGGCGGTCCCTCCGTGGCCGCCCCTGATCGCCATACACGTATTTCGACGACCGAACAGGGGCGCCCACGGAGGGACCGCCCCCTACATGACTTCGGTTCATTCCGACCGGATGGTGACGGCGTGATGACCCGACGAGCCGCTCGGAGCAGGAGGCGCCAGTTGAGAAGTTTGAACGATCCCGTGCCCGTCGGTCGCGCGCACAATGAGCAGGTGCTTGCCGGCTTGTGCGGGGGTCCATTGCTTCTGCCACAACACCCACGTGTAAGGCGACAGTGCTTGCTTGATGTCGGCCGGCTCCCACGACCTTCCGCCGTCGGTTGATACTTCAACCTTTGTAATCCCGCGATCGCCGGCGAATGCAAATCCGGCAATCGTCGCCTCGCCTCTCACCGCATGAGCCGGAGCGTCGATCCGCGACATCGTCTTGTACTCGGCCCGATCATCCCATCCGCGTCTTTGCCAGTAGCCCTTGAAATCAAAATCCACCGCCTCGATTCGCGTAATCCATTTCACATTCTTCATCCCGTAGATGCCCGGGACAAGCAATCTCAGCGGAAAGCCATGCTCCGGCCTGAGCTGTTCGCCGTTCATCGCATAAACCAGCAACGTGCCGTCGGCCATCGCGCGCTCGAGAGGAATCGAATCGGTGTAATCGTCACTGGCACGCAACAGGATGTCGACGACGCCAGTTCGGAGCCCGGCCTGTTTGAGAACGTCTGCGAGCCGAACTCCCTTCCACAGAGTGGTGCCAATCAGGTCGCCGCCTACCTCGTTGCTGATACAGGCGAGCGTCGCGTACTGCTCAACTGAAGGGAGCGCTCTTATTTCGTCATAACTAAAAGAGAGCGGATTGTCGACCATGCCAGTGACTTCAAGCTTCCATCTGCGCGAATCAACCGCGGGATCGAACGCGTTTTTTGATACGAGATAGAAATCGTCCGTCGATGTGATTTCCATTGCGAGACCATCGATCTCGGGAAACACACCGGTGCCGCCTTTCACGCGCCCCGACCCTGAGCGAAACCACGAACCCAGAAGCGAACTGGCGATGTCGTAGACTCCTACTGCAAGAACCGCATAGCCGACGCCGCGAACGACACGCCGGCGGCTGATGATCTTGCCCGGCGCGGCTGCGGTCATCGGCCGCTCGATGTATTGCGCAGTCGCAAACAAAAGCATAGCCCCGTAAATCGCGTGCGAAACCAAAAGTGAGATTGACGTGACGACGGCTCCCTGTTGTAGGTGGCTGCCAAAAATGCCGTCCCCCAGAAGCGGAAGCAGCAACAGACCCGTCGCCGCCAAGACAAGCACCGAGAACGCGAATGGCGAAACACGACGCATAAGGGGTGAGCGGCTCACCTTTGAGTAACGAAGGTAGACCACCGCGAGGCCGATCAAGGCTAGAAGATAGAGAACGGTGCAGCCCAGGAATCCCAGGTGCTTGCCGAACGGCCCAAGCATTCCAACCACTATTTCGACGACCCAGATCGGCGCATTTGCAAAAATATACTGGGCCATCATCTCTGGGACGAGCGGCGCGCCAAAAACGAATCGAGCGATGAAGCTCGCGCTCACCGCCGCCACTGCCGCCAACAGCGCCACCTGGAACCTCAACTCACCGTCTGTCGGCAGATCCGGCGTGGCCTTATTCAGATCGAGTCTAAGAAGATCCATAGCGTTCTGCTTGAACTCACGGTCAAGCTTGCTCAGCATTATAGTCCCGACGAAGCAGAAGGCAGTAGGCGGAAGGCAGTAGGCGGAAGGCGGAAGGCAGTAGGCGGAAGGCAGTAGGCGGAAGGCAGTAGGCAGAAGGCGGAAGGCAGTAGGCGGAAGGCAGTAGGCGGAAGGCGGAAGGCAGACGTGTGCTTTCCCTGTTTCCTGCGTTCTCCTGCTTCGAGCCTTCTGCCTTCCGCCTTCTGCCTACTGCCTTCCGCCTACTGCCTACTGCCTTCCGCCTTCTGCCTACTGCCTTCCGCCTTCTGCCTTCCGCTTTCTGGCCTCTGACCTCTGGATCATTGAAAGTTGCCGAGACAAGGCTGGGATAGTAAGCTGATTTTGCATTCGCAATCGAGATCTTAACCGATGGTCGAAGCCGAAAAAGGTCTTTCCAGCAAGCGAGCCGCCGATCCGCCAAGGACGCCGCATATCCCGTCAGATGAACAGACGAAGAAAAAGCAGACCGGAACTCTGCCTGAGATTATCGCTCGCCAGTTAGAGCTCCTGCGAGTTCACCACCGGAACGTTCTCGAGACGCTTAACGTTGGGGCCGTCCACAAAATGCGTGTCGCTACTCGCAGGCTTCAGGCGTCGCTAGACCTGCTCGAGCGTGAGTTGAACGTGCGAAGGCTCAAGAGGCGGCTGCGAAACTGGAGACGCGCGCTTTCGCTGGTGCGGAACTACGACGTCTTTCTCGAGATGCTCGAAAAAGAAACGGCAACGAGGGGCCGTGCCCGCCGCGAACAGATTCAGCTCGTGACGGCGAAGTTACAGGAGCAGCGCGCGCACACAGCAGCCGAGGTCAGAGGATTCCTCGAACAGATTGACATCGACAAACTCAGTGTGCGCCTCGGAGTCACGGCCTCTCTCGCGGTAATCGATCCTGGTCAGCTCGAAGCGCTTCCAGTGGTTCCTGGTTCAAACCTTTTGAACGCGATCGATGAGCAAAACGTCGCGAGTTACGCCGCCGACCGCCTCGATCAGAGGCTTTCGGAGTTTCACGCGCTGGTTGAGCAGAGTCATCCCACGACTGATCCGGCCGACTTACATCAGCTGCGAATTGCAGCCAAGCGAGTTCGATATCTACTGGAAATCGTGACGCAGATGGGATACGGCGACGCTTCGCGAGCGCTTGCGTGGTTACGCCGGCTACAGGACCGCATAGGTGACTGGCACGATCTGGAAGCCCTTGAAGAGGAGATCATAACGATTGTCTCTGATCGTGAATTCATGAAGCAGCATCTGGGCGAAAGCAGCGATATGCTTCAAGCCGCGGAGCGTCTCCAGAAGAAGAAGGAAAGGCTGGTTTCGCTTTTGTTTCCGGTTCGCGCGCCAAAACACTTGACGATGACATCGCGGCGCATCGCGCGGGCGCTGCGCCGGCACGCTGAGCGCAAACGAGCACCTGATCAAATCGGCGTTTGATCCTCCGACGAAACAACACCCTTCTAACCATATCCACAGGACAATGTTCGTAGTCCGGCCTTCAGGCGGAAGTTCGTCGCTTGCACTTACGCTGAATTACGAACTTCCGCCTGAAGGCAGGACTACGAACCAAGCTGTTAATGCCTCAGCCCACTGGCACGTTTGATGACGGGAGGCTGATGCACCCTCCCCGCAGCGCTGTGCGTATATGTTGTTGTGTTGTGAACTCTTTAGAGCGAAAAAGGCGAGAACTTATCGAGGCGGTTTTCGTTAAGCCAAATTGGGGAATTCCTCAAAGTTCAACCGAAACGGAATCACACGATGAAGTTTTATGAATCGGTAACCCTGGCTCTGAGCGCGATTCTGGCGCACAAGCTTCGTTCATTCCTGACCCTGCTTGGGATAATTTTCGGCGTCGCGACCGTAATCGTCGTAGTGTCGATGGTCGAGGGATTCAACAAGTATTTCAACGACAAGATCGCCGATCTCGGATCGAACGCCTTCGTCGTTAACAAGATGGGTATCGTCACCAGCCTGCAGGAATGGATGGACCGAAACAAAAAGAACAAAGACATCAAGCTCGACGATATGCGCGCGATCATGGAGCATCCGTCATACGTTCGAGATGCCGCGGCAGTAATGCGCCGGCGTGGAGACATAAAGCGCGATACGCAAACCCTTCAAGACATCGAGATCATGGGTGTCACCGCCAACATGATCGACATTGACACGACCAAGGTCGATCAAGGGCGGTACATAACTCCGCCCGAGGAGGAGCACTCGAGGTACGCGTGCTTCATCGGGTACGGCGTGGCCAATCAGTTATTCCCAAGCGTCGATCCGCTTGAAAAAGAAATTAAGATCGAGGGCCTTCCCTTTCGAGTAGTAGGAGTCGCTCAGGAGATCGGAACCGTCTTCGGAAATCCACGAGATAACTTCATCATCATGCCGGTGTCGACTTATCAGAACATCTACGGCTCTCGCGGCTCGATAGGGATCAGGGTAGCGGCGATCGGGCCGGAATCCGTCGAGCGCGCCCAGGACGAAGTGAGAGTTGTGATGCGTGCCAGGCGTCATCTCAACTACAACGATCCGGACAACTTCGGCATCGTCACCTCCGATGCGCTCAACAGTCTGCGCGAGCGAATCTTTGGAACGATCTCGATCGTAGCGATCGGAGTTACGTCGATAGCCCTGGTGGTCGGCGGCATCGTAATCATGAACATCATGCTGGTGTCGGTGACCGAACGGACGCGCGAAATAGGCATTCGCAAATCGCTTGGCGCAAAACGGCGGGATATAGTTCGTCAGTTCTTGTCTGAGTCTACGGTTCTGTCATTGCTAGGCGGATGCATCGGCGTCGCCATCGCGTATGGGCTTGGTAAGCTGGTGACGATGCTGTTTTCGTTGCCAACCACGCTCCCCATTTTCTGGACGTTTATGGCGCTGACGGTGTCCGCAAGCATCGGCCTGTTTTTTGGAATATATCCAGCTTGGAAAGCGGCGAAACTGGATCCGATCGAAGCGCTTCGAGCGGACTGATCTGATTCCGGATTGCGGAATTCGGATTGCGGATTTGAAAAGTTGATATGAGCAAACAAGACACAACTGAAAGTTTCAGGATGGCGTTCGCGACGCTGCATGCGCACAAGTTCCGTTCGTTCCTGACCGTACTCGGCGTCGTGATCGGAACCGTGACCGTGATGGTCATCGCCTCGTTCATTTCCGGGCTGGATCAATCGTTCAAGTCGCAGATCGAATCGTTCGGCACCAATACAGTGTTCATTTACAAGTTTGATCCGGGCATTCACACCGGCCGGCTCACACCTGAGGAGCGAATGCGCAAACCCATCAGCTACGAAGACGCGCTCGCAATCCGTGAACAGTGTCCTTCGGTCACCTACGTAGCTCCTTTCCTCAGCCCGGACAATGTTCAAAAGGTCCGCTACCAGGATCAGGAGCTATACGTCACTCAGGTCCAGGGAACTACGACCGACTACGAACGCATGTCTTCGGTGCACATCGGGGAAGGACGTTTTTTCACCGAAGCTGAAAACCAGCATCGCGCGGATGTGTGCGTGATCGGCAATGACATCGCCGACAAGTTTTTTCCTCATCTGCAAGCGCTTGGTAAGGAGATCATAGTTAACGACAAGCCCTTCACTGTAATAGGCGTCTGTGAAAAGCAGGAGAACTTTTTTACAGGCGACAACGACGGCGGTAATCAAAATCGCGCGGTCTACATTCCTTATGAATCGATGAGGAAAATGTTCCCGGCCGAGAAGGACCATTTCGTTATGGCCCAGGCGTCGGAAGGCGAGCTGAGCCAGGCAGAGGACGAAATACGCTCGCTGCTGCGTAGAAGGCGCGGGGTAGCTTACGATGCAAAGGACAACTTCGGCCTTTCGACTCCGGATGCGATCGCAGACCAGTTTCATGCCATCACCGGCGGCATCGCAATTCTTATGTTCGCGATTTCGAGCGTCGGCCTGTTGATCGGCGGCATCGGTGTGATGAACATCATGCTTGTGTCAGTAACCGAGCGCACTAAAGAGATCGGCGTTCGCAAGGCTATCGGCGCGCGTCGCCGCGACATACTGCGACAGTTCCTGATCGAAGCGATATCGCTAACCGGCTCGGGAGGCTTGCTGGGAATAGGAATAGGCTGGGGGTTGAGTTTACTTGTGAATCTGATCTTACCGGTCTATGTACCCGCGTGGGCTCCGATCGCTGGAATAAGCGTCTCGGTTGGAATCGGATTAGGTTTCGGGATGTGGCCCGCAATGAAAGCTTCAAGGTTGGACCCGATCGACGCGCTCAGGTATGAGTAGAGCCAGCCTCACGAAGTGTCTCATCCTGGAAGAAGGCCCCCTACGTTACATTTTTCCAACTCAGTTTTGCTGTGATTTCGCAATGGGGTCAGGTTGACTCCTGTCGCGCGTTAACTGGAAGCCTGCTCAAGTCCTCTTTCGACCCTCGACGGCAGGACGAATAGGAACTGAGCGAGAGCAAGCGCAAACTCAACACACTTTCTGGCGTCGCTTTCGCTCGGCAACGCTGCGCCTTCGTCAGCATGACGCTGGTCGTTGGCATCCAGTCTTATTTCGTGAGCCCACTTTCCCATATCGTTTGTTATTAGGAAATCGGTTGCAGCTTGGTTGATTCGAGTGTAGAGAGAGCCGTCTTTGTAGTTCTTTGCTTTGAGCATCGCATCCACGGCGGACGCCGTCAGCATTACTGCTCCAGCTGGCGCGTGAATACTACTTATCGCCTGGCTCAAGTAGTCGCGCGCGGCCTGAGGGATTGCCTGATCAACTTCAGTACGAGAAGGATACATTTCAGCGATCGCACCGTTGCCGGTATTCGATGCGGCCGTGACTAATCCGCCGCATCTTTGGCATTCGTACACCTTCCAATATCGAGTCTTAAGCCCGACACGCCCGGTCGTCTGCATGGTGTGCTGTGCAGTCAGGTTTGGGCTATTGACACCGCAATGCGGGCAACCATCGATTTGGAGATGGAATTCTAGATTCGGCACAGAGTCAAAGCCTTTAACGACAACCAGACAATTCCACGGCCGAAACCCTACTCAAGCGTTAGTCGTGGATTTTGCGGTCCGTTCGCTCTCCTGTCAGGTGGCGAAGTGGCCTCGCTAGCTAACCACTTCAAGGAAAATGCGAGAACTCATTGCCCATTTTGGGTCGAGCGCCTATCGCGCATTTTCTTATGCAAACATCAATCGCCTTCCTTTAGGCTCTGGAATGTGATCTCCAAATTCTTTCGCGGTATCGATCCACAGTTCAATTGCCTGATTCACATTCTTTATTGCCTTTGCCTGCGTCTTGCCGTGAGCCATGCATCCGGGAAGTTCAGGAACTTCAATCACGAATAGCTTATCCTCGTTACTCCAGTGAAGAATGATTTTGTATCTCTGCACTTTAGGCGCCGTTCCTTAGCGAGATTTCGCGCTTGGCCTGATTAAAAGCAACCTCCTCCAATTCCACTCGCTCCCTGATGACTCTTGTAACCCAATCTTTGACATTTTTCTCTCTGTGAACCTTCGCAAGGAATGCTGCGCGAGCCGCTAGCTCGGCGGGTAATGCAATAGAGCCGGTGTCTGCTCGGCGAACCTGAATCGGTTTACCCCAGGCTGAATCGTCATCAGCCTGCGATTCAACGATCTCGTCTATTTCTTCTTCCGTGAGTTGCTTCTTGAGTGGCTTCTTTCGCGATTTCATAACGGCCATCCTGTAATCAATCGGACAACATTGTCGTCCTTGAGTTGGAAGATAATCTTGAGACGACGACCGCCAAAGGTCGTACCGATGAGTTGATACCGATCCTTGAACTTCGTCTTCTTGTTCTTACGCACCTGAGGGTCGGTAAAGAAACATTCGACAGCTTCGTCGAAGGTAACTTGGTGCTGAGCGAGCTTGTCGTTCTCAAAATCATATTCAAAGTCTGACGGCGTAAAGCTGTTCCATTTGACCACTTTAGTTTACATCCTGACCAAACTCTCACAAAGGCTACTAACGCGCTGCCCATTCAACGCCGAGAACTAATTGTCGGCCAGATGAACAAGCGCGGCTCCGCTTGTCGAGGCTTGCTTTGAATCTTCCTTCAATTCCATCACTACTTTCTTGATCTTACCCGTGAACTCGAAAGGAGACTGATAGCTCTCAGTTACCGGCGTCGAAGGATCACGGCCTACTGTGAGCCCCTCGCTAAGTCCGAACGTGATTGGCACCAGGCGAGCGATCTTCCCTTCCCCTACGCGTTTGTCGTTGATAAACAACGCAGCGGTGCCGCTGCCCGGACCGCTCGCTGTGAACTCGAGCCGTAGTTTCGCGGATCCTGCTGGCAAGGGCTCAGTCGAAGTCACTGTAAAACGCTCGAGCCCAACCCAATTGTACACGTAGCCCAATCTGTTCTTCTGGACGAAGAAGCTGAATCCGCCGAATCTTCCGCCCAATGACATCAGCACGCCCTCCGCTCCACCTGCTGGAATTTCCACATCGGCGGTGATGCTGTATGACCGATTACGGAAGTTCAGCATGTTAGCCCTGGGCACTGCCGGCATGCCCGGATAGTAAGTGACGATAGTGCTTGGACGGTTAAACGCCGGCTGCTCGAGCGAGCGTATGACCCCTCGATCGTCGAGCGGCAGCACGTTGTATCTTCCGGCTTCGATCCACCAGCGTTCGAGCATCTCTCTGAGCTTGCCTGGATTCTGCGCCGCAACGTCAGTGCTTTCCGAAAAGTCTTCGGCGACGTTGTAGAGCTCCCAGGGGTCCTTATCAAAGTCCTCGCCGCGCGCGTGCATCGTAACCGCTACCCACCCCTTGTAATAAATCGCACGGTGGCCAAGCATCTCGTAATACTGAGACTCTCGCCTGCTCGGCGCCTTTGAATCATTGAACGTGTAAGCGAGACTCATGCCGTCCATCGGTCGTTGATCCACTCCGTTGACTACGCGAGGTTGTTGAATGCTCAGCTGATCGAGAACGGTCGGCGTGATGTCGATCATATGGTGATACTGGCTGCGAAGTCCGCCTTTGTCTTTGATCACCTTTGGCCATTGAATTATCAGCGGATCGGTAATGCCCCCGGCGTGAGTCTCCTGTTTGTAGCGCTTGAATGGCGTGTTGCCGGCCATCGCCCAGCCGAGCGGATAATGAGGATAAGTCATCGGCCCGCCGAGCTCGTCGATCAACTTCATATCCATCTCGACGTTTTCGGGAATCTGATTGAAGTAGAGGCTCTCGTTGAACGTGCCGGTATCGCGTCCTTCCTGACTCGCGCCGTTGTCTGAGACAACAACTAGCAGGGTGTTCTCCATAAGGCTTTGATCTTCGAGAAACGCCAGCAACCTTCCGATGTTTTCATCACAATGAGTCAGGAAACCTGCGAAGACTTCTTCCATACGCGCGTACAAGCGTCGCTGGTCGGGACTCAATTCGTCCCACGGCTTCACGTCCGAGTTGCGCGGTGCAAGAACGGTGCTCTCCGGCACGATGCCCATCTTCTTCTGGCGCGCGAGCGTCTCTTCGCGCTCTTTGTCCCATCCCTTGTCGAACTTGCCTTTGTACATCTCGATGTATTTCTTCGCGACGTGATGGGGAGCGTGCCCTGCGCCATAGGCCAGGTTGAGAAAGAAAGGCTTATCGGGCGTGACCTGCTTCTGTTCAGAGATGAACTGAATCGCGCGATCGGTCAGGTCTTCAGTCAGGTGATAGCCCGGCCGGCGCGGAGGATCAATGCGGTGATTGTCATAGACAAGATCGGGGAACCATTGATTGGTTTCGCCGCCGACAAATCCATAGAAGCGTTCAAAGCCCATCCCCAGCGGCCAGTGATCGAAAGGTCCCGAGTCGCTGGTTTCGTCGGGCGGCGCCTGGTGCCACTTGCCTATGTAAAAGGTGCTGTACCCGGTCTGCTTCAGCATCTCGGCTATCGTCGCCTGGCTTCGAGGCATCCTTCCATCGTAGCCGGGATAACCGGTCGCCGCTTCGGTGATTACTCCCATATGATTGCTGTGATGATTGTCACCGGTTAGCAGGCAGGCTCGCGACGGCGAACACAGCGACGTCGTGTGAAAGTTCGTATAGCGCAATCCGCCGGCGGCAATCCGGTCAAGGTTAGGCGTCTGGATCTCAGAACCGTAGCAACCAAGCTGTGCGTAGCCTACGTCGTCGAGCACTAGATAGATGACATTGGGCGACCCCTTCGCCGCCTGAGGCGGAAGCTCCCACGAGGGCTTCGACTCTTTGTAAGTGCGGCCGATATTCGGGCGTGGCCGGTCCTTTTGTTGTGCAGTGACCCTGGATAATGCATTCGCTAAGAGCAGAATACTCGACGTTGCAACCACAATGGCTACAAGTTTGACTGACGTACGCATGGCCATCGCCTTCATTTTCATAACAGGCTCCTGAGAAGCTGACTTGATCGGTGTGGCCGCGATTATACCAACTGGAGTGAAGGCGTCAAACAACTGGAGATGCGGTGGTGTCGTGGTTCTGGGATTCTCTGCGCAACCTAGGGAGACTTCACACAACGAAAGCCGGTATTTGATCCGCCACTGTCGACTGCGCCGCGACCCCGGCTTCCAACGAGATAACGTGAGCAGTAGCGATCGCTACAGAGAAACGATCCACTCTTCTGCACACGCTTTGGGACGCCGGGCTCCTGAGGATCGAAGCTATCCGCCGGTCCCTGGGGATTGACCGCAATGCCGCTCGCAGCCAACGTCGCGAAATAATCTGGACGGTACCAATCCGAGCACCACTGCCAGACGTTTCCACCGACGTCATACAACCCAAACCCGTTTGCCGGAAAAGCCATCACCGGCGAGGTCCGCACGAAGCCGTCTTCTACCGTATTGTTCGACGGAAACCGTCCCTGCCAGATGTTGGCCGCCCACTGACCACCCGGTTTTAGTTCGTTACCCCACGCGTAACGGTCGCGGTCCTTTTCGCCGCGCGCAGCAAACTCAAATTCAGCCTCGGTAGGTAAGCGCTTCCCTGCCCACTTCGCATAAGCCACGGCGTCTTCCCAAGCGATCTGAACCACCGGATGGTTTTCGCGACCTTCCAGCGTCGAAGCGGGTCCTTCCGGATGCTTCCAACTTGCGCCAGGAACATATCGCCACCATTGAGTAATGTCATCAAGCGGTACCTCGCTCGATGGAGGACTGAAAACCGCTGAACCGGCAACGAGGTTCTTTGGGTCAACCTGAGGATATTCTTTTGGATCGGGTTTGCGTTCCGCGACTGTAAGGTAGCCGGTGCGGTCGACGAAGCGAGCGAACTCAGCGTTCGTAACTGGGGTCCGGTCAATCCAGAAGCCACCTACTTCTACCAGGTGTACGGGTGTCGTGTCGGGCATCTCGCAGTCTTCACATCCCATCCAGAAAGTCCCGCCTGGGATCCAGACCATGCCGTCAGGCGCGAGTCCGGGCGGCGGTGTGCTGTTGGTGCCGACTCGTGAGTCTGAATCCCCCGCTGCTCTCGGACCAGAGCTGTGATTCCCGTGGGCGTGATCCGCATTAGTATCGACATTCGTCGCGCCAAACCACTTTTGCTTACCAAAAAAGATCGCACCGGCGACGACCAAAAGGGTGATTACCGCGCCGGCATAGAAAACCCATCGACCTGAGCGCACTCGAGAAGGCTTGCTCGTTGCGCTCGCGGGCATTTCTCTTTCTCTCATCTTGTTTGTCATCGACGCGAAGTTGCTTGAGCTTATCAACAGAGAGCACCGATGCCAAATCATAGGGGCTTATTGGGTGGTGCCGCACAGACCCCTACAGGAGGTCCTGAAGGGCCGAATTATTGACTGCCAAAACTCGCTATGTTAGTTTCGACCAAAATGATCACGGGCTTCAATACCGACGTCCCGCACGAAGGGCTTGTCTATCACGTGCAGACAGAAGATCGGCGTACGGATGACCCTGCGTTCGAATCGCTGGTGTATGTCGGCGGCTCGATTGTAGCCAAGAAGCTCACCCCTTACTCGGATAAGTTGAGCGAAGGCGCCAACGAAGAAGCGATAGCATCGCTTCTAAAGCGTCAGCATCAGGTGATAATCGCCGCGATAAAGGCAGGAAGAATTGAAGAGCTGATTCAGCACACACTGAAGCGCAGGCGCGACGTTCACAGGAAGCCGGCGAGCGCCAAGCTTCCTTCAATTCCAGTTGAGACGTCGATGGAATCGCCGAAGCAGGAAACGCCGAGCTTTACGAGTAAAACCGTCGCTCCTGAAGCAGTCGCGCCACCCAAGCCGGTACAATCTTCTGAACGCGCTTCTGAAAGCTCTTCGAGTACGCCCGACTACTCAAAATTCAAGAACGCGATACCGACGGCTCCGTCGTCGAGCGAGAGCGGCGTGCTCAACCTCGACCAGGTGATTTCAGACTACAAGCAGCGCGGCGAGGCTAAACTTGAAGTAAGGGTACTTGCGCCCGAAGCCTTCATAGCCGGCAAAAGCATCGCGCTGCGGGTTCAGGTAACCCACAACACCAAACCAGAGTTTGATGCGATCGTGACGGTCAAGATCATCGGCACAGCTTTTAAGCCTCAGGTTGTCATCGGCCGCGTCGGGAGAGACGGAGTTGCGAGCTTCAGCCTGGTGGTTCCAGCCTTTAGCGCCGGCACTGCGGCAATTGTGATCGAAGCGAGATCAACCAGGGGACGTGGCGAATTGAAGAACCTGATTCGCAGGGCATGACCCCTCGGTCGTCGAAAGGACCAATTGAACATCGTTGTAAATGGGAACGACACTTACGTAGCCGAAGGCGCGGTCATCAGCGATCTGATCAAATCACTTGGTCTGAACGCTCATAGACTCGCAGTTGAATTGAACAGACGAATCATACGCCGGGCGGGGTGGGACTCGACAACGATTTCGGAAGGTGACAGAGTAGAAATCGTGCATTTCGTAGGCGGAGGAAGGGGATGAAACGTGATGCGTCATTCGTGACGCGTGATTCGTGACCAGCAGCTGTAAGATCATCTTTAGGAATCCGCATCACGAATCACGAATCACGTTTCATCGGACTAATATATTATGGCAGAAACATTCATCATTGCGGGTCGCGAGTTTCGGTCGCGGTTAATTCTGGGCTCCGGCAAATACTCCAGCTTCGAGTTGATGGTGAAGTCCCTGGCGGCATCGGGCACGGATATGATCACCGTAGCGGTCAGACGGGTAAACCTGAACGATCGCTCGAAAGAGTCTTTGTTGGATCACATCGACCCGAAGAAGTACCACATTCTGCCGAACACGGCCGCCTGTTATTCGGCGGACGAAGCGATACGCACGGCGATGCTGGCGCGGGAGGTGCTCGATAACAACTGGATCAAGTTGGAAGTAATCGGCGACGAGAAGACTCTATTTCCGGACAATCAAGGGTTGCTCGAAGCGACGCGCGCTCTGGTCAAAGAGGGCTTCATCGTGTTGCCGTATTTCAACGACGACTTGATCGTTGCTCGACGATTGATCGACGCCGGGGCCGCGGCGGTAATGCCGCTTGCGGCGCCAATCGGTTCGGGGCTTGGCATCCAGAACGTCACCAATCTCAGGATCCTTCGCGAGCAGGTAACTGAGGTTCCGCTGATCGTCGATGCCGGCGTCGGAACGGCTTCAGACGCAGCGCTGGCAATGGAACTTGGAGCTGACGGTGTGCTCATGAACACCGCGATAGCCGGCGCTGGCGATCCCATTGCAATGGCTGAAGCCATGAGCTTAGCGGTGCGCGCCGGCAGACTTGCTTACACATCGGGGCGAATTCCCAGAAAGCTGTACGCGTCGGCTTCCAGTCCAGTCGAAGGGCTGGTGCGTTAGAGTTTGCATGTAGGGGCGGCCCTCCGTGGCCGCCCCTCTTTGGATGTACGTGGTTTTGGGAACCAGCGAGGGGCGGCCACGGAGGGCAACCCCTACACCTCAAAAGAAAGAGCGACCGTGGCGTGTAACGCAAGATTCGAACGAAGGCTTGTCCGCGAAGGCTACCCCGCGATCGCCGGCAGCGACGAAGTCGGCCGCGGAGCGCTGGCGGGCCCGGTTGTCGCAGCCGCCGTAATCTTCGATCTCAAGAAAATCCCCCGGGGTATTAACGATTCGAAACAGCTTACGAGGCTTCAACGCGAGGAGCTCGCGAAGGAAATACAGGCCCGCGCGCTCGCGGTTTCGGTCGCGAGAATCGAGCATCATGAGATCGATCAAATCAACATCCTAAAGGCCTCTTTGCGAGCGATGGAGCTGGCAATAAAAGCATTGCGACCCCTTCCTGACTATGTTTTAATAGACGGGCATCAGAAGGTCCCCAACCTCGATTGTCCCCAGTTGACCATAATCAAAGGTGATTGCCTTTCGGTTTCAGTTGCCGCCGCGTCGATTGTAGCAAAGGTTGCGCGAGACCAATGGATGAGAGAGTATGACGAACAGTTTCCCGGCTACGGCTTCGGCTTTCACGCCGGATACAACACTCGCATGCATCAAGAAGCCATCCAGCGACTTGGACCATCAGCCATTCACCGTTTGACTTTCCGTGGAGTGCTCTTTTCACAGCCTGCCTTGAATTTCGGCGGCGTTGAAGCTGAGCAACCGCCCCTGTCATCGCTTCCGACAACCGAGTAAGTTACCCCGCCCCTGATCGAGTAGCGCAGTTAAGGGAGGCCTGGCCTCCGGAGGGGTTATGTCATTAAACAAGTCCAAGGCACTGCGCACTGCTGAGAAGTACGCTCTGCAGGGCAAGATTCCCGCCGCCATCGATGAATATCGCAAGGTGGTCAGCGCGGACCCGGGCGACCTGACGACCGTCAACACGCTTGGGGACCTATATGTTCGCGCCGGCAGGATTCAGGACGCGATCTCAAATTTCTCTCGCATCGCCGACAGCTATCGCGAAGGCGGCTTCACTCTCAAGGCCATCGCGATGCTCAAGAAGATATCGAAGCTCGACCCGACCAACATCGAGACCGCGATGAAGCTGGCGAATCTCTACTCGCAACAAGGTCTCCTGGTCGAAGCGCGCCAGCAGTATCTCCACGTCGCCGATGCTTACGCTCGCGCGGGGCAGACTCGAAAGGCTCTCGAGGCCTATCAAAAAATTGCCGATCTCGACCCTTCCAATACATCGGTTCGGATGAAGCTGGGCGAGATTTATTCTCGCGAGGGGATGACCGAGCAGGCGCACGAAGCTTTCATAATGGCGGGCGCGGAGTTCCTTCGCAAAGGCGACAGCGAACAGGCGCTCAACGCGAATCTCAAGGCGATAGTCATCAATGCCGATAGCCGCCAGGCGCTTACCGCCATAGCGACGATCTATACTCAACAGGGTCAGACCGATCGCGCGATCAACCTGCTTTGCGAAGCATTCGAACGAAACCCGGGCGACATCGAACTGCTGACGATACTTGGCCGCACTTACTTGTCCGCGGGAATGATGGACGATGCGGAACGAACGTTCCTCAGTCTCGTGGAGCTTGACCGTAACCGTTATCACTATTTGCTCGAGGTGGGACGCAGGTTCCTGCAGATCGGCGATCTGGATCGCGCAGCCGAACAGATCGACGGTTGCATCGAGGTGTTGATTGCCAAACGCGAAGAAGACAAGGCGATCGATTTTCTGAGACGTGTGCTCGATCGTGAGATGAATCACGTCGGAGCGCTCAAACGACTGGCCGAGATATATCTCCGCATTCGTGAAGATCACAACCTGGTCGCTACATTGAACTCGCTTGTCGAAGCCGCGATGCGCAAGGGCGACGATAAAGAAGCGATCACCTCCCTGAAAGAACTTGCCCGAATGGAGCCGGACGAGCCGCTTCACCTTCAGCGCTTATACAACCTGGGTGTGAGCGACATTGTCGAATCCGATTCTCCCGACTCCGTCCGTGCCACCGGACCGCTGGACTTCCGCTCGGCCGCATTCGACGACACCTTCGTCATCAGGCAGATTTCGGAAGCCGAAATCCTCGCCGGGCACGGGCAGGTCAGTCACGCCATCGAAATCCTCACCCAGATTCTCGATCACGCACCCGAGAACGTTCAGGTCCACCTGAAGCTGAAGGACATCTATCTGCGAGCCGGCTTGATGGACAAAGCCGCATCCGAATGCCTCGCTCTCTCGCGAATCCACGAGGCGCGCGGTGAATCGGCTCGCGCAAGCGACTACGTGGCTGAAGCGCACCAGCTCAACCCGCTAATAACTTCTGACCCGGAGTCGGTCCCGGACTCAAACGCGGAGCGCCGCGAATGGCTGGACGATCGAACCGGGCATTTCGTCAACGCGATTGCCGTCGAAACACCGCGTTCGCAGGCTGACGGTCATCTAGCTTTTGACACGGGCGACTCGCCAGGTCTCGACTGGAGCAAGTATCAGACTGGCACGCTGTCGGATCACGGATTCGTCACCGTTCCCGAAGAGCACCGTTTATCGGGGAACGGGGTTCGTCCGAATAGCGACGCGCCTCACGCTGAGTCGATAGACTCCAGCAACTTCCGATACAGCGATACTATGATCGGCGACTCTCGAGAGGTCTCGAGCGACAGGACTCATACGGCCGATGCTGTTTTCAGTTCGGCGAGTCTCTTGCCGTCCGACACGATGCCACGTGTGCTCCGCGATGAATTGGAAGGAGTCGACTTCTATATCGCTCAGGGCTACGCCGAGATCGCGCACGATACGCTCGAAAGACTGCGAGAAGAAAACGGAGACCATCCGGAGATACTAGCCCGCTACAAACGTCTCGGCGCCAGTCCGGAGTTACAGATCGCTGAACCCGTCGAGTCACATTTCGAAGAGCCAACTTCCTGGCCGACCCTGGAGCCGGAACTTGAAGCTGTTGCGCGTACAGAATTCCCATCTTTGCTGCCCGAAGATGAGGCTTTCCTGGAAGACGAGTTAGATGCTCCATCCCTCGACGCAGGGATCATGCAGGAAGAGCCATCGCGTTACGAACTGGCAGCGGTCGAGTTTGCCGAAGTTGAGGCGCCGCATTACGAACAGGACGCCGCGGGGTTTACCGAATTCGAAACGCCGCATTACGAAGAGGTACCAGACGAGTCTCTTCAAGTTGAGTCACCGCCTTACGAACAGCAACTAGTCGAGCCCCGCGAGGCCGAGCCGTTTGAAGGCGAGCCTTCTCGAAGCGCGACCGGACCTCTCCTGCTTCAAAAAGAATCGGGTGCCTTGTATCCGGATCTGCTCGTGCAGTTCGACACCAGCGAGTTGGACCGCTCGCATCTCGAGGCGCTGCAAGCAGCGGTTCCCTCTCCGCCACCGCCTCCCGCACAGTCGAGCAGCGAAACGGGCGATCTGATCGACTCGATCATGTCAGGCCTCGACACTTCGTTCGACGCCATTCACTATCCGCGAGAAGAATCTCTGTGCGAGACCTCGCATTCCTCCACTGAAACAGCCGAAGACACGACAACCGCGGGCGAGCACGACACCATCCGTCACGTGGAAACCGTCGGGTCCACCAAGTCATCTGAAACCCTTCAACCCGAATTCACCGAATCGATTCAGGACTTCGCGGAAGTCAACGAGGAGGTTCAAACCTCCACCGAACCTTCGTCCGCGCGCGACGAACTGCAAGAGATCTTCGACGAGCTCAAGGAACAGACTGGTGATTTGAAGCCGCTTCTCGACTTCGAGACGCATTACAGTTTGGGGCTCGCGTATAAGGATATGGACTTGCTGGACGACGCAATTTCGGAATTTCAGATGGCATTCAGGACAGCGGGCATACAGGACCTTGAAGGCGACTACATTCACTGTTGCAACATGCTCGGCGTGTGCTTCAAGCGTAAGCAGATGCACAAGGTTGCGATCATGTGGTTCGAGCGCGGACTCAAGATCACCGGCAGAGCCGAGGATGAGTATCAAGCTCTAAGATTCGAGATCGGTCTCTGCTACGAAGAAATGGGCGAGATTGAAAAGGCGCTTGAATCATTCACCGAGGTCTACGGAATCGACGTCAACTATCGCAAGGTCGGTGAAAAGATCAAGCAGTTGCAGGCCGCTCAGATCGCGTGATAACGTGACCAGTGAAGAGTTGCGTGAAACGTGATGCGTGATAATTCAGTCACGGATCACGTTTCACTCATCGCTCTTCACGCATCACTGCAATGTCCGTCAAGCTCACAATCCTCTTCTTTATTCTGATCTGCTTCGAAATCGGCATACTGCTGGTCATACTTCCGTGGGTACCAAGCCCCTCGTGGAATGAGAACTATCTGCTGGTGCTGGCTGCCGACAAAATGCACTGGCCCGGGCTGGCGATCGCGATGAAGAGCGGCTATGCTCGCGGCGCCGTCACGGGACTCGGCGTATTAAACATAATGCTGGGCGTGTGGGAGATCATCTTTTTCAGGAGAACTGCTCGCGCGTTTCAGATGGAATGGCAAATTGACGAATCAAATACGAAACGTCTCGACGCCGTCGAGGCCACTCATATACGCGATAACAGATCGCCGCTTGCTGATCAATCTGACGAACCCGAGCGAAAACCCGGACCTGACATCTCTAATTGATTTCATAGAGCAAACCGTAAGCGCCGGGGTTGATATGGTGCAGATTCGTGAACGTGACCTCGCCGCACGCGATCTCTATTACCTGACAAAAGCCGTGACCGATCACCTCCGCGGGAGACCCACCCTGATCCTGGTCAACGACCGCGCTGACATCGCCGCGAGCGCCGGAGCCGGTGTCCATCTCACCACTCGATCGTTGACCACCGAAGTTGTGCGGGCCGCGTTTGGGCCGAGTCTTCTCATCGGCGTTTCAACCCACAATCAGCACGAGGCCGAAGCTGCAGAACGCGGCGGCGCTGACTTCATTGTGTTCGGACCCGTCTTTGAAACGGCAAGCAAGGCAGAGTACGGCGAACCAGTTGGACCCGCGGCATTGCATCGTCTTGCTACTAGCTCAAGCATCCCGGTTATCGCGCTTGGGGGAATAAACCCGACCAACTGCCAGGAAGCCCTCGACGCCGGTGCCGCGGGAGTTGCTGGAATATCCATGTTTACCAAATCGTCTACACAATCTCTTCAATCGCAGGATCTCGGCGAGCTAGTCTCTAACATTAGAAACATGAAACTAAGATAGACGCCATCAACAGGATTTCGTAGCTCGAATCTATTCATCGCTCCTCGAAGACTATGATAGAGACCGCAAAACCACCTGTTGTGATGACCATCGCCGGGTTTGACCCATCCGGCGGCGCAGGGATTCTCGCCGACATCAAGACGATCGGAGCTTTCGATTGCTTCGGTGTGGCGGCCGTAACCAGTCTTACCTTTCAGAATACGCTGGGCGTCACCGCAGCGCGCCATCAAAGCGCTGACACCGTTCGCCGTCAGATCTCAGCTTTGTTTGATGACTTTGAAGTCGCCGCGATTAAGACTGGAATGCTTCCAACGCGCGAGATAGTCAAAGAAGTAGCATCCATTATCAAAGCCAATTCGGTTCCAATTGTCGTAGTCGATCCGGTCCTCGTGTCCTCAAGCGGGTTCCGCCTGGTCGAAGAGGGAGTCGCAGAGGCGCTTCGAAGCAACCTGTTTCCACTAGCCTCGCTGGTGACGCCAAATATTTCTGAGGCTCATCTCTTGTCTGGCGGCGAGATCGCAGACTTGCCTTCCGGGCAACTGGCTGCGGAACTCATCCTGGCAATGGGGCCCGACGCGGTACTGATTACCGGCGGCGACGCGGAGTCAGACTCTGCGACGGATCTCCTGCTCGATGAACGGGGCTCCTGTACATACAGCGCCGAACGAATCAAATCACGGAACACGCACGGCACCGGTTGTACGCTCGCTTCGGCTTTGGCGTGTTTGCTGGCGAGAGGACACGATGTGCGAGCGTCGATTCCAATCGCTAAGCGATACATCGTGGAAGCCATGCTCAGCGGCCCTGACCTGGGGCATGGTCCTGGACCCCTCAACCACCTCCCTGCCGGCCCTGGGATTTACGACTAGAACGATCAAGCAAAAGTACTCGTTGTTCCTGAACAGCTTTGAACGCGACGGATACGATTTGCTAAACTCCTCTCGCTTCCACAGAGCTTGCGCGGGAGCTTGCGTGCTTTGCGCAAAGGCAGGTAGAGAGACCAGAGGGGATGAGCGATAGTTGCTTGATGAGCTGACGACCGAGGTATTGGTGCGGCGGTGTCGGAAGCGTCCTCCCGACGAGGCCGCCTGGCAGGAATTTGTGCGCCGGTACCACTCCACGATTACCGTTAGCGTGGTGAATGCCTTTCACGCCAAGGCCGGTCTCGAGTTCCAACGCACCCCTCAGTTCTCTCAGAATTCAATCGACGACCTGGTTCAGACAGTTTACTTTCGCTTGATCGATGACGACTGCAGGGTTCTGAGAGCCTTTCGTGGCGAACTCGAGACCTCTCTCCCAGCCTACTTGACGATGATCTCGAGGAACGTAGTCAAGGATCACTTCAGAGGAATCAAGGCAGGCAAGCGGCCAAAGATAAGCTTCTCCCTCGATGAGCTCATGGAGACCGGAGGTGATGGAGGCTTGCTTAAGGGCTTATCGAGCGGTATTGACGGCAAGCCTTCAGGGACGGCGCCGTCGCAGATCTCTGTTGAGGAAATCGATGCGTTGCTTAAGAAGTCTTTGACTCACAAAGATCGTGACAGGAACATTCTGATCTTCAAGCTCCGTTACTGCGATGAATTGACGCTTGAAGAAATAAGAGAAACATTAGGCCTCGATATGTCCACGAAGGGCATAGCTTCGATCCTCAGTCGCGTCACCGCGCGAATCAGATGGACCGTTCAAAAGTCATCCAATCGCAAACCAGGCTGACTATCTTGGCTTCAGCTCCTGGATAAAATCCTGGTCCTTTGTGCCCTGATGACAGAGTATGCAGGATTGCTGCCCGCGCTCTTCCAGATCAGACACCAGCGCGTAAGTCAGACCCCGGTCGGACCATGAAATAACCTTCAACCCGTTTATCGCATCGTAGTGGAACGTTATTCCATTCGATACTATCTGCTCTCCGCCTGACGGCCGCGCTACTGCGTCTGATGTCATAACGAGGCTGATCGGTCGCTTGCGCATCGAATAAGCGACGTAAGCCGCATAGTCGTTCCGATATCCAACCAATCGCGCGCCTTCGAGCTCATACAGTTTTTCCTGTCCCGACGATTCCTGATAATTGGGAAGCGTCACTCGAAACGGCACCTTGCCCGCAAACCAATCGGAGATTTCTTCCGGAGCGTCAGCGGTTGTTTCGAGTGGAAGCTGTCCGCGCAGGTGACGCTGGTGATTGTTGACGGCCATCATCGCAAAGTCGGATGGAGGATTTAGGTCGGTGTTGCTCTTTTTCGATGCGTACCAAACGCCAATCAACAGAACAATCGTTACTAATCCAATTACCAGCGGTGCGCTGCGCGCGCCGACGAGCTCAGTCGTTGAGGTGCCAAGCTGGGACAGCGTGCGCCTGATTCGAACGCGGAGTTCAGCCGGCGCATTGTATGGGGAAGGACCATCGCTCAATACTCTCTCGACTCGGGCCCGAAGCTCGGGCGAAGCCGGGCTCAGTGGCTGAGAACCCCGCAGTGCCGTGAAGAAACGCCGCTCATTGTCGACTAGCTCGCGGCAGCCGTCGCATTCGATCAGGTGCGCTTCGAGCGCCTTCACTTCGCTAGCCTGTAGTTCATCATCCAGATAAAAGACTATTTGGGTCCGGATGTTATCGCACTGATTCATAGTCTAATTCACCTGGGCTGTTCTAGCGGAAGGCGTACGCAAGTCCCCAAGCAATCGCCTCAGCTTCTCTCTCGCGCGCCCGAGCCGCGACATCACCGTCCCCGCGGGGCACTCGAGTATGCTTGCAATTTGCTGGTAGCTGAATCCCTCCAGATCCCTAAGCACAATAATCTCGCGATACAGATGCGGCAGCCTCGCGATTGCGGCGCGTACCTCTTCGCGTTCCAGCTTGCTCACGTAGAGCGCATGCGGATCGTTTGATACCCGATCAAGCCACTGAGCTCGATTCCCTTCCTCCGCGTCGAGCTCGACGAACTGGGGCCCGCTGCGAACATGCCTTACCTGATTGAGCCAGATGTTGCGCATGATCGCGAACAGCCAGCTCTTGAGGTTGCTGTCCGGCATCAAGCTCCCAAAGGCCCGAACGGCCCTTAGATACGTTTCTTGCACCAGGTCTTCAGCTTCAGCCCTGTCACGAGTCAACACCATCGCAAAACCGTAGAGCGCATCGAGGTGCTCTAGAGCCGTGCGACTAAACTCTGTATTGCGAGTGCTCGCTTCGCCCATTCGGACCTGCCAACCTTGCGGCTGTTAAGAATAACACTCCAGATGGCAATCTATTCCACAACTATTTCCAACAAGCTGCGAGTCAGCGTGGAATAAGCATCCACTTCGCGTGTTATTACATACGGGCTGGAGTGGAAGCCTTTTGTATCCCACAAAACCGCTCTGGCCCGCATATTTGAGCCGCAGCTTTGTTGTAATGGACGCCCGCCCGAGCGCGGCTTCGGAATTCCTTCTTAACCTCATCAGGAGAAAGGAAAGGTATGAGCACCGCTAGAAAGCTTAAGTTATCGGTGGTACTTGTGTTTGTGGTCACACTCGCCGCTTTGATGTATGCCGATTCGCAAGCAAGCGCCAACTTTGGGGCGCAACAATCCTCCTCATCTTTTGGACCAGTCGTTGAAGAACCATTTGCAGTCGTATTAAAACGCGACAAGGAGGCGAAGCCTCGCGTGATGGGCGATCATCAAAAGCTGCTCGACGCGCGCTATGACCTGAGCCGGCGCGTGGATCCCGACGTCAAGATGACTCGAGGCAAGCCGATTCCCGTCGGACCAACAGCGCGGCTCAAGGGCCTGACCTGGGAACAACTCGGGAAAATGTCGCCGGATGAGATCAAGGCGAAGGATGCGTTTCCATACCTGCCCCTTCCTCACGTAAGTCATCCGGTTGGAGGGATGATCTTTCCGCAAACCGAGATCAAATCTTTGGCGAGGCTCGAACGCTTCGACATGGACTTTGATCTGCCGGATCAATTCCTGCCCGAGTTTCCTCCGGCGATCTTTCTTACGACGCGCCCGGATCTTGGCGATGTCTCGAAAGGGCAGCTTGTCACCTTGGCGAACTTCTACCACCTGTTTAACGGAATCTTGAACCCGAAACAACTCGATGGCCTGCGCTTGCTTGTGACTCAATTTCCACAGCAGCAGTTCAACGCAACGGCCGATCGCAAGACTGAAAAGCCCGAGGGAATGATTGGAGTCGCTTGTTTTGATTGTCACGTCAACGGCCATACTTCGGGAGCCGCTCACCTTGTCGGAGATATCCGTCCCCAGGAGAATCGCCGCCGCATCGAAACGCCCTCGCTTCGCGGAGTGAATATTCAACGATTGTTTGGTTCTCAACGAGCGCTTCGTACCGTCGAAGACTTCACCGAATTCGAGCAGCGTGCCGCCTACTTCGACGGCGATCCGGTTCTTGCTACGAAGAAAGGCTTGAACATATTAGATCGCGGTTCACAAGTGCACGACATGGCCGAGTTCCAGGAGCTGTTGGATTTTCCGCCCGCGCCGAAGCTGAATTTGTTCGGGCGTCTCGACCGCACCAAGTCGAGTGCAAGCGAGATTCGCGGCGAAGAGTTGTTCTTTGGCAAGGCCCAGTGCGCGGTTTGCCACGCGCCACCCTTCTACACCGACAACCTGATGCACGATCTGAAAGTGGAGCGCTTTTACAGACCGCGCATGGAAGGCGGGATGATGATCACGGCCCAGGGCCCGATCAAGACCTTCCCCTTACGCGGCATCAAAGAGTCGCCGCCTTATTTGCACGATGGACGGTTGCTCACTTTGGAGGACACAGTCGAGTTCTTCAATCTGGTTTTCCAACTCGACCTGGCTTCTCCGGAGAAGAAGGATTTGGCGGCGTTCCTTCGCGCGTTGTAGAAGGCTCATGTCCGGACGGCTGCGCCATGCGTCATCTGGAGCCGCCAGCTTCAAACCGACTTCGTCTTCGAGCACGTGCGGCGGCGAATCGACTTCTACGTGCAGCGCCCGCCACAAGGCGACTCGCACCGCCGTGTTGTCTGGCGCCGCCACTTGCTCATCATGCATAAGGTTCTCTCCCTTGGTTTTCGGTTGTTGTCAGCTTGACGCTCCGGTCAGGCGGCTCGGAAACTGCATCAAGTATTCCTGAGAACTGCGCTGCACGAGCTTCGCTGCAACAGGTTTGTTAGGCGTGTCGCGTATCACGCTAATGCTCATCTTTGTTTTGTTCGCTTATGATCCGCTTCCTTGTGACAAACTTTTGCTACGGTTTCCGCAATCTCTTTGACTGGCCTGAGATTATCAGTCAGGTCCGCTTGATGCAGTATTGCTTTCAAGGAGCCTTCCGGGCCACTGATTTCTATTGTGGCCTTCGTTGGCTCTGCAAACGTTTTCAATGATGACAGCGCCTCCAGTTGATAATCCACAACTCTTCTCATTCTAAGATCGTCTTTGCACAGCACAGCGATAATCCTGTGATTAGTCAGACCGATAAAGCAGTTAGTCACGAAGAATTGCCTCGCGAATATGTAGAAGATAGTCGTCATCATGGCTAGCAGTACAAAGGTTGTTGTTCTGTTGCCGTCTCCGCTCCAGGTGTTGCTGGAAACCCAAGCATTGCCCGAAAAATAAGCATGTAAAGAAAAAGGGGCGCCTATTGCCCAAATGATGCCAAGAACAGAAAGAAGCAGCTTCATTTTGAAGGACAACGCCATCACTCCGTACGCGGAGTGACTAAGGAACTCGCCTTGATGGAGCTGGTTTTCCAGGAGTGCCTTCGCCAAAACGGACATCTCATCGTAAACCCGGTTTGATGTCCCATCCTCTCCCGATTGACAACTCCAACAAATCGTAAATTGGTCCTCGATTTGTTCGGCGCAATTGGAGCATACCCACATATCAAAATCTCCAGTTCAAGCCTATTGCCTCGCAGACGCCTAACGTGATGCGTCAGTGGGCGCGGCGCAGGGCCCTGAAAGAAAGTTAAGAACTCGCTGGCCGCGTTCCACTGCACACCTCTGTTTAGACGTGCGTCGAATCATTCGATCCTTTGCTACTCTCGCCTCTCGTTCTCACCAGTCTCCCCGTCATGATCGGATGAAGTTTCAGTCAACTGATCACAAATTGCTTCAATATGTTCGGCCTTCATTTTTATTGCTGTCGCCAGATTACGCGCCTCCGCGGCTAACCTTCTCATCTCCTCGACGCCGCTCGCTTTGCCAATATCGGCGCTCCGGATAGTCCTGCCTCTTAACTCATCACGAACAGTGTTGTGATCAATTCCAAGCTCAATCAGTACGTCAGCAGCCTCGGTTTGTTCTGTGCGCAAGAGTCCCAGCAGCAGATGTTCAGTCCCTAGATGTCTATGATTCAACTGCTTGGATTCATCCGCGGCATATCTCAGTAAATGTTTTGCCGCATTCGAGATTGGCATATCCACAGAGGCTGGAAGCTTTTCGCCTTCCCCAGTGGTCGCTCGAAATCTATTCCTTATTTGATCGAGCGAAGGAGGGGTGAGGTTAGAGAATCGAATGATTAACTGCTGATCCTCCCGCAACAGTCCCAACAGAAGGTGAGTAGGCTCAATTGCGTGAGCGCCAAGCTCACTTGCCTCATAGCGAGCGAAGAAGATCACACGGCGTGCTTTCTCTGTGTAGCGTTCAAACATTGGACTTCTAAGACAGGCTAATGCTCAAGTTCTTAAATGGAGTGAACCCAATACCCACTAACAATCGCTGCGTTTGTAGTCGTCGCACAGCGCCGCACGTCGTGTTACCTCTCGTTTATTGACCCGATTCCCACTGCCTTTCGGTTTACCGATTTCGGCTTTCCATAGTAGTTGATTTCCCCTACTCCAACCGCCGATGCATCCAGTTGCGCCGTAGCATATATGTCTACACTGCCCACTCCGGTTGAATTAACTTTGGCGTCGACCGCATGTAAGTTCTTCGCGTCCACACTTCCGGCACCCGACAAGGTTATATCCGCTTCCTTCGTTTCACCGGATGCGTTTACGCTTCCGGCCCCGCTCAGGACTATTTCTATTTTGTCATTCTTTATACTTGCCAGATTCGCTTCACCTGCCCCGGCGAACACAAACTTCTTAAGATCGGGAGTGGAGATGACGATCTCGAGCTTGTCCTTCGGAGAGTAAGTTTCAGTTGATCTGATGTACAAAGTATTGTTTCTGACTTCGGTAGTAATTAACGGGATGATGTTATCGTCGCCGGTAATCTCCAGGCTGCCCTGCCCTTGGGAACGTACCTGGATCGTACCGGGACAGGCGACGTCCACGGAGTCAAAGGAAGCCAGTGATCTTTTCTCGGCCTTAACAACACCGCTTCCTTTGACTTTGGCGATTCTGCCGGTGAGACTGCATCCCGTCAGGGCAATTACCAGTCCGATGCTGAGCAATGTCAATGGCTTCATGTGGTTTTCCTTTCTCTCGATTATTTGATTCTCAAGTATTAAAGGAGCAAGACCCAATACTCAGCGCAAAGGCGCAAAGGACCGCAAAGCATGCGAAGGTTATTAAGCAACGCAAAATCCGAACACTACCTATTTCTCGACGCTATCAGTAATCGGGTGCAGGATGACCACTGGTATGTCGCGATTGGTTATCTCTTGATACTTTTTGTAGCCGGGATACATCGCAACAAGTGATGGCCAGAGGCGCCGCTTTTCCTCAGCGCTGGCCCTTTCAGCCTTGACCTGTTGTTTAGTGCCTCTCACCTGAATTTGGGCCTCGGGTTTTGATTGCAGATTGAGCCACCAGGTCGGATGTTTCGTCGCTCCACCGTTGGAGGCAACAAGCACCAGATCGTCTCCATCCGCCAAATATAGCAGCGGGACTGTGCGTCGCTTGTTGGTCTTGCGCCCTCTTGTTGTGAGCAGGAGCACCGGGGAATTCATCATCCTTCCGCCGATAGCGCCATTGGTATTCGCATAAACAAATGTGTGAATTGAAGTCAAAGCATGTTGCAGAGCAACAGAGATCCTGGAAGGGCGGCGACCGACAGTTTCTTCGGCGTTTTGTACGTCCATGGTGTTACCTGCGAAGAGGCAAGATATCGCCTGATACTGATTACATGCAAGCGATCCTTAGCTTGATTTGGAGTTCGGCGGCAAGGTACCCCGCGGCGCCGCTTTCCTTTCCCGATCGATTCAATCATCAGACAAAAGCGGCCTCGCGGAGTACCTTGCCGCCGCACTCCAAATCACGCATTGGCTATTCGATTACCTTCCCCTTATCTCCCGGCAGCAGCATCTGCCTGTGCACCCACAACGGGGCGTTGCCGTTTGATAACAATCGGTCGTGGAATTCCTGAAGAGTGAATTGATCTTTTCTCTCGCGCTTGTAGTCGTCTCGCAATTTCAATATCGCCAGCTTGCCAACCGTGTACACGAGGTAAGTCGGATCGAATGTTCCGCGCTCGGCTTCGATGCGCGCGGGCGTTTCGCCCATGTACCCGTTATCCATGAAGAAGCGAGTGCCCTGATCCACAGTCATGCCGAGAGTGTGTTCTCGAATACCCACCTCGAAGCGGCACAATCGCAGAAGCGCGTCCGCCAACTGGCCCATTCTGATTTTCGGATCGCCTCCGCCGAAGCCTTCATCGATCATCATCTGCTCAGTGTAGTGAGCCCATCCTTCGACAAAGCTGTTAGGCGCAAGCGCCGCATCTCTGCGAACCGCCGACGCGACCTGCTTGAGAAAGACGCCCTGCACAAAATGACCGGGGTAGACCTCGTGAATCGATGTCGTCCACAACTGCGGATAGTTTATCGAGCCGAGATACTCTTCCTTCTGTTTATCATTCCATTTCGGGTCAACATCAGTGATCAGGTAGCGGGCCGGCAGCGAAGTTCTTTCAAACGGGCCCGGCGTCCACATGCTCGCGCTAGACCAGCGCATGAAGTCCGGTGTCGGGGCCACCACCGGTGACGCGGAAGACGGTAGCGTGACGATCTTTTTCTCTTCAATGAATTTCACCAGCGCGTCCAGCTGCTTCTGAGCGTCTTCAACAAGCTTGCCTGGTTTAGGATGGTCGCGCTGGACGTCAGCCCACACCGCCATCGGATCACGCTTTGGGTCGATGAGTGTTGCGGTCTTTCTAAAGTCAGCCTGTGCCTTCGCAAGCTCCCGGTCCGCGATCTTCAGCAGCTTGTCCACAGGGATCTCGATGCCCTCATCGAACTTGAGCTTGGATTCGTAGTACTGTTTGCCGATCGCAAACGTCGCTTCGGGATCGGGCTTGGTTTGTTCGAGGTGCTTGATGTATTTGGCAATCGTGTCGCCGGCGTTCTTCGTGGACTTCTTGAATTCCGACTGGAGCTTCGGATCGGTCACGGACCCGAATGCTTTTGGCAAATCGGTCTGAACAAACCCGAGCGTGCCTTTGAAGCCCTCAATAGCGACCTTCAAAAAGATCGCCGGCGGTTTGTGAATGTTCGCGCGAGCCGAATCGAGCAATCTGCCGACCAGTTTCTCCTTCGCGATGACATGCCGAAGCCGAACGTCCGCCGGCGCGTATTCGAACATCGCAAGCTGCAAGAGCCCATTGGATATTGGATCGTTGTAGACGTTCGGGTTGCGCTCGTAGCTCTTGATCTGTTCAAGCTCGAGCAACCGCGCGTTCATGTTGTGAGAGAGAATCTGGTAATCGAGCGTGTCGGACATCGCAAGCTCGAGCGGGGGAATTTTTTGGAGCCGAGCTTGAAACGCCTTGATGGCCGCGATCTCTGAACCGATCGCCGGGGTGCTGTAGTCCTCGAGCTGCGCGTCCCACGTATGGATGCCGCTGCTTGCGGCTGACGAAGGGTGGCGCGAGTGCAGGTCAGTCAAGTACTCATTGACGAAGGCTGGAAATTTAGCAGCGGCCATCTCGGTTTTAGATTCGCTCTGTTGTGGTAAGTGAGCGGCAGAAGAAGAAAATGCAAACGGCAAGGCGAAGAGAATGAGGAGTGGGAACCCTTGCAAATTGCAAATTGCAAATTGCAAACTGAAAATTGATCGAATCGCTCCGCCGACCTTAAATTTGAAATTTGAAATTTGAAATTTGAAATTTGAAATTGTCGATTCGTTGTTTCGCTTCATTCTACGTTTCCAAAAGCTCCTTTGCTCGTTGGGTAGCTTTCACCACCGCCTTGATCAGCGTCACACGAAGGCCGCCTTCTTCCAACTCCAGAATCCCATCGATCGTGCAGCCGGCGGGCGTCGTCACCATGTCTTTCAGCTTGGCCGGATGCTCGGAGGTTTCGAGCACCATCGAGCCGGCGCCGACCACCGTTTGGGCCGCAAGCTCGGTCGCGATGTCGCGCGGCAGTCCGACCTTCACACCGGCTTCTGCCAACGATTCGATCACGATGTAGATGAAAGCAGGTCCGCTGGCCGACAATCCGGTGATAGCGTCCATATGTCTTTCGTCGGCGACTATTGTCCGGCCAACCGAATCGAAGATGAACTTCGCAAGCTGAAGATGTTCCTGCGTTGCGTTCGAGCCTGAGGCGATGCCAGTCATTCCCTTTTTTATGACGCTCGGAGTATTGGGCATCGCTCGGATCACCGGCACGGGCAACGCCAGGTGCTTTTCGATGAACGCAGTGCTGACGGATGCAGCGACCGATATAACAAGTTGATCGGCCCTTAAGGCGTCGCCGATCTCGGATAAGACAACCGGTACCGTCTGAGGCTTGACCGCAAGAATGATGATATCGGCAGCCTCGGCGACTATTTTGTTCGAGAGGAGTCCCTCGACGTTGAAGCGCTCGCGCATTTGATCGAGCCTGTGCTGATGGCCGGCGGTTATTCTGACGTTGGCGATGTTGATCACCCCGGCGTCGAGCAAGCCCTTGATCAGGGATTCGCCAAGCTTGCCCGCGCCGAGCACCGCTATTTTCTTTTCCTTCAGCATTCGTTTCTCCGGCATTCCCGTTCAGAGTTCACGGTTCAGCGTTCAGACTTCGGAAGGTCGTGGCACTGAACCCAATAGCGATGTTAGCAGCCACCTCGCGTTGGCAGCTAGTGACGGCCAGATAACAGGCAGTGGGTTTGTAGTTTGTGTTGCTCGCTTGTGTGTGGAGAAGTGTCGCTAAGGACTGGAGCGATCATAGGAATGACAGGTTGGTAAGGGCGGCTTGCCCCCGCTTGATTAGTTGCAAGAAACCCGCGGGGGCAAGCCACCCTTCCCGACCTATTATTGTGCCGAGTTCAAGCCGATAATGGCTGGTTGTCACGCTCCGTGATAGGCTTTCGCGGAAATCGATCGAATGCGGGTGGCGATGAATTCTCGCGCAGTAGATCCGTGAGTATCAGTCTAATCAGCGTCATCCGTGGTCCATCTCACTAATATGTCTGAGAGCTCTGTGCGCGTCTGCGCCGTCATAACCGAAGAAACGATCGATGCTGCTCGCGCTGCCATCAAGCGAGCTGCAAGCGTCGCGGACATGATCGAAGTCAGACTCGATTACCTGATTGACTTCGACTTCGGCGATAACGCGGACGCACACACAAGTGCGTCCCTACACATCGTTCGGACCCTTGTCAGCGACAGTTCGGTTCCAGTGATCATTACCTTCCGCTCGCCATCGGAAGGCGGACACCGCCAAGTCGACGACGACGTGCGGCTCCGCTTGCTTGCCGCGGCTACGCAGTTTGCCGGCTACTGCGACGTTGAAGCAGCACACTACGAACAGTTGCTACGTTTCTCTCCCGATACAGGGCGGCTAATTGTGTCCTATCATGACTTTTCCGGGATGCCGGCGGACCTCGATGCAATCTATGAGCGGCTAACTTCCCTGCCTGCCGCGGTGCATAAAATCGTGACCCACGCGCTCAAGATCACCGATTCGCTTGCAAGCTTCAAGCTTCTGGCGCGAGCGCACACCGACAATCGAAAGCTCATTGCGCTGGCGATGGGAGAAGCGGGATTGATGACTCGAGTGCTTGGACCTGCGTTTGGGAGCTTTCTCACTTATGGCAGTCTCGGTACGGGTAAAGAAAGCGCGGCAGGCCAGCTAAGCTGTGACGAATTGATCAACCTCTATCGAGTTCGTCGTATTTCTCGCGCGACTTCAATCGCCGGCATAATCGGCTCTCCGGTCGGGCACTCCGCTTCACCTGCGATGCACAACCGAGCTTTCGCCGAACTGAATCTCGACTTCGTATATCTGCCATTCGAGGCACAAGACCTGGCGAGGTTCTTCGATCGGTTTATTCTTAAAGCCACTCGCGAGATCGACTGGAACCTCGCGGGTCTGAGCGTCACGATCCCGCACAAGCGTGAAGTCGTTTCAGTCCTTGACGAGATCAACGAAACCGCGAGCAAGACGGGTGCGGTCAACACCATTGTAATGAAAGACGATCGGTTGATCGGATACAACACCGATGTTCAAGGCGCGATAGAGCCGCTTGAGCGAGTGCTGCCGCTCGCGGGCGCGCGCTGCGCGGTGATTGGCGCGGGTGGCGTTGCGCGGGCGGTAATCTACGGCTTGCTCGAGCGAGGCGCGCGGGTTCAGGTATTCGCCCGGAGTCCTGAAAAAGCGAGAGACCTTGTCGACTCTTTTAGCGTGAGCGTCTCGCCTATCGATGCGTTGGAATCGAGCGACGCTGAAATAGTAATCAATGCCACTCCGATCGGTATGCACGGTCACAGCCAAGGTTCAAGCCCGGTCACGAAAGACTCGTTGCGAGAGCGCCGCGTCGCTTACGACCTTGTCTACAATCCTATCGAGACTCGCTTTCTCACCGACGCGCGAGAAGGAGGCTGTACTACAATCAGCGGTCTCGATATGCTGGTCGCGCAAGCCGCTCTTCAGTTCGAGCTTTGGACGGGCCAACCGGCGTCAATTGAAGTTATGCGCAGCGCCGCCACCGCGAAGATTGCCGAACGCCTTACACAAGAGTAGGTTTGAAGTTCAGAGTTCAAGCTTTAATTTGCTCTCGAGCTTTGTAAGTCGAAAACAGCAAGCTAAAGCTTGAACTCTGAACTGCCCTAACACTGACTTACTACGTCAAACCGATGTAGAATCGATAGTCGAGGAGTGGTATTCTAAGTGTGGCTAATTAACTCCATTTCCCCGGCTGGAGATAAATCAAATGCGTAGTCTCGTTCTTGTTGCTGTCTTACTCACGCTTCTTTGCGGGATTCCATCGGCCTCTGCCCAGGAGCCGAAAGAAGCCGGAGCCATAACCGGTCGCGTCACGCTGGACGGCAAACCCGCGAAAGACATTACGGTAATCGCGACCTTATCGATCACCGATCCTTCCAAGATCGCCGAATCTTTTCTTAATAAGGCCGCCTCGTTGAAGGCAACGACGGATTCCGATGGCAACTACAAGTTTGAAGATCTCCCGCCCGGGAAATACAGGCTGGCGCCGTATGCTCCCGCGCTCGTAAGCGATTCGACCGACTCCGCAGGCGAAGCCACCGTCAGCGGGGGAACCACAACAGAAGGAATGAACTTTTCCCTTTCGGCGGGCGGCGTGATTACAGGCAAGCTTACCGACAGCGACGGCCGTCCGGTTATCGGCGAGAAGATCACTGTCAAAGCAGTAGACCCCAACCCCAAATCTACGTCTCCAGTGAATTCAGTCACTGCGATCATGAATACATTTGGCGGCGGCGGCAGAATGTACGCGACTGACGACCGCGGAATCTATCGAATCTTCGGGCTGCGGCCCGGACGTTATCTGGTGAGCTCGGGCGATGACTCCGACGTGTTCTCGGCGATCTTCAAGATGCGACCAAAGAGAACTCAAACGTTCTACCCCGGCGTGGCCGATCAGGCACGAGCAAAACAGGTGCAGGTAAACGCGGGCGCGGAAGTGGGAGCGATCGACATACAGTTCAGCGCCGCAGACAAGGGCTTCGTCGTGAGCGGCCGTGTTATAGAAGCACAGAAAGGCGCTGGAATCGGTAAAGCGATGGTCGCTTATTCAGCGGTTCGCAGGGCTCCCGCCCCCGCGCCTGACAAGACCGACGATGAGGATTCCGACGACGACCACGAAGTGAGTTTCGGCAACATTCCGGGTGGCATAACAACAACCAACGAAAACGGCGAGTTCAAGTTTGAAGCGGTCGCACCGGGCAGCTACAAGCTCGAAGTCGAGCAGTTCGGCGCTATGACCGGAATCGGAACGAAGGAGTTCTATGGAGATCCAATCACCTTCGAAGTCCGCTCCGGCAACGTCGATAAGCTTGAAGTGAAGCTACATCGCGGCGCCAGCATCAGCGGTGTCGTAGTCCCAGAGAACGCCGATGGAGAGACCAGTCTACAGGGCTACGGGCGGCTGGTGCTGAGCGCTTCGGTGACGGATTCGCAGACGAAGTCATACTCGTCGAGTACTTCGGTGATCGCGGATGACGGCACGTTTAGAATCGGTGGTCTGAAGAGTGGGAAAGCGATCCTTCGATTAGACTCCATCGGTGAGCGGGAAGCCGCCCTTGTCCGAATCGAACGAAACGGCGGGGAGCTTCAGGGCGGTGTCGATATTCAAGCCAACGAACAGGTCACCGGCTTGCGAGTAATAGTCACGCGTGCGAACTGCGTGATTAACGGACACGTGACGATCGAGGGCGGTCCACTTCCGCCGGGGGCACGCCTAATCGTAAATGCGCTTCCGTTGAAACGGGGTTCTTTGGACACTTCTAATTCGGGAGCTGTTGAAGTTGATTCGAAGGGTGACTTCGTTATTGAGAATCTAGCCCCGGATACTTACGAAGTCGAAGTGTTTGTTGCCGACCCGGCACAACTGGGAATGAAACGCATATCGGCGAAGCAGACTGTCACCACGTCTGTCGGCGCGCCCGGATACGTCTCTCTCTCTCTGGACATTCGAGTCAAAGGCTCGGACCAATAGCGACGTCATGAAAAACCTTGCCTCCCTTTTAGCCATCTCAGCGCTTGCCATCTCGGCGATGGCGCAGTCACAGAAACCGCCTTCCGGCGCTCGGCCCGGAGATGGACCAGCAACCGCGCAAGATAAATCGACCGGTTCGAGCACGCGAATCAAAGGCCGTGTGGTGGCGGACGGGCACGCGGTTCCCGAGGCTTCGATACTGAACTTCCCGATCAACCTGGGCGGGAACATCGAAAGCACGATCACTACCCTGTTCAGCCCTGTCATCAGCGACGCCGATGGCAAATTTGAAATCACTGGTCTACGCCCAGGCGCATATTCGATGTCGGCAAGCGCGCCCGGTTACGTGTTATCCGACCAGGACTCGAAGACCTTTTACCGTCCCGGCGATACCGTCACGCTCACGCTCGTGAAAGGCGGTGTGATCACCGGCAAGGTGACCAACTCATCAGGCGATCCGCTTGTCGGAGCTACGTTGCGGGCGATCAGAGTGAAAGGGGCGGACGATAAGCCTCCACGCGCAGCGGGCGGGATAATGGGTCAAATGACCGAAGCGATGGGTGTGCTGCTTGGGCCTTACAAAACCGACGACAGAGGCATATATCGAATCTACGGTCTGGCGCCGGGCGTTTATCAAGTTGCAGCGGGCGGTCGCGGCGCACAAGGCTTCTCAATGGGAGGCTCTAATGCGTACGACGGAGACGCTCCGACGTATTACCCCTCAAGCACCCTCTACACTGCCAGCGAAGTGTCCGTGGTGGCCGGAGCGGAAGTCGCCAACATCGACATACGCTATCGCAACAATCGCGGTTATTCGATTAGTGGAAGCGTCGCCGTAGCCACCGGTACGGCGGTTCAGGGTACCTCGGTGTTTCTTGCCCGCGCGAGTAATGGAATAGTTGAAGGCACGACCACCATATTATCGGGGCGCAACGAGAACAAGTTTGCCTTTGAGTCGCTGCTCGAAGGCGAGTACGTGATCTACGCAATGGGCGGCGCAGGAAATCTCGCGCTGGGAGCTGAGGGAATGTCGATGTCGATCTCAGAATCGCATCGAGTGACAGTGAGAGGCGCCGACATCACCGGCGTTCAGCTGCAGCTCGAACCGCTTGGGTCGATCGCCGGTCGTGCAGTGCTGGAACCGCTTCAGGATCCCAAGCAAAAAGCCGAGTGCAAGGACGCTCGACCAGTGCCACTCGAAGGTATCGTTCTCAGCGCTCGAGATCAGCGTAAACAAAGCGCAGCCGATCCCTTTACCTCCAGCCTCGCGGAGTTCAAAAACACAACACCCAACGACAAGGGCGAGTTCGTGATTAGTCTGCTGCGTCCCGGTCTGCAACATGTGGACTTTGAGCTTCCGGGCGAGCAGCTGTACGTGAAGACGCTTATGCTCGCCCAGACCGACCCGAAGGCCAAGCCGATCGATGCCGCCAAAAACGCCATAACCATGAGATCCGGCGATAAAGTGAAGGGGCTGGTGATGACCGTGAGCGAAGGCGCTGCGGGCTTGAGAGGAAAAGTCATTTCCGCCGAGGACAACAAGCCGCCGGCCGTGAAGATGCGTGTGCACCTGGTTCCCTCCGAGCCGGAAGCGGCCGACGAAGTGCTGCGCTTCGCCGAGGGAGAGGTCGCCTCCGACGGGAGCTTCTCTTTGACTAATCTGGCGCCCGGCAAGTACTGGCTGATTGCACGCGAGAACTCCGATCAGGACCAGAGCGAGCCTGACCGAAAACCGCTGGCGTGGGATGCCGGCGCGAGGGTGGGGCTTAGGTTTGAGGGAGAAGGTTCGAAGAAAGTGATTGAACTGAATCGGTGCCAGAGAACGAGCGATTTTGTTTTGAGCTACACCCCGCTGACAAAACCGACTAAACCTTCGGCAAAACCCTCACATTGAGTCGTATCAACGACACAGTGTTCCGCGAAGCTAACCTCGACGCTCAATTTCCTCGTGGAAGTTCACCACTCGAATCTCTTTGATTGGCGCAAAATGTCGCGCATTTCCCGTCACCAGGGTCAAATGCTTTATCGAGGCTGTGGCTGCGATAAGGGCATCGCCGAGATGAGCGCGCAGATAGGGATACCGCGTTAATAAATCCGAAAAGGCCTCCGAGATCTTCTCGTCAGGATTGATTTGCCGGAATCGCTTCAAGAGCCGACTGAGTCGCTGGCGCTCGCGAGTAGTTAGAAACGAATGTAGCAGTTCCTTGCGCGTCTGCTTCGAGTAATAGATAACACCGGGTGGACGGCGAAAGAAACTGCGAGCTGCCCGATTGCGGTGTTGCCAAAGGATGAAGACGTCGGTATCTACTAAAAGCGGAGGTGGTCGCGATGAGATGAGTTAGCCCTCCCACGATTCAAGTTCTGCAAGGAACTCTCGCGGAGTCTTCAAGCGTCCGCTCTGATGCCGCGATTCGATCCCCCGCATTCGCTCGACATAGGCGACCGCATCCTCTAAACGAGAGAGATCCTCTGCTTCGCCAGAACCCATTAAGCGGACTGCTAGTTCTTTGATGAGCCTAACCTGCTCTATTGAGCTAAGACGCTTGGCTTTCTCCAACGTTCGTATGTAATCGGTTGCAGCCATACCTTAATATTATCCGACTACTTATTCCTTACCAACACCCCTTTGCTTCGGAAGCTTGCTCACCATTTCGCCGATCATTTCCGCCAGTTCTTCACCCCTCAGGCCTCGCGCTTTGATGATCCCGTCTTGATCAATCAACACCGAGTGTGGGATCGCGTACACACCGTATAACTGAGATATCTTGTTACCCCAGCCCAACCCGTCGTAGTACTGCGGCCACGAAAGACCTTCCTGTTTGGTGAAAGTGTCGAAAGCCGGGCGATTGGAATCGAGGTTGATACCGACAATGATGAATTGATCACCCCCGTACTTCTTCCAGATATTTTTGATCTCCGGCAGCTCCGCGCGACAGGGTCCGCACCAGCTCGCCCAGAACTCGAGCAAAACGATTTTTCCGCGAAGCTTCTCGATTGAGAGGTCTTCACCGGTGTTTGACTTGAACGCGAAGGCTGGTGCTACTCGAGCGTCCACCATCTTTGTATTAGCGATTACCGCTCGGGCCTGGCTTGCTTCGTTCCCGTTGGGATCAATCTGAAGATAAGTCTTCAGCGCACCGACTCCTTCCTCTTCTTTGCCTGACTTGATCAAAGCGAAGCCGAGATTGTAGTACGCCATCGGGAGCTTGCCTTTGCTGAGTTGGATCGAACGTTGAAGCGCCTCGACCGCTTCTTCGTACGACTTCTTCTCGTTTTGCAAATACAAAACTACTCCGAGCACGTTGCATAACTCGGCTTCGTTTGCAGGTTTCAAATCAGCGGCCTGGCGATAAGCTACGGCTGCATCTGTAAACCTGGAGAAATGGAAATGGAGCGCTCCGATCATCTGAAAGCACTCCGCACACTTGTCGTCTTTAAGCTTCGCAGCTCTACGGAACTCATTCATCGCTTCATCAATGCGACCCTGAGCAGCAAGCAGGCGTCCGTTGTTTAGTGCGAGCTGAGCTTCGTCGACCGGCTGCGGCGCGGGACTCTTCGGCGCTTCCTGCGCAGGCACGAGCGGTCCAAGTGTAAACGTCAAAAAAGCGATGAGCGCAACGCGTCGCCATCTGGTTAGCTTGCAGATATCTTTGCGATCGGTATTCATATTAACTGCCAAATTCAATTGAGCTTCAACTCCACCGGCGTACGGCTTTCGGAACCGATTCTGCTGACCACAAGAGTCAAGCCGCCTTCCCGAGCAGCATCGCCAGGGGCAAGGAAGAACATCAATCCTTGCCGCGACTGGCCGGGTTCAAGCGGGGTTTTCAAATCAACCGCATATTCCGAAAATGTGCCGAGAGATTCCTTATACCCCGCTTTGTTGTAGAGCGAGATTTCATAGTAGGCGATCAGCCTCTTGAAGGCTTTCCCCGCTTCAACCGCCTTAAGCCCGCGTCCGTTTGGCTGACGTATCTCGAACCGCGCCTTGTCGAGGTTTATCACCTGTCCGCTGGAATTGTTCACCATCACGCGAACGGGCAGAACGCCGGCTGCGATCAGGTTTGCGTCAAACGTGTCGTATAAAAAGTCCTCATCTTTTAGCGCCTGGGCCTGAATGCTGATGCTGTCCGGCGTAGAGCCGGCCGCGTAATTTGCCGGCGGCAGGCTGGACCTGGTCTTAACGTTAAAGGGCTTACCGCAACCGCACATCGCTGCGAAAACAACACAAAGCGTGGTTACAACGGCGGGACGACGCAGAACACGCGCGGACTTGATTCGCTCGATCGACGGCAAGAGAAACATCAGGCAGATGCTAAGGCAGGCGCTAACAGGTGTCAACTTGCGACGTTTTTGGCCGCTATGCTACCGTCAAGGCTTCCGTATACGGGCCGCTTCTTGTCTTATTGACTCGCCTGCTGGCCGATCCGTCCGACGAACTTTAGTTTGTCGCTGATTGATGTATTCGAAACACGTATTCGACAAACCTTGGTTTGTCGGACTTGGCAAATGAAATGATTACTACCTACAAAGGCGTCAGTCCACAAATCGCGGAGAGCGCTTTCATCGCGCCAGGCGCTCAAATAATTGGAGACGTGCACATCGGCGAACACTCGAGCGTGTGGTTCAACTGCGTGCTGCGAGGCGACTGTTATTACATCCGAATCGGCGAGCACACCAACATTCAGGACGCCACTATCATACACGTCACAAACGGCCGGTTCGCGACGATCATTGGCGATCGAGTGACCGTAGGCCATTCTGTCGCGCTCCACGGCTGCACGGTCAAAGACCGCAGCCTGATTGGAATCGGCGCCATAGTGCTTGACGATGTGACGATAGGCGAAGAGTCGTTTATCGCGGCAGGCTCGCTGGTCACTCCGGGAACCGTTATTCCTCCGCGCTCAATGGTGATGGGATCGCCCGCCAGGGTACGCCGGGAAGTAACGGACGAGGAAGTGGCAAGGATCGATCAGCACTGGCAGCACTATATTGAATACAAGAATCAATACATTGCGGAGAGAACAGCATTGCAAATTGAAAATTGAAAATTTGAAATCTCAAATCTGAAATCTCAAATCTGAAATTGGCGATTTGAGATTCGTGATCTGAAGCCAAAATCGTCATGATTAACAGAGTCCGAGGAACACAAGACACGTTGCCCGCGCGGTTCACCGATAAAACCGACGCGCAAATAGAGTGCTGGAGTCTTATTGAACAGACCGCGCGAGAGGCCTCTCGCCGCTACGGGTTCGAAGAGATTCGAACTCCGGTCATCGAAAGAACTGAACTGTTCGAGCGAGGCATCGGAGCCGAAACCGACGTCAATAAAGAGATGTATACCTTCGAAGATCGCGACGGCGAGCGGGTGTCGCTGAGGCCCGAGCAGACGGCTTCGGTCGTTCGCGCCTATATCGAACACGGCATGTTCAATCAGCCCGGTCTCACAAAGCTCTTCTACATTGGACCGCAGTTTCGCCGCGAGCGCCCGCAAAAAGGCCGCTATCGCCAGTTCGGCCAGATCGGCGTCGAGGTCCTCGGGCAAAGCGACGACCCGGCGATCGAAGCAGAAGTAATCGAGATGCTCGATTGGTATTTGAGACAACTGCGCATCTCTGGCACCGAGTTGCTGGTGAACTCGATTGGCGATGAGAATTGCCGGCCGGCTTACATCGAAAAATTGAAAGAAGCCATTCGCGAGCGGCTCCCGCAACTCTGCGGAAGCTGTAATCAGCGATACGAAAAGAATCCGCTGCGCGTGCTCGATTGCAAAGTCGAATCGTGCCAGCCCTACTTGAATGAACTTCCGGCGATTACGGATTCGCTATGCGACCCTTGTCGAGAACACTTTCAGAGCTTTACCTCGATGCTTGACCAACGCAACATCGCGTACACGCTTACGCCGAGGCTCGTGCGAGGACTGGATTACTACACTCGCACCGCCTTCGAGATCATCGGGAATCAGCTTGGGGCTCAGAACACGATTGTGGGAGGCGGCCGCTACGATGGGCTGTCGCAGATGCTTGGCGGTCCGGCTGCCAAGGGCTTTGGTTTCGCCTTCGGGATCGAGCGAATGATAATGAGTCTTCCGAATGACGCCGCGCAGAGCTTGAAGCAGTCGCCGGATGTGTTCGTCGCGTCTATTGGAGAGAACGCGCGCAATCATTCATTCGCGCTTACGCGGCGATTGCGCGAAGCCGGCTTCGGTGCGGTGGTCGATTTGGAAGGACGCAAGCTGAAGAAATCGCTCGCGGTTGCAAATAGTCTCGCGGCGCGCTATGCCTTGATAATCGGCGACAATGAGATTGAGTCAGGCAGCTACGTGCTGCGCAACATGAGTTCAGGAGACCAACTGAATCTGTCGGAATCAGATTTGATCGCGACTTTGAGAAAGTGAGATGTTGACACATGACACGTGATGCGTGAAACGTGATGCGTGATGCGAGAAACTTCTAATCATCACGCAACACTTATCACGCATCACGCGTCACGGCCTTACATTTATGCCTACATTCGATAGCCTTGGAGATTTGCACCGAACTCATTATTCAGGAGACCTGCGACCCGAGCATGCCGGCGAGATGGTGAAGCTGATGGGCTGGGTCCACAAACGCCGCGACTTCGGCCCGCTCACCTTCATAGACTTGCGCGACCGCGAGGGAATCGTTCAGGTGGTGTTCGATGAAGAGAAGAACGCGGAGGCTCATCGGCGGGCCAAGGAGTTGCGAAACGAACACGTGGTTGCAATCGCCGGCAAAGTCTTGATGCGAGACAAGGACAAAATAAATCCGAATCTCAAGTCGGGCCGGATCGAAGTAAAGGCGCTCGAACTGTTCATTCTCAACGATGCAAAGACGCCTCCGTTTGAGATAGATGGCGGCAAAGCCAGCGAGGAAGTGCGGCTCAAGTACCGATATCTCGATCTTCGCAGAGAGAAGATGCAATACAACATCGGCCTTCGGCACCGAGCGGCGATAACCGTGCGCCGCTTCATGGACGAACAGGGCTTTTACGAGATCGAAACGCCGATGTTGATCAAGACTACCCCCGAGGGTGCGCGAGATTACATTGTGCCGAGCCGCTTGCAGCCCGGGAGATTCTACGCGCTGCCGCAGTCGCCTCAGATATTCAAACAGCTTTTGATGGTTGCCGGCTACGACAAGTATTTTCAACTCGCCCACTGTTTCCGCGACGAAGACCTTCGCGCCGATCGACAGCCCGAGTTTACCCAGATCGACATCGAGATGAGCTTCATAAGGCCCGACGATATTTTCAAGATCGTTGAACCCTTGATGGCCGAACTGGCGCGCTTAATCGAAGTCAAAGCCGACCTTCCCTTCCCGCGGCTCACCTACGCCGAAGCCATGCGGCGTTATGGCACGGACAAACCCGACACGAGGTTCGGAATGGAGCTGGTCGATCTATCGGACAAGCTCGGCGATACGGATTTCACGCCTTACAAAAACGCTCTTGAAGCCGCCGGTCAGGTCAAGGCAATCAATGTCACCGGCGGTGCGAAGTACTCGCGCAAGGCGCTCGATGAACTGACCGAGATCACACGTCGCTACGGCGCCGGCGGGATGGCGTGGATCAAAGTGTCCGAAACCGGCGAGATCACCTCGTCGCTTGTTAAAGCGCTCGGAGAAGAGAAAGTCGCGGAACTGGCTCAGGCAGCCGGTTCCAGGGCAAACGACTGCGCTCTCATAGTCGCCGGTAAGGCTTCGGTGGTGGCGTCGTCGCTTAGCGCTCTACGAACCGAGCTTGGTGAACGCGAAGGTCTGATCGATCAGACGAAATTCAATTTTCTATGGGTGATCGACTTCCCGATGTTCGAATATCATGACGAGGATGGCCGCTATTATCCGATGCACCATCCGTTCACCAGTCCACGAGAACAAGATCTTGATAAGCTGGAGTCCGATCCGGGCTCGGTTCTGGCGAAAGCCTACGACCTTGTTCTCAACGGCGTCGAGCTGAGCAGCGGCTCGATTCGAATCCACTCGCGCGAGCTTCAGAGGCGGGTGTTCACCGTTCTTGGAATGAGCGAGGAAGAGGCGCGATCGAAGTTTGGTTTCCTGCTCGATGCGCTCGAGTACGGCACGCCTCCGCACGGCGGAATGGCAATCGGTTTCGACCGTCTGGTCATGCTGCTGGCGCGCGAGAAGTCGATTCGCGAAGTCATCGCATTTCCGAAGACCGCAAGCGCAATTGACTTGATGATTGAATCACCAAGCCCGGTGTCGGAAGAGCAACTGTCCGACCTTCACATCAAGATAGTGGAATGACTTCCGGCTCGCCGAGCCTTTGTCTTGACACCGCCCACTTCTCTATCGAGAGGCGTATCCAGATCCTCCGAAAGAACAGCCTGCCAACACGCCAGCCTCTGCGCCCTCGGCGGTTCTTTTTATCAGCGACATAAGAAAACAACACGGCGGAGGACCCCGAGTGCGCTTAACCACTGGCATTCCAAGCTAAGACGATGCCTCACTAACAGGACCGCTGCGGGCTTGACAAGAAATCGGGAAGGCGCTACTTTACTCAACTAAAGTGGCTACTTTACTCAACTAAAGTGACTCGGTGATTGAATCATGAGAAAAGTGGCTACAAAGGATATCGAGTCGTTGTATTCGGCGATCCTCAGTTTGAAGAATCTCGGTGAGGCCAGGAGTTTTTTTCGCGATCTTTTGACCGCTACCGAGACCGAAGAATTGGCCGAACGATGGAAAGCGGCGCGTCTGCTGGCTGACGGCGTACCGTACGCCCGCATCATCGAGCAGACCGGTCTTAGCTCAACGACCGTGGCGCGAGTCGCTCGATGGGTCAAAGCCGGCACCGGCGGCTATCAAACGGTGTTGAAGCGGACGAAGCGTACCTAGCTTCTTTTTGGCTTGAATACTTTATTGGAGTAAAGCATTGAGTACCGACAATGGCCGGCTCAAGCTGGCCCTGCAAAAGGACGGCAGAATTACCGACGAATCGATCGATCTGTTAAGGGCGGCGGGGATGAACTTCGAGTTCACGGTGCGATCTCTGCTCTCTCCTTGCACCAATTTTCCGCTCGACCTTCTTTCGCTCCGAGACGACGACATTCCTGAATACGTTCAGGACGGAGTCAGCGACTTAGGCATAGTCGGCGCCAATGTGGTCGCAGAAAAAGCGGCGAAGGTTACAGTTGTCGAGGGTTTGGGGTTCGGGAAGTGCCGCCTCGCTATCTGCGTCCCACGAAACGGAGGTCTGACCGACCTCGACAGCCTCAGAGGCAAGAGAATAGCAACGTCATACCCTAAAACACTGGGACGCTTTCTTTACTCCAGGCAAATCTCGGCGGACATCGTAGAAATCAGCGGCTCGGTCGAAATCACCCCGGCCCTGAATGTAGCCGACGCGACGTGTGACATCCTGTCGACCGGGAGCACGGCGCGGGTCAACGGACTCGAGCCTCTACTCACAGTGATGGAGTCTGAAGCGGTGCTGATCGCTAACGAGAAAGCATTTGAGTCGAGGTTCGAGAATGAAATCGATCGGTTGATGACCCGCATCCGAAGCAGCCTGCGCGCGCGCGGGAACAAATACGTGATGATGAACGCGCCGTTGAGTTCCGTCGAGAAGCTCAAAAACCTTGTGCCGGGAATGAAGAGCCCCACGGTGGTGCCGCTGGCCAACCGTGATCTGGTGTCGATCCAGAGCGTCGTCGGCGAGGAAGTTCTCTGGGAAGTTATCGAACAACTGAAACGCGCCGGAGCCTCGGACATAGTAGTCACTCCGATTGAAAAAATAATTCCATAATGCTTATGCGCGAGTACATTCTCGAAGAACTCACAAATGCTGAACTGGTGTCGCTTACCCGGCGGACGCCTGATGTTCTGAACGATCTGCTGTCAGAAGTACGCGAGATAATCGATAACGTAAGCGCGAACGGAGACCACGCCCTGCTTGCTTACTCGATACGATTCGACGATGTGCAACTCGACACCATCAGAGTCAGTGAGCAAGAAATTCGACAAGCCGAGGATTCCGTATCGCATGAAATCAAGCTGGCGCTCCGAAGGGCCGCGGCAAACATCGAGAAGTTTCACCGGCCGCAACTTCCAACCGCGGTCGAGACTGAAACATCTCCGGGGGTTTTCTGCCGGCTCGAATGGCGGCCGATCCGTCGAGTTGGTTTGTACATCCCTGCGGGTTCTGCGCCGCTCGCGTCCACCGTCTTGATGCTCGCCATCCCCGCCCGAATCGCGGGCTGCCCCGAACTCGTGCTGTGTACTCCACCTCTAAAAACCGGCGAAGCCGCGCCCGAGATTCTCTATGCGGCTACCACGTGTAAGATCAACAACATATTCAAAGTCGGCGGTGCGCAAGCGATTGCCGCCATGGGCCTGGGGACGGAGACCATCCTCAAAGTAGACAAGCTCTTTGGGCCCGGCAATCGTTACGTCACAGCGGCAAAGGCCCTGCTCTCGCAACCGCCCTACAACGTCGCGATCGACATGCACGCGGGCCCGAGCGAGTTACTGGTGATCGCGGATGAGACGGCAAATCCCCGATGGATCGCCGCCGATTTGCTTTCGCAGGCCGAGCACGGCGCTGATTCTCAAGTTATTTTGGTTACCACTTCAAGGAGAATCGCCGGAGAGGTTCAACACGAACTGACGCGGCAGCTTCGCTCGCTCGAGCGAACCTCAATCTCGAGTCGAGCGCTCGAAAACAGTATCATCGTTCTCACGTCGAGCCTCGAGAAGGCGCTCGATTTCTCGAACCTGTACGCGCCAGAGCATCTGATGCTTGCGGTCACCGATGCTGAGCAAATCGCTTGCAAAGTAATGAACGCCGGTTCGGTATTCATCGGTTCGGCCAGCTCGGTCGTGTTTGGAGACTACGCGTCAGGAACCAATCATACGCTTCCAACTGGAGGAACAGCCGTCGCATCGGGCACGCTCACGGTCCAGAGTTTCATGAAACCCGTGGCATTTCAGCGCATCACTCAGCAGGGACTCGTGTCGGTTGAGCCGGTCGCAACAATGCTAGCTCGCGCCGAGGGCCTCGAGGCTCACGCACGTGCTGCTGCGCTACGGGTTCCCGGGGAGTACGACTGATGTTGGAAGAACTTGTTCGCCCACACTTGAAAGACTTCCAACCGTACGTATCGGCAAGGAGCGAGACCGGGGAAGCAAGAATATTTCTCGACGCAAACGAGCTGAGCGCCGGCAGCCCGATTTCGTTTGAGGGCCTCGCGCTGAATCGCTATCCCGATCCCAATCAACTTCTGCTGAGGACTAAGCTCGGAGGGCTCGCGGGCGTATCCGCCGGCTCGGTGTTCGTCGGCGCGGGATCTGATGAGATCATCGATCTGCTCTTTCGCCTCTTGTGCGAACCTTCGACCGACAGCGCAGTACTTCTCGAGCCGACCTACGGAGTCTATCGCGTTGCGGCGGATCTCAACGGAGTTGAAGCCGTGGGAGTAGAGCTGGACGATGAATTTCAAATCGATGTCGAGAAGACGCTCCGCTCAATTCGGAACACGACGAAGTTGATCTTCTGTTGTTCACCAAACAACCCGACCGGCAGTCTAATGCGGCGCCAGGACATTCTGGCATTGTGCCAATCTTTCAAGGGCATCGTGGTAGCCGACGAAGCGTACATCGAGTTCGCCGGCGCGGCGTCGCTTGCGACCGTCGTTGAGTCGACGAAAAACCTCGTCGTCCTTCGCACGCTTTCAAAGGCGTGGGGACTCGCCGGCATCAGGCTGGGTTATAGCATCGCCAATCCGGAGCTGGTCGCGTACCTGCTTCGAATCAAGTCGCCCTACAACATCAGCGCGGTCGCGTCAGCTCTGGCGCTGACGACTCTCGAAATGGACGGCGCCGTTCAAACAACCGTGCGCGCGGTCATCGCCGAGCGAGAACGGATTGCGCGTGTGTTGAATAAGCTAACGATTGTTCGGCAGGTTTATCCAAGCGATGCGAACTTTCTGCTGGCGCGGTTTACAGATTCGGCGCGCGCCTTCGAGGCCCTGCTCGCCCACGGTATCGTCGTTCGCCGCAGAAGCGAGCCGCGCTTAAAAGACTGCTTGAGGATAACCGTGGGCACGGCCCAGGAAAATGAACTGCTCTTGAGTGCTCTTTCGGAACTTTCAGCATGAAAAAAGTTGTTTTCGTAGACCGCGACGGAACGATCATACGCGAGCCGCGCGACAAGCAGATTGATTCTCTCGAAAAGCTCGGGTTTATTCCGGGAATCGTCGGCGGATTGAGGTTGCTTGTCGACGCCGGCTACACGCTCGTGATGGTGAGCAATCAGGATGGTCTCGGAAGCAAGGGGTATCCCCGGAGAAGTTATGATCTGGTTCAAGCAAAAATCCTGCGACTGCTGAACGGCGAAGGAATCGTATTCGACAAAGTCTTCGTCTGCCCACACGTTCCAAAGGATAATTGCGATTGCCGCAAGCCCCGCTTGGGATTGTTGACTGGTTATCTGAAGAAAAACAGCATCGACCTCAGCCGCTCATTTGTTCTCGGCGATCGAGAGACCGACGTCGAGTTCGCGCGCAATCTCGGGGTTAAATCGGTCCGGTTATCAACCGCAAAGCGATCCGCCGCAAGCTTCGTCGCGTCCGATGCCGTAGCGGCTTGCGAATACATTGCACGTGCATCGAGATCTGCCTCGATTACGCGCGCGACCAGGGAAACAAATATCACTACATCGGTGGCGCTGGACGGAATCGGGAACCACGAGATCAGCACTGGGCTTCATTTCTTCGATCATATGCTTGCGCAGCTTGCCAGGCACTCGCTGATCGACATTCGGTTAACGGCGATTGGCGATATCGAGGTAGACGCGCACCACACGGTCGAGGACACAGCCATCACTCTTGGCGAGGCGCTGCGAAAGGCGCTCGGAGATAAACGCGGCATCGAACGTTTCGCGTTCATCGCCCCGCTCGACGAAGCGCTCGCCGAAATCGTCCTCGATCTTAGCGGCCGCAGTTTCCTGTCGTTCAAATGCGAGTTCAGGCGCGAGACCGTCGGCGACCTCCCAACAGAACTGGTCGAGGATTTCTTCAAGGCGTTCGCTGACGGGTTGGGAGCGGCGATCCACATAGATTGCCGGGGACGAAACGACCATCACAAGATCGAAGCAATTTTCAAATCGACCGCGCGCGCTCTCAAGCAAGCAGTGAGTATCGACGTGCGCGCGAGGTCTGCGCTTCCATCGACGAAGGGCAGACTATGATCGGCGTCATCGATTACGAAGCGGGCAATCTGGCATCGGTGACCAACGCGCTGCAATCCATCGACGCAAGCGTAATCATCTCATCTGTTGCTCGCGAGCTCACCAAATGCAACGGGATCATCCTTCCCGGCGTAGGAGCCGCGCCGCTGGCGATGCGTTCGCTCGAGCGACGCAATCTCATCGATTTTATCAAAACGCTCCAGGTTCCGTTCCTCGGCATTTGCCTCGGCATGCAGGTGCTCTACGACGAATCAAGAGAGGGCAACACGAAATGCCTCGGCATCGTCTCGGGGACCGTCGAGGAGTTCGATGCCGGCGCTTCCAGAGTGCCGCACATGGGATGGAACAAAGTGCTCTTCACCAAGACGAACGATGAGGATGCGCACTTTTATTTCGCTCATTCCTACTACGCGCCGGTTGGTCCAGCGACCACGGCAACGACGGAGTGTGGTCTCAGCTTTTCCGCGGCGATTAGAGAGCGCAATTATTTCGGCGTGCAATTTCATCCCGAGAAATCAGGCCTCGCCGGGCTGCGGCTACTGAGGGGCTTCTGCGACTTATGCGAATAATTCCAGCGATAGACATGATCAACGGCGAGTGCGTAAGGCTGATCGAGGGTGACTACGCGACCAGGCAAGCTTACGGTGATCCAGTGTGCGCAGCCCGGCGATTCGCGGCGGCGGGCGCGCGCTGGCTGCAGATCGTGGATCTTGACGGCGCAAAAGAAGGACGAGTAGTGAACTGGACTTCACTATCCGCGATCCTCGCCCTCGACAACATTCAGGTTCAGTTCGGCGGCGGCGTCAGAAGCATTGAAGATGCTTCGCGAGTTTTTGAGTTGGGCGTGCGGAAGATAATCGTCGGCAGCATAGCGATCCACTCACCGCGCCTGTTTCAGGAGTGGATTGAGCGCTTCGGCGCAGAGAGGTTCTGTGTAGCGGTCGATGTCAAAGGCGCCCTATTGGTTTCGCATGCGTGGCTGACTGAAGAAGTGACTCCATTTTCCGAGGTCGTAACGCGAGTGAAGAATCTCGGCGTTCGAACGCTGCTGTGCACTGACGTGACGCGGGACGGCACACTCGCAGGACCTAACGTTGCGTTGTACAGGAGGCTAGTCGGCGAATTCCAATCGCTAAGTTGGATTGCGGCGGGCGGCGTTCGATCGAAAGACGATCTACTCGCACTCCAGGAAACGAAGGTCGACGCCGTCGTCGTGGGGAAGGCTTTCTATGACGGCGCATTGACCGATGAGGATCTTCGAGAGTTCTTATGCTCACCAAACGCGTGATTCCTTGCCTTGACATTCGCGATGGCCGGGTGGTTAAGGGCAAGCGCTTCGAGAACCTGGTCGACGTAGGCGATCCGGCATCGCTTGCCGCTCGCTACTCAGACGAAGGGGCCGACGAGCTTGTGATACTGGATATATCTGCTTCATTGGAGAAACGAAGACCGTTTTTCGAGATCGTGCAAGCGGTCGCCCGCAGGGTCGCGATTCCGCTTACCGTCGGCGGAGGTATTCGAACAATCGACGATATCACTGAGTTGCTGCGCGCGGGCGCCGACAAAGTGACGCTGAACACTGTTCTGGTTGACGATCCCCGTTTGCTATCGCGGGCGGCCGAAAGAGTTGGCTCACAAGCCCTGGTCGCCTCAATCGACGCAACTGGAGACCGTAGCGTTCGTGTGAAGAGCGCCACTCAGAAGACCAGACTTGACGCAGTCGAGTGGGGCCGGCAATTGGTAAGCTACGGAGCAGGCGAGTTGCTTGTAACTTCGATCGATCGGGACGGCATGAAGTCAGGCTATGACTGCGGGCTCCTTCGGGCTCTCCACGAGGCGGTTCGCGTTCCAATCGTGGCTTCGGGCGGAGCAGGCACGAAGGAACATATTCTGGACGCGCTCGAGATCGGAAACGCAGATGCGGTGCTGGCGGCCAGCATCTTTCATTTTGAAGAAATACCTATTCGCAAACTCAAAGTGTTTTTGAAGTCGAGCGGGGTAGCGGTGCGAATATGAGAAATAAAGTGAACTTCGAAAAGATGAATGGCCTGGTACCGGCGATCGTCCAGGATGCTGATGAGGGCACAGTCCTTATGCTCGGTTTCATGAACGCCGAAGCTCTCGAGCGAACGTTGACGGACGAACTGGTTACCTTTTGGAGCCGAACCAAACAACGTCTTTGGCAAAAGGGCGAGATCTCGGGCAATCACCTTGAAGTCGTTTCAATCGACATGGATTGTGACAAGGATACTCTGTTGATAAGAGCACGTCCTCGCGGACCGGTCTGCCACACTGGCAACCGAAGTTGTTTTCCGGAGCGACCGGTCGGGCACGCTGGCAGAGTTCTGAGTCGGCTTGCAGAGATAATCGCCAGTCGCAAAGAGAAGTCGCCCGAAGGCTCTTACACAGCGAAGTTGTTTAACGCGGGTGACCAGAAGATCGGCCAGAAGCTGGGCGAAGAAGCGGTTGAGCTTGCCATTGCAGCGCAATACTCGGACACTCAACGCTGCACTGAAGAAGCAGCCGACCTCGTCTATCATCTGATGGTCTTGTTAGCTGCCAAGGACCTCTCGCTCGAACAAGTGGAGGCCGAGTTGGAAAGGCGAATGATCCCCAGGCGCGAATAACAAGGCCGCCAATATCGCGCAGCCCGAACCAAAAGGCCGGATTGTACGATTTTTCACATCAGGATTGTAGAGCGACCTTGTTTGCTATTGACACACCCCATCGCGATTTATAGAATGCGTGCGCATTCTTAAAGTTGCGCAATCATTAGAAGCAATCCTCACAGAGTTAGAAGTTGCAGATGGTAGATTGGATGTGCCCGCAAGAATCATCTACAAGAACCATCTATTGGCAGTGTGCCCGTGCGCTCGGGTGCGGCCTGATGTGCAACTGAGATCGAAGCAATCCGGTTAAGGCCACCACCCGAATCGACTAACTCACCAACGCTCACCCTGACGTCTCCCTTGTCAGGCGCAGAGGAAATGGAGGCGAAATGTTTCTTTGGAAGTACAGGCGCAACTTTAGGAAGAGTCTGGTGCTTGCGATCACGTTGATGATGCTGTGCAGCAGCGTGGTCAGCGCACAGTCCACCACTACCTTATCAGGGACTGTGACCGACCCGCAGGGTAAGGTACTCTCGGGTGCAACGGTTACAATCACCAACACCGCGAATGGCGTTAGCCGTGAAGCCAAAACGGGCGACGACGGCGCGTACGTTTTCAACCAGCTCCCCCCCGGCACCTACAAGATTCGCGTGGAAGCCGGCGGCTTCAAGATTCAGATTCAGGAGAACGTGCAGTTGCTGGTGGCGACTCCGCAAAGCGTTAACACCCAGCTTGAAGTTGGAAACGTGAGCGAGACCGTTACAGTCACTGGCGGCGAAGTACACATCAACACCAGCGACGCGACGATCGGAAACACATTCACCCAGACTCAGATCAGACAACTGCCGCTCGAGGGCAGAAACGTCGCAGGTCTGCTGAGCCTGCAGCCGGGAGTGACCTTCATCGGCGCCGTTAATCAGGACGGCGGCACCACCGACTACAGAAATGGATCCGTAAACGGCGGAAAGTCCGACCAGGCGAATGTCACTCTGGATGGCGTTGACGTCAACGATCAGCAGAGTGGCCAGGCTTTCAACAGCGTGCTGCGCGTTACTCTGGATTCAGTCCAGGAATTTCGCGTCGTTACAACCAATCCGAACGCCGACCAGGGGCGGTCGAGCGGAGCCCAGATCGGCCTGGTGACCAAGAGCGGCAGCAACATCTGGCACGGGTCGGCCTACGAATATCATCGCAACACGATATTCGCCGCAAACGACTTCTTCAACAATCAGGCGGGCCGCTACACCGCTAATGACTTCGCGGTGAAGAACGGCTTGGCGAATGTCGGAGATCAACGGGTGCCGAGGCCCAAGCTGATACGCAACGTGTTTGGCGCATCGTTTGGCGGGCCGATAATCAAGGATAGGCTGTTCTTCTTCGTCAATTACGAGGGACGCCGCGACGCGCGAGAAGAGTCCGTTGTTAGAGTCGTGCCTGGGCTCGATCTGCGGAAAGGAACATTTACGTTCCTTCAATTCACAGACAGCACCAAGACAGCGACAAAGGTCTCCAAGCTTGACGCGGCGGGCGTGAAGGCGCTCGAGCCGGCCCATATTGGGCCGAGCATCGGAGTGCTCTCGATATTCAACCAGTATCCTGAGCCAAACGACAACACGGTTGGCGACGGATTGAACACCGCGGGCTTCAGGTTCAACTCGCCTATCCATCTGAAGTGGAACACCTATCTGGCGCGGTTCGACTACAACCTGACCGCGGACGGCAAACACACCTTGTTCTGGCGCGGTAACCTGCAGAATGACAAAGACAATTCAAGTCAGCAATTTCCGGGGCAGTCCGCAAGATTCACCAACCTGGGGACCAATAAGGGATTCGCCGCGGGCTACAGCGCGACGCTGACGCAAAACCTTGTGAACGTCTTTCACGCGGGCTTCACTCGATTGGGGCTTGAACAGGCCGGCTCGTCCGCGCTGGCCAATTCGCACATCGTCAGCTTTAGAACCTTCGACGATTTGATACCGGCTGTGAGGAGTCTCACGCGATTCACACCGGTTTGGAACGTTGTCGATGACCTCGCATGGATCAAGGGCACTCATTCGATGCAGTTCGGAACCAACGTCCGGTGGATCAGAAACGAGCGCGTGAATCTCGCGACGTCTTTTAGCAGCGCCCTGGTCAACAAGGCGTGGCTCCAATCGAACAGTCCGATTCGCCCGCCGCTGCTTGCGGACACATCAACGGATCACGCCATGGCAGCTCTGCTCGGACTGGTTACGCAGGTGACTGCGCGTTACAACCTCGGCGTAGACGGCGGCAAGTTGAGTACATTGCCTGAAGGGGCACCCATCAAGCGCCGGTACGCCGCCGACGAGTACGAGTGGTACGGCCAGGACAGTTGGCGGATGAAGTCAAATTTTACGCTGACCTACGGCCTTCGCTATGGTCTCTACTCGCCGCCCTGGGAGACCAATGGTCTCCAAGTGGCGCCCAATGTTCCGCTGGGAAATTGGTTCGACGTTCGTGGCGCTAAAATGGAGAAAGGCGTGCCGGACAATCAGTCTGCTCCGCTTATCTCGTTTGTGCTTGCTGGGCCGAAAAACGGTAAGCCAGGTTTCTATGGCTGGGACAAGAACAACTTCGCGCCGCGGCTCGCGTTCGCTTACTCTCCGGGTTTCACCACCGGGTTCTTGAGCAAGATAACCGGGGGCCCGGGCAAGATGGCAATTCGTGGCGGGTACAGCGTCGTGTTCGACCGTATCGGCGGCGCGATCGCGGTCAACGCGGATTCGGGCACGCTGGGCTTCGGACTCTCGACTTCGGTGACGAATCCCGCCGGCACTCTGACGGCCCTAACCACACCAAGATTCTCAGGCATCACAAATCTTCCATCGAGCCTGTTGCTTCCGGCCGCCGGCTTCGGCAGTTTTCCGGCGACGTTTCCATCGGGAACCGCCGCTGGTGGGTTTGCAATCACTGCCGGCATCGACGACGGACTCGTGACTCCATACTCGCAGACGATCACCTTCTCGATCTCTCGAGATCTGCCAGGCAACTTGGTCCTCGAAGCGGCCTACGTTGGCCGCCTCGGCAGGAAGGTTCTGGTAAATGACGACCTGGCGATGCCGCTGAATCTCGTCGATCCCGCTTCGGGTATGGACTACTTCACAGCGGCCCAGGCTCTGGCGCGGCTCGATCTCGCGGGCACGCCTGTGGCAAGCGTCGCAAAGATTCCATTCTGGGAGAATATTTTCCCGGGATACGCGAAGAGCGGTCTTAGCGCGACTCAGATCATCTACCGGGATTTCTACTCGGCGTCCACCGGCGACGGGCCAGACTACACCACTTCTTTGTCCGACATCGACGTGTTCTGTAGTCCCTGCTCGAAGTTTGGGAAGTTCGCCTTCTTCAATTCGCAGTTCTCGAACTTGAATGCGTTGCGTTCGTTGATGCCGACCAACTATCACGCTCTTCAGGTACTGTTGAGGCGGCGTTTCTCGCAAGGTTTCCAGTTCGATCTCAACTACACGTACAGCAAGAGCCAGGACAATGCGTCCACGATCGAAAGGAACGGTCTGTTTTCGGGACCGATTCTGAACTCGTGGTCGCCGGGAGCGCGCAAGGCCGTGTCGGACTTTGACCTGACGCATCAGTTGAACATCAATGGGATATGGGAGATGCCTTTAGGAAAAGGGCATCACTTCATGAAGGATGCACCGGGATATGTGGATGCGGTTGTCGGAGGCTGGCAGTTATCGGGCATCTACCGCGTGACCTCCGGGCTTCCCACTTCGATCGGTAATGGATTTAACTTCCCGACCAACTGGGAGTTCACCGGCAGTGCCACTCAGCTCAAGGCCATTCACAATACCGGTGTTACTAAGAACGTGCCCGTGACACCAACGGATACCGGCGGTCCAAACCTCTTCGCAGATCCTGGTGCTGCGTTCGACTCTTTCACGCATACGCTGGCGGGCGGCGTCGGCACGCGAAACTTGATCCGAGGCGACGGGTTCTACACACTCGACATCGGTCTGTCGAAAGCTTGGAAGATGCCTTACAAGGAAGGCCACAGGATGCAATTCCGGTGGGAAACCTTCAATGTTACAAACTCGGTCAGCTTCGACCCGCAGTTATTGAAGGGGTCGAATCTGGACTCTAGAAACACGTTCGGCAAGTACAGTGGCACGTTGTCCTCGCCGCGCGTGATGCAGTTTGGGTTGCGTTACGAGTTCTGAAAGACGAGAGCAACGTGTATCAAGCAACGAGGGGGACGCTGCTTCAGCGTCCCCCTCGTTGCGTTTGCGCTCGCTGGCACGTCTTGCGGTAGCCGAAACGCTGTTGCAGCAAGTGGACGTACCTCAGCGACAGACTGAACATAGATTGGTCAAATAGAATGCGGCGGCTTGGCTTTCGCTCAAGCACGCCAAACAAGAATTTCAAGCCTCATCTCACACGACGCTACGGTTCAATTTTAAAGCGGGCAGTCGAGGAGGCTCGTCGAGTCCCGTCGCTTACGGTGACTCGCAGTTCGTATTCGCCCGATGGGAAATTCTCGGAACCAAACGAGGTCGAGTATGCGATGCGCCCGGTCGCGTCGGCGTCCGGCAGCGGCCCGCCCGCTTGAGTGAACGAGCTGCCCTCCTTCAAAAACGCGAGAGTTGCGTTTACCCTTGCCGTTGAGCGCGAAGGCACGTACACGTCGAAGTGCACGAGCACATTCTTATCTCTCGCAAGACTGAAAGTCTCGTCGACGTTCGGAACGAAATAGGCCTGCCCCTCGAGGTAGAGCGGATGGCCGGGCTGCTTTTTCTGATCTTCAGTCAGAGCGTTGACGCCTCGGCTCAACACCACGCTGGAAATCCTGAAGCCGTCTTCGGAGGCAGGTGGGACCTCAAACGGAATACGCGCGACTGAGGCCTTTCCGGCCATCGAATCGCGCGCAACCGCTTCAAGAGTATATTGTCCCGGCGGGAGCGCGGTGATCCGATTGAAGAGCTGTGGCCGTTTCTTTACGTCCTCGATTTGTGAGAGAGGCCCACGGAGGGTGAACTCCTGCCCCAGCTTGCGAACGATCTCATTCGCGCCGTTCTTTACGAGTACAAGAATTGCGAACTTTGAGGAGAAGGTCTTCAACTTGTCGTCGCTTTCGAACTTCAGCGCCGAGACCGGAAACTCAGCGTAGAGCGCCACCTGCCTGGCAGTGTTCGTGCCGCGAAAATGAAACGCTTGAAGGTGAAACGGGAAGTCGTTTACCGACGAGGTTGAGTTCGCTCGTTCGAGGAGCGGGACCTCGTGCGCCATCACCGGCGCGTCATCCACAGTGCGCAGAGCATAATACCCGCGCCTCGCGCGTACTTTGAAGTCGCCGGTGCGTACGACCTTGAGATTGATCCGTCGAAACTTGCCGTCGTAGTTTGCGTTGATCGGCTGATAAGTCAGCACATAATGGTTGCCTATTTCATCGAGTATCCGCTTCAGGCCTTCGCTCATATCGTTGGTGTTCTTGATCGCATAACCGCCGGTCTCTTCCGACAGCTCGTCGAGTGTGGAGACTGCGTTGAGCCTGGCAACGTCCTCGTTTCGACCGATCGCGGACACACCACCCGACACCAGCTCCGGATTCGCATTTCGAATTCGTTGAATAGCTGACGCATCCCGTTCGACCATCGTTTGCTGGTTAGGATTCAAGATGCGAAGCCCTGCAATGTCCAGCGCGTAAATCGTCAACCCGGTCGTGTTGGCCGCGCTTATGACGGATTTGTAGCGCTCGGTCACCGCGGGCGTCACCGCAAAGCCTTCGGAGAAAAGTAACAACACTTTGCGCGCGGCGCGCACATTCTTCAGGCCGTTGATGATGGCCAGCAGCGCGTCAACGTCACGATACCCCTGGTATTCGCGCTCGTAGCGCTCGAACACTCGGAGTATTCTGAGTCCCGATAGACTTATTGCGGCCAACGTGACCTGCGTTGGAGTGATACCGCTATTCGGATCCCTTGCGCCCTCAATCGCGGGCGGAGGCGTATCCAGATCTGCCTGAGTGATCGTTTCCGCGAGCCCTACCTTTTTGGCGTCAGACAGTGGCTCTACCAGGCTTTCGAGCGCGCGGCGCGTCTCGGTCGCAACAGAGAGGTACTTCTTCGAGTCACGCGATGTGAAGGCCTCAACTGCCTGTCTGATCATTACCTTGTCATTGGTGTAGGGGGCGAGAATCATCAGGCCGAGATCGATCCCAAAGACAGCGACGTAATCGTCCGGCCCGATCCCATTATTGATATAGTCGAGCGCTGCCTTTCGAGCTCTAAGTGATCCGTCGCGATCGGTCTGCGCATCGAAGACGAGGCTGATCAGGTTGATCGTTCGCGGACCGGCCGGAGTGACCCTCGATGAGGGAATTGTTTGAGAGGCGTTTGCAATCGACTCGAACCGAAACGAAGTTATCTTCTGGCGAACGCCGTCTTCGTACAATTCGAAGTCGTCCGCCGCAAGATCGCTGACCGCGTGACTCTTCTTGTCCAGAACGACTGCATCGACTATGACCTCGTCCGTTCGCAGCTTGAGCGGCCTCTCTTGCGCGGCCGGACGCTTGTCCGCAGCGGTTTGTGCGGAAATACTCGAAGGCACGCACCAGACGGATTGAGCGATAAAAAGCGCTAGTGCGACTAACCTGGCGTGCGTGAACATGATTGACAACTCCAGGGAAGGATTCGCGCTGACTTGCGCGCTGCCATGCTGCTACGCTCTCCCGGTCAATGTCAAATATGTCGTAGTGTTCGGATTCTGCGTTGCTTAATTACCTCCGCGTGCTTTGCGGTCCTTTGCGCCTTTGCGCTGAGTATTGGGTCTTATTCCTTTAATACCCAGCGCAAAGGCGCAAACGACCGCAAAGCACGCGAAGGACTGACCGGTTCTTACGACTTCCGTTTGACTGGACACGTGGCAATAACGATAATCTCGATCTTTGATATTAGTCTGAGGGGTGAAAATGAAGACGCTTACAACTAATCCACTCAATCGCTCACGCATCGCTCGCATTTCTCTATGGCTGCTGATCGCCGGCGCGACGATTGTCGCGTCCGGCTGCGGAAGCGACTCACAGCATTCCGGAACCGCAACAAAGTACCCGACCGGAGTCAGCCCAGACGTAGAGCAGCAGCTCAAGTACGATGCGCGCGTTGAAAGCTACGACACAAGCGGCGACACGCTGACCGTCAACGTCAATGATGGGTGGCTCAACTCACCTCCCGGCATGCAAGAGCGATCGGTTGGACAGTGGTACTCCCTCTGGCATTCAAACCATACCGGAGGCGTGGTCGTTCAACACGATGGCAATAAGGTCGCGTCGTGGACTAACGACGGCGGCTATAAACCCGAAACAAAATCGAAGGGTGAGGAAGCACACACGGAGAGTTGAGCCAACACCAAGTCCAAAGTGAATCCCGATCGGTTTTCATCGCATCGTCGAGTTGAGACTGAGCTGAGATTTCGCACCGTCAGCCTCGACTCGACCGAAATTTCTCCCAGATATCAGCGACTTGCCTCTGCAACCTCTCATCGCGAAAGTCGTGCAAATACGGAGAGAGTCTTTTCTTCCTGGTATTGTAGAGATCGAATAGCCCGACAGTTTTGTCCTTTGCAATTATGTTTATCCTTGCAAACTGCTCGTTATAGACTCGATCAAGGCTCGCCTCGATTCCGTTGAGCATCAATAATTCAACAAATTCATCCATCGTCTTCAGCAGTTCGCCTACAAGATCGGTTTCGACAATTGAAGCCTTTGGCGGCCCCGCGCCTTTCTTAGCTAACGCGTCGGCTCGATCGTTCCACCGATCACCAGAGTGACTATTGACTTTGTGCCAGTGAATTCTGACCGGACATGATCTTACGAACCGGGCATAATCCTTCGTTAGCGGTTGATTCGTTTTCCACTGACCTGTAGCCCACTTCTCGATGCCGAGGTAGTCGTAATAGATATCCACCTCGCCGACCGAATGTGAGTGACACCAGGCCAGCGCTTCTCTTACGGCAAACAACTCACCGGCGACCTGCCGCGTGCCGTTGACATCGCTCGCGTCAACGAGGCCACATAGTTCGTCGATGACTTTCCCATTCTTGAGAATCACCGCGCCGTAGCCAGTTGCTCCGTTGATGAAGGAACCATCCACGTAAATCTCGTAACGCGCGTCAGGCTCTTCGTCTTCCGGGGTCTCTGCATTCCATAACTGAGGCTTTGCCACCAACGCATTCTGAATCAGGGGTCGCCTGGGGTCAAACGGTTCAGGCGACGGATTTGGGGAGATGGCGTTTTAGTGAGAGTTCGACCGCTTCCACCACTTGCGCGAGAGTAAATGGCTTGATGATGTAGTCGGTGGCTCCGGCTTTCATTGCTTCATCGATTGACTGCGCATCGGTATTCCCGGAAACCACGAGGACCGCGGTTTGCGGACTGCGATTCACAATCAGCCGGCAAAGACTAATCCCCGACATGCCAGGCAGCCCGTTATCCACGAGGGCAAGATGAAAGAAGCGCGACTCCATCATCCTGATGGCGCTGCTCGCGCTCTCGGCGCTCGAGCACGCATACTTTGGCGCCAGCAAATCGAGCAAGAGCGTTCGAATACGCGGCTCGTCCTCGACTATCAGGATGGAGATTTCCGTATTCTGCATGGATACACCTACACAGAGTAATCCTACCGGGATAATTCCCAGGATAGATTCGTTTATTGCCAAAGAATGGGACATCAGTGCTTGGCCGGTGGTTCGAGCTTGTCGTCACCACCGTAAGCGATATGTAGCTTAAACCACCCACTGGCTCGAAAGCAAGTGATTTCGTTGTTTCAACTCCAAAATCTTTCGGGTCAGAAGTTTTCGAAGCTCACGCGTCCCTGTTCGTCACACAGAGAGGCCGGCTCAATATTGCCGCGCGATTGCCGAAACCTCGTGCGCAGCCGTCCACACGAGAGTTTCGGAAATGCTCTCCTGTACTCTTCATTGAATACGGTTTCCGCTCGAAAGATGGACCGCGCTGGCTTGATTGGTTAAGAGTGCTTGAATCTTTCAAACGATACTAACCCCTGTTTCACACCGAGCGACATCGGTTCATGACTCTCGGGATCACGATTCCCCGCATGGACCCATGCGGTCGGAAGCCGGCGGGCACGTGCGCGTTCAACAATTGCGCCCGTTCCACCTCTGCCTTGAGGATCCCGCCCGTCCCAGATCGCGACAAGCACGTCCGAATGCTGAATCACATAGTCGCCAACAATCTCATAAGCCTCGTCACGGCTCGTTACAGGTTTTACTTCGATCACATCTTCCGCGCGATCCAGCAGGCTTAGAAACTCAGCTCGCGACTCGGGAGACTTGAAGTCGGTGATGTAGTCCGACTTCGAGAGCGGCAGTGGTGCGATCAGCCTCGCGCCCGGGCGCTCGAGCACCGCACGCGCGACTATGCGATCCGCTCCCTCAGCGAGCGCGGAAATCACCGTCAGTGACTCTCCAGGAAACTCAAGCTCGATGCGTTGAAGTGCTTGCGCAACTCCCGCTTCGATTTTCTCTACATCAGTCAACACTCGATGTCCGGTAACTCCGATGCGAATCAAAAGTTCTCCCTGGACGTTCCGTTTTTGTTTCTGACTCTGCCGATAGAATGGCCCGCTTGTGCGAGTATCTTTGAGATACTGCGGATCAACACAACAATCCAGGAAAACTTCTTCTTCGGCATCGTCGCGCCCTTGCCTTTTGGAGCGTTTCACATTTTTATCCTCTATCGGTCAAGGAAACAAGTGGGCGATGCTGCAGAGGAGGTGGACAATGAATCGTACAGGGACCATCGAGGCTAATTGAGTACCTGCGCTCCCCAAGCCTCAAGTTGTATTATCAACAACCAGATATGGAGATTTATCCCGGCACGACGTTACTATGCGGATACCTTTCTTCGAACGCGCAGAAAGAGCTAGCACGAAAATGCGTTGAGATCGGAGCCCAGCCGGCCGGCTTCTACAAACCGCTCGTTCGTGGCGGCGCTTACATGAGCATCAAGATGGTTTGTCTTGGGCGACATTGGAACGCGAAGACCTACAAATACGAAGCGACGCGCTCAGACTACGACGGGTTGCCGGTGCAGGAACTCTCTGAAGATCTGAAAGACCTGGCGCGGTTAGCCGCTCGTGAGGCAGGGATGTCGATCGAGCCGGATATTTGCTTAATCAATTGTTATCCGGAAGGTGGTCGGCTTGGGCTTCATCAGGATAAAGACGAGCGGGCGGAGACAATCGAAGCAGGCATCCCGGTTGTATCGTTCTCTCTCGGGGACACGGCGAAATACCTGATCGGCGGGTTGAGAAGGAAAGATCCTCTGAAACGTGTTCTGCTCGAATCCGGCGACGCGCTGGTGATGGGTGGGCCCAGCAGGCTCAGATATCACGGTGTTTCGGGAATTCTCGCGGGGACTGCGCCCAAGGAGCTTGGCATTCAAGGGAGATTCAACCTGACATTCCGGCAGTACTGAGCCGCGCATAATGATAGGCGAGCGGAAGAAACCGGCCCAGTATCCGAGGCCGCGTTACAAATCGAACTGAGAGAAAGGAAGTGCGAATGGAAGCTCTCTCTCACCCGGTTTTCAAGGAAACCGGGCGATTGAAAGCGAATGTTTAAGATTCTTTCAAAAAAACTATTGACGTGGAGATTCACAAGAGTAAAATGCTGCTCTCCATCGCCCCTTATTGTATGTAGCATCTTTCTTCACTGGAGCGTTCGTCCCCACTTGAACTCGCGCAGTCGTTTTTCCGCCCTCCCGTAAGCGCGCCAAATAAAACTCCCTTTCGGTATCTACCGTAGCCCACGAGGGGAATGCCCCTTGCAATTCCTATCGTTGGCCGTTGACACGCAGTCCTCGACAAACGCGCTGTCCGGCTGATGTAAGTCCCTTACGACAAATGAGCCCTGTTCTACTTAAGGAGAGAACTGTGAGAAAAAAAGCAAACGCCGCCGCCGAACGCGATCCTCAACCGTCGTCGCGCCGGCTTCATTTAGTGGGACCTCCCGATGCAATCGCCGATTCAGATGACTCAATTGAGCTAGATGACACTTTAACCCTGGCCGCGGAATCAGAGACGGCTGACGATGAGAAGAACCTGGAACCGGAGGCCGAGACCGAGATGCTTGCTCAGCAGGCTGACGCCGCCGATGACCTCGTAGGTTTGTACCTCCGCGAGATGGGCGTGACGCCGATGCTGACCCGCGAGGGCGAAGCAGCTCTTGCGCTACGGATCGAGCGTGGCCGGCGCAGGACCGCTAAGGCGATTTCTCGCTTGCCCATCTGTGTCGAGGAAATCATTGCAACCGCCGACCGATTGAAGCGAGGCGAGCTGCATATCCGTGAGGTCATAACTTTCCGCGATCAGGAAGACATAACGGAAGCCGGCATCGAACAGTGCTTGAACGCGACGATGAGTTCCATCTCGGAAATCGCCGCCGCGTACAAGGTGTCGCTAAGGCTCCACGCGCGGACGCAGAGTGAGCGAAAGAGTTCGAAGAAGCTTCCAAAGCTGCGACGCAAGCTTGCGCGAAAGAGGGTGCTGATGAGCCGCCTTTGCTGTGCGCTCGATCTTACCGCTCGCCAGTTTGAGCATCTCGGCGGACTGGTTCGAGACGCTGTTCATCAGGCTCGCGAAGCGAAGGCCGCGGTGCAAAACGCCCACGAAACACTCGAACGCAAGCAGCGGCGCAAGGCAGATGACCGCGATCAGAAATTGGAGCTGCGCAGGGCGAATCGCCGGCTCTCCGAGCTTGAGACTCAGTGGCACGTGAGATCGGCCGAGCTCGATCGCGCGCTGGCGCAAATGTGCACCGGCGACTATGAAGCCGGCTGCGCGCGCGATGAAATGGTGCGCTCGAATCTCAGGCTCGTAGTCTCGATCGCAAAGAAGTACACCGGGCGCGGTCTTCAATTCCTCGACCTTATCCAGGAAGGCAACGTCGGCTTGATGAGAGCGGTCGAGAAATTCGATTGGCGGCGCGGCTGCAAGTTCTCGACTTATGGCACGTGGTGGATTCGACAGGCGATCACGCGCGCGATAATGGAGCAGGCTCATACCATCCGAATTCCGGTTCACATGATCGAGACGATAAACAAACAGGTTCAAGCCAGCCGCGCGCTGGAACAGGAACTTGGGCGCGCGCCGACAACCGAAGACATTTCCAAAAAGCTCGATGTGACCGAGGCTCGCGTGCGCAAGGTGCTGGAAGTGGTCCAGGAACCGATCTCGCTCGAAACTCCCGTCGGCTCGGATGAAGACGTGAGTCTCGGCGAGTTAATCGAAGACAAATCGATCGCCGGCTTCAGCGAGGCGTTGATCAACGCAGACCTGCGAGAAGCGATCGATGACGCATTGAAACATCTGACGCCGCGTGAAGAGAAAGTGTTGAAGATGCGGTTCGGACTCGGCCACGCCGGCCGCGAGCATACTCTGGATGAAGTAGGCAGTCACTTCGGAGTCACTCGCGAGCGCGTGCGCCAGATCGAAGCAAAGGCGTTGTTCAAGCTCCAACACCCGTCGCGTTCCAGCAAGCTGAAGACCTTCGCAGGTCCGAATCTTGCGCCACCGCAACTGACATTCAAGGGTCAGCCGCCCAGCCGGCTTTCCGAATCCGCAAGCATGAGGAATGCGTCATGACCAAACCATCGGCCTCTATATTGATCGTCGACGATGACGAATCGATACGCGGTCTCCTTAGCGCGTGTCTCGATCCGGCTTACTGGTGCGCGACCGCGGCGAACGCGGAGGGCGCGATGCGGTTGCTCGAGTCCGGCTCATTCGATTTGGTGTTGAGCGACATCACGATGCCGGGCGCCTCCGGTCTGGAGTTCTGCGGGTGGGTTCAGAAGACCTGCCCGCGGACCGTCGTCGTGATGATCTCGGCTATGACCAACATTCAATACGCGATCGAAGCCATGCACAAAGGTGCGTTCGATTACGTGACCAAGCCGTTCGATCTGGCGCGGGTCAGGGTTGCGGTGGATCGGGCGTTGCGGTACCGGCAGGCGCTCGAAGACAAGCATCGCTACGAAGAGGAATTGGAAGAGCGAGTACGCATCCGGACCACCGAATTGCAATCCGCCAATGAAGATTTGAGCTTCATGCTCGACACGGTGTATCGGAACTATCGCGCGACACTTAGAGGTCTCGCGCGAACGCTCGAGGCGCGGGACATCGAGACCCGGGGGCATTCCGACCGCGTAGTCGCTTACTCGATGAAGCTTGGCCGGAAGATGGGACTGTCGTCGATTGATCTGCTCGCGCTCGAGCAGGGCGCGTTGCTTCACGACATCGGAAAGATCGGCGTGCCCGACGCGGTGCTGCTAAAGCCGGGCTCGCTGTCTACCGACGAATGGGTGAAGATGCGCGAGCACGTAGCGCACGGGCTGCGAATAATCGAAGGCGTCGATTTCCTGACCGGCGCGCGCTTCGTAGTAGGCCAGCATCACGAGAAGTACGACGGCAGCGGTTATCCCAACACGTTGCACGGCGACGGCATTCACATTCACGCTCGCATCTTCGCGGTTGCCGACGCCTTCGACGCAATCCGAAGCGACCGGCCTTATCGAGCAGCTCAATCATACGAGAAGGCTTGCGAGGAACTGAGAGCGCACGCGGGCGCGCACTTTGATCCGAGAGTGGTAAGCACTTTTATGAGCATTCCAGAAGGCGAATGGGAAGAGATACGTCGCAGCGCTCAAAGCGAGGAAACCAGGCTTACAACAGGTGACAGGAATGAAGTCGCCTCGTTCATCTTTGGGCCTGGAGCACCGGAAAAAGTAACAACCAAGCTGCACGCTCTATGTGCGTGAGAGCTCTTGGGCCGATATGGACGCATTCTGAATCTATCTTGATTCAGATTCTTATCTTTCTTACTTGGAGTGTTTCGTATCTCGCTACACCGCGCCTCCGATTCGCGGCATAGTGGCACCAGCGGGTCTAACGCGGAAGCTCACCCGCCCGCGCCCACACGGGGAGCCGGAAAAACAGGACGACCTTGCGGGCGCGGGTCGGGTGGAGCGCAATGTTAGGCAAAAGGCAAGACCTGACCCCGTTCTCCCCGGCGCTGAAACGGCTGGTCGCCGATACCGAAGCCGGCAAGGTCAAGTTGTGCGGCTGAGGTCGCCCTCCCTACAGCTTCAGCCTGATCGTCCAGCGGCGAGACAGATCTGTGTCGCAGTTGAACTGAAGAGCCGTCACGTTGTTGCTTGTGCTCACCCCGCCGGCAATCGTCAGGCACTTGTTGGTCTGCACGTTCCTGAGCTGGTAGACGCCGCTGCCGGTCACGTCGCTGATCCTCCAGGTGCGCGAAGGGTCGCTGTCGCAGTCGAACTGAAGGGCCGTCACGTTGTTGTCGGTGCTCACGCCCCCGGCGATC
>WNFR01000077.1_pt1 | contig 234744 bp, 205 predicted proteins | sample 5400221 | NCBI WGS metagenome assembly WNFR01 (sample SAMN13153357, study PRJNA577476) | soil metagenome | isolation source: 40 cm soil under Madrone tree | place: USA:California | collected 2016-06-14
TCATCAAGGTCGAGAATCCGGATGGCGGCGACGATACAAGGAGCTATGAGCACGCCGATCTCGCCGGTGAAAGTGCGGCTTTCATCAGTCTCAATCGCAACAAGCGCGGCATCGCGCTTGATCTCACAAAGCCCGAGGCTCGCGACGTCGCACGCGAATTGATCGCGAAAGCCGATGTGGTGGTGGAAAATTTTTCGTCGGGCGTTATGGATCGATTTGGCCTCGACTACGCCTCGGTTGCGCCGACCAATCCCCGTTTGGTCTATTGTTCGATCTCGGCTTACGGGCGCCGGGGTCCGTTTGCATCCCGCCCAGGCTTCGACCCGATCACACAGGCTGAAAGCGGCTTCATGTCGCTCAACGGTTTTCCCGACGGGCCGCCGGTGCGGACCGGGCCGCCTGCGATCGACATGGTGACAGGCATGTCGGCCTGCAACGCCATCCTGCTTGCGCTATTCGCACGTGATCGGCTCGGTCGCGGCCAGCATGTGGAGGTGGCGCTGTTCGACGTCGCGCTGGCGATGACCGGATTTTACGGGATGGCCTATTTGATGACGGGCGTGAATCCCAGCCGTCAGGGTAATTCGCCGAACGGGTCTCCCTCCGTCGGCCTTTACGATGCCGCGGATGCGCCGTTTTATATCGCCTGTGCCAACGACCGGTTGTATCGCCGCCTCGTCGTCGAAGTGCTCGGCCGGCCCGATCTCGCCAGCGGCGAATTCGCCGACCGACGCTCGCGAACGGCCAACAGGGAGAAATTGCGGGCTATCTTGACCGAGATTTTTGCGAAAGACCTTCGTGAGAACTGGATATCGAAGATGAAGTCGGCCAACATTCCCGTCGGTTATCTTCGCACGGTGGAGGAAGCTTTCAACTCGCCGGAAGTGCGCGAGCGCCATCGTCTCAGCCAGATTCCGCACCCGATCGCGGGCTCGGTCCCTAATATTGAACCGCCGCTTAATCTCGGTTTGACGCCGGTGGCGGCCCCGGTCGCGGCGCCGCTGCTGGGCGAGCACACGAGGGAAGTCCTGCGCAAGACGCTTGGTTATGACGATGCTCGCATCGCAGAACTTGCGGAGGCCGGGGTCTTTGGAACGACAGGAAAACGTGGCTAAGACGCAGATTATTTGGCAGTGAGAGGACCCTTCAGATGAGCATACAAGTCTACGGATTTTGGCGGTCGATTGCTTCGTTTCGTGTAAGGGTTGCGCTTAAGCTGAAGGCATTGCCATTCGAGGAAATTTCGGTCGACATTCTTTCCGGCGAGCAATTCAAGCCGGGTTATGAAGCCGTCAATGCCGAGCGCGTCGTGCCGACATTCATTCACGACGGCTATTCCGTATTCCAGTCGATGGCCATTATGGAATATATCGACGAGATCAAGCCGAGCCCGCCGCTATTGCCGAAGGACGCAAAGGAGCGGGCTTACGCGCGCTCGCTCGCGCTGATGACGATTGCCGATGCGCACCCCCTGGTGGTGCCCCGTGTCCGCAATCATCTCGCCAAATCTTTCGGCGCCGATGCCAAGGCGATCGAGGGCTGGGGCAAGCATTGGACCGGCGAGGGTCTTGCAACCTACGAGCGGCTTCTCGCGCGCCGCGCACCGGCGCCCTTTGCTTTGGGTGCCGAGCCGGGTTTGGCGGACATCTGCATCGCCGGCCAGGTGGTCGGTGCGCATTTTCTTAAACTTGAACTCGGCGATTTTCCGCTCGTCTCGCGTCTCGCCGACCGTTGTTTTGCGATCCCGGCTTTTGCTACGTCGCATCCGTTCGAGCAGCCGGGATACAAGACCGCAAGCGCGCATCACTGAGACGGTTTAGAGCATGATTCGGAAAAGTGGGCGCCGGTTTTCCGAAAAGATCATGCGCAAACAAAAAGACAACGCTAGAGTCTGATTCAACCCAGTTGAATCAGACTCTAGACGTCAAGGCCGAGTATCCTGGCGGCGTTGCCGCCCGCGATCTGAGCCAACAGAGCCTCATCCATCCCGTTCACGCCCGCGATATGGCCGATCGGATTATACTCGGCCATGTCGAAGGGATAGTCGGTCCCCATCACGATGCGATCGGGCCCGAAGACATCGAGCAGATAGGCGAGTTGGTGATAGGTAAAAACTACGGTGTCGAGATAGACCTGCCGCAGGTAGGTCGTCGGTGGCAACGGCAAGTCGCCATGCGAATCTTGCCGAGCGCCCCAGGCGTGATCGATCCGCCCGGAATAGCCGGGAAGAAAGCCGCCGCCGTGCACGGCCATTAATTTCAGCTCGGGGAAGCGCGCCAGCGTTCCGGAAAAAATCAGATTGTGCAACGCCAGCGTGGTGTCGAGGGGATTTCCGAGAACATTGTTGAAATAGAAATGGGTCAATCGCTCGCCATGGGTAAATCCGTTCGGATGCATCATGATGAATGCTCCGAGCTGCTCGGCTTTCGCAAAGAAGGGACGGAATTTCGGATCGGATAATTCCTGGCCGTCGACATTGGTCAGGATTTCGACACCCTTCAACTTCAGCTCTTTCATGACGTAGTCGAGCTCGCGGACCGCAATCTCTGGCTCCTGTAAGGTCACGACGCCTAGGCCGACGAACCGGTCGGGCTGGCGCGAGCAAAATTCGACCACACCGTCGTTGGCGAGGCGATGAGCGGCTTCGGCGATTTTGGGGTCGATCGAATAATAACATTGGCCCGGCGCCGGTGCGACGACCTGAATGTCGATGCCCATTCGGTCGAGGTCGAACAGGCGACGGTCGATCGTGGTCATGACCTCGCGAATGTCGCTGTCCTGGAGCGCGTTGATCTCCTTGGTGGCCGCATCCGCAAAATGCGCAAGCGGGATGCGGCGCAAATCGACATGCGGTTGCGCCAATGCGGCAGCTTGCGGGACTACAATGTGGGCGTGAATGTCGATCGTGGCGGATGACGGGCGCCGGGCCAGGCCGTCGGCATCGTGGAAACGGGCGGCGGTGCGGCCATAGCGGTTCTTGCGGTCGAGCATTGCATTGACTCTGCTGTTGAGGTGAAACGAAGTTTGATGTGATCTGAGATTTAGAGCATGATCCGGAAAAGTGGAAACCGGTTTTCCGAAAAGATCATGCTTAAACAAAAGGGTTAGATCATGATGCGATTCCACTTGATCGCATCATGATTTAAGGGCGACGGCGTTGCGGCCAGCGGATGGAAGCGGCGGTTGCATCGGCATCGCCAAGGCCTGCCGCTTCGGCTTCCTCGAAGCAGGCGAGCGCGCTTGCCGTAACCGGAAGCTCGGCACGAATCGACGCGGCGAACTGAACCGCGGTCGCGAGATCCTTTTTGGCCGCGCTGAGGCCGAACGCGGCTTCACCCATCGGCTCCCCGGCCAAGGCCCTGGCGATATTGGCGCTGCGCGCTTTCATGGCGGTTGGCGCGCCCGCCGTGTCGGATAAAATGTCGATCAGCCGGTCGGCGGGCAGGTTGAGCGGTTTGCAAATCGTCAAGGCCTCGCCGAGCGCCTGCCAGTAGACCAGCAGCGGTAGATTGATCGCGAGCTTCAACGTCGCGCCCGCGCCGAGCGGTCCGACATGTTCGATGCGGCGGCATAGTTGTTCAAGAATCGGCATCGCTTTGGTTACATTTTCCTCAGCGCCCCCGACAAGCCCGAACAGCTTGCCCTCTTTCGCCGGACCGGTGCTTCCACCGACCGGGCACTCGACGAACGTCGCGCCGTGCTGCGCAACCGAGCTGCCGATCGATATCATCGTCTCGGGGCGAACCGTGCTCATATCGATCAGAAGCTTGTCAGCGATTCTGGATTTGAGAATGCCGTTCGGTCCACGATAGACGGCCTCGGTTGCGGCGTCGTTCAACAACATCACGACCACGACTTCGCACCCCTCGACGAGATCGGCTGGAGAGGCGAACAACGTCGCACCGGCATCGGTCAAAGCCTTTGTCTTCGCCGAATTTCTGTTCCAGACTCCGACCTCATGGCCGACGGACATCAATCGCTGGGCGATCGATGACCCCATTCGTCCGGTCCCGCATACGCCGATTTTCATTGTTTGACCTCAAAGGCAAGCGGGTTGATAGCGCTTTGTAATTCGATTCGGGTGTGGTGACGGACCATGTGCATCATCTTGCATACAGTTCAATGCGCATGGAAGACCCCAAGATTCTGGACGATCAGCGCTTCATTGTTCAGGAGGTCGCCGGCCTCGCCGGCGAACACGCAGCGGCCGGTGTTGAGGATGACCGCTTGATCGGCGACATCAAGCGCCAGTTTGCGATTCTGTTCGACGAGCACGATGGATTGTCCTTCGTCTTTCAGCCGCCTTATGGTGCGGCCGACCTCCGCGACGATTAATGGCGCGAGACCTTCGGAGGGCTCGTCAAGCAGAAGAACCCGCGGGTTTCCCATCAACGCCCGTCCGATCGCCAGCATCTGTTGTTCGCCGCCGGAGAGCGTGCCTGCGAACTGGCCGTGGCGCTCCCGTAGCCGGGGAAACATGCCGTAAATGCGCTCAACATTCCATGGCTTATTCGTCGCGGCTTGGCGCTGCCGCGCCACCAGGAGATTTTCCTCGATCGTCAGAGACGGAAAGATGCGCCGCCCTTGCGGTACGAGGCCTACCCCGAGGTGCGAGATGCCTTCGGGGCTGAGCCCTTCGATGGACTCACCAAACAGTCTGATTTCGCCGTCGCGAGGTTTCAGAAAGCCGATGATGGTCGAGATGCAGGTGGTCTTTCCCGCACCGTTGCGTCCCAGAAGCGCGAGCACGGCGCCCGGCCGTAAGGAAAAGCTTACGCCGTGCAAGATATGGCTCTCGCCATAGAAGCTATGAACGTTTTTCAGACTGAGTGCGTCAGGTGCCAAGATACACCTCGCGCGTTCGCTCGTCCGCAATCACGGCATCGCGCTTGCCATCGACAATGACGCGCCCGTAGTTCAGCAGCGTCACGGTCTCCGCAAGGTCAAGGGCGGTATCCATGTCATGTTCGATCATGACCACGGTCGTTTCGCGCGGAATCGATCCGATCAACGACTTCACTTGGGATCGCTCGGTGTCGGAAAGGCCTGCCAGTGGCTCGTCGAGCAGCAAAACGCGCGGCCTTTGTGCGAGCGCTATTGCCAACTCGACACGACGTTTTTCGCCATAGGCGATCTCGGATATCGGGTGTGCGGCGAGATGCAAAAGCCCGACCCTGTCGAGTGCCCGGCGGGCCTCGGTCGCAAGATCGCCGTAAAAAGACAATGGTCGCCACATATCCCAACGCGATGGTTTTAGCCCAAGCAGGCCGAGCGTAATGTTGTGCTCAAGCGTATCGCCAGAAAAAAGTGTAATGATCTGGTAGGTGCGCGACAATCCCAAATGCGCGCGCTTGTAGGGTGGAAGTTGCGTGACGTCGATGCCGAACAGCTTGATCTGACCCGAACTCGGCCGCATGTCGCCGCTGATCTGGTTGAACAGGGTGGTTTTTCCGGCGCCGTTCGGGCCGATGATCAGCCGGCGTTCGCCCGGCCGCATCGTCAAAGATACGTTTTGCGTGACCGAGAGCCCGCCAAAGGCTTTGTTCAGGTTGATGATCTGAAGAGCGTCGTTGGATGTTAGGGAGGTCATCGGGATCCTCTCCGTAACCCTCTCAACAACCTGCTCAAACCTGGAACAATCCCGGTCGGCATCACCAGAACGATGAATAGGAAGACCAGACCGAGCAGCATATTCCAGCGCTCGATGTAGGCCGAGGCATAGTTCTTCAACAGCAGCACCAGTGCGGCGCCGACGGCCGGCCCGCCCAACGTGCCCGAGCCGCCGGCGATCACGCCGAGCAGTGCTTCGGCCGAACTCGTGGTCGAAAGCGAAGTCGGGTGAATGTACTTGTTGTAATAAACGTAGAGCAGTCCGGATACCCCGCCCCAGAAGCCGGCATAGATGAAGGTGATCCATCGGATCATCCAGGGATTGAAGCCGAGCGCGCCCATCCGCCGCGGTTGGTCGCGGGCGCCTTTCAATGACGAGCCGAATGACGACGACACGAAAATCGTCATCATCAGGCACGCAAACAACGCCACCGCGAGAGCGAACCAGTAAAACGACGCGGCGCTGTCGAGCGAGATGCCAAACGGCATCGGCCTGGTGAGACCGGCTATTCCATTGTCGCCGTTGGTCACGTTCGACATGCGATAGGCGAGCCCCCATAGCACCTGCGACAAAGCGAGCGTGATCATGAGAAAGCCTAAGCCGGTGGCACGAAGCGCGATGACGCCGAAGAAAGCCGCCATCGCCGCGGTGCCGGCCATCGAGAGGAGGGCGGCAGCTCCATGTCCCCATCCGTATCTGTTCGTCAGCAGCGCGGAAATATAGGCGGCGACGCCAAGATATGAGGCGTGCCCGAGCGAGGTCATCCCGCCGTAACCGACCAAGAGATTGAGGCTGAGTGCGAAGATCGCCGCGATCAGGATTTGGCTGGCGAGATTGATGTAGAAATCGCCTGCGAAGAAGGGCAGCCCGAGAAACAACGCGGCGAGCAGAGCGGCGGCAATCCATTTCATGTGCCGATGCGCCCAAAAAGGCCTTGAGGCCGGAACGCGATGACGAAGATCATCGGCAGGAAAAGGATGATGTAGGCAAGCTCCGGAAACAACGCCGTGCCGAATGTATAGATAAAGCCGATGATGAAGCTGCCGACGAACGCGCCCGGCAGGCTTCCGATGCCTCCCAAAATCACGACGATCAAAGCGAGTGGAAGCATGTCCGCATCGAGCCCGGGATAGGCAGATAAAATCGGTCCGCCCAGCACGCCGCCGGCGCCGGCGATGCCGGCTCCCAGGCAGAACACCATTGTAAACAGGTTGGAGACGGGGATTCCTACCGCGCGAGCCATTTGCCTGTCGTCGACGCCGGCGCGGATCATGGCGCCCAGGCGTGTTCGCTCGAGAATAAAATAGAGCACGATTGCAGCACCCAGGGCGCATCCCACCAGCACCAGCCGATAGGTCGGAAACACGAATCCGAAGACGCGCGTGGGCGATTGCAGATTTCGCGGCGTCGGCACTGGGATTGAATCGCCACCCCACAACAACAAGCACGCGTCGGAAATGATGAAGGACATGCCGAGCGTGACGAGAACTTGCCCAAGGGGATTCGTCTTCAACCGCGTCAGCACCAGCCGTTCGAACAGTCCGCCGATCGCCGCGACCGCAATTCCAGCGCCAAACGCCGTCACCCAGATATTCAGGCCATCATAGGCCCGCAGCGCCGTCGCCCCGAAATAAGTCCCGAGCATGAAGAAGGCGCCGTGCGTCAGGTTGGCCAGCCGCATCAGGCCGAAAATCAGCGAGAAGCCCGACGAAAGCAGAAACAGCAAACCGCCAAGCGACAGGCTGTTAAGGCCCTGGATGATCCAAAACTGCATCGTCAGTCGATCTTGTTCGGAAACGCGCGAGCGAGACGGACGCCCCGCCACAGCAGCAGAATTAGGGCTCGAGGTTTTTCGCCGGCGGATAGTCGCGCGAATACACCGGATTTTTCAGGAACGCGATCTTGTCATAGGTCCAGAATTGGCTGATGTCCGGGTAGGTCTTGATGACCGAATTGACCAGCCGCCCGTCGCTCTTGGTGACCTTGCGAATATAGGCATTGCCGACCACGTTGCCGAACTCATCGAATTTGATCTGGCCGCGAATGGTATCGACGTTGCTGCCACGGATCGCCGCCATCAACGCTTTCTTGTCCTCTGCGTTTCCTTTCGTGGTTGTCAGCGCGGCCTCCAAAATTTCACCTGCGAGATAGGTGCTGCCGGCATAGTAACCCGGGTCGTATTTGAACTGTTTGCGGAAGGCTGGCGCGAACATCTCGTTGAGCGGGTTATCGAGCTCGGCCGAATACCAGCTCGTGGTCAGAATCCCGAGTGCCTCATCGCCCATATTGCGAAGCACGGATTCATCGAGCGCGGTCATGCCGCCGATGACGGCCATTTTGTCCTTCAGGCCATATTCGATGAATTGGCGAAGGAAGCGAAAACCGTTCGAGCCGGCGGTGCCGAGGAAGATTGCATCCGCGTTCTTCACTTGCGCGACGTAGCTGCCGTAATCGGGTGTGGCGAGCGGCGTGAAGATCTTCTGAATGATCTTGCCGCCATTGTCCTCGAACACGCGCTGAAAGCCGGCGCACATCTCGTGCCCGTAGGCAAAGTCGTCCGCAATGGTGACGATCTTCTTGTATTTCAGTTCCTTGGCGGAATATTCGGCGAGCGTATAGGCGCATTGGGCCGAGGTCGATGTCAGGCGAACGAACCACGGACTCGGATGCCGCTGCGTCATGTCCTCCGCCGCGGCGACGCCGAGCGTGGGTATCTCCTTTTCGGTGAGATAGTCGGCAATCGCGAGCGCCTCGAAGGCCGCGAGCGGGCCGATGATGCAATGGACGTTGTTCTTTTCGATCAGTTCCTGCGCCTTGGTCCGCGCGGTCGCCGGAACGCCGGCGGTGTCTGCGACGATCAACTCGATCTTTCGGCCGGCGAGCGTGTAATCCCGCTCTTTCAGATACATCGTCAGGGCCAATTCCATGTCGATGCCGCCGGAGGCCAGCGGTCCGGTCTTGGCCGCGAGCAAGCCAACCCGAAGCGGCCCATTATTTTGGGCAAAGGCGAGATTGGGCGCAGTAATGCTGGCGATACTTGCGCCGGCCACGCGGCTCACAAATTGTCGTCGTGAAATCGCCATTCGGTCCTCCCCGAGCCGTACATCGAAATACCTGTTCTTTTTGTTTTTATTGGTGGCGTGATTTATCCGATGGATGTCACAAATGATCAAGTGATAACCACGTCGTTTACTTGGCGTGTTGGGAATTTCGGCGTGCCTTCTGCGGCAGGATCGCTTGAAGTCGCGGATTGCGTTTGATGCAGTGCGGTATTTCTTGGACTGCTAGCTCGGCTTTGCAGTGGCGGTTTTGGGGGCGGTGACAATCGTCTTCTTCAACACCTCGAAGACCGCCGCCGTGTCCTGATCGCCGAGCCCCATCGCCATCGCTTCGGTATAGACGGGCTGCGTCAGCGTAAACAGCGGGGTCTCAACGCCGATCTCCTCGGCGAATTCGGCGATGATCGCCATATCCTTTTTCCAGATCGAAACTTTCATGGTCGCGGGCTCATATACGCCCTTGACCATCATCGGCGCGCGCATCTGAAACATCCGCGAGCCGCCGGCACCCGGACCGACCATATCGACCACCATTTTCGGATCGAGCCCGGCTCGTTCCGCCAGGATCATCGCCTCGGCGGTGGCGACGTTGTGGATGGCGACGAGATGATTGGCGACGAACTTCATCCGGCTACCGTTGCCGAACGCGCCCAGATCGGCGCTTTGCTTGGCGAAGTCGCCGAACAGCCCCGCGCAAGCCGCGATGGCGTCGCTGTCGCCGCTGGCATAGACTACCAGATCGCGCATCGCTGCCTGCGCGCCGGTTCCGCTCAACGGGCAATCCAGCGCGATGTGGCCGGCCTTCTTGAGGATGCTTTCGAAGCGCATCTTGTCGGCAATGGTGAGCGTCGAGAGTTCGATCACGATCCGCGGGGGCTGACCGGAATTGGCGATGGCGTTTGCGACGCTCTCGACGGCGGCGGGAGTGGGAAGGCTGGTCATGATGATCGGTGCGTCGCGCGCGACCCGGCCTGCGTCGTCGGCGATCGTGACGTTGGCGAGCGCAAGCTCGGCACATCGGGCAGGATCGGTATCGAAGCCGATCACGCGCCATTCGCGCTCGATGAGATTGCGGGCGATTGCGCCTCCCATGATGCCAAGCCCGATCATTCCAACGGTCCGGTCCATGAAAGTTTCCCACCTGTCGAATTCGATTGACGGCCAAAGCGGGCCGCGCCTTAATTAGTGATTGGGCCAGAAACGATCGTCAAGTGACTTCGACGGGTCAGGCAGCTTTCGTCGCGATGCAACGCACTATCGCAAGATCGTGCGATGGCCGAGATAGCGAGGAATTCGCGAAATGGCAGGTATTGGTCGTAAGCCAGACGCAAGCTTGCCCTCGGGGCCCAATGCGAACGACCTCGCTTACGCGGCCATGATTGCTCGTGCCTACGCGCTCATCCCGCAACTGCGCGATCGTGCTTCCCGGACGGAAGAACTACGGCGGCTTCCGCCGGAGACCGAGCGTGATTTGCACGACGCCGGTTTGTTCAGGATTTTGCAGCCGAAACGAGTAGGGGGGTTCGAACTCGATTATGTGGCGCTGGTGGATTGCGCCGAGGCGCTTGGGCAGGCGGACGCGTCGGTCGCCTGGAATTTCGCCAATCTTGCAAGCCACCACTGGATGCTCGGCATGTTCGACCCGCGGGCCCAGGATCGGGTCTGGGGCGAGGACCCCAGCAGCCTCATTGCATCTTCCTTCATCTTTCCCGCCGGCCGCGCCAGGAAGGTCGAGGGCGGATATGTGCTGCGCGGCAGCTGGCCGTTTTCGTCGGGTGTGGAGTCCAGCGAATGGAACATGCTTGCGAGCGTGGTTTCGCCCGAGGACGAAGCCGACGGGATCGAATATCGGGTTTTTCTTCTCAGCAAGCGCGACTACAAAATCATCGACACGTGGACCGCGGCCGGATTAAGGGGAACAGGATCGAACGACGTCGAGGTCGACGATGCCTTTGTGGCCGAACCGATGACGGTTGCGGTGATCTCGCTTGCCGGCGGGCCGACGCCCGGCAGCGCCGTCAATCCGAATCCGCTTTATGCATTGCCGGTGTTCTCGTTGTTTCCCTTTGTGCTTTCCGGCGTGGCGCTTGGCAACGCGCAAGCCTGTCTCGACGATTATGTCGATGTCGCCCGACATCGTGCCTCGACCTACAACCGCGCCAAATTGGGCGACCTCCAAAGCACGCAGATCAAAATTGCCGAGGCATCCGCCAAGATCGACGCGGCCCGCCTCATCATGCGTTCGACCTGCATCGAGGCGATGGCCGAGGCTCGGCGCGGTCATGTTCCCGATACGGCCGCCAAGACCCGATTGCGGCGCGATGGTGCTTATTCTGTCAATCTCTGTACCGAGGCCGTGTCGTTGTTGTTTGCGGCGAGCGGCGCGCGGGGGTTGTTCACGAGTGCCGCCCTGCAGCGGCAATTCCGCGATGCGCATGCGATCAACGCGCATCTTGCGTTCAATTTCGATGCGGCGGGCACCAATTACGGCCGCGTGGCGCTTGGCCTGCCGTCCGAAAATCTGACGCTTTGAGGCCGGCGGATGACGGAAGCGCCAAAGCATCCAACCAATCCGGACCCGGCCAAGGAGTTCGCCAGCGATAGCTCGTCGATAGATCCGAGGGACTTCCGCAACGCGCTCGGCACTTATGCGACGGGCGTCACCATCATCACGGCGGCGACGGTGGACGGCAAACCCTATGGCTTGACCTGCAATTCCTTCGCCTCGGTGTCGCTGAACCCTCCGCTCGTGCTCTGGAGCCTCTTGATCTATTCGCAAGGGATGAGCGTTTTTCAGAACGCCAGCCATTTTGCCGTCAATGTCCTTGGCGCCTCTCAGCAGGCGCTCGCGACCAAATTCGCGACCCCCTCGACGGACAGGTTCGCCGGTGTCGCGTGGACGCCGGGCGTTGGCAACGCGCCTATTCTGGCCGACAGTGTCGCCAATTTTCAATGCCGTGCGGTCAATCGCTATTACGGCGGCGACCATGTGATCTTTTTAGGTGCCGTCGAGGCCTATGCGTATAACCGACAAGAGCCGCTGTTGTTTGCGCGCGGCGGTTACGGCCGATTTCTCGGCGCCGATTAGAGCATGATCCGGAAAAGTGGGAACCGGTTTTACGAAAAGATCATGCTCAAAAACAAAAATGAGATCATGGTGCGATTTCACTCAATCGCATCATGATCTAGGCCTAAGATTTCGACATTTCGGCCCGGTACCAGTCGCCGATCTCGCTCGCAGTCATCAGGCCGACGCCGTCATGGCCGATGACGTAGTCGAGCAACGCCTCCAAATATTTGATGCGGTGCGGAACGCCGGTGATGTAAGGGTGAATGGAGATCGCCATGATCCGCGCGTTGGTCGCACCCTCCAGGTACAATCGATCGAATTGATCGGTGCAGCGCTTTAAGAATTGCTCCGAAGGCAGATGCTGCAGCGCGTGGATGACGATGTCGTTGGTCTCGACCGAATATGGAATCGTCGTCATGGTGCCATGAGGCGTCGCGATATCCTGCGGAAGATCGTCGATCACCCAGTCCGCCAGATATTCGATGCCGTTGAGGCGGAGCAGATCGAGCGTCTCCTCGTTCTCTGTCAGCCCCGGGCTTTCCCATGATCGCACCGGCTTACCTGAGAATTTCGCGATCGTCTCTATGGCCCGCTTGATCGCGTCGGCCTGGTCGGGAAGCTTGTGCATCGGGCCCTGCAGAAATCCATGGCCCATGAATTCAAAACCGGCCTCGCGCGCGGCCGATGCGACGCGGGGATACGAGTTGCAGACGTTTCCATTGATCGCCAGCGTCACCGGCATATTTCGATCCGTCAGCGCCTTGAATTGCCGCCAGAAACCGGCGCGCATTCCGTATTCGTGCCAGGACCAGTTGGGGATGTCCGGCAGCAGCGGCTGTCCCATCGGCGGGCTCAGCACGGTTCGCGGCATCGCGTTCTCGATTCGCCATTCCTCGACGTTGAGGATGACCCATACGGCGAGTTTCTTATCCCCTGGCAGTTTGAGTTTCGGACGGTCGATTTGCGCTTGATAGGGAATGCGGTCGGTGAGAGCCACGGTCAGCCTTCTTGATGGATTGGAGATTATTCGGCGGCGTTGGACTGCTTCGCGGCACTCGCGTTGATTTGGGGCATGACCTTCTCGGCCATCAGAATCATGGACTGGCGGCCGAGTTCGCGGTCTTTCCAGTCCTTGCCGGCATATAGAAGCGTGCCGAACGGGCCGACCTCGTCCTGGAAAGCCAGCAATTGATCCGTAACGCTTTCCGGCGTGCCATGGATGATCAGTCTGTCGCAGACCATCTCCAGCGTCACTTCGTCGTCGGGTTGATCGCGGCGTGTCTTGAAGAGTTCGATCCGGCCGTTTCGCTTGAGCTTGGTGAACAGCGAGCGATAGTAATAGACGTAAGGCCCGTTCGGATCGGTCGCATAGGCTTTCGCTGTGGCTGCATCCTTGGCGACAAAGATGCTTTTGGCGACGCGCCAATTCGCAGGGTCGGCCGCGCGACCGCCGCGCTCGCAGCCCTCGACATATTTGGGCCAGTGACTCTTCACCCAGGCGGGCATCAAAAAATTCGCCGAAATCGGCTCCCAGCCGCGCGCGGCGGCTTCGGTGACGCCCTTCGAAAACGGCGCGACGGCGGTGACAACGATGGGTGGATGCGGCCGCTGCAACGGCTTCGCGATGTATCCCTGGCCGATATCCTCGATCAAGGTTCGTTGCGTCGAGACGTTCCAGTATTTGCCTTGCAGATTATAGGGCGGCTCACTGGCCCAGATGTCCAGCACCTGATTGATGGCCTCGAGGAACATCTCGTTGCGGTTGGCATCGAGATTGCCGAATAATTCCGCGTCCGACAGAAGTCCGCCCGGGCTGATGCCGAAAATCAGGCGGCCATCGAGCATGTGGTCGAGCATCGCCATCGAGGCCGCGACCGCGGCCGGATGGGTGTTCGGCATGTTGATCGTGCCGGTGCCAAGTTTGATCCGCTTGGTGGCGGCCGCGATCCAGGCAAGAAAGGCGATGCAAGAAGTGATGTTTTCGGCTTTGTCGGTGACGTGCTCGCCGACATAGGCCTCCGTGAATCCCAATTCGTCAGCCAGCAGGAAAGCTTCCCGGTCTTCCTTTAGAGATTGCCGCCAATCCTTGTCGAGCGGATGGATCGGCATCGTAAAGAAACCGAGATTCATTTGCCTGCTCCTTCTCAGACCGCCGTTTTGACGAAAGCCGACGTTGCTTCGTCCATCACGATATCACAAGTCCAAAAGTCGAATCGTCCGAAATTATCGCCCGATAAACAAACTTGACCTTTGAGGGTTGCCGCCGTCTAATCTTAAAAAATTACACAAAATATGGCCGGGGAGGTCACGTCAATGAAGGCCTCGGCTTTCAGCTACGCACGCGCCACCAGCGTTATGAACGCATTGGAGTTGCTCAGCGCAAACGGGGACAAGGCGAAGGTGCTTGCGGGCGGCCAAAGCCTGATGCCCGCGATGAACCTGCGTTTGATTTCGCCAGAACTCATCGTCGATATCGGCGCGCTTGCCGAATTGCGGGGCATCGCCGTGGGAGACGATCTCCTCCGCATCGGCGCGCTGACGTGTCATGTCGATATCGCCCGGTCGACGGAAATCGCCGCGCACGCGCCGCTGTTGGCGGAAGCGATCGCCCATGTTGCCCATCCCGCGATCCGTAACAGGGGCACACTCGGCGGCAGCCTTGCGCACGCCGATCCCGCGTCGGAACTGCCAGCCTGCATGGTCGCGCTGGATGCGACCATAATCGTTCGCGGTCAGGCCGGCGAGCGGCGGATTGCGGCGACGGATTTCTTTACGGGCATTTTTGAGACGGCGCTGTCGGCGCAGGAATTATTGGTTGCCGTGGAATTTCCCATCGCGCGAAAAAACGCCGCGAACTTCTTTTGCGAATTTGCGCGCCGGCATGGCGACTATGCCATCGCGGGACTTGCGGCGCAGGCGATCGTGAAAGGCGACATCTTCGCCGATGTCCGGTTTTGCTTCTTTGCGGTTGGCGATCGGCCGATATTGGCAAGGGCCGCGGCAAGGCTGGTCAACGTCGCCGTCACGCCCGCGCTGTTGGCTGAGGCGTCGAAAGCCCTTGCCGACGAGCTTGATCCCCAGGACGATCAACAAGCGTCGGCTTCGATGCGCCGGCACCTTGCGAAGGTTCTATTGACGCGGGCCGTCTCCGCGCTCCTTGGACGCCCCGATCTCAATACCGGGGGATCTGCGTGACGACCCCCGTGATCATCTCGCTCGAAGTCAACGGCGAGCGCGTCGATGCGCTGGTTTTGCCGCGTCTCCATCTGGCCGACTTCCTTCGCGAGGATTTGCAATTGACGGGGACGCATGTCGGTTGCGAGCATGGGGTCTGCGGCGCTTGCACGGTGCGCGTGAATGGGGAGATCGTTCGTTCTTGCCTGATGCTCGCGGTGCAGGCGCATGGTGCCTCTGTTGAGACCATCGAAGGATTGTCCGATAGCGGCGAGATCGCCGATTTGCAGGCCGCGTTCCGCGACCGCAATGCGTTGCAATGCGGCTTTTGCACCCCTGCTATGCTGTTCGCCGCGCAAGATTGGTTGAAGCAGCACACGGACCCGGACCGGGAACGAATACGCGAGCATCTTTCCGGCAATTACTGCCGCTGCACCGGCTATCAGGCCATCATCGACGCAATCGAGACCACGGCGCGTTCGCGCATGGGCGAGACGGCATGACGGTGATTTCCACAAATCCCGAGCTTCTTTCGGTACTCGACCGGCCGAACTCCTACATCGGCAAGTCGGTCCCGCGCCCCAACCTTGAGCGGTTGATGCAAGGCCGCGGGCTTTATGTCAGCGACATGGCATTGCCGCGCATGGCGCATGTGGTGTTCCTGCGTTCGCCGCATGCGCATGCGAAAATCATCGGGATCGACGCCGCGCAAGCGCGGCGCCTGCCGGGCGTCGTCGCCATCGTCACCGGCGAGGAACTCGCAACCGTCATCACGCCATGGGTCGGGGTGCTCTCGCATTTGAAGGGCCTCAAATCCGCCCCCCAGCACGCGATCGCGATCGAGTGCGTTTGCTGGCAAGGCGAAGCGGTGGCGGCGATCGTGGCGACGAGCCGGGCTGTGGCCGAGGACGCCGCCGAAATCGTGCGGGTCGAATACCAGGAGCTGGACGCGGTCACGGACATGCGCACGGCGCTCGATCCGGAAACGCCGGTAATTCATCCCTCGCTCGGCGACAATCTGGCCTTCGAACGGAATCTCGACACAGGCGCCGTCGATGCGGCGTTTGCTTCGTCCGACGAAGTGGTGGAAGCGGATTTCATTTTCGGACGGCACACCGGCGTGACGCTCGAGCCGCGCGCCGTGCTGGCCGACTGGAACGCCGCCGAGGCGAGGCTCACGATCTACCAGGGCACGCAGGCGCCGCATATGGTTCAGAACATCGCGGCGCTTCACCTGGGACTTGAGGAGTCGCAGGTTCGCGTGGTCTGCAAGGATGTCGGCGGCTCCTTCGGTATCAAGGTCCACATCTACGCCGACGAAATGGCGACCTATGCGTTGTCGAAGCTGTTACGCCGGCCGATTAAATTCGTCGCCGACCGAATCGAAAGCTTCAATACCGATATTCATGCGCGCGATCACCGTTGCAAGGGGCGGATCGGCATCAAGCGCGACGGGACGATCACGGCGTTCGAAATCGACGATCTCACCGGCATCGGTCCCTATTCGATGTATCCGCGCACCAGCGCCATCGAAGCCAACCAAGTCGTCAATCTGGTGGGCGGGCCGTATGTGACGAAAAATTATCGCGCCCGCGCCCGCGTCGTGTTCCAGAACAAAAACGTCACCTGTCAGTATCGCGCGGTCGGTCACCCGATCGCGTGCTCGGTGACGGAGGGGCTGGTCGATCTGGCAGCCTCGAAAATCGGGATGGACCCGGTGGAAATCCGCCGCCGCAATCTCATCACTGATGATGCCTATCCGTGCGCGTCGCCGTCCGGCTTGAGGTTCGAGCGATTGTCGCATCACGCCTCGCTGAACAAACTGCTCGCGATGATGAATTACGACGCGCTGCGTGCGGAACAGGCGGATTTGCGCAAGAAGAATATTCACCGCGGCATCGGCATCGCGAGTTTCATCGAGGTGACCAATCCGAGCGCGGCGTTTTACGGCGTCGGGGGAGCGCGTATCTCGTCGCAGGATGGCGTCGCGGTGCGGCTCGACGCACAGGGCTCCGTGATTTGCCAGACCAGCATCACCGAGCAGGGGCAGGGTTCGGAATCGCTCACGGCGCAAATCGTCGGCAGCGTGCTTGGCGTCTCGATGAAGCGCGTCCGCGTGATTCTCGGCGATACCGACGCGACGCCCTATGGTGGGGGGACCTGGGCCTCGCGCGGCGCCGGAATTGGCGGCGAAGCGGCGCTTCAAGCGGCGAAAGTCCTTCGCAAGAATATCCTCGATGTCGCCGCCGCCATTCTTCAGGCTTCGCCGGCCGAACTCGACGTCGCGAACGACGCGGTCGTGAACGCGAGCGACGGGGCGTCGCGGATCGAGCTGCGCGAACTCGCGAGGATCGTCTATTTTCGCCCCGACACCTTGCCGCCGGGCATTCAACCCGAACTGATGGTGACGCGGCATTTCGTGCCGCGCGAATACCCCTTCGCCTTCACCAATGGCGTTCAGGCCTCGTGGCTTGAAGTCGATACCGACACGGGTTTCATCAAGCTCTTGAAGCATTGGGTGGTCGAGGATTGCGGCACCCTCATCAATCCGCAACTGGTTGACGAGCAAATCCGGGGCGGCGTCGTGCAGGGGCTCGGTGCGGCGCTGTTCGAGAAGTGCGTTTACGACGAGCGCGGCCAACTGACCAACGCCAACATGGCCGACTATCTCGTGCCGATGTCCGCCGAAATGCCCGATATCGATGCGGGGCATGTGGTGTCGCCGACGTCGGAGACCGAGCTGGGCGCCAAGGGCGCGGGCGAGGCCGGCACCGCAGGCGCGGCCGCGGCGGTGGCGAATGCGGTGAATGACGCGCTGCGCCCGTTCGGCGTGCAAATTACCGAGATTCCGCTGACGCCACAGGTGATCCTGACGGCACTGGGACGAATTTGAACAAAAGCGGCGCGGCAATATAATCCAGAACAACATCGAGGGGAGAACGCTATGGCAGAGAAGGGCTTCACGACCGGTTCGATTTCCCGGCGTCGCTTGCTGACGACAGTTGGCGCCGGCGCGGCACTTGCGGCTTCGCCGTTTCGCGTCAATCTTCTGCAGGCGCAGGAAGCGCCCATCAAGATCGGCTTTCCCGTTCCCTTGACCGGGCCTTATGGCACCGAGGCTCAGGACCAGGTGCGCGCGGCGCAGCTTGCGATCGCTCAATTCAACGACGCCGGCGGGCTCAACGGGCGTAAGGCCGAACTGGTGGTGCGCGACGACAAGCTCAATCCCGGTGAGGCTGCGACGCGGACACTGGAGTTGGTCGAAAAAGAAAAGGTGAATTTCGTCGTCGGCAGTCTGTCCGCCGCCGTTCAACTCGCGATCAACAACGTTACCAAGGAACGCGGCGTCATTTTCAACTCGATCAGCCAGTCGGACGCCATCAACGAGGTCTCCGACTTCAGCAAATACACCTTCCACGAGGCCTTGAACCCGCATATGACCTCCGGCGCGGTCGGCCGTTACGCGTTCTCGAAATTCGGCAAGCGGGTTGCGTTCCTCACCGCGGACTACGCCTATGGCCATGAAATGGTCCGGGGCTTTCTCGAAGTGGGCAAGGCCTTCAACGTCGAGAACCTCGGCGATATCCGCCATCCGCTCGGCACGTCGGATTTTTCGACGTTGCTGCCGCGCATTCAGGCGCTGAAACCCGATATTCTCTGCATCAGCAATTTCGGGCGCGACCAGCAGATCGTGCTGAAGCAGGCCACCGATTTCGGCGTGAAGAAGACCACGCAGATCATCGCGCCGCTGCTTTCCCATGCGAGCCGGGTTGCGGCGGGGCCGCAGGCTTTCGAGGGCGTGATCGGCGGATGCTCGTTCTACTGGGGCATCGAGGACAAATTCGCTTCCACCAAGGCGTTCAATGACGCCTTCCGCAAGATGTATGATGGGAAATTGCCGTCCGACTACGGTGCGCTCGGCTATGGCGGCGTTCGCACGGTGCTTACCGCGGTGAAGAACGCCGGCAGCGTCGAGACCGACAAGGTGATCGCGGCGATGGAAGCGCTCAAATACGACTTCTACAAGGGTCCGCAATATTATCGCAAATGCGATCATCAATCGGTGCAGTCAGTGCTCGTCATCCAGTCGAAGTCAAAAAACATGCGCAACGAATCCGATGTGTTCGAAGTGCTCGGCGCTGAGGAGTCCAATGAAGCAAACCTTCGTAGCTGCGAAGTGCTCGGTCATAAGGCCTGACGTTGTGAGCGGCGTGCGCCTGTCACGGCCGCACGCCGCCCCATGGAGAACCGCGTGGCCGGTCTGAGTCTCGATCTCATCGCACTGCAATTGTTCGCCGGGCTGGCGCTCGGCGCGATCTATGTGCTGTTCGCGATCGGCCTTTCGCTGATATTCGGCATGCTCACCGTGGTGAATTTCGCTCACGGCGCGTTTTACATGGTCGGCGCCTATGTCGGGCTTTACGTTCTCTCCTTGGGCGGAAATTTTTGGGTTTGCTTGATTGCGGTTCCCTTAGGCGTCGGCCTGTTCGGCCTCGCCGTCGAGCGCATCTTGATCCGTCCGCTCTACGGCCGCGGCATCGACTATCCGCTGCTGCTGACGTTCGGATTGAGCTACGTCATGGTCGAGTGCGTTCGCATCGCGTTCGGCAAAACCGGATATCCGTTCGATACGCCGGAAATTCTGCAAGGCGCGGTGAATATCGGCGTCGGATATTTTCCGCTCTATCGTCTGTTCGTAATCGGCGCGACGGCGGCCGTACTCTTGGCGCTGTGGTTGTTTCTTGAGAAAACGAGCTTCGGTCTGATCATTCGGGCCGGCGCGCGCGATCCGCAAATCGTGCGCGTGCTCGGGGTCGATGTCGCGAAAGTGTGGCTGATCGTGTTCGGCATCGGCACCGCGATCGCCGGCTTTGCGGGACTTCTGGCCGCACCGCTCCAGGGTGTCATTCCCGAGATGGGCGGCACGATTTTGGCGGAAGCGTTCGTGGTTACGGTTGTCGGCGGCATGGGATCGATCGGCGGCGCGGTGCTTGCGGGTCTTCTGGTCGGCGTCGTCGTCAGCATGACTTCGCTGTTTGCCCCGGAAATGGCGAAAGTGTCGATCTTTGCACTGATGGCGCTGGTCTTGATCGTCCGGCCGCAGGGGTTCTTCGGCCGTGCCGGGTTGATGAGTTGAAAGTAGAATCTTTTCATGAATGAGATGGCCCAGCCATATCGCCCGGCGAAAACGGCACCCGCGAGCTGGTTTGAGTTCGCGACAAAGCATCGCGCGAGCATCGCGAGCCTCGTCGTTCTGGCATTTCCGCTTGTCATGCCGTTCACGGCGCTCGCGGTCAACATTCTGATCTACGGTCTCTACGCGCTCGGTTTTAACCTGGTCTATGGTTATCTCGGCTTGCTATCGTTCGGACACGCGGCGTTGTTCGGCACCGGTGCCTACCTCTGCGGGATCGCGATCGTGCACCTCGGGTTGCCGTGGTTCGCCGCGATTGGGCTTGGCGTCCTCGGCGGTCTCTTGATGGCGGCGTTGATCGGCGTGCTGGCGATCCGAACCCGCGGCATTTACTTCGCGATGGTGACGATGGCGCTCTCGCAATGCGTCTATTATCTGTTTTACCAGGCCGTCGATTGGACCGGCGGCGAGAATGGCTTGCGGGGCATCAACGTCCGCACGATCGATATGCTCGGTCTCAAACTGGATTTCATCAACCCGTTGACGCGATATTACGTGATCGCTGCCTTCGTGATCGCGGCCTTTTTCGTGTTCTCGCGAATTCTCGCTTCGCCTTTTGGTGCCGTGATCGAAGCAGTGCGAGAAAACGAAAGCCGGGCGAAAGCCTCAGGGTACGATGTCACGACGACGCGGTTGATTACGTTCGTTCTCTCGGGCGGCTTTTGCGGGCTGGCCGGCGCGCTGCAGGCCTTGCACCTCTCGATCGTGCCGATCGAAATCCTGCATTATGACACCTCGGGCATCGTCGTGATGATCGCGCTGCTCGGCGGGATGGGCACGTTTTTCGGGCCGATGGTTGGGGCGGCGGCGTTTCTTTTACTCGAGAACCTCGTCTCGCTCGGGACCGTGCATTGGCAACTCGTCGTTGGCGCGATCTTCGTGATTTGCGTGTTGTTCTTCCCGGCCGGAATCTGGGGGTCGTTGATCTCGCGGGGCAAGCCATGAGCGAGACTAACGCGCAATCTCGCGACGTCATTCTCCGCACCAAGAGCATAAGCAAGGTGTTCGGCAAATTCGTCGCGCTGAATAATATTTCGGCCGAATTCGGCAAAGGCGCCGTCACCTCGATCATCGGCCCCAACGGCGCCGGCAAGAGCACGTATTTCAACTTGTTGGCCGGCGCCTTGCAGCCATCCAGCGGCAGCGTCGAGTTCGAGGGCAGGGATGTTACCGGGCTGCCGCAGCATCGCTTCGCTCATATGGGCATTGCGAAGTCCTTCCAGATCACGAGCGTGTTTCCACAATTATCGACGCGCGAGAACATCCGCGTTGGTTTGCAGGCGCTGGTCTCGCGTTACGATATGTGGCGACCGCGCGCCCGGCTTCGCGAATTGGCCGAGCAGGCGGATGAATTACTGGCGCTGGTCGGGTTGTGGGAGGCGCGGGAACGCACGGCAAAGACGCTCGCTCACGGCGAGCAGCGCGCGTTGGAAATCGGAATGGCGCTCGCGAGCCGTCCGCGGTTGCTTTTGTTGGACGAGCCGACCGCCGGTATGAGTCCGGAAGAGACCCGGACCATGATGGATCTGATCGTCAAGCTTGCGACCGAGCGAACGGTCATTCTGGTCGAGCACAAAATGAAACTGGTGCTCGGCATCAGCGATCGAATTCTGGTGCTGCATCACGGCGAATTGCTCGCGGAAGGAACTCCCTTGGAGGTCCGCCAGAACGAAGCCGTGAAGCGGGTCTATCTCGGTCAGCGGGAGCATTGAGGCGATGTTGCAGATCAGCGATCTCAACGCCTGGTATGGTGCGAGCCATGCGCTACAGGACATCAGCATCGAGGTTGCCGAGGGGGAAATCGTCTGCCTCATCGGTCGCAACGGGGCCGGCAAGACCACGACGTTGAAGTCCGTCATGGGGCTCATGGACCGGATACGCGGGTCGGTGACGTTCAAAGGCAACGAGCTGCTGGGCCAGCCGGCGCATTTGCGCTTTGCCCTGGGTCTTGCTTACGTGCCCGAAGAGCGGCGCATCGTTCAGGGGCTTTCGGTTCGGGAGAACCTTCGCCTCGGCCTCGTCGCATCTCCCGAAAAGAGGAGAGAGGCCGAGCTGATCGAGGGCATCGCAAAGATTTTTCCACGGCTCGCGGAGCGGCTCGATCAGGAGGCGGTCACGATGTCCGGAGGCGAGCAGCAAATGCTGGCGATCGCGCGCGCCATGATCGCAAAACCCGACCTCATCATGCTCGACGAACCTTCGGAAGGCATCATGCCGGTGCTGGTCGACGAAATGTTCGAGCTGTTTCGTGCCATGAAGGCGCAAGGAACCACGGTCTTGTTGGTCGAGCAGAACGTGGAGCTGGCGCTCGATATTGCCGATCGCGCTTACGTATTGGACCAGGGCGCGGTGGTTCACCACGCCACCGCGCGCGAACTCTTGGCCGACAACGACATCAAGGAACGCTACTGCTCGGTATGAGGTTCGACCTTTCCTGGGCGGCAATCAAGCGGGCGAGATCGACGCGGCCGCTTGCGCCCGTGTTGCCAAAGCTTGAAGTCTAAAATATATGCAAGGGGCCCTTTATCGCTGCTCTCGTTCGAGGAGGCGTGCACATGTCCGGCCTGCCGCGTTCCTCCCATGCGCTCGTCACCGGAGGCGGGCGAGGCATCGGCCGCGAGATTGCGTCCCAGCTTGCGCAGGCGGGCACGACGGTCACCGTGCTCGGCCGCAATCGCGCGGCACTGGATGAGGCCGTCGCCGCAGGTTCCGCGCACTTCGCGAGCGTCGCCGACGTCACAGATCAAGCAGCCGTCGATGCCGCGATCGCGGTCGCCGCCGCGCGGCAACCGATCGATATACTGATTGCAAACGCCGGCATCGCGGAATCCGCGCCGTTTGGAAGGTCGGACGCGGCATTGTTCATGCGAATGATGGACGTCAATTTCATGGGCGTGGTCCACGCCGTTGGTGCCGTGTTGCCTTCGATGCGGGAGCGTCGCTATGGCCGCATCGTCGCGGTGGCATCGACCGCCGGTCTTAAAGGCTATCCCTATGTCAGCGCCTATGGCGCCGCGAAACATGCGGTGGTCGGCTTGGTGCGCTCGCTGGCGCTCGAGGTGGCAAGCACCGGCGTGACGGTAAATGCCGTGTGCCCCGGTTTCACCGACACCGACCTCTTGGCGAGCAGCATCGACAACATCATGAAAAAGACCGGCCGCAGCCGCGAGCGGGCGGTGGCCGAATTTTCCAGGCACAACCCGCAAGGCCGTCTTGTGACGCCCGCGGAAGTCGCCGATACCGTGCTCTGGTTGTGCGGCGAGAACGCCAGCGCGATCACGGGGCAGGCGATCGCGGTCGCCGGTGGAGAGATATAAGGAGATCACATGAGCAGGTCAGCTAATCCCGTCACGCTGCCATTGGCGGAATATTCGCCCAAGCATTTTTTGCTTATCGTTGCCGACGGCGTTGCGACGGTGACGCTCAACCGGCCCGAACGGAAGAATCCGCTGACCTTTGAAAGCTACCGCGAACTCACGGATTTTTTCCGTGCCTGTGCGATGGATGATGAAGTAAAGGTCATTGTTATATCGGGCGCCGGCGGCAATTTTTCCTCGGGCGGCGACGTATTCGAGATCATCGGCCCGCTGGTCAAGATGGACACCAAAGGTCTCACCGCCTTCACCCGCATGACCGGCGATCTCGTCAAGGCGATGCGGGCCTGCCCGCAACCGATCATCGCCGCGGTCGAGGGCATTTGCGCCGGAGCGGGTGCGATCGTCGCGATGGCATCTGACATGCGCCTGGCGGCGATCGGCGCCAAGGTCGCCTTCCTGTTCAACAAGGTGGGCCTCGCCGGCTGCGACATGGGCGCTTGCGCGATCCTGCCGCGCATCATCGGGCAATCGCGGGCCTCGGAACTTCTCTATACCGGCCGCTTCATGACCGCGGAGGAGGGCGAGCGCTGGGGTTTCTTCAGCCGCATCGTCGTGCCGGAACAGCTGCTGTCGCAGGCGCAGCATCTTGCAAGGCAGATCGCCGAAGGGCCGACATTCGCCAATACCATGACCAAGCGGATGCTGGCGATGGAATGGGCGATGTCGGTGGAGGAGGCGATCGAGGCGGAGGCGATCGCGCAGGCGTTATGCATGACGACGGCCGATTTCAGGCGTGCCTTCCAGGCGTTTTCGAACAAAGTGAAGCCCATATTCCAGGGCAATTGAGCTAAACAAGCCGGTGCGGATTGCGCTTGGTTGCATCCGCGCTACGTAATGGTGGCGGGTCTTGCCGGGCATATGCTTTAAGTATAAAATAATTGGATGGTCCGATAGCTGTAAACCCGATAGCCGTAAATTGCGCCGGAGGCTCTCATGAAGATCGCGATCATCGGTGGCGGACCGGCGGGTCTGTATTCGGCGATCCTGCTCAAGAAGCAGCGGCCGGACGCCGAGATCACGGTTTACGAGCGCAACCGGGCCGACGATACCTTCGGCTTCGGCGTGGTGTTTTCGGACGCCACCCTCGACAATTTCGAGAAATACGATTCCCTGAGCTATCGTCGCATCACCCAAGAATTCGCCTATTGGGACGACATCGCCGTGCACTTCCGCGACACGGTGCACCGGGTCGGCGGCAATGGCTTTTGCGGCTGCTCGCGCCGGCGGTTGCTCTTGATCCTGCAGGATCGGGCGCGCGAGCTCGGCGTCGCGTTGTTGTTCGGGGCCGAGATCGACGACGAGGCGCGCTTTGCCGATGCGGACCTGGTGGTGTTGGCCGATGGCATCAACAGCCGCTTCCGCGACAAACATGCCGAGCACTTCCAGCCCGAAGTGGATGTTCGCTCCAACATGTTCGCCTGGATGGGCTCGACCCGGCCGCTCGATGCCTTCACCTTTATTTTTCAGGAAACCGAGTGGGGCCCGTTTATCGCCCATGCCTATCAATATGAAGTCGGGCATTCGACCTGGGTTTTTGAAACCGATCCCGAAACCTTCAAGCGCGCTCGCCTGGAAGGCTTAAGCGAGAAGCAATCGGCCGACCGGATGGCCGAAATTTTTGGCTGGTTTCTTGAAGGGCATCAAATCCAGACCAACCGTTCGATGTGGCGGAAATTTCCGATGATCCGCAGCAAGCGCTGGGTCAAGGACAACATGGTATTGCTGGGCGACGCCAAGGCGACCGCGCATTTTTCGATCGGCTCCGGCACCAAGCTTGCGATGGAAGACGCGATTGCATTGACTGAGGCGATGCATCGGGCGCCGACGGTCGAGGCCGCCTTGCAGCAATACGAAGAAGGACGGCGCGAAGAAGTCGAAAAGACCCAGCACGCCGCGGATGTGTCGCTGGTCTGGTTCGAGCACGTCGACCGGTTCTGGGATTTCGACCCGGTGCAGTTCGCCTTCGGTGTGATGACGCGGGCGAAGGCGATTACTTACGACAATCTGACGCTGCGGGCGCCGGACTTCGTCGCCGAGGTCGATAAGGCCTTTGCGATGCGGGTCCGTGCGAAGGGATTCGACGTCGACGTCGAAAAGCCGGTGGCGCCGATGTTCCAACCGCTTCGGTTGCGGGAGATGACCCTTGCAAACCGTGCGGTGGTGTCGCCGATGTGCATGTATTCGGCGAAAGAAGGTGTGCCTGGCGATTTTCATCTGGTGCATTACGGCTCGCGCGCGGTCGGTGGCGCCGGCTTGATCTTCACCGAAATGACGTGTGTCGGCCGCGACGCCCGCATCACGCCCGGCTGTACGGGCTTGTGGAACGATGAGCAGGAGGCCGCGTGGCGCCGCATCGTCGATTTCGTCCATGCCAATTCGGCGGCGAAGATTTGCTTGCAGCTTGGCCATGCCGGCCGCAAGGGCGCCACCAAGCTGATGTGGGACGGGATGGATCGCCCGTTGGAGGAAGGCGGCTGGGACGTGATGTCGGCCTCGCCGATTCCTTATTTTCCCGACAGCCAGGTGCCGCGCGAGATGGACCGCGCGGCGATGGACGCGGTCAAGGCCGCGTTCGTCGCTTCAGCCGAGCGCGGCGAGCGCTGCGGCTTCGACATGCTGGAGCTGCATTGCGCTCACGGCTACCTGCTCGCCAGTTTCATCTCGCCGCTGACCAACAAGCGCACCGACACTTACGGAGGCTCGCTCGAAGGCCGCCTCCGCTTTCCGTTGGAAGTGTTCGAAGCGTTGCGCGCGGTGTGGCCGGCGCACAAGCCGATGTCGGTGCGTATCTCGGCCACCGACTGGGCCGAAGGCGGCATTACCGGCGACGATGCGGTAGAAATCGCACGCGCTTTTGCCCAGGCTGGCGTCGATCTGATCGACGTTTCCACCGGACAGACGGTGCGCGACGCCAGGCCGGTCTACGGCCGCATGTTCCAGACGCCGTTTTCCGATCAGGTTCGTAACGAAGCGCGCGTGGCGACCATGTGCGTCGGCAACATCACCACGGCGGATCAAGTCAACACCATCCTCGCCGCCGGGCGGGCCGATCTGGTGGCGCTTGGCCGGCCCCATCTGGTCGATCCGTCCTTCACGCTGCGCGCGGCCGCCTGGTACGGGGCATTGGAGGTGGCATGTCCGCCGCAATATCAGCTGGGCAAGGAGCAGATTTTCCGCAACAGCGTGCGCGACCGGCAGGATTTCGACGATCTGAAAATGAAGGCTAAGCCGAAGACCCGGGCCGAGATGAAGCTAGAGGCGACAAAGCGGCTTGCAGCCGAGTGACCCGCTATGCGACTTTATAGGGCGGTGCGGGTGTTTTGGTGTTGAGTGGAGTGGGGCTATGAAGGCAATCATCGTCGGGGGCGGCATTGGGGGCCTTACCGCGGCGCTGATGCTGCGTGCCCGCGGCATTGCCTGCGAATTGTTCGAGCAGGCGGATGCGATCCGCGAACTCGGCGTCGGCATCAACACGCTGCCGCATGCGATCCGCGAACTCGCCGGGCTCGGCCTATTGCAAAAGCTTGACGACGTCGCGATCCGCACCGACGTGCTTTATTACCTCAACCGCCACGGTCAGGAAGTCTGGCGCGAATCCCGCGGCATCGATGCCGGGCACGACGTGCCGCAATTCTCGATTCATCGCGGCCGGTTGCAAAGCGTCATTCACCGCGCCGTCGAGGAGCGTCTCGGACCGGACGCCATTTACACCGGCTGCAGGCTAGGAGCCTTCACCCAGGACGAAGGCGGCGTCAACGCGTATTTCTTCGATCGCGCCGGCCGTCACATCAAGACCGCGCGCGGCGATATTCTGATCGGCGCCGACGGCATTCATTCGAGGGTGCGCGAGACTTTATTCCCCGGCGAAGGACCACCGTGCTGGAACGGCTTGATGCTCTGGCGCGGCGCGCGCGATTGGCCGGCCTTTTTGACAGGACGATCGATGATCGTCGCCGGCGGGCTGAACGCAAAGGTCGTGGTTTATCCGATCGCGGAAGGATCGAGCCCGTCGAACCGCCTGACCAACTGGGCGGTGCTGGTGAAAGTCGGCGACGGCAAGGCGCCACCGCCTCGCCGCGAGGATTGGTCGCGGCCGGGCAAGCGCGAAGAACTAATGCCGCATGTCGCGCGGTTCTCGGTGCCCCATGTGGACGTGCCGAGCCTGATCGCGGCGACGCCCGAGTTCTACGAATATCCGACCTGCGACCGCGATTCGCTGCCCTATTGGTCGAGCGGCCGCGTCACGCTGCTCGGCGACGCCGCGCATCCGATGTATCCGGTAGGGTCGAACGGCGCTTCCCAGGCCATCCTCGATGCGCGATGTCTCGCCGATACGCTCGCACGTTCCGAACATCCGCGCCAGGCCTTGGTGGCCTATGAGCAGAAGCGATTGCCGATGACGGCGGAGATCGTGCGCTCGAACCGGCGCGGCGGCCCCGAAGGTGTGATCGACGCGGTGGAGAAATTGGCGCCCGACGGCTTCGACAATGTCGAGAAAGTGCTGAGTTATGCCCAGCGCGAAGCCATCGTGCGAGGCTATGCCAGCAAGGCCGGCTTCGCCGCCGTGCCGGGCTTGGCGGTGGTGGGCGCCTAGCTGGCGGCTTGCACGGTCCTCATCCTGACGAGCGCGCATTGCGCGCGTCTTGAAGGATGATCTCGTTCACCTCATGGTTCGAGACGGCGCAAGAGCGCCTCCTCACCATGAGGACATCTGGCCGGACTTTCATAGGCTGCGACCGCTTCACGCCCCCGGCGGCGGTGGCAGGAAGTGGATGTTGTATTCCGCGGCCATGGCGACGACATCTTCGGGTTTTTGTTCCTTCATGTTGTGAAGGCCCCAAAACAGATCGTACAATTTTTGGGTCGGCGAGACCCAGAACAGCACCTTCGCGGTCTGATCCGACTTGTTGAAGATGCCGTGCGGAACGCCCATCCCGAGACGGATCAGGTCGCCCGGTGCGGCTTGCGCGTCCGAACCTGCAAGCATGAAATCGAGTTTGCCCTCGAGCATATAGAGATATTCGTCCTGGTCGGGATGGATGTGCGGCGGCACGAAAGTGCCGGGCGGCAGCGTTGCGTGCCAGGAGAAGCAGTGCTCGGTGCAGTTCTTCGGCACATAGGTCTGGCCGAGGATGTTCCAGGAAATTCCCTGCATGCCCTCGTTCGCCCGCGTGATGCCGGTGATCTCGCTCTTCATTGCTTCTGTTCCCTTCCCTCGATGTTATATAGCGTTTTCCAGCGAAGTGAACGCCGGTTCGCGTCAAGAAAACGCGTCAAGACAAAGAAATAGAGCCGAAGGCTCTAGTTGCCCGGCGTGCATTCCTTGGCGTAACGGTCGCCGTAATTCTCGAAAACTTTTTGGACGATCTCGGTCTGGAATTTGCCGTCCGCGCGCTTGGCGACCTTGGTCAGGTAAAAATCCTGGATCGGATAGCCGTTGACGTTGAACTTGAAGCCGCCACGCAACGAGGTGAAGTCGGCCTTCTTCAACGCGGCCGCGACGGCGTCCTTGTTGGAAAGATCGCCTTTCACCGCCTTGACGGCGCTGTCGATCAGCATCGCCGCGTCATAGCCCTGAATGGCGTAGGTACCCGGAACGCTGTTGTAGGCGGCCTCATAGGCGCTGACGAATTTCTTGTTCTGTGGATTGTCGAGATTGGGTGCCCAATTCGCACCGCCGAACATGCCGACCGCCGCATCCTGCTGCGCCGGCAGGGTCGATTCATCGACGGTGAAGGCCGAAAGCACTGGAATCCGATCGGCGAGGCCTGCCTGCCTGTACTGCTTCACGAGGCTCACGCCCATGCCGCCCGGCATGAAGGCGAATACGGCATCGGGATTGATCGAAGCGATCTTGGAGAGTTCGACCTGGAAATCCAAGGTGCCGAGCGGGATGTAGCTCTCCTCGACGATCTCCCCCTTGTAGTCGAGCTTGAACCCGGCGGCGGAGTCCTTGCCGGCCTGATAGTTCGGAACCAGCACGTAGACGCGTTTGTAGCCACGGTCCTGAGCGACCTTGCCGAGGATCTCGTGCACCTGATCGTTCTGATAGGAGGTTACATAGAAGAACGGGCTGCAGCTCTTCCCCGCGTAACTCGACGGGCCGGCATTCGGGCTGATCAGGAAGGTCTTTGATTCCACCACCGGCCGATGGATCGCTTGAAGGATATTGGAGAAGATCGGTCCGACAACGAAATCGACCTTGTCGCGTTCGAGCAAGCCTTTGACTTTCGTTACCGCGGCGTCGGGCTTGAGCTCGTCATCGACCACCACGACCTCGACCTCGCGGCCCGCCATCTTGCCGCCGAGATCCTTGACCGCGAGCGCGAAGCCGTCGCGCGCCTGTTGGCCAAGCACCGCCGCCGGGCCGGACAGCGTCAAGATCACGCCGACCTTGATCTTCTCTTGCGCGACGACCGGACCGGCCGCGACGCTCAACAAAACCGCCAGCGCGGCCAACTTCAACGGCTGTTTCATGACTACTCTCCCGATCGGCCGCCAGTGGCCGAAATCTTCAACAATCTAAATCCTGGGCGCTCAAGACGTAGCTTATTCTGTGGACGGCAATTGCCGCAAGCAAAGCGGCGGCACTCCATGCAGTCCCTCGAGACGATCTGCGAGCATGCATGCAAGCGGCGCGCCAATCGTTTGAAGCCTAAAGAGACCGGCAAAGCCGCGCAAGGCTCCAGCGAACGTGTTTTGACTTGCAGCCGGTCGCGAATTCCTTGAAGGTTGAAATAGCGGCTCGAAATTCCGCCGACGCGAAAATCAGGCATCGCCGGGATCGACGGTACGGCAGCGGCTCCAAGCGGGTGTAGTTGGATCATGATCCTTGATTCCGAGACCAAGGCTGTCGAACTTCCGGAAGATCACGGCGACGAGCTGAGATTGTGGCTCCGCCTGCTGACCTGCACGACGCTGATCGAGGGTGAAGTGCGCGGCCGGTTGCGCGAGCGGTTCGACGTCACGCTGCCGCGTTTCGATCTGATGGCCCAGCTCGACAAGGTGCCCGAGGGCATGACGCTGTCGGACGTCTCCAAACGGATGATGGTCTCCAACGGCAACGTGACCGGGTTGGTCGAGCGCTTGGTCGAATCCGGCCATCTCGACCGGCGAACGTCGGACACCGACCGCCGGGTGCAGGTCATCCGTTTGACGAAAATCGGCCGCGCTGAATTTCGTAAGATGGCCGCCGAGCACGAGATGTGGATCGCCGATATTTTCTCGGATCTCTCACTGAGGGACGTTCGCGAATTGATGCGGCTATTGGCCAAGACCAAAGCCTCCGCGCAGAAGTCTGCAACACGAAGAGCGCTGTAGGTCATGGCCGCGGAAGTAAACTACGAGGTCGAATACAACAACCGCGCACGGGTTCCGGAGAATCCTTCGATCATCGCCGGCTGGGCAAAAGACGCCGCGGCCTATCGCGAACGGCACCCTCCGGCTTCGATTCCCTACGGTTCCGGCGCGCGGCAGGGAATCGATTTTTTCCCCGGCGACCGTGAAGGCCCGATCGTCGTCTTCATTCATGGCGGGTATTGGCAAGCGCTCGACAGCTCGTTCTTCAGCCACCTCGCGGCGGGGCTGAATGCCCATGGCGTCAGTGTCGCCATTCCAAGCTACGATCTTTGTCCCGACGTCACCGTCGATCACATTATTCAGGAGATGCGGGCGGCGTCGCGCGTGTTGGCGCGGTTCGGGCAACCGCTTGTCGTCAGCGGCCATTCCGCCGGCGGGCATCTCGCGGCCTGCGTGCTGGCGACCGACTGGGGCGCGATCGATCCCGCATTGCCGGAAGACCTCGTCGTGGCCGCTTACAGCATTTCCGGCGTGTTCGACCTTGGGCCGCTGATAGAGACGTCGATCAACAATGCCCTGCATCTCGACCTCGCAACCGCCAGGGCTGCGAGCCCGCTATTTTGGAGCTCACCGCGGCGCGGCAGTCTCGACGCGGTCGTCGGCGACAACGAGAGCGCGGAATTTTTTCGCCAAAGCCGGACGATCGTCGATCGCTGGGGCAAAGCGGACCTCGCGACGCGATTTGGAACGATTCCGGGCGCCAACCATTTCACGGCGATCGCGCCGCTCACTGACCCGAACTCGGCGATGGTGTTGCGGTTGAAGCAATTGGCAGCGCGCTAAATTTCGAGAAGTGTTGGATAGGACCGATTTTGGGCTATTGCACCCAATTACTTTAAGTATAAAATGTTTGGAGATCAGAGTCTTTTGCGCCTTTCATCCCGAAGACAAGGGACGATGGAAATGTCGGGTGGAATTCCCAGCCTTGGCCCATCGGGTCACATTGATGATTTTACGCGGCGCAATCTCCCGCCGCTCGATCGATGGCCGGCCTTGTTACTCGATCGGCCGGAGTTTCAGTATCCCGAATATCTCAACTCCGCGGTCGAGCTGACCGACCGGATCGTCGAGAAGGGGTTCGGCGATCGTGTCGCGCTTATCGGTAACGGTCGTCAGCGCACCTACAAGGAACTTACGGATTGGTCGAACCGCCTTGCGCATGCGTTGGTGGAGAATTACGGCGTAAAGCCCGGCAACCGCGTTCTGATACGCTCGGGCAATAATCCGGCCCTCGTCGCGGCATGGCTTGCGGCAACGAAAGCGGGCGCCGTCGTCGTCAATACCATGCCGATGCTTCGTGCCGGCGAATTGACCAAGATCGTGGACAAGGCAGAGATCGGCCTCGCGCTGACGGACAGTCGCATCGCCGACGAACTGGTCGCGTGCGCGAAGACCAGCCGATTCCTCAAGCAGGTCGTGAATTTTGACGGAACGTCAAACCACGATGCCGAGCTTGATCGGGTGGCGCTGAGCAAGCCGGTTCGGTTCAATGCGGTTAAAACCGGCCGGGATGATGTCGCCTTGCTGGGATTTACGTCCGGCACCACGGGCGAACCAAAAGCGACGATGCATTTCCATCGCGATCTCCTGATCATCGCGGATGGGTACGCCAGGGAAGTCATCAATGTCACGCCCGATGATGTCTTCGTGGGCTCACCGCCGCTTGCCTTTACATTTGGATTAGGCGGTCTTGCGATCTTTCCGTTGCGGTTCGGCGCCACCGCGACGCTCCTGGAAAACGCTTCCCCCAGTGAGATGGTCAAGATCATTGAAACCTACAAGGCCACGGTTTGCTTTACGTCGCCGACCGCATACCGCGCGATGATGACGGCGATGGACAACGGCGCCGATCTGTCGTCGCTGCGTCTTGCGGTTTCGGCAGGCGAAACCTTGCCGGCACCGGTTTTCGAAAGCTGGACCCGTAAGACCGGCAAAACGATCCTCGACGGGATCGGCAGTACGGAATTGCTGCATATCTTCATCTCGAACCGGATAGGCAGCGCCGCCGCTGGAACGACGGGACGCCCGGTCTCCGGTTACGAAGCAAAGATCGTCGACGAAAACATGAACGAATTGCCACCGGGCACCGTCGGCAAACTCGCGGTTCGTGGACCAACCGGGTGCCGCTATCTTGCGGACTCGCGGCAATCGAACTATGTGCGCGACGGCTGGAATCTGACGGGCGATTCATTCGTCCGCGATGAGAAGGGCCGCTTTTCTTTCGTGGCGCGTTCCGACGACATGATCGTTTCCGCCGGCTACAACATCGCGGGGCCCGATGTCGAGGCGGCATTGCTGACTCACCCCGCCGTGGCCGAATGCGGCGTCGTCGGCGCCCCCGATGAGGCACGGGGCATGATCGTGAAGGCTTATGTGGTTCTCGCAGTAGGCGTCGCGGCCGATGCGGCGCTGACGAGCGATTTGCAGGACCACGTCAAGCGCGAGATCGCGCCCTACAAATACCCGCGATCGATCGAATACGTCACGCAACTGCCCAAGACGGAAACCGGCAAACTGAAGCGATTTGCCTTGCGGCAGATCGCCGCGGCGAGCGGGCCGAAGGTCGCGGAACCCTTGAGATGAAGGAGAGCCGTTCGTGAGCACGCCAAAAGGGCCGGCGTTTACGGTGCTGCCGGTGGAAAAGGCCGAGACGTCGGCCGCAGCTCCGCAAATCCTGCAACCGAGCGGCTGGCCGATGCCGAAGGGATACGCCAACGGCGTGGCGGCTGAAGGCCGCATCGTGGTGACGGGCGGCGTGGTCGGCTGGAACGAGCAGGGGCACTTCTCCGACGACTTCGTCGGGCAGGTCCGCCAAGCCTTGAGCAATATCTCGGCCATTCTCGCCGAAGGCGGCGCGCGCCCCGAACACCTCGTGCGCCTCACTTGGTATGTCGTCGACATGGACGAATATCTGGCGAACCTGAAGCCTCTTGGCAGCGTCTATCGCGAGATCTTCGGTACGCATTATCCGGCGATGGCGCTGGTCCAGGTCGTGCGTCTTGTCGAAAAGGCGGCGCGGGTCGAGATCGAAGCAACGGCGGTGGTACCGCGGTGAACGAATTCGTCGCTGGTTCATGGACAGGTGAGCAGCGGCGCGGCTGTGGCACACCAAGGTTGTATCCGGCTTGCGGATCGTTAAGCCATCTTAACGCATGACTCAAATCGTAACCGCTTTTTAGCGATTTGCAGTCAAAAGATGCTGCTGTGCTTTGACAACCTACGAGGGTGTTTCTCGAAAAACCCAAGAATATTTCCGCCTGCTACCGTGTACCTAAAGGACCGATTTTCTATGTCATTTCTCCGCAAGCTCTCTCTGCGACCAGCTCGTGTCGGCAAGCTGTCTCTTCGATTGACCCACAAGATTCTGGCGATAGGCATCGTCGGCGTCGTCGGTGTGGTCCTCGTCGGCGGCATGCATGTCTACGCCGAGTCCGAAATCGCCCAATACAGCGAGGCGGCTGAAAAAGCGCGAGGCATCTTTGAGCTAAGCGACAAGATTGAGATTGAATTGCTCGATAGCCGGCGCGCCGAGAGGGATTTTTTGAATCGCAACGATCGGAAAAAGGCTGAAATTCAGCAGCAGATCGTCAAGGCCGTCGCCGCGGACATCAATGATCTGCATGAGAAGTTGCTGGCGATCGGAAAGGACGATCTGGCCGGCAAGGTCGAGGCCATGAGCAAGTCGCTGAAGCAATATCAGACGAGTTTTGTCTCTGCGGTCGAGGATAAAGTTCGCCTTGGCCTCGATGAAAATTCAGGCCTTGAAGCTCGTCTGCGCGGTTCGGTGCGTGACCTCGAGGCAAAGGTAAATCAGCTGAATCAGCTGGAGCTTGTCGTCACCATGCTGATGATGCGTCAGCATGAGAAGGACTTCATGTTGCGACGTGACGATAAATACGGCGACGAGATGAAAAATCAGGCCGAGGAGTTTGTTCTCAGGCTGGGCAAGGCCGACATGCCGGAGGCCGCCAGGGCGGAACTCAAGCAGAAGCTTGCCGATTACCAGCGCGATTTTTCCGCCTGGTTTGACGCCGCCCTCTATCTCACCGACGATTTGAAGGCGGCATCCGGCGCATTCACGGCACTCGAGCCGGTGATCGAAGCGGTGTCGAAAGCGGTAACCGAGGCGAGGACCGACGCGGATCAAGCGAACATGACGGCGAGCGCCAAATGGGGTCAACTGACCAACGCTGTCATCGTCTTGATCGCGATCTCAGCGCTCGGGATCAGTATTTTCATCGGCAGGTCCGTTTCCAAGCCGCTATCGGCGGTTACAGCCGCTATGATCGAGCTTGCGGGCGGCAATTTCGCGGTTGTCCTGCCTGGACTTGGCCGTTCCGATGAGATCGGAGAGATTGCGCAGGCCGTCGAAGTTTTCAAAAAGAATGGGCTCGAGGTCGAGCGGATGCGATCCGAGCAGCAGGCCATCGAGCAACGAAACGCTGAGCAGCGCAAGGCGGACATGATCAGGCTTGCCGACAGTTTCGAGACTGCCGTCGGCGAGATCGTTGAAGCAGTATCGACGGCGTCAACCGAATTTGAGACTTCCGCCGGCATGCTCACTTCGACAGCCGAGCGTGCGCAGGAGCTTACTACCAGTGTTGCAGGAGCTTCCGGGGAAGCTTCCAGCAACGTGCAGTCGGTAGCGGCAGCCACCGAGGAGTTGTCATCGTCGGTCAACGAGATCGGGCGCCAGGTACAGGAATCGGCTCGCATCGCCGGCGAGGCCGTCGACCAGGTGCGTCAGACCAACGATCGCGTTAGCGAATTGTCGGAAGCTGCCGGCCGTATCGGCGACGTGGTCGAATTGATCAACACCATCGCCGGGCAGACCAATCTGCTCGCGCTCAACGCGACCATCGAGGCGGCGCGCGCCGGTGAGGCGGGTCGCGGTTTTGCCGTGGTCGCATCTGAGGTCAAGGCGTTGGCCGAGCAGACCGCGAAAGCAACCGGCCAGATCAGTCAGCAAATCACCGGAATTCAGACGGCTACGCAAGAATCGGTTGTGTCGATCCAGCAGATCGGCAACACCATCGAAAAATTGTCGGAGATTTCATCGACCATTGCAGCTTCGGTGGAGGAGCAGGGGGCGACGACGCAGGAAATTTCGCGCAACGCGCAGCAGGCTGCGAACGGCACGCAGCAGGTTTCTTTCAACATCGTCGACGTACAACGCGGTGCCAGCGAGACAGGATCGGCTTCGTCACAGTTGCTCACCGCGGCGCAGTCGTTGTCTGGCGAAAGCCATCGGCTCAAGCTCGAGGTTGGAAAGTTTCTCGCCTCGGTGAGGGCGGCTTGAAGCAGAGCGTATCATGCCTCACGTCCGAAGCGGTTCCAGCTCAGCTAGTTTCCGATAGGCCGTGACTGCCGTCCGTACCAGGCGCTCTTCACGCTTCGGCCCGAGAAATTGTAAGTGCGCCTTAGCGCCATCTCGTTGCAGAGTAGCCGCAAGCGATCGGCTATTGGCATCGTCGTTCAATTGCCCGAGAGATTTGTGCGCTTTACGGAGATATTTCAGCGCAGTCTGTTGTCTCGAAGCTCTTTGATCTGGAAACAAGTCTTCGAAGAACTCGGTTGAATAATATAGCTTCTTGTTCGCTAAGCGCAGCCGATGCCGTTTCTTCGTGCCCATGTCGCGAAGTTCGCGGGACTTCTTCAGAAGCTTTTCCTGCCACCGCATCAGTTTGCGCGCACTAAAGGCGGCGATCGGGGAGGTCCGTGCCTTCGAGGCTTGCTTTCCCTTCTTCGTGCTCCACGGTCCATTCTCGACCCAATGGTAAGTGTTTTCGATCAGCCGTCGATACCGGGCCGACCGAAGCGCCCGCGTTAGACGCCGATGGCTTTCCTCGCGCTCTCCTTCGAGGGATGTATGACCTTGTATGGCTTGCGGCTGCTGTTTGGTGATTTCCTTGAGCCGCTCGATCATGACGTCCATATCTCGCGCGGCGCCAAGAAGGGAATTAAGCCACTTCAGTTCGCTCTTTATTAGCTCCCGCTTGGGATCGTCAGCGATCGATGAGAAGAACGATATGGCGGTGCGCAAGCGTGTGAGCGCAATGCGCATCTGATGCAGGGCTCCGGTATCTCCGCTGCAAGTCGCGTCATGATTTTCGGCCAAATCGTCGAGAAAGCGTTGCGCCAACAGGCGAAACGCCGTGTCGCTCGCCATCGACGGATTCAGCCGGTTCGAATGGCGGCGTTGCGCGCGTCCGGCATGCGAGGAAATCTTGCTTCCCGATGTTTGCGGCATCAGTTGCAGGGCCATTTCTTTCATCTGCCGGCTTTGGCGGCGGGACATCCGCGATAGCGGCTCACGCCACCTTCATGCCGAACAGCCGCGCCGCGTTCCCGCCCAGAATGGCTATTTTTTGTTTGTCGGTGAGGGTGGTGGTCGCGAAGACGTGGTCGACGGGGTGTTGTTCCCACGGAATCGGATGATCGGAACCGAGCACGACCTGGCTCGCGCCGACTTGCGCCACCAGATGCCGGAGCGCCTCCGGCGTGAACACGAGCGCGTCGAAGTAGAGCTGGTTGAGATATTCCGAAGGCTTCTTCTTCAGCGTGATGTTCGGATTGCAGTTTTGCGGCGACACAAAGCAGGCATGGTCGGAACGCGCCGCATAGGAGCCGAGATAGCCGCCGCCATGCGCGGCGAGGATTTTCAGGCCGGGAAAACGGTCGAGCGTTCCCTCGAAAATCAGATGTTGCAGGGCGATGGTCGTGTCGAGCGGGTTGCCGATGGTATTCGCAAGGTAGCCGTTGCCCTTGAAGCGTTTGGCGAGATCGGGCGTGCTCTGCGGGTGGATGAACAGAACCGCGCCGAGTTCTTCCGCCTTGGCCCAAACGGGATGGAATTTGGGATCGGAAAAATCCTCCCCCAGCACGCTGCCGCCGATGGCGGCGCCGCGCAGGCCCTGCTTCTTGATCGCCGTCTCAAGTTGCTGCACCGCGAGGTCCGGAAACTGCAGCGTCAGCGAGGCGAAGGCCGCAAAGCGGTCCGGCCGCGACGCGCAAAGCTCGGTCAGTTTCTCGTTTTGGAGCTTGACGATCGCGGATGCCGTATCGCGGTCCTTGCCGTACCAGAACGGATTGATCGACAGCACCTCCATGTCGATTCCCATCGCGTCCATTTCCTTGAGGCGCTGTTCGACGACGATGAAGTGCTCGGGAATGCCTTTGACCGGCGCCAGCAGTTTTTCGGCGCCATCACCCATCAGATTGAACGCTTCGTGAAAATAGCAGTGCGCGTGGGTATCGACGGTGAGGACGCGTTTGCCGTTGACCTTTACCGGCAGGCGGATTGGTCCCGGTTGGGCGCGGGCGGCCTCCAGCATGCCGCAACTGCAAAAAGCGATCCCGGTCGCGGTCGCGCCTTTTAGAAAATTCCTGCGGGTTGTCATTCCTCTCTGCCTCCCTGGGTCGCCTGAATCGGCGTTTCCTTTTGACCGGTCGATTTTCCGCCGGCCTTTTCTTCACTTCACTTCTTTGTTGAACAGATTGCCAAGCCGAACGCACAAGAGCAATCATTCTTACAAGGATTGCGGCCGGTTATGCGAAAAAGGCGATCCAGATCATAAGGGAGGAAATTCGGCATGCGCCTGCTTCACTGGCTTGTTCCGGCGCTTGTGCTGCTCTCCGGTTCCAATGCGATTGCTCAAGCGGCCTATCCCGAGCGGCCGATCCGGATGATCGTTCCGTTGGCGGCGGGGAGCGCCGTGGACGTCGCCGCGCGGATCGTGACACAAAAGATGGCCGACAATATGAGCCAGCCAATCGTGATCGTGAACCAGCCGGGCGCGTCCGGGTTGATGGGCGCCGAGCAGGTGGCGAGGGCTGCGCCGGATGGCTACACGATCGGCGGGTTCAACGACAGCATCATGACCATGGTGCCCAACCTGCAACCCACGAAGCGTTGGGACATCCTGAAGGATTTCGCGCCGGTGTCGCTCGTTGCCACCGTCGAGTGGGGACTGATCGCCGGCAAGCAGACCAGCTACAGGACCGCGGCCGACCTGATTGCCGCGGCGAAACTGGCGCCCGGCAAGATCGACTATAGCTCCGGCGGTCCGGGTAGCCCGCAGCATCTGGCGATGGCGATGTTCGCGTCGAGCGCCGGCATATCGTTGACCCATGTACCTTACAAGGGCGCGACGCAGGCGGCGACCGATGTTGCCGCCGGTCAGATTCCCGTCGGCTTTCAGGGCCTCGGCACCGTCACGGCGTTGGTGCGCGGCGGCCAGCTTCGGCTGATCGGAGTGACGACGCCGAGCAGGTTGCCGCAATTTCCCGACGTACCCACCGTCTCGGAGTCCGGTTTGCCCGGATTCACGTTCAATTCGTGGTTCGCGATGCTGGCGCCGGCCGGTACGCCGCAGCCCATCATCGCAAGGCTGAACGCCGAAGTTCAAAGGGCGGTCAGCGATCCCGAAATTCGACGAAAGCTGGAAGAATTGGGGTTCACGGTGCGTGGCGGCTCGGCCGAGGAGCTTGGCGTCATGACCCGCGATCAGCTCGCCAGATATGCCCGCGTCATAAAAGAGACGGGGATTGGCGACGAATAAGCCCGTCGGTGCCGATCCTGTCACGAGCCTGTTTCTTTTACATTTTTAGCGGCCTTTTAGGCGATTCTTGCCTTGTCCGTTCTCCCCCGTCCTTTACCTCGCCTTTCTTGCTGTGCGCGGCATGCGGGCCTATAATTTGAGGTAGCGGTGGACCGCAGCTCGCGTCCAGCCTTAGCCTTCAGCGCGTTTGAGGTGGTCGTGACCGGCGTGGCTAAAAACAAAAAGACGGTGTCTCGGCCGTCGACGAGCAATAAATTGGCGGTGCTGCGCAAGCATCCGATTTTTTGCGATCTCGATCCCGATGCCCTCGACCAGCTTTGTCGTTACGCCAATCTCACCTCGTTAAAGCGCGGCGCCACGATTTTTTCCAAGGGCGATGCCGGCAATTGCCTTTTTGCGGTGATCAGTGGGACCGTGAAGATCAGCATCTCGTCCGCGGACGGCCGCAACGCGATTTTGAACCTGATCGGCCCGGGCGAGATTTTCGGAGAAGTGGCGGTGCTCGACGGCCAAGTCCGGACGGCGGATGCCACGGCCAACACCAATTGCGAGATTTATATCATCGACCGCCGCGAATTTCTTCCCTTCGTGCGAAGCCAGCCGGCGCTTGCGATGAAATTCATCGAACTGTTATGCGCGCGGCTGCGATGGACCAGCGATCAGGTCGAGCAGGTCATTCTTCAGAACTTGCCGGGCCGGCTCGCCGGCGCGCTCATTCGTTTGACCGAGAAACACAAGCTCTCGCCCGCGGGCCGAACCATCGCCGTTACCCAGCAGGAAATCAGCGAGATGATCGGCATGACGCGCGAAAGCATCAACAAACAGTTGCGCGTCTGGGCGTCGCGCAATTGGGTTCGGCTCGAACACGGTGCCATCGTCGTCCTCAATGCGGAGCCGCTTGAAGCGCTCGCGGAAGTAGGATCGCAGGACGAGGGCGGTTAGAGCGCGTTGTGCCTCAAAGGCTGTGCCGGTTGGCCTGGCTGCAATTTCCAATGTCTTTGTCTTGGAAAATGTGAAGCAAGTCACATTCGTTCGACGCGCTTTGCGTTAAGTCACGCCCGTGCATATCCGCACCGTGGAGACGAAGATGCATCGCTCGTTCGACAAATCTAAACAAACCGTTAACCGTGTTTACCAGAGCTGGGATGTTGGATTTTTTGCTTTACCCGCACTTCTTGCGATCGCGCTAATCGGATTGGCGATAACCCAGCCGGCCGCGTCCAGCTGGATATCGGAAGCAGCTCAGGTTGAGTCTGGAGACTCCAATTTCGGGTCAGAAATCGCGCAATCGACCAGGGAATTTCGCACCGTCAGAGCCAATTGATGAATGCCGGCTACCCAGACAACAATTTCTCCGATACCCGGGTCGGCTGCTGGCTCGGCATGCGTATCGACGGGTGAGCAATTCGCTGCTCACCGCAGTACGTGCCGTGGCAGCCAAAGGGACACCTCCGGCAGGTAGGTGACGCACATCAAGACCGCAAACATCACCGCATAGAACGGCCAGATCTTCCGCATCACCTGTTCGATGGTGACCTTGCCGACCGCGCAGCCGACGAAAAGGATCGAGCCGACCGGCGGGTGACATAGTCCGATGCCGAGATTGAGCAACATGATCATGCCGAAGTGAACCGGATCGACGCCGAAATTTTGCATCACGGGAAGTAAAATCGGTGTGGCGATCAGAATCGACGGCGCCATGTCGACGAGGGTGCCGAGCACGAGCAGCAGGATGTTGATCAGAAACAGGATCACATATTTATTGCTGGAGATCGACAGGAAGAACGCCGTCATCTTCGCCGGCATTTGCGTGAGCGCCATCACATAGCCGACGCTCGAGGCGCAGGCGATCAAAGTGAGGACCATCGCGACCGTGCGCAGCGTTCGGTGCAACAACACCGGAAGGTCGCGCCAGCGATAGTCGCGGTAGATGAACATCGTCACGAAAAACGCCCAGACGCAGGCCACGGCACCGGCTTCGATCGCGGTGAAAATTCCGCCGAGGATGCCGCCGAGAATGATGACGAGCGTCACCAGCCCCCAGGCGGCGTCGATCGTGATCTTGAGCGCATCCTTCCTCAGCGCGATCTGGCCGTGGGGATGCTTGTCGCGATAGGCGATGACAAGACACAGGACGATGAGCGAGAAGCCGAGCAGGAGGCCCGGAAAGACGCCGGCCATGAACAGTGCGCTGATTGAAATCGTGCCGCCGGTGGCGAGCGAATACAACACCGCGTTGTGGCTCGGCGGAACCAACAGCGCCTGAACCGAAGAGGTGATGGTGAGGTTGGTCGCGAACACGCGCGGGAATCCGGCCTTCTCCATTTGCGGAATCATCACCGAGCCGATCGCGGACGTATCCGCCACGGCCGAGCCGGAAATCCCGCTCAAGAAGGTCGTCGCCAGCACGTTGACGATCGAAAGGCCGCCGCGCAGCCGCGTAAATCCGACCAGCACGTCGGCGAACGCGACCAGCCGCCGCGCCATTCCACCTTCCGCCATGATCGCGCCGGCCAGTACGAAAAACGGTATCGTCAGCATCGCCACCTTGCTGACGCCGTCGGAAATTTTCAGCATCACGGCTTCGAGCGGAATTCCGATCGACCAGGCGCCCGCGATCGCCGCAAGCGCGAGCGAGTAGGCGATCGGCATGCCGATGAGAAAACAGATCAGCATGGTCGCAAGGAGAACGAAAATATCCATCGACGGCTCCCTCGGGTCACTCGAACGGCGCGGTTTCGCGGCTTCGGGGGATCGGATCGATTGGTGCTCCCAGAAAAACACGCTCGATGATGAAAAGCAGGAGGCAAATTCCGCCGACCGGGATCGGCAAGTAGGTGACACCCACCGACAGGAACGGAAAATCCGCTATCGTATTGTGCCAGGTCACCTCGACGAGCCGTCCGCCCCAGACGATCATGAATGCCGCGATCAGTGCCATCAGCAGTTGGACCACGAGATCAAGCAAAATCCGGAATCTTTCCGGCAACTGATCTGCGAAGTAAGAAACGTTCATGTGCAGGTTGAGCCGATATCCCGCGGCAGCCCCAATGAAGGTCAGCACGATGGTCAGAAGCACCGCGAGCGGTTCAGGCCAGGACGCCGCGCTGTTGAGCACGTAGCGGGTGAACACCGCCCATGGGATGATCGCTGAAATTGCCACCAACGCCGTGCAGCCGACGACGACGCATACGAGATAGAGATAATCCATCGCTCGGCGAAATAGTCCGGCCATTCTGCGGCCTCCCGATCTGCCGGCTAGAGCCTTTTCCGTTCCGATTGAATCGGAACGGAGGCTCTATTTCTTTGTTTCGACGCGTTTTCTTAACGCGAACCGGCATCCACTTCGCTAGAAAACGCTATAAATTGCAACGCGAAGTTTTTTACCCGATGGCCTGGATGCGTTTGATCATGTCCTGATATTTCGGGCCGTATTTGTCCCACACCGGTTTGACCGCGTTCTGGAACGGCGTCTTGTCGGCAATTTCGACGATCTGGCAACCGGCGGCCTGCGCTTTTTCCATCGCCTGCTGCTGATATTTGTTCCAGAGCTCGCGCTCCTCGAACTGCGCCTCGCGGGCAAACTTCTTGATGAGATTCTGATCGTCGCCCGAAAGCGAGGCCCATGCTCTTTTCGAGAATACCAGAACCTCGGGAATGATCAGGTGCTCGGTCAACGTGTAATATTTCGCCGTCGTGTAATGATTGCTGAAGACGTAACTCGGCGGATTGTTCTCCGCGCCGTCGATGACGCCGGTTTGCAGCGCGCTGAAGACCTGATCGTAGCCCATCGCGACGCCATTGCCGCCAAGTGCGTTCATCATGTCGACAAAAATCGGGTTGCCGATCACGCGGAATTTCAAACCCTTGATGTCTTCGATCGATTTGATAGGGCGCTTGGTGTTGTAGAGGCTGCGCGCGCCGGAATCCATCCAGCACAACGCGACCAGATTGGCGTTGGGACTCGCGGTGATCTTGTCGAGCAATTCCTGGCCGATCGGGCCATCCATCATCTTTTCCGCGTGCGCGATGTTCTTGAACAGGAAGGGCATGTTGACGACGTTGATGTCGTCGACGATCGGTCCCATCGATCCGACGCTGACGCGCAAAAGCTGGATCGCGCCGATCTGGGTTTGCTCGATGGTTTCCTTTTCGCCGCCAAGCTGCATCGACGGAAACATCTGCACCGAGAGCCGCCCGTTTGTTGCAGCCTCGAGCTTCTTGCCCAAATTCTCGGTCGCCACCACCGTCGGATAACCAACGGGCTGAACGTCGGATGCCTTGAAAACCGATTTTGTCTGCGCCTGCGCACGCGAAGGCGGCATGAGCGCCGCCGCTGCCCCAAGCCCGGCGCTCAATTGGATGAAGTCGCGGCGTCTCATGAGATCCTCCCGCTTTAGTTCTTTGATTGAGCATGATCTTTTTCGGAAAACCGCTGCACACTTTTCCGGACCATGCTCTTTGTCGTTTGTTTTTATCTTCGCGCGTGCAGAAATCCCGCGCGTTGGCGCAGTTTGTCCTGATCGGCGCCGATCAGCAAGTCAATTAGGATCTGGGCCTCTCGGGCATGGACGGCCTGGGTGGCCACCGCCGCCGTATAGATCGTCGAAAGCTCGCATCCGGGCGGCAGCGAGCCCGATAGTTTCACGCCTTGGGTGTTGATGATCTCGGTCGATTGCGTGCAGCCGAGCGGCCGTGACGCCTCGGACGCTGCCAAATGGCGCATCGCGGTCGCGCCATTCGGGAAAACGTTGAGGCGGCCCGCGACCTCGTCGGTGATGCCCAGTTTTTGCAGCACTTTTGCAACATGAATTCCGGCCGTGGACACCTTGGTGTCCGGCACGAAGATCGCGTCCGCCGCAAGGAACGCCTCGCGCAAGGACTTAATGTCGTTGGCTGTGACTAGAGGATCGGCGGCACGGACGGCAAGCGCGGTTTCGACCATGCCGATGTCGGAGATCGACGTGCCGTTCACGCGGTTCTCCCGCGCTAGTTCGGCGATCTTTTCCGCCGTCAAAATCACGATGTCGGCTTGCGTGCCATTTCGTAACTTGTCGGCCATGGCGCCGACGGCGCCGAACTCTCCCTCGATGTCGAGGCCGGTCAGTCCTTTGAATTTTTCCGCAAGGCTTCGAACCAGGCCGTTGGCCGCGCCGCCGCTGAGAATGTTCAAACTGTTCATGAAGTCAATTCCATCGCTGCGATAAGGCTGTCGCGTGTGATCGGCAGCGTTCGAACCCTTACGTCAAGCGCATCGAACACGGCATTGGCGATTGCCGCCGTAACCGGGCCGTGGGCGGCTTCGCCGGCGCCGACCGGCTCCACATCCGGCCGCGTGATCACCTCGACGTCCACCTCCGGCACTTCGCTGAAGCGAAGGATCGGGTACGCGCTCCATGTGTTGCTGGTGATGTGCTTACCGTCGAAGCGAACGCGCTCTTTCAACACCCAGCTCGTGGCCTGGATCGCGCCACCTTCGATTTGATTGACCACGCCGTCCGGATTGATGGCCTCGCCGACATCGACCGCAATCGTCAGCCGTTTGACGCGGATGTCCTCAGTGCCTTCGACCTCGGCGATAACGGCGCAATAGGCGCCGGTGTTCTTGTATCGCGCAAAGCCAATTCCATGACCGACGCCGGCGCGCTTCTTTGGCTTCCATTTCGCGCGTTGGGCGACGGCACGGATCACGTCTTTTGCGCGCGGGTCCGACAAATGACGCAAACGAAAATCGACCGGGTCCTCGCCGCGCTCAGCCGCCAGTTCGTCGAGGAAGGATTCGATCGCAAAGACATTGCCCTGCGCGCCGAGCGTGCGCAGCGCGGAGGTTCGCACCGGCATGGTCAAAAGCCGATGGCATTCGATTTTCCATGACGGAAAATCATAAAGCGGAATCGAATTGCGATCGGCGCCGCCGCCAGCCGCTTGCGGCGGGTTGGTGGCGATATAGCGCGGATATGGCTTTGCGAGTTCGCTCGCCGCGAGCAAAGCAGGTTGCGCCGCGCGTCCCGGTCGTGCGGTGTGACCGTTGCTCCAGATGCGATGGCGCCAGGCGACGATCTCGCTGTTGGCATCGAGATCGGCCTCGATCTCCATCGCCATCGCGGCGCCGAACGGTGCATGCGACATCTCGTCTGCCCGCGACCATTGCACGCGCACCGGTCGGCCGCCAGCGGCTTTCGCAAGCAGAACGGCGTCGAGCGCGACGTCGTCGGCGGCATTGTGTCCGTAGCAGCCGGCGCCCTCGATGTGCTCGACCGTGATGTTCTCGACCGGCAATTTGAGCACCAGCGCGAGATCGTCCCGGAGGAAATAAACCCCTTGGCTGTGAGTCCAGACGTGAACGCGCTCGCCATTCCATTGCGCGATGGCGCAAGAGGGCGCGATCGAACCATGCGCGATATAGGGGCGGGCGTATTGCCGCCGGATCGTCCGGGTTTTGCCGAGAGGTGTTGGCGCCGCCCTCTCGTCGATCACCGCGGGCTCAGACGGTTGGGTTTTCAGCCACTCCGTGAGCCCATCTTCATCGGGAAGCGTTTCCTCCGATGACCATGCCGCGCTTTTACGCAACGCGTTTACCGCGGCTTCCGCGCCGGCTTCGGTTTCGCTCACCACGCCCGCAAAATTGCCGTCGCGCACGATGGCGACAAGCCCGGTTATCCGGCGTGCGGCATCCTCGGCAAGATCGACGAGCTTCGCCCACGATAGTTCCGAGCGCAGCACGCGGCCATGCAACATCTTAAGGAGCGCCATATCGTGAATGAAGCGCCGACGGGCGAAGACCTTGTCGGGAATGTCGATCCGCTGAATGGAACGCCCAGCGAGGCTGCGCTGTGTCGATGTTTTCGGCATCGCGCCCGGCGTCGCATCGCGCTCAAGCGAGATGTCGCTGGCGAGCTCCCAATAGCTGGTCGTGACATTGCCGGGACCGGAAATGGTGCCGTCGCTGATCTTGAGCGCGTCGACCTTGACGCCGAGGCGTTCTGAGGCGACCTCAAGAAAGATTTGTCTGATTTCGGCGCAGGCATGCCGGAGCGCGCGGCCGGATTGCTGCACCGAAAGGCTTCCCGAGGTGACGCCTTCGTTCGGGCTTGCCACGGTGGATGCGGGGATCATCTGCACGCGGCCGATATCGACGTCGAGTTCGTCGGCGGCGATCTGAGCGAGCGCCGTGACGATGCCTTGCCCGATTTCCACCTTTCCGGGGGAGACCGTCACCTGGCCTTCGGATGAGAATTGGACCCATGACGACAAAAGCGGGTTCGCCGCGAGGCTGACGGGTAATTTGGGTGTGGACGGGGAGGGTGGGGATTTCGTCATCGGGCGGGCATCTCGCTCGCCGCGCGCAGTACCGCCCGCACCATCCGGTTATGCGAGCCGCAGCGGCAAAGATTTCGGTCAAGCGCGGCCTTCACGTCGGAGGCCTCGGGATTGGGATTTCGCATCAACAGCGCCGCGGCGCTCATCAAGATGCCGGAGACGCAATAGCCGCACTGCATGGCTTGCTCGGCGATGAACGCGCGCTGCAGCGGATGCGGCTTCCCTTCGTTTCCGAGCCCTTCGATGGTCACAATATCTTTGCCTGCGACGGACCATAGCGGCGTGTCGCAAGAAGCCACCGCGCGGTCGCCGACGACGACGTTGCAGGCGCCGCATTCATTGGCGCCACACCCGAAATGCGGCCCGGTCATGCCCAGGCGTCCGCGCAAAATTTCGAGAAGCGAGGAATCGGGGTCGGCGTCAACCTCGGTCTCGACGCCATTGAGGCGGAATCGAATGCTCGGCATCGTCGGCTCTAGTTTATTATTTAAGCATGATCTTTTCGGAAAACCGGTTCCCACTTTTCCGGATCATGCTTTATTGCGGCCGGTCGCCGAATTGCTTGACGACGTTGGCCCATTTCACAATATCGTCCCGGAGAAATTTGTCGAACTCTTCCCGCGTCATCGCCATCGGAGCCGCGCCCTGTTCGGCCCAAAGCTTGACGATCTCCGGCCGCCTGATCGCGGCGTTCACGGCGGCACTCAATTTGTCGAGGATCGGCTTTGGCGTTTTGGCCGGCGCCATCAATCCGAGCCAGATCGTCGCCTCATAACCGGAGAGGCCGGCTTCCGTGACCGTCGGCACGTCGGGCAGAACGCTTGAACGCGTCGTGCCGGTGGTGGCAAGCGCGCGCACTTGTTTTTCGGCGATGTTGGGCGCCATCGCCGGAACCGCGTCGATCATCATTTGCACCTGGCCGCCGATGACGCCGCTGCGGGCCTCGCCGCTGTTGCGGTAGGGGACGTGCTGGATGTCGACGCCGGCCACGGTCTTAAACAGCTCGCCCGCCATATGGTACGGCGTGCCCTGGCCGGATGAGGCGTAATTCAGCTTTCCCGGTTGCGATTTGGCGAGCGCGATGAATTCCCCCAACGTCTTGGCGGGCACCGACGGGTGCACGACGATCACGAGATCGGAGTAGTTGATCGGCGCGATCGGCACCAGGTCGCGCATCAATTCGTATTTGCGCTGCGGCACCAGCGATTCGTTCGCGGTCTGGGTATTCGACATCATCAAAAGTGTGTAGCCGTCGGGGGCGGCCTTGGCGGCCTCGACCGTGCCAATCACGCCGCCCGCTCCGGGCCGGTTTTCGATCACGATGGGCTGACCGAAGCCATCCTGCAGGGTATTGCCGATCAGGCGGGCCGCCACGTCGGCGGGGCCTCCGGCGCCAAAGGGCACGATGATCTTGATCGCCCGTGTCGGATATTCCTGCGCCAGGCATGGATTGGCGAGAGACGCTGCCGCCAATGCGAGGGCAATCCTTGAGCCGATTCTTGAGCCGATTCTTGAGCTGATTCTTGGGCCGATCATTTCAATCTCCAAAATTTGCTCTTGTTCTGCGGTGAACGGTGGCTAGCCAAGTCCTGCCGCCAAGTCTAGACCGTAAGTTGGCTGCCGTACCGACCCGCCGTCGGCGATAGACTCAGATGATGCGGTAGGACTAAATGGCGGCTTCGAACGTCCCGAACCTGGTCCGCCATCCGGATAGTTGATCCAATGAAGAATCCGAAGTTTTCGCGCCGCGACATGCTCAAGGGGACCGGTCTGTTGCTGGCCGGTACGACGTTTTCGACCCGTGTCCTGGCCGCCGCGCCCCCGCCGGAACCCGTCACCCCGGCCTTGATCGAGGCGGCGAAGAAGGAAGGCCAGGTCATCTACTACACGTCGACCGATCTGCCGGTCGCCGAGAAGTTGGCAAGGTCGTTCGAGGCGAAATATCCCGGGATCGCGGTGCGGGTCGAGCGCACCGGGGCCGAGCGCGTGTTTCAACGCATCGGTCAGGAATATGCCAGCAACATTCATGCGGTCGACGTGGTGAACTCGTCCGACGCCGCCCATTTCATCGTCTGGAAGCGCGACGGCGTTCTCGCGCCTTACGTGCCGGAAGAGGTCGCGAAGTTTTACCCACCCGAGCACAAGGACGAAGACGGTCACTGTGCAAGCTTCCGCGTCTGGCTCAGCATCATCGCTTACAACACCGGTCTGGTGAAGCCGGAAGATGCGCCGAAGAGCTTTTCCGATCTGCTCGATCCCAAATGGAAGGGCAAGATCGTCAAGGCGCATCCGGGCTATAGCGGCACGATCATGACCGCGACCTATCAGATGCAGCGCGATCTCGGCTGGAGCTTTTTCGAACAGCTCGCCAAGCAAGGCGTCATGCAGGTGCAATCCTCCGCCGACCCGCCGAAGAAGCTCGACCTCGGGGAACGCGCGGTCATGGCCGACGGCAACGAGTACAATATATTCCAGCTCAAGGAAGCCGGACGCCCGGTCGAGCCGGTCTATGCGAGCGAAGGCTCGCCGACGATCATCGCCCCGAACGGGGTTTTCAAGGCGTCTCCCAATCCGAACGCGGCAAGGCTGTTTCAGTCGTTCTGCCTTGGCCGAGAGGCGCAGCAACTCATTATCGACATCGGCGGCTTGCGCTCCGTGCATTCGCAAACCCAGAACAGGCCGGGCCGCACGCCGCTCAAGGACATCAAGACCATGAAAGACGACGCGGCCGCCGTCGAAAAAGAGGGCGAGGCGATCAAGGCCCGCTACAGCAAAATCTTCCGCGTTTGATTGTTCCAGGACGAATATGACATCCGAATTGCCAAAGATTTCCGTTGCGGAAACGCTCGCCGAAAAAATCGTTGCGTTGAAGCCGGGTTCGCTCCCGGCACCGACCGCGCGCAAATGCGCGGATTTGCTGATCGACGTCGTCGGATTGTGCGTCACCGCGCGCAATGAGGATTACGTCGCAAGCGCGCTTGCCGGCTGGGACGATGACGGCCCGTGCACGACGATCGGCCACGCACGCAGGCTCAGCGCCACGGGTGCTGCTTTCGTCAACGGCACCGCGGCACATGGCGAGGATTTCGACGACACGTTCGAAGGCGGTCCGGTGCACGCCGGCGCGGTGGTCGTGCCGGCGGTGCTGGCGGCCTGCGAGCGGCACAACCCGGACGGCCGCCTGGCGCTGATCGGGATCGCCGTGGGCTGCGAAGTGCTCTGTCGGTTGAGCCTCGTGGTGCCGAAAGCCGTCCACAAGGCGGGTTTTCACCCCACCGCCGTGTTCGGCGCGATGGGCGCGGCGGCGGGTGTCGGCGTGGCGCTCGGCCTCAACGCCAAACAGATCGTGGACGCGCTGGGGATCGCCGGCAGCATGGCGGGCGGCATCATCGAATATCTTGCCGAGGGCGCGTGGACCAAACGGCTGCATGCCGGTTGGGCGGCGCAGTCGGGAATTCGGGCGGCGTTGCTGGCGCGAAATGGATTCGTCGGACCGCGCACGGTGTTCGAAGGCGTGCATGGGCTGTTTCATGGCTTCGCGCACACGACAAAGGGCGATTACGACGCGCTGATCGGGGATTTCGGCAGCCGCTGGGTCACGGACACGCTGGCGTTCAAGCCGTATCCGTGCGGAACCATGGCGCAGCCCTACATCGATTGCGCCCGTCGCCTGGCCGCACGCGGCGTGAAACCCGAAGACGTCACCGAACTCGTCTGCGAGGTGGCGGAAGGGACGGTGCACCGGCTGTGGGAGCCGCTTGCCGACAAACAGAAACCCCGCAACGGCTACGCCGCCAAATTCGCCGTACCTTATCTGCTCGCGACCGGCTTCGTTCATGGCGGCGTCGGGCTCGGTGCGTTCACGCAAAATGCGATTCTAGACGCGCGCGTGCTCGCTCTGGCGGCGAAAGTGAAATTCGTGATCGACCCGGACAATCCTTATCCGAACAACTATACCGGCCATATTCGCGCGACCCTGAAGGACGGCAGCGTGATCGAGGAGCGGCAGCCTTATTTGCGCGGCGGCGCGCAAGAGCCGCTGACGCGACAGGACGTGACGGACAAGTTTGCGCTCAACGCGCAGCATGGCGGCTGGAGCAAGACGCAAAGCGATGTGGCGTTGAAATTGATGGCAGGTTTGTACGCCGGCAAGATCGATCTGAGCGCGCTGCAAAGCTAGTTGCCGTCATGGCCGGGCTTGTCCCGGCCATCCACGTTTTTGTTAATTTAGGAAAAAAGACGTGGATGGCCGGCATAACGCCGGCCATGACGTGGAGGGAGTGTACATGACCAACAACGAACTCAACGGAAAAGTCGCGATCCTCACCGGCGGTGGCCGCAATATCGGCCGCGCGATCGCGTTGGCGCTGGCCAAGGACGGGGCCTCCGTCGTGGTCAATGTGCGCAGCAACCGCACTGAAGCGGAAGCGGTGGTGCGCGAGATCGAGGCCATGGGCGGCAAGGCGCTCGTTCATATCGGCGACGTCGCCGATCCGAAGGCCGTGCAGGCGATGGTCGATGCTACGTTGAATCGTTTCGGTCGTCTCGACATCCTCATCAACAACGCGGCGCTGCGGCGGGAAAAAACCTTCGCCGAGATGACCTATGCCGAGTGGCGCGAAATCATGGACGTCACGCTCGATGGCGCGTTTCATTGCGCGAAGGCCTGCCTTGCGGCTTTGCAAAAGAGCGGCGCGGGCACCATCGTCAATATCGGCGGCTTGAGCGCGCATACGGGCGCGAAGAGCCGCTCCCATGTCGTCACCGCGAAGGCAGGACTGATCGGCTTCACCCGCGCGCTGGCGCATGAGCTGGGCGCCGACGGCATCACCGTCAATTGCGTGGTTCCGGGCCTGATCGGCACGCCGCGCCCGAAAGGCCAGCCGGAACCCGCGCATCATCTGACCCATGGCACCATCACCGGCGAACGCGGCAAGCCCGAGGATGTCGCCGCGGCGGTGAGATTCCTGTGCGGCCCCGGCGCGCGCTACATCACCGGACAGGCGATCCACACCAATGGCGGGGCGTATCTCGGCGCGTGACGCATGGCGGGCAACCCGCTTTGCCGGATAAATGCGCTCGGCTGTCCCGGCATTTGATGGTACCTATCGGGCCATGAACCGGCACGCTAGAATCGACAGCAAGATCGACATCCGGCATTCCACCTGTCCGCACGATTGCCCGTCGGCCTGCGCGCTCGATATCGAAGTGATCGACGGTTCGACCATCGGCCGGGTGCGCGGCTCCAAGCAGCAGAGCTATACGGCCGGTGTCGTTTGCGCCAAGGTCGCGCGTTATGCCGAACGCATTCACCACCCCGACCGGTTGATGCATCCGCTGCGCCGGATAGGACCGAAGGGCTCCGGGCAGTTTGCGCGGATTTCCTGGGACGACGCGCTCGACGAGATCGCGACGCGCTTTGACGCGGCCGAGCGCGAATTCGGCGCGCAATCCGTGTGGCCCTATTATTACGCCGGCACCATGGGCCTCGTGATGCGCAAAGGCATCAACCGCCTCACCCATGTGAAGAAATATTCGCGCTTTTACAGCACGATCTGCTCGAACATCGCCCAAGTCGGTTTTGTTGCCGGCACCGGTAGAATCGCCGGCGTCGATCCGCGCGAGATGGGCGTCTCGGATTTGGTCGTGATCTGGGGCACCAATCCGGTGAACACCCAGGTCAACGTGATGACGCATGCGATGCGCGCGCGGAAAGAACGCGGCGCGAAAATCGCGGCGATCGACATCTACAACAACGACACCATGAAGCAGGCCGACGTCAAAATTATATTGAGGCCGGGGACCGATGGCGCCTTTGCTTGCGCTGTGATGCACGTGTTGTTCCGCGACGGCTTTGCCGACCGCGATTATCTTTCGCGTTACACCGATTGCCCCGACGAGCTTGAGGCGCATCTCTCAACCCGCACGCCGCAATGGGCCTCGGCGATCTCAGGCGTGCCGGTGGAGGAGATCGAGGCGTTCGCGCGCCTCGTCGGCCAAACCAAGCGCGCGTTCTTCCGCCTCGGTTACGGCTTCACCCGCAGCCGCAACGGCGCGGCGCAGATGCACGCCGCGCTTTGCATCCCGACCGTGACCGGCGCCTGGCAATATGAGGGCGGGGGCGCGTTCTTCAACAATTATTCGATCTGGAAGTTCAACGAATCCGTGATCGAAGGTCACGACGCGATCGATCGCACCACGCGGTTGCTCGATCAGTCCAAGGTCGGACGCATCCTGACCGGCGACGCCGAGGCGCTGCAAGGCGGGCCGCCGGTCAAGGCGATGCTGATCCAGAACACCAATCCGATGTCGGTGGCGCCGGAGCAGGCGCTAGTGGCCCGCGGATTTGCGCGCGAGGATTTGTTCGTCGCGGTGCACGAACAATTCATGACCGAGACCGCTTACATGGCCGACATCGTGCTCCCGGCGACGATGTTCATGGAGCACGATGACCTCTATTACGGCGGCGGCCACCAGCATATTTCGGTCGGCGCCAAGCTGATCGAACCGCCGGGCGAATGCCGCTCCAACCATGACGTGATCCAGGGCTTGAGCCGCAGGCTCAACGCCGTGCATCCGGGATTCGAAATGTCGCCGCGCGAGTTGATCGACGCCACGCTCAAGAAAAGCGGCCACGGCGATATCGCGAGCTTGGAGGCCGATCTGTGGCGCGACATCCAGCCGGATTTCCGCACCTCGCATTATCTCGACGGTTTCGCGCATGCGGACGGCAAATTTCACCTCAAAGCCGATTGGTCGTGTGTTCCCATGAACAATGCCGGCTTGATGGGGGCGTGGGATCAAATTCCGCGGCTCCCCGATCACTGGACCATCATCGAGGAAGCCGATGAAGCGCATCCGTTTCGTCTCGCCACCAGCCCGTCGCGCAGCTTCCTCAATTCGAGCTTCAACGAGACGCCGTCCTCGCTGGCGCGGGAAGGCGCTCCGAGCGTGATGATGCACCCAATGGATGCGGCATCGCTGGGCGTCGCCGATGGGGACGCGGTGACCTTGGGCAATCCACGCGGCGAGACGATTTTGACCGCGAGATTGTTCGAAGGCGTGCGCCGCGGCGTGCTGATCGCGGAATCGGTTCACCCGAACAAGTCCCATATCGGCGGTCGCGGCATCAACATGCTCACCGGCGCCGAGGCGGTCGCGCCTTACGGGGGAGCGGCCTTTCACGACAACAAGGTCTGGGTGAAGAAGGCGACCGCTGCTCCGGCCGCGTAAATCGTCCTTGCAGTCATCGGTCTTCCTGCCGTTAATATTCGCCGACAACAGATAAAATGAGCAGGAAATGACCGACGGAAATAGTGTGCTGCTTGAAAAGCGCAACAACGCGTTCTGGATCACCATCAACCGGCCGGAGAAGCGCAACGCCATCAATGGCGAGGTGGTGGCCGGCATCGCGCGAGGCTACCGCACAGCGCATGACGATAAGGACGTGCGCGTCATCGTCCTGACCGGCGCGGGCGACAAGGCGTTTTGCGCCGGCGCCGATTTGCAAGCGACCGGTGCGGCCTTCGCGACGGATTTCGCCAAGCCGAACGTCGATTACGCGGATTTGTTACGGCTTTCGCAGAACGCGACCAAGCCATCGATCGCGCGGGTCGGCGGCGTCTGCATGGCCGGCGGAATGGGCCTGTTGTGCATGACCGACCTGGCGGTGGCGGCCGATCACGTGATGTTCGGTCTGCCCGAGGTGAAGGTCGGCGTGTTCCCGATGCAGGTGCTGAGCCTGTTGCAATCGATCGCGCCGCGCCGGCTGATCGCCGAATGGGCGATCACGGGCGAGCCGTTCGACGCGGCGACCGCGCAAGCCGCCGGGCTTCTCAATTATGCGGTGCCGTCAAATGAACTCGACGCCAAGATCGATTGGCTGATCGGCCGCATCGTGGACAAATCACCCACCGCGATCCGGCGCGGCAAATACGCCATGCGCGCGATCGCCTCGATGTCGTTCGATGAGGCCATCGCCTACACCGAAAGCCAGATCGCATTGTTGGCGATGACCGAGGACGCGAAAGAGGGCCTCAAGGCGTTCGGCGAAAAGCGTAAACCCGTCTGGCCGGGGAAGTGACGGAAACGTCGTCCCTGCGTTCGCAGGGACGACGTTGAATTGTAGCCGACCCGCACGCAGCCCTCGCTCACAAAGCAGTCAGCAATGTGATAAGATGACATCATGCTATTCTGATGGGCGACGGCTCCGCCAAAATCCAAATACAAAAGAGGAAACACATGCAGTTCAAACACGTCACGCTTGAGATCGACGGGGCGGTCGCCGTCATCACGCTCGATCATCAAGAAGTGATGAACGCGGTGTCGCTCGACATGCTGGCCGGGCTCGGCGAGGCGCTGGAAGCGATCGACGAGCGGAAAGTCGAGGTTCGGTGCCTCGTCATGACCGGCGCGGGCCGCGCCTTTTGCACCGGGGCCAACCTACAAGGCCGCAACAACCAGATCACGCGCAAGAGCGGCGCCGGCGCGGCGCTCGAAACCGCGTTTCATCCGTTCCTGCGGCGTCTGCGCAACCTGCACTGTCCGATCGTGACTTCTGTCAATGGCCCGGCCGCGGGCGCCGGCATGAGCTTCGCGCTGATGGGCGACCTGATCCTGTGCGCGCGCTCTGCGTATTTCCTGCAAGCCTTTCGTCGGATCGGCCTGGTCCCGGATTGCGGATCGACCTGGCTGTTGCCGCGCCTGATCGGACGAGCGCGCGCGGTCGAGTTGTCGTTGCTCGGCGAGCGGCTTGGCGCCGAGAAGGCGCTCGAATGGGGCCTCGTCAACCGCGTCTATGACGACGCGGCCTTGACGGAAGAAACCATGAAGCTCGCGCATGAGCTCGCGAACGGTCCGACCGCGGCGCTGTCGCTGATGCGAAGATTGTATTGGGAGAGCCCGGAAAATTCCTACGAAGATCAGCTCAACCTTGAATTCGAATCCCAACGGGCGGCCGGCGCGACGGAAGATTTCAAGGAGGGGGTGAGTGCGTTCCTGGAAAAGCGGCCGGCGAAGTTTAGCGGGAAGTGAAGTTCAAGGGGAAGTGATGTGGGCTGTACGTCGCAGCATGCGTTCCCCGGATGCTGCGCGGCACGCCGCAATTGCGGTGTGCTGCGCTGCTGATCCGGGGTCCACTCGTGCCTCCGCATCATGGGTCCCGGCTCTGCGGAGCAGCGCAAATAGCGCTGCACCGCGTCCGGGACACGAGAGAGCGTTACTTCCCCATCCATTTCGGCGGGCGTTTTTCGGCAAACGCCTTCGGGCCTTCGATATAATCCTGCGATGCCACCATGGCTTTCACCGCGGGGTATTCGCGCTGCTCGGCGATCGCCTGCTCGAGCGACACCGAAAGCCCCTTTTGAATCGTTTGCTTGGAGGCGCGGATCGACATCGGGCTGTTCTTGCAGATCGTCTCGGCCCAACGCTCGGCTGCGGCAAGGGCTTCGCCTTGCGGCACCACCTCGTTGACAAAGCCGAGTTCGAACCCTTCGCGGGCGGTGACATGGCGCGCGGTGAGGATCATGCCCATCGCGCGCTTGAGCCCGATCTGGCGCGGCAGCCGGTGCAAGCCGCCGGCAAGCGCCGCCAGCCCGACGCGTGGCTCGGGCAAAGCGAAGGTCGCATTCTCCGAAGCGATGATGAGATCGCAGGCCAGTGCAATCTCAAAACCGCCACCCATCGCGACGCCGTTGACGGCGGCGATGATCGGCTTGTCGCAATCGAAGCGCGAGGTGAGCCCGGCAAATCCGCCCTTGTCCCAGCCGCGCTTTCCGCCGGCCGCCTGCCATTTCAAATCGTTGCCGGCGCAGAACGCCTTGTCGCCCGCACCCGTGACGATCGCGACCCATTGTTCGGGGTCGGCGGCGAAATCGTCGAACACTTTATTGAGTTCGAAATGCGCATCCGTATGCAGCGCGTTGTATACTTCCGGGCGGGACAGCGTCACGATCGTAATAGCGCCCTTGCGCGTGAGTTTGGAAAACTTCAGGTCCATGTTGCCTCCCGGATTTTTCTTCAGTCGCGCGGAATGTATCAGGCGTCCGTCAAGGTACCAAACGAGAAGCTGCGGAAGGTGGATCGGCGTGATAATTTCTTGGCCTTGCGCCGGACTTGAAAACTTGCGACTGAAAGCAGCCGGGCAAATTCTGGAGCGCTAGCCATGTCTTCCGAGATCATGTCGTCCCAGAGCATGCCTTTGGCCGGCGCGCCGCGCGGCCATCGCTCCGACGAGGTCCCGACGCTCGAGGAAGATGCCCGGCTGCGTAACGACATAAGGCTGCTCGGGCGCATCCTCGGCGACACGGTGCGCGACCAGGAAGGCGCCGACGTGTTCGACCTCGTCGAACGAATCCGGCAGACCTCGATTCGCTTCCACCGCGACGACGACCGGCCGGCGCGGCACGAGCTTGAGGTCATTCTCGACGGCATGTCGATCAGCCGGACCCTGCGTATCGTTCGTGCCTTCAGTTATTTTTCCCATCTCGCCAACATTGCCGAAGACCAGAACAACATCCGGCAAATGCGAATGCGCAGCGGTGCCGGGGGATCGCCGAATCCGGGAACGCTCGCCTCGACATTGTCGCATGCGCGCGGGGCCGGCTTTAGCGCCGATAATCTGCGTCAGTTTTTCGCGAGCGCGCTGATCAGCCCGGTTCTGACCGCGCATCCCACGGAAGTTCGCCGCAAGAGCACGATCGACCGTGAAATGGAGATCGCGGCATTGCTCGACCGGCGCGAGCGCGTTCAGCTCACCAAAGAAGAAATCGAGGCGAGCGACGAGCAGCTCCGCCGCGAGGTGCTGACGCTATGGCAGACCAACCTGTTGCGCCGGACCAAGCTGACCGTGCTCGACGAAGTCGCCAACGGGCTCTCGTTCTACGATTACACCTTCCTGCACGAATTGCCGCGGCTGCATTGCGTGCTGGAGGATCGGTTGAACGAGGGCGAGGGCAACGCGCGCGGGGAGTTGGCGTCGTTTTTGAAAATGGGAAGCTGGATCGGCGGCGATCGCGACGGCAATCCGTTCGTGACCGCCGACGTCATGCGTGGCACGCTGCGGATGCAGAGTAGCCGCGTTCTGCGGTTTTACCTCGAGGAATTGCACGCGCTCGGCGCGGAGTTATCCCTTGCCGCGCACCTCGCCGACGTCTCCGAGGAGTTGCGTGCGCTTGCCGCGCGCTCGCCCGATACCTCGCCGCATCGGCAAGGTGAGCCATATCGGTTGGCGGTTTCCGGCATCTACGCGCGGCTGAGCGCGACCGCGCTACGGCTCGATGTGGAAACGACGCGACAACCGGTCGGGGAAGCGTCTCCTTACGCCAATCCGGGCGAGTTCAAGGCCGATCTCGACATCCTCGACCGCTCGCTGGTGGCGAACCATTCGGGCGTGATCGCGCGCGGGCGCTTGCGGCTTTTGCGTCGGGCCGCGGATTGTTTCGGCTTTCATCTGGCGAGCCTCGACATGCGGCAAAATTCCGCCGTGCACGAACGTACCATAGCCGAGTTGCTGGAAGCGGCGGCGCCGGGCACGTCCTATCTCACCTTGAATGAAGACGCGCGGATCGCGCTGCTCGCCGGCGAATTGCGCAATGCGCGGCCGTTGACCTCGGCCTTTGTGAATTACAGCGAGGAGACTTTAAGCGAACTCGCCGTGTTCCGCGCGGCCGCCGAGGCGCACGCCAGATTTGGCACGGACGTGATCCCCCAATGCATCATTTCCATGTGCCAGGGCGTCTCCGATCTTCTGGAAGTGGCGTTGTTGCTCAAGGAGGTGGGTCTGATCGATCCTTATGGCCGCAGCGCGATCAACATCGTGCCGTTGTTTGAGACGATCGAGGATTTGCAGGCCTGCGCCGCCATCATGGAGCGGCTGCTATCGCTGCCCGAATATCGCCGGCTCGTCGATAGCCGCGGCGCGGTGCAGGAGGTGATGCTCGGCTATTCCGACAGCAACAAGGATGGCGGCTTCGTCACGTCGGGTTGGGAGCTTTACAAGGCCGAGATCGGCCTCGTCGGCGTGTTCGAGCGCCACGGTGTGCGGTTGCGGCTGTTTCATGGACGCGGCGGTTCGGTCGGCCGCGGGGGCGGACCGAGTTACGACGCCATCATTGCGCAACCGGGCGGCGCGGTGAACGGCCAGATTCGCATCACCGAACAAGGCGAGATCATCTCCAGCAAATATTCCAACGCCGAGGTCGGTCGCGACAATCTGGAAATCCTCGCCGCAGCGACGCTTCAAGCCAGCCTGCTGCAACCCCGGCAAAGCGCGCCCCGTCATGAATATCTTGAGGCGATGGAGCAACTCTCGGCGCTGGCCTTCAAGGCCTATCGCGGCCTCGTCTACGAGACCGAAGGCTTCGTCGATTATTTCTGGGCCTCGACCGTCATCACCGAAATCTCGACCCTCAACATCGGAAGCCGGCCGGCGTCGCGCAAGAAAACGCGCGCGATCGAGGACCTTCGCGCCATTCCCTGGGTGTTCAGTTGGGCGCAATGCCGGCTGATGTTGCCGGGATGGTATGGGTTTGGCAGCGCGGTCGAGACCTGGATTTCGGAACATCCCGACAAGGGCATGCCGTTCCTGAAAGAACTTTACCGCGAGTGGCCGTTCTTCCGCACGCTGCTCTCGAACATGGACATGGTGCTGGCGAAGAGCTCAATCGCGATCGCCTCGCGCTACGCCGAATTGGTGCCGGACGCGGCTTTGCGCGACAACATTTTCGGCCGCATCCGGCGCGAGTGGCACGCCTCGATCGAAATGCTGTTGGACATCATGGGACAGGAACGCTTGCTGCAAGGTAACCCGTTGCTCGAGCGTGCAGGTGGAATTGTTGAAGGAGCACCGTGCGCAAAATCCGGACGAGCAAGTTCTGCGCGGCATTCAGCTCACCATCAACGGGATTTCGGCGGGCTTGAGGAACAGCGGGTAGTCAGATCGCATCCCAGTTGAAAATGTCCGCGGAGCGATCGAGCTTGTAGAACGAAGACTTCAGCGCCGGCATTCCGTGTTCGGCGATGGTCTGCGGCGTCCAGCCTTCGCCGCGATGGATCGAGCGCAAGGGACGCGATTGGCTCATCAGGAAAATCTCATTCATGCGAACGGCGAAGATTTGCCCGGTGACGTCCTTGGCGGCGTCGCTGAGCAGGTACGCACAAATGGGCGCGATCTTTTCCGGTCCCATCTGCTGGAGTCTCGCGACGCGTTCTTTCTCGGCCTCGGTCTCGGTCGGAATGGTCCCGATCAGCCGGCTCCAGGCGAAGGGCGAGACGCAATTGGAGCGGACATGAAAGCGTTCCATATCGAGCGCGATCGATTTGGACAGGCCGACGATGCCGAGCTTCGCCGCGGCGTAATTGGCCTGGCCGTAATTACCGACCAGTCCCGAGGTCGAGGTAAAGTGCACGAACGCGCCGCTTTCCTGCTCGCGGAACAGTCTTGCGGCCGCATGCGAGACATAGAACGAACCCATCAGATGAACCTTGATGACGGATTCGAAGGCGTCGATGCTCATGCGGTGAAAGATCGCGTCGCGCAAAATGCCGGCATTGTTGACCACGCCGTCGAGCCTGCCGAAATGATCGACCGCAGCTTTCACGATTTTGCTTGCCGGGATCGCCTCAGCGACGGTCTCGAAATTCGCGACCGCAGTGCCGCCGCGCTTCTTGATCTCCTCGACCACCTCCTCGGCGGGGGCGGCATTCGATCCCGATCCGTCGGCGGCGACGCCCGGATCGTTGACCACGACTTTCGCGCCTTCCGCCGCGCAGAGCAGCGCGATTTCGCGCCCAATGCCGCGCCCCGCGCCGGTAACGATGATGGATTTACCTTCGAGGGATTTGCCTTGCGCCATAATTGCCTCCCGCTATTTTTCGTCATTCCGGGTCTGGTCCTACGGACCATCCCGGAATGACGTCATCGCTCGTTGGTAAAAACGATCGTCCCGCTTGCCGCGAACATGCCGCCGACGCCGTGACAGACCGAAATCTTCGCACCCTCGACTTGCGCCGGCGCGATGCCGCGCATTTGCCGCACGCTTTCCTGCAGCGCGTACATGCCGTACATGCCGGAATGCATGTAGCTCAAGCCCCCGCCATTGGTATTGAGCGGCAGCTTGCCGCCCGGCCGCGTATTACCTTCGGCGATGAATTGGCCGGTCTCTTCATGCGGCATGAAACCGAGATCGCCGAGGCCATAGAGCGGCAGATGCGCGAACGCATCGTAAATCATAAGGTGATCGACGTCCTTGTGGGCGATGCCGGCCTCGCGGAACGCGGTCGGACCGGCGACGCGAAAGGCGCGCGAACTGTCGAACGTCTGCATCTGGCTGACCATCGGCGTCTCGACGCTTTCGCCGGTGCCGAGGATATAGACCGGCTTTCTCGGAAAATCCCTGGCGCGCTCGGCGCTGGTGAGAATCAGCGCGCCGCCGCCGTCGGTGACGAGACAACATTGCAGCAGACGGAACGGATAGGCGATCATCCGCGAATTCAGCACGTCTTCAACCGTGATCGGTGTTTTCATGGTGGCGCGCGGATTTTTCGCGGCCCATTCGCGCTGCACCACCGCGACCATGGCAAGTTGCTCATGCGTGATGCCGTGAGTCTTCATGTAGCGCAGCACGGGAATCGGAAACATGCTGGCCGGCGTGGAAACGCCGTAAGGCAATTCGAATTGTCCGTTGAGGCTGTCGGGACCGATCATCCGCGGCGTGCGGCCGATATTCGACTTGCCGCTCTCGGCATGCGTAATCAGCGCGGTCTTGCAGAGACCCGCTTCGATTGCCGCCGCGGCATGGCGGACGTGGAGCATGAACGAGCAGCCGCCGACCGAGGTGCCGTCCACCCAACTCGGTGTGATGCCGAGATAATGCGCGATCTGCTGCGGCGTTTCGACCGCGGTGGCAAAGCCGTCGATATCGGAAAGCTTCAATCCGGCGTCGGCGATGGCGTTGAGCGCTGCGTCCGCGTGCAACTGAATTTGCGAGGTGTTCGGAATGACGCCGAGTTCGGTGGTTTCGGCGGCGCCGACGATCGCGACTTGGTTCTTGCGCATGGCGCTTCTCAACCCCTCGCCGGACGGAACAAGGGAAGCGTGATCGCGTCGTCGAGCTTTTCGAACGCGACTTCCAGTTTCATGTCGAGTTCGAGCGCCTCGGGTGTTTGCGGGCAGTCCACGATGTTGCTCATCATGCGGGGACCTTCGTCCAACTCCACGACCGCGATGGCGTAGGGCGGCGTGAAGCCGGGAACGGGGCGGTGATGAATGACGTAACTGTAAAGCGTCCCCTTGCCGCTCGCCTTGAACACGCTGACCTTGCGCGAGGCGCAGGCGGGACAAAACGGGCGCGGCGGGAAATAGACGTGGGCGCAGGCGTCGCAGCGTTGCAAGCGAAGTTCGCCGGCTCGGGTGCCGTCCCAGAAATGCTGGGTTTCCGGGGTCGGTTTCGGTCGCGCGCGCGTTGCCTCTGCCATATCGGCGATTCCTCCTGCGGCGGGCTCTTGTCGGCCCGCTGGCTTCCCATCTTGATGCGATATTGGACCGCCCGGCGTCAACGGTCCATCCGGCCTTCACGCGGCGCATTTTAGCACCCTCGCATTATTGCTTAGTTGGGACCGCTTGTGTCGCCACGACTCCCCGCGCTAGATTGTTCCGAGAAACGAAGAAATGCGGGAGGATTTCATGTTGAGGATGACGGGCGCGGTGCTGGCCGCGGGCTTGACGTTTGCCGCTCAAGCCTTCGCAACCCAAGCCCTTGCCGCGGACGCTCCGGCAGAAATCAAGATCGGCACGCTTTATGCGTCATCCGGGCGCTTCGCCTCGATTTCGATGCCGGTTCATAGCGCGCTCAAGCTCTGGGTCGACCAGAAAAACGCCGATGGCGGCGTCTACGTGAAGGCGTTCGCCAAGAAAATTCCCCTCAAGCTGGTCGCCTATGACGATCAGAGCAACACCGCGACCGCGTCCACGCTTTACAATCAGCTGATCACGCAGGACAAGGTCGACCTCCTGGTCGCGGACTCCGGCTCGGTGCTGACGGCGCCCGCGGTCGCGATCGCGCGCGACCGCAAGATGTTCCTGTTCGATCAAACCGGAACCGGCGCCAGCTTTTTCTCCAAAGAGAATCCCTACATCGCGCTGATGGCGGACCCGGTTTCCACCGTCTGGCCGAAGCCGATTGCGGATTTCGTCTCAAAGGATGGGCCGGGCCTTGGCATCAAGAAAATCGCTATTCTTTACGCGACCAACGAATTCACGGGCACCCAGGCCAATGCTTTCCGGAAGTTCGTCAAGGACTCGGGCGCGCCGATCGAGATCGTCTACGATCAGGGCATCCCCACCGAGACGACCAACTACACGGTCATCATCAACAACATCAACAACACCCAGCCGGACGCGGTGTTTCACTTCGGGTATGCGCCAAACGATATCGCGTTTCTGCGCAACGTCGCCGACGTTGGCATCAAGTTCAAGATGCTGTTCTGCATCTATGCGGGCCTCGAAACCGAGCTTCTGGAAAAGAATGTCGGCGAGAAAGGCCTTGAGCACGTCTTCACCTATGTGCCGCCCTCGGTGCTCGATTATCCGGTCAATTTCGGCATGGGCATGAAGGACTATAGGACGGCGTGGGAAAAGAAATATCCCGACGGCAAGATCGAGTTCGGTTTCAACGCCGTCGCCGGATACACCACCGGGCTCATCATCGAGAAGACGCTTTCGGTTGCGAGCAGCCTCGATCAGCTTGAACTTCGTCGCGCGGTGTTCAGCCTGTCCGGAGAACTCAAGACGCTCGACGGGACGTTCGCGCTCGATGAAACTGGCGGTCAGATCGGCGAGTTGACGCCGCTCGGTCAGCTCGCGTTCGACGATCACGGCCACCTCAAATTCGTAACCGTCTATCCGCACGACGTCGCCACCGGCAAGCCGGTCTATCCGCGCCCATGACACGATTGCAGGTGGAAAGAGCGACGCGAGGGGCGGCGCGCTGATGTTGACTTACGCGCTTGTCGCCGGGGTTCTGTTCGGCCTGTATTTCAGCTTGGTCGGTATCGGCCTCAATCTCGTGTTCGGCGTCATGCGCATCGTCAATCTTGCGCATGGCGATTGCCTGATGCTCGGCGCGTTCCTCGCGGTCGGCGTCGTGACGTTGATCGGTATCGATCCGCTGTTTGCGATACCGGCGGCCTTCGTGATTTTCTTGACCGCCGGCGTGCTGCTTTATTGGGTGTTGGTGCCGCGGCTGCAAGGATCGGTCAATCCGGAGATGCTCTCGATCATCCTGTTCTTCGGCTTGTCGCAGGTGATCGAGGCCGTGACCACCATCTTCCTCGGCACCAGCGAGCGGTCGATCCAGAGCCGTGCGCTCGGGACCGTCTTCTCTACCATCAAGGTCAAGCTGTTCGGCGGCCAACCCAACGGGAGCGGACCGATCCAGATATTCGGTCAGCAATTTCCGGCGCCCTGGGTGATCGCCGCCGTCACCAGCCTGATCGCGATCACGCTTGTATATGTTTATTTGTACCGCACGCGGCTGGGCACCCTCACGCGCGCGGTGATGTCGCGGCGTGACGAGGCTTTTGCCACCGGGATCGATGTCGATCGGGTCTCTGCGGCGGCCTTTGGCGTTGGGCTTGGGCTTGCGGCGGTCGCCGGCGTTTTCGCGCCCTTCATGTTCGGATCGGTGACACCGGCGTTCGGCGCGGACGCGACCGTCACCTCATTTGCGATCGTGGTGCTGGGGTCGCTTGGCAATCCGTTGGGCACTGCGCTTGGCGGCATCGTCTATGGCGTCTGCTACATGCTGGTGCAGACGTATCTCAGTTCTTGGGCCGACCTTCTGCCCTATGTGCTTTTGATCTTCATTTTGTTGCTCCGCCCGAGCGGTCTGTTGGGAAGGCGGGTGCGCGTTGCCTAGCGCTCTCCGACACACATTGTTCATCGTCGCACCGCTGATCGCGATTTTCGCGGTGCTGCCGGGCGTCTACCAAAATCATTTGCTGCTGTTCAACTTCGTCATCTTTCTGATTCTCGCGCAGGGTGTGAACATCATCTACGGGTTCACCGGCTATCTGCCGTTCGGCTATGTCGGCTTCTTCGGCGCCGGCGCCTACGGCTTTGCGATCCTGGTGATGCATTATCAGGCGCCCGCGATGCTCGCGGTGCTCGTGGCCGGGCTTGTCGGCGTCGCGCTCGGACTATTGCTCACGCCGCTGTTGCGTCTTTCCGGCGCGTATTTCGCCATCGCCAATCTTGCCGCGTCGCTCGCGGTGCTTCATTTCGTCGCCAATCCGGCGCTCGAGGACATCACGCGCGGGCCCTATGGCGTTTCGCTTACCGGCACGTTCAATCCCACATTCGCCTATGCCGCGGCGCTGCTGGTGCTGGCATTGACGCTTTCTGTCGTCGTGTTCCTGAAGAATTCCCGCTTCGGGCTGGCGCTGCAGGCGGTGCGCGAAGACGCGGTCAGTGCTTCGATGGCCGGCGTCAACGTGGTGAAGATGCGCGTGATCGCGTGGCTTGCTTCCGCGCTGGTTGCCGGTCTCGCCGGTGGCGTCTATGCCTGGTATGTCTCGGTGTTCTATCCCGACAACGTCTTCAGCGGTGAATTCAGCATCTTTGCGATCGTGTTTGCGCTGTTCGGGGGCGTCGCCACGATCTGCGGCCCGATCATCGGCGTCGTCATCCTCTATGGCATCTACAATTTGATCGGTTTCACCACGCCGCAATATTTCCAGTTGATTTACGGGTTGTTGATCATGGGGATGGTGCTGTTTCTCCCCGCCGGCCTCGTTTCACTTGCAACGCGAAGGGGATGGCATGTCCCCTGACGGTGCGCCCATTCTCAACGTTTCGAACCTGCTCAAGCGCTTCGGCGGCTTTCGCGCGCTCGACGGATTGAGTTTCCATGTCGCCTCGGGCGAAATCTTAGGGTTGGTCGGCCCGAACGGCTCGGGCAAGACCACCGCGATCAACGTGATCTCGGGTCTTTACGCGCCGGACGGAGGTGAGGTCGTGCTGGACGGTGCCTCGATCGGCGGGGTGGCATCACACAAACTGGTTCATCGCGGCATCAACCGCACCTTTCAGATTCCAAAGCCGTTTCTGTCGCTGACCGTGCGCCAGAATATCGAGGTGGCGCTCGCCTATGGACGCGCCGCGGTGGCCCCGCCTGATATGGCGGAGCTGCTCAACGAATACCGGCTCGCGGATGTCGCCGATCGGCCCGCCACTGACCTGAACAACGCCCAGCAAAAGATGCTCGACCTGGTGCGCGCGCTCGCCACACGGCCGCGACTTTTGCTGCTCGACGAACTCGCCGCCGGGCTCAATCCCGCCGAGCTCGATTGGATCGCCGAACGTATCAAGGCGCTGGCGCGATCCGGTATCGCGATCATCGTGGTCGAGCATCTGATGGGGTTCATCGAACACGTCACCGATCGAGTTATCGTCTTGAACGCCGGCAAGGAGATTTTCGAAGGCAAGCTCGCGGTCGCGGTCCAGGTGCCGCAAGTCATCGAGGTGTTTCTTGGAGGCGCGCATGCCGCCTGAAGCCGTGCCTCTGTTGGAAGCTGCCGGCGTGGACGCTGGTTACGGTACCATGCAGGTGCTGTGGGGCGTCGATCTCGACGTGCGTGCCGGCGAGACCGTGCTGTTGCTCGGTGCCAACGGTGCGGGCAAGACGACGTTTCTCAAATCTTTGGTTGGCCTCGTTGACGCGCGGCACGGCAGCATCAAGCTCGCGGGCGAAGATGTGACGCGGATGCGCTCCAGCGATCGGATGCGGCTCGGCATGACTTACATGTCAGAACTCGCCGTCTTCCCCGATCTGTCGATTGAGGAAAACATTCGCGTCGGCGCGCAGGCGCTTGGCCATGCCGATCCCGGCGCCCGCGTCGACGAACTCTATGGCGTCTTTCCCGCGCTGCGTGAAAAGCGGCGTGCGCCGGCCTCCAGCCTCTCCGGCGGCCAGCGCAAGATGCTCGGCATCGCCAAAGCGCTTGCCGCCGAGCCACGGCTTTTGGTGATGGATGAACCTTCGGCTGGGCTGTCGCCGCTGTTTGTGAAGGAAGTCATTCGAATTTTGAGCGATTTGCGTGGGCGCGGACTGGCGCTTCTGATCGCCGAGCAGAATATCGGCTTCCTCGAAGTGGCGACGCGGGTGTTCGTGCTGGAGGGCGGGCGCATCCGCTTCTCTGGCACGGTGGCGGAAATGACCGACAACGAAGCTTTGCGGCGTGCGTATTTCGGGCTGAAGTGATGCGGACGATACGAATAGGCTCGGGCGCCGGCTATTCGGGCGATCGTATCGAGCCGGCGCTCGAACTCGCCGAAAAAGGCAACATCCAATATCTGGTGTTCGAGTGCCTCGGCGAGCGCACGGTGGCGCTGGCGCAGCAGGCACGCATGAAGAACACCGAGGGCGGGTTTGATCCGCTGCTCGAAGAACGGATGCGCGCAGTGCTGCCGGTTTGCGCCGCCAAAGGCATCAAGATCGTCACCAATATGGGCGCGGCCAATCCCGCCGCCGCGGCGCGGAAGACCGTTGAGGTCGCCAAGTCGCTTGGCCTTGCGCGGCTAAAGATCGCCGCCGTCCTCGGCGATGACGTGCTCGACGCTTGCAAGGAGCGCGACCTTCCGATCATGGAGTTCGACGGCACGATCAAACAACTCGGGAACCGGCTGTTGTCAGCCAATGCCTATCTCGGTGCGGAGCCGATGGCGGAAGCGCTGAGCGGCGGCGCCGATGTCGTGATTACCGGGCGGGCGTCCGATCCCGCATTATTTCTCGCCCCAATGGTTCATGCCTTCGGTTGGGCGATGGACGACTGGAATCTGTTGGGGCAGGGTACGCTCGGTGGGCATTTGCTCGAATGCGCCGGCCAGATCACCGGCGGCTACTTCGCCGATCCCGGCTACAAGGACGTTGTCGATCTGGCCCGGCTCGGCTTTCCGATCGGTGAAGTTCGCGAAGACGGCGATCTCGTCATCACCAAAGTCGCGGGCTCCGGCGGCGCCGTGACGGCACGGACCTGCAAGGAGCAACTGCTCTACGAAGTGCACGATCCCGCCCAATATATTCAGCCCGACGTGGTTGCGGATTTCGCGCACGTGACAATCGAAGAGGTCGCACCCGATCGCGTCCGCGTCAGTGGTGGCCGCGGCGCGCGCCGACCGGACACGCTGAAGGTCTCGGTCGGCTATCTCGACGGCTACATCGGCGAGGGGCAAATTTCCTATGCGGGTCCCGGCGCCGTGGCACGCGGCCGGCTGGGCTTGGAGATCGTTCGCGAGCGGCTGAAATTGACCGGCGTTGCGGCGAGCGAATGGCGCTTCGAGCTGATCGGCGTCGATTCCCTGCACGGCGCCAATCACGCTGCACGGGCGCAGGAGCCCTACGAGGTGCGCCTGCGCGTTGCGGGCCGCACCGAAAGCCTGCGTGAGGCGGTTCGAATCGGCAACGAGGTCGAAACGCTTTACACCAATGGCCCGGCGGCCGGTGGTGGGGTTTTCAAATCGGCGCGCGATGTCGTCGCTGTGGCCTCGGTGTTGCTGCCGCGCGAACTCGCTCACCCCCAAGGTACAATTCGTGGAGGGATAAGCGATGAAGCTGCGCGAACTCGCCCATTCCCGCACCGGCGACAAGGGCAACACCTCGAACATTTCCGTGATCGCCTATGACGCGAAGCATTATCCGCTGCTGCTCCAGCAAGTCACGGCCGAGCGGGTCAGGGCGCATTTTGCGGGTATTGTCGAAGGCGAGGTTGTCCGCTATGAGCTACCCAACATTGCGGCGCTGAATTTCGTGATGACCGGCGCGCTCGGTGGCGGCGTGACGCGGTCGCTGGCGCTCGATGCCCACGGCAAATCCTTAAGTTCGGCATTGCTCGATCTGGAGATCGACGCCACTTCCAAGAACGAATAATCGCGAGTCGCGAGGCGAGATCATGATGCCGAATACCCCGACGCTTTCCACACTCGCCGACGATCTCGAGAACGGCCGCACCAGCGCGCGTAAGCTTGTCGACGAATGCCTCGCGAGGATCTCCGACACTTCAGGCGAGGGCGCCAGGACCTTCGTTCACGTTGATGCAAAAGCGGCGATCGAAGCGTCTGAGGCGATGGATCGGCTGCGCGCGGCCAAGGCGGCGCCGTCGCGCTTTGCCGGGATTCCCGTCTCGATCAAGGACCTGTTCGACATCAAGGGGCAGGTGACCCGCGCCGGTTCGCGCGCGCTCGACGATTCGGCCCCGGCAGAGGCCGATGCCCCGGTGGTGGCACGGTTGCGCCGTGCCGGATTCGTCGTGATCGGCCGAACCAACATGACCGAGTTCGCCTATTCCGGCATCGGCATCAATCCGCATTACGGCACGCCGAAGGGAGCGTGGGATCGCGGCGTCGGTCACGTGCCCGGCGGCTCGTCGTCCGGCGCGGCGGTCTCGGTGGCCGATCGCATGGCGCATGGCGCGCTCGGCACCGACACCGGCGGAAGTTGCCGGATTCCGGCGGCGTATAACGGCATCGTCGGCTTCAAGCCGACGCAACGGCGTGTGCCGCTCGACGGCGGCGTGCCGCTGTCGTTCTCGCTCGACAGTTTCGGGCCGCTCGCGCGCACGGCGCAGTGTTGCGCGGTGCTCGATACCGTACTGGCCGATGAACCGATCGTTCCCTTGGCGCCGCGGCCCATTAAGGGAATGCGCCTCGCGGTGCCGACCACGGTCGCGCTCGATGACCTCGACGACGCGGTAGCGAAAACGTTCGAGCGCGCGTTGGAGACGTTGTCACGCCTCGGCGCAACGATCGAGCGGATCGCGGTTCCGGAATTCCTCGACATTGCGCCGATGCAAGCGAAAGGCGGTTTCACCGCGGCCGAAAGCTATGCGTGGCATCGTTTCTTGATCGCCAGCAAGGGCGATGTCTACGATCCGCGCGTCTATAGCCGGATTTTACGCGGCGAGAGCCTGACCGCTGCCGACTACATCGATCTGCTCAACGCACGGCGGTCATTGATCGCGCGCACCGCCGCCCGGCTTGCGCCTTACGATGCCTTGATCTTGCCGACGACCGCCAACACGCCGCCGCGCATCGCCGATATGGCCGACGACAAGATTTTCACGAAAGCCAATCTGGCGTCGCTGCGCAATTGCACCTTGATCAACATGATCGACGGCTGTGCGATCTCGTTGCCGGCGCATCGCGAAGGCGAAGTCCCGGTGGGACTGATGCTGGCGTCGTCGGGCGGATCGGATCGCCGCATCCTTGAGCTCGCAGCCGGAATGGAGGGCGTTATCCGTGATTGAGATCAACTTCACGCTTGAAACCCAAAATGGCCGCTCGCAAGTAACGCTGCCGATCCGCCAAACCGTCGTTGCCGGTTGGACCGGACGCGATCCGGTCGCGCGCGACAAGCACATCGCCGAACTCGAAGCGATCGGCATCGCGCGGCCGGCGTCGACGCCGATCTATTATCGGGTCGCGACGCGGCGGTTGACGACCGCGGATCGCATCGAAGTCAGCGGGAACGACTCGAGCGGCGAGGTGGAGTTTGTGCTGTTCGGTTCAAAGGGCCGCATTTTGGTCGGGCTTGGGTCCGATCACACCGACCGTAAAGTTGAAGCTTACAGCGTAACGGTGTCGAAGCAGATGTGCGACAAGCCGCTCTCGCCCGTGCTTTGGGATTTCGACGAAGTCGCGGCTCACTGGGACAAAATGATCCTGCGCGCTTTCGCGTGGATCGACGGCGCGCGGGTGTTGTACCAGGAAGGCACGCTCGACGGCATGCTTTCGGTCGAAGAACTGATCGAGCGCGGCTTCGGCGGCGCCGGATTCCCGGACGGCTGCGCCATGTTCGGTGGCACGTTTGCGGCCAAAGGCGGCATCCGCCCCTCAAGCCGCTTCGAATACGAGCTTGAGGATCCCATCCTCAAGCGCAGTCTCCGCCATGCCTATGATGTGATCGAGCTGCCGGTGCTGGGTTAGGTTCCCAGCGTCTCGGAAATCGGGTGGCGCAAAGCCATCCGATTTGCGTAAATTGGCGTCATGAAATCGAACGCGAAGAATATCATCCATCCTGCTCCGGATTCCGATATTGCCGCGCGCGTCGATGCGATCGATTGGACGAAGGCGAGCCACGATCTCGATGCGCAAGGCTGCGCGGTCCTCAACGGATTGCTCTCGCACGATGAATGCCGGGCGCTCGCGGCATTTTATCCGGACGACGCGCTTTTCCGCAGCCGGGTGGTGATGGGACGTCACGGCTTCGGGCGCGGCGAGTACAAATATTTTGCATATCCGCTTCCCGAATTGATCGCGCAATTGCGGCCGACGCTTTATGTGCGGCTTCGCGATCTGGCCAATCGCTGGAACGAAGCGATGGGCATCGATATCCGCTATCCGCCAAATCACGAAGAATTCCTGCAGCGCTGCCATGCCGCCGGGCAGAGCCGGCCGACGCCGCTGTTGTTGCAATATGGGTCCGGTGACTACAACTGCCTGCATCAGGATCTCTATGGCGAGCATGTGTTCCCGCTGCAGGTCGCGGTCGTTTTGTCGGAACCGGGCCGCGATTTCACCGGCGGCGAATTCGTGTTGACCGAGCAACGGCCGCGAACGCAGTCCCGGGCCGAGGTGGTGCCGCTGGCCCAAGGAGACGCGGTCGCTTTCGCCGTGCATGTTCGGCCCACGCGAGGTACGCGCGGATTCTATCGCGTAAACATGCGCCATGGCGTAAGCCGGATCCGCTCCGGCCACCGCCATACTCTGGGCGTGATCTTTCATGATGCGAAGTGAGTGAAAACTTCTTGACGGCGGATTTGTTCGAACGAGACGGCGATACGCAGCCCTCGCGGGAAGAAATTGCGGAGGGCGCCGTGTTGCTGCGCGCCTTCGCCCGCCGCCTCGAGGGCGAGCTCATCGCGGCGTTGCGCGAGCTCGTGGAGCAGGCGCCGTTTCGTCATATGGTGACGCCGGGCGGGCATCAGATGTCGGTCGCAATGACAAACTGCGGCAGCCTCGGCTGGGTTACCGATCGAACCGGGTATCGATACGATCGCATCGACCCCAATTCGGGCAAGCCGTGGCCCGATATGCCTCAGCCGTTTCGTGAACTCGCTCGCCGGGCGGCGACCGAGGCCGGCTTCGATGGCTTTTCGCCGGACGCTTGCCTGGTCAATCGTTACCTGCCCGGGGCGCGCATGTCCTTGCATCAGGACAAGGACGAGGGCGATTTCGACGCGCCGATCGTCTCGGTTTCGTTAGGTTTGCCCGCGATCTTTCTGTTCGGAGGATTGACGCGCAGCGACAAGACGCGCCGGTTTCGCCTGTCGCACGGCGACATCGTGGTGTGGGGCGGGCCGGCGCGGCTGGTATATCACGGCGTGGCGCCGCTTGCGGATGGCGAGCACGCCTTGTTGGGCCGCCAACGCATCAACCTGACGTTCCGCAAGGCGTCATGAAGTAGCGCGCACCGTCTTTCGCCAGGATGGCGTCGTCGTTTGTGGGGGCGATGTCGCTCAGCCTTTGAAATTCGTCAGATCGAGATCGAGAATCTTCGCGGTCGCGCGCAGGATGTCGTAGGCCTTGTCGTCGGTCGCAACGAATCCCTCGGCCCGAAATGTCTTGAGGATCTCCTTGTCGTTGAGCTCGAGGAAGGCTGCCTTGATCGCGGCCTTGAGTTCGGGGGCGAGATAACCCTGCATGGCGATCGGGTAATTCGGGATCGGATCGCTTTCAGCAAGCACGGTCACTTTGTTGGTGTCGATGGAGCCCTTGGCGACAAGCGACTTGAATATCTCCTGGCTGAGGCCGCCGGCCTGGACTTGGCCGGATTGAACGGCAAGTGCGACGGCATCGTGCGTTCCCAAGTGAACGAATTTGTAATCGGTGCCGCCGACAAGATTGTTGTGGGCCAGCAACGCGCGCGGGATCAAATGGCTCCCCGTCGAAGCGAAGTCGCCATACCCCATCGTTTTCCCCCTGATGTCGGCAAGCGACTTCACCGGCCCGTCCGTGCGCGCGATGATGACACTTTTATACGTCGGCGAGCCCTTCGAGACGCCGACGGCGAAGGGTTCGATGCCGGGTGCCTTCGACCTGGCAAGCACATAGGAGAGCGGTCCGAAATAGGCGACTTCGATTCGACCGAAGCGCATCGCCTCGATCATCGAGGAATAATCCGTCGTCACGATAAGCTCGACGTCCCTCCTGAGCGCCTGCTCGAGGTATCGTTTGAGGGGCAGTGCGTTTTGGATAATCGTCGAAGCGTTTTCGTCCGGCACCAACGCTAAGCGTATGATGGTAGGGTTTTGCACCTGTTGGGCGCTGGCCGGACCGACGGCAATACCTACTCCCGCAATGACACAGGCGAGTAAAAAGCCTCTACGTCTCATGAACTTATCTCCCGCAATTAAAGCGCGTGTCAATTAAGCTGCAGTTATCTGTGGTGAAGTGGCGGTATAGATTTGGTCGAGAATGGATTGGCCCGGCTGCGATGCCGTGCCTTCAAAGACGATGCGTTCGGGTAGGTCATTGCAACGTTGCGCAATTGCAGCATTGGGAGCTTCCCGTACCAAACGAGCCAGGCTCGGCCTGGCATTTTGATCGATATTTCCGAACGAATGGTTTTCATGTTCGGAAATTTTGACCTATCAGCCCGGATGACAACGAGATGGCGGCGCCACGCTTGTATTGATTAGAGCCTTTTCCGTTCCGATTGAATCGGAACGGAGGATATATTTTTTTTTGTTTTGACGCGTTTTCTTTACGCGACCGGTATCCACCCCGGATCGCGTCCGGGGCAGGCTTTCGCTGGAAAACGCTCTAACCGGGCGTCATCCCTTTGGCCTTGATCGCGCCCGAGACGGCCGGCGTGGTCAAGTAATCGATGAATGCCTTGGCGGCTTCGGCTTGCTTGGTGTCAGCGGCGACGGCTGCCGTGAACACCAGCTCTTGCTGCAGCTCGCTCGGAAATGAGCCGGCCAATTCGACGCCGGGAGCCAGCAACACGCTGATGACAAATATCCCCAACTCGGCCTCGCCATTGGCGACGGCTTGGGGAATCTGTGCCGGCGATGTCTGCGGCTTGGTTTTGGCTTTCATCGCCTCCGTGATGCCCAGCCGCTCGAACACGCTCAAAACATAGGCGCCGGCCGCGCTCGCCGGAATGAAGGCAATCGATTGCGCGTCCAGCAGCGTCTTCTTCAACGCCGCCGGCGTGCCGACGTCCGGCTTGGGCGCGCCTGCACGCACCGCGACGCCGTAACCGACGCGGGCGATGTCCGTCGTCGGCCCAGTGGCGAACCGCGCTCTGGCCGATGGGTCCTTCATCACGTCGATGGGAACGAAGCCGACGTCGAACGGTGCGCCCGACGTGGCCTGTTTGATCAAGTTGGGGGTGGAGTCGAAGTGAATGACGAGCTTGTGGCCTGAGGCGCGCTCGAATTGAGGGGCGAGCTCGCTCATCAGGCCGGCCATGGAGCCGCCTATCAACACCTGAAGTTCAGCCGCGGAAAGATCACTCATCGGCAAAACCGCAAGCATCAGGCCGAGCACGGCGCCGGCCGCATCGCGCAAAAATTTCTTCATGATTTTCTCGTTGGTGACGGGACATTGATTGCGGCTTTTTGGATGAAGCTGAGTTCGGTCTCCTAAAGCATGATCCGGAAAAGTGGAAACCGGTTTTCCACGCGACAAACGCGAAACGCGTTTGCGCGCAGATCATGCTCAAACAAAGAGATTAGATCATGATGCGATTCCACCTAATCGCATCATGATCTAATCCGCGATCGTGATATCGGCGACAAATAGCGGTTCGCGCATCGCCTGACCCGGAAACGGCGAGGCCTGCTCGAACCAGGAGCGCGGCGCGGGCGCACCCCACAACGTCTGCCGTCGCGGGTCGCGCACCGACCAGCGCATCGGCTCGTGATCGTGGTCCATGGTGAAGTAATCGCTGGTGTAGAGTTCCAGACGATGGCCGTCGGGGTCGCGGACGTAAAGAAAAAATGCATTTGAAATGCCATGACGGCCGGGTCCCCGTTCGATGTTCTTGAGATACCCGCTCGAGGCCATCACGTCGCACAGATGCAAGATGTTCATCGGGCCCGGTACCCAATAGGCGAAGTGGTGCAGGCGAGGGCCCCGGCCGTTGGTGATGGCCAAATCATGGACATTTCCCTTCCGATGCAGCCATGCCGCGGCGATGCGGCCTTCCGGCCCGTCTTCCTCGGCGTATTCGGTCAATCGAAATCCAAGCCGCGCGTAAAAATCGACGGTGTCCTGAACCTCGGCGGCAAATACGTTGAAGTGGTCGAGCCGTTGCGGGTGGCAGCCTTTGTAGAGATCGTAGCGGCGCAAGAGATGCGGCCGCTTCTCCATCGAGGCATAGAGCTCGATCTGAAAGCCGAACGGATCGGCAAGTTGCAGGGTGCGACCCTGGAACGGCTGATCGGCAAACGCGTAAGCGATGCCGTTTTCCGAAAAGAACGCCGCGGCCTTGTCGAGATCCTGCTCGCTGCCGACCTTGAAGCCGAGGCGGCCGCAGCCGGCACTCGCCGCCTTACGCAACACCAGCGAGTGATGCTGATGTTCCTCGCTGCCGCGCAAGTAGACCGTTTGGTCGTCGCGATCCTCCACGTGCAATCCGACGGCGTGTTCGTAAAACTCGCAGGCGACGTTCAGATCGACGACGTCGAGCACGGCATGGCTGCAGCGGATGATGTCGAACGGCGGATCGAAAATTTGCTGCGGCACAGGCATGCGATGTCCTTAGGTCTCGATTCCTCAAGGTGTGGTCTCCGCCTTGAGAGCCTCGTGGATATTGTTGCGCTTCCAGCTTGTTTCCTTGTCGTTGATTTGCATGTCGAAGGACAGCGCGAATTTGCGCTCCGCAAAGACGGGATCGAGATGGTCGGCGAGGCGGCGGAAAATATGCGCACCGGCTTTCTTGAGGGTTGCCAGATCGCGCCCTTCGCCAAGGCGCAATATCATGGCGAGAAGCCCGAAATTCGGATTGCCGTCGGCGATGGCGTAGTGCTCGCACCGGATCGCGCGGACGCGAATGCCGCCGAGCGGAAAAATTCCAGTCTCGGCCGCGGCCTTGCGTATGGCTTCGACGACCTCGCCGATATCGACGAGTTGATCGAGATTGGCTGAATATTCGAGCGTGAAATGCGGCATTTTGAACCACTCTATCGCGCTGCACGGCAACAGGATGAGGGAGGGAAGCAAGTCCGAATTTGCACGATTCTATCGGTTCACCGCAGAACTTCCGGCTGCCAACGGTTTAGGCAGAGCCCTTATCCTCATCATTTGGGCTAAGGCGCGCGGCGCCCGCTCGCAGAATTCAGGCGTAGACACGGGCCAGGTTTTTCGCTCAAACTCATGAACTTAAGAAGGCCAACGCTTGAATTGGCCTCACCGGGAGGAACGGATGAAGATTACGCGACGCGATTTCACGGCAGGTCTAGCGGTCGGTATTAGCGCACCTTACGTCATCGGCAGCGCAGGCGCGCAAGCCGCCACGATCAAAATCGGCATGTGCGTGCCGGTGACGGGTCCCGCGGCCGAGCAGGGGCTTTGGGCGCAGAACGGCGCTAAGCTCGCGCTCGCCGCCGTCAACAAGGCGGGCGGCGTGCTCGGCAAGCAAGTCGAATTGGTGATCGAAGACGATCAAACCACCAATCCGGGCATTGTGCTCGCGTTTTCCAAACTGGCCGCCCAACCCGATATCGTCGCGTTTTTGGGCTCGATCCGTTCGACCCAGGTGCTGGCGATGGCGCCCGACGTTCTCAAGCTCGGCAAGCCGGTGATGATCGGCGGCACCAATCCGGATCTCACCCATATGGGCAATCCGTGGCTATTTCGTTTCCGCCCCAACGACAATTACTCCGGCCGCGTGATCGCGGATTTCGGCGTCAAAACGCTCGACAAAAAGAAATGGGCGATCGTTCATTCGACCGATGCGTTCGGTACCGCCGGCGGCAAGGCGTTGAGCGCGGCGCTCGAAAAGCTCGGCGTGCCGCCGGTGCTCGATCAGGGCTACGCCAATCAGAGCCAGGACTTCACGCCCGTCGTGCTGGCCGTCAAGCAATCCGGCGCGGACGTTCTCGGCACCTATTTCACGTTCGAGAACGACCTCGGCATTTTCGCGCGCCAACTGCGCCAACTCGGCGTCAACATTCCCTGGGTCGGCTCGCCCTCGGTGGTGGCCGTTTCGTCGACCAAGCTCGCAGGCCCGGCGCTGTACGGCACCTATGGCGTGGCCGATTACGCGGAGGATTCCAGCGAGGCGTCGAAGGCGTATGGCAAGGCCTATCGCGAGGCCTACAAGACCGCGCCGGATCTCCAGAGCGCCTGGACGTACGATGCGGTCACCATCCTGGCGGCGGCGATCAACAAGGTTGGATCCACCGATCCTGCAAAAATACGGGAGGCGATTCTCGCGACCAAGAAAATGCCGGGCGCGGAAGGCGAATACAACTTCGACCAGAACGGCGACGGTCTGCACGGCTACAACGTCGTGAGGAACGAGAAGGGGACGATCGTTTACGACAAGCATATCGACTTCGACGATTGAGCGCGGTGCAGGCCCCTTTTTCGGTGAGGAAGGGGCCGGCGGCGTATTCGGCGCGCGAACGCGATCGTTCTCGGACGTCCTGCGTTTCGTGCTTATCGCCGGCCAAGGCCTTAGTCTGCGCCGGCGACGACAATCAGATCACCAAACAGAACCGACTAATTCTCTCAACCGGGCGTTTCGATGGATCTCGTACTGCAATTGTTGTTTACCGGAATAGGCATCGGCGCGGTCTACGCGCTGGTCGCGCTCGGTTTCGTGCTGATCTTTCGCGCCACCAATGTGGTGAATTTCGCGCAAGGCGAATTCTCCATGGTCGCGGCCTATTTGATGGTGGTGTTCGCCGTCGATCTGGGATGGCCGTACTGGCTGTCGTTCCTGCTGGCGCTCGCGGGGATGGCGCTGTTGGGCGTGATCTTCAATCTTGGGGTTTACTACCCGCTGCGCCACCGCACCTTCCTGCCGGTCATCATCGCGACCATCGGCGCCTCGATCCTGATGGCCAATTCCGTGCTCGCGATTTACGGCCCGCAGCCGCAGGTGCTTGAGGGATGGTTCGAGACGCCGGGCATCCAACTCGGGCCGGTCTATCTCGACAGCCAATATCTGCTGATCATCGCGGTGGCGATCGTGCTGGTGATCTTCAATTACTGGTTCTTCGAGCGCACGATGCTCGGCAAGAAGCTGCAGGCGACCTCGCAGGACAAGGAGATGGCCTCGCTCTTGGGTATTTCCGTCTCGACCATGATCATGATCACCTTCATCTACTCGGCCGTGCTCGGCGGGTTGGCCGGCATTCTGGTGGCGCCGATCCTGTTCGTCTCGATCCAGATGGGCTCGACGATCGCGCTCAAGGCCTTCGCCGCCACCATCATCGGCGGCTTCGGCGACGTCGCCGGTGCCATCATCGGCGGGCTGGCGCTCGGCATCATCGAAACCTTCGGCGCGGCGTATGTGTCGGTGCCCTACAAGGATGGCTTTGCGTTCCTCGTGCTGGTGTTGTTTCTGGTGTTCCGGCCGCAGGGCATTTTCGGCGAACGCGTCGCGGAGAAAGCATGAGCGCGCCCAGCGATAACATGCCGATCGCGGCCTCCGTCGCGCGCGCAAAGCCGCTGGTGTTGCGTCATTTGCCTTACTTTCTCGGCGCCGCGATTTTGGTGACGCTTGCGGCGACGTTGCGTTTCGACGGCTACATCCACAACATCCTGATGCAGGCGACGACCTTTGCGATCGCGGTGTTCGGCCTCTCGGTCGTGCTCGGCCTGTGTGGGCAGATCAATCTGGCGCAAGCGGCGTTCTTCGGTCTCGGGGCTTACGCGGTGGGCCTGGGAACGTCGGACTATCACCTCAGCTATTGGCTGTGTCTTGTAGCGGGATGCGTGATCGCGCTTCTCGCCGGCGCCTTGCTCGGCATGTCGACCTTGCGGCTCGGTGGGCATTATCTTGCGATGGTGACGATCTCGTTTCAGCAGATCGTTACGCTCGTGATGATCAACACGATCTGGCTCACCCACGGTCCGGACGGCGTGCCGGGAATCCGCCGGCCGGATCTGTTTCAATCTTCGCAATCCTATTTGGCGTTCTGTGTCGCGATGCTGGCGCTGGTCGGCTATGTCGTCTGGCATTTGTCGGACACGCGGCTCGGCCGCGCCATGCGCGCGGTGCGCGATAACGAGCTTGCGGCCGGCGTCGTCGGTATCGATGTGTTTCGCACCAAGGTTTCGGCGTTCGCGCTCAGCGCGGTGCTGGGTGGATTGGCCGGCGGTCTTTTCGCGGGCGGCTTCGCCTATGTCAGCCCGGATCAATTCTCCTTCGCCGAGTCGGTGGTGTTTCTCACGATGTCCCTGCTCGGCGGCGTCGCCTCACCGATCGGATCTGCGATCGGCACGGGATTGTTGATTCTGATTCCGGAATGGCTGCGGTTTCTCAAAAGCGTTCCCGGACTTTATCTGGCGATCTACGGTCTGTCCGTCATCCTCATCATCCGCTACATGCCCGACGGCATCTGGGGCTTTGTCAACATTGTAACGAAGCGCTGGCACGCGAAGGCAAAGGTGCATACGGCGCGATCGACGCTGAAACTGCTCCCGGCTACCGTCGGTGGCGAGACCGTCCTCGAGGTCAAAGGCCTCTCCAAATATTTCGGCGGCCTCAAGGCCGTCGATAATGTCGATATCGCGGTCAGACGCGGCGGCGTTCACGCGTTGATCGGGCCGAACGGCTCGGGCAAGACCACGACACTCAACGTGCTGTCGGGCCTCTACAAGGCGACCGCGGGCAGGGTGATCCTCGATGGCACGGATGTCACCGATATGCCGCCGCATCAGCGGGCGGCCGCAGGCCTTGGCCGAACCTTCCAGAACATCCGCCTGTTTCGCTCGATGACCGCGCTGGAAAACGTCGTGATCGGCACTGAGCGGCCCGGCAACAGGCTGATCGACGAGACTGGCGACGATGCGCTCACCGAGCGCGCCATGGAAGCGCTGACGTTTGTGGGCCTCGGTGGCCGCGCCAATGAATTGATCTCGAGCTTTTCCTACGGGCATCAGCGCTTGATCGAAATCGCGCGCGCGCTCGCCGCCAATCCAACTTTGTTGCTGCTCGACGAACCCGCCGCCGGATTGAACTCCAGCGAGAAGCTCGAGCTTCATGAGTTGCTCAAGCGCATCGCAGCCCAAGGCCTCACCATCCTGATCATCGACCACGACATGACGCTGGTCTCGGAGGCGGCCCAGCACATCACGGTGCTCAACTTCGGGCGTCGCATCGCGGACGGCGAATCCATGGCGGTGCTGCGCCATCCCGATGTCGTCTCCGCCTATCTCGGAACCGAATGATGCCTTTGCTCGAAATCCGCGATTTGATTGTCCGATATGGCGAGATCGAAGCCTTGCGCGGCGTCTCGATCAGCGTCGATGCTGGCCAAGTGGTGACCTTGCTCGGCGCCAATGGCGCCGGCAAATCGACCACGTTGCGCGCGATCTCCGGGCTCGCGAAGCCGGCGGCAGGTGAAATCCTGTTCGACGGCAAGCCGATCGCGGGCCTTGGGCCGGAGGCGATTGTCCGTCTCGGCATCTCGCACGTGCCGGAGGGGCGGCGGGTGTTCCCCGGGCTCTCCGTGAAAGAAAATATCATGCTCGGCGCGTCGAACCGGCGGATCTCGACCTCCGAGCTGTCGCGCGAAGCCGACGCCATGTTCGACCTGTTTCCCGACATCCGGTCGTTCTCCAATGCGCTTGGTTGGACGTTGTCGGGCGGACAGTTGCAGATGGTCGCGGTGGCGCGCGGGTTGATGGCGAAGCCGCGCTTGCTGCTTTTGGACGAGCCCTCGCTCGGCCTTGCGCCGGTGATCGTGCAGGCGGTGTTTCGGATCATCTCGGAAATCCGGCGCAACACGACCGTCTTGCTCGTCGAGCAAAACGCGCGCATGGGACTTTCGGTCGCCGACCACGGCTACGTGCTCGAGACCGGACGTATCGTGCTCGGCGGCAAGCCCGACGAATTGTGGGGCAATGAAGCCATTCGCGCGGCCTATCTCGGCGGCCACGCCAAGGTAAGTGCGTAAGTACGTTCCAAAAAAGATCAAACAAAAAAGATAAAGCAAGCGACTGACTGATGGTCACGATACAAGTTCCAAGACTGATCGACTTCGTTGCGGAGGTCTTCACCCATTCAGATTCTTCGCCCGAAGAAGCCCGGCGCATCGCGACGTACCTCACGACCGCCAATCTCACCGGCCATGACAGCCACGGCGTGATCCGAGTGCCTGTCTATGTAAGATGGAAGAAAATGGGCTCCGTCGTTCCCAACCAGAACGCCGAACTCGTGGTCGATACGCCCTCGCTCGCCGTGGTCGACGGCAAATTCGGGTATGGGCAAACCGTCGCGCCGCAGGCCGTCAAGATCGGCATCGACAAGTGCAAAGCGGTGGGGCTCGCCGCGGTGGCGTTGCGCAACGCCGGACATATCGGTCGCGTCGGCGATTGGGCCGAGATGGCAGCGGCCGAAGGCTTGGTGTCGGTTCATTTCGTCAACGCCGCGGGCTCGGTGCTGGTCGCCCCTTACGGCGGCGTCGAGCGGCGGCTGTCGACGGCGCCTTATTGCGTCGGCATTCCCAGAGAAGGCCAGCGGCCGATCGTGCTGGATTTTGCGACCTCGATCGTCGCCGAAGGCAAGGTGCTGGTCGCCAGCCGCGGCGGCAAGAAATTGCCGCAAGGCGCGTTGATCGATCTCGACGGTACTTTAAGCGAAGATCCGACGGTGCTGTACGGGCCGCACACCGCGGAAGGCCCGCGCGACCATAGCCAGGGCAAGGGCGCAATCCGCGCTTTCGGCGAGCACAAGGGCTCGGGTCTGGCGCTGATCTGCGAATTGCTCGGCGGCGCGTTGACCGGTACCGGTGCGACCGGGCCGAACCGGCGGTTCGCCAACGGCATGTTCGCCATCTACGTCGACCCCAAGGTGGTCGATCCCGACAATTTCTTCGACGGCGAGATTTCGCGCTACGTCAGCTATTTCAAGAACACCAAGCCGGCCGCCGGCACGGACGAGGTGCTGATCCCCGGCGATCCGGAAGCAAAAATGCGAAGTGAGCGCACCCAAAACGGCGTGCCCTTGCCGGACGATACCTGGGCGGCAATAGTGAACACCGCACGCGAGGTCGGCGTGAGCGAGGTGAGCATACAACGAGCGACGGCGTAATTTACACCGTCATTGCGAGCGCAAGCGAAGCAATCCACGGGGCAGCAAGGCAAGATGTGGATTGCTTCGTCGCTCCGCTCCTCGCAATGACGGTTTCTGAGAAAAAAGAAAAGGAAAACAGAGTGGCAAACAAAATCAAAGAAATCTGGGCCTCCGGCAAAGTCGTGGTGAACGCCTGGCTTGCGATCCCGTCGGGCTTTTCCGCCGAAGTGATGGCGCAATGCGGTTTCGACAGCGTCACCGTCGATATGCAGCACGGCGTGCAGGATTACCAATCGATGGTGCAATGCTTTCAGGCCATGAACGCCCATCCGGTGACGCCGATGGTGCGGGTGCCGTGGAACGAGCCGGGCATCATCGGCAAGGTGCTCGATGGCGGCGCCTATGGCGTGATCTGTCCGATGATCAACACGAAGGAAGAAGCCGAAAACCTCGTCGCCTACAGCAAATATCCGCCGCGCGGCACGCGTTCGAATGGCCCGATCCGGGCCGGCCTGTACGGAACGGCCGGCACCTATCAGCAGACCGCCAACGACGAGATCGTGCTGCTCCCCATGATGGAGACCAAGACCGCCATCGGGAACATGGAATCGATCCTCGATGTCGAAGGCATCAACGGCGTCTATATCGGTCCCTCCGATCTCGGCTTCTCTTATGGCCTGGTGCCGAAGCTCGACCGCGAAGAACCGGAGATCTTGAAGATCTACGAGAAGATCGTGAAGGAGTGCGAAAAGCGCGGCCTCTATCCGGGCATTCACTGCAGCGGCGCCGTCGGCGCCACCAAGGCGATCAACATGGGCTTCAAGCTCGTGACCTTGTTCAACGACAGCGGGCTGCTCGCGACCTACGCGAGGATGCAAGTCGGGCAGACCCGCAAGGATTCGAACGGCAAAGCGTGACCTCTCGTGTCCCGGACGCGGTGCAGCGTCTCTTCGACGGTGCACCGCAGAGCCGGGACCCACTCGTAGTAAGGATGGACCCCGGATCAGCAGCGCACCACGACGCAAGCGCGTCGCGCTGCGCAGCATCCGGGGCACGATGCCGACAGATTTTAGGGAGACACCCACATGACCCCAGCACCTGTCATCCGCCTGCACCCAGATGATGGCGTGCTGATCGCGCGCTCGAGCCTGCCACCGGGCCTCGTCGTGGCCGATGGCGTGACCACGGTCGAGCGTATTCCGGCAGGCCACAAAGTGGCGATCAGGGGAATCGCGGTCGGCGAGCCGATCCGCCGCTACGGCCAGATCATCGGCTTTGCGACGGCGCCGATCGCGCCGGGCCAGCACGTCCATACCCAGAATTGCGGCATGGGCGATTTCGCCAAGGATTACGCGTTCGGTATCGATGTCACGCCCACGCCGAATTTCGATCTGCCCGCGACGTTCGACGGCATCCGCCGTCCCGACGGGCGCGTGGCGACCCGCAACTATATCGGCATTCTCACGTCGGTGAATTGCAGCGCGCATGTCGCCGGCATGGTCGCGGATATCTTCAAGAAGAATCCGTTCACCGGCGACAATCCGCTGGCCGATTTTCCCAATGTCGATGGCGTGGTCGCGCTCACGCACAAGACCGGCTGCGGCATGACCTCGAGCGAACCGCTGACGATTCTCCGCCGCACGCTCGGCGGCTACGCGCGGCACGCGAATTTTTCGGCCGTCGTCGTGCTGGGTTTGGGCTGCGAGGTCAACCAGATCGGCGGCTTGATGAAAGAACAGAAGCTCGCAGGACGCTTGCGCGAACTGGAGATTCAGGAAATCGGCGGCACCCGCAAGACGGTCGAAGCCGGCGTCGCCTTCGTGCGCGAGGCGCTTGTCGATGCCAACAAAGTAAAGCGTGAGCCGGTCGCGGCGAGCGAGCTGACCGTGGCGCTTCAATGCGGCGGCTCGGATGGTTATTCCGGTGTCTCCGCCAATCCCGCGCTCGGTGCGGCGAGCGATCTTCTGGTGCGGCATGGCGGCACGGTGATTCTGTCGGAAACGCCGGAGACCTACGGCGCCGAGCATTTGTTGACGCGCCGCGCGGTCAGCCGCGAGGTCGGCGAGAAACTGGTGGCCTTGATGCGCTGGTGGGAAGAATACACCGCGCGCGAGGGCGCCGAGATGAACGCCAATCCAAGCCCCGGCAACAAGGCCGGCGGGCTCACAACGATTTTGGAGAAGTCACTGGGCGCGATGGCGAAAGCCGGCAGCACCAATCTCGTGGACGTGTTGAACTACGCCGAAGAGGTCACCAAGAAGGGCTTCGTCTTCATGGACACGCCGGGCTACGACCCGGTCGCGGCGACCGGGCAGGTGGCGGGCGGCGCCAATCTGGTTTGCTTCACCACCGGCCGCGGCAGCGTGTTCGGCTGCAAGCCCGCGCCGTCGATCAAGCTCGCGACCAATTCCGCGATGTTCAAACGGATGGAAGACGACATGGACGTCAATTGCGGCACCATCCTCGACGGCGAGGAAACCGTGCAGCAATGCGGCCAACGCATTTTCGATCTGATGCTCAGGACCGCGTCGGGACAACCGACCAAAAGCGAGAGCTTCGATTTCGGCGGCGCCGAATTCGCCCCCTGGGTGCTCGGGGCGACGATGTAGGAGATTTAGCGTTCTCTCTCCGTCTCGTCATTGCGAGCGCAAGCGAAGCAATCCATACTTCCGGGACGGCGCTATGGATTGCTTCGTCGCTTACGCTCCTCGCAATGACGGTGGCGGGAGGCGATCCACGATCTATCGTGTCGGGAGATGGCTGGTCGGCGTGCCTTTTTTATTTCAGCAAATCGTCCGGATCGCGAGCTCTTTCAAGACGGGTCATCGTGTCCGTGAGTGCGGCTAACGCATCGTTTAGTTCGGACGGGCGGTTAGCAAGTTTGCGTTCGAAAAATTCACGATCTCTCGCCATCGCTCGCTCTATCGACGAGCCGTAGATCGCCGCGGTTGCAACCTCCTTTGCGAGCCGAGTGTACTCCTGCCAAATCAGATAGACCGTTAATGGTGGCAATTCATGCCGCGCCAGCATTGTATAACAGCGCGGTCCGGCCCCTTCGAGGGCCCACCACTGTTCCGCTAATTGCGCAACTTTCCTGAAGTTGCGAATCGTCCGCGAAAATTTGTCAGGGTCAACACCTGCGATAAGGGCACAATGATTTAGCCAGTTGAGGCCGGCGATGATGGCGATCACGAGATCATTGATCGGAACGCCCGTAAAATCGACCATGGTACCTTCGTGCGGTCGTTGACGAAGTAGAGCGCTTAGCATTTCAGGTTGGCGAGCAGGATTGACTAACAACTCGACATCGCGTCTAGGCACCATCATCACGTAGCGCATGGCCTCAATCCGAGTGTGCTCCCAAATAGAGCGCACGTTGCCATCGACGTCTGTAAGAGTACGGTTACAAGCTGGGTAGATAAGATCGCCACGGTCTACGCGGCCGAGGTATTGCGGCACGACTTTGTCCATGGCCTCAAGGATGGCTATAGGCTCAAACAGTTTGCCAATGGCGGCTATCGCCGCTTCGGAAGGCCTTTGCTCCTGTACGCTTTGCCGTCCGAACCAGCCCACCCTTACCTCCCACCGAAAACGTTAGAATAAGACTAGATTGGTATAAGCGCGCGTCACAAGAAAAATGCGCCGGCTACGCTAGCTATTACAAGGGCCGTCGCGCTCCTCGCGGATGCGATGCCGGCAGAATGACGTGCGCGTAAAATCTAATTTATTGAGCCAAATCAATCTGATTTGCCCCGTCCAGTCCTGGTTGCAAAAATAAATCCTTTCCGGATTCACCCAAATCAAAACTATATCTATTGCCGTCCCGTGCCACAGAGGGGCGTTTCGCGATCGTCACGAACGTGGGCACGGGATGCGGTGGACGCGATTGGTGCTTTGACGAGAGCGCCAACTCGTGGACGGCGAAGTCGTGTGGTCCTGACATCCCGACGCTGATGTCAAGTTTGCGAACTCGTTTCGCAAGCGATGGTGGCAAGAAAGCCCGGTCACCAAGGAGAGCGCGAAGGAACCCGTTAAAACCATTGCGCGGGGAAAGCCGGTTGATTCCGTCTGAACCTGTGGTGACTAACTCGTATGCTTTTTCATTTTGCATGCGAGGCTATGGGTGCAGCGGGCACCCGGCTTTCCCTGCGCCCTCTGATTTTCGGGGGGCGAAACTACATGCAAGACTCGGGCGCAAGGGTGCCGCGGGAAGGTGGAAGCACGCACGACGTGTCCCGGGCGCGGCGCGGCATGAGCGGAGCGAAATGATGCGCTGCAGAACCGGGACCCATCTCTTTCGCGGCACGAATGGATCCCGGTTCTGCGAAGCGGCGTTGCACGCCGCATCACGCCTGGGACACGAAGAGGCGTCGCCGCGTCTTTGCTTTTGCGAAAGCTCCGTTTCTTCGTGCGGCACGATGGATTGCTTCGCTGGCGCTCGCAATGACAGGGTCTCGCGTGTTTAAGACCATGATGCGTGCTAATTAACTGGATCATGACTCTACCGGCCCGGAGCCGCCATGGCCTATCGCCACACCCTCGATGCCACGACTTACGTCTTCGACGATTTGCGCGATCTGTTGGCCAAGGCCACGCCGCCCCGCTCGGGCGATCGCCTGGCGGGGATCGCGGCCGAAAGCGCCGCGCAGATGATCGCCGCACGGATCGCGCTCTCGGACGTTCCGTTAAAGCAATTTCTTCAGGAAGCCGTTATTGCTTACGAAGACGATGAGGTCACGCGCCTGATCGTCGACACCCACGACGCCTCGGCCTTTGCCGCGATATCTTCGCTGACCGTCGGTGCGTTCCGCGATTGGCTGCTTTCGGAGGCGGCCACCGGCGACGTGCTCAAGAAAGTGTCGCACGGCATCACCCCGGAAATGGCGGCGGCGACCTCGAAACTGATGCGCAACCAGGATCTCATTTTGGTCGCAAAAAAATGCGCGGTAAAGTCTGCCTTTCGCAACACCATTGGTCTACGCGGGCGAATGAGCGTGCGCTTGCAGCCCAATCATCCCTTTGACGATGCCAAGGGCATCACCGCCTCGATCCTCGACGGCCTCCTATTGGGATCGGGCGACGCCTGTATCGGCATCAATCCGGCAAGCGACGATCCGGCCACCATCGGCAGGCTGTTGCGGTTGCTCGACGAGATCATCACGCGGCTGCAAATCCCAACGCAGGCTTGCGTGCTCGCCCATGTGACGACGACGCTTGGATTGATCGAGCAGGGCGTGCCGGTCGATCTGGTGTTTCAGTCGGTGGCGGGCACGGAGGCCGCCAACCGGAGTTTTGGCGTCGACCTCGCGGTCTTGAAGCAAGCCCACCAGGCGGGGCAGTCGCTACGGCGCGGCACCGTCGGCAATAATGTCATGTATTTCGAAACCGGGCAGGGCTCGGCGCTTTCGGCCAATGCCCATCACGGCGTGGACCAGCAAACCTGCGAAGCCCGTGCCTACGCGGTGGCGCGTGCGTTCGATCCGCTGCTGGTCAACAGCGTGGTCGGCTTCATCGGCCCGGAATATCTTTATGACGGCAAGGAGATCATCCGGGCCGGGCTTGAAGACCATTTCTGCGGCAAGCTGCTTGGCCTGCCGCTTGGCGTCGACGTTTGTTACACCAACCATGCCGAGGCCGACCAGGACGACATGGATAACCTCTTGACGTTGCTCGCAGCCGCCGGGGTGACCTTCATCATGGGGGTCCCCGGGGCGGATGACGTCATGCTCAACTATCAATCCACGTCGTTTCACGACGCGCTTTACGTCCGCGATTTGTTCGGCCTCAAGCGGGCCCCGGAATTCGACGATTGGCTGTTTCGGGCCGGGCTCACTGATGCCGATTTTCGCCTCGTCGGAGACACGGAGTTGTTACCGGAATTCGCGTCGCGGCTGCTCACATGACCTATCCCGGAATGACGTGCCCAAACAAATAATTGAGGCTATGTTCGATGCAATCGGATTATGATCCAACATCGTGGTGTCATCTGCGGTTCTTGTCGTTTCGCAGCTTTGCCACGCAACCATCTGTTCAAACGAGCGTTAGAGCGGCTGCCACAATGTTGAAGAATTTGTGGCCCAACCTTGAAGCGCGTGCATAATGTTCGGGGATAACCTGAGGTAGCTTTGAGGAAATTTGATGAGAGCTGAGGGCATCGAGACCGCACGGCGCATCCTGTGTGTCTTTCCGCGCTATACGTCTTCATTTGGCACGTTCGAATACGCCTATCCGTTGACCGACGGCGTGCAGGCCTTCATGCCGCCGCAGGGGCTCTTGCTGATCGCCGCCTATCTGCCCGCGAATTGGCCGGTTCGTTTCGTCGACGAAAACATCCGCCCCGCCACCGCGGAAGACTTCGAATGGGCGGAAGCCGTGTTCGTCAGCGGCATGCATATCCAGCGTCAGCAGATGAACGATATCTGCCGTCGGGCGCATGCGTTCGACCTTACCGTTGCGATCGGCGGGCCCTCGGTCAGCGCCTGCCCGGATTACTACCCCTCGTTCGATTACCTTCATATCGGCGAATTGGGCGATGCGACGAACGAGCTGATCGCACGGTTGGCGCGCGATCCGTCCCGCCCTGCGCGGCAGGTGGTGCTCAAAACCGCCGATCGGATCGAGATGTCCCAGTTTCCGATCCCGGCCTATGAGCTCGCCGACGTCAAACGGTATTTTCTCGGCAGCATCCAATATTCGAGCGGCTGTCCCTATCAGTGCGAATTCTGCGACATTCCGGGGCTCTATGGCCGCAATCCCCGTCTCAAAACGCCACAACAAATCACCGCCGAACTCGACAGATTGCTCGAATGCGGGGTGACGGGGTCGGTGTATTTCGTCGATGACAACTTCATCGGCAATCGAAAGGCGGCGCTCGAGTTGTTGCCGCATTTGATCGAATGGCAAAAGAAGACCGGCTACGTCATCCGCTTTGCCTGCGAGGCGACGCTCAACATCGCCAAACGGCCGGAAATTCTGGAGGGGATGCGTGAGGCGTTTTTCGTCACGATCTTTTGCGGAATCGAAACCCCCGACCCCGACGCGCTGAAGGCGATGCACAAGGACCACAACATGATGGTCCCCATTCTGGAAGGCGTCCACACCATCAACCGCTACGGGATGGAGGTGGTCTCCGGCATCATCATGGGTCTCGATACCGACAAGCCCGAGACCGCCGACGCGTTGCTGGCTTTTGTCGATCAATCCAATATCCCGCTACTGACGATCAATCTTTTGCAGGCATTGCCGAAAACACCGCTCTGGGATCGGCTTGAGCGCGAGAACCGACTGATCCACGACGAGGGTCGCGATTCGAATGTCGATTTCCGGCTGCCCTACGATCAGGTGATCGATTCCTGGCGCAAATGCATGGAAATCGCCTATCAGCCGGAGAAGCTCTACGCGCGTTACCAGTATCAGGTCGATTTCACCTATCCGAACCGGCTGAAAATACCGGTAACGCCTGAACAGAAAAGCTGGGCCAATATCAAGCGCGGCCTTGTCATGCTTCGCAATATTTTCTGGAAAGTCGGCGTGCTCGGCGACTACCGAGGCGTGTTCTGGAAATTTGCGCTGCCGCGCTTGAGGCACGGCGACATCGAAGGGCTGATTGCTTCGGCGATGGTCGCCCATCATTTGATCACGTTCGCCCGCGCCGCCTCGGTCGGTCAACAGAACGCTTCGAACTATTCGATCCGGCTGCGCGAGGCATCGATGCCCGCTGAATAGCCAGACCTCTGGGCAACCAGCTCGCCGGGTGATGAGAGATGAAAACACCGGTGCCATTGTCGCGCGCGATGGGAGATTTGCGGGATCTTACCCCGGCGCGCGTCGGGCTTGGCCGCACCGGCGCAAGCATGACGACCAAAGCCTGGCTCGGTTTCGCGCGAGATCACGCGCGGGCCCGCGACGCGGTTCATGGCGCTTTCGATGTTCTCAGCCTGGTTTCGGGTCTCAACGATCTCGGTTTCGACGCCATTGGCGTCTCCAGCCGCGCGCCCAAGCGGGACGATTATCTGAAGCGCCCGGACTTGGGACGGATGCTCGATGAGGATTCGCAGCGCCGGCTGCCGAGTTACACGGATGGTTCGTGCCAGCTCGCGATCGTCATCGGCGATGGCTTGTCGCCGGCCGCGGTGCAGGCCCACGCCGTTCAACTCGTCCGGCGCCTCATTCCGCAATTGGCCGTCGACGGAATCGAAATCGGACATGCGGTGGTTGCGTCCGGCGCACGGGTCGCCTTGGGCGACGAGATCGGCGCTATTCTTGGGGCGCGCATGATTCTCGTGTTGATCGGCGAGCGACCGGGGTTGTCTGCGTCCGACAGTCTCGGGGCCTATCTGACGTTTGCGCCACGACCCGGCCGCACCGACGCCGAGCGAAATTGCGTTTCCAACATCCACGGCGCGGGACTCGGCTATGATGAAGCCGCCTTGCGGATTTCATGGCTGATTCGCGAGGGCCTCGCCCGTCAGATCACCGGCGTCGCGCTAAAGGATGAAAGCGGTGGTCAAACACCCCGGCACGTCATTGCAAATTCGAGCTGACGTCACAAATACAGCAGTATCGTCACAGATGTGCCGATTTTGTGCCAAGCCGTGCGCTTGCGGGAATCTGTGTAGACCTGCTACAGGTGTCGCAAAATTTATCTTATGATTCAAAGGTTAGCGTCGAGCAAACGTGGTCGATCGAGGCCGCATTCGCGCTCCTCGAACTTAAGCCGATACAACTGAGCCGATGAGAGATCTGGATTAGGGTATGCTCGAAAAGAACAGCGACAACGAGGTCCATGTCGAGAAGGTCGAGCAGCGGCCGACGGCGAGCATTGCCTTCGGCCTGGAGCGGCTGGGGCTCATTGCGGTTCAAGCGCCGATCCTGTCCTGCATCGTTCTCGCCGGGCTGATCGTCGGCGCGATCTTCGGTATCCAGCGTATCAAGATCGACGATTCGCTCAGTCAGTTGTTCCGGTCCGATTCCAAGGAGTACCGGCAATACGAAGCGGTCACCAAGCGCTTCCCGGCCACCGAATTCGACGTGCTGGTCGTGGTCGAAGGCAAGACGCTGCTTGAGCGCGACAATCTCGAGAAACTTCGCGACCTTGTCACCGATTTGCAGCTCGTCGAGGGCACGCGCGGATTGATTTCGCTGTTCTCGGCCCGCCAAGCCCCGGCGCCCGGCAAACTGCCGGCGGCGTTGTTTCCCTCGGAGCTGCCGCAAGGGCCCGAATATAACAAGTTCATCGAGACCGTGAAATCCAACGAGATCATTCGCGGCAAGCTGTTGTCCGAAGACGGCACACTGGCGCTGATCGTACTGTCGCTCGAACCGCAAATCGTCGCCAGCAACAAGCTGAGCAAGGCGGTCGGCGACATTCGCAAGCTGATGGCGGATGACCTTGCCGACAGCGGGTTGAACGTCGAATTATCGGGCGTTCCGGTGATGCAGCTCGAAATCCGCAATGCGGTCGAGCGCGACGGGCTGACTTACAACATCCTCGGCATTCTGGCCGGCTGCATCATCGCGATCATCTTCTTCCGCAAGATATCGTTCATGGTGGTGGCTGCCTTCCCGCCGATGATCGCGATTTTGCTCGCGCTCGGCGGCCTCGGTTGGGCCGGCTTCAACCTCAATATGTTCTTGAACGTGATGACGCCGCTGATCATGGTGATCAGCTTCTCGGACTCGATGCAGCTGACCTTCGCCGCGCGCGACCGTCTGATCTCGGGCCAGGACAAATTTACCGCGTTCAGGAACGCCGTGCTCGTGGTCGGGCCGGCCTGCGTGCTCACCCATGGCACTGCCGGCATATCGTTTATCGCTTTGCAGTTTTCGGATTCCGATCTGATCCGCAAATTCGGCGAAGCCGGACTTGCCGCCACCATCATCGCGCTGATCGCCGTGCTCTCGCTGGTGCCGGTGTTCGGTGTACTCTTTGTGCGCAACGAGAAGATTTTCGCGGTGAAGTTCAAGAGCGCCGACGCTGGCGTTCAGGCGCTGCGCAATTTTTGCTACTGGATCGCGGTGCGGATGGTCAGCCGTCCCGGGCTGTTCAGCCTGATCGCGGTGATTTTCGTCGGCGGTCTTGCGGTGATCTATGCCAATTTGGAGCCGCGCTATCGGCTCGCCGACCAAGTCCCGGACAAGCAGCAGGCGGTGGCGGCCAGCGGGCGTCTCGACGCCAAGCTCACCGGTGCAAATCCGATCGACCTCCTGATCGAATTTCCCAAGGGCGCGTCGCTGTATGCGCCCGAGACGCTGAAGACTATCGCCGACGTTCACGCGCTGGTGGAAAAACAGGCCGGCGTCGGCAATGTCTGGTCGCTGGAGACGCTGCGCCGCTGGCTTGCGGAAAAGGCCGGAAGTTCCGACGTCGCGACCTTGAAGGAATATGTCAGCGTGATTCCCGAGCATTTGGTCCGGCGTTTCATTTCCGCCGATCAGGATGCGGTGGTGGTGTCGGGCCGCGTTCCCGATCTCGATTCGAGCCAAATTCTTCCCGTGGTCGAAAAGCTGGATCATGGGCTCGACGCGGTGCGCAAGGCGCATCCCGGTTACGAGATTGCAGTCACCGGGCTTTCGGCGATCGCCGCGCGCAACAGCGCCAATATGATCGAAAAGCTCAACCGCGGGCTGACGATCGAGTTCGCTCTGGTCGCGATCTTCATTGGACTCGCGTTCCGCTCGGTGGTCGTGATGCTCTCGTGCATTCTGCCGGGCATCTTCCCGGTGGTGCTGTCGGGCACCGTGCTGTGGTTGCTCGGGGAAGGACTGCAGTTCGCCAGCGTGGTGGCGCTCACGGTGTCGTTTGGTCTGGGACTGAGCGCGACGATCCATTTCCTCAACCGGCTAAGACTTGAGTCAAAGCCGGGCGTCAGCCCCGAACTTGCGGTCGAGCGCGCGACCGTGCTGGTCGGGCCCGCGCTGATTCTGACGACCGTGGTGCTGGCGTGCGGACTGGTGGTGACCGTATTTTCCGACTTGCCGTCGTTGCGACTGTTCGGCTGGCTCAGCGCTTTCTCGATGGTCGCAGCCCTTGTCGCCGATCTCTTTATCCTGCGGCCGACGTCGATGTTCCTGATCAACCTGTCGCAGCGGCTTCGCGCGGCGATGGGCGCAACTCCAGCGGAAGAAACCCGAAGCTAGAACCGCAACGATCCATCAAAAGAGGGGCTAGCTCTTCACCATCGAAATCGACACGCCTCGGATATCGCCTTTGGAATTCATCTGCACGGTTTGCTTGGTGCCGGTGGTGCGCAAGATCAGATTGGCAGTAAATCCTACGGTCTCGACGACGACGTCGATCAGGCCATGACCGGCGGTGCCTTGCAGGTTGCCGAAAATATTACGACTCATTTCGCTCCAATTGCCGGAGACTTGGCCACCTTGGCAGGTCACATCGCTGCTCAATTCGAATTTATAGCTGTCGCTGGCGCAGCGAAGGGTCTGCTTCAAGCCCATTCCGGTGCCGTTAACCTTGTAGTCGGCCTTACATCGGATGCGCTCGGTCGATCCGTCGGAAAGCGCGATAGTGCCGTGGCCGGACCATGCTCCGTGAAGGCCGGCAAATGGGCCGGACTGGGCGTAGGTCGCTGACGCCGACAGCAAGAGCGCGGCACCCGCACCGACCGCCTTGATTATTTGTCTAAACAAGCCTGAATTGAATGTTTTCATATCGGCTTCCAATTCAAATTAACGTTTTTGTACAAACTCAAATCTCGCCGCTTCAAGTATTAAGTGTCGCCGCAATGTGTTAGGTTCAAGTGAACGCCGTGGGCGCCGGAAAGGGTGCCCGCGGATCGCCGTGAGGACTGGTTAATCGACGCCGGCGAACCGCACTTTTCCTTCGCCGGGATCAAAAAAGGTCTTCCAGCGAGATTCTCCGCCCCCGCGCATCGCTTTCCCGGTGGCATGCCTGCCGCTAGATCCGCGCGAAGTGAAAGAAATAATATTTGAACATCAAAAGGTTACTTGTATCATTTAGGTCGATTCGTAAGCCTCCGGTATTCGGTATGTCGTCGCCGTAAATTTGGCCGCATTTACCGGCGCTTTTGGTTCGCGCTGCTGCGGTTCGCAGCCTTTACCATCTGAATAGTCTGCCCCGGTCGCGCTATGTGCTATTCGGGTTGGATTGTCTGCGTCGGAATGAAGGAACACAATGCATAAATTTTTCTTGGCTCTCACGCTGCTGTCACTCTCGGTTTCCACCGGAGCCCTCGCCCAACAACAACATCAACGCAGCGGCACGCCCGAAGAGCAGAAGGCTTGCGCGCGAGACGTTCAACGCTTCTGTCGCCCCGTGATCGACCAGGGCGACTTCATCATTCTGGCCTGTCTTCAGGAAAATCGGCCCAAGCTGACCGCCGTCTGCGATGCGGTGCTCAAGAACCACGGGCAATGAACCACGGGCAGTAAAGCGCGCTCGTATCCGCCACCCGCCGCCGGCCGACTTCTATAGGCTCGATCCGGCGCGCGCGGGTTGTACGGGAAGTCGCAGATAGCATTGGTTTTGGCGCGGTATTCCCCTATATGGGGTTCGCGATCCGCCCGCATGCGCGGGAATTTACCGGATACGGCGAAGCCGTCACGCCCAAACGAATGTAGTCAGTCCTTGATGACAAGTGCGAGCGAATTGCGATCCGGCAAGACTCACCGCGACGAGAACTTTCCGGTCGCGTCCTGGATCATTCATCCGCGTCATCGGGCGCTGATTCTTGCGTTCTACAATTTCGTCAGGACTGCCGACGATATCGCCGATCACGCAACGCTAAGCGAGCGCGACAAGCTCAACTACCTCGATTTGCTTGAAGCGGAGCTAGCGGGCCATGGCGACAGCCAGCCCGAGGCCGTCAATTTGCGACGCGCGCTTGGGGAACGTTCGATGGCGCCGCGCCACGCTCTCGATGTGCTGACCGCCTTCCGGATGGACGTCACCAAGCTGCGCTATGAGAGCTGGGATGAGGTGATCCATTATTGCCGGTATTCGGCCATGCCGGTCGGACGGTTCATGCTCGACGTCCACGGCGAGAGCACATCGACCTGGGCCGCCTCGGACGCGCTCTGCGCGGGCTTGCAAATCAACAATCATCTTCAGGATTGCGGCAAGGACTATAGAAACCTCAATCGTGTCTATCTTCCGCGCGATGCGCTCGCCGCGCATGGAGCTTCCGTCGAAGCGCTCGGCGAGGCGAGGGCGTCGGCGCCGCTGCTAAATTGCCTGCATTCGTTGGCGGCGCGGAACGAGGTTCTGCTCAATGACAGCAAATCGCTCGGCGCTGAGGTGAAAGATTTTCGCCTCGGGCTTGAAATCTCCGTGATTGCGGCTTTCGCCGACAAGATCGTTCGGCTTCTAAAAGTGCGTGATCCGTTGAGCGAGACAGTGCATCTAAGGCCCATTGAGTTGCTTCTCCACAGCATCGGCGGCGTGGCGAGCGAGACCACGCGCCGCCTGGTGGGACGGCGGCACGTGTCCAGACCGGCGGCCGGCGCATGACGCTCGAGACGGCAGCCAGCGCGAGTACCGGGGCCTCGGCTTCCGGCAGTTCGTTTTACGCGGCGATGCGCATTTTGCCGCGGGAGCAGCGCGAGGCGATGTTTCAGATCTACAGTTTTTGCCGGCAGGTCGACGATATCGCGGATTCCGACGGCCCGCGGCCCCAAAGGCTCGCCGCGCTTCAACAATGGCGTGACGATATCGAGGCGCTGTATCAGGGTCATCCGCCCGCGCGGCTTCGGGACTACGTACCTTCCGTTCGAAAATTCGATCTGGCGCGCGAAGATTTTCTCGCCGTTGTCGACGGCATGGAGATGGACGTGCCGCAGGATATCCGTGCGCCCGATTCAGCAACGCTCGACCTGTATTGCGACCGCGTCGCGAGCGCGGTCGGACGGCTGTCGGTGCGGGTGTTCGGCTTGCCGCGCGAGGAGGGCGTCTTGCTCGCCCATCACCTCGGCCGCGCGCTGCAACTGACGAACATCCTGCGCGATATCGATGAAGACGCAACCATCGGCCGCCTCTATCTGCCGCGCGAAGGCCTGCTGCATGCGGGAATCGCCTCGACCGATCCGCGTGAGGTCGTTTCCGATCCGGCATTGCCGAAAGTATGCACCCCCTTGGTCGAACGGGCGCGGATGCATTTCGAGAAGGCCGACGAAATCATGGACCGCAATTCGCGGCGTTTGGTGCGCGCGCCAAGGATCATGTCGAAATATTACGGCGCGATTCTGGAGTTGTTGGTCGATCGAGGGTTCGCATTGCCGCGCGCGCCGGTTCGTCTCAACAAATTGGCGCGCATTGCCATCCTTCTTCGTTACGCGTTCATTTGATGCAAAAGACCGTCCACATCGTCGGCGCTGGAATTTCGGGCCTCTCGGCCGCCGTTCGGCTGGCAAATGCGAATTTCAAAGTGCATGTCCACGAAGCCACGCAACAGGCTGGTGGCCGCTGCCGGTCGTATTTCGACGCGGCGACCAATTTGACCATCGACAACGGCAACCATCTTTTGCTCTCCGGCAATCGCCACGCGCTGGCTTACGCAAAATCGATCGGCACCGAGGCAGGGTTGGTCGGGCCGGAGCGTGCGCAATTTCCGTTCGTCGATCTGACGACGGGCAAGCGCTGGCAACTCAATCTCGGAGATAGCCGGCTGCCGCTGTGGGTGTTCGATGCGGCCCGCCGCGTACCCGACACCGGTTTGCGTGACTATCTCGCGCTGATGCCCCTGATCTGGGCAGCGCCAAGCCAATTGGTCGGCGATAGCATTCCATGTAAGGGCACGCTCTACCACCGCTTGGTGCAGCCGCTGCTGCTGGCGGCACTCAACGTCGACCCTCCCGAGGGCTCAGCGGGGCTCGCAGGCGCCGTGGTGCGGGAAACCTTGCTGGCGGGAGGACAGGCTTGCCGGCCGTTGATCGCCCGCGAGGGCTTAAGTGCGGTTCTGGTCGAGCCCGCGATCAAGCTGCTGCTGGACAAAGGCGCCAGCGTCCAGTTCGGGCACGAGCTGCACGGGTTAGGGATGTCGGCAGACCGCGTTGGCGAGTTGAAATTCGGCGGCGATGCCGTCGTCATCGAACCAGGCGATGCCGTCGTGGTGGCCGTTCCGCCGCGCGCGGCCTCGTCGCTGCTGCCGGGCCTGAAAACGCCGTCCAAATTCCGGGCGATCGTGAATGCCCATTTCCGCTTCGATCCCCCCAAAAACGTGCCGCCGATCCTCGGGGTGGTTGGTGGGCTGGTGGAGTGGCTGTTTGCGTTCCCGCAGCGCCTATCGGTCACGATCAGCAATGCCGACCGGCTGGTCGATAGGCCGCGTGAGGAGCTCGCCCAGGCGATCTGGCAGGACATCTGCAAGGCCACGGGCGTTCAGGCCGAGCTGCCGCCCTGGCAAATCGTGCGGGAACGCCGTGCCACATTCGAGGCTACGCCGGAACAAAACGCCTTGCGCCCCGGGGCGGCCACGGGCTGGAAAAACCTGTTTCTCGCGGGCGATTGGACTGATACGGGGTTGCCGGCGACCATCGAGGGATCGGTCCGGTCGGGGAACCGCGCGGCCGATCTTGTCCTTGCCATGCGGCGGGCGTGAACGGCAGATAGCAAGAGGAAATCGGACGAGATGCATTCCGGCAACAGCACCGCGGAAATTCAAACCGGTGGCGCCCTGGAGGCGAGCATCGCGTCGGCGACGCGCGCCTTGCTTGAATGCCGGCAGTCGGACGGGCATTGGGTGTTCGAGTTGGAAGCCGACTGCACCATCCCTGCGGAATATGTGCTGCTTGGTCACTTTCTCGGCGAGCCGGTCGATAGCGAACTGGAACGCAAGATCGCAAATTACCTGCGTCGGGTACAGGGCGCTCATAGCGGCTGGCCGCTGGTACACGACGGCGTTCTCGACATGAGCGCCAGCGTGAAGGCTTATTTCGCGCTGAAGATGATCGGCGATTCTCCGGATGCCCCGCATATGGTGCGGGCCCGCGAGGCCATGCTGTCGCGTGGCGGCGCCATTCACAGCAACGTCTTCACGCGCTTCATGCTGGCGATGTTCGGAGTGCTGACCTGGCGGAGCGTGCCGGTGCTGCCAGTCGAGATCATGTTGCTGCCGCTGTGGTTCCCGTTTCACATCAACAAGATTTCGTATTGGGCGCGCACCACGATGGTGCCGCTATTGGTTTTGGCGGCGTTGAAACCTCGCGCAAAGAATCCTCGTGGCGTTGGCGTCGATGAGCTGTTCCTGCAGAAGCCGCATTCGATTGGCATGACGGCCAAGGCGCCGCATCAAAGCTGGGGCTGGTTTCTGCTGTTTCGGGGGCTGGACAGCATTTTGCGGCTGATCGAGCCGCTGTTTGCCGGAAAGTTGCGGGCCCGCGCGATCGACAGCGCGGTCGCGTTCATCGAAGAACGGATCAACGGCGAAGACGGTTTGGGCGCAATCTTTCCGCCGATGGCGAATACCGTGATGATGTATGACGCACTCCGCAAGCCCGCCGATTATCAGCCCCGCGCGTTGACACGAAAGGCGCTTGCGAGGCTTCTAGTCGTCGGCGAACACGAGGCTTATTGCCAACCTTGCGTCTCGCCGGTGTGGGACACCTCGCTGGCGTGCCACGCGATGTTAGAGGCTGGCGGCGAAGCAACGCCGGCGGCCAAGCAGGGGCTGGATTGGCTGCTGCCCAGGCAGATCTTGGATCGCAAGGGCGACTGGGCCGTGAAGCAGCCCGACGTTCGCCCCGGCGGCTGGGCCTTCCAATACAACAATGACTATTATCCTGACCTCGACGACACTGCGGTCGTTGTCATGGCTTTGGACCGCGCCCAGCGCGCCGCCCAGGGTCATGAATACGATGCCGCGATCGCCCGCGGCCGCGAATGGATCGAGGGCATGCAGAGCCGCGACGGCGGCTGGGGCGCCTTCGACGTCAATAATCTCGAATATTATCTCAACAACATTCCGTTTTCCGATCATGGCGCGTTGCTCGATCCACCGACCGAGGACGTCACCGCCCGCTGCGTCTCGATGTTGGTTCAACTCGGAGAGACCGTCCAAAGCAGCAAGGCGGTCGCGGCCGGCGTTGCTTATCTGCGCCGGACCCAGCTTGCGGAAGGATCGTGGTATGGCCGGTGGGGACTGAACTACATCTACGGGACCTGGTCGGTGTTATGTGCGCTCAACGCGGCTGGCGTCGCCCACGGCGATCCCGTGATGCGCAAGGCCGTGGACTGGCTGGTGTCGATCCAGAACCAGGACGGTGGTTGGGGCGAGGAGGCCACCAGCTATCGGCTCGATTATAAAGGCTTCGACAAGGGTTTCGACGGTGGCCCCTCTACTGCCTCGCAAACGGCATGGGCCTTGCTTGGTCTGATGGCGGCGGGCGAGGTCGGGCATCCGACAGTTGCGCGTGGTGTGGAATATTTGGTAGCCAATCAGAACCAAAAGGGCCTGTGGGACGAGCAGCGATATACGGCGACCGGCTTTCCGCGGGTGTTTTATCTAAGGTATCATGGTTATTCGAGGTTCTTTCCGCTCTGGGCGTTGGCGCGGTATCGAAATCTGAAGAATACCAATAACAGGGTGGTAGGGGTCGGAATGTGAATTTGGGGGCGGGGGGCGTTCTTGCGGTCAATTCAATTGACCCGCGACCGGTGCTGATTGTGACCGGTCTGATTCAGGAGGCCCGCATCGCGGCCGGGCCTGGGCTGACCGTGATCTGCAGCAGTAGCGATCCGCAGCAATTGCGGGAACTCCTGACGGTTTTTGACCCATCGACGATCCGAGGCGTGATCAGCTTTGGCGTCGCCGGCGGCCTCGACCCCACATTGAAATCGGGCGACCTGGTGGTGGCGACCGAAGTCATGGCCGGTGACACCCGCTGGCTGGCCGGTCTGACGCTGAGCGACGAATTGCTCGCCAGCATCCCGCTCGGAGGCCGGCGCGTCATCAGGGCTGGGCTCGCGGGCGTGGAACAGGTGATCGCCGCCCGGGCCGGAAAGGCCGCGCTGCGTTCGGAGACGGGGGCGGCGGCCGTCGACATGGAGAGCCATATTGCCGCAGCCTACGCGGCGGAGGCGGGCCTCCCATTTGCGGCGCTGCGGGTCATCAGCGACCCTGCCGGCCGCGCTTTACCGGCGCTGGCGATGGCTGCGATCAAGCCGAACGGCGACATCGATCTGCGCAAGGTGCTGCGTGGGCTCGCGCGCAACCCCTTTACGCTGCGCGCGCTGGTCTCGACAGGGATCGATTTCAATCGCGCGCTGCGCAGCCTACGCGGCTGTCGAAGCTTTCTGCTCGACAGCGAGGGCCTCGTCCCGGCGAATCTCTGACAGGCGCTTCTGCACTTCCGCGGAGAAGATGTACTGCGCCGGACGCTGCTTCTCGAGGCTGATCTCCGGCGCCATCGGACCCGTGGTCCGCACGCCGCGCAACGCCACCCACATCGCCTTTAACGGGTTGGCGAACGCCGCGTTCGCCGCGGTCGGCTCGTAGCCGCAATGTGCCATGCAGTTGGCGCACTTCTCGTACTTGCCGGTGCCGTAAGTGTCCCAATCCGTTGTTTCCATCAGTTCCTTGAAGGTCTTGGCATAGCCTTCGCCGAGCAGATAGCAGGGCTTCTGCCAGCCGAAAATGTTGCGGGCCGGCATTCCCCAGGGCGTGCATTCGTAATCCTGGTTGCCCGCGAGGAAATCCAGGAACAAGCCGGAATGCATGAAATTCCACTTCTTGCCCGTGCCGAGCGCGAACACGTCCCGGAACAGCTTCTTCGTCTTGGTCCGGTTGAGGAAGTGTTCCTGGTCGGGCGCGCGTTCATAGGCATAGCCCGGCGACATTGAAACGCCGACACCGAGTTCGGTCGTGAAGTCGAGGAACTTGGCGATGTCCTCCGCCGCATGGCCGTCGAAGATCGTGGCGTTGACGTTGACGGTGAAACCCCGCGCCTTGGCGGCCTTGATCGCCGAAACGGCGCGATCGAACACGCCCGCTTGCGAGACCGCCTTGTCGTGGTGCTCTTTCAACCCGTCGAGATGGATCGAGAAAAACAGGTACGGTGACGGCTCGAACAGATCGAGCTTCTTTTCCAGTAGAAGCGCGTTGGTGCACAACGAGACGAACTTCTTACGCGCCACAAGGCCGCGCACGATCTCGCCGATTTCCTTGTGAATCAGCGGCTCGCCGCCGGGAATGGCCACCATCGGCGCGCCACATTCGTCGGCGGCGTCCCAGCATTCCTGCGCCGACATGCGACGATTGAGGATCGCATCGGGATAGTCGATCTTGCCGCAGCCCACGCATGCAAGGTTGCAGCGAAACAACGGCTCGAGCATCAGCACCAGCGGGTAGCGTTTTCGGCCGAGCAGCTTCTGCTTGAGCAGATAGCCGCCGATACGCATTTCCTTGAAGAAGGGTATTGCCATTGCAAGTTTTCTTTCTGACTCAGAAGGATGGGCAGATCAGCCCGCCGCTAGTTCAACTGGAAGCCGGAACTCGATGTTTTCCTCCCGCCCGGGAAGTACTGACACCGCAACCGGCCCGATACGCCTCAAAGCCTCGATCACATCATCGACAAGAACCTCCGGTGCCGAAGCGCCGGCGGTGATGCCGACGGCCTTGGCGTCCTTTAGCCACTCAGGGTTCAACTCGCTGCCATCGGCAATAAGGTAACTCGCAACGCCCACTTCGGTGCCGATTTCACGAAGCCTGTTCGAATTGGAACTGTTGGTTGCCCCCACCACCAGGATGACGTCGACGAGTTTGCTAAGGTCCCTTACCGCAGATTGGCGATTCTGTGTCGCATAGCAGATATCCCGGATGTCCGGGCCTTGAATATCCGTGAAACGCTGCTGAAGGGCGGCGATGATGTCCTTGGTGTCGTCGACGCTGAGCGTCGTCTGGGTGATATAGGCTACCGGCGTGTCCTTCGGCAGGGTTAATGCCGCGACGTCGTCGACGTTCTGGACCAACAGCACAGGGCCGGGAACCTGCCCCATGGTGCCTTCGACCTCGGGGTGCCCGGCATGGCCGATCAGGATCAGGGCCCGTCCCTTCGACATATAGCGCTTGCCTTGATTGTGGACCTTGGTCACCAGCGGGCAGGTGGCATTGAGCACCGGCAGGCCGCGGGTCGCGGCCTCTTCCTCGACGCTCCGGGCCACCCCATGGGCGCTAAATACCGTGACCGCGTGCGGCGGTACTTCCGACAAATCCTCGACGAAGATGGCACCCTTGTTCTTGAGGCTTTCAACGACGTATTTGTTGTGCACGATTTCGTGGCGGACATAGACCGGCGGCCCATACTTCTGAAGGGCGCGCTCGACGATCTCGATCGCACGCACGACGCCGGCACAAAAGCCGCGGGGCTGGGCGAGATACACTTCCATGGGACGCTCGTTACGCAAGTTGCACCAAACTCATTTCTGCACCTCCTGCGGCCGCGATACGTGCAATATCCAAGCCATGCGGTTCCGAGCCATACCAGTTCAAGTCGTGCCAGTTTAAGCCGGGCCGGTTCAAATTGTGCCGTTTCAAGCCAAGCCCGTTCGCCCATGGGTTCCCAGCGCTTGACCCAAGCGCAGGGAGGCCGCTGGTTGTGTCAAAAAACACCCGGCTAGGAAAGCCGGGTCGCCGAGAATAAGCCATACGCCTGACCGGTAAAGGTAATATAATACGGCGCGGCATAAAACCACGAGGGCGGGGACCGCCACGCATTCGTCACCTTACCCGGATTAGTCACGGCTATAGCCAGATTTTGGCGTGTTTTCACGCTCCTTGTCGGCGCCCGATTCAAAAACAACATTAGATCGGCGGCAGGAACTCCGGTAGACAGCGGGCGTTTCCGGCAAAGCTGGCAGACCGAGCTGACAGAATTAGAAAGAAAAGATGTGCTGACAAGTATCGTTGTCTCGACTGTTAAAGCTTGCACGCGGTTTGCCTCTCTCAGCCTTTTGATCGCGCTCATCCTGGCGATAGCTGCGGGCTTCTACACGGCCCGGCATTTTGCCATCAACACCGACATCAACACGCTGATTTCACCCGATCTGGATTGGCGTAAGCGCGACAATCAATTTGGTCAGGCCTTCGATCGGGAGAGAACGATCCTTGCCGTCGTGGATGCGCCGACGCCGGAATTCACAAATGCTGCGCGGGCCGCGCTGGAAAAGAAATTGGCCGGCGACACCAAGCGTTTCGATTCGGTTCAAACTCTTGGGGCCGGTGAATTTTTTGAAAAAAACGGGCTGCTGTTTCTTCCCACAGCGGAGGTCGGTCGGCTGACCGGTCAGTTCGAATCCGCAGCGCCGTTGATTGAGATCCTGGCCGGCGATCCGAGCCTGCGGGGATTGACCGGCGCGCTGGAAACGGGGCTCGCCGGCGTCAAGCGCGGGCAGGTCAAGCTTGATAGCACCGAGCGGCCGTTCTCCCTGGTCGCCCGGACCATCGAGAACGTGCTCAACACCGGCTCGGCGACATTCTCCTGGCGCGAACTCGTCAGCCCAAAGGCTTTGACCGACGCCGACCGCCGCGCCTTCATCGAGTTCAAGCCGATCCTCGACTTCAATGCGTTGGAACCCGGGAAAGCCGCGACGGACGCCATTCGGGAGGCTGCGAAAGAGCTCAATCTTGCCGGCGAATATGGCGCCCGGGTCAGGCTGACCGGACCGGTTCCGATCGCCAACGAGGAATTCGCGACCGTGCAGGAAGGCGCCATCGTTAACGGGGTCGGCACTTTGCTTGTGGTGCTGTTCATTCTCTGGCTGGCGTTGCATTCCAAGAAAATTATCTTCGCGGTCTTCGTAAATCTCTTTATCGGCCTTTCGATCACGACCGCCGCCGGGTTGATGATGGTCGGTTCGCTGAACCTTCTTTCGATCGCGTTTGCGGTGCTGTTCGTCGGTCTGGGCGTGGACTTCGGCATTCAGTACAGCGTCCGTTACCGCTCGGAACGCTTCAAGACCAGCGATCTGGAGGCAGCCCTGTTGCGGGCGGCCGAGCGTTCCGCGGTTCCGCTTTCGCTGGCAGCCATGGCGACGGCGGCGGGATTTCTCTCGTTCCTGCCGACTGACTACAAAGGCGTCTCGGAACTCGGCAAGATTGCCGGTGTCGGCATGCTGGTCGCCTTCATGTCGAGCATCACGGTGCTGCCGGCGTTGCTGAACTTGCTCAATCCTCCCGGCGAAAAAGAGCCCGTCGGCTACGCGTTTCTGGCACCGCTCGACCATTTCCTCGAAAAGCACCGCGTCGTCATTATCGTCGGTACGCTGTTGATCGCGGTGGCCGGGCTGCCGCTGCTCTATTTCCTCAGATTCGACTTCAACCCCATCAACTTGCGCAATCCCAAAGTTGAGTCGATCGCAACCTTTCTCGATTTGAGGAGTGACCCGAACACAGGCGCCAACGCCGTCGATGTGATGACGAACTCGGAAGCCGAGGCGAAGAAGATCGAAGCCCGGCTATCGAAGGTGCCTGAGGTCCTGAGCGTGAGATCGCTCGACAGTTTTGTCCCCGAAGACCAGCCGGCGAAACTGAGGCTCATCGCCCAGGGTGCCAGGGTTCTCAATCCGGCGCTGAACCCCGATTCCGTTGATGCTCCGCCCTCCGATCAGGAGAACATCGAATCCCTCAAGGAAGCGGCGGACAGCCTGCGCAAGACGGCGGGCGATGCGCAAGGTCCCGGCGCCGTGGCGTCGCGGCGGCTGGCGGACGACCTGACAAAACTTGCCGAAGCCAATCAAGCGACACGAGAGAAGGCGCAGGCCGTCTTCGTTACGCCGCTGAAGATCGCGCTCGACCAACTCAAGAACTTGCTGCAGGCGCAGCCGGCCAGCCTGAAGAACCTGCCGCCCGAACTGGTGAATTCATGGAAAACCAAGGATGGGTTGATCCGCGTCGAGGCATTGCCGCGGGGCGATCCCAACGACAACGAGACGCTGCGCAAGTTTGCGGGCGCGGTTCTGGCCGCCGAGCCGAACGCGATCGGCGGGCCGGTATCGATTCTCAAATCAGGCGAAACCATCGTAAAGGCCTTCATCCACGCCGGGATTTGGGCCCTGGTCGTGATCAGTCTTCTGCTTTGGTTCACGTTGCAGCGAATAACCGACGTGCTGCTGACGCTGGTGCCGCTTTTGGTGGCAGGGGCAGTGACGCTGGAAATTTGTGTGCTGATCGGGATGCCGCTTAACTTCGCCAACATCGTCGCGCTGCCGTTGCTGCTGGGCGTCGGCGTGGCGTTCAAGATTTATTACGTCACGGCCTGGCGAACCGGTAGAACGAATCTGCTGCAGTCGAGCCTGACGCGAGCCATATTTTTTAGCGCGATGACGACGGCCACGGCGTTCGGAAGCTTGTGGTTATCGAGTCACCCGGGCACGGCGAGCATGGGTAAACTTCTGGCCCTCTCACTCGTCACGACGCTCGCCGCGGTGTTGTTGTTCCAGCCGGCGCTAATGGGTAAACCCCGCGATATCCGGGAGTAGGCAGATATCGCCAACCGGATCGGCCGGCTGTGCCGTTGCCGCCGCTTTTTGGCCGGGCGTTTTGGACGCAGGGTTAACGGGTGAGGAGGCTTTCGGTGCAGTTGCCGTCGTCGTCGGCGGAGCGCTCCGAGGGAGCGCGCCCGTGGTGCCCGAAGTCCCCTTGGCCATGCTGTTGGCGGGGCTTGAGGGAATAGGTCCGGCGACGCGGGTCCAGGTCTCGCCGCCGCAGAGAAAGCCCAGCACGCATCCCTGGATCTCGAGCTGGTCCTGACCGACGGGGCGGATCGTCGAGCTGTATAATTGTCCGTCTTTGGCGTTGTAGACTTGGCCTTCCCATTGATCGGCGGCCGGCTTCTTCTTCATGTCGATCAAGATCGGCATTCCCAAGGTCGGCCTGTTCTGTTTTGAGACATCGGGATTGTTCTTGTCATGGCCGCCCGGCGTTTTTTCCCACGCCACGGCGCCCCACATGCTCCCATTGCACTCGGCAACCCGGATGTTGGCGACCCCGTCGGCGACCCGCCAGTCGCCCGTTGGATCGACTGCCAAGGCCGGCACAAGCCCTGTCGAGAAAAATAACCCAGAATATAGTAGTATGCGGATTGTTTCTCGTGGGCAGTGCAACATGGGCCAAACCTGTGCTTAAGTAGATGGTCTGAGTGAAGGGCAAAACGCCGCATTGAGCGTTTTCAGTTGACGAAACGGCCATCTGGCGAAGTATGTAGCGGATGCTATATTCGAATTTAGACGTTTCCGAGATGTTTGTGGACCGCCAGTCGCAGCGCAGTTCCATGCATGCGCGCCATTTGAATGAGCAACTGGTAAGAGTTCTCAAGACAATTGGTTACGACGTCGGCTTTCAAAAGGGTCAAGGCCAGTACCTCTTCGATCGCGATGGGGCCCGTTATCTCGATCTATTGAGCGGTTTTGGCGTTTTTGCGATTGGCCGGAACCACCCCGCGCTTCGCCAAGCCTTGAAGAGCGTTCTCGATAGCGACCTGCCCAACCTTGTGCAACTCGACGTGTCCACGCTTGCGGGCGTGCTGGCGGAACGTCTGCTGGAATATGTTCCTTATCTGGACAAGGTCTTCTTTGCGAATTCGGGCGCGGAATGTGTCGAAGCCGCGATCAAGTTCGCCCGCGGCGCGACCGGGCGGCCCGGCATCGTCTACTGCGCCCATGCTTTCCACGGATTGTCCTATGGCGCGCTTTCGCTCACCGACGATCCCAACTTCCGCGGCGGTTTCGAACCGCTGCTGCCCGGGTGCACGGCGATTCCTTTCAACGATCTCGCCGCGCTGGAGCAAGCGCTGTCGTCGCGCCAGATTGCCGCCTTTATCGTCGAGCCGATCCAGGGCAAGGGCGTCAACATGCCCACCGATGAGTTTCTGCCCGGGGCGGCGGCACTCTGCCGCAAATACGGCACGCTCTTGGTCGCTGATGAAATTCAGACCGGCATCGGACGCACCGGGCGCTTCCTTGCGGTCGAGCATTGGAACGTCGAACCGGACATGGTTTTGCTCGCCAAGGCGTTGTCCGGCGGTCATGTTCCGGTCGGTGCACTGCTCACGCGCAGGAGCGTCTTCGACAAAATCTTCAACCAAATGGATCGTGCGGTTGTGCACGGATCGACGTTTGCCAAAAACGATCTCGCGATGGCCGCCGGTATCGCGACCCTTGAGGTGATCGAGTCCGAAAAATTGATCGAGGCGGCCGCCAAACGCGGTGCCGAACTCCGGTTGGCGCTGACCCGGATGGTGCCCGGCTATGAACTGCTGAAGGAAGTTCGCGGCAAGGGCCTGATGATCGGGGTCGAGTTCGGTCCGCCGAAATCGCTGCGGCTGAAGGCGTCGTGGAACGTGCTCGAAACCGCGAGCAAGGGCCTGTTCTGCCAGCTCATCACGGTGCCGTTGTTCAAGGATTACAAAATCCTGAGCCAAGTTTCGGGCCATGGCAGCCACACCATCAAACTGTTGCCGCCGCTGACGATCACCGAGGAGGATTGCACCTGGATCGAGACGGCGTTCGATTCCGTCATCGCCTCCAGTCACAAGGTTCCCGGCGCGATCTGGTCGTTGGGCAAGACACTGGTCGATAACGCGGTGCGCAGATCGGCGTAGACGTAGTCACGTCCTTAACCGCAATTCCGCTGCCGCGATTTCTCGATCACCATTTTTCCCTCGCCATTCTCTATCGCGAATCTTCCAGCATCATCGCTGCCCCTTTTTCGGCGATCATCGCCGTTGGGGTGTTGGTATTGCCCGAAGTGATGGTCGGCATCACCGAGGCATCGACGACGCGAAGTCCGCCGAGCCCGCGAAAGCGCAAGCGTTCGTCGACGACCGCCATGGGATCGTTGGCGAGCCCCATCTTCGCGGTTCCTACGGGGTGAAAGATCGTGGTGCCGATGTCGCCGGCGGCTTTCGCGAGCGAGGCGTCGTCGTCGCCGACGGATGGGCCGGGCAGAAATTCTTCCGGATGATAGGGGGCGAGCGCAGGCTGCTTCATCAGGCGCCGGGTGGTGCGGATCGCATCGGCGGCGACCTGACGGTCTTCGCCGGTCGAAAGGTAATTCGGCGCGATCGCAGGCGCCTCTTCGGTCCGCGCAGAGCGAAGGCGCACGGTGCCGCGCGAAGTCGGTTGCAAATTGCACGCGCTCACCGTGATCGCGGGGAATCGATGCAAGGGATCGCCGAATTTGTCGAGCGACAGCGGCTGCACGTGGAACTGGATGTTGGCGCGCTCGCGGCGCGGATCCGAGCGCGTGAAAATGCCGAGCTGCGATGGCGCCATGGTCAGCGGGCCGCGGCGGCGAAATGCATAATCGAGGCCCATCAGGCCGCGTCCTATCAGTGAATAGTAGGTTTCGTTGAGCGTGCGAACGCCTTCGACCTTGTAGATCGCGCGTTGCTGCAGGTGGTCCTGCAAATTGCGGCCGACGCCTTGTCGGTCGAGCACGACCTCTATGCCAAGCGGTGCCAGCCACTCCGCCGGCCCAATGCCGGAGCGGTGCAATACTTGCGTCGATCCGATCGAGCCGGCGCACAGGATCACTTCGCCGCGGGTGCGCGCCTCGACGGTCTCGCCGCCCTGAATGAATCGCACGCCGACGGCCCGTCCCTGCTCGACGATCAGACGATCGACGAGCACGTCCTTTTCGAGCCGCAGATTGGGGCGCTTCAAGGCGGGCTTTAAGAATCCTCGCGCGGAAGACCAGCGGCGTCCGCGCTTCTGGTTGACGTGGAAATAGCCGACGCCCTCATTGTCGCCGGTATTGAAGTCCGGAATTTTCCGGATTCCCATTTCTTCCGCGGCTTCGCCCACCGCGTCGAGAATTTTCCAGGACAGCCGCGGCGCTTCGATGCGCCAGCCGCCGCCGACACCGTGATGCTCGCTTTCGCCCAGGAAATGATCTTCCAACCGTCGGAATGCGGGCAAGACATCGTCGTAACCCCAACCGTTGAGGCCAAGCTGGCGCCAGTGATCGTAGTCGGCAGCCTGACCGCGCATCGAGATCATGGCGTTGATAGCGGATGAGCCGCCGATCACCTTGCCGCGGGGATAGGCGAGCGCGCGGCCGTTGAGACCGGCCTCGGGCTCGGTCCGAAACATCCAGTCCGAACGTGGATTGCCGATCGCGAATAGATAGCCGACCGGGATGTGAAACCAGATCCAGTTGTCGCTGCCGCCGGCTTCCAAAATCAAAACGCGGTTGGATGGGTTGGCCGACAGGCGGTTGGCGACGATGCAGCCAGCCGTGCCCGCGCCCACGACGATATAGTCGAAATCACCTTCAAGCCGCTTCATCAATCATCACCTGGCAACCCATTTGGGCCTTGTCGAGAGGGGCTGGGCCATCAAAGCCCATAGCCTCGCCGCCGTCCCCTGTACAGCGCGGCGGATAGTAGTGTTGGGCGGATCGCGCCCGCATGCTAGACAGGGCAAAAGCCGTCAAAAACCTTTAACCGAGACTTCCCATGCCCATCGTCAATCGCGTCGCCGACCTGCAACCTGATATTCAAGCCTGGCGCCGGAATATCCATGAACATCCCGAACTGCTTTATGATGTGCACCGCACCGCGGCCTTCGTCGCGGAGCGCTTGACGGAGTTCGGTTGCGACGAAGTCGTTACGGGGTTGGGCCGGACCGGGGTCGTTGGCGTCATCAAGGGGCGCAAGCCGGCCGTGAACGGCGACATCAAAGGGATCGGGTTGCGCGCCGATATGGACGCGCTGCCGCTCGATGAAGAGACGGGCCTGCCTTACGCCTCCAAGACGCCCGGCAAAATGCATGCTTGTGGTCATGACGGGCATACCGCGATGCTGCTCGGCGCGGCCCGTTACCTCGCGGAGACGAGGAATTTTGCGGGCGACGCGGTCGTAATCTTTCAGCCGGCGGAAGAGGGCGGCGCGGGTGCGGCCGCGATGCTCGAGGATGGATTGCTGGAGCGTTTTGCCATCGATCAGGTTTACGGCATGCACAACGGTCCGGGCATTCCAATCGGCTCGTTCGCGATCCGGCCCGGTCCGATCATGGCCTCGACGGACGCCGTCAATATCCGGATCGAAGGGTTGGGCGGCCATGCGGCGCGTCCGCATAAATCCATCGATTCCGTTCTGGTCGGCGCGCAACTGATCACGGCCTTGCAGTCGATCGTTTCGCGCAGCGTCGATCCGCTGGAATCGGCCGTTGTTTCGATGTGCGAATTCCACGCCGGCAACGCCCGCAACGTGATTCCACAGACCGCGGAACTCAGGGGCACCGTGCGCGCCCTGACGGCGGAAGTCAGGCAATTGGTCGAGAAGCGGGTGCGCGAGGTCGTCGCGGGCGTGGCGCAGATGACGGGTGCGAAGATCGATCTGAACTACGAGCGCGGCTATCCGGTGGTGGTCAACCACGCGTCCCAGACCGATGTCGCGATCCGGGCGGCGAAAGAGGTCGCCGGCGATGCCAATGTCGAGGAGATGCCGCCGCTGATGGGCGGAGAAGATTTCGCCTATATGCTGGAACAGCGGCCGGGCGCCTTTATTTTCTGCGGCAACGGCGATACCGCCGGGCTGCATCATCCCGCGTATAACTTCAACGACGACGCGATCGTTTTCGGCACGTCGTATTGGATCAAATTGGTCGAGAACACGCTGGCCGCGTGAAGCCGATCCCGGACGTCTCAAAGTGCACATAAGATTAAGGCTCGGCCGGTGGCGCGGGCCTTTTCTTTTTCGTGGTAGGGCCAAGCCGATCGCCGGTGGCTCTTGTGGTTGCCTTTTGAAGTGCCTGGAACATTGCGCGCGAGGTGGCGTTGGGAGGCGGGGACCATCCTTTCTCTCAGTCATGTCTCACGAAATGGAGTATGCCATGTCCGCAAAAGACAAACACCTCGACGACCTTTTCCTTGATACGCTGAAGGACGTCTACTACGCCGAAAAGCAGATTTTGAGGGCGCTGCCGAAGATGGCGAAGGCTGCCCACTCCGACAAGCTGCGCGCGGCATTCGAAAAGCATCACGGCGAGACCGAAGGCCAGGTCGATCGCCTCGAGCAGATTTTCGAATTGATGGACAAGCCGGTGCGCGGCAAGACCTGCGAGGCGATCCAGGGCATTCTCGACGAGGGCAAGGAGATCATGGAGGAATATAAAGGCAGCGAAGCGCTGGATGCCGGCATGGTGGCCGCGGCCCAGGCCGTCGAGCACTACGAAATCTCCCGTTACGGCACGCTCAAGCAATGGGCCAACCAGCTCGGCATGAGGGAAGCCGTTCGGCTGTTGGATCAGACCCTGCAAGAAGAGAAGAAGACCGACGAGACGCTGACCTCGCTTGCGGAAGCCTCCGTCAACCTCGCCGCGGCGGCTTGATTCTCTTTTCGTGTCCCGGACGCTGCGCAAGCTTCCGGGACACGGCGTTTTCCGGATTGCCGTTAGCCTAATGCGGGTAGGCCGCTCAGCTTCCCTTCGATCCCATTGGGATTACTCACGAAAATATGCCTGCCAATCCCGATTGACTCCCCACGCCATCTTAGCTTTATATTAGAACATATCATGAACAAATAAGCGGGGCGCGGGGGGTTACTTCGGGACCGGCGTGGCCCGAGCACTTCTTGAGGAGCGGCCCATGAGCACGCTTACAACGTTGCGCGGCAGCATCGCGCGCCTTGAAGCACATGGCGGAGCGTACACGCCTGGCCGGGTGGCGCTCGGGCATTCAGATGCGGATGCGACGCTGCAGGGCGGCCTCGCCATGGGCGCGGTGCACGAGGTGTTTGCCGAGGGACGGCAGAGCGCCGCGGCGAGCGGGTTCATCGCAGGGCTTGCGGGGCGGGTGGCGGCCCGTCGGCCGCTGGTTTGGGTCCGCCAGGATTTCACCGAAATTGAATCCGGCGCGTTGTCGACGAGTGGGTTGGCCGAGCTTGGTCTCAATCCGCGGCTTCTCGTGACGGTGCGTGCCACTGATGTGGACAGCGCGTTGCGGACGGCCGCGGATGCGCTCGCCTGCGACACGCTTGGCGCCGTCGTGCTCGAAGTCTGGGGCGAAGCCCGCCAATTCGATCTCGTCGCAAGCCGCAAGCTGACGCTGGCGGCGCAAGCGTCCGGCGTCACCTCGCTTTTGCTACGGGTAGCGGCGGAGCCGCAACCCTCGACGGCGGAGACGCGATGGATCGTGCGTTCGGCGCCTTCACCGCCTGCGCCGCATTTAGTCTCCGCCGCATGGGGCGCGCCTGTCTTCGACGCACAGCTTGTTCGCAACCGTCATGGCCCTGTGGGGCGGTGGATCATGGAATGGAAATGTGATGAGTGCCTTTTCGAGAAGCCGGCGGCGTATCCTCAGCCTGTGGCTGCCGCGCCTGCCCACCGACCGCATCCAACGCCAGCTCGCGCGCACCACCGCCGCGCAGGCTGATCTTAATAACGCGTTTTCGAGCGAAGTGGGTACCGGTTCGCGTGAAGAAAACGCGTCAAAGCAGGACGCTCCCTGCATCGTCGTTGCCAAACAAAACAACGCGTTGCAGATTTCCGCGCTGGATGACGCAGCCGCGCATCTTGGCCTCGAGGTCGGCCTGCCTTTGGCCAATGCGCGTGCGGTCTGTCCGCATGTGCGGGTGTTCGATGCCGATGAGACGGCGGATACCAGAACCTTGAACGACATCGCCGACTGGTGCGACCGTTTCACGCCGCTGGTGGCGCTCGATCCACCGCACGGTTTGTTTCTCGATATCACCGGCTGCGCCCATTTGTTCGGCGGCGAGGCCGCGCTGATGCAGACGATCTGCGCGGCGCTGACGCGGCAAGGGTTTGCCGTCAGTGCCGGGATCGCGGGCACCTCGATCTGCGCGCGCACGATGACGCGTTATGTCTCCGGGCAAATCATCCGCGACGGAGAGGAAGCCGAGGCGGTCAGGCCGTTGCCGGTGTTCGCGCTTCTTGCCGACACTGCCATCACCCGGGGCTTGCGGCGCGCCGGGTTGAAAACCATCGGCGATGTGGCTTCTCGCGCCCGCCACGAGATCACGGCACGGTTCGGCGCTGATTTTACGAGCCTGCTGGAACGCGCCTTGGGCGAGGGCGATGCGCCGATCAATCCCCGCAAGCCGATGCCGGATTACATCGTCGAGAAGCGGTTTGCCGAGCCGGTTGCCACCGAAGGCGTGATCTCGGCGACGTTGTCTCGCCTCGCCCACATGCTGGTCACGGCGATGGAGCGGCAGGGCAAGGGCGCGCGGCGGCTGGAAGCAAGCTTCTTTCGCACCGATGGCGCGGTGCGAACGATCGCGCTCGACACCGGACAACCCGTGACCAAACCTGCGATGATCGAACGGCTGTTTCGCGAGCGGCTCGATGCCTTGAATGACCCGCTCGATCCCGGATTCGGCTTCGACCTGATCCGGCTTTCGGCAAGCCGCGTTGAAAGCGTCGTGGCCCAGCAGCGCGATCTCGACGCCCATGTGCACGACAATGACGAATTGGCCGCTTTGATCGATCGCATCGCCGCGCGCATCGGCGGACGTCGCGTGGTCGTGCACCTGCCGCAGGACACGCATATCCCGGAGCGCGCGGCGTTGGCGGCGCCGGCGCAGCAACATCTTAGCCTCGCCATGCATGCGGCCTGGCCGGTCCGCGTCGAGAATGAGCCGCCGCTTCGGCCGTTGCGGCTGTTCGAACGGCCGGAGCCGATCAAGGTGCCGCTTGCCACCGTTCCGGACGGGCCTCCGCGTCACTTCACATGGCGGCGCGCAACCCATGCGGTGGCGCGGGTGGAGGGCCCCGAACGCATCGCGATGGAATGGTGGAAGCAAAACGGCCAGGCGCTCACCCGGGATTATTTCCGCGTCGAGGACGAATCCGGTCTGCGGTTCTGGATTTACCGGGACGGGCTCTATGGCAGCGAACTCATGGACGAGGCGGGCGAGCCTGCCCCGTCCAAATGGTACATGCACGGATTGTTCGCATGAGTGCGCATGGCTATGCCGAAATCGGGATCACGACGAATTTCTCGTTTCTGCGCGGCGGGTCGCATCCGCAGGATTACGTGCATCAGGCGAGCGAGCTGCGTCTTCCCGTCATTGGCATTGCCGACCACAACACGCTGGCAGGCGTGGTGCGGGCCTACAACGAGCTTGACAATCCCGCGGTCACACACAGGCCGAAGCTTCTGATCGGCTCCAGGCTCGTCTTTATGGACGGCACGCCGGACATTCTGGTCTATCCGCGGAACCGGGAAGCTTATGGCCGGCTCTGCCAGTTGCTCACTTACGGTAAGCGAAAGGCTGAAAAGGGCGAATGTCATTTGAAGCTCGATAACCTCGTGGAGTTTTCCGAAGGGCAGCTTTTCGTACTGTTGCTTCCGCATCGCTTCGAGGCGGCAACAGCGCGGGAGGTTCTGGAGCGGCTGCAACTCAGTCGCGCCGATGGCGTGTGGCTTGCCGCGAGCCTCTTGTACCGCGGTGATGACAGGCGCCGTTTGGCTCGGCTTCAGCGTATCGCCGCGGAAGCTCGCGTGCCGCTGCTGGCGACCAATGAGGTTTTATATCATCATCCCGCGCGCCGTCGCTTGCAGGATGTTCTCACCTGCATTCGCGAAAAGACGGATATCGATACCATCGGCAAACGGCTTGAAGTCAATGCCGAACGCTACCTCAAGCCCGCAGACGAAATGGCGCGGCTGTTTCACGATGTGCCGGAGGCGATCGCGGAAACCATGCGGTTTGCGGATCGCATCAGTTTTTCGCTCGACCAACTCAAATATCAATATCCCGAAGAGCCTGTGCCGCCGGGCAAGACCGCGCAACGGCATCTGGAGGATCTGACATGGGCCGGTGTTGAGAAATATTTTCCCGGCGGGATCGACGGCAAGCTCCGGGCCATTTTGCAAAAAGAACTCGATCTCATCGCCGAACTCAAATACGCGCATTATTTTCTCACCGTGCACGACATCGTCCGTTACGCGCGCAGTCAAAACATCCTCTGCCAGGGAAGGGGATCGGCGGCAAACTCGGCCGTCTGTTACGTGCTCGGGATTACTTCTGTCGATCCGACCGAGATCGACCTGTTGTTCGAGCGTTTCATTTCCAAGGAGCGGCTGGAGCCGCCCGATATCGACGTCGATTTCGAACATTCGCGGCGCGAGGAGGTGATGCAATATGTCTATCGAAGATATGGCCGCCACCGCGCGGCAGTGATCGCAACCGTCATTCATTACCGGCCCCGCAGCGCGATCCGGGACGTCGGCAAGGCGCTTGGCTTGACCGAGGACGTCACCGCCGCGCTGGCCGATACCGTGTGGGGAAGTTGGGGCGAGGACCTCGACGAGAGGCAGGTCAAGCAAGCGGGCTTCGACCCTAAAAATTCGGTTGTCGAACTCGCCGTCGAATTGGCGAGCGAGCTGATCGAGTTTCCGCGGCATTTGTCGCAACATGTTGGCGGCTATGTGCTGACGCAGGACCGGCTCGATACCTATGTGCCGATCGGAAATGCCGCGATGGAAGATCGCACCTTCATCGAATGGGACAAAGACGACGTCGACGCCTTGAACATGATGAAGGTCGACGTGCTGGCGCTCGGAATGCTGACCTGCATCCGGAAATGCTTCGACCTGATCGCCGACCATAAGGGCCAGCGTTACGAGCTCGCGGACATCAAATCGAAGGATGACGACGACGTTTATCGAATGTTGCAGCGGGGCGAGTCGCTCGGCGTCTTCCAGGTCGAAAGCCGCGCACAGATGAATATGTTGCCGCGCCTCAAGCCGCGGACGTTTTACGACCTCGTGATCGAAGTCGCCATCGTGCGCCCGGGGCCGATCCAGGGCGATATGGTGCATCCGTATCTTCGGCGACGGAATGGCAAGGAGCAGGTGAATTACCCGTCGCCCTCGCCGGCGCATGGCGATAGGGACGAATTGCGCAAGGTCCTGCACAAGACGCTCGGCGTGCCGCTGTTCCAGGAACAGGCGATGCGGATCGCGATTGAGGCCGCGAAGTTTACGCCCGAAGAAGCCAACGGGTTGCGCCGCGCCATGGCGACGTTCCGCAATGTCGGCACCATCGGTAAGTTCGAATCCAAGATGATCAACAACATGATCGATCGTGGCTACGATCCGGCGTTCGCGAAAAGCTGCTTCGAGCAGATTAAAGGCTTCGGCAGCTACGGTTTCCCAGAAAGCCACGCCGCGAGTTTCGCGCAACTCGTCTATGTCTCTTCCTGGCTCAAGCATTTTCACCCGGATGCGTTTTGCTGCGGGTTGTTGAATTCGCAGCCGATGGGTTTTTATGCGCCAGCGCAGATTGTCGGCGATGCCCGCAAAAACGGCGTCGAAGTGCGCGCGATCGATGTGTCGTTCAGTCACGCGCAGAACATTCTGGAGGAGAGAAGCGGAAATTATCACGCCGTCCGGCTCGGCTTTCGCCAGATCGACGGATTCAAATGGGCCGACCCGGACGAGGAGCGGGTGAAAAGAAGCTTGCTGTCATTCCGGGGCACGCGAAGCGTGAACTACGATGTGCAATTGCACATCGGAGAATCCATAACCACGATCGGGAGTATGGATTCCGGGTTCGTCGCTAGCGCGCCGCCCCGGAATGACGGCAGGGAGAGAACGGAAGACTGGGCCGATCGGATCGTCGTCGCGCGTGCGCGGCGGCCCTTCACCTCGCTGGAAGATTTTGCCCGCGATACGGCGTTGCCCAAGCGCGCGCTGATCTTGCTGGCGGATGCCGATGCGTTTCGCTCCATCGGGCTCGATCGCCGCGCGGCGCTGTGGGCGGTGCGGCGTCTGCCCGATGACGTGCCGCTGCCGCTGTTCGAATTTTCAACCGCGCGCGAGCAGCCGGACGAGAATGCGCAGCCCCTGCCGTTGATGCCGTTGCCGGAGCAGGTGGTGGCCGATTATCAGACCATCCGGTTGTCGCTGAAGGGCCATCCAATGGAATTTTTGCGGCCGATGTTCACGAAAGAGCGCGTCGTCGCCTGCCGAGAGGTCTGTCACGACAACGACAAGCGGTATGTTCGCTGCGCCGGCGTGGTGCTGGTGCGGCAGCGTCCGGGCAGCGCCAAGGGCGTCGTCTTTATGACGCTGGAGGATGAAACCGGCATCGCCAATATCGTGGTGTGGCCGAAGGTGATGGAGCGCTTTCGTAAAGAGGTGATGGGCGCCCGGCTCATTCTGGTTGAAGGGCATGTGCAGAGCAGCCCGGAACAAGTGACGCACCTGGTCGCCGAGCGATTGTTCGACCGCTCGGCCGATCTGGTGAACCTCGCCAACGATGCGCTCGGCCGGCGGCAGGTGTGGCCGGCCGGTCCGGCGCTGGTCGAGCCGTTGAATGATGACCGGCGCGAGCATCCCGACGATCCAGCGCAGAAAATCCGCCATCCGCGCAACGTGCGCATCCTGCCGCGCTCGCGGGATTTTCATTGAGCGGCACGCTGGCTTAAATACAGGCGCTCCCGCGTACTGGATCATCCGCCTTCGCGGATGATGACAGGAGTGGTAGCGTTACAGCGCCTTCAAGGGAGGCCGAAGATTTGAAGCGCGATGCGATCAGCCCCTTCGTCGAAGAGCTGCCCTCAGGCTTCGGTCGGCTGCATTCCATCCGCCATTCGGCCATCTTGTCGAAAACGCCGGCATTCTGGGCGCGCCCTGCAGCGCCGCTCGGCAGCCATCCGCCGGAATGGCCGCCGCGCAGTTGAGCCCTGCAAGCTCGACGCGGTTTCAGAACTTGTAAAGCCGCGCCGGATTGTCGACCAAAATCTTTTTACGTATGGCGGCATCCGGCGCCCATACCGGGAGCTGGTTGAGTAGTCGACCGTCGTCGATCTGATGGAGCGGCGTTACGTCCGTCGGCTTCTTTCCGGGCGGTGTCACCGAATCCGGATGCGGCCAATCCGTACCCCAGATAATACGCTCGGCATTTGCCGCGATCAGCGCGCGGGCGAAGGGAGCGGCGTCGGGATAGTCGGGCGTTTGCTTCGACAACCGATAGGCGCCGGAGATTTTCACATAGGCCTTACCTGTCTTTACCAATTCGGCGAGATCGGCGAAGCCCGGTTGTTCCAGACCGAGCTGAGCTTCGGCGCCGCCGAAATGGTCGAACACCACCGGCACGGGGGAGTCGGTGATGAGGTCCTTGATCGCCGAGACCAAGGGGAGATTGGTGTAGATCTGGATGTGCCAGCCGCGCGCCTTCATGCGTTCGATCGCGGCCTTCAGGCGCGCGCGTCCCACATTGGGGTCGTTGACGCCACTGGTCGCGAGATTGATCCGCATTCCCCGAATGCCCGCCTGACCCATGGCGTCGAGATCGCTTTCCGACGTCTTGTCGTCGATCACGGCAACGCCGCGCGCGGTCGCGCCGCGCGCTTTCATGCCGAACAACGTGGCCGAATTATCCGTGCCATAGATGCTCGGCGTGACGATCACGACGCGCTCGATGTGCAGCGCCTTGTGCAAGGCCGTCATTTCCTCCGGAGAAGCCGGCTCTGGCGTGTAGACGCGTCCGGCAAAGAACGGAAATTTCGCGGGGTCGCCGTGAATGTGGGTGTGGCAATCGCAAGCGCCGGCGGGGACGTCGAAATTTACCGGCGTCGATGGTTGTGACGCCGTCGCAAAAGCAGTTCGGTTGTGCATGGTCGCTCCGGCCGCGAGGGTGGCGAGCATCATACTGCGTCTGGTAAGCATGGCTTCTCTCCCTTTTTTAATTTTATTTTCTGGATCATGATGCGATTAAATAGAATCGCATCATGATCTCATCTCTTTGTTTGAGCAGGATCTTATCGGAAAACCGGTTTCCACTTTGCGCTAACGCGGCCCTCCGGGTCCGGATCATGCTCTGTTTGGTTATTCCGCTGGCGCGGTTGAATCCGCGCGCGCCCTGGCCACCGGATCGCCGGCCGCGCGCGCGGCAAAGAAGGTGATCACGGCGCACATCAGCGAACAGCAGGCGAGGAAGTACAGGCCCGCTTCGAACTTGCCGGTTGAATCCTTGATCCAGCCGACGATGAAGGGGCCGAAATAGCCGCCGAGATTGCCGGTGGCGTTGATGAACGCGATCGCGCCCGCTGCTGCCGTGCCGGTGAGGAAAATCGAAGGCATCGGCCAGAAGGAGGCACGCGAGCCGTAGATGCCCACGGTCGCAGCCGACATCCCAAGCAGCGCCCAATAGGACGCGCCCGACCAGGCGGCGAAGGCGAGGCCAAGTGCACCGACGGTTGACGCGACGATGAGATGCCAGCGGCGTTCCTGGTTGCGATCCGACGACCAGCCCCACGCGATCAGGCCGATGGTGCCGACGATGTAGGGGATCGAGGAAACGAGTCCGGTCATCGAATTGCTCAAGCCGATGCCTTTGATGATCTGCGGCATGAAGAAGACGATGCCGTAATTCGCGGTGACGCTCATCAGATAAATCACCGAGAGCGCCAGCACGCGGGGATCGGTCAATGCGCGCAAAAGCGTCAGACGGCCGGCGCTCTCCACCTTGCGGTTTTCGCCGTCGATCCGCGTTTGCAGCCAGGTCTTTTCCTCTCGCGTGAGCCAGTCGGCAACCGCGGGCCGGTCCGTCATAGTCCTGAGGACGACAAAGCCAAGCAGCACGGCGGGCAACGCCTCGAGGATGAAAATCCACTGCCAGCCCTTGAGCCCGAGTATCCCATCCATTTCCAGAATGGCGGCAGAGGCGATCGATGCGAGTGCATTGGCGACCGGTTGGGCGATAAACAGGGTGGAGATCACCCGGCCGCGATATTCGGACGGAAACCAATAGGTAAAATACAGGATCATGCCGGGGAAAAAGCCGGCCTCCGCCGCACCGAGCAGGAAGCGGATGATCAGAAAGCTCGTGGTCCCCGTGATGAAGGCGGTGAGGCCGGAGATGATGCCCCAGGTGATCATGATGCGCGCGATCCAGACCCGTGCCCCGACCTTTTCCAGGATCAAGTTGCTGGGAATCTCGAACAGGAAATAGCTGAAGAAGAAGATTCCGGCGCCCCAGCCGTAGATATAGGCTGAAAAGCCGAGATCCTTGTTCATGGTCAACGCGGCGAAGGAAATGTTGCTGCGATCGATATAGGCGATGCAATACGCGAGCCCGACCAGAGGTAGTAGACGCCAGGATACTTTTGCGACGGTCCGTCGCTCAATTGATTGCAAATCTTGCGGCATGGTCGTAAGTTTCTTCCCCAAAAAATGTTGTGCGGCGCACTTCTACCCGCGCCCGTTGATTGCCATCAGCGTGAACTCTTCCGGCTCTAATCGCAAGCCTGATTCTGCGTCCCCAGCGCGTGCGGGCCGCACCACACGTTTCAGGCAAGCTCCTCCGCGAGGGCCTTTTTCACGGTCGGCCGTTCCGCCATCCGCTCTCGGTGAGCCTTGACCTTCGGAAATCGGGAAGGATCGACGCTGTCCTGCTCCATCCATTGTGCGATCGTGAATAAATAGGGATCGCAGATCGTATACGTCTCGCCCATCACCCACGGGCCCTTGAACATTTTATCTTCGATCAATTGGAAACACGCCGCGACGCTCTCCGGTACCTTTCGTTGCATCGCCGCGATCGCGGCCGGATCGTCGGCCCAACGATATCCGCGCATGCGATGGGCATGGGCGACGTGTACGGTCGAGCACAGATAGCTGTTGAAGGCCTGCACTTCCGCAAACAAAAAGGGGTCTTCCAGCGGCGCGAGCCTGGCTTTCGGAAAGCTCTGCGCGATGAAGGCGAGAATAGCCGGTGTCTCGGTCAAAATACCCCGCTCGGTGACCATTGCCGGAGCGCGCCCCTTGGGATTGATGCCGAGATATTCCGGCTTGCGCTGCTCTTCCTTGGCGAAATTGAGCCGCACAGTTTCATATTTCGCACCTGCATCCTCAAGCGCGATATGCGACGCCAGTGCACAGGTGTGCGGCGCGTAATATAGTTTGATCATGATGCTTCCCCCTCAAGGCAATGGACACGTGCCAAATTTATGCTTCGACCTCAACCCACAATATAGATATCGCGGTCCCCTTCAAATTCTAAGATAGTGGGGAAGAAAGTGTACTAACTTCAGAGAATGACGCACGATTCTTCGATTTACGCCGGTCCATTGGCGTCCCAACGGAACATCATGCCGAAATTGTTCTCCGACCCTGAGGCGATCGCGGAAGATATTATCCGCGACGTCGGGACCAATCTGGTGGTCGGTTTGCCGCTGGGGCTCGGCAAGGCCAACCACATCGTCAACGCGCTCTACGCGCGCGCGGCCGCCGATCGCGGCATCAAGCTGACGTTCTTCTCCGCGTTGACGCTGGAAAAGCCGAAGCCCTCGAACCTTCTCGAGCGTCGTTTCCTTTCTCCCGTGATCGAGCGACTGTTCGGCGGGTATCCCGACCTCACTTATGCGCAGGCGCTACGCGCCAACGCCTTGCCACCCAATATCCAGGTGATCGAGTTTTTCTTTTTGGCAGGAAGGTGGCTGCATGTGCCGTTTGCGCAGCAGCATTATATCTCGGCGAACTACACCCATGCGTCGTCCTATCTGCTGGCGCGTGGGCTCAACGTCGTCACGCAATTGGTGGCAAAGCGCGTCGTCGATGGCGTTGCGCGCTATAGTTTAAGCTGCAACACCGACACCACGCTGGATATATTGCGAGCCCGCGGCGAAGGCCGTGCGTCGTTCAAACTGGTCGGGCAGGTCAATTCCGAACTGCCATTCATGCCGGGTGCGGGCGACTTGTCCGCAGAGCAATTCAGCGCCGTGCTCGATGGTCCCGCGACGGATTTTCCGCTGTTCGCGCCGCCTTCGGAGCCGATCAGCGACACCAAATACGCAATCGGGCTTCACGCAGCTAGCCTGGTGCGCGACGGCGGAACTTTGCAGATCGGCATCGGGCAGGCGGGCGATGCGCTGGCGCAAGGCTTGATCGTTCGCCATCGCGACAACGCGCAATTTCGCACGATCATGAAGCGGCTGGCGCCAGCGGACGGACAGTGCCCAGCGCTCGAGACCGGCCCGTTCGAAAAGGGCCTCTACGGCGTCAGCGAGATGCTGTTCGAGGCGTTTCTCGGTTTGATGGAGGCCGGTGTTCTCAAGCGCGAGGTTGATGGCGTCGTTCTCCATGGCGCGTTTTTTCTCGGGCCGAAGTCCTTCTACCGCGCGTTGCGCGAGATGACGGCAAGCCAACTCGCGCGAATCCAGATGATGCCGGTGTCCTTCACCAACGAACTCTATGGCGATGAGGACTCAAAACGGCGAGGGCGCGTCGACGCCCGCTTCGTCAACAACGCGATGATGGCGACCTTGATGGGATCGGCGATTTCGGACGGCCTCGAAAACGGCCAGGTCGTGAGCGGCGTCGGCGGCCAATATAATTTTGTGGCGCAGGCCTTTGCCTTGCAGGGTGCGCGCTCGATTCTGACGGTCGAAGCGGCCAGGCCCGCCGGCGCCAAGCCGCAATCGAACATCCGCTGGAGCTACGGCCACGAGACCATTCCGCGGCACTTGCGCGATATCATCGTCACCGAATACGGCATCGCCGATCTCAGGGGAAAATCCGATGCCGACGTCATCGCCACGATGCTGCAGGTCGCGGATTCGCGCTTTCAGGGGCAGCTTGCGCGACAAGCCAAGGACGCCGGCAAGTTGCCGAAAGATTATGAGATTCCTGCCGCGCATCGCGAAAATTACCCGGAGCGGATCGCGCGCGCGTTAAAGCCCGCGCGCGAGGCTGGCTTGTTGCCCTCGTTTCCGTTCGGCAGCGATTTTACCGACGTCGAGCAGCGCCTGATCCCGGCACTGCAACTCCTGCAGGATGCGCAACGGGCACCGCACCGTCTGCCGGCATTGTTGTGGCAGGGTTTGACGCGCAAGCTGGATGCGGCCGACGGTGAATGCCTGGCGCGTCTCGGCCTTAACCGGCCAGCGACCTTGTCCGAACGCGTTTACCGCGCGTTGGTGAGCGCGGCGCTGGCGAGGAGCCGTACCGGGTAATTGGTCAAGCTCGCGTATGAAACAGTGGGTGTTCCTACCTGTTCTTATTCACCGGCTTTCGCTTTTCGATGAAGGCCGCCATGCCTTCGGCGCGGTCCTCCAGCGCGAAAGTGGCGTGGAACAGATCGCGCTCGACGTTGAGTCCTTCCGACAGCGGCGTCTCGAAAGCGCGGTTGATGGCGCTTTTTGCCATCTCGGCCGCGGGGCGCGACATCGAGGCGATTTTTTCCGCCACTGCCATCGCTTCGTCCATCAATTTGCCTGAAGGCACGACGCGGCTGACGAGGCCCGAGCGCTCGGCTTCGGCTGCGTCCATCATTCGCCCGGTGAGGCACAGGTCCATCGCTTTGGATTTGCCGATTGCGCGCGTCAGCCGCTGGGTTCCGCCGATGCCGGGGATGGTGCCGAGCGTAATTTCCGGCTGGCCGAATTTCGCGTTGTCCGCGGCGATGATGATGTCGCACATCATCGCCAGTTCGCAGCCGCCGCCGAGTGCATAGCCGCTGACTGCGGCGATGGTCGGCTTGCGGCAGGTCGCGACACGGTCGGCGCCGATCGCGGTGAAATCGCTTGAGAACATGTCGATGAAGGTTTTCGGCTGCATTTCCTTGATGTCGGCGCCGGCGGCGAAGGCCTTTTCGCCGCCCGCCAACAAAATGCATCCGATGGCGTCGTCGGCTTCGAGATCGTCGACCGCGGCCGCAATTTCGCGAAACACACCGATGGACAACGCATTGAGCATTTTGGGGCGGTTCAGCGTGATGACACCGACCGCGCCTTTGCTTTCGACGATGATGTGTTCGTACATGCTCATGGTCTACCTCACCTGATTTCGCGGGCGTGAATGTGCCCGCTGGCGAGATGGGCTTCAAGTGGGGACGCGCGGCCTACGCCATGAACATGCGGGCGGCAGAGGCCATCGTCAACAATATGCCGAAGCCGATGAAGATTTTTCCGATCGCGGAGGTGCGGTCCCAGGTCGAGCTTTCGTTGCTGCCGGTCGTCGCAGGTATGCCGGCGGAGGCCATCGCGAAGGCCGCCGCAATTGGCTTGCTCTCCTGCAATGCGCGATCGACGTCGTTGAGTTGATCGGCGGAAACCATCTGGTTTCTGGTCGGCGGCGGGGTGTCCACCGAATTGTTTACAGCGGCTTGACGGACATCGTTGGCCCGCACAGACAGCGCCTCGCCATTGGCGGCGGGCGTCTCAACGGCGTTCATTTGTGCCTTGGCGTCGGCCACGGAAGGAGGGATTGTGGGCGAATTGTCGCTGGCGGCAACCTCGGCGGCCTTCGTGCTGGCGGAGGACTTCAATGCCACTTTGCCGGATCGACGATGCGCGTGGCGTCTGCGGTGGCGCGAGCCGGGGCTGGCGTATCTGTTGAGCGCGATCGGAGGTCCGGCAGCCGTTTCCGCACTGATGGCTCCATCGTCTTCATCGGTCGCTGCTTGCGATGGCCCGGCAAACCATACAAAAAGTCCCGTCGCGAGTATCAATGCCGCGCGCCCGCTGGCTTTGATCGTCATTTGGCAATCTCCCCATGCCAACCCCGATGCGAAATGAGACATGCCGCGTGTCCGCAGCGGGGCAGAAAAGGGGAATCTTCGGGCTACAACGGGCGAAAGCGGGGCGGCGGCATCTTGTCAGATGAGCGCTTCCAAGACATCTCGGTCACGAAAGCCTTTCGGATCGATTGCGGCGGGTGTCAGCGGGAGCGATCGATGTTATGAGCCTCTCGGGACGCAGTTTGTCGTGGCGATTCCATACCCCGGGCGCGACGATCCTGGGAGTCGTGTATCACGAATTCGTGATCGCGGCTCCCTGATGTAACAAATTGAAAGATCGACCGAATTGCAGTGTAGGAGCGCGCGTGCGCGAACGTGAAGACGAATGGACTGGCCTGATGCTTTTGGCCATTTCAGGAGATGGTGCGGCCTATCATCGTCTACTCAAAGCCGTCACGCCGGTATTGAGGGCCGCGGCACGCCGCGGTTTGGCGAGGGCCGGGCAACCGGTCGACCAGTCCGAGGATATTGTGCAAGATATTTTGTTGGCGGTGCATCTGAAACGGCATACGTGGGACCCCGAAGCGCCATTCGCGCCGTGGCTGTTTGCGATCGCACGCAACAAGCTGATCGATTCCTTGCGCCGTCGCGGACGCAGGGTTTTCGTCAATATTGAGGATTTTGCCGATACCATCCCGAGCGAGCCGGCTGCGGAGATCGCGCCGGCGAGCGAGGTGGCGGCCCAGCTGCAGTCCTTGCCGGCCCGCCAGCGCGAAGTATTGCAGTCGATCGCGGTCGACAGCGCATCGATCAAGGATACGGCGGCGAAATTCGGAATGAGCGAGGGAGCGGTGCGTGTGGCGTTGCACCGCGGACTTGCCAAGCTCACCGCAAAATTACGGGAGCAATGAGAATGGAAACCGATCGGCTTATTCGAACTCTCGCCGCCGACAATGCGTATCGGACGCGACCGGTTGGGTTCGTGCTGGCGCTGGCGCTGCTTGCCGCCGCACCTTTTTCGGTGGCGATGTTCTTCGCGGAGTTGGGCATCAGACCCGATGCCTTGACCGCGATGCGCAATCCGTTTTTCGATCTGAAGTTTCTGGTGACTTTGGCGCTGGCGATCTCGGCCATGGCCGTCAGCCTGCATTTGTCGCGGCCGGAAGCTTCAGCTCACGGCTGGGCTTGGCTGCTGCTTATTCCGGCCGGACTTCTCGTCGCAGGGCTCGTAAGCGAACTGATGATGCCGCAACAACTGCCGATGATGACCCGGCTGATCGGCAGCAATTCGCGGATTTGCATGACGGCTGTTCCGCTGATGTCATTGCCGCTGCTGGCGGCGGCGCTGATCGGCTTGCGTCACGGTGCGCCGTCTCGGCCGGCGCTCACCGGCGCGGTCGCCGGATTGTTGTCGGCGGGTTTGGCGGCGACGCTTTACGCATCGCATTGCACCGACGATTCGCCGCTGTTCGTGGCGACCTGGTACACCATCGCGACCGCATTGGTGACCGCCATCGGCGCGCTCGTGGGATCGAGGGTGCTCAGGTTTTAATCCGGTTCGCCCGGCGTTCCGTCCGCAACGATGAATCTCGTGACGATTGCAAGGTGATCGCCGTTCACGCCGCTGAGGGCGTCATCTGCTGCATGCGGTGGAAACGCAGCACCTGCTGCGCGGTCGAGGGCCGCAGCCGTTCGTAGGTGATCTTGCAGGCGACGAGGTCGCTTCGTTCCGCTCCGGACAGGTCGTCACGCATGTTAATGATCGCTTTGACGGTCGGCCACGACATGCTTGAAACCTTGGCCAGGATCATCACGCCTTCGGCGCGGGATTCCACCATCATATTCTCCGCGACCGATACCGAGACGTTGGCGAGCGCCGCAATGGCGGCGCTGGCCTCGTCGAATTCGCCGGCCTCGGCGAACGCCGCCACCTGGTGCTCATCGAGCCTGCCGTCCTCATACAGAGACTTGACGAGCGCGTGAGAGATGGTCGTTTCCGGTGTAATGGCTGAAGGCGCGGTGCGCGCCCGTTGCGTCGCCTCCCGGACCGCGCTGCTCACTTCGCCTGCTTGCTGCGGGTTGGCGGCCTCAAGCCGTGCCCGCACCGTCACTGACGCCTTCGCGACCAGTTTCAGGTAAAGGTGCCTTGGAATTGTCGGGCGCAGCCCGAGGCAGGTGGCGAGGTTGTCATCCCCCTCGGCACGGTCGATCAGCCGGGTGTAGCCGCGTTCAGAAAAACTCGCGCCCGGATTGTTGACGGTGTTATGGATAACCTCGTCGTTGCCGCGCAGCACCAAAATGTCGGTCACCGCGCCGCTCAGCACTCTTCGCGTCGAAATCGCCATCAAATGCGCCTGGCTCTTGTTGCGAGCGGTTTCGATCAGCGTTTCGTCGTCAAGTCGTTCCGATCTGGACAGCACGGGAGCGGCGACCTCGATGAGGTCGTCGAACGCCAGCGCGCGAATGGTGAGCGGCGGCGCGGCGTCGAGCGGGGCGAGACGATTGGCGAGGAGCGTCTTGGCAGAGGTCTCGATGTGCTCCATCAGGCACTGGAAGACGTCGTCAAACAGGCCGATCTGTTCGCTCGAATAATCCACCGCCCCGTCGATGAAAAGATCGGTGACGCGGCGCAGGGTTTCGACCCGGCGGGCGACGGTTCCGTGGGCGAGCACCGTCTGCAACTCGTCGAGCAGATTGTCGGTAGTGGAAGCGGGTTTCGAACTCATGACTCTGTCCTGGAGCGTTCGGGCGTGTAGACCGGTGGCGCTTCTTCGTCCCCGGAAATCGAAAATTTTAGATTAGGCGCTGGCGATGCGGTCGCGCCCCCGTGCCTTGGCGGTGTAGAGCGCGCTGTCGGCGCGCGCGAGAAACGAATCTGTCGTCTCATCCGGTCTTAACGTCGCAATGCCAGCAGAAATGGTTACTCGCAGATCGGGCGAGAATGCGCTCCAGTCGAGTTCGCCGACGATCCCTCGCAGCCGCTCGACGATGCGCGCAGCAGCCTCTCCGGGGGTGTCGGGAAGTACCAGCAGGAATTCCTCGCCGCCGTAACGACCGAACCGGTCGATGTTGCGGATATTCGCGAACACGCTGATGGCGAACGTTCTGAGCACTTCGTCGCCCGTGGGGTGGCCGTAGATGTCGTTGATGCGCTTGAACCAATCGAGATCGATCAGCGCGATCGAGCAGGGGGTCTTGCTGCGTTTGGCGAGGGTGATCGTGTCATCCAGCATTCGCATGATGCAGCGGCGGTTGAACGAGCCTGTCAGATCGTCGAGTTCGGCGAGTTCTTCGATACGCTTATAGGCTTCCCGAAGTTCGAAATTGCGGCTGTGAAGCATCTTCCGCAACGAACTGCCGTAAAGGCCGACGAACGCGCACTGTCCGATCGTAACGACGTAGCACAAGAGCGCGGCGAAACGCTCCAGCGGCGTCACGAAGGGCATGCCGATCGGCACACCATTGAGCAGAAAAATCGGAACCAAACCCGTCGACGTGAGCGTCCAGGCAATGGCGGCCTGCCAGGATGTCATCCGCAACGCGGCGAAGCCGAAGATTAGGAAGATGACGTTGAGAAAGGCATATCCGATTTGAGGCGCCGCCAGCAGAAAGGCGAACTGGAGCGCGACGTGGCCGCCGATCTGAAAGAGCGTGAGATAGTGATCCTCGAAGCGGTCGTTGATACGGGATTCGGACAGCGCAACACAAAATCCAATCAGCGCAATGCCGCACATGAAATAGGCTGAGGGAATGGCGATCGGGATTGTACCGGCGTAACAATAAACCAGCAGGACCATGGTCACGAGCGAGCAACCTGCGGCCTGCACCATGAGCATTTGGCGACGCTGGCCAACCCGGCGCCTCGCCACGTCCGGCGGCAGCCCACGGGCAAACGCAAGGGTCCCGTCAGAACCCCGGCCTTGAAGCAATGATGCCGTGCTGCTCATGTCCGCTGCCGATGAAATGCTTTCGATGGAACTTTAGGGAGTAAAGCCTTTAGGTTTGGTATCCGCCGCGCGACCTCGCCGTCCAAAGTCGCTACTGCCCCTTATTTCGCATCACAATTAGCCATGTGCGGTGTCCGCAAGACGTTTGGGGAATCCACTCGGGCGCCACCCAAAGCGGCAGGTCGAGCAGACGCTATTTTTGTGCACCGGCTTTGGGGCGGGTGATGGCGTAACCGGCGGCCCCATATTATAATACCTCTGACGCAATCAAAAGATGTTACAAATAGAATAATCTCGTAAAGATTGTAGATTTTTTCAAAAAAACTTCTTTTTCCGGTCGAACCAGCCGGTGATCCAATCCGACCAATCCGCGAGACGGCCATTGAGTACAATACCGGCGGTTCGGACGATTTTTGATCGCTCTGATCGCTTATGGCGACCGGCTCGGCATGTGGCTGCAGCTGTCTCACGTGGCTGTTGGTAATCACGCGAGTTGAGGATTGTTTGCGGCGCGGGGCCTTGAGGGGACGCGCTTGTGGTGCGTGCACAAGAAATTGGCCGAACTGCCGAAGGCAGCCGGTGAGAGCGAGGCCCCTTATGATGGCGGGAAGAAAAGCAATGCCCAAGCAACGGCCCGGTGAAATCGAAATGCTGTTGCCATGGCATGCGGCCGGCACCCTGAATGCGCGCGATGCCCGCCGGATCGACGAAGCACTCGCCCGTGATCCGGAGCTTGCGAAGCAATATGCCGCGATCTGCGAAGAGTGTGTCGAGATCGTTCATTTCAACGAAGGGCTTGACGCACCGTCCGCGCGCGTTTTGCGGCAGCTGTTCGCGGCGATCGACCAAGAGCTGCCCCGCCGGCTGGCCTGACCGAAAATTCCTGCCAAAAGCGCAAAAAAATCTTAGGGCTATTTGAACGTGCGGCGAACCTCCCGCGACCTAAACTATGCGGGAGCGGTATGCCCTCCCCATCGAGGCCGTATTCGGCGCGAGCGCCCATCCACCCCAAGCGCCAATATGGCTTGACCCGTCCGGTTGTCCCCCCGGACGGGTCTTTCGTTTTGGCCGGTATTTCGAGCTCAACCGAGGGATGTCCAGCTTGCTCGCGCTGGACAAAATTCACGTTTCCCACAGAATACCTCCGTCGCTTAATTCGATTCGTGCCGTTGCGTCCGCGTTCGTCTTTCTCCGAGCGGGCTTGTTCATGACACATCGAGCAGACGTGGCACGTGGCCGAGGCATCGTCGCGCGCTGGTACGTTATGGCCGAGCGGCGGCTGGAATATCTCACCGAATTGTCCGAGACCGGACGCTGGCGCCGATATCATAGTGAGCTCGCGCTTCTGGAGAATCTCAGGGAGGCTAAGACCGCCGTGGAAGCTTGGCACGATCTGTTGACGCGAGAAGCCTCCCGCGACGAGATGGCCGTCGATATTTCCTGGCTCGGTCGCACCGAAGCGGCGTTGTCGATCGCCGAGAGATTGCGCGATCAGGTTCACAAGATTCAGCCGCAGCCGGCGGAGACCGCGGCCGAACCGCTGCCGTCAGATGTTTCGATTTCGGCGGAAACTGGCCACGTTCTTTCGGATGAAGCGGCTTCCGCACCGGCCATGGCGAATCCGTCGGAGCTGATGGCGAATATTGACGCGATGGCGGAACGCTACCCGCTGCTGCGCAACGCGTTGTAGGCCACGTCCGGCTGACCCACTTCGGTTTGCCGCCGAGATTCTACCTTCGCACCGCGTTCGTCCCGATCACCACCTGGGCAAAACGTTGCGCGCCCTCGATGGACAAATCCGGCGTGATTGGCCGGTCGTGGTCGAGCCCGACCACCGCCCCACGCGGTGTTTCCGAGATCATATTGTTGTCGACGAGCGCCGTCCCTGCGCCCGGCACCAGCGATACGCCGACGCCGACGAACGTGTTGCGGATCACATTGCCTGAGATCGCGATGTCGCGCAGATATTTCCCCCAACCCGCGACGATCCCGAACGAGGGCGCGTTCTCGATCACGTTACCGGTGACGGAGCTATCGGCCTCGACATAGATGCCGACCCCGGCATCGTCATCCGGCGCGGTACCGATCGGCCGCTTTGGAAGGAGGTTGCGAATGATGTTGCCTTGCACGACCGCGATCCGTCCGCCCTCGTTGAAATTGCAGACGGAGACGCCAACCGCCGCGCCGTCGACGGTGTTGTTGGCGATCACGGCGCCCTCAAACGAAAATTCCGAATACAGCGCCACCTCGCGGACGTCGCTGATGCTGTTGCCCGTGATTTGGATATTGGACGCCGAATTGCCGCGTACCGCGGAATAGTCGCAATTGCGGATGTGATTGCCACGCACAATCACATTGCCGGCGCGAAACGCGTTGATGGCGTTGCCGTATTGTCCGGAGCCGCCCGGGCCCGCCTTGATGTCCTCGATGCGGTTGTCCACGACCAGCGAGCCGTCGTCGCCGATGGTCGTGCGCAGGATTTCGATGCCGTTGTCGTTGGTATCGGCAATCGTGTTGCGCGCAACCATCAAGCCTTTTGCGTCGAACGAGACCACGGCGGTACTCGCCGTCTTGGTGATGATGTTGCCGCTGACTTCGCCGGAAATATTCTCGAACCAGATGCCATTGCCGCCGCTGCCGGTGATTTCGCAATCGACAATGCGGACGTCGCGGCCACCAACACAATGGACAAGGCCGCGCCGCGTCGGCAATGAAATGCCGATGCCGTCGAGGGTGATGTTGGTAAGACCGATGCTGTCGGAGCCTTCGCCCCACAACATCGACGCGCCGCCGCTGAAAACGAGCCTGGTTGCGCCGCGCACCCCGACCAGCTGCGTACCGCTCTGCAAGCGCAGCATGCCGGTGTGGTAGATGCCGGGCGGCAGCGCGAGCGGCGCTTGCAGGCGGGCGGCGTCATCGATCGCCCGCTGCAGAAGTTTTGTTTGATCATCGGGGCTGCCGGGCCGGACGCCATAATGCGTGACGTCGCGCCCGAGCGCCGAGGTGAGCGGCGCCGCGTGCGCGAAACCGGATGGCATCGCAAGCGCGCCCGCCACGCCGGCTGCGGATGATCCAATGAAATGGCGGCGATTGATGCTCATGACCGCGTCTCCCGGCGGAACTTCAGCGTGCCCGCGACGGTGGAGTAACGCAAAAATGCGGTGGTGCAGGGGATAGTGGAAGGTGAAAGCGGATGATTGTTGGCAGTAGGGTTAATTGTTCGGGGTCGCTGGTGGGGAGCTTCGCGCTCTGCCTACCTTACGAATCTCGCACCGTCTGCCTCGTGAGCCTCACCATCTCCAGCAACATGGCCTCTCCGGCATCAACCAATTCATCCAGCGTGATGCGTCGCGCCGTATCCTTTCGTCGCGCCGCGCCGTTGCGCGCGAGCGGCGGTATGTGCACGAAGGCGGTCAGTGCCGGGCCGTTATCGCTGTCGGTCGCTTCGATCGCGCGCCAGCTCAGATAGTTGCAGAGATAGCTGCCGGCATCGCGAGAGGTTCGCGCATCGACGCCGGTGCCGAGCGCGACGCGCAAGAGCTTGGCGGTGTGCGGACCGAACATCAGGGCGTCGGCGCCCGCCGAGATCGATCCCTTACCGACCCGCCTATGCTCGGCATCGGGCCACAGCATGGTGACGGCGTTCCGCGCGCGGGTCTCTATCCGCATGTGGGGCGTGCGGGAAGCAAGCCCGAACATCAGCAATGCGTGGGGCCGGTATTGGGTCAGCAAATCGGGCAATTGGCGATCGACGGCTTTGTAAGTCACCGGAAAGATGTGGTTCGAAAGCTCGACGTCGCCGAACGCGGGCCGGCGGACACGCACCAGCCGGTTCACCAGCGGTTGCGTGGGATTGAATGGCGCGCCCGGAAACGGGCCGAAGCCGGTGACGAGAATTCTTAGTTTATCGCTCACTTGAGCATCCCGGCGATCTGCTCGGCCGCCAGCGCCGGTGTGACGTGCCCTTCAGCGACTTCGGCCTCGATCTTCTTCACTTTGGCGCGAATGGAAGGCTCGCTACGCAGCCGCGCCAGCATCCGTTGCTCCAGCATCGACCACATCCACTTCACCTGCTGCTCGCGCCGCCGCGCGGCGAATTCGCTAGAGGCTTGCATCGCGGTGCGGTGATCGAGAATTTTTTGCCAGAGTTGGTCGATGCCCGTGCCGTTCAGGGCCGAATAGGTTTCGACCGGCGGATGCCAGTGCTCCGAACGCGGGTTGAGGATATGCAACGCACCGCGATATTCGGCCGCCGCAAGATTGGCGCGTTTGACGTTGTCGCCGTCGGCCTTGTTGACCGCGATCATGTCGGCGAGTTCGACCAGGCCCTTCTTGATGCCCTGCAACTCGTCGCCGGCACCCGGCAGCATCAGCGCCAAAAAGAAATCGGTCATGTCGCACACAACAGTCTCGGATTGCCCGATGCCGACGGTTTCCACCAGCACCACGTCGAAGCCCGCCGCCTCGCACAACAGCATCGCCTCGCGGGTTTTCGCCGCGACCCCGCCGAGCGTGCCTGAAGCCGGCGAGGGCCGGATATAGGCGTGCTCAGAGGCGGCAAGCCGCGCCATCCGCGTCTTGTCGCCGAGGATCGAGCCGCCGGTGCGCGCGGAAGAAGGGTCCACCGCGAGCACCGCAACCTTGTGGCCGCGCTCGATCAGGAACATCCCCAGCGCGTCGATGGTGGTGGACTTGCCGACACCGGGCGAACCGGTAATGCCGACCCGAAATCCCTTGCCGGTATCCGGCAAAAGCGCCTGCACCAGATCGCGCGCCGCGGCCTGATGATCGCCGCGCCGGCTTTCGATCAGCGTGATCGCGCGCGCCAATGCCGCGCGGTGGCCTTTGCGGAGGTCTTGGGCCAAGGCCTTGATGTCGAGCGGGGCGTTTTTCGGCAGGGGCATGCTTTGCTTTACAACGGCCGGACGGAACAGGCGAGGGGAAGCGCTACTCCGCCGCCTCGCTATGTCCCAGTCTCGCGTTGAGCTTGTGGATCAGCTCTTCGGCGGCGTCGGCGATGACGGTGCCGGGCGGGTAGATCGCCTCGGCGCCGGACTTGTACAGCGCGTCGTAATCCTGCGGCGGCACCACGCCGCCGATGATGATCATGATGTCGTCGCGGCCTTGTCTTTTCAATGCAGTCTTCAGTTCGGGCACGGCGGTGAGATGCGCCGCCGCCAGCGACGACACACCGAGGATATGCACGTCGTTCTCGACCGCCTGCCGCGCGGCTTCGTCGGCGGTGGCAAACAAGGGGCCGATATCGACGTCGAAGCCGACATCTGCGAAGGCCGAGGCGATCACCTTTTGGCCGCGGTCGTGGCCGTCCTGGCCGATCTTCGCGACCAAAATTCGCGGCCGGCGTCCTTCGGCTTCCTCGAACGCATCGATCAGCGCCTGAAGTTTTTCGACCCGGTTGGACATGGTGGACGCCTCCCGCTTGTAGACGCCGGTGATGGATTTGATTTCGGCGCGGTGACGCCCGAAGACTTTTTCCAGCGCGTCGGAAATTTCGCCGACGGTGGCTTTGGCGCGCGCCGCATCGATGGCCAACGCCAACAGATTACCATTGCCTTCGCCGGCGCTGCGGGTCAATGCCGCCAGCGTCTCGTCGACGTCCTTCTGGTTGCGTTCTTTTTTCAACCGCGCCAGCTTGTCGATCTGCAGCCGCCGCACGGTGGAGTTTTCTACTTTGAGCACGTCGATCGGCGCTTCATCGACCGGTCTGTATTTGTTGACGCCGATCACGGCCTGTTTCCCGGCGTCGATCCTGGCTTGCGTCTTGGCGGAAGCCTCCTCGATCCGTAGTTTGGGCACACCGGCCTCGATCGCTTTCGCCATGCCGCCGAGCGCCTCGACCTCCTGGATGTGGCCCCAGGCTTTGGCTGCGAGATCGCGCGTGAGTCGCTCGACGTAATAAGAGCCGCCCCAAGGATCGATGATGCGATTGGTGCCGCTTTCCTGCTGCAGGAACAATTGCGTGTTGCGCGCGATCCGCGCCGAAAAATCGGTCGGCAGCGCCAAGGCTTCGTCGAGCGCGTTGGTGTGCAGCGATTGGGTGTGGCCTTGGGTTGCGGCCATCGCCTCGATCGTGGTGCGCATCACATTGTTGTAGACGTCCTGCGCGGTCAGTGACCAGCCCGAGGTCTGGCAATGGGTTCGCAAGCTCAGCGAGCGCGGGTCTTTCGGATTGAAGGGTTTTAGGAGCTCGGCCCAGAGCAACCGCGCGGCTCGCATCTTGGCGACTTCCATGAAGAAGTTCATGCCGATCGCCCAGAAGAACGACAACCGTGGCGCAAAGCGATCGACGTCGAGGCCGGCTTTGAGCCCGGCGCGGAGATATTCGACACCGTCGGCAAGCGTATAGGCCAACTCGAGGTCTTGCGTCGCGCCGGCCTCCTGCATGTGATAGCCGGAAATCGAAATCGAGTTGTATTTCGGCATCTTCGAGGAGGTGTACGCAAAAATGTCGGAGATGATCCGCATCGAGGGCGCCGGCGGATAGATGTAGGTGTTGCGCACCATGAATTCTTTCAGAATGTCGTTCTGAATGGTGCCTGAGAGTTTTTCCGGCGACACGCCCTGTTCCTCGGCGGCCGCCACGAACAGCGCGAGGATCGGCAGCACCGCGCCGTTCATGGTCATCGACACGCTCATCTGGTCCAGCGGAATGCCCGCGAACAACGTGCGCATGTCGTAAATGGAATCGATCGCGACGCCGGCCATGCCGACATCGCCGGATACCCGCGGGTGATCGGAGTCGTAACCGCGGTGGGTCGCAAGGTCGAACGCGACCGAAAGGCCCTTTTGCCCGGCGGCGAGATTGCGCCGATAAAACGCGTTGGAATCTTCCGCCGTGGAGAACCCGGCATATTGGCGGATCGTCCAGGGCTGATTGACGTACATCGTCGGGTAAGGGCCGCGCAGAAACGGCGCGATGCCCGGCCAGGTATCGAGGAAATCGACGCCTTCGAGATCGGCCTCGCTGTAGCTGGGTTTTACGAGGATGCCTTCGGGTGTGAGCCACGGCTCAGCGCTGCCGGCGGGTTCGGCCCCGGTCTTTTCAAATGCGATATTCGCAAAGTTCGGAATGCGGCTCATTGGCTACCATCATAGCACAGACGACCCCGAGGGTCGCTACACTCAATCATGGTCAGGATGCTGGTGGCTGACGATGCTGTTCAGTTCGTCCGGCCCGTAGGTCTTCAGCGTGGTCTGGCTTGGAAGGTTGGCGATGGCGACCACCCAGCCGAGCCGGGATTCGGTACCGAATTGCTGGGTCGGGACTACCCGGTCCGGGCGGTCGAATGCGCCGGTCATGATTTCGATCCGCGGACCGTCGATGCGTCGAAAACTGAGCGGCGTGCCGCAGTCTCGGCAGAAGTCGCGCTCGGCAATCGAGGAGGAACGGAACGCGGCCGGCTTGCCGCGGGTCCAGACGAAATCGCCGCGTTCGATCTCGGCGAAGGATGCGAACGGTGCGCCGGTCGCTTTCTGGCACATCCGGCAATGACAGACACTGACCTTCGCTGGCGCCGCCGACACCGCAAAGCGAACGGCGCCGCATTGGCAGCCGCCGGTCAGAACGGGTTTTGTCGCCGCGGTCATGATCACTCCGTCAGCCGGTAGGCTTCCTGCAGGACGGTTAACACATCGCCGCCGGCGAAGATGAAAGTCGCAACGCCAGCGGCACGAAACGCCGCTTCCTGATCGCCGGGCCGGCCTGCCAGATAGATATGTTTTGCGCCGGCGGCTTGAAGGGCCTTTGCTGCCGGAATTGCCTGCTCGGCGTAGATCGTGTCGGATGAGCACAAACAGACAAGCTTTGCGCCGGAGGCTTTGAAGGTTGCGGCGAGTGCGATCGGGTCGGTAAATCCTTCCGTATCGACGGCCTCGATCCCGCCGGTCTCGAAGAAGCTCCTCGCAAAGGTTGCGCGCACGGTGAAGTCGGCCGGCGGGCCGAGATTAGCGAGGAAGACCTTTGGCCGCGCGCCCTTGTCGCGCAGGATTTCGTCCGACCGGTCGCGCAGGCGCTCGAACGGTGCCGCAAGGCGCATCGGCGATAGCGGGTCGAATTTGAATTTAGCCTCACCATAGGGGGTGAGCGTAGCCGGTTCTGCATTTAACACCGCAACGTGAGCTTCGTGCAGATTAGGAAACTCGGTCGCGCCGGTCAGCACTTCCTTGCGCCGCACGATATTGGCTTCGCGCGCCGTGCGCGTTGCCGCGGCCTTGCGCTGGATCAGGTTTTGCTCGAGCGAAGCGAATACGCCGCCGGCTTTCTCGATTTCCTGAAACAACGACCATGCGGCTTCGCAAAGCGCTTGCGTCAGGGCCTCGATGCCGCCGGCGCCCGCCGCCGGGTCGGACACCTTGGAGAGATTGGACTCCTCCAGCAGAACCAGTTGCGTGTTGCGCGCCACGCGCCGCGCGAACGGATCGGGTAGCCCGAGCGCCAGCGTATGCGGCAACACCGTGATGGCGTTGGCGCCGCCCAACCCCGCGGAGAAGGTCGCCATCGTCGCGCGCAGCATGTTCACGTATGGATCGCGTTGTGTCAGCATTCGCCACGCGGTATCGGCGGCAATGAACAACGGCTTCGGCGTCAAGCCGCAAACATCTTCGATCCGCGCCCATAGCAACCGTAAGCTACGGAATTTCGCAAGCGTCAGGAACTGGTCGGCATCGGCGCTGAGCCGTGCATAGATCATGCTTCTCGCATCTTCGAGCGCCACGCCGGCGTCCTCGAGCGCGCGCAGATAGGCGACGCTGGTGGCGAGCACGAACGCCAGCTCCTGCACTTCCGATCCGCCGGCATCGTGGATCACCCGCCCATCGGCCACCGCGAACGGGCCCTTGAAACCGTTCTCCGCAAGGCCTTTGATCGCGCCGGTGAAAGCGGGCACGATCTCGGACCACGCATAGGGACTCGACCCCCAGACGGCGCACGCGCCGAGCGGATCGAGGCCGAAGCGAATATCGCACGCTGAAGGAGCGAGCCCTTTACGCTTTATATATTCGGCGAGGTGAGGTGCGGCGATACGCGACTGCGGACCGATCTGCAGCTCGATCGATATTCCGGCGTCGATGAAAACGCCGTCGAGAACCTTGGCGATTGCTTCGGCGCTCGGTTCCAGCCCAAAGCCGTGCGCGCCGTTGGCGCCCGCGAACACCAGCGTCAGCCCCGTCGCGCCGTTCCCCAGATCGTGCAGCGCCTGTGCGTTGGCGAGCGCGGCATCCGGATGATCGATCCGCTGCATGATCTGCCAAGGCGCCGCCGCAAGCCGCCCCGCGATCGGCGCCGCATCGCGTGCACGCGGGTAGATCGGTTCGATGGTCAAGCCGTCATAAGTCTTGCTGACCAGTCTTTCGAACGGCGCGCCCTTTAGCACGCTATCGACCAGCTTGCGCCAGTCGTCGTGGGTTGCGGGCGCAAAATCCGCGGCCAGTCGCAGCTCGTCGGTTACGGATGGCATTCGGCAGGTCGCTCCCTTCGAGCCGCTTTATGTTCGCCGGAAATTGCCATGGGCCGGCCGGCAAGCCAAACGGTTGTTTTGGCGCCGCTCGGTCACGCCAGGTCAGGCAGGCGCTCGATTCCCTCGGTAGATAGTTGTGCAAGTGCCTCCATAACACTCTGTCCCGCGATGACACGATCGGGTGCGATCTCCGCGAGCGGCACCAGCACGAAGGCGCGTTCGAACAGGTGTGGGTGGGGCAGCGTCAGTTCCGGCTTTTGCAGCGAAACGTCGTCATAGGCGATCAGGTCGAGGTCGAGGGTGCGCGGGCCCCAGCGGGTTTCATGGGCGCGATCGCGGCCGAACTTCTTTTCAATCTTGTGCAGTGTGAACAGCAACGCGTGGGGGTCGAGGCTGGTTTCGATTTCGATGCAGGCGTTGATGAAGCGCGCCTGCTGCTCGTTGCCCCACGGCGGGGTGGCGTAGTCCGACGAGCGTGCCAGCAGGGCGCCTTGCGTCATGCCGCAGATATTGGCGATCGCTTTTTGGAACGTCGTGCGGACGTCGCCGACATTGCCGCCCAGCGCGATGAGGACGTCAGCCATGAGGGGAGGCTTGACGTATGCGCGTCAGCATCACGCCGACATCTTCGAAAATGGCGTCGATCGGCGCGTGCGGTTTGTGAACGGTGACTTTGACGGCTCTGACGCGGGCAAACGCTTTTAATATGGCGTCCGCGACGGCGCCGGCCGCGCGTTCCAGCAATTTGTAATTGGCGTCTTTGAAGGCCGCCGTCGCGGTCGCGACCACATGGGAATAGGACACGGTGTCGGCGAGCCGGTCGGAACGTGAGGAGTCCGCCAAATCGACCGAGAGTTCGAGATCGATCACAAAACGTTGCCCGACCTCAGTTTCATGCTCCATGACGCCATGACGGGCATGGATCACAACGCCGGTGATGAAGATCGTATCGGTCATTTCCGCTCCTCGATCGCCGCTGCCACCCGCAGCGCTTGTACGGTTTCCGACACATCGTGGGTGCGGATGATCCGTGCACCGGCTTTTGCCGCCGCAAGGTGGCCCGCAATCGAGCCACCCAGGCGCTGATGCACCTCCGACGGCACGACCGAGCTGATGAAGCGCTTGCGCGAGGCGCCGACCATGATCGGCAGACCGAACTGCTGAAGTTCATGCAACCGGGCGAGCGCCGTCATGCTTTGCTCGGGGGTTTTGCCGAAGCCGATGCCGGGGTCGAGCACGATATGTTCGCGTGAAATGCCGGCCGTTGCCGCGATCTCGAGCGAGCGCGCGAAGAAGCCGGCGATGTCTTGCATGATGTCGATGCCGGCATCTACGCGGTCGCGGTTATGCATGACGATCACAGGCGAATGGCGTGCCGCCAGAAGCGGGGCCATGCCGGGATCGTGCTGCAGGCCCCAGACGTCATTGGCGATCGCGGCTCCGGCGTCGAGCGCCCAGGCGACGACAGCGGCCTTCATGCTGTCGATGGACACGGGTACACCGAGCGAAACGACCTCGGCCAGGATCGGCTGCAAACGTCCCATCTCTTCGTCCGCCGAGACCGGTTCCGCGCCGTAGGGTTTGGTGGACTCCGCGCCGATGTCGATGATGTCGGCACCCTCGGCGATCATCCGCCTGGCCTGTGCCAGCGCGCCCTCCGGTTCGGTGAACCGTCCGCCATCGGAAAAGGAATCCGGCGTCACGTTCAAGATACCCATCACGGCCGGGTATGGCCGGGACAAGAGCGCCGGCAGCACCGGATGACCTGCCGGAGTGGCCGCCGAGGCGGGTCTGGACGTGGTCGCGATCATGGGCTGGCTTTGCGCGGTCCGTGCCGGGGAGTCAAGATGCGAGCAGCGCCGCCTGTTGCTTGGCCGAACCGACGGGTGATCTGGTAGCGGCCAATCAGTACGTGATTTTCGGCGCAAGCTTGCGTGCCTGGGCGATCAACTGCTCGACCGATTTTTCCGAAGGCAAAACCCGGACGAGTTTGTGCTTGGTATTCACCTCTTTCATGTTCTGCGCCAGCCGCGCCGGATTGCGAAGCGCAAGCTCACGAACCGTGGTAACGCCGGCGGCGCGGACCAGCCCGACCTTGGCCTTGCCCATGCCGGGAATCCGCATGTAGTCGGAGACATTGGCCCATTCGAGGAGCAGCTGCTCGGTGATACCGGTTTTTGCCGCAAGTACCTTGCGGCCCTTGACGGTCCGCGCGGCCTCCAACAGCCTGTCGGTGGTACGAATGCCCAGCGATTTCAGCTTGGACGCGGCAAAGGCAGGCAAGCCTTCAATCTCGGAAATTGGATATGTCATGGTACTCGGTATGAAAAGCGTTATGCAAACTGGCTGAGGCCAGGCGTCCCCGCAATGATCTCGCCCATTTGATCCGCTCCGATCTTGTCGCGGCCGAACGTGAGAAGTTCACGCGCGATGTTCTGAATTTCGCCGATGCCCAAACCAAGCCCCATCAACTTGGTGCCGAGCGCCATCAGGCCACCGCCCATCAATCTTCCAAGACCGCCGCCACTGCTCGAGGCAGAGTTCGACGCCAGGATCGCCGCTTCCGCGCCCGGAACCCGGTCGATCAAAGCCTGAACTTTGTCGGAGGGACCCTCGTTGTGAAGAAAGCCCAAGATGATGCCGATGGCTTTTGCCGCGACGACATCATCGATGCCGGCCCTTGTTGCCAGCCGCCCAATCAACTCGTCCATATCGCCCACCCTCTACCGGTTACGTCCCGGATCCTTACCTTTGAAAATTATCTTGATCTGCTGCGCTGCGAATTACAAGCGATGACGCCTTCGAAAGCGCGATTCAGCTTCGATCGCCGGCTGAGTGTTGCATCAATGCAAGAGCATTTGCGAAATTCGCAACAAATTGTCGCGGTCTCGGCAGCGGTGTTCCAAATTCGGGCGGCAATCGCACGGAGCTTGTCGATCTTGTTCCCGTCAGTGGCGCCATCAGGTTTGAATCGGTTCGCAAGAGGAGTATGATCACGGACGGCTGGCGGCTGAGGCCCTGTTGCACGCGAAGAGGCGGTGCCATGGTTACGTCCGACCATCATATAGCCGATACCGACGAGAAAATTTTTATCGGAAAGGGCGAACAGCCGGTCTGGCTGACGCTCGCGCTCGCAAATCGCCACGGCCTCGTCACCGGCGCGACCGGTACGGGAAAAACCGTCTCGCTGCAGGTAATGGCGGAGGGGTTCGCACGCGCCGGCGTTCCGGTATTCGCGGCCGATATCAAGGGTGACCTTTCGGGCATCTCCCAAGTGGGTGAGCCCAAGGATTTTATCGTCAAACGCGCCGGCGAAATGGGCCTCGCCTTCCAGCCCGATCGGTTTTCGACGGTGTTTTGGGACGTGTTCGGCGAGCAAGGCCACCCGGTTCGTGCCACCGTCTCCGAAATGGGTCCGCTGCTGCTCTCCCGCATGATGGACTTGAACGACGTTCAGGAAGGTGTGCTCAACGTCGTCTTCAAGGTAGCCGATGAGCAGGGATTGCTGCTCCTTGATATGAAGGATCTGCGGGCGATGCTGTCCTTCATCGCGGAGCACGCGACTGAGCTGACCACGGAATACGGAAACGTCTCCAAACAGACGGTAGGAACCATCCAGCGTCAGCTTTTGGTCCTGGAAAATCAGGGCGGCGCCAGGTTTTTCGGCGAACCCGCGCTGACGCTGAAGGATTTCATGCGCACCGACAGCGACGGTCGAGGCATGGTCAATATCCTGGTGGCGGACAAACTGATGCAGAATCCGCGATTGTACGCGACGTTCCTGCTGTGGATGCTGTCCGAGCTTTTTGAAGAGCTGCCGGAGGCCGGCGATCCGCCCAAACCCAAGCTCGTGTTCTTCTTCGACGAGGCGCATCTGCTTTTCAACGACGCGCCGAAGGCGCTGCTGGACAAGGTCGAGCAGGTCGTGCGCTTGATCCGGTCGAAGGGCGTCGGGGTTTATTTCGTGACGCAAAACCCGATCGATGTGCCGGACAAGGTGCTCGCTCAATTGGGCAATCGTGTGCAGCATGCCTTGCGTGCCTTCACGCCGCGGGACCAGAAGGCTGTCGCGGCGGCGGCGCAGACCTTCCGGCCTAATCCGAAGCTCCGCACGGCCGAGGTCATCACCGAACTGGGCAAAGGCGAGGCGCTGGTGTCGTTTCTGGAAGGCAACGGCACGCCGGCCATGGTCGAACGCGTCATGATCCGACCGCCCACGGCGCGGATCGGGCCGGTTACGCCTGAGGAGCGTAAGGCGATCATGGACAAGAGCCCGGTCAAGGGCAAATACGACACGACCATCGATACCGAATCCGCCTACGAAGTGTTGCAGAAACGCGTGGCGGGAGCAGCCGCAGGGGCGGGCGGAGCCGCCGGCGAGGGCGGAATCCTCGGACAGATCGGTGGGATCGTCGGGACGATTTTCGGCACCAATGCGCCGCGCGGCAGGATGTCCACCGGTCAGATCATCGCGCGAAGCGTCACACGCTCGGTCACCAACAAGGTGGTCGGCGGGGTCGCCGCCGATCTCGGCAAGTCGATGGGCGGCTCGATCGGAGGGTCGGTCGGTCGCGCTTTGGTCCGTGGCGCGCTTGGCGGGCTGCTGCGACGATAACGTCATCTTGCTCGTTGGCATTCGATCCGACGTGATCTCCTGCTGATTTTTCTCTGAAAATGCGGGTGCTGAGATATCTGCGTTGCGAGCGCCGCGGATATTCAGGTCGGTCACAACCTGATATGCATCTAGTAACCTCGCCAACCCAGGAAAAACCCAAAGATGTCCAGCGCGCCGCAGCTTCAACCCGTCCTCGATCGCATCGATGCCGATCTCGATAGCAGCCTCGAGCGGCTGTTCGCCCTGTTGCGGATCAAATCGATCTCGGCCGATCCGGCGTTCGCCGGGGATTGCAAGGCGGCCGCCGATCATCTCGCCAAGGACATCGCCACCCTCGGTTTCAAAGCGGAAGTCAGACGGACCGCCGGTCATCCGGCTGTCGTCGCCAAGATCGACGGGGCTAAGGGCGAGGGCCGACCGCATGTGCTGTTCTACGGTCACTACGACGTGCAGCCGGTCGATCCGCTCAATCTTTGGCATCGTCCGCCATTCGAGCCGGTTGTCACCAACCATGCCGACGGACGAAAAATCATCGTCGCGCGCGGTGCGGAGGACGACAAGGGGCAATTGATGACCTTCGTCGAGGCCTGCCGGGCCTGGAAATCCGTCACCGGCTCGCTGCCGGTTGACGTGACCATCGTGATCGAGGGCGAAGAGGAAGTCGGATCGAAAAATTTCGTTCCTTTTCTTGAGAAGAACAAGGACGACCTCAAGGCGGACTTCGCACTGGTCTGCGACACCGGCATGTGGGACCAGAATACGCCGGCGATCACCACCTCGCTGCGTGGGCTTGTGTACGAGGAGGTACGGATCAAGGCCGCCAATCGCGACCTGCATTCCGGCATCTTCGGCGGCGGCGCGCAAAATCCGATCCGGGTGCTGACCCGTATTCTCGGCAGCCTCCATAACGACGACGGCCGCATCATGCTCCCCGGCTTCTACGACGGTGTGAAGGATTTGCCGCCCGATATCCTCGCGCAGTGGAAAGCGCTCAACCTGACGCCGGACAGCTTCCTCAAGCCGATCGGTCTTTCGATTCCGGCCGGCGAAAAGGACCGCATGTTGATCGAACAGATATCTTCCCGCCCCACCTGCGACATCAATGGCATTCTCGGCGGCTACACCGGCGAGGGGTCGAAGACCGTCATTCCGGCGGAAGCGTCCGCCAAGATCTCGTTCCGGCTGGTCGAGGGGCAAGACCCCAACAAGATCCGAAAGGCGTTTCGCGAATACGTCACCGCGCGGCTGCCCAAAGATTGCAAGGTCGAATTCACCGATCACTCCAACGCGCCCGCTATCGCGCTCGATTGGAACATGAAGCCGCTCGCTGCCGCCAAACGCGCCTTGACCGAGGAATGGGGCAAGGAGGCGTTGCTGATCGGCTCGGGCGCGTCGATCCCGATCGTCGCGGATTTCAAGCGCACCCTTGGCCTCGATACGGTGCTGGTGGGCTTTGCCCTTGACGACGACAACATCCATTCGCCGAACGAGAAATACGACCTGAGGAGCTTTCACAAAGGCATTCGCTCTTGGGCGCGAATTCTCGCCGCGTTGGCGGACGCGCCGCGGTAGCGGGTATCTGCGTTCGCAGGGACGACAAAGACACACCTCCACGTTCTCGCGACGCGTTCGCGCCCGAGCTTTGACAACAACCTTCGCCCAAGAAAACAAAGGGCGTGGGGAATGCCGGGTGCTGGTTGCACCCGCAGCCTCGCGTGCGAAAATAAAAAGCACACGAGCGTCGTCACCGCGAGTTCAGCCAGGTTCACCCGGCATTCCCGCACGCAATGGTTAGGACCACACGACTTCGCCGTCCGCGAGTTGGCGCTCTCGCCAAAGCGCACCTCGCGTCCACCGCATCCCGTGCCCTACGTCCGTGACGATCGCGAAACGCCCCTTTGAGGTGGGACGGGATGGATATGTAATAAAGCTGCTTCTACCAAATCGAGAAGCGAATTATTTTTGCAAAGGGGTCTGGACAGAGCAATGAGTGATTTGCCCGTCGGGCAGGCGCTGAACGCAAAAACGCCGCCCGGAATTGGGCGGCGTTTAATTCGAAAGTGCAGAGGTCGTTGAACGCGATCCTACACGAAAATTCGAAAACTTCAATTCTTGTAGCTCGGGTCGAGTCGATCGAGCTTGCGCAAGAGCGCCGGCCACACCAGCGTGGTCGAGCGAAGTTCGGCGCGATCGGGGTTCGCGAGCAGCGTGGTGTTCTTGTCAACGACGGCTTGCTCGACCGGATAGGCGGTCGCACCTAACATGCGGGTACGCACCTGCATGGTGCAGGCCCGCTCCAGGTGGAACATGCGCTCGAAGGCGGAAGCGACCGAGCGGCCGACCGTGAGCGTGCCGTGATTTCGCAACAACATGCAGTTCTTGTTGCCGAGGTCCTTTTGCAGGCGCGGCCGTTCGTCGTGATCGAGCGCGATGCCTTCATAGTCGTGATAGGCGAGATCGAAGGTAACGAGCTGCGCGGTTTGATTAAGCGGCAAAAGGCCTTCCATGCTGCTTGCGACCGCGGTGCCGTCCGGCGTGTGCAGATGGATCACGCAAGCCGCATCCTCACGCACCTCGTGGATGGCGGAATGGATGGTGAAGCCGGCCGGGTTGATGCTGTATTGGCTTTGCGTGAGCTGATTGCCGCCGAGATCGACCTTCACGAGGCTGGAAGCCGTGATCTCGTCGAACATCAAGCCGTAGGGGTTGATCAGGAAATGATGCTCCGGTCCCGGCACCCGCGCGGAGATGTGGGTATCGACAAGATCGTCCCAGCCATAATACGCGACGAGGCGGTAACACGCGGCCAGATTGACCCGCTGGGTCCACTCGGCATCCGTCATTTGCGGCCGTACTTCCTTCAGGCGGCCTTCCGCTGGCGACATGACCGGTTCTCCCGTTCAAAGCGTTGATTTTCGCAGGCAAGCCTAGTCCTGCGGAGGGCTCGCAGCAAGTCGCCCGGCCCGCGTGGCAGTCATGCCCTTTGCGCGCCGGCGTCGCCGCGCCGGACGGGTTCTGTTGCGATACCGAGGGCGATCTCTGGTGCGGCTGGCGCAGGGGTGGCGACAATGATGGCGCTTGATCTATTCGCCCGAGGCAATATTGATCGGCCCTAGAGCCTTTTCCGTTCCGATTGAATCGCAACGGAGGCTCTACTTGTTTGTTTGACGCGTTTTCTTGACGCGAACCGGCATCCACTTCGCTGGAAAACGCTCTAAGGCGCCGGAATGGCGAGCAGGCTGGAGATGCTGCGGCCGCGGATATCGTAGACGCGGGCGAACACGACGTCGTCGCGCTTGATCTCCACCATCACCGGGGCGGTGAGGCCCTTGCAGTAGAACTCGCCGAGCGTCATGGCGAAGTCGGCGGCATGGCTGTCCCAGCCGATCGTGAAGTCGGGGCCAAGCGCGACCTGCGCCGGCCGTTGCGGGCCGCACACCGCGACCTTCCATTTGTGTCCCTTCGGCGGGGTTTCCTCTCGTTCGGCGAGCTCCTCACGCAGGCCGTCGGAGGCCTGTTTCAGCGCCAGCCCCCAATAGTCCAGCATGAAGCGATAATCGGCGGCGCGAACCGTGCCCGCAATATGATTGAAATGCGTGTATTGGTAGGGGTGCAGCCGGATCATTTCGCCGAGCGGCAACAAGAGGCCGAAGGCGAAGACGGCGACCGCGACGGGCTGCCAGCCGCGGCGATTTTCCTTGAGCCAGTTCATCCCCCATGCGAACACGGCGCCCGCGAGCACCGTCATCGGCGGGATGACGAAGATGAAATGGCGAATGCCGTTGTAAAGCGCCGGCCGCTTCACCATCGCCACCACCAGCGGCAGGGTCGCCGCCAGCGTCAGCATCAAAAGGATGGTCTTGCGGCGGGCCGATACGTCGGCGCGCGGCAGCGCCACGAACGTGCCGACGACCCCGGCAAGGGAAAGACCGAGCAGCACTTCGGGAAGCTGCAGGGCAAACAAAGTCGGCAGATATGACCACGGCATATCGGGCACCGACACCAGCGCCCCATCGAACATTTCCTTCCACGGTTTCTCGAAGAAGTGCGAGAAGTAGGTCAGGGCCTGGAAGGGATTGCCCACTTCCATGATCGACCATGGCCAGATCAGCCCCATGATGAGGTAGCCGAGGATCAGGCTCGGCAGCAGCACGTAAACAACATGCGCAAAACGTCGGACGGCTTCGCGGGCGCCTTGGGTACGCCATTCCTGCAGGAACAACGGCACGAAGCCGGCTAGCGCGTAGATCAGCGCCAGACCGCCGAGGATGCGCGATCCGATCGACAGGCCGGCACCAAGGCCGACGATCAGGATGGTCCGCGGCGTGGGCGAGGGATATTCCTCGGCCAGACGGACCAGGCCCAGCATCAGGATCACCATCGCAACGGCGAAAGGTGCATCCTTCGGATTCATGAACATATGCCCGTAGAAGGTGGGGCAAAACGCCAGAAGCAGCAACGCCGTGAGGCCGGCCAGCGGGCCGCCGACGCGCCGGCCAAGCCGCCACGTCACGGCAAGGCCGATCATGCCGACGATGGCGCCGAGCAGGCGGCGGGTTTCGAACAGCTCGAGCGGGACGATTTTATGCAGCAGCGCGGCCGCCATGTCGAAGCCGCCGCCATACATATAGAGATTGGCGAACGACAGCGCGGCGGTATCCTCGAAACCGGATCCGTACATGCGCAGCAGAAGATCGGCATATTCGGCGTGAGTATAATCGTCCCAGCCGAGGCCATAATCGCGAAACGTCAGGCTTGCGATCAACCCGACCCCAGCCAGCACTAGGATGGCGAGGTCATCGCATATCCGCTCCGCCGAGCGCCGCGCGGGCGTATCGATGGCCGAAGTGGTGATGGCTGACATGGCTATTGGTAACCCGGTGTCCCCTTTGGCCCAGCTTTGGCGCTTCGGGCCTTATTCCCCGCCTTCCATATAGCGCAGTTCCCTTACCAAGTAATTGGGAATTGTACCGGAACTTCCCTGATGCGATGCAACAATCGTTCGACGTGGCGCCCTCAAACCATTAGGGAAAAGGCGTTGGGCCAAGAGTGGCAAGGGTGCGGCAGGTCCCCGCTCAAGACCGAGACGCTTTTTGCGGGAACTGCCCCAGGAATTGGCCGTTGGCGGTGCATACATTATGACAGTATCGTGGCGTGAAGCAGCTTGCGCAAAATTCGAGCGCGGCTCGGGGGTGAGTTAAATGATGGCTGTTTTGTTGATCGCCGGGATTGGCTTTCTGTTGGCTGGCCTCTTGGGGATCGTCTTCGGAATCCCGGTCAAGGAATTCAGTTTCGGCAATACGCTGATCATCAGCGGCTCGGTTGCGGCTTGCACCGGGATGATCACGCTGGGCCTTTGGATGGTCGTTCGGGAGTTGAAGAATATCGCGCGGCAGCTTGGCGAGGGCGTTCCCGCGGGGTCGCGTAGCGGGGCGAAACGACAGGCGGTTTTGAGCGCGGCTTTGGGTGGCCCAGGCTTGGGAAGTACCGGGTTGGGAAGCGCCGGTTTGGGCAACCAGCCTCGGGATGAGGGTGGCTTTCTGTTCCCCGGCGGCCGACCGGCAGCCGAAAATGCCGGCGATGCGGAGGCGTCGCCATCGCCGATGCCATGGCGCGAGGAGGCGGCGTCGCGCGATCGAACGCGTAGCAGTGCGCCAGCCGCGCCGGAAGGCGCCGAGGCCGCGCCAGCCGTCAAGCCACGGCGCAATCTTCTATTCGCCTCGTCATTGCGAAAGGAACGCGAACGCGCCCAATCCCGAACCGCCGATCCATTGTTAGGCGATCCCTACAGCGTGCCGGTCAACACGCCGCCGCCTTTCGAGGAGGCCGAGACGTCGCCCGCGACCCTTGACGACGCTTGGCCCAAACCTGAAAGCCCGAGGGCCGCGGAGGCGACGGCATCCCGGCGCGCGCCTTCGACCTTTGCCGAGCCAAGCGCAGGCAGCGCCGACCTCCAGCCGCCGGCCACGCCACATGAGGATCAGCGGCCGCCGGTGATGGTGCTCAAATCAGGCGTCGTCGATGGAATGGCCTATTCGTTATATTCTGACGGCTCGATTGAAGCACAAATGCCTGAAGGAATGATGCGGTTCGCGTCGATCGATGAGCTGCGTGCGCACCTCGACCAGCGTCCGTGAGCAAGCTGTGCATAGAGCACGATCCGGAAAAGTGGAAACCGGTTTTCCGAAAAGATCATGCTCAAACAAAGAGATGAGGTCATGATGCGATTCCATTAATCGCATCATGATCTAGGCGAAACCTGTTTTGAAAAATAAAGCGCCGTCGTTCTTGTCACGTCGGCAGCAATCCGCTCATATTCGATGGATAGAGCCTCCCGAAAAGTGGGCCTCTACTTTGCGGATCATGCCCCGGTTCAGGCGTGATGACGAGATTCGAAAGGTCAGGCCATGAGCGATGCCGGCGGCAAAAATTTCATCGACCTGACGGCGAACATCGTGTCGGCCTATCTCAGCAACAATCCGACGCCGGCGTCCGAAATTCCAGCCCTGATCGGCCAGATTCACGCAGCCTTGTTGCGGGTCTCGGCGGGTCGGGTCGAAACGCCGCTGGAACCCGCCAAGCCCGCCGTGTCGGTGAAGAAATCGATGACTCCCGATTATCTGGTGTGTCTGGAGGACGGCAAGCGTTTCAAATCGCTCAAACGCCATCTGCGCACGCAATACAGCATGACGCCGGAACAATACCGGGACAAATGGGGCCTTCCGGCCGACTATCCGATGGTCGCGCCGAATTACGCGGTGAAACGCTCCCAGCTCGCCAAGAAGATGGGGCTCGGTCAGCAACAGCGGGGACGGAAATAAGTCGAAACGCTTAGGGCATGATGCGATTAAGTTGAATCGCATCATGCTCTAAGCTCTTTGTTTGAGCATGATCTGCGCTCAAACGCCTTGCGTTTGTCGCGTGGAAAACCGGTTCCCACTTTTCCGGATCATGCTCTAGGCGCTGAGCAGCTTTGTCGCCGCCGCGTCTTTGCAGCCGATCAATTCGGAATATTCCAGGATTGGATGTGGGCGCCCCATCAGGTAACCCTGCACTTCATTGCACGACTCGGCGACAAGAAAATCGAGCTGGGCCTTTGTCTCGACGCCCTCCGCCAACACCGGGAGATTGAGCCCGTGCGCGAGGCCAATGACGGCGCGCACGATGGCCGCCGACTGCGGATTGCTCTTCACATTCGATATGAACGATTGGTCGATCTTGATCTTGTCGAACGGGAACGATTGCAAATAGGACAATGACGAATATCCGGTGCCGAAGTCGTCCATCGCGATGCGAACGCCAAGCGACTTCAGGCGACGCAGGATCGCCAGACCGCGGGCAAAATCTTCCACCAATAAGCTCTCGGTGATTTCGAGTTCCAGCCGTCCTGGCGCAAGGCCGGTTTCCAGCAGCACCGAATGGACCAATCCCGTAAGGTCGCCGTGGCGGAACTGAATCGGCGACAGATTGACCGCGATCTGGAGCGGGTGCGGCCACTTCGCGGCCTCGCGGCAGGCTTCACGCAGGACCCATTCGCCGATCTGCATGATGAGGCCGCTTTCCTCGGCGATCGGAATAAAGGTCGCGGGCGGAACCATGCCGCGCTGAGGATTGTGCCAGCGGAGCAATGCCTCGAACCCGATGACTTCGCCATCGATCTTCGCCAACGGCTGATAGTGAAGGCGGAGTTCGTCCCGCTCGATGGCGGAGCTAAGTTCGTGCTGAAGGGCGCGCCGCTCGCGCAGCCTGTTGTCCATTTCGACTTCGAAGAAGCGCGTCTTGCCGCGGCCCGCTTCCTTGGCGCGGTAGAGCGCGGCATCGGCATTATTAAGGAGCGTGGTTGGATCGGTGCCATCGGCCGGAAAGATGGCAATGCCAACGCTGATACCGATGCGCAGATGCTGACCGTTCAACTCCAGGTGGGTTCCGACGGCCGCGTGAAGGCGCTCGGAGATGGTCTCGGCGAGCGCGGGGTGATCGCCCATCGGCGTAATGACGGTGAACTCGTCGCCGCCAAGCCGCGCCAGGTAAGATTCGCCGGCGTTCGCACTCAATTGTTGCGCCAACTCGCAAAGCACATCGTCACCCACCGCGTGGCCGAACGTATCGTTGATTTCCTTGAAGCGGTCGAGGTCGATGCTCAGCAGCGCGAATGACTCTTCACTTGCCCTTGCGGCATCGATGACGCGGGTGAGATGAGTAACGAAGGCGGCGCGATTGGGCAAATCCGTCAAGGCATCATGATGTGCCATATGCTGGATACGGGCCTCGGCCTGCTTGCGTTCGGTAATATCTTCCGAAAGGCTAAGCAAGTAGCGCTGTTCGCCGGTCTCGTCCGGTATCGCAAGGTTTTTGGTTGTCAGAATGCGGGTGCCGTTGTGAGGGGTATGAACCGTATGCTCGTCGATGGTTTGCAGGCCGCGCGAGCGTAAGGCCTCGTCCGCGAGCGGGAATAGATCGTTCGCGGCTTCCTTGTTGAAGGGATCGCGGGTGGACCTACCGATCAAGTCGCGACGCGCTATGCCGAAGATGGTCTCGGCGGTCCGGTTGATAAGGACATAGCACCGATCGCGGGCATCCTTGACGGCAACCGACAAGGGCATGTTCTCGATGATGTTATCGAGAAAGGCCTGGGTGCGGCCGAGCCTTGCAGCCGACGCATCGAGAGCTTCCAGTTGACGGAAATGCACGAGAGAAATCGTCAGACCCACAAGGGCCAGTGCGAGGAAGAGACCAAGCCCGATGCCGGTGCTTTGCCACATGATGCTATGCAGAAAGGGCGCGATCGGAATGTCGATCACGAACGCGCCGATTACGTCGTTGAGATGCCACTGCACTTTGTCGGGCTGGAGCGCATTATGACAACTCACACAACTCTGTTCCTGCGCGAGGGTCGGATAAACCGTGCGGAACACCAATTCGCCGTTGACGTCGAGCATTTCCGATATCGGCTTTGGATCTGGCGTCGCGGCGAAGGCCTCGATGGCTTGGGCCATCCGGGCATCCGTTGGCGGCGTCACAATCTCTCGTCCCGGGCGACCGACCGAGGCGAGACGAAAATCGGAATTATCGCCGTTCCGCTTGTTGAACGCCTCGATCGCGTGGGCGCGGAACGACGCCGGGACCGGCGCGCCTTGCCCGAATTGCGATCGGATTGCCGAGTAGTTGGTGACAAAAGCGTCCACCAGCTGCAGGGCGACGATCTTTTCTCTGCTCTTGTGCTCCTTGAACCAGTTCAGGCTGAAATAGTAGAATCCAAAGCCGACCGCCACCGACAGCGCCGCGCATAGGCTCAAATGCAGGAGAAAGCCGCGACCGGATCGCGACCGTAAGAAGCGCCAGAAAGGCGTCAGCTCATTCATCCGTTAACTCTTTGGGGTTTGTCGGCAGATAATCCGACAAATGCCTTAAGAAAGTTCCACCCATAAGTTGGTCGAACGAAAGCACTTGTCGCCGGAGCGCGGCGAACATTCGATTTAATCGCTTAAATTCGAGGGCTTAAGAAGCCGCGGCCAGCGCCTCACGGGCGTCGGAGCGAATGCGCTCGACCATCGCGCGCAAGCCGTTGGAACGTTGCGGGGTGAGGTGCTCGCGAAATCCGAATTCGTCGAACACCGCGATGGCGTCGGTTTGCAGAATTTCCCGAGGGCTGTGGCCGGAATAAAGCGTCAGCAGGATCGCGATCAGTCCGCGCACAATATGGGCGTCGCTGTCGCCGAGATATCTCAGCCGCGGCTCGTCGGCCTCGTTGCGCTCGATCTTCCTGGCGAGCCAAACCTGGCTGGCGCAGCCCTGCACCTTGTTGGCGGCCGAATGCTCCGCATCCGGCATCGGGACCAGGGTGCGGCCGAGTTCGATGACGTAGCGGTAGCGGTCGTCCCACTCCTCCAGCAGCGCAAAATTGTCCCTGATTTGGTCGATCGTCATCATGTCCCGCGCTCGATCCCAAAGCCATATATAGGATCGCGGGCGGCCGAAAGCGATATTACGTGGAACCGTGACGGCGAATTAGTTCTGGGGCCTCACGGCGCCGGCGCTTGCCACTCCGCCTGCAGGTCGTCCAGCGTCAATGTGTCGCCGGATGCCGCCCTCGTCGGCGCGCCGTCGGCGCCGCCGTTGCCGCCGATCGAGCCGGTATGGTCGGATGCGCGCTTGTCGGTGATGATCTGGTACAGTTTGCGTGCGCCTTCCTGGGCACGGTGGCCGATGACGGTCGCGGCCTGGCCGCCCACTTCGCATGCGGCCGGCTGGCGCTTGCAGAATTGGCTCATGTCCGACACCGCCGCGGTCGCGGCCGACACGGCGTCCGACGCTCCCACCTGCGGCAGCTTTTCCGATTCAGGCGTCTTCTCTCGGGGCAACAGCACGAGCACGAGCCCAAGCCAGAATGCCATGCGCAGCAGAAAAAACATCTCGCGATCCCGGTCGTCGTCGTTATTTCGGCTTTGTTGCGGTTGATCTCGCAATCGAGCCTGAGTAACAGCCCTGGATAAATCGCAAGTATTTGCATTGAAGTTAAATCACCGAAAATTTGCGAAAAATCCAACTGATTTGATTTGGCGTAAATTTTCGATTGACGGCGGGTCTGCGTGAAAAAACCGCAAACACGAAGCCGGCTACCATTTCGAAACCATATCTCGCCGCGTTTGGAAACCTCGCGTTCACCATTCGCGTTGAATGAGCGGCTTGCGTCGCGCAAAACCTTGCGAAGATGCGGGCTTCGGCCGCAACGGTTTGCCAGCCTTAGCGTTCGCTTAATTTCGCTCTGACAGGTTGAGGTAACGATACAAGGGGGCGTTCCGGCGCGTCGATTGAGACGAACAAGCCGAAGCGCAAGAGCCGTGACTGTTTTGAAGATCATCCGCGAATGCCTCGATGCGTTGCTGCATCCCTCGGCGCGATACGACGCGCTCACGGGGGCGCGCCATCGTGCCTTCATGGCGCCGCGGCTGATCGGAAGCCTCGCGGCTTTCGCGGCCTCTCCGGTCTATCTTGCGATGCGCGGTGCACCCTCCGCGATTGAGGTCGCGGCCTTTGCCTGGCTGATTGCCCCGATCCTGCTGTCGTGGTTTCTCTCGCGCACCGGCCGCTACGAGGGTGCGTATATTCTGTCGTCGCTGGCATTGGCAGGATTCGTGATGACGGTCGCCGCGGCCACCGGAGGGATCGAATCCTTTGCGGCGATTTGGCTCGTCGTCGTTCCGATCGAGGCCGCACTTTCGGCGTCGCGCCGCGTCGTGGCGTTTGCCGCCGCGCTTGCGCTTTCCTGCGCCGGCTTGCTGATCGCCTTCGGGCATTTCGACCTGCTGCCGGTGTCGGATACGACGAGATTCCCGCACGATCTGTTCATGGCGTTCAGTGTCGCCTCGGCGACGCTTTATGCCGCAGGCCTCGCATTCGGTACCGAATCCCTGGCGCGCACCGCCGTGTCGCTGCTCTCGGTCGAGGAGGATCGATATCGCCTGCTGGCGCGAAATATGAGCGACGTGATCTCGCGGCATTGCCGAAACGGCGCCGTGCAGTTCATCTCGCCCGCGGCAGAGGCGCTGTTGGGTACGCCGGTGGCGCGATTGCTCGGGCACGGCCTGTTCGACCGCGTGCACGTCGCCGACCGTCCGGCCTATCTCACCGCACTTTCAGACGCGGCGCGCGACGGCGAGGCGTGCAGCGTTGAATTTCGGGTCCGGCGGGATGCGCCCGGAGGTAGCGAGCGGGGATCGAACACGGTCGATTTCATCTGGGTCGAGATGCGCTGCCGCCCGTTGGAACAGGCATCGGAAACGTCGGGGTCGACCGAAGCCGAGGTCGTCGCGGTGATGCGCGACGTCACCGACCGGAAGATGCAGGAACAGGCGCTCGATCTGGCGCGCACCGCCGCCGAGCAGGCCGATGCGTCGAAGAGCCGCTTCCTTGCCACCATGAGTCACGAATTGCGCACGCCGCTCAATGCCATCATCGGCTTCTCTGAAATGATCGTTCAGGAAGACGCGCTGATGCTGGATGCGGCGCGCCGCCAGGAGTATGCGCAATTGATCAACGATTCCGGCCAGCACCTCTTGGCGGTGGTCAACGGCATTCTCGACATGTCGAAGATGGAGTCGGGTACTTTCGAGATTTCGCCCGAGCCGTTCGCGCCGCGTGCGGCGTTGCTCAATTGCTGCAATCTCCTGGCCTTGAAGGCGCAGGAAATCGGCATCGACCTCGTGAGCCGCGCGCCGGAGGATTTGCCGGTGATGATCGGCGATCCCCGGGCGTTCAAACAGATCGTGCTCAATCTTGTTTCCAACGCCATCAAATTCACCGAGCGTGGCGGCACGGTGACGGTCTCCGCGCACGCCGATGGATCGCGGCTGGTGCTTCGCGTCAGCGACACCGGCGTCGGCATCGCCGCCGACGATCTCAAGCGGCTCGGCGATCCCTTCTTCCAGGCCGGCAAGACTTATCAGCGACGACACGAAGGTACCGGCCTTGGGCTGTCGATCGTGAAAAGCCTGGTCGGTTTGCATGCCGGCGAGTTGACCGTGCAAAGCAAGATCGACGAGGGAACCAGCGTGACCGTCGCGTTGCCGCTGGCTTTCACACCACAGGCCGTCGAGCCATCGAGCAATATCGCAATGCTCACGCCAACGCCGCGATCGACAAGCCAGGAACAAACCGATCAGGACCAAACCCATCAGGTGAAGAAAAGTGCCTAGGAAAATTGCCGGGGAAGATTCCGTGCCGCGCCGTCGTCGCAGCGCTCGCGCGGTCGCGATCGAGCCAGAGACCGAGCGCGGCCTGGCGATGCGGATTTTGTTTCACAGCCCGAAAGACACGGTTGCGGGTGCGCTGGCCCTTGCAGTTGTCAGCGCCATCATCGTCAACGCGCTCTTCCTGCAGGCGGGACGCCATCCTTCGCCGATGTTCGGCTCGATTGTCACGCTGCCCGTGCCGGCGAGCCCCTTGCCGCGTCCGCGCCCCGTGGAAGCCGACGTCGTCCAGATCGAGCCGAAGCTTGCCGAACCAAAAGCGATCGAATTCAGGCCGGTCGAACCGAAGGCGGTCGAACCGAAAGTCGCCGAACCGAAGCTTGCCGATCCGCTCGCCAATCTCGTCAAGGCAACCAGCGCGCCGGTGGCGCCATCCACGATCGCGCGACCGCCCGCGCCGATCCCGGTTTCCTCCCGGAGCGAGACGATCGCCAATTCCGCTTCAGCCGCGCGCCGCGTGGCGGCGGTGCAGCGGGCGCTCGCGGAATATGGCTACGGCCAGTTGAAGCCGACCGGCACGATCGGTTCCGACACCCAGGCCGCGATCTCGAAGTTCGAGCGCGCGCGCAACCTTCCGGTGACCGGGCAGGTCTCCGATCGCCTGGTGCGCGAACTGGCCGCGGTGATCGGCCATCCGGCCGAGTAGCAATGGTCCGAAGTCTGGAGCCCCCCGCGTCGCCGGGCTAGCTTCCAAATATCCGCCAGCCTATCGTCGTCTCCATGCGATTGAAATCCAGCATATGGGTGGCAGCTTATTTGCGCCGCTGCCAGACCGAGGGGATCTTCGGTGCCGTGCGCCGGCGCGGCGCGGAAGAGGCCGGCGCGGTGTTCGTCAAGGTGGCACTGCTCGACGGTAATGCCATGCTTTACGTGCCGGCGCCGCAGGCGGTCTATGACGACAGCCGGCCGATCGAGCGCGTCTTCACGTCGACGTCGCAAGCGCCGATGCCGGAACCATCGGTGGAAGAGCGTCTCGTGAAAGAAGTCCGCTTCGACCCGGATGCCTGGATCGTCGAGACCGAGGACCGGGCAGGGCGACATTTTCTCGATCTGGCCTAAAGCATGATCCGGAAAAGTGGGAACCGGTTTTCCACGCGACAAACGCGTAAACGCGTTTGCGCGCAGATCATGCTCAAACAAAGAGATGAGATCATGATGCGATTCCTCTTAATCGCATCATGATCTAATGCCGCGAGCCCGTGCGGGGGACGGCCGCGCTGGCAGGCGTTTGCGCCGCGGGGCGGGTCTGAGATGGTGTCGGGCGCGCGCGGTGGCGTTCGTCGTCGTAAAGCGTGGCGTGATATTTGGCGCGGGCGACCGCCATCGTGGAGCCGCGCCACGCCGCCAGCATGATCAGCGCGGATCGTTCGCTCAATCGGTCGTAGAGCCGTGCCAGCCGATAGACCTGCTCCACCGACGAGCCGAGTTCGGGTTTGAGAAACAGCAATATTCGCTGGAAAATCGCACTCGGCATGTCCAGCGCCTTGGCCGCGCAAGCGAGCGGTTCGCCGCCGGGATCGTTCACCACCTCGGCCGCAACCCGTGCCGGCAGTATCAAGGTCTCGCCAAGCTCCTGCGTGAAGTTTTCGACGTCGGCGGCGAAGGCGGCCATCTCCAGCGCCTCGATGGCGTGCCTGGCGCGGGCGGTCGGAATTCGCGCGGAAGCCTGCAAAGGCGTTTCCGCAAGGTTGTGCAGGATCGCCGCGCGCTCGCTGGGGCCGGCGCGCGAAAACATAGCGTCGATTTCGGCCGCGTCCTTTGGCTGCATCGGTAAATTCGAGGCCAGGCGCAGTTGCGCTTCGCTCAACGGCTTGGCCGGCGGCGGCGCCTCGGTGCTTTGGGGGCTTGGTTGTATCGCGTCGGCAAGCGGAATGTGTCGATCGAGCCGGAAGGAATTCAATCCGAGCTTTTTGGAGACTTCGATGGGCGTGCCCGGATAGACCGAGAGCCGCGCCCGCACCGCCGCGCGCGTCGCGTCGTCGACCTGATCGATCAGGCGGGAGGTCAGTTCGACAAATTGCCGCTCTTCGTCGGCGCTGTGCGCGCTGGCCTGGACATAGAGATCGGTCAGCACGCGCAGCAAAGTCGGTCTGATGTCGACGCCCTCCCGGCGGGACAGCGTCATCAACCCGTCGAAGCCAGGAAATGATGGAGGTTTGGTCATGCCAGGATTACGCGCCGGAGTAATTCTCGCAAAAGAGCCTAGTTCGGTTGCTTTAACAGTTCGTTAAGGAAAAAAATTGGTGAAGATGAAAGCCGTAATTGAGTCTTGCTTGTGCCGCAACGAACCATGCTCTCGCGCAGCTGCGAAATTGAGAGACCGGAGCATTAAGATGCCGTTAACTACGTCCTGTTCTTAATGATGCTGTCGCCGGCAAGGTAAGCCGGAGCGGCAACGAGAAGAGAGCCAGCGCATGGGGACCATCATTGAATTTCCGGCGGATGCGGCCTCGCGGCGGCCGGGCTCGACCGTGGATGGGACCTCACGCGAGGGTAGGGGGGCTGTTCTGATTCTCCCCGTGATTCGGATCGAACGCGAACCCGACGAAACCAGCGGGGGGCGCGGACCGGAAGAAGGTACAGCCCCGGGTCGCCGCCGCCGTCGGCGGTAATCTCAGGATAGCTCAAATGCCGGAGACGTGCTTGCCGATCCGGACAAGGCGACAGCTTCCGATTCCCTCACCGTTCTCGATATTGCTTTTGGCGAGCGTGGCGCTCGGCGGTTGCAGCGGTGGCGATTTCGGCCGCACCCGTCAGGATTTTCTCAATGACGACATGCATCGCTGGATCGGCGGCGAGGCCACCGCAAGCGTCGGCTTGCGCGCGTCGCAATTCCAACTCACCGACAACGAACGCGAGCTTCGCGACCTCGCATACCCGTTGATCGAGCCGCCGCATTCGCGTCCCGCCTGGAAAAGCGTATTCGGCGACTACAAGCCGCTTCCCTCGCCGTGGCGGCAGATCGCGCCGTTCGATCGGACCGCCTATGGGCGGTTATTGATCGACGAGCCGCACCGCTCTCACGCCTCGCGTTATGCGCAACTGATCGACGACGTGCGCGACGACATCAGGCGGTTCGAACTGTTCTTCGCCGCCGCCGTGCGCGTGGTCGAACTCGACCGCAAGCGCAACGCCAGTCTCGCTTATGTCTCGGAATTGTCGCCGCGCGAGCGCACTGACGCCGTCGCCCGCATGCAGGAGAACACGCTGATCGTGCAGTGGGTGCAGCAGAGCCTCGAGCGGAGGATTTCATCGTATCGCTGGGGGCTGGAGCGGCTGGTGATCCACGCGCCGGATAACATGGCCGCCGACGCCGACCGCCTGATCGGCGAACTCGCCGCGCAGACGGCTAATCCGCCGGTCGCGGCACAGCCGGTGATCGGGCATGCGGTGAGCGTGCGCGGGTAACGTATCGTGGCTAGACCGCGAACCGATGGATATGCCGTGCGGACGGCTCGCCAGAGTCCGCGGTGCCCCGATAGCGACCAAATTCCACAGCGCAGCGAAACGACGCGATGTGCCAATACCGGACTCATGCGCCGCAGTAAATAAAACTTCTATTCGATCACCTCGTCGGCGCGGGCGAGCAGGATTGGTGAAATGTCAATGCCCTGCGCCCTAGCGGTTTTGAGATTGAGGACCAATTCAAATTTGTCCGGCGCCTGAACCGGCAAATCGGACGGACTTGCGCCGCGCAGGATGCGATCGACATAGGATGCGGCGCGGCGATACTGGTCGACTAAAGAGACGCCGTAGGCCGCGAGCCCACCGGCGGTCGCAAAATAGCGGAACGGATAGACTGCGGGCAGGCGGTGACGCGCGACCGCGTTGATGATCGGAATGCGGTGGGTCACGGCTGCAACTTCCGCCGCCGCCACCAATCCGACATTGGGCCGCGCTGCGAAGGCGTCGATGGCGGGATCAACATCGTTGGCGTTACGAATGCGAAGCGCGACTGGCTCTATCGAAGATGAACGGGCGATAGCCTCGAACGAGTGAAAAAAGAGTTCGCCCGTTGTGGCCACCTCTGGTCCACCGAAGATAAGGGCCACCTGCGTCACGCGGGGAGCGATCTCCTTGAGCAATTCCAGCCATTTCCCGGTGATCGAAAACTCGAAGGCGGTGAAGCCGGTCAAATTGCCACCTGGCTTGTCCAGGCTCTGAACCACCCCCGTGCCGACCGGATCGGCAAGGTTGACGAATACGACTGGTATGGAACGCGTCTCTCGCCGCAATACTATTGCCGCCGGTGTTGTCCCGGTTACGATCACATCGGGAGCGAGGCCGACAAACTCCATTGCATAAGCTCGCGTGCGGTCGAGGTCGCCGTTAGGCCAACGAAATTCGAAGTGAATATTGCGTCCTTCGGTCCAACCGAGTTCCTGAAGGCTTTTTTGTAGTGCGAAAACTTCCGCGCGCATTTCGGCGTCATTCTCAGAGCCGCCCAACAATACGCCAATCTTGCGCACGCGATTTGTCTGCGCCCTTGCCACCACCGGCCACGCCGCCGCGCCACCAAGAGCGGCGATGAACGCGCGCCGCTTCACTCGATCACTCATTGGCTCTCCCTCGGCGCACGACGGTATCCTAGCCGCTTGGACGGCAGTCTGGAAGGAGCTAGATTGAACTCGGTAATGTCGCTTGTGGGTCATTCGCGACCCGGTCGAGCCAGTCAGTAGTCTGGCCATGTCTGCGATGCCACCGAAAGCGGAAGTAAATTCAGAGCATTAGTGGCAACGCTGTAGGCCATGGCGGGTTCAAACGATGTTGCTCGCGGATCGTGGATACGAGCGCACCCGTCAGCGCTTCGCCGGCGGCTCGGTCTGCACCTTGCAGTTCGCGGCCGAGAGTGAGGCTTGCGCCTGCGGCATCAGGCCCGGCTCAGGGGCGAGCGCCTTGAGCACGATCAGTCCGGTCGCGGTCGGCGAATCGATGATCAGGCGGTCCGCCGCCGTCACATCCTCGTCCTCCGGCAATTCGGCGTGCTGGGCTTCGGTCATGAGATCGAGCTCGATCACCTTGCGCCCGGCGGAGCGGTCGTTGATGGCGTAATAGGCGACTTCGTTGCGGGTGTAGAACGACACCGACGTGTAGGCCTGGCTGACGGGAACGGTGAGCTTGATCGCTCCGCCTGAAAGGTCGTAGCGGCAGATCGCGGCCGCGAACGCCGGATCCATGAACGGCATCGGTTCGTTGTTCGGATCTGTCAGCGGCAAAGGCGTCACCGCGTTGAGTTTGGTCGTCGGGGTCAGGCGCGAATAGGCGTCCTGGGTTGCGATGCGCGGCAACGCCAGAACGCTGACGAGGTGCACCACGCCGCCGAGCAGCACGCCTGCGATAATCGTGAACAGCACGCGAATCATGGGCACCCCACGGTCGCGATCGAAGGCATCGGCGCGTCGCGCTGGGTTCGCGTCGCTACCCCCACCGGCGTATCGTAAAGCCGAAGCATCAGCGCGTAACGCTCGATCCCTCCGGTGGGGAGCCAATTGCCCGCGCGCGATCGCGACGCCACCCGGATTTCGAACGCGCCGTCCGCGCCGCGGATGATCTCCTGGCTGGTGAAGCCGTAACGCTGCAGCGAATTCGCCACCAGGTGCCCCTTGGTGTTGTAGAGCGTTAGCGTCCAGAACCGTGCCGCTGGCGTGACGCCGCTCACGACCACGTCGCATCGACCATCCAGCGGTCGCTTGCGGCCGTCCGTCGTCGCCGAAAAGGCGATGCCGTCGCCGGTGCCGACCGGCAATTCGCCGCTGCGCGCGATCGAGGCGCGCGAATACGGATCGATATCGGAAGTGCCGGTCCGGGGTCGGGCGGTCCAGGCGCCGATCCTGAGCGTGCCGAGATCGGTGCCGCGCGTCGCCGTCATCCACGTCGCGCCCAAGCCGACCACGGTGGCCAGCATCAGCGCCAGCAAAGTGATGAAGATCAGTCGCACGGTCAGTTCTTGCGCGGCGCGGGCACATTGGCCGCATTGCCCGGCGCCGCCGCCGCGAAACTATCCGGGAAGGCCACGGGGTTCGACGATACCGGCTTGACGGGCTTCACCGGGTCGCCCGCGGCGCGGGCCGCCTCGTCGAGCAGTTTTTCCACGCGCACCAGGATATCCGCACCGCGCCTTGTGAGGACCGGCGGCGGACCCGGCTTGATGTCCGGCGGCTTTGGCGCGCCGTTGAATGCGATCGTCGCGGGGGTGGTGGCGGGCAGTTTTGTGCCGGCGCCGATGCCCGGAATTTCCTTGATCTCGACGCCCTGATGGGCCGCGAACATGATGTCGTGCCATGTCTGCGCCGGGAGCGAGCCGCCGGTCATGCGGTTGGTCGGCGAGTAGTCGTCGTTGCCGTACCACACCGCGCAGGTGAAGTTGCCGGTATATCCGACGAACCACGCATCCCGGTAAGCATTGGTGGTGCCGGTCTTGCCGGCGGTCGGAATGCCGTCGAGCGCCGCGCGCCGCGCGGTACCTTCGCTGACGACGTGGCTCATCATTTCCGCCATGTCGGCGGCGACCGAGGCGGGTATCGCCTGGAGCGGCTTCTTGCCGTCGCGGTCGAACCGCCAGACCAGATCGCCGGTGCCGGTGCGAACTTCGAGCACCGCATGCGGCGTGACCGATTTGCCCTTGTTGGGGAAGGTCGCATAGGCCACCGCGTGCTCGATCACGGTGACTTCGTCGGCGCCGATCGGGAGCGAAGGCGTATCGGGCAGCGGCGCCTTGAGGCCGAAGCGGCGCGCCACTTCCACGATTTTGGCGCGGCCGGCCTTCGGTCCGCCTTTGCCACCGATCGCAATCGATAGTTTTACGGGCACGACGTTGATCGAGCGGGTGATCGCCTGCGTCAGCGTCACCGCGCCCGAATAAGAGTGGCCGTAATTCTGCGGGCACCAATTGCCGATGCAGACCGGGCCGTCGACCACGATCGAGGTCGGCTTGAAGCCGTTCATCAAGGCGGTCGAGTACACGTAAGGCTTGAACGACGAGCCCGGCTGCCGGTAGGCATCCACGGCGCGGTTGAACTGGCTCGAGCCATAGTCGCGACCGCCGACCATCGCGCGCACCCCGCCGTCGAGATCGGCGACGACCGTAGCGGCCTGGGTCGCGTGATAGTCGCGGCCGAACTGGCGCAACTGATTTTCGATGGCTTCTTCCGCGGCGCGCTGCACGTTCATATCGATCGCGGTGCGGACCACGAAGACGCGCTCGATGTAAGATCTCGGAAACGTATCGACCAGCTTGCGCATCTCGTCGAACGCCCAGTCGAGATAATAGTTCGGCGAAATTTCGTCGCGGCGATCGACCGCGGTGGCCGGATTGCGCCGCGCGCCGAACACCTGGCCTTCGGTCATGAAGCCGGCATCGACGAGGTTGTCGAGCACCACGTTGGCGCGGGCGCGGGCGGCGGGCAGGTTGATGTGCGGGGCGTATTTGGTAGGTGCCTTGAACAATCCGGCGAGCATCGCGGATTCCGCCAGATTGACGTCGCGCGCCGACTTGTTGAAGTAGAAATGCGCGGCGCCATCGACGCCGAAGGTGCCGCCGCCCATATAGGCGCGGTCGAGATAGAGCTTTAGAATTTCGTTCTTGGTGAGGCGCGTCTCGAGCCAGACCGCGAGGAAGGCTTCCTTGACCTTGCGCTCGATCGTGCGCTCGTTGTTGAGGAACAGGTTCTTCGCCAACTGCTGGGTGATCGAGGAGCCGCCCTGTCGAACGCCGCCGGCCTGGGCATTGGTCACCAGCGCGCGCGCGGTGCCGGCGATATCGATGCCGAAATGGTCGTAGAAGCGGCGGTCTTCGGTGGCGAGCGTCGCCTTGATCAGATTGTCCGGAAAATCCTCGAGCGGAATCGAGTCGTTGTGCTTGATGCCGCGGCTGCCGATCGGGTTGCCGTAGCGGTCGAGGAACGTCACCGCGAGTTCGGATTTTTTCAGCCAGTCGTCGTCGGCGGTTTCGCGGAACGCCGGCACGGCGAGCGCCAGCATCAACAGCAGCCCGCCAAGCCCGAGGGTGGCGGCTTCCGACAGCGGTTCGATCAGGACCCAGCGTTTCCAGCGGCCGACATAAAAGCGGTCCATGAACGTCGAGTAGCGCTCATAGAGTTCCCGCGCGCCCTTGCCGGAAGAGAACAGCGTGGAGTCGATGCGCGCATCGAAGTCCAGCAGCCAGTGCCGGATTTTTGTCTTCCATTCCGTTGGCACGATCTTGCGCACTAGTGCCCGTTTTCCGAAGTTCGTAACACAGCAAGCGCTCATGCACCCGCTGGGCACTGTTGAGACGTCTTGCGGGAATCTTGCGGCAATCCCAAGGCGCTTATGCACCCCTCGGGAGACTCGCTTCTTATTTAATCTATCTAACCGAGCGGGGGCGATAAACCAATGGTCTGGCTCGCGATTTTGAACAGGAGGGCTAACGCTCGCCCCTTAGCCTTTGCGCAGGGCGCGCGCGCCGAATCACCCCACTTGCGCTCTTGTCACCATGGGCCCTAGATCATGATCCGGTGAGATAAGATCAGGCTGTGACCACATCCCGTTGCTACGCATGATCTTTTCGCTTCCTTTTGAAAGATCGGCTCCCATTTTGCTTTAAGAGGGTCAACCGGGTCTGGCCCATCTTTAGAAAGGGCTTTAAGCCCACAAGGCCCAGGAATCTCAGGACTTATGACCGCGCGTGCCAAGCCACCCTCCGAACAAGAGGGATTTTTCTGGAAAACCAAGACGTTGGAGGAGATGTCCAACGTCGAATGGGAAAGCCTGTGCGACGGCTGCGCGCGCTGCTGTTTGGAAAAACTTGAAGACGAGGATACCGGCAAGATCTATTTCACCCATGTCTCCTGCAAACTTCTCGATTCCGGGCTCTGCGGCTGCAAGGACTATGCGAACCGCTCCGAGCAGGTTCCGGACTGCGTCAGGTTGACCCCGGAAAACGTCCGCACCTTGAATTGGCTGCCGCCGAGTTGCGGCTATCGGCTGGTGGCCGAGGGCCGCGATCTTTATTGGTGGCATCCGCTGGTTTCGGGTGATCCGAACACGGTGCACGAAGCCGGCGTTTCCGTGCGCGGGCGGGTGCAGGGAACGGAGAACGAGATCGCGGACGCCGATCTCGAAGATCACATCGTGCAATGGCCGGCGTTGCTGCCGAAGCGGGCGCGTCTCAAAAAGCGGCCGCGACCCTGATTAGCCCTGCCACGCGGCGATGATCACGGGATTGCGATGGTGGCTTCGCGGGACGCACCCATGCGTGGAACCCGCTGCCGCGGGATAGATTCGCCGCTTACATTGCCATCGAAGGTAATCCGCGCGGGCCACGGTCGCACGACCGAACGAATATGCATCCATGAACAAGTTCGAACGGCAGGGCCGTCAACCGGCTGACCAACAAATATTGCCCGAAGCCATTGCCGATGGCTTGACGAAAATGCCGACCGAGGTCATCGCTATCAGCGACGCGCCGCCGATGGCCCCGAGGGCGCCGCTGACGCAAAGCGAAGTCCGCACCATCCTGACCAGCCTGATGCTGACGATGTTCCTGGCGGCGCTCGACCAGACCATCGTCGCCACGGCACTGCCGACCATCGGCCGGCAATTCCACGACGTCTCCAATTTGTCATGGGTCATCACCGCCTATCTATTGGCATCGACCGCGGTGGCGCCGGTGTTCGGCACGCTCAGCGACATCTACGGCCGCCGCGCCATGATCATCACCGCGCTCAGCCTGTTCGTCGCCGGCTCGATCCTGTGCGCGCTGGCGCCGAACATGCCGATGTTGATCGTGGCGCGCGGGATTCAAGGGCTCGGCGGCGGCGGCATCATGCCGATCGTGCAGACGGTGATTTCCGACGTCGTGACCGCCCGTGAGCGCGGCCAGTACCAGGCCTATTTCAGCGGCGTGTGGATGGTGGCCGGAATCTGCGGCCCGGTGGTCGGCGGGGTGTTTGCCGAGCATCTGCACTGGTCGATGATCTTCTGGATCAACGTGCCGCTCGGCGTCGGCTCGCTCGCGATGCTGTTGCCGAAGATGAGCAAGATTCCGGCGTTTCACCGCAAACGCAAGGTCGACTGGCTCGGCGGCGTGCTGTTGATGGCGTCCGCTGTGGTCTTCATGCTGGTGCTGACTTGGGGTGGCAACCGTTATCTGTGGCTCTCGCCCGTCATCCTGGCGATGGTCGGCGCCTCGCTCGCGCTCGCATTCGCCTTCGTGTGGCACGCCAGGAATACCGACGAGCCCTTTTTGCCGCTGCCGCTGCTTGGGGGGACGGTCGTTCCTTACGCGGTGGGTGCCGGCGGCTGTGCGCTTGGCGCGATACTCGGGCTCACCGTGCATCTGCCGCTGTATTACGAGGTGGTCTATCATCTCAGCGCCAGCCAGGCGGGGTTGGCGCTGATTCCACTGGCGGCCATTTCAACCGGGGGCGCGGCGATCGCCGGCCGCACCATGGCGCGCGCCAAGCACTACAAGCGGGTGGCGATCATCGGAACGTTCTGCGCCGCGCTGGTCGCATGCGCGCTTGCGCTCACGACGCTGCCGCTCTGGGGGCTGTTGGTGCTGCTCTCGGCGTTCGCCTTCGGCCTCGGCACGGCGTTTCCGATCAGCGTGGTTTCGCTGCAGAACTCGGTGGCACGCTCGCAAGTGGGGACCGTGACCGGCGCGATGAACTTCTTCCGCGCGCTGATGGCCTCATTCACGGTCGCGGCGTTCAGCGCGATCCTGTTGATGGCACTGGGCGCGGATATTTCACTGGCCGGCGAACATCGCGGGCCGGTGAATTCGATTTCCGCGGCCGACATGGCGGCCGCTTTCCGTTATGTATTCGCCGCCGCTGCCGCGCTGATGGCCGGCGCGTCGCTCTGCATGATGCTGATGGAAGAGAGGCCGTTGGCCGGCCCGGCGACGCCGGTGGAAATGGCCGAGTAGGGCGACTACTATCCCCGCGCTGCGATTTGCTCTAACAGCGAGGCAGCAAGTCCTTAAGGATCGACAAGGAGCCGGCCATGAGCAAACCTTCCATCGAGCAAATCCGGATGGGAAGTGAAGGCATCGCCTTCTGCATCGCGCGGACCTTGATCGAACGCGACCCCTCGCTGAAGGCACCGATGCGCGCCAATTTGCGTAAAATGTGGGAGCTTTTCGAGGAGCGCGAAGACCACGGTGCCGCCGACATGGTCGACACCATGATCAAGGCGCTCAACGATCCAGCGTTTTTCAAGCCGTGATCGGAAGGGCCATTCGTCCTTTCCGCCGGTCCGGCAAAAAAGCGATCTAGGCTTTTAACCATTGGTTAAGTCCATTCCTCAACAGGCTGGCAACCAATCCCGCCCTAAATTCTGGCCGTTCCATCTGGGGCGGACGAATCCCGCGTGACTCGGACATAGGAGTTTTGAATGCGGCGGTTATTTTCAAAATTCCTGGCGGACGAAACCGGCGCTACCGCCATCGAATATTGCCTGATCGCGGTCGGCCTCAGCATCGTGATTATCACCGCCGTCAACGGGATCGGCTCGACCCTCAACACCAGATTCACCTCGGTGAATTCGTCGCTGAAATAGCGGCATAGCTCATCACCGCTATGGCTCTCGTCCATCGCCGTTGAGCGCCCGCATCATCCCGATCCGCGCGAACATCAGCCAGCCGCCGCCGGTCTCCGCGGCGTTGATCAGGTTTTCGACCGCGATTTGCCAGCGCTGCTCGCGTTGCACGGCTTCCGGCAGCGCGATGATATAGTCGGCGGCATGTTGCAGCGTCGTGAGCTTAGCGCCACCGCGCAAGCGTATCGGCTGATCGAAGGGCGTGGACCACGGCATGTCAGATCATGATCCGGACTGGATTTAAGGGGATCATGATCGCATTGCTTGGTTCGGCTCGCGTGAGCAGCCAGCGCGTAGCCGCGCTTTATCCCGCCTTTTTCGACCGGGCGGTCGCGCGGGTCGGCCGCTCGGGCTTCCTCGGCTCCTGCGCTTTGGTTTCTTCTTTTGCGCCACGCTTGCCGGTGATCGGCAGCAGCATCTCGCGCTGGCCCTCGATCCGCTTGCGCGGCTTTTTGCCTTTGGCCTTCGTTGGAGGGGCGGACTGCTTTTCGTTGGCGAGGCTGCGCTTAAGCGCGTCCATCAGATTGATGACGTTACCGGTTGATTTCGGCGCGGGCTTCGTCGTGGTGGTCAAGCCATTGCGCTTTTGGTTGATGAGATCGATCAACGCGGATTCGTAGCGATCGTCGAAGTTCTCCGGCTCGAAGGTTGCGGATTTCTGCTCGACGATGTGCTTGGCGAGATCCAGCATGTCCTTCGTGATTTTCACGTCCTGGATGTCGTCGAAATATTCTTTCTCGCTGCGCACTTCGTAAGGGTAACGCAACAGCGTCCCCATCAGGCCCTTGTCGAGCGGCTCCAGCGCGATGATGTGTTCGCGGTTGGTCAATACCACGCGGCCGATCGCGACCTTGTTCATGCTGCGGATGGTTTCACGGATCACCGCGAAGGCGTCGTGGCCGACCTTGCCGTCCGGGACGAGATAATAGGGCCGGATCAGATAGCGGTTGTCGATATCGGTTTTGGGCACGAACTCGTCGATCTCGATGGTACGCGTCGATTCGAGCGCGATGTTGTCGAGTTCATCCTTCGACACTTCGATGTAGGTGTCGGTGTCGACCTTGTAGCCCTTGATGATGTCTTCGGCGGCGACTTCTTCACCCGTGTCGGCGTCGACCTTGGCGTATTTGATGCGGTGGCCGGTCTTGCGGTTGATCTGGTTGAAGCTGACCTTTTCCGTGTCCGAGGTCGCTGGATAAAGGGCGACCGGGCAGGTCACGAGCGAAAGGCGCAGAAAGCCTTTCCAATTGGCACGGGGAGCCATGGGAATACTCCGAAAACGCAACAGATCAACCGACCAAGGATACCACCGGGGAACCCGGATTCAAGTGCGCGGAGCGCGGATTCGCCCAGCGGCGTTAACCGCGGCAGGGCGTCCACGTCGCCGCCGCGGTGCCGCCGGCGCCCTCTCGCACGACCTCTTGGGGCTTCCGATTGGGTGTGTTAGGCGTTTAGATCAGCGCTATAATCTTAAGAATAGCCAGCGCCGCTGGCGGCACGCCCGAAAATCGAAGAGACGCTTGTGAAGAAAAAATCACATTGCGATGCGCACTTTGTTCATAGCCCGTTCACGCCGGCGCGGCGCATGCTGATGGCGGATATCGTGCGCTTCACATTCGGAGACCAGCTTGCGCCTGCTTGTCGTTGAAGACGATCCCGATCTCAACCGTCAGCTGACGACGGCGCTGACCGACGCCGGCTATGTGGTCGACCGCGCCTTCGACGGCGAAGAAGGACATTTCCTCGGTGACAGCGAGCCTTACGACGCGGTCGTGCTCGATATCGGCCTGCCGAAGATGGACGGCATCTCGGTGCTGGAGGCATGGCGCCGCAACGGTCGGGCGATGCCGGTGTTGATCCTCACCGCGCGCGACCGCTGGAGCGACAAGGTGCAAGGTTTCGACGCCGGTGCCGACGACTATGTCGCCAAGCCCTTTCATCTCGAGGAAATCCTGGCCCGGATACGCGCGCTGCTGCGGCGCTCCACCGGCCACGCCCAATCCGAGCTGACCTGCGGCCCGGTTTCGCTGGATACCCGCACCGGCCGGGTCAGCGTTTCGGGCAATCCGGTCAAGATGACCTCGCACGAGTACCGGCTATTGGCCTATCTCATGCACCATACCGGGCGCGTGGTGTCGCGCACCGAACTGGTCGAGCACCTTTACGATCAGGATTTCGATCGCGACTCAAATACCATCGAAGTGTTCGTCGGCCGTATCCGCAAGAAGCTGGACGTCGATATCATCCAGACCGTGAGGGGCCTCGGCTATTTGCTGACGCCACCCACGACCCCTGCCTGATCGACAGGGTCGATCAGCGTCGATCTTACTCTTTGGTTCGAGCATGATCTTGTCCAAAACGACCTATCCATCCAGCGGTTCGTGGCTTGAGGGAATAACGTTCGGAATCATACCCTGATGCGCGCCAACTCGCTCGCCACCCGGCTGTTCCTGTCCGCGACCGCCTGGGTGGTGGTGATCCTCCTGATCACCGGCATCGTGCTGTCTTCGGTGTATCGCAACGCGACCGAGCGCGCTTTCGATCGCCGCCTCAACCTCTATCTCCGCACTTTGATCGCGGAGGTCGCGACGCCGGACGAGCCGGCCGATCGTCAATTCCAGTCGCTCGGTGAACCGCTGTTCGAATTGCCGTTGTCCGGCTGGTATTGGCAAATCACCCGTACCGATACCGACAAAGCCGAGGTGCGCCCCTCGCGCTCGCTGTGGGACAAGAAGTTGCCGAAGCTCGAAGAGCGCGGCGCGGAATTGACCCCGGCCGGCGTCCGTCTCGGCTATGTCGATGGGCCCGAGGGCCAGAACCTGCGGATGGTGGAGCGGCCGGTCGATCTCGGTGCCGACGGCAAGTTTCTGGTCAGCGTGGCCGGCGACGCCACCGAGATTTTCGACGAAACCCGCAGCTTCGATTATTACCTTGGCGGCACCTTTCTGGCGCTCGGGATCGTGCTGGTGTTGACCACGATTTTCCAGGTTCGCTTCGGTTTGTCGCCGCTGAAGCGAATTTCGGAGTCAATCGCCGACATCCGCTCCGGCCGCGCCGAGCGCCTGGAGGGCGCGTTTCCGGTCGAAATCGCGCCGTTGGCCCGCGAGACCAACGCGCTGCTCGACGCCAACCGCGAAATCGTCGAACGCGCGCGGACCCATGTCGGCAATCTCGCACACGCCATCAAGACGCCGCTGTCCGTCATCGTCAACGAGGCCTCGACCCATGGCGACGATTTGTTTGCGACAAAAGTTCTGGAACAGGCCGGCGTGATGCGCGACCATGTTGCGCACCATCTGGAGCGGGCGCGGATCGCGGCGCGCCTGACCATCGTTGGGACGGTCACTGAAGTGGCGCCCGCGATCGAGGCGTTGTGCCGGACCATGGAAAAGATCCATCGCGGTCGCGGCATTGCGATTGTCGTCGAGACCGACGCCCAGGCGAAATTTCGCGGCGAGCGGCAGGACCTCGAGGAGATGGTCGGGAACCTCGTCGACAACGCTTGCAAATGGGCGGCTTCGCAAGTGTTCATCGAGTTGCTGGTTGAGCGGCCGGCCGGGCCCGGCGCCGGGCCGATGCTCCGGATCGTCGTTGACGACGACGGGCGTGGGCTGTCGGCGTCCGAACACGCGCGGGTCTCCCGCCGCGGCCAACGCCTTGACGAGTCCAAGCCGGGCTCTGGGCTCGGGCTTTCGATCGTGGTCGACCTTGCGGCTCTGTACGGCGGCAGTCTTACGCTCGGCAACGCGCCGATAGGCGGCTTGCGGGCTGAATTGGTGCTGCCGGGGGTATAGGCCAGCCACCCCGCCGCTTACCCCAAATTCACCATTCCTCAACGACTTCTTAACGCGGGCGCTTTTATGATCGGCGGTGGACGCGCTTTGCCGTCCGCGCGACGTAAAGCGTGAACACCAGGCTCATGAGCCAGACATCGATCGAGCGGCTGAGGGATTATCTCGCGCAGCTTCCGCCGCAGGCTCAGGCGCTGCTGATGCGGGAGTTCGAGCGCGCCATCGAGCGCGGCGAAGACACCACCGTCGCCACCTTTGTGCTTGAACAATTGCGCAAAGTCGTGCGCGTCGCCGACGAGGAAGCGCGGCCGCGCACTGACGATCCGGCGCGGCTGCTGTTCCGCCCGCTTGAGCCGTTTCTCGTCGAAGGCAATTCGCCGAGGCGGGTAGGTCAGGTCCGCCGGGCCTCCCTGCTGCCGGTCTGGCAATGGCTGGCCCGCGACGGCGCGCCCGAGCCGGCGCGTGAATTTGAGGCGGCGTTGGCCCGGGGGCGGCAAGCCGGAACGACCCACGAAATCGAGCCCGCGGTGCGAAAATTTCAACTCGCGGCGGCGGACGCGATTTGCAAGATCGCCATGCCTGTGCCCGGCGGCGACAAGCAGCGCGAGCTCGCCCGCGTTGGCTCACCCAACGTGATCGAAGACATGCTGCCGATCGGTTCGGTTCTCCAGGCCCGCGAAGCGCTGGAGACGCTTGGCGGACGGCTTCCCAGCAACTTTCGCATTTTCGCCGATCAGCAGATCGCCGCGATAAGCACGGCCCTCAACGTTCCCTCCCTGCAGACGCCGGTCATGCTGCCGTTCGCGCTGTCGCTTGTCATGCAACGGTTGACCGCGCCCTGGCAAATCATCCGCCTTGCCCTCAAGATGGCCGCGTCCGACGATGAAATTCGCGTTGCCGCGACGCCCTATGGCGTTGCCGTCACGATCGCGTTGCACGATCAGTCTTGCCTGGCCGCCACTCTGCGCGCAGACATCAAGCGCGGCCATTTCGAGAACGTCGCCGAAAACCTCAAAACCCTTCACGACGGTGTGCGCGGTTTGCGGACCGAACTCGATCTGCGAAACGATTCGGCGTGGGGCAGACAACTGACGGCGATCCGGGCCGATATTTCCAACGCTCTACAATCGGAAATCGACAGCGTGCCCGGCCGTGTCCGCCGAATCCTGCGGCAGCGCCCCGACAAGGACATTCCAGCCGGCGCCAAGGTCGACCAGAGCGAGGTCGATGAGACCGCCGCGTTGATCGATTTTGTCGCGGTGTGCCGCACCTATGCCAGCGAGCTTGCGATCAACGAAGTCACGCTGCGGACCTATTCGGACTTGCAACATTACGTGGAGCGCTCCACCGAGGCCTTGGTGCAATCGTTGCGCGCCAGCGACATCAAAACCCGAGCTTACCGGCAAATGCAGGTCAACGCGGCCATTCGCTTTTGTGAAGTGTTGTTCGGTACCGACTATGCGTCGCTGATGAGCAGAGCGGCCGAAAACGCCCAGGTTGGCGAACGCAAGCCTTCGCGGGCGGGGTAAGCAAAGCGATCTAGGTCGGATTGCTTGCATAGATCCCATCATTTTTTTGTTGAGCATGATCGCTGGGGCAAATGCCGCGCGCCCAAGCCAGTTTCCACCCCTTTTCCGGTTCACGCGCCAACCTTGCGATTTTCGGCCGGCTTTGAGGGATTTTTCCGCCGCAATTGCCGATTGCCGGGTTCGCCGCCGGTGGTGTAAAGCGGCGCATTGGCGCTTCCCCTGTTATCGCGCCGTGTCAACGGAACCCGCTGGATGACGCTGTGGTTTGTGTTCGCGCTGATGACGGCCGCGGCGATTTTCGCCGTGCTCTGGCCGCTGAGCCGTGGCGGCCGACCGCAACAAGAGGGCAGCGAAGCGGCCGTTTACAAGGATCAACTCAGAGAGATCGATCGCGATGTGGCCGCCGGGTTGATCGGGGCTTCCGAAGCGGAGGCCGCGCGCGTCGAAATCAGTCGCCGGCTGCTCGCGGCGGTGGATAGCAAGCTAGAGCCGTCGCTCGCGTCGAATATCAGCTTGCGGCGGTTGGCGGCGGTGATCGCCATGGTTGGACTGCCGGTCGTGGCGATTGCGCTTTACCTGCCGCTTGGCTCGCCCCAACTCGGGGATTTTTCGTTGGCACAGCGCGCGCGCATGCCCGACCCGACGCAATCGCTCGACAATCTGGTGGTGCAGGTCGAGCAGCATCTTGAAAAAAACCCAACCGACGGCCGCGGTTGGAACGTGCTCGCGCCGGTGCTGGCGCGGCTCGGTCGCTATGATGAAGCGGTTCGGGCCTTTCGCAATTCGATTATCTATAGCGGCGAGAACGCCCAGCGCCGGGCCGATCTTGGCGAGGCCCTTGCCGCCGCTTCGGGCGGCGTCGTCACCTCGGAGGCTCGCGCCGAATTCGAACGTGCCGTGGCGTTGAACGCCGACGAGGCGAAGGCGAGCTATTTTCTGGGGCTTGCGGCCGAGCAGGACGGTCGTGCCACTGAAGCCGCGTCGATCTGGCGCGCGATGCTCGCAAAAGCGCCGCCCGCCGCGCCGTGGCGTCCGCTGGTCCAGGAGGCCTTGGCTCGGGTAAGCGGTTCCCCCGCGCCGGGCCCGTCCGAAGAGGCGGTGGCCGCGGCAAAAGACATGAGCGAGGCCGATCGCGGGGCGATGATCCGTGGCATGGTCGAGCGCCTCGCGACCCGGTTGAAGCAAAATGGCGACGACGTCGAGGGATGGCTGCGGCTGGTGCGGGCCTATATGGTGATGGGCGATCGCGACAAGGCGAAAGGCGCGCTGGCCGAGGCCCGGCAGGCCGTCGCCAACGACGCCGAGCGGTTGCGACAACTCAATGAGGGCCTGAAAAACCTCGGGCTCGACGGATAACACATGCGCGAAGATTATCGAGGCTACCCATGACGCGCAGGCAGCGGCGTTTGACGATCATTGGTGGCTCGCTCGCGGTACTCGCCGTCGCGCTAGCGCTGGTGCTGAATGCGATGCGCGACTCGATCGTGTTTTTCTCGACGCCGGCGATGGTGGCCGAGAAGCACGTCCAGCCCGGCAAGCGCTTCCGGCTCGGCGGCCTCGTGCAGCCGGGGTCGCTGGTGCGTGGCGACAATCTGGCGGTCACGTTCACGGTTACCGACGACAGCGCCGTGCTGCCGGTCTCCTACAAGGGAATTCTCCCCGACCTGTTTCGTGAGGGGCAGGGCGTGGTCGCCGAAGGCGCGCTCGATTCATCCGGCGTGTTCAAGGCCGACACCGTGCTCGCCAAGCACGACGAGACTTACATGCCGAAGGACGTGGCGGACGCGTTGAAAAAGCAAGGGCGCTGGAAAGAAGGTTCCGGCGCGAAGCCGGGTGATGCCACGAAATCAGCCGGCGCGGCGCAGACGAAGCAGGGTGTCTCGCAATGATCGCGGAAATCGGACATTACGCGCTGGTACTCGCGCTTGGCCTTGCGCTGATACAATCGACCGTGCCGATCATCGGCGCCCATTGGCGCGATCCCGCGTTGATGAACGTCGCGCGCTCGACCGCGTTGGCGCAATTGTTGTTCGTGGCGGTGTCGTTCGCGGCGCTCGTCACGCTGCACGTCACGTCGGATTTCTCCGTCGTCAACGTGTTCGAGAATTCGCATTCGTTGAAGCCGCTGATCTACAAGATCACCGGCGTTTGGGGAAGTCATGAAGGTTCGATGTTGTTGTGGGTGTCGATTCTGGCGCTGTTCGGCGGCATGGTCGCGGCCTTCGGCAATAACTTGCCGTTGTCGTTGCGCGCCCATGTGCTGGCGGTGCAGGCCTGGATCGCCGGCGCGTTCTATCTGTTCATCCTGATCACCTCGAATCCCTTCCTGCGCATCGCCAATCCACCGATCGAGGGCCGCGATCTCAACCCGGTGCTGCAGGACATTGGGCTCGCGGTGCATCCGCCGATGCTCTATCTCGGCTATGTCGGATTCTCGATCTCGTTTTCATTTGCGGTGGCTGCCCTGATCGAAGGCCGCATCGACGCCGCGTGGGCGCGATGGGTGCGGCCCTGGACTTTGATGGCGTGGATATTCCTCACGCTCGGCATCGCGATGGGCTCCTATTGGGCCTATTACGAGCTCGGCTGGGGCGGCTGGTGGTTCTGGGACCCGGTCGAGAATGCTTCCCTGATGCCGTGGCTCGCCGGCACCGCGCTGTTGCATTCGGCGCTGGTGATGGAAAAGCGCAATGCGCTCAAGGTCTGGACCATCCTGCTCTCGATTCTGACTTTCTCGCTGTCGCTGCTAGGCACCTTCCTGGTGCGGTCGGGCGTGCTGACGTCGGTGCATGCGTTCGCAACCGATCCGACGCGCGGTGTATTCATCCTCTTGATCCTCTGCATCTTCATCGGCGGCAGCCTTTCGCTTTATGCCTGGCGCGCGCCGGCGTTGAAGCAAGGCGGTCTGTTCGCGCCGATCTCGCGCGAGGGCGCGCTCGTGCTCAACAACCTGTTCCTCACCACCGCCTGCGCGACGGTGTTCATCGGAACGCTCTATCCGTTGGCGCTCGAAGTCTTGACCGGGGAGAAGATTTCGGTCGGGGCGCCGTTTTTCAATCTTACTTTCGCTCCGTTGTTTTTTCCGCTTCTGGTCGCGGTGCCGTTTGGGCCGCTATTGGCGTGGAAGCGGGGCGACCTCCTCGGCGCAGCGCAACGGCTGACCGCCGCCGGCGTCGTGGCCTTGATCGCAATCGCCGTGGTGTGGGCGTGGACGCTCGGCGGCAGCACCTTTGCGCCGCTCGTCATCGGACTTGCTGCATTCGTCGTCGGGGGCGCGTTAAGCGATCTCGTTGAACGTACCGGGTTGTTTCGTGTGCCGGTGCGAACCGTGATCTCGCGCACGCGTGGATTGCCGCGCTCGACCTGGGGTACGGTGTTCGCGCATGCGGGGCTCGGCGTCGCCCTGATCGGAATCGTCTGCGAGACCACGTGGAATACCGAATATATCGGCTCGATGAAGCCGGACGATGTCGCGAGGATCGCCGGTTACGAATTGAATCTCGACGGCGTGACGCAGCAGCAGGGACCGAACTTCCGCGAGATGGTGGCGCAGTTCACGGTGCGGCTCGATGGCAAAGTACTCAGCAGGATGACGCCCTCGAAGCGTAACTTCACCACGCGGGGTTCCTCGACCACCGAAGCCGCCTTGTTGACGCGCGGCGCAAGCCAGCTTTACATCTCGCTCGGCGAAACCGCCGCCGACGGGGCGATCGCGGTGCGAATCTATCACAAGCCGCTGGTGCTGCTGATCTGGTTCGGCCCGGTGCTGATGGCGTTTGGCGGCATGCTCTCACTGTCTGATCGGCGCTTGCGCGTCGGCGCGCCGAAGCCCGCCCGGGTATCGCGCGGGTTGCAGGCGGCGGAATAGCGTTTGCACCGTCGTGACGCCTGCGACGGTTGCCGGTTGGTCTGCGCTTGTTCCCTAATAAGGAACACAATAGAGATGTTCAATTCATCCGGTTCCATCGAGTTGAGGGGTCGCTTTGCCAGATTCTCGTTTTTCGCCGGTCGATCCCGATGCTCCCCCTCATTCACCGCCGTATTCACCAAGCGAAACGCTCAAACTGCGGCAGGCTCTTCGTTTCTCTTCGCCGAAGCCGTGGATACTGGCTATCGTTCTGGGCGTCGGCCTGTGGACGATGATTGGATGCTTTCTGTGGTGGTTGTTCCATTGAAAGCCGCTATCTTGCATTTCCGTTCTTACAATTCGGCTATCAGCGCTTAAGATACGAGAAACCATATGCATTCGCCGGATGTTCGTGGCGGATGAGGGAAGAGACCAGTGAGACCAGTGCGAAAGCTGATCGCGATTTCTTTTGTGCTGCTGATGACGGCTTTTGCCGCGCCGAGCACTCGTGCCGTTCAACCTGACGAGATCATGTCCGATCCGGCAAAGGAGGTGCGGGCGCGGGATTTGTCGCGCGAACTGCGTTGCATGGTGTGTCAAAATCAGTCGATCGACGATTCCGACGCGCCCTTGGCGCGCGATTTGCGGCTTCTCGTGCGCGAGCGCATCGCGGCCGGCGATAGCGACACGCAGGTGATCGATTTTCTGGTCGCGCGGTATGGCGAGTTCGTGCTGCTCAAACCGCGTCTCAAACCCCAGACCTTGTTGCTGTGGCTGTTGCCGCCGCTGGCGTTGGTCGGCGGAGGTTTCGCGCTCTGGATCCATAGCCGGCGGCGTTCGAGGTCGGTCGCGCCAGATCCGGCCTTGTTGAAATTGACCGCCGACGAACAGGCCCGGCTCGAACGGCTGATCGCGGCGGAACCCTCGGCGGACAAGGCGGTTTAACCTCCCGCCTTCTCCTGCGATAAACTGCCGCATTCGCTTCCGCCTTCATTACAAAAGTTTAATTTCCTCGCCAGCGCACGGTAAGGCGGCAACCCCCATCTTCAACTCGACCTGACGTGCTTGCCCCCCGGCACAATCGATTCCGATCCAATTCTCTGGAGACCTTGCATGACCGAACGTCCTATCGACCTTTCCTCGCTTCCTTCGTTCCGGCAGCCTCGCCGTTCGCCGTTTTCGGCGCGCAAATTTGCGCTGATGGCGTCCGTCGTCGCCGGTCTCGGCGCTGCCGTTTACGGCTTCGGCCCGACGCATGGTCCGGCCGATATTTTCTCAAGCCCCGCGCATGCGCAGGTCAACAACGAAGTCCGCAAGGTGGCACAGCCCATCGGGTTTGCCGATATCGTTGAGCGCGTGAAGCCGTCGGTGATTTCGGTGAAGGTCAACATCGCCGAGAAGCTCGCCAAGGACGATAGCGGCAACAACGATGACTCTCCGTTCCAGCCGGGCTCGCCGATGGAGCGCTTCTTCCGGCGCTTCGGTGCCCCCGATGGATTGCCCCCGGGCATGCGCGGCGGTCCGCGCGGGCGTGCCGTGACCGGCCAAGGCTCCGGCTTCTTCATTTCGGCCGACGGCTACGCCGTCACCAACAATCACGTGGTCGATGGCGCCGACAAAGTCGAAGTCACGACCGACGACGGCAAGACCTATACCGCCAAAGTGATCGGCACCGACCCGCGCACCGACGTGGCTCTGATCAAGGTCGAGGGTAGTTCCAACTTCCCGTTCGCCAAGCTTTCGGACAGCAAGCCGCGCATCGGCGATTGGGTGCTCGCAGTCGGCAATCCGTTCGGCCTCGGCGGCACCGTGACGGCGGGTATCGTCTCGGCCAGCGGTCGCGACATCGGCAACGGCCCTTACGACGATTTCATCCAGATCGACGCGCCCGTGAACAAGGGCAACTCCGGTGGCCCGGCATTCGACGTGTCGGGTGAGGTGATGGGCGTCAACACCGCGATCTATTCGCCCTCGGGCGGCAGCGTTGGCATCGCGTTTGCGATTCCGGCTTCCACCGTGAAGAACGTGATTGCGCAACTCAAGGACAAGGGCTCCGTGAGCCGTGGGTGGATCGGTGTCCAGATCCAGCCGGTGACGGCCGACATCGCCGACAGCCTCGGGCTGAAGAAGGCGGAAGGCGCACTGGTGGCGGAACCTCAGGCCAACGGCCCCGCGGCCAAGGCCGGCATCGAATCCGGCGATGTGATCACCGCGGTGAACGGCGAGACGGTCAAGGATGCCCGCGAACTCGCCCGCACCATCGGCGGTATCGCGCCGGGCACCGCGGTGAAGCTCAATGTGATTCACAAGGGTGAGGACAAGGTCATCAACCTCACGCTCGGCCAGTTGCCGAATTCGCTCGAGGCCAAGGCCGACACCGACAATAGCGACAAGGGCGGTGCCACCCGCGGTACCGACGTGCCGCGGCTCGGCCTGACGCTTGCGCCCGCCAGCACCGTGGCCGGCGCCGGCAAGGACGGCGTGGTCGTGACCGAGGTCGATCCGAAGAGCGCCGCGGCCGAGCGCGGCTTCAAGGAAGGCGACGTGATTCTCGAAGTCGCGGGCAAGAGCGTCGCCAATGCCGGTGACGTGCGCGAAGCGATCAACGCGGCGCACACCGACAACAAGAACAGCGTGTTGATGCGGGTTCGCAGCGGCGGATCGTCCCGCTTCGTCGCGGTGCCGCTGGCGAAGGGCTGATTTGAGTCGGACGCAAACTCGTTCGAGGAGATGGGAGGTGTCGCCGGCATCAGTCGCCCCCCGCCGACGGCTCTTCCCGGGGGGCGGGTCAGAAGCCCGCTCCCTTGAGTTGCCTTCCGGTGGAATATGCCCCCCTCTGTCGGAAGGTCAAAAGGGCGGTGAGGTCCCCCCAGCTTCACCGCCCGCTCTTTCGTCGAAAGCATTGGTCGCCTTGCATGAGGATGCCGGCCGCGCCATGGTGATAGAAAGCTGACCCCCTTGACCGCACCCGACCCCCATATGCGTCTCCTGATCATCGAAGACGACCGCGAGTCCGCCGACTATCTGGTGAAGGCGTTTCGCGAAGTCGGCCACATCGCCGATCTCGCCGTCGATGGCGAGGAAGGCTTGGCGCTGGCCGACAGCGGCGCCTACGACGTGCTTGTCATCGACCGGATGTTGCCGAAGCGCGACGGCCTATCGTTGATCGGTACCTTGCGCGAGAAGGGCAATCACACGCCGGCGCTTATTCTCTCGGCGCTCGGGCAGGTGGACGATCGTATCAAGGGATTGCGTGCCGGCGGCGACGACTACCTCCCAAAACCTTATTCTTTCGCCGAGTTGTTGGCGCGCGTCGAAGTGCTGTCGCGACGTCATGGCGGTCCCGCCGAGGAAACCACCTATCGGGTCGGCGATCTTGAGCTTGATCGCCTCTCCCACCGCGTAGCGCGCGGCAAGGAAGAATTGACGCTGCAGCCGCGCGAGTTTCGGCTCTTGGAGTATCTGATGAAGCACGCCGGACAGGTGGTGACGCGAACCATGCTGCTGGAGAACGTGTGGGATTATCATTTCGATCCGCAAACCAACGTCATCGACGTACATATTTCACGTCTGCGCTCCAAAATCGACAAGGGCTTCGATCGGCCGCTGCTTCATACGATACGCGGCGCTGGGTATATGATCCGTGACGGCCTTCGGTAAGCTGATCCGAACCACGGCGTTTCGGCTGACGCTGGCCTATCTGCTTTTGTTTGCGCTGTTTGCCGCCTCGCTGTTGGGCTATTTCGCCTGGAACACGCGCCGGCTGATCACCGAACAAATCACCTCCACGGTAAACGCGGAAACCAGCGAGATCGACAATATCTTCGGGCGACGCGGGTTGCGGGGTTTGATTTTCACGATCGAGAACCGCGCGTTGCGGCCCGGCGCCAATCTCTATTTGGTGACGGCGCCGACGGGGCAGTCACTCGCCGGCAATGTCGGGTCGCTGGCGCCGGGCGTGATGGCCACTTCAGGCTGGTCTGAGACCGCTTATCGCCGCCTTGACGACCAGGACACCGGCGACCATCGCGCGCTGGTGCGCGTTTCTGAATTGAGCGGCGGCTTTCGTTTGCTGATCGGGCGCGATCTGGAAGAACGACGGCGGCTGTTCGATATCATCGCAAACGCCGCGCAGTGGTCGCTGCTGGTGGTCGTGGTGCTCGGCATCGGCGGCGGCATCTTCGTCGCGCGGCGCGTGTTGTGGCGCATCGATGCCATGACCGGGACCACAAGGCGCATCATGGCGGGCGATTTGAGCGGACGGCTGCCGGTCGGACGCAGCGGCGACGAACTCGATCGGCTCGCGGAAAATCTCAACGCCATGCTGGAGCGGATCGAAGCCCTGATGGTGGGCCTCAAGGAAGTGTCCGACAACATCGCGCATGATTTGAAAACGCCGCTGACGCGCTTGCGGAATCGTGCCGAAGAGGCGCTCGCGCGATCCGGCAGCGAGGCCGAATACCGCGCTGCGCTGGAGCGGACGATCGAGGAATCCGACGGCTTGATCCGCACCTTCAACGCATTGTTGATGATTGCCCGCGCCGAGTCCGGGCAGGCGCGCGGCAACATGGGCGACTTCGACGCCGCCGAGGTTGCCAACGGCATTCACGAACTCTACGAGCCGCTCGCGGAGGACGGCGGCATGACCTTGCGGGTCAAGACGGCACCGACGCCGCTTCATGGCAACCGCGAATTGATCAGTCAGGCGCTGGCGAACCTGGTCGAAAACGCGATCAAATACGGCAAGCCGGTTCCGGCCGCGCAGCCGCTGAGCGCAGGCGCGGTCACCGGCACCGACGGCAAAGAGATTTTGATCGAGGCGTGCCGCGAAGGCGATCAGGTGCTGCTCAGCGTGACCGACCACGGCCCGGGAATTCCGGAGACCGATCGCCGGTATGCGGTGGAGCGATTTGTGCGGCTGGAGGCGAGCCGCACCCAGCCGGGTTCCGGCCTTGGCTTAAGTCTGGCGTCGGCCGTGGCGACACTGCATGGCGGCGAACTCAGGCTCGGCGACGCTCACCCGGGACTTACCGCGACGTTGGTGATTCCGGCCCTGGCGGCTGCCCGGGACAGGCTTGCGGCTCAAACGCCGGATGTGCCACACAAGGTGGTATGAATTCATCCGCGAAAGGCGGCCCGGACCGATCTTGTCTGGCCGCGCGGTTGGCGGAGCGACCCCATGTGTCCGCTCCCAACGACGCCGAGCGGCATTTGGCCGACTGGCTCGTTGGTCTTGAGCCGACGCAATCGGCGGCGATCCGCGAATTCGCGCAACGGTATCCCTTCGTCAAAACGATTCTTTTGAGTTTCGCGGAAGCTTCTCCCTATCTGTTCGACCTGGTCCGCGCCGATGGCGCGCGGTTGATCCGACTGTTCGAAAGCGATCCCGAATCCCACCTTTCCCGGCTGATCGAAAACGCCCGCCGCGAGGTGTCGGGTGCGTCGAGCGAAGCCGAAGCGATGCGGCTGCTCCGCCGCACGAAATCGGAAGCCGCACTTTTGATCGCGCTGTGCGACGTGGGCGGCGTCTGGCCGGTGATGCAAGTGACCGCGGCGCTCACCGATCTCGCGGTGGTATCGGTGCAGTCGGCGCTGTGTTTTGTGCTGCGACAGGAAGCCGTGCGCGGTCGGTTGTTGCCGCCGAATCTCGAATGCCCGGAGCACGATAGCGGCCTCGTCGTGCTTGCGATGGGCAAGATGGGTGCGCGTGAGCTCAATTATTCCAGCGATATCGATCTGATCGTGTTTTTCGATTCCGCAGCGCCGACGCTGGCGCCTGACATCGAGCCGCAACCCTTCTTCGTGCGCGTGACGCAGGCTTTGTCCCGCTTATTGCAACAACGCACCGGCGACGGTTACGTGTTCCGCGTCGATCTGCGGCTGCGGCCGGATCCTGCCTCGACGCCGGTGGCGATTTCGACCGCCTCGGCGCTTCACTATTATGAGCGGGAAGGGCGGACCTGGGAACGCGCTGCCATGATCAAGGCTTGGCCTTGCGCCGGCGACGTCAAGGCCGGCGAAGTGCTAATGACGGAAATCGCTCCCTTCGTCTGGCGCAAGCACCTCGATTTCGCGGCACTTGCCGACGTGCACGACATGAAGCGGCAGATGCAGACCTTTCGCGGTCAAAGCGCGATCGCGGTCGAGGGCCACAACGTCAAGATCGGGCGCGGCGGCATTCGGGAAATCGAGTTTTTCGCTCAGACCCAACAGTTGATCGCCGGCGGCCGGCACCCCGAATTGCGGGTACGGCCGACGCTCGAAGCGTTGAATGTGTTGGCTTCCAGCAACTGGATCACTTTTGAAGTCCGCGACCAACTCGCGGCGGCTTATATCTTTCTGCGGCGTGTCGAGCATCGGTTGCAGATGGTCGCGGATGAGCAAACCCATTCGCTTCCTGAAACGGCCGAGGCCATGGAGCGATTCGCACGTTTTCTCGGGCACGACAGCCGCGAGGCTTTCGCGAAACTTTTGCTTTGGCACCTAAACGTGGTGCAGGTGCATTACGGCAAGTTGTTCGAGGGCGATCCGACCGGCAACGCCAAAATGCCGGCGGCGGACTACGGAGCCGGTCCCGACGATCGGCGGCTGATCGAACATCTTGCCGCGCTCGGGTTCAAGAATCCGATCGCGGTCGCGAAGATTATTCGCGATTGGATGGTCGGCGATTATCGCGTCTTGCGGATAGAAGACGTGCGCAGCACCTTTGTCGAGTTCGTGCCGGCGCTGGTCGCGGGCCTTGCTAAGGCCGAGGAGCCGGATAATGCGGTGATGGCCTTCGACCGCTTCCTGCAGGCGCTGCGGCGTGGCGCGAGGCTGTTTTTTTTACTCAGCAAGAACCGCGATCTTGTTTCTCTCGTGACCTTGATCCTCGGCGTCGCACCGCGCCTCGGCGACATGCTGGCCCAACAACCGCAGATCATGGACGGATTGGTCGATCCGCGCTTCTTCGGCGCGATGCCGGATCGGCGCGAACTGTCCGCGCGGCTTGCGGCGATCCTGTCGGATGCAACATCCTACGAAGAGTTCCTCGACCGATTGCGTTTGTTCGGTCAGGAAAGTCTGTTCTTGGTCGGAACGCGAATTCTTTCCGGTACCGTTTCCGCCCAACAAGCCGGCATCGCCTTCGCGGATGTCGCCGAAGGCACCGTCGACACTGTGTATCGTCTGGTGACCGAACGGTTCGGTGCCCAGCACGGCCGGATCGTCGCGCAGGAGACGGCCATACTCGCGATGGGCAGGCTCGGTGGCCGCGAGATGACGGCGTCATCCGATCTCGATCTGATCTTGCTCTATGATTTCGATTCCCGACACCCGGATTCGGACGGCGCGCATTCCCTTCACGGCGGACAATATTTCGCGCGCTTCACCCAGCGGCTAATCAGCGCGTTTACGACGCGAACGAATTACGGCGTCCTTTACGACATCGATATGCGGTTGCGTCCCTCGGGGCGGGTCGGGCCGGTGGCGTCCCACATCGAATCTTTCGCCGAATATCAGAACCGTGAGGCCTGGACCTGGGAGCACATGGCGCTGACGCGCGCGCGGGTGATCTCGGCTTCCCCCGAATTTCGAGCGAGGATCGAGGGGATTATCCGAGAGGTGTTGACTCGTCCGCGCGAGGTTGCCGTGGTCGCGAGCGATGTCGTCGCGATGCGCCGCGCCATTGCGTTGGAAAAGGGCGAAAACGAGGTTTGGGACCTGAAATATGCCGCCGGCGGCATCGTGGATATCGATTTCATCGCGCAATATCTTCAGCTCGTTCACGCCGCCGATAAGCCCGAGATTCTCGATGTCAACACGTTGCAGGTGCTCGACAATGCCACGCGGCTCGGCGTGCTGTCGCCATCGGCCGCAGAAACCTTGCGCGCGGCAACGCGCCTCTATCATGACCTGACGCAAATCTTGCGGCTTTGCGTCAGTGAGAGATTTAAGCCAGAAGCGTCAGGCGAAGCTCTTTTGCGCGTCATGGCGCGGGCGGGCGATGCGCCCGATTTTTCGTCGCTCGAAGCACGGGTGAAGGAGACCCAAACCGAAGTGCGCCGGGTGTTTCGCGATCTTCTCGGGAGCGGTAACTAAAATAGCGCGAGGGCTGTCGCGACGGCCTCAGGCCTTCTTGAGCGAAGCGATCGCATCCCGAACGGGCGGATCAAGCCCCGCGCCGCCGGCGTCGAGATGGGCGAATATCGCGGAACGCATCCTTGGGTCCCAGAATTTTCGGATGTGCTCGGCAATGCCCGGCACCGCCTTGTCTTGGCCCTGGCTCTGGAAGAACTTCCCGATTTGATTGGCCATATAGATCAGCCGGTCAGGCGACATGGATGATTCCGACACTAGCGACTCCAGATGTAATTCGGCCGGGATGGGTGAAGATTTCGAAACCGTCGGCCCGCGCGATGGCGGCGAGCGTGATACCGGAGGCTTCCGCCATCCGAACCGCAAGCGCGGTCGGTGCAGAAACGGCGACCATCAGCGGCGCGCCCATGGCGGCCGTCTTCTGCACCATCTCGACCGAAACCCGGCTGGTCAACAACACCATGCCCTCGCTCGCAGCAATCTTGTCTCGCGCTAGCCCCCCGGCCAGCTTGTCCAGCGCATTGTGACGGCCGACATCCTCGCGCAGTGCCACGATACCGCGTCCGGGCATCCAGAACGCGGCGGCATGCACCGCGCGGGTTTCGATATTGATCTGCTGCAGCGGGGCGAGGCTCTGCACCGCCGCCATGATCTGTTGCGGGGAAAAAGCCCGGCAGTGCGGAACGATCGCGGCGGGGCGAACGGCTTCCGCGATTGAATCGATGCCGCACAGCCCGCAACCGGTCGGCCCGGCGATATGCCGCCGCCGCTCGTTCAACCGGTCGGCCTTCGATTGCGCCAGCCACATCCGCAGCTCGATGCCGTCGTCGAGATCGACCACCTCCAGCGAGACGATCTCGTCGGCGGAGTGCACGATGCCTTCGCTGAGGCTGAAGCCGACCGCGAAATCGTGCAAGTCCTGCGGCGTACCCATCATCACGGCATAGGTGCCGCCATTATAGGTGAGCGCGATCGCGGTCTCTTCCGGAATGATGCGCGTGCCTTCGCCAAGGTTATCCTTGCCAAGGCCGCTGTCGCGCCAGACCTGACGGTCAACCGTGCGAACCGGATCGTGCATTCAATTATTCCGCGGCTTCCGCCGGCACGATGCGCCGGGACTGGCGAGCCTGCTCGTCATAGGCCTTTTGCCATTCCGACGGACCGTTCGACGGTGAAATCTGCACGGCCGTGACCTTGTACTCCGGACAATTGGTTGCCCAATCGGAATACTCGGTCGTGATCACGTTGGCCTGCGTGTCGGGGTGGTGGAAGGTGGTGTAGACCACGCCCGGTGCGACGCGTTCGGTGATCCGCGCGCGCAAGGTGGTTTCGCCGGCGCGGCTTGCGAGCCGCACCCAGTCGCCATCGCGGACGCCGCGTTGCTCGGCGTCGTGAGGATGCATCTCAAGCAGATCCTCTTCGTGCCACACGACGTTGTCCGTGCGGCGCGTCTGCGCGCCAACATTGTACTGCGAAAGGATGCGGCCGGTGGTGAGCAGCAGCGGATAACGTGGTCCGGTGCGCTCGTCGGTCGCGACATATTCGGTGATGACGAATTTGCCCTTGCCGCGCACGAAGCCGTCGATGTGCATGACCGGTGTACCGAGCGGCGCCTTTTCATTGCAAGGCCACTGCACCGAACCGACTTCGTCGAGCTTCGCAAACGACACGCCGGCGAAGGTCGGCGTCAGCGCGGCGATCTCGTCCATGATCTCGGACGGGTGGTTATAGTGCATCTCGTAGCCGAGCGCCTTGGCGAAGCCGAGGGTGACTTCCCAGTCTTCCAGGCCGTTGCGCGGCGAGACCACCTTGCGGACGCGCTGGATGCGGCGTTCGGCGTTGGTGAAGGTGCCGTTCTTCTCCAGGAAGGTCGATCCCGGGAAGAATACATGCGCGTAGTTCGCGGTCTCGTTCAGGAAGAGGTCGTGCACGATCAGGCATTCCATCGCCGACAAGGCCGCTACGACGTGCTTGGTGTTGGGATCGGACTGCAGGATGTCCTCACCCTGGACATAAAGGCCCATGAAGGTGCCTTCGAGGGCGGCGTCGAACATGTTGGGAATGCGCAGGCCCGGCTCGTTGTTGAGCTTGACGTTCCACATCGATTCGAACGACTCGCGCGCCGCATCGCCGGAGATGTGGCGGTAGCCGGGCAGTTCGTGCGGGAAGGAGCCCATGTCACAGGCGCCCTGCACGTTGTTCTGGCCGCGCAACGGGTTCACGCCGACGCCGGGGCGGCCGATATTGCCGGTCGCCATCGCGAGGTTGGCGATCGCGATCACGGTGGTCGAGCCCTGGCTGTGTTCGGTGACGCCGAGGCCGTAATAGATCGCGCCGTTGCCGCCGGTGGCGAACAGGCGCGCGGCGGCGCGCAGCTCGTTCGGATCGACGCCGGTTGCAATCGCGGTGGCTTCCGGGCTGTTCTTCGGCAGCGCGACGAACCTTGCCCAATCCTCGAACTCGCTCCAGTCGCAACGCTCGCGCACGAAAGCTTCATCGACGAGGCCCTCGGTGACGATCACATGTGCGATCGCGGTGAGCACGGCGACGTTGGTGCCGGGAAGCAACGGAAGATGATGCTGGGCTTCGACATGCGCGGAGCGGACGATGTCGGTGCGGCGCGGATCGACCACGATCAATTTGGCGCCGGCGCGCAACCGCTTCTTCAGGCGGGAGGCAAAGACCGGATGGCCGTCGGTCGGATTGGCGCCGATGATCATCACCACGTCGGTATGTTCGACCGAGTCGAAATCCTGCGTACCGGCCGAGGTGCCGAAAGTTGTGGCCAGACCATAACCGGTCGGGGAGTGGCAGACGCGGGCGCAGGTATCGACATTGTTATTGCCGAAACCGGCGCGGATCAGTTTCTGTACGACAAAGACGTCTTCATTGGTGCAGCGTGACGAGGTGATGCCGCCGACTGCATCGCGGCCGTATTTGGCCTGAATGCCCTTGAACTTCGCGGCGGCGAAATTGAACGCCTCGTCCCACGAAACTTCGCGCCACGGATCGGTGATCTTGTCGCGGATCATCGGGTTGAGGATGCGTTCCTTGTGGTTGGTGTAACCCCAGGCGAAGCGGCCCTTGACGCAGGAATGGCCGCGATTGGCCTTGCCGTCCTTGTACGGCACCATGCGCACGACTTCCTCGCCGCGCATTTCCGCCTTGAAGGCGCAGCCGACGCCGCAATAGGCGCAGGTGGTGACCGCCGAATGCTCGGGCTGGCCGATTTCGATCACGGATTTTTCCGTCAGCGTCGCGGTCGGGCAGGCCTGCACGCAGGCGCCGCAGGAGACGCATTCGGAGCCGAGGAAGCTCTCGTTCATGCCGGGCGAAACGCGGCTGTCGAAGCCGCGTCCGGAAATCGTCAGCGCGAAGGTGCCTTGGACTTCCTCGCAGGCGCGGACGCAGCGCGAGCAGACGATGCATTTGGACGGATCGTAGCTGAAATACGGATTGGATTCGTCCTTCGGCATCCAGGCGTCATTGGCGGCGCCGTTGGATTTCGCGAACACGTGGTTTTCGCCTTCATAGCCATAGCGCACGTCGCGCAAGCCCACCGCGCCCGCCATGTCCTGCAATTCGCAATCGCCGTTCGCCGCACAGGTCAAACAATCCAGCGGATGGTCGGAAATGTAGAGCTCCATTACGCCCTTGCGGAGCTTCTTCAGCCGCTCGCTCTGGGTGTGGACCACGAGGCCTTGGCCGACGGGCGTCGTGCAGGAAGCCGGCGTGCCGGCGCGGCCTTCGATCTCGATCAGGCAGAGGCGGCAGGAGCCAAAGGCGTCCACCATGTCAGTGGCGCAAAGCTTGGGGATCTGCGTGCCGACTTCCATCGCCGCGCGCATGATCGAAGTGCCTTCAGGCACCGTGACGCTCTGGCCGTCGATGGTGAGGGTCACCGTCTTTTCGGATTTGGAAACGGGAGTGCCGAAATCGATTTCATGGACAAGCGACATGGGTTCGTCCTTTATTCTGCGGCCTGTAGGCGCGTGGGCACCGGGCCGAAATCTTCCGGGAAATGTTTCAGCGCGCTCATCACCGGGTAGGGCGTGAACCCGCCGAGCGCGCAGAGCGAGCCGAATTTCATGGTGTTGCAGAGGTCTTCGATCACGGCGATGTTCTCGCTCACGCGTTCACCGGCACGAATCTTGTCGATGGTCTCGACGCCGCGGGTCGAACCGATCCGGCACGGCGTGCACTTGCCGCAGGATTCGACGGCGCAGAACTCCATCGCAAAGCGTGCCTGCTTCGACATATCGACACTGTCGTCGAACACGACGATGCCGCCATGGCCGATCAGCCCGTCGCGCGCGGCGAAGGCTTCGTAATCGAACGGCGTGTCGAATAAAGCGCGCGGAAAATACGCCCCCAACGGTCCGCCGACCTGAACCGCACGCACCGGGCGCCCCGAGAAGGTGCCGCCACCGATGTCGTCGACCAACTCGCCGAGCGTGATGCCGAAGGCGACCTCGAACAGGCCGCCATGTTTGATGTTGCCCGCAAGCTGAATCGGCATCGTGCCGCGCGAGCGGCCCATGCCGAAATCGGCGTAGGCCTTCGCGCCGCCGGCGAGGATGAAGGGGATCGCGGCAAACGACAGCACGTTGTTGATTACGGTCGGCTTGCCGAACAGGCCCTTATGCGCGGGCAGGGGCGGCTTGGCGCGGACGATGCCGCGGCGGCCTTCCAGGCTTTCCAGAAGCGAGGTTTCCTCGCCGCAGACATAGGCGCCGGCGCCGACCCGGACTTCGAGGTCGAACCGATGCGACGAGCCGCCGATTCGCTCGCCGAGAAAACCGGCGCGTTTGGCGGCGGCGATCGCCGCGTTCATCGCCTCCACCGCGTGCGGATATTCCGAGCGGATGTAGATGTAGCCCTTGGTGGCGCCGACCGCGACGCCCGCGATCGTCATGCCTTCGATCACCACGAAAGGATCGCCTTCCATGATCATGCGGTCGGCGAAGGTGCCGCTGTCGCCCTCGTCGGCGTTGCAGACGATGTATTTTTGGTCGGCGGCGGTCTGCGCCACGGTCTTCCACTTGATGCCGGTGGGGAAGCCGGCGCCGCCGCGGCCGCGCAAGCCGGACGTCGTGACATCGGCGAGGATGGCGTCGGAATTAAGCGTCAGCGCGCGTTCAAGCCCCTTGTAGCCGTCATGCGCACGGTAGTCTTCCACCGAACGCGGATCAATCACGCCGCAACGCGCGAAGGTGAGCCGGGTCTGGCGTTTGAGCCATGGAATTTCGTCGGTGAGGCCAAGGCGAAGAGCGTGCGGACCATCCGCAACCATCGTCTCGAATAGTGAGGCGACGTCGGCCTCCGTTACCGGGCCGAAGGCGACGCGTCCCTTTGCGGTTGCGACTTCGACCATCGGCTCGAGCCAATAAAGGCCGCGCGAGCCGGTCCTGACGATCTCGATGGCGGTGCCACGCTTTTGCGCGGTCTGTTCAAGCGCCAGCGCCACCTCGTCGGCGCCGACCGCGACCGCGCCCGCGTCGCGGGAGACGAAAATACGCATCGTCATCGCTGCGCCTCCGCCACCAGCGCGTCGAGGCGCTTTTCATCCAACCGGCCGACCACCCGGCCGTCCAGCATGGCGGACGGCGCGGTCGCGCAGAGGCCGAGGCAATAGATCGGCTCCAGCGTCACGCGGTCGTCGGGCGTGGTGTTCCCCAGGGCGATGCCGAGCTTGGCTTCCGCGCGCGCGGCGAGCGCGTCGCCGCCGGCGGCCTGACAGGCCTCGGCGCGGCAGAGCTTCAAGACATGCCGGCCTGCGGGCTCGCGGCGGAAGTCGTGATAGAAGGTGAATACACCATGGACCTCGGCGCGCGACAGATTGAGCGCCTCGGCCACCATCGGTATCGCCGGCTCTGGGACGTATCCAAACGCTTCCTGCAGCGCGTGCAGAATCACCAGCGTTGCCCCTTCAAGGCGGCCGTGTTCGGCGATGATTTCAGCGCCGCGCGCCGCATTCCATGGTTCGTAGACCGGCGTCATCCGCGTTCTCTATCAGGGACTTGTTACCAACGGATGAGAACGGGAATTCAGTCCAAATATCAATAAAGCAGTCCCATGCTGCGATACGGAAATTAGATCGATAAGAATGATAAATCGTATGATATAAAAATTGAATTATGTGGTTGGGTAGAACGCTCGTTCCGGCCCGACTTTCCATGTTTGTGGGGTAGCGACCGTGGTATTCGTCGCTGCCAAACCCAAATCGCGGGGCTTCCTTATCTTGATCGACAAGCTTGAGCTTCTCCTGGCGCTCGCCAAGGAACGTCATTTCGGGCGAGCCGCCGAAGCCTTTGGCGTCACCCAACCGACGATGTCGACCAGCCTCAAGCAGCTTGAGGAAGTCCTCGGCGTCATGCTGGTGCAGCGCGGCTCGCGGTTTCAGGGCTTTACGCCCGAAGGCGAGCGCGCGCTCGACTGGGCGCGGCGCATCGTCGGCGACGCCCGCGCGATGCGGCAGGAAATCAACGGCCTGAAAGACAAGCTCTCCGGCGAGATCAGGATCGCTGCAATTCCGACCGTGCTCGGCATGGTCGCCTCGCTGACGACACCCTTTCGCGCGCGCCATCCGGATGTGCGATTTCGGGTCGTCTCCTCCACCTCGGCCGACGTCCTTGGATTGTTGGAGAACCTCGAGGTCGATGCCGGGTTGACCTACATCGAGAACGAACCGCTCGGGAAAGTTCGCGCCATCCCGCTTTATAGTGAGAGCTATCGGTTGCTAACCTCGCCGGATGCAATGTTCGGCGACCGCAAACAAGTCACATGGAAGGAAGTCGGCCAGGTCCCGCTCTGCCTGCTCACGCCCGACATGCAAAACCGCCGCATCATCGATCGCGCGCTCCGCTCGGTCGGAGCCGAGGCCACGCCGACCCTTACCTCGAACTCGCTTCTTGTTCTCTACACCCATGTGAGAACGGGACGCTGGGCCAGCGTGATGCCGGCGAAGCTCGCGGAGACGCTCGGGCTGTCTGACCAGGTTCGGAGCATCCCCATCGTCGATCCGGTGGTCAATTACAGCGTCGGACTTGTCGTTCCGCAACGTGATCCGATGACGCCCTTGATCGCGGCGCTGGTCCATACCGCGCGCGAAGTCGCACCGACGCTGGAATCCTGACGGCGGCCGCGCGCGCGATCGAAAGTCATGTGGGGGTTCACAATGCTGTGGCAAAACCGCGACATTCGCGCGGAATCAGAGTTCCCACCGTTATTTGCAGACTATCCGATTTGCCGGAACTGACCGCCGTGGTTTAATGGTGTCATTAGACAATCCGCTCAAGTCTTGCCGAGGTTTTATCATGTTTAGAATACGTTTTGCCGTTGCTGTGTTGGCAACCGTTGCATTTATCAGCGTTGGCATTTGTTTTGGTACGGCCAGCCAAGCGGTTGCGGCGCCGGGAACGAAAATCGCCTCGACGTTTGCCGAATTGTCGGAGAGACCACGCACTTCGGCAACGCAGGTCTATTTGTTCCGCGGCCTCTTGAACGTGTTTTCCCTGGGCATGGATGGTCTTGCCGATGAACTCCACAGTGTCGGTATCTCCGCCACCGTCGCCAATCATGCCTCGTGGCAATCAATTGCGGACGACATTGCCGCCAATTACAAGGCTGGTCGGCGCGGCCCCGTCGTGCTGATAGGCCATTCGTTGGGCGCCGACGCCGTGATGATGATGGGAACGTATCTCGGCCAAATGGGTGTGCCGGTCTCTCTGATCGTTCCTTTCGATGGGACCGGTCCCCACGCGGCGAGTGCAAACGTGGCCCGCGTCTTGAATTTCTATAAGAGTCAAAGTGTCATCACTCGCGGTCCTGGCTTCCACGGCGAGCTTACGAATTACTACGTTTCCGATACTCGTGTGACGCACTTCAATATCGATGCTAATTCCAGATTGCATAGGATTGTGATCAGCAAGATAAGAGGTTAAGAGGGTAATATTGCACCCCGTCACTAAACGGCTCGTAATCCACATCGGCGGCTACGATCCGATCTCGCCGCCTGATAGTGCTTATCGACGCTTCCTGCGAGAGCTCAAGAGGTTTGAGCGAACGTGGTCTGTCAAAGCGTCAGTTGAGTCACCCGATATCAGCCCCGACGAGATGAAATGGACCGTCACCACGACGGGCCCCGATTGGCGTGTCGCAAGCCACTATCATTTGATCCGATGGGATGACGTTATTCAGGCGCAGGGTCGTGAGCCCCTTTGGCGGAGACTGTTGATCGGCATCATTGCATTCCTGGACTTTGCGTTTTCCGGCGCGCTTTGGGGATATGTTCGGACCAATTGGCACTACGCGCTGTTTTTCCTTTACCCCTTTGTTTTTTTTGGGCTTCTCGTGGCCTTCGCGCTGGCCATTGGCGTAGCGATTGGTCGAGCGGATCTGTTGAGCGGTGCGCTGGCCGGAACAGCCGCTTTCGCAGCGCTGCTTGCTGGCCCCTGGCGTTGGCTGCATCTGGCCAATCTTTTCGACGACTGGATTTTCTCGCGTAATTACATCCATGTTGGATGCCCGGCCTTAACGCATCGGCTCGATCGAATAGCCGAACAGGTCATCGAAGCGGTACGCCAATCGAGCGTCGACGAAATCCTTCTGGTCGGTCATAGTCTTGGCGCCGTCCTCGCCGCCGATCTTGTCGACAAAGTCCTGGCGCTTCAACCCGAACTGGGCTTAAGCGGTCCGCGCTTTGCATTTCTCACGGTTGGGTCCTCTGTTCTCAAGATTGGATTGCACCGAGATGCAAAGAATTTCCGCGCGGCACTGGAACGCGTCGCATGCGCGCCCGGCGTATTCTGGGCCGATTATCAAGCGCGAGTCGACGTGATGAATTTTCCCGGCATAAATCCGATGGCGGCAATGGCGCTAACCTCAAAGGCGGGTCCGGTGGTACGGCTTGTTGAGATAAGCCGCATGCTCGAACGCGCTATGTATCGGCAGATCCGGTTGAGGTTTTTCCGCCTTCATTGTCAATTCATCAGCGGCAATGACCGCCGCGCCGAATATGATTACTTCATGTTGGTATGCGGACCCCTCGATGCGCGCTACCAGACAATGATGCCAGACGGCGCGAAGGGGGCGATCGGGCCGGACGGGGCGATGCTCGCCTCGCCATTGCCGGGCGTTTGCAGATGACGCCGTCGATCGCCAAGCTCACCTTCGTCCTAATGGCGATCGGATGGTACGTCATTCGCTTCGAGCACGCACGCCGATCCCGGCGTCTTGGGGTTCAGCACGATTCCCGTGACTTTAAGGAGAACGTCTTGCTGTCGATATCTCTCACCGGGCTCGGAGTCTTGCCGTTGCTCTACGTGGCGACCGCATTTCCGCATTTTGCCGATTATCGTTTTCACCCGACCCAGGCGTGGCTTGGCGTCCTGTTCGCAGCCGCGGCGTTGTTACTTTTTCACGGGACGCACGTCGCGCTCGGCCGCAATTGGTCGGTCAGCCTGCAGTTACGAAAAGACCATCAGCTCATCACTTCCGGCATCTATCGGCACGTTCGACATCCAATGTACACCGCGTTTTGGCTCTGGGCGATTGCCCAAGCCTGTTTGTTGCCGAACTGGTTCGCGGGATTTGCGGGACTTATGGGATTTGGATTTCTGTTCTTCGGCCGGATTGCACGAGAAGAACAAATGATGCTGGAATCCTTTGGCGACGAATATCGCGACTACATGTCCAAAACTTATCGTATTTTCCCGCTGATTTTTTAGCTGGAAGCAACTGCAAATACCGAGCGTCGAAAGCGGTCGCCGTTTCCTTCCAGCCCGGACTATGCGGCGGCGGGCATATTCTCTTTGATTTCGCTCGCCTCATACGGCAGCGTCACGCAGACGACGGTGCCGGTGCCGAGTTTTGAACGCAGCCGCATCGTTCCGCCATGCAGGCTGGTCAGCGATCGGGCGATGGCGAGGCCAAGTCCCGAGCCGTGATAGGTCTTGGTGAGTTGGCTCTCGACCTGTTCGAACGGTCTGCCGAGCCGGACCAGCGATTGCGGCGCAATTCCGATGCCGGTATCGGCAATCATCAGCCTGATCGAATCGCTGAGTACGCGGCTGCGGACCACCACCTTGCCGCCATCGGGCGTGAATTTGACGGCGTTAGACAGCAGGTTGACGACGATCTGCTTGATCGCGCGTCGGTCCGCGACCACGGGAATGGCGTCCTCGATATCGGCGTCGAGTACCAGGTTCTTGTCGTTGGCGCGCCCGGACACCACGCGCAATGATTCCGCCAGCGTTGTCGACAGATCGAGCCGCTCCATATCGAGCTTCATTCGACCGGCTTCGATCTTCGACATGTCCAGGATGTCGTTGATCACCTCGAGCAGATAGTGCCCGCTGGTGAGGATATCGTGGCAATACTCCTGATATTTTTCCGAACCCAGCGTTCCGAACATGCCGCTTCCCATGATCTCGGAAAAGCCGATAATCGCATTGAGCGGGGTGCGCAGCTCGTGACTCATATTGGCAAGGAATTTCGATTTGGTCTGGTTGGCTTCCTCGGCGCGATTTTTTTCTTCGGAATATTTCTGCGCGAGGTCAACGAGTTCGATGGCCTGCTGTTCGAGAGTAGCTTGCGAACTTTTCAGATCGATCACGGTTGCGCGCAGGCGCAGGTCGTTGTCGATCAGTTTCTGTTCGTGCTCCTTGATGCGGGTGATGTCGGTACCGACCGAGACGTAACCGCCGTCCTTGGTGCGACGCTCGCTGATGTGCAGCCAACTGCCGTCCTCAAGTTGCGCCTCGAAGGTCCGGGCACCGGGCGTCTGGGCGCCGATTTCGTGCAGGCGCGTGCGTACCTCCGGCATGCTCCCGACCTCGATCACGGTCTCGTACGACGTGCCTGGAATCACCGCTGAATCCGGCAGCTTGTGCAGGCGCTGGAAATGCGAGTTGCAGAGTACCAGGCGATCGCCGGCGTCCCACAGCACGAAGGCTTCCGGAATGGTTTCGATCGCATCGCGCAGCCGCAGGTCAGCTTCTACCGTCTTCTCGGCGAGGCTCTTTTGTTCGGTGATGTCGACGGCGATACCGATCAGGTGCATGCCGGCGTCGCCGGAGCCCTGGCTCAGCTCGCAACGGACACGCAGCCAAATCCAGTGCCCGCCGGTGTGCTGCATGCGGAAGGTTTGGTCGATGTGGTCGATTTTCGAGGAAATGAGTTGATCGGCAATCGCGAACAGGTCGATGTCATCGGACTTCACGAGCGCGTTGACTTCGCCAAACGTCAAAAGGTCGCTGCGGGTCTCGAGCCCCAGCATCGTGAACATCGATTGCGACCAGAAGATTCTGCCGCGCGACAGGTCCCAATCCCACAATCCGCAACGACCGCGGTTGAGCGCGGTATCGATACGCCCGCGCACGGCGTCGTTGATGAGGTCGCCCTCACGCGCGCGCGTCGATTGCCAGTGAAATGCGAAGCCGAGGATCAGTACGACGAAACCGGTGGTGGCAAACAACGTCACCGACAAGGCGGCGTCCGACTGCCAAAGCGGATCGATCTTTTCCTGGATGATGATGAGCTGACCGGGCAGCGATTTGATGACGCGCTGGATCGCCAACGCGCCGCCGCCGTTCGGCAAGGTGATGTCGGTGACGCCAGCTTGCTGTCCCGGTGCGGCGAGCGGCAGCGCGGCGCCAAGGACGTCGAGAACCCGGCTGGGGTCGCCAAGCCCGGCATCGATCGGGATGCGGGCGAGAATGCGGCGGTCCGCGCCGGTGACGATAACATGTCGGCCGGTCGCGACGCCCCAGGACGGAATGAAGCCGGGCAGCAGAAGCTGCAGGCGCTCGAACGTTGTGGCGCGCTCCTGCCGAACGGATGCGATGCGGTCGATACGTTCGGTGAGAAAATCGGCAAGCGCCGTCAAATTCTGTTTGGTTGCGGCGCGCTTGTTTCGGTTCTGGTCGATCACCTGCACGCAAGCGCCGAGACACATGGTGATAAGAAAAGCAACGATCAGGGTTGGGACAGCACGACGAAGCACGGGCTCCGCTATCAGTTGCCGGTGGTACGCCGGTTTCGCGATCGACTGCGCCAATCCCTTGATCGAATCGGATTGGACGCACCCGCTTGCGGCGTGTGCGTGCGCCATGCCCTAAACCCCCGTGGAAACTTTTCTGCACCCCGTTCGGAAGAACCCCCGGTCGCTTCCGAATCACAGCGATTTGAATCCAGTTTTTGCGAGCTGTCGAGAGTCAACGATTCGTTAATACGAAATAAATCTTGTCCAACGCAAAATCGGGAGGCTTAAACGCATGCAAAGTGAGTCCGAAACAGGAACGCGCGCCGGCATTCCAATTCCTTCACGCGTTCGGCGGCTCGGCGTGGCTGATGACGCGTTTCACGGTCGGAAACGCGCGGCGTAACGCGCGCTCGATCTCATCGACGTTCTCGTGAACCTTGATGACGCTCATCGACGGCGCGGCACGACAATGGAAGTTCACGATTTCACCGGCGTCGGTGTTGCGTACCCGCACATTATGGATGTCGTGGATCGCGCCATCGGCTGCAAAACGTGCCAGCGCCACCTTGATGGCCTCGACGCGATCGGGTGCGGCATCGCTGCCCAGCGGCAATTCCGGCTCCAGCGGCTCGATATGGCTGTCAACCTCGACGTCCTCGCCAAATTCCTCGCGAATGTTACGCTCCAGTCCATGGGCGATGCCGTGCGCCTCAATGAGTGCCATCTCGCCGTCGACTTCGAGGTCGATGCTGACGGTGAGCTTGTCGCCAAGATCGTGCACGGTGACATGATGGACGGCGAGGCCGGAATTGCGGGCGATCACCATGACGCGTTCGCGGACGCTCTCGTTGTTGCGCGCAACCGGCACGGCGGTAAACGTCAGGTCGGCATCGTCGAGCGCGCTCGTGACCGCAGCGTGCGCCTTTCGCTTGATCTCCTCGACGCGGTCGATGGGAAAAGTGCGCGGCACCTGCACGGTGGCCTCGATGAAGTACGTCGGCCCCACCATCCGCACCCGCAGCCGCTCGACCCCGACCACGCCGGGCACGGCCCTGATCGCGGCGGTCGCCTTTTCCGACACGCCTTCGGGTGCGCGGTCGATCAGGGTTTCGACGGTGGAGCGCGCCAATCGCAGGCCGAGCAGCGCAATCACCAGGGCCACGCCGATGGCGGCTACGGCGTCGGCCCAATGATAACCGAGCCCCGAAAGGGCAAGCCCGATCATGACGGCGACCGAGCCGAGCACGTCGGAAGCAAAATGCGCCGCATCGGCGGCCAGGGCCTGGCTCTTGGTGTCGCGCGCCGTGCGATTGAGCACCCAGGCGCGCCAGAAATTCACCGCGATGTCGAGCAGCAGAACGACGAAGGGCAGGGTCGAGATCGTCGGCGGCGGCGCGCCTTCATGCAGGCGGCTGTAGGATTCAACCAAAATGCCGCCGGCCAGCACATAGAGCATCGCGGTGACGCCCAGCGCCGAGACGCTTTCGAGCTTGCCGTGGCCGTAATGATGTTCCTTGTCGGCCGGCCGGTCCGAAACCCGCACCACGATCCAGGTGATGACGGTCGCGACAACATCGACCGAAGAGTGTAGCGCTTCGGAGATCAGCGCGAGACTGCCGATGGCGACGCCGACCACGAATTTGGCCACAGCCATGCCGGCGCTGGCGAAGATCGAGATCGCCGCGACGCGGGATTTGGTGTTGTGAACGAGGCGGTCCATGGACCGCGGGTTTAGCAGCCCGCCATGCAACATTAAAGCGCGGATCAAACGAGCTATCGCCACTTATTCGCAATAGCGATTATTGCGAATTGTTCTGACTTGCGTTCCCCGGATGCCGCCGCAACAAGGTCACATCGTCACGACGATCTTGCCGAGGTGTTTGTTGGCTTCCATGTGCGCGAACGCCTGGCCGATGTCGTCGAAGGCGAACACCTTGTCGATCGGTAATTGCAGCCGGCGCGATTCCACCGCCGGCCAGATGTCCTTGCGGACCTCGTCGAAAATCGCGCGGATTTCCTCGATGGAACGAGTGCGGAAGGTCACGCCGATATAGTTGATGCGGCGCGCGGCATGGAGATCGAAATTGAACTCGGCCCGGGTGCCGCCGAGCCTGCCGACATTGACGATGCGGCCCTTGATTTTGGTCGCGGCGAGATTTTGATTGGCGAGCGTGCCCGAAACCTGATCGACGATCAGATCGACGCCTCCGCCGCCCGTGGCCGCAAGCACCTGATCGACCCAACCGGGATCCGAGGAATCCACCGCGAGATCAGCACCGAATTCTTTCAACCTGGCGCGCCGCGTCGCGTTCGTCGAAGAGCCGATCACGAGACCGGCACCCTTGAGCTTCGCAATTTGCAGCGCCATCAGGCCGACGCCGGAGCTTGCGCCCTGGATCAGCACCGACTGGCCGGCCTGTAATGCGCCGTTGGTGACGACCGCGTTGTGCATGGTGGCGAGCGCGATCGGAAGCGTGGCGGCGTCATCGAAGTTCATATTGGTCGGCGCGTGAAACAGCCGGCCATGATCTGCGAGCGTATATTCGGCGAATGCGGCACCGCCCGAGCCCATCACCCTGTCGCCGATCTTCACTCCCTTGGCCTCGGGACCGATCTCGGCGATCTCACCGGACCACTCCATGCCGAGCACGGTGCCGAGGCCCCCGGCGCTGCCATGCGCATGGCCCTTGGTCATGCCGAGGTCGGCCCGGTTGAGGCCGCAGGCGCGCACTTTGACCAGCACCTGCGTGCCTTTCGGTGCGGGTTTGGCGACGTCGGCGATTTCGGCGCCGTTGGCGCCGTAGACATAGGCTTTCATGAAATCGTTCTCGGTTGGAAGGGAAGGGGGAAGCCGCCTTATTCGGCGGCTTGGCGACGGGAGCCGGACAGCATGCCTTCGAGCCGGCTTCGAATGATGGTTTCGGCCTCGCGCATGATGCGCGAGACGAGTTCGGCGCAGCTCGGGATGTCGTGAATCAATCCCTGCACCTGGCCTGCGGACCAGATGCCTTCGTCGGCGTCGCCGGTCGCATAGACCATCTTGCCGCGCGCGCCGGCCACGAGATCGCGGACCTCTTCGAAGGTCGCGCCGCCTTTTTCGAGCGCGACGACCTGCTGGCTGACCGCGTTCCTAGCGACGCGCGAGGTGTTGCGCATGGTGCGGAGGATCAAATCGGTTTCCCGTTCGTCATTGGCAACGATTCTTTCCTTGATCTTCTGATGAATGGGGCTTTCCTGGGTGCACATGAAGCGCGTACCCATGTTGATGCCTTCGGCGCCGAGCGCGAGCGCTGCGACCAGTCCGCGGCCGTCGCCGAAGCCGCCCGACGCAATCATCGGAATCTTCACCTTGTCGGCGGCCGCCGGGATCAGGATGAGGCCGGGGGTGTCGTCCTCACCGGGGTGGCCGGCGCATTCGAAGCCGTCGATCGAGATCGCATCCACCCCCATGCGTTCCGCCGACAGCGCGTGACGGACGCTGGTGCATTTGTGCAAGACCACGATGCCGTGCTTTTTGAATTCGGTGACGTGCTCCTGCGGCTTGTTGCCGGCGGTCTCGACGATCTTGATGCCGCTTTCGATGATCGCCTGGCGATATTCGGCATAAGGCGGCGGTTTGATCGACGGAAGAATGGTGAGGTTGACGCCGAACGGCCGGTCGGTCAGGTCGCGGCAGCGTGCGATTTCGCGTGTCAGGTGGTCCGGCGTGGGTTGCGTCAGCGCGGTGATGAAGCCGAGGGCACCGGCATTGGCGACGGCCGCGACCAGCTCCGCGCGACCGACCCATTGCATTCCACCCTGTACGATCGGGTGTTCGACGCCCACGAGCTCGGTAAATCGCGTTTTGATCATCGTTCGCTCTCTGCGATGTTTTCCGGGCGCGCTTTAGATCATGATGCGATTAAGTGGAATCGCATCATGATCTCATCTCTTTGTTTGAGCATAATCTTTTCGGAAAACCGGTTTCCACTTTTCCGGGCGCTTTAGCCGCGCGTTCGTTCAGCCGGAAGGATGCCGTCCAGTTTCGCAAAAGTCCACCGCTGCGGAAGCTTGGGCGTTTTCCGCACCTGCGACCGGTTGCATGGCATGCCGCGAGGCTCACGTCGGCTCGCGTGCGCCTGGAAATGGGCAGAGATTGTTTGCTGGCTAGAAGCGCGATCGCAAAGCCAGCCGATGATGCGTTGGGGGACGGCGCGTTCAGGCAGGGATGGATCGCGCAGCCGTGGCTTCTTCGTCGAACGCCATCGAGATGTCGCGGATACTGATGACGCCCACCAGGCTGTAGTCGTCGATCACCGGCAGATGCCGGATGTGGTTCTTGTTCATCAGATACCGAACGTGTTCGAGCGTGTCGTTCGAAGCGCAAGAGATCAGTTGCTGGACTGAAACGAATTGCGAGATCTTCATATTGACGCCGGCCGCGCCGTGTTCGGCGACGGCGCGAACTACGTCGCGTTCGGTGAACATCCCAACCGCGGTGTTGCCCTCAGTGCGGACGACGTCCTTGACAACAAGGGCGCTGATATTGCTGGCCCGCATCAGTTGGGCGGCGATGGCGACGGTTTCATTCATTCGAACCGTTGCAACGCGGGCGGTTTTTTTTCGCAGGATGTCTCCGACTTTCATCGCAACCTCCTTCAGGTCAGCCGTAGGCGGCATAACAGAGGAAAATTGGTATACATTATGCCAATTGTCAATTTAAATTGTAGCCGAATGAGGGAAGGTCGACCTAAAATAAAGTGACAGGAATATTGACCTTTTTCGAACTTCGCCCCCGAACAGGGCATGCGCGCTACGGACCTCTCTGGGGCTATAAAAACTCGTTGGTATCTGGCATTCAAAAAAAGAGGCGCGCCGAAGCGCGCCTCTTTCTTCAGATAGAGAAGGAGCGATCAGGCGGCTTTGACGCCCTCGGTCCCGGAGGCCATCGCAGCTTCTCCGCCCAAGATGAACGCGCGCCGCATCGGCTTGATCACGAACAGCGCCAGAAGTGCGGCGGTAGCGTTGAGCCCGACGACGATCGCGAACACGGCTGGCCAGCCATAATTCGCTGCGACAAGGCTCGCGATTGGAACCAGCAACGAAGCCGTCCCTTTCGCCGTGTACAACATGCCGTTGTTGGTGGTGGCGTATTTGGCGCCGAACGTGTCGCCGCTGGTTGCGGGAAACAGACTGTAAATTTCGCCGAACACGCCGAAATACACCGCCGTCGCCAAGACGAAGACGATCGGGACGTGTCCGTATATCGAAAGCGTCAGCAGCATGAGCGCCGCTGTGGAGAAGGCGATGAACATCGTGTTCTCGCGGCCGATATTGTCGGAGACCCACCCAAAGAACGGGCGGCCGAAACCGTCGAAGATCCGGTCCAGCGAGATCGCGAACGTCAACGCGGCCATCTGGAAGCCGAGAAGGCCCACAGGCTCACTAGCGATTTTGAAATCCTTGGCAATCGGCGCAATCTGCGCCGCTGTCATCAAGCCGCCGGCCGCGACCATCACGAACGTCAGATACATCACCCAGAAGATCGGGCTCCGCAGCACCTGCGGCGGCGTGTAGTCAATTTTGGTTTGGGGCAAATTGAGCTGCTTCTTTCTCACCGGCATCGCCTGTGAGGGTTTGCGCAGGAAGAAAGCGATCACGAGAACGATCAATCCTTGCCCTATGCCAAACGTGAAAAACGCGGACTGATAGCCGCTTGCGGCAATCATGTTTGCAATCGGCACCACGGTAATTGCGGCGCCGGCACCGAAGCCCGCGGCGGTCGCGCCTGCGGCAAGGCCACGGCGGTCCGGAAACCACTTCAGCGCGTTGCCCACGCACGTTCCATAGATCGCGCCCGCGCCGACGCCGCCGACAACCGCGGAAGTATAGAGCAGCACCAGCGAATCCGCGTATGAGTTCATTACCCAGGCGATCGCAATCGTCACTCCGCCGAACATGACGACGACGCGAGGACCGTATTTGTCGACGAACCATGCTTCGACCGGAACCAGCCAAGTCTCCGTCAAAACGAAAAGCGTAAAGGCGAGCTGAATTGCCGCCCGGCCCCAGTGATATTTCGCGTCGATCGGATCGACGAACAGCGTCCACCCGTATTGCAGGTTGGCTATCATCGCCATGCAGACGATGCCCATCGCAAGTTGCAGCCATCGGAAATATTTTCCTTCGGCGGTGGATGGCGTCGTTGGTATTGCCGTCGTGCTCATGATCCCTCCCAAATACGCTTCTGTTTGCGAGCGTTTGGCACGGTATTTTGGTATGTGATATGCCACAGCGCAAGCGTTTCTTTTTCCTCACCGCGTTGGAATGCGCACAAAAAAAAGACCCCGAAAACCGGGGTCTTTTTGTTCGGCATTGCCGCTTTGTTTGGCATTGCCGCTGCGTCGAGCTTGAGCATGATCCGGAAAAGTGGAAGCCGGTTTTCCACGCGACAAACGCGAAACGCGTTTGCGCGCAGATCATGCTCAAATAAAGAGATTAGATCATGATGCGATTTCACATAATCGCATCATGATCTAACGCGCTTAAAGGCCGAAATAGGGAAGATCGCCATTGCGGATTGCGATCTCGGCGCTCGCCATCAGCAGACGATCGATGGTGGCCATCAGGCGGCTGAACAGCGTGTCGGAAGATACTACGAGCCCTAAAGAAACGGTCTTGGACATTGTTGTCCCCTTTGCTGCGGCGGTGAGTTGGATCGCGGCGTCAAGTCTGAGGACAATCTACGTATACCAGATACCAGCAACAACCGTTTTGTTTGCATAGCAGCAATTTTTATTTTGCATTGCAGCATCGGTCGATAGGCTTTTCAAATCAAAAAGGCCGCCGGGGTTCCGGCGGCCTCATAAGTCATTCAAAAATAAATGATTTTACTATTCGGCGGCGACCTTCCGCGGCGGGTCAAGCGCGCCGGAATCGTGGATCTCCGCCACCTGATGATCGGTGAAGCCGAGAACCTGCCGCAGGATCTCGTCGGTGTGTTCGCCGAGCAACGGTGACCGCGTTACCTCGGTCGGGCTGTCCGACAGCTTGATGGGATTGCCGACCGAGAGGTATTTGCCGCGTTCGGGATGGTCCACTTCGACCAAGGTGCCGGTCGCACGCAGCGACTGATCCTCGGCGAGTTCTTTCATCGAGAGGATCGGACCGCAGGGAATGTCGTCCTTGTTGAGGATCTCCATTGCCTCGAACTTGGTCTTGGTCATCGTCCATTGCTCGATGCGCGCGAAGATTTCGTTGAGGCGCGACAGCCGGGCAGGGGGCTTGGCGTAATCGGGGTGGGTCTTCCAGCCGGGCTCACCGATGACGTCGCAAATCTTCTCCCAGACCGGGGCCTGGGTGATGAAGTAGATATAGGCGTTGGGATCGGTCTCCCAGCCCTTGCACTTCAAGATGCGGCCGGGCTGACCGCCACCGGAATCGTTGCCGGCGCGCGGCACCGCGTCGCCGAACGGAATTCCTTCGCCGTATTGGCTGTACTCCTTGAGCGGGCCGTGGGCGAGGCGCTGCTGATCGCGCAGCTTGACGCGCGCGAGGTTGAGCACGCCGTCTTGCATGGCGGCGGTGACCTTCTGCCCCTGGCCGGTCATCGTGCGCTGATAGAGCGCGGTGACGATGCCGAGCGCCAGATGCAGGCCGGTGCCGCTGTCGCCGATCTGGGCGCCGGTCACGAGCGGCAGGCCGTCGCGAAAACCGGTGGTCGATGCGGCGCCGCCGGTGCATTGCGCGACGTTCTCGTACACCTTGCAGTCTTCATACGGACCAGGACCGAAACCCTTGATCGAGGCCACGATCATCTTGGGGTTGATGCTGTGAATTTTTTCCCAGGGAAATCCCATGCGATCGAGCACGCCGGGCCCGAAATTTTCCACCAGCACGTCGCAGGTCTTCATCAGTGCGGTCAGGACTTCCTTGCCCTTCGGATTCTTGGTGTCGAGCGTGATCGAGCGCTTGTTGTGGTTGAGCATGGTGAAATACAGGCTGTCGACATTGGGGACGTCCTGCAATTGACCACGCGTGATGTCGCCGACGCCCGGGCGTTCGACCTTGATCACGTCGGCGCCGAACCATGCCAGCAATTGCGTGCAGGTCGGCCCTGATTGAACGTGCGTGAAATCGAGAATCCGGACACCCTTGAGCGCCTTTGTCATTGTCTCCTCCGTATCGTAATTCCTGCACGCGCAGGAAGGAAAAAAGCGACGGGGCTTTTTACGGCCCCGACCAACTTATTTTTTGCGAAGTTTGCTTTGCGGATTGAGGTTGCCGATTCGGCCGCTCTCGCTGCCGGCGGCCGGGTCGATCACCGCGTTGATGAGGGTCGGCTTGCCGGAGTCCATCGCGGCGTTGACGGCGCGTTTCAACTCGTCGGGCGAAGTCGCATTGACGCCGACGCCGCCGAACGCCTCCATCATCTTGTCATAGCGGGCTCCCGCGACGAAGACGGTCGGCGCCGGATCGGAGCCGACCTTGTTGACGTCGGTGCCGCGATAGATGCCATTATTGTTGAAGATGACGACGCAGACCGGCAGATTGTAGCGGCAGATCGTTTCCACTTCCATGCCGGAGAAACCGAAGGCGCTGTCGCCTTCGACCGCGAGCACGGGCTTGCCGGTCTCGACCGCGGCGGCGATCGCCTGGCCCATGCCGATGCCCATCACGCCCCAGGTGCCGACGTCGAGCCGTTTGCGCGGCTTGTACATGTCGATGACGCCCCGCGCCAGATCGAGGGTGTTGGCGCCTTCGTTGACCAGGATCGCGTCCGGCCGTTCCTTGATGATGGTGCGCAATGCCCCGAGCGCGCCGTGGTAGTCCATCGGCGAGGCATTGCTCATCAGCTTCGGCGCCATCTTGGCGACGTTCTCATCGCGCTTGGTCTTGACGGCGTTCATCCAATCGACCGGCGCGGCCGGCCAGCTGTTGCCCATCGCGTCCAGAAGCGCGGACACGCAGGAGCCGATGTCGCCGACCACGGGGGCGACGATCTCGACGTTGGAGTCCATCTCCTTTGGCTCAATGTCGATCTGAATGAATTTCTTCGGTGCGTCGCCCCAGCTCTTGCCCTTGCCGTGCGACAACAGCCAGTTGAGGCGGGCTCCGATCAACATCACGACGTCGGAGTCCTTGAGTACCGTCGAGCGTGCCGCGCCCGCGCATTGCGGATGCGTGTCGGGCAGAAGCCCCTTGGCCATGCTCATCGGGAGGAACGGCACGCCGCTCTTCTCGACCAGATCGCGGATCGCGTCGTCGGCTTGCGCGTAGGCCGCGCCTTTGCCGAGGATGATCAGCGGCCGCTTGGCGCTCTTCAAAACATCGAGGGCACGCTTGACCGCGGCAGGGGCGGGGATCTGCGCCGGTGCGGCGTCGATGACCTTGACCAGTGACTTCTTGCCCGCTTCGGCGTTCATGACCTGCCCGAACAGTTTGGCGGGCAGATCGAGATACACGCCGCCGGGACGGCCCGAGACGGCGGCGCGGATCGCGCGCGCAACGCCAATGCCGATGTCGGCGGCATGCAGCACGCGGAACGCCGCCTTGCACAGCGGCTTGGCGATCGCGAGCTGGTCCATTTCTTCGTAGTCGCCCTGCTGCAGATCGACGATCTCGCGTTCGGACGAGCCGGAGATCAGGATCATCGGGAAGCAATTGGTGGTGGCGTGGGCAAGCGCGGTGAGCCCGTTGAGGAATCCAGGCGCCGACACGGTGAGACAGACGCCGGGCTTCTTGGTCAGATAGCCGGCGATGGCGGCGGCGTAGCCGGCGTTCTGCTCGTGGCGGAACGAGAGCACGCGAATGCCTTCCGCCTGCGCCATGCGGCCGAAATCCGTGATCGGGATGCCGGGCACGCCATAGATGGTGGTGAGGCCGTTGAGCTTGAGCGCATCGATGACGAGATGAAAGCCATCCGTCAGATCCTGCTCGGCTTCGGCGGTGTTTGCATCGATGCTTTGTACCATTGCGGACATTCCGCTTTCTCCCTGGTGATTTCTTGAGGCAGACGAGTTCGTCGTCTTTCAGTTCAGTCTGTGGTCCAATTGAAAGGCTACGGCGTTAGTTCAAAATAGCTCCTGGCCGTGCGCTTCGACATAAGCAGCAAGGCCAAGGGTGTGATCGCGTGCGCGCTTTTCTGCAAGCTCGGTGTTACGTTCTTCCAGCGCTTCGATGATGGCGATGTGTTCGGGCAGGGACGCCGCGATGCGGTCCACTCGCCCGATCGTCAGCTGCCGATAGCCGCGAACGTGGAGAAGGATTTCGTTCGTCATATCGACCAGCACCTGGGACTCGCTGAGCGCGATCAGCGCTTGATGGAAGGCGATGTTGGCTCTCGAATATTCCTCAATGTGATCCTGCGGCAGGCGATCTTTGCCGAAATCCTTGAAAAAGTCGCGCAAAGCCGAAATGTCCTTCTTGCGCGCCGTGGTCGTGATCAACCTTGCGGCCATGCTCTCGAGCGCGGCCCACGCCCTGATCATGTCGACGATCTCGGTCTTGGTGCGGCGCACGACGACGATGCCGCGGCGTGGCACGGTCTTGACGAAACCGTCCTGCTCCAACATCGCGATCGCTTCGCGGATCGGGGTGCGGCTGACCCCCAATCGCTCCGACAACGCGCGCTCGTCCAGCATGACCGGTTCGGGCGTCGCGTAGATGTCCATCTTGAGGATCGCTTCTTTCAAGGCTTCATAAGCCTTGTTCTTGAAACTCGTCTCCGGCACGATTCGGACGATCGCGATATCTGCCTCGGCCATGGGGAGCGACGCCTTGGTTTGTTTCCGCGTGGGCACGACCGATCTCCTCCAGGGGGAGATGTCTGTCATCAATGGGTCAATTATTTTTGGCATGCCAAATGCCAGCATGTCAAGTTGCTGGCGTTTTTGGTATGGTTATCTGAGGCCTTGCCTTGACAACCTAGTTTCTGGCATACCAAATGCCATCCCCGAGCCCCTTATCCGGCTGCCCCGGCCATGGCAAATGTGGATACACGTTTGCTGTCACCACAAACACGGATTGAATGCGCGCAGGCGATCACGGTCCTGATGCTTAGCCGCGCTGCCGACGAGTAAAACACTCTCCAGGAGGAAGCCTATGTCGAATTCCAAAGATGCGGTCCGCAAGATTCTCGATCAGGTCAAGGCGGAGAAGCGCACGAGCTTGACCGCGCCGGAAGGCAAACTGGTGTGCGATGCCTATGGCATTCCGGTTCCGAAGGAGGGCGTGGCCAAATCCGCCGCCGAAGCCGCAAAGATCGCGAGCGGCATGGGCTTCCCGGTGGTGATGAAGATCGTCTCGCCGGACATTCTGCACAAGACCGAAGCGGGCGGCGTTGTGGTTGGCGTGAAGACCGCCGCCGACGCCGAAAAGAATTATGAGACGATTTTGGCGAACGCCAAGAAATACAAGGCCGATGCCAAGATCGAAGGCATTCAGGTTCAGCAGATGCTCGCCGGCGGCACCGAAGTGATCGTCGGTTCCATCACCGACGGATCGTTCGGCAAGCTCGTGGCCTTCGGCCTCGGCGGCGTGCTGGTGGAAGTTCTCAAGGACATCACCTTTCGTCTCGCTCCCGCCACCAAGGCCGACGCGCTGTCGATGCTCGACGGCATCCAGGCGGGCGAGATGCTCAAGGGCGTGCGCGGCGGCGACCCCGTCAATCGCGACGCGCTCGCCGACGTCATCGTCAAGGTGTCGCAGCTTGTCAGCGACTTCCCCGAAATCGTCGAACTCGATCTCAATCCGGTGTTCGCCACCAAGAAAGACGCGATCGCCGCTGACGTGCGCATCGTCGTCGATTTCGAATACAAACCGCGCCCGGCGCCGCGTCCGACCGAGGAAATCGTCACCGCGATGAACCGCATCATGCAACCCAAAGCGGTTGCCGTGATCGGCGCCTCGGCCGAAGACGGCAAGATCGGCAACTCGGTGATGAAGAACCTCATCAACGGCGGCTACAAGGGCGACATCTATCCGATTCATCCGAAGGCCGCCGAAATCCTCGGCTACAAGGCCTACAAGAGCGTCAAGGATGTGCCGGGTGTGATCGACACCGCGGTATTCGCGATCCCGGCGAAGTTCGTCGCCGGCGCGCTGATCGAGTGCGGCGAGAAGAAGATTCCTGGCGCTGTTCTCATTCCGTCGGGCTTTGCGGAAGCGGGCGCGCCTGAATTGCAGGCTGAAATCGTCGAAATCGGCAAGAAGTACAATGTTCGCCTGATGGGGCCGAACATTTATGGCTTCTACTATACTCCGGCCAATCTCTGCGCCACGTTCTGCACCGCCTACGACGTCAAGGGTGCGGCGGCGTTGTCGTCGCAATCCGGTGGCATCGGCATGGCGATCATCGGCTTCTCGCGCTCCGCCAAAATGGGCGTCTCCGCGATCGTCGGTCTCGGCAACAAGTCCGACATCGACGAGGACGATCTGCTCGCGTTCTTCGAGCAGGACCCCAACACCACGATCATCGCACAGCATTGCGAAGACTTGAAGGACGGTCGGGCCTTCGCGGAAGCCGCCAAGCGGGTTTCCAAGAAGAAGCCGGTGGTAGTGCTCAAGGCGGGCCGCACTTCGGCCGGCGCCAAGGCGGCGTCCTCGCACACCGGCGCGCTCGCCGGTAACGACAAGATCTACGAGGACGTGCTCAAGCAGTCCGGCGTGATCCGCGCCCGTAGCTTAAGGCAATTGCTGGAGTTCGCCCGCGGCGTGCCGGTGTTGCCGACGCCGAAGGGTGAGAACATCCTGATCATCACCGGTGCGGGCGGCTCCGGCGTGCTGTTGTCGGATTCGTGTGTCGACAACGGTCTCTCGCTGATGGCGATGCCGCCCGATCTCGACGCGGCATTCCGCAAGTTCATTCCGCCGTTCGGCGCTGCCGGCAATCCGGTCGACATCACCGGGGGCGAACCGCCGATCACTTACGTCAACACCGTGAAGCTCGGCCTTTCCGATGATCGCATCCATTCGCTGATCCTCGGTTACTGGCACACCATCGTCACGCCGCCGATGGTATTTGCCCGCAACATGGTCGAAGTGAAGAAGGAGATGGAGGCCAAGGGCTTCGTGAAGCCGATCGTTGCCTCACTCGCCGGCGACGTCGAGGTGGAGGAAGCCGCTGAGTATCTCTATCAGAACGGCATTCCGGCCTATGCTTACTCGACCGAACTGCCGGTCGAGGTGCTCGGCGCCAAGTACAAATGGGCGCGTGGCGCGGGTCTGCTGTAAGAATTCTTCGTAAATAATAGTGACAAAATGCCGTCCGGTTTTCCGGGGCGGCATTTTTTTGCTTCTTTTGCGAAGTTCAGGTCGCGCCGCTGCCGGCGGTGCGCAGCCGCCGCATCGCCCAATCCGTTCCGGCCGCGAAAGCGAGCCCGGCACAGGCCGCCAGCGCATCGACCACGAAGTCCTCGAATCTCGCGTGCCGTCCCGGCGCAAAGAGCTGTAGGATTTCGATCAAGCCGGCGAGGATCACAGCTATCGCTGAGACAAGCAGCCGGTTTTGGGCATAGGCGAGGCCAAACGCCACCCCGACCAGCACGAAGGCGAGCGCATGCTCGCCGTCCTGTCCGAGATCGGAGTGCGGCCGAAATTGCGGCGGTCCAAGGGTTGCGAAGGTGACGGCTGCAGCCAGAAGCCAGGCAAACATTTTGAAGATCGTTGTCATCGCAACGGCAATAACACGATTCATCGGTTGGATACGCCTGGCACGCGAACTTGCGATCTGCACGTAGTTAACGCGCGCGAAGTGTCAAAAGGCTTGCCGCACGCCTAGCCCCAGCATGAATCGCTCTCTGATCTGCACGGGATCGCGGCGGGTGGTGCCAACCCCGGGCTTGTCGTCGATGCGCACCCCGATCAGCGTCGGTCCGGACGCCGACAGGGACCGTTCGATGAGGCGCTCAAAGTCCTCTTCGTCGGCCGCCCAGGCGCTGTTGGAAAGTCCGCAGCCGGTCGCGATGGCGACGATATCGGCCGCGGCCGCGGCTGGGGTCGGTTGCGCGCCGGTGATCTGGTAAATGCCGTTGTCCATCACGATCATGCAAAGATTTTCCGGCTGAAGCGTCGCGATGGTCGAAAGACAACCCAGCTGCATTAAGAGCGAGCCATCGCCCTCGAGCGCGAAAACGCGTCGCTTCGGCTGCGCCAGCGCCACCCCGAGCGCGATGGGGAAGGCGAGACCCATGCTGCCCAGCATGTAGAAATTCTGCGGCCGATGGCCGGCCGCCCACAAATCGAAATTGGTATTGCCGATTCCGCCGATCACGGCCTCTTCGTGTTTCAGCTTCGCGATCAGGCGCGAGGTGACGTCGAACCGGTTCATGACCTTGGTGTTGCGGGTATTTGTTTCCGTGCCCATGGCGCTCACTTCTCGAAGACTTTGCCGCCGGTCAAAAGCGGCGAGAGGATCAGCGCCACTGGCGCTTGCGTCGTGATCGCCTGCTTGATCGAGCGATCGACGATGAACTCGAACTCGTCGAGCCGGGTCGCGGTGTGATGTTCCATCGCCAGCGAATCGAGCACCGGCCGCATGGTGCGGCAAACCAGCGACTGCCCGTAATTGAATTCGCCGAGCGTGCCGCGTTCGGACACGAACATGATCAACGGGATCTGATAAGGCATCGCCAGCGACGCCAGCACGTTCGCCAGTGTCGCGAAGCCGGACGTTTGCATCAGCACCGCGCCACGCATGCCGCCCATCCAGGCGCCCGCGACAATGCCGACCGCTTCTTCCTCGCGCGCGGTCGGGAAGGCGGTGAAAAAAGGATCGGCGTGAATGTCCTTGATCAGCGTCGTCAACACGCGGTCGGGAACGTAGGGCACAAGGCGGATATCGTTGCGCTTGAGCGTCTGCAGTACTATCTGGTGCCAAGTTTTTTCAGGGGAGGTCTTCTCGCGCGAAGCTTGCGGCGACGTTTGTTCCCCGGCAGCCGCCATCGAATTCTCCCTTCAGACGTTTGCGAGGATTTTGGCGCGCAACGACGATCGCGGCCCTCTCGTCGAGACGCCAAAACTTGACGCGATCGGCGGGATTGTCAACATGTCCCGACTGTCACCGTGCCCTGCATCGGGTGGTGATGCCGCGCTTCCATGAGGCGTGCAATAAAGAAGTAACGAGAATATCGGGAGAGATGCCGTGAGCGGGTGGTTCCGGGCGTTGGCGCGTGCGGCCGTGGCGTTGGCCGCGATCGGTACGGCGTCCGCCCAGCCGGCCTTTCCATCCAAGCCCGTGCACATTTTCGTGCCGTATTCGGCCGGTGGTGGCGTCGATATCCTGGCGCGCACGCTGGCGGATGTGGTTTCGCGTCAATGGGGTCAAAGGGTTGTTGTCGAAAACCGCCCCGGTGCGGGCGGCGTGGTCGCCTCGCAAGCGCTCGTGATGTCTCCGCCCGACGGTTATACGCTGATCGTGGTGGCGAGCGGTCACGCCACCAATCCGTTCCTTTACCCGGCGCTTCCCTATGACACGTTCAAGGATTTCACGCCGATTTCGCTGCTGGCGTCGTCATCCAATATCCTGCTGGTGCGCGCCGATTCTCCGTTCAAAACGTTGGACGATGTGATCGCGCAGGCGCGCGCCAAACCGGGAGGCCTGTCGTTCGGCCATGCGGGGACCGGAACGTCGACCCATCTTGCCGGCGAGCTTTTGAAAAATCTTGCCAGGATCGACATCAACGCCATTCCGTACAAAGGCGGGGCGGGCGCGATCAACGATCTCCTGGGCGGGCAGATTCCGATGTCGTTCAACAACGGCCCGGAATCGGTTGGGCAGTTGGAGGCCGGCAACTTGCGGGCGCTCGCGGTCACCACCGCTTCGCGCGCGCCGTTTCTGCCCGATGTGCCGAGCATGGCCGAGACGTTGGCCGGCTACGACACCGAAGTGTGGTGGGGCTTGCTCGGGCCGGCCGGCATGCCGCGCGAATTGGTCGAGAAACTCTCGCATGATTTCGTCGCGGCCTTGAACACCGACACCGTGAAGGAGCGGCTCACCAAGCTCGGCGCGTTACCGATCGGCAGTTCGCCGCAACAATTCGATGCCAAGATTCGCGCCGATCACGCGAAATGGGGCCCGATCATCGAGGCCGCCGGCATCAGAGCCGAATGACGCAGGTGATGATGCCGACGATTCCCGCTTGTCTGCCGCCGCGCGAGGTCAGCCGGCCAAAGGTGCCGCCACCAGCTGTGGCCTGCGACACCCATGCCCATGTGTTCGGACCCGGGGAGCGATTTCCATACGCTGCGGATCGCAGCTACACGCCGCCGGATGCGCCGCTCGAAAAATATCTTGGCATGCTCGATGCGGTTGGATTTGCGCGCGGGGTCCTGGTGCAAGGCAGCGCGCACGGTCGCGACAACTCCGCGATGCTCGATGCGCTCGCGCGGCAACCGGACCGTCTGCGCGGGGTGGCGGTCGCCGGCGCGAGCGTCTCGCCGTCCGATCTGCGCGCGTGGAACAGCCTCGGCGTCCGAGGGCTGCGCTTCAATCATTTTTTTCGCGACGGGCAGTTGCATTATCGCGGCGGCGTGCCGCTTGATGCCGCGCGAACGCTTGCGCCCATGATGGCCGAACTTGGATGGCATCTGCAACTCTGGATCGACGTGAAGGATTTGCCCGAGACAATCCCAATTTTGAAATCGTTGGGTTTACCTGTCGTGATCGATCATATGGGCCGCACCGATGCCCGCGCCGGCACCGGTACGGAAGGATTTCAAAGCCTGTTGCGTGCGGTCGGGGAGGGATGGTGCTGGGCCAAATTGTCCGGCGCCCACCGTCTTAGCCGTGACGCGCCTGATTATTCCGACGCGCAGCCGTTTCACCAGGCGCTGGTAGAAGCCAACCCGGAGCGGCTGGTGTGGGGCAGCGACTGGCCGCATCCGCGGGTTGAGGGCAAGATGCCCGACGCCGGACATCTGTTCGAATTGTTTCAGCGCTGGACGCCGGACCCGGGCACCCAGCATCGCATTCTCGTCTCCAACCCGGCAAAGTTTTATGGTTTTCCGAACTGAAAGTCGCTTCCACAATGTCCGTCAATAACAAGCGCGTATTCTACGTCAAATATCTGCCCAACCAAATTTATGCCGAGATGCTGCAGGCGCGGCCCGATGTGCGCCTCGATCGTCTCGAGAATGACAGCGCCGAGGACATCGCCGCGCCGATTCTCGCGGCGGCGCACGCCTATCAAGTCGGCGCCGCGCGCGATGAGCTGGCAAGACATTTTCACGTCGATCAAGACCTGCTACGGCGCGCGCCGAATCTGTTGATCGTCTCCAGCAACGGCGCGGGCTACGACCCCGTGGACGTCGAGGCCTGCACCGGGGCCGGCGTGCTGGTCGTCAATCAATCGGGCGGCAACGCCCATTCGGTCGCCGAGCATGCTCTGGGAATGTTACTCACGCTGTCGAAGCGTATTCTCGAGGCCGACCGTGCGTTGCGGCGCGAGCAGGTCCTAAATCGCAACGCCTTGATGGGCATCGAGGTGCAAGGCAAGACCATCGGCATCGTCGGGCTCGGCAATGTCGGGCGTCGCATCGCCGAACTTTGCAAGGGTCTGCTTGGCATGACGGTTCTTGCCTATGACCCTTATCTGACGGCAACCGAAATGGCGGCGCGCGGCGGCACGAAGGTCGAACTGGACGAACTTCTGCGCCGCTCGGATTATGTGTCGATCTCTTGCCCGCTGACGAAGGAAAGCCGCGGCATGATCGGAGCGCGCGAATTCGCGTTGATGCAGCCACACGCATACTTCATCACGACGGCGCGCGGTTTCATCCATGACGAGTCCGCGCTTTTCGAGGCACTGCGCAACAAATCGATCGCGGGCGCCGGTCTCGACGTCTGGGCCAAGGAACCGCCGCCGCCGGATCATCCGCTGCTGCAGTTCGATAACGTGCTGGCGAGCCCGCACACCGCGGGCGTGACCAAAGAGGCGCGGGCGAACATGGGTAAAATTGCCGCCGAGCAACTTCTCGACGCGCTCGACGGCAAGCGGCCGTCGCGCCTGATCAACCCCGAAGCATGGCCCCGCTACGCTGCCCGCTTCGAGCGCGCCTTCGGATTTGCGCCCGCGTAGCGTAAAGGTGTGCCGCATAATTTGATTGGGCGTGGGGGTTAGACAATGGACGTGCTCGGCATTCACGAAATCTGGCTCTTCATCATCTCCGGCCTGTTGCTGAACGTAACCCCCGGACCCGATACGGCCTATATCGTTGGCCGTAGCGTGCAGTTGGGATGGCGCGGAGGCGCCGCCGCGGCGCTTGGTATCGGCTCCGGATGCCTTGTTCACGTCTTTGCCGCTGCGGTTGGCCTTTCGGCGTTGCTGGCTGCGTCATCTGTCGCTTTCACATTGGTGAAATGGGCCGGCGCTATTTATCTTTGCTACATCGGTGTGAAAATGCTGCTGTCGCGCCCGCATGTGAGCGCGAATGAAATAGCGACCGCAAGTGCCGCGATTTCGTTGCGTCAGGTGTTTTTGCAAGGAGCGTTGACCAACGTGCTCAACCCGAAAGTGGCGTTGTTCTTTCTTGCCTTCCTGCCGCAATTCGTGGCTGCGGATTCGCCGCATAAGGCGGCCGCCTTCGTGCTGCTCGGTCTGATTTTCGTTTTTAACGGCACGCTCTGGTGCCTCGGCGTGGCGGCGTTCGCCGCAAGCGCAGCGGGTCGTATCCGGCAATCCGGTGTAGTCGCGCGCTGGATCAATCGCGCGTTGGGCGGAGTGTTCGTCTATCTCGGCGTTCGAGTGGCGATGCTTCAGGTGCGCTGAAGATCAAAAGGGGCGGCCGAAAGTTGTTTGCCACCGATGTGCGGCGGCCTCCGGCCACCCCTCGCTTGATTTCGCATTTCGGCTGTGCCAGTGTGTACCGAACGTTCGGTATAAATTGGAGGCGCGGATGTCGAGAATCCTTAGCTATGAGCACGTTGGAATCCGGGTGACCGATCGCGAGGCGGCCGTGCGGTTCTACAAGATGCTCGGATTCGACAAGGTGCTCGACCTACCCGAACACCACGCCAACGAGATGACCAACGACGCCGGCGTCACGATCAATCTGATTTTCAACGGCGTGAAACGAGAGGCCAACCGCAACATTCTCCTGGACGAGCCGGTGAAGTGGCCCGGCATGACGCATCCCGCTTTTATCGTCGACGACCTCGATGCGCTCTTGACCAAGCTCGCCCACGAAGGCGTGCGTGTGACCGAAGGCCCTCACATGATCGGCGAGCGGCGGCGAGCCTTCTTCATCCGCGACCCCGACGGCAATGTACTCGAATTCGATGAACTCCTGGCCGCCGACGCGGTGGCCGCGCCAAAGGAAACTGCGTGATGAAACCCGCCGAGCCGATCATTCTCCATGGGTTCAAGAAGTCCGGCCATTCGCATCGCGCCGAACTCATGCTGCGCTTGCTGGGCCTGCCATTCGACTTCCGGGAAATCGATCTTGCCGGTGGCGAACATAAGCGCGGTGCGTTCTTGAAGCTCAACCCGTTTGGCACGGTGCCGGTGATCGACGATAGCGGCACGATCGTCGCCGATTCGGTAGCGATCCTGGTTTATCTGGCGACCAAGTATGATGCGGCGCGTAGTTGGCTACCGGCCGATCCCGCAAAGGCGGCGCAGGTGCAGCGCTGGCTCTCGGTCGCGCAAGGTCCGGTCTTCAATGGCCCTTGCGCCGCGCGGCTGGTCACGGTTTTCAACGCGCCATTGGATCACGAGCGCGCCAAACGGATCGCGCAGGATTTCTTTGGCGTGCTCGATGCGCAACTCGTCGGTCGGAGCTTTCTGGTCGAGGACGCTCCGACGCTTGCCGATGTCGCGCTCTATAGTTATATCGCGCATGCGCCAGAGGGCGGCGTCTCGCTTGAAGCTTATGGGCAGATACGCGGCTGGCTGGCGCGCGTCGAGCGGCTTCCCGGCTTCGAGGGGATGCCAAAAACTAGAGCGGGGCTTGCTGCGTGAGTTGATGGCAAAGCCCACTGCGTCAACCGGTTGCTTTCAGGCCAGGCATCTTCAGGTCAAGTCATGACGATACGGCGCACGCGCGAAGATGTCATACCGGAGATCAGGGACGTCTTTCGGCGTCACGGCTATGACGGAGCGAGCCTCACGGCGATTTCGGAAGCGACCGGACTGGGCCGCGCCAGCCTTTATCATCACTTTCCCGGCGGCAAGGACGAGATGGTCGGCGCTGCCCTCGACGATGTCGAAGCGATGGTGGATGGAAGGATCATCGCGGCCTTGCGCCAGGGCCGTCGGCGCCCCGCCGCGCGCCTCAAGGCGATGGCGGACGAACTCATGGTCTTTCATGCCGGAGGCAAAGCCGCCTGCCTGTGCGGCATATTGGCGCTCACCGCGCCGGCATTGCAGTCGCGGGTGCAGGAGATTTTCGGGCGATGGCTCGATGCGCTCGCCGATCTCGCGGAAGAGGCCGGCCGAAGCCGCGCACAATCCCGTCATGCTGCGGAGGATGCGCTCGCCAGGATCGAGGGCGCCCTCATCCTCGCGGCGGCGCAGGGCGACACCCAGCTCTTCCAGCGGGCCCTCGGCGATCTGCCGCGCATTCTGTTGCCGGCAAAGTGAAGACGGCTTCGCATCAGGCATGAAGCAACCCCACGAGGGTTTTCGCGTTGCATTGGGAGCGGTTTCATGTCGCGTACTGAGACGTTCGCGTCAAATCGAAGCGGCGTATTGGAGCATCCACACGTGACGACGGAACTTAGATCCCGCGCGCCCTATAGCATTCCACATAACAGTCTTGTCCTCGTTGGCGACGGTCAAAAGGCTCTCTTCTTGCGCAACAGAGGCAACCCGCTCAACGTCGATCTCGTCGTCGAGCGGCTCCTCGAACAGGACAATCCGGCAGCGCGCGAGCAGGGGACGGATCGTCCAGGACGCACGATTCCAAGTTTTGGCGTGCCCCGCAGCGCCATGGAAGAAGTCAACTGGCACCATATCGCGAAGGAGCGGTTTGCAAGCGAGCTTGCGAATGCGCTCTATCGGCATACGCACGCCAATCCCCTAGAGCGGCTTGTCATCATCGCACCGCCGAAGATTTTGGGGCGTCTTCGCAAAGCGTTTCATCTGGAGGTCCTTCAGCGCATCGTCGCCGAGATTCCGAAGGAATTGACGTCGCATCCGGTGTCAGAGATTGGAAGACTTATCGCGGCCTAAAGGCGGTTGAGCAATTTGCGGGAACGCGACCAGCGTAACGACCGTATTTTGGCTATCCCTCCGCATCGACATTTAGCGGCGTTCCGTTCGCAAGTTGGATCGGCGCGATTTCGCCATCGAGCCAATCCTGTTCGTGGGCCAAAGCGAGCCAGGCGGCTTCCATGCGCTTATAGCGGCGGTAAGTGGGCTCGTTGGTCGAGCTTTCGGCGAGATAGGCGCAATGCTCGGCATTTTCGCGGAAGATTTCTGATTGCTTCATCACAGCCCTCCATTTGCCTCCATTGAAAGATAGCCCTCCATTTAACCATATTTCTACGGTGGACTTAGGCGGGGTATGCCGATTTTCAATGGAACAATCGCGCTGGCAGCCGCAACCACGGTCGCCCGGCGGCCGTATCAAACGCAACCGAAGAGATTTGTAGATTTGTAAAAGGTAAGGTGTCGATCAGAAAGGAGCAGAGCGATGGAACTCACCGACCAATTCAAGCGCGTGGCATCCATCGACGTATTCTGCTGCCGATGTTCCAGGGCGATGGCCCTTCAGCGTTTTCGTTACGCCGTCGCCGCGGCCGAGTTCGATTCGGTTGAATATAAATGCCTCTCTTGCGGGCATACGGAAGTCCGCCCCTATCCGGCGGAAGTTTCGGACGAACCATAGGTCTGTCGCGGAATATTACCCACGGATATCAGCGACGTCCCTCCATCACTTCGGTAACTTCGTAGAGATGTGGGTCGATCTGATCGGCCAGATCGTCGAACTTGCGCCAGGCCTTGCGAAAATCCGGCGATTTGTGCGCCTGCTGCAGCAGTTCGCGGTTTTGCCATTGGACGTAGTTGACGATGCGCCGCCCGTCCAGGCTGCGATGCAGGCTGATCGAGACAAAGCCCGGTTGGCGCGACATGAAACGCGCGCGCTCGGTCATCAGCGACAGTGCCTCCTCTTGCTTCTCCGGCTCGGCTTCGACCACGGTGATCTGCGTGACTGTCTGATTGTTCGCCTCAATGTGGACCATGGAAGTGCTCCCTTCTTCGAGCCTGGGAACGTTGCGGCGGACACCGCCGACCTGCTCCCTATCGATCGATTTCTCCGAACACGATGTCGAGCGATCCGATGATGGCGGAGACGTCGGCCAGCATGTGACCGTTCGTCAAGAAATCCATCGCCGAAAGATGGGCGAAGGAAGGCGCGCGGATCTTACATTTGTATGGCTGGTTGGTTCCGTCCGAGACCAGGAAGACGCCGAATTCCCCTTTTGGCGCCTCGACCGCGACGTATACCTCACCGGCTGGGACGCGGTAGCCTTCCGTATAAAGCTTGAAATGCTCGATGATCGCTTCCATCGAACGCTTCATCTCGCTGCGTCGGGGCGGAGCAATCTTGTGATTTTTGACGATGACTGGCCCCTGTCCGTCGGACTCAGAAAGCTTTTCGATGCATTGTTTCATGATGCGCACCGATTGGCGCATTTCCTCCATCCGCACGAGATAGCGATCGTAGCAGTCGCCGTGCTTGCCGATCGGGATATCGAAATCGAATTCGGGATAGCATTCGTAAGGTTGTGCCTTGCGCAGATCCCACGCCGCGCCGGAGCCGCGCACCATCACGCCTGAAAATCCCCAGGCCCAGGCGTCGGCGAGCTTGACTGCGGCGATCCCGACATTGCGTTGCTTGAAGATGCGATTGCCGGTCAACAGACCTTCCAGGTCGTCGCACACCTTGAGGAAGGGATCGCAGAACGCGAAGATGTCGTCGAGCAACCCCGCCGGCAAATCCTGGTGCACGCCGCCGACCCGGAAATAATTGGCATGCATTCGCGCGCCGGAAGCGCGCTCGTAGAATACCATGAGTTTTTCACGCTCTTCAAAACCCCATAGCGGCGGCGTCAGGGCGCCCACATCCATCGCCTGGGTGGTGACGTTGAGCAAATGCGAAAGCAACCTTCCGATCTCGCAATAAAGCACGCGAATGAGCTGGCCGCGTCGTGGAACCGTGACGCCCAGCAACTTTTCGGTCGCGAGACAAAACGCATGTTCCTGGTTCATCGGCGCGACGTAGTCGAGCCGGTCGAAATACGGCAGCGCCTGCAGGTAGGTCTTGTATTCGATCAGCTTTTCAGTGCCGCGATGGAGCAGACCGATATGAGGGTCGACGCGCCGTACCACCTCGCCGTCGAGTTCCAATACCAGGCGCAAGACGCCGTGGGCTGCCGGGTGCTGCGGCCCAAAATTGATGGTGAAATTGCGGAATGCAGCTTCGGCCATATGTGCCTCATATCGCTGCTGTTCTGCTGAAACGCGCGGGCAGCTATGCCGGTTCCGATAGGTGCGCGGAACCTTTTGGCATCGCCGGACCGGCACCATCGAGCGGTAGCGCCGACCACGCACAGCTGCACATCGCCGTGAAAGGCTCTAGCTTCTCACATGCCGTGTGCCTCAAACACCCTTCGGCACGCCCGGCCGAGGCGATCGCGGTTTTGCTGGAGGCATTGCCGGACGGCATAATCGCTATCCGACAATTGGTGTCGGCAAAAGCGCGACGCATCGCGCGAGCAGGCATTTTGCTCTTCGGGTGTGCCCCTTTGCGCTTGCGCCATGCCGCATCCCAGAACCAGCGCGGAAATTGTGATGAGAAAAACTCTGCTCATGCGCATCCTCCAAGATGCTTGTTGCTCTCGGACAACGTGCTCCGGGTGAACGTTGTTCCACACGATCGGAGCGGGAACAAACCTGCTTCTTCGCCGTCGCCGGCGCGGCAGCTCGCTATTCGGCGATCGCTCGTCGCCAGGCGCCTGGACTTACGCCAACGATGCGGGTGAACACTCGCGTCAGGTGGCTTTGATCTGCGAAGCCGCAGGCCAGGGCCACATCCGACAACGACAATCGGCGATCGCGCAGCTTCTCCTTAGCTACGGCGATGCGATGCGTCAGAAGCCAGTTATGCGGTGCTGCTCCCATGGTGTGGCGAAACGCGCGCGAGAAATGACTCACCGACAAACGGCACTCTCTCGCTACCTCCTTGAGCGGCACACGACCATCGAGGTCGGCGCTGAGAATTTCTTTTGCGCGCTTTACTTGCCATGTCGCGAGTCCACCCCGGATCGGTGGCGCCAGCGGCTGCATGCCGCCATAGGTGCGCGCGACATGTATCCCGAGCGCCAGGAGAACGTGGTCGACAAACAACTGGTTCACTTGGTCGGGACGGCTGAGCGCCGGCAGCACGGCTTGCCCAAGATTGAAAATCGTGGCGTCGTCGATAGCCACGGGCTCATGGTTCAGCTCGCCAATTCGCGGCGCGTCGGCGTCTTCGGCGATCGCGTCCAGTGCGCACCGCGGCAGATAAAAAAACAGGTTGTGGTATGGCGAGCACAGCTACGGGGTCGCGTTTCAGGTCGTGGAAATCAACCTGACCAATCCGCAGATCGCACACCGGCATTTGCCGTCCGTCCTCCCAATATTGGCGATTGGGAAAATCGCGAAGCGTCAAAGCAACGAGATAAGCGTCTTCCCGCTGGATCGAGTGGCTCAATCCCACCGCCGGGTCGTCGCATCGCGTCTCCGTGACGGCGATGTCAGCCGTGCGTAATACGCGCGTAACGATTGCATGCGCCTGTTCGGCGCGCAGCCGCTCGGCAAGCCGTTGCCCGTAACCTTCACTCGCGGTCATGATCGATCTTCCGAACAGAGATTCATCTTCGCCATTTCCGGCGCGGCAGCCGCTATTCGGCGAGCGCGCGTCGCCAGGCGCCTGGACTTACGCCAACGATGCGGGTGAACACTCGCGTGAGGTGACTTTGATCGGCGAAGCCGCAGGCCAGGGCTATCTCCAGCAAGGACAATCGGCGATCGCGCAGCTTCGCTTTAGCTACCTCGACGCGATGCGTCAGAAGCCAGTTGTGCGGTGCGGCTCCCACGGTGCGGCGAAACGCACGCGAGAAATGACTCGCAGACAAACGGCATTCCTTCGCCACTTCCTTGAGCGGTACACTCCCATCGAGGTTGGCGCTGAGAATTTCCTTGGCGCGCCTCACTTGCCATGCCGCGAGTCCACCACGGATCGGCGGCGCCAGCGATCGCATGCCGCCATAGGTCTGCGCAACATGTACCCCGAGCGCCAAGAGAACGTGGTCGACAAATAGTTGGTTTGTCTGGTCGGGATGGTTGAGCGCCGGCAGCACCGCTTGCCCAAGACCGTAAATCGTTGGGTCGTCGATCGCCACGGGCCCATGGTTTAGATCGCCAATTCGCGGCGCGTCGGCGTCGTTCGAGATCGCATCCAGCGCGCCGCGCGGTAGATAGTAGAATAAAACGTGGTAGGGCTTGTCGAGACGAGCTACGGGATCGCGTTTCAGGTCATGGATACAAATCTGACCAACACGGATGTCGGATACAGATGCTAGCCGTCCATCTTCCCAATATTCTCGCTTGGGAAAATCACGAAGAGTCAAAGTAACCAGAAAGGCATCTTCACGCTGGATGGACCCGCTAAGTTCTTGCGTCGGGATATCGCATCGCGTCTCCGTGACAGCCATGTCAGCCGTGCGCAACGATCGCGTAAAGATTGCCGGCGCTTGTTCAATATGGAGCCGCTCGGCAAGCCGTTGACCGTAACCCTCACTCGTCGCCATGATTGACCTCCTGAGCAGAAGCTCATTGGCCCCGGTACGTCCAAGCGTATCAAGACGCTTAGCCCCGCTCTGCTTGATATTACCGCGCCGCCTGCCGTTTGCTAAGGGAACGAGGGCTAGTCGGCCCTAGGACTTTCGTATCGCATCCGCCTGGAATAGGCGCAGGCACGCGTTTCGGGCAAGACGATATGCAGTTGAATCATCAAATAGGCAGCATCTTTGTAAAAGATTGCGCGGCTGATTGCCCCTAACTTCCACCGCTCAAGGAGCGGCGCGTGCTCATCCACGTTGAGCGAATGCTGATGCAACGAATTGATAGGGCACTGAAAAAGGCGATCACGTCCCCGAATTCGGCGGTCCTGAGTCCACGGCCGAGCAAGAAGCCCGCAATGCTCGGCGGCGGCGGCGAACGGAGTGGCTGTACGCGGCCTGTCAGACGGCTCGCTCCCCGCGCGTCGCAGTCACTCCGTCCCCGACCGCAAAGTCCTCGTAAGGAGAACCGCGATGAAAATAATCACCAGCCACTACATCGATGGGGCGTTCGTTGAATCCCATGGCCGCGAGGTGATGGACATCGTTCGGCCAACCGACGGTCAAGTCATCGGCCGCGCTACGCTGGCCGACGAGGAGGATACGCGGCGCGCAATCGCCGCGGCCAGGCGCGCGTTTGCGACCTACGGCCGGTCGACGCAGGAGGAGCGCGCGGAGATTTTGCGCCGGATGCACAAGGCCGCTTCGGCGCGGCTTGACGATCTGACGGCCGCGATGGTGGAAGAATATGGCGGCGTGGTGCAGTTCGCTCGACTGATTGTGGAGTCCGGCGTCAACGCGTTCGCGGCTGCCGAAAAGGCGCTTCATGAGATCGAGTGGACGCGCAGCTGGGGTAAGACGACGGTGACCCTGGAGCCGGTCGGCGTGGCCGGTCTGATTACCGCGTGGAACGCGAACGCGCTCTTCATTTGCCTCAAGCTCGCCTCGGCCGCCGCCGCAGGCTGCACGGTCGTCATCAAGCCCAGCGAGTTAAGCTCGTTGCAGACGCGGGTGTTGATCGAAGCTCTTCACGAGGCCAAGCTACCGAAGGGTCTTCTCAACGTCGTTACAGGCCTCGGCAGCACCGTCGGCGCGGAGCTCGTGCGCAATCCGAACGTCGACAAAATCTCGTTCACGGGCTCGGTTGCCGTGGGCGAAACCATCATGCGCGATGGCGCCGCGACGATGAAGCGCGTCACGCTCGAGCTGGGCGGAAAATCGCCTACCATCCTGCTCGATGATGCCGACATCGCTCAAGCGATTCCGGCGGCTCTGATCATGGCCTTTTTGAACAGTGGCCAAGCTTGCGCCGCGGGAACGCGTCTTCTGGTGCCAAGGACGCGATTCGAGGACGTCAAGCGCGTCATCGTAGACGCCATGCACGCCTTCACCGTCGGCGATCCGGCTGATCCCAAGATCGCTGTCGGACCCGCGGTGTCGCAGAAACAGTACGACCGCGTGCAATCCTACATTCGCAAAGGCATCGAAGAGGGTGCCGAGGTGCTTGTCGGCGGCGAGGGGCGTCCGGAAGGTCTCAAAGCGGGTTACTTCGTCAAGCCCACGGTGTTCGTCAACGTGAAGAACGACATGACGATCGCCCAGGAAGAGATATTCGGCCCGGTGCTCAGCGTCATCACCTATGACTCCGAGGATGAAGCGATCTCGATCGCCAACGACTCCAGATATGGCCTTCACGCCGCCGTTCTCGGGACCGACACCCAACGCGCGCGCCGGGTGGCCTCCCAGCTGCGTGCCGGCCGGGTCGTGATCAACGGCATGACGGACGACCCGCAGGCGCCCTGGGGTGGATTCAAATATTCCGGCGTCGGCCGGGAATATGGTCGGTACGGCATCGAGGCGTTTGTCGAAACCCGCGCCATCCTGGAGTCTTGAGAAGACAGATGAGCAAGCACGTCGCCATCTCTCCCGCCGAAGCCGCCGATCGCCTCGCGATTCGAGAGCTCATCGAGGCCTATGCGCACTGCGCGGATCGTCGCGATGCGAAAGGTCCAGATGTCTCTCTTCACCGCGGACACCCACTTCGTGGTGTATATGAACGCCAAAGGTCCGACGCCCTCGCAGGAGCTGCATTCGCGCGAGGCGCTCGCGCCGGTGTTCGCCGATTTGAACAAATATGACGCCACCACGCACTTTGTCGGGCAGAGCACCATCCTCACGCTGACGGAGGATCGCGGCACGGGCGAGGCTTACTGCCTGGCGCATCACGTGACGGTCGACGGCGGAAAGCGGCGTTTGATGGTTGCCTCGCTCCGCTACCTCGACACTTTCGTGAAGATCCAGGGTGCGTGGCTTTTCGCCGAGCGACGGCTTTATGTCGACTGGATCGACGAGCGCGCACTCTCATGACAGCAACGAACCAGCTGGGAGCCTGACATGCGCCAAGCGCTTTGCACCACTTTCGTGTTCTTCGCTCTCAACTATCCAGCCCTTGCCCAACAACCGCCGACGGCCGTTCCGGTTGGGGTTGCAAAGGCGGAACGCAAGCCGATCGCGAAAGCAGGCGATTTCGTCGGCAGGGTCGAGGCGCTCAGCCGGGTCGAGATTCGGGCCCGCATCACCGGCTATCTGGAAGAGGTGCTGTTCAAGGAGGGCGACCTGATCAAGGAAGGAACGCCATTGTACCGCATCGAAAAGGGATTGTTCCAGGCGCAGGTCCGGCAAGCCGAGGGCGCGCTGGAGCGCAGCCAAGCCGCGAAAGCGCTCAGCGTCCTGCAACTGGCGCGCGCCGAAGAGCTGATGGAGAAGCAGGCCGGAACCGTCGCCGCTCGCGACCAGGCGCGCGCGTTGGATCAACAGGCGCAGGGCGCGGTTATGGCCGACGAAGCCAATCTCACCACCGCCAAGATCAACCTCGGTTACACCGATATCGTGTCCCCGATCGCCGGAAAGGTCGGCCGCACCAACATCACCAAGGGCAACGTCGTCAACCCGGGCAGCGGCTCCCTGACGGTCATCGTCAGCCAGGATCCGATGTATGTGAGCTTCCCGGTGAGCCAGCGAGAATTCCTGCGGGCGCAAGCGGCGGGCCGTCAAGTCGACATCAGCAACATCAAGGCGCGTCTTCGTTTCGCCGACGGCACCACGTACCAGCAGGAAGGCAGCATCAACTTTGTCGATGTCCAGGTCGATCGTGCCACCGACACGATCCTCGCGCGTGCCACATTCCCGAATCCTGCCGGCGCGCTCGTCGACGGACAGTTTGTTCGCATCGAACTCGAAAGCGGCAAGCCGGAAGAGAAAGTGGTGATCCCGCAGGCCGCGCTCATTGCCGATCAGGAAGGCGTCTACGTGTTCACGGTCGAGAATGGCAAAGCCGCAGTCAAGCGGGTGAAGCCGGGCGGCGAGATCGATACCGGCGTGGTGATCGATCAGGGCTTGACGGGCGGCGAACTGGTCATCGTCGATGGCCTGTTGCTTGTGCGCCCGGGAATCGACGTGCGGGCGACGCCTTCGCGCGTCTTGAGCGGGAGCTGATCCCATGTTGTCGGCTATTTTCGTCGACCGGCCGCGACTTGCGATCGTCATCGCGATCGTGACCACCATTGCGGGCGCGCTCGCGCTCATGGCAATCCCGTTCGCCCAATATCCCGATATCGTTCCCCCACAAGTATCCGTCACCACCGTTTATCCCGGAGCCAGCTCGGCGGTCGTGGACGGGACCGTTGCGCAACCGATCGAGGCGCAGCTCGTCGGCGTCGACAAGATGATGTACATGAAAAGCGTGAGCGGCGATGACGGCAGCTACACGCTGACGGCATCGTTTGAGCTCGGCACCGATCCCGACATCAACACCGTCAACGTCAACAACCGGGTGCAGATCGCCCTCTCCAGCCTGCCGCAGGAGGTTCAACGCCAAGGCGTCACCGTCAAGAAGCGGTCTTCCGCGCTGCTTGGCGCCATCGCCTTTTACTCGCCGAAGCACAGCCACGACCCGCTGTTTCTATCCAACTACGTCACCATCAATGTCCTCGACCGGATCAAGAGCATGCCGGGCGTGGGCGACGCCGTTCTCTGGGGCCCGCAAGACTACGCGATGCGTGCCTGGATCCGAACCGATCGGTTGACGGGATTAGGTTTGACGGTCGGCGACATCATCAGCGCGATCCAATCGCAGAACACTCAGGCGGCGGTCGGCCGCATTGGCGCGCGTCCTATTTCCGATGATCAGCAACTGCAGCTCAACATCCAAACCAAGGGCCGCCTCGCTTCCGTCGCCGAATTCGAGAATATCGTCATTCGCACCAATACGGACGGATCGGTGCTTCGTCTCGGCGACGTGGCGCGCCTCGAGCTTGGTGCCGCCAATCTCGATCGCGACACGAGGTTCAACGCCGGGCCGGCAGCCCTTGTGGCCATTTTCCAGGCACCTGGCGCAAACGCGATCAAGACGCTCAGCGACGTCCGCGCCCGCATCGCCGAGCTCGCGAAAGATTTTCCGGACGATATGGCCTGGAAGGTCACCTACGACCCAACGGCATCCGTCACGGCAACCATCGAGGAAGTTCAGAAGACATTGATCGAGGCCTTTATCCTCGTTGTTCTCGTCGTCTATTTGTTCCTCGGCAGCGTGCGCGCCACCCTCATTCCGACCATCGCTGTCCCGGTGAGTCTGATCGGCACGTTCATCGTCTTAAAGGCGGTCGGCTATTCGGCCAACACCGTTTCCCTGCTTGCGGTCGTGCTTGCCATCGGCATCGTGGTGGACGACGCCATCGTCGTGGTCGAGAACGTCGAGCGCGTGATGGAGGAACATCCCGAGCTGTCGCCCGGCGAGGCGACGAAGCGCGCGATGGCGGAGATCACGGCGCCGATCATCGCCATCACCCTGGTGCTGCTCTCGGTCTTTGTTCCCATCGCATTCATCCCCGGCATTTCCGGCGAGTTGTTCCGGCAGTTTGCCGTGACGGTGTCGGTGTCGATGTTGCTCTCCGCAATCAATGCGCTCACGCTTTCCCCAGCCTTGTGCGGCGTGCTTCTGCGGCCGCACCATGGCCCGCGGCGCGGCCTGATCGGATGGGTCATGCGATCGATCGACCAGGTGCGCGATGCCTATGGAACGGCTGTCGCACGCATCGTTCGCTTTTCGGTGATTGGGCTTGCGATGGTCGCCGTCGCGGCGGTCGGCATCATCGGCCTCAGCGAGGTCACGCCGACCGGATTTCTGCCCGAAGACGATCAGGGCACGCTGTTCGTCGTCGTCCAATTGCCCGGCGGCGCATCCGTCGCACGCACCTCGGACGTGGTTCGGCAGGCCGAGGAAATCCTGAAGAAGGAAGAGGTAATAGAGGACTTCATCTCCGTCGTTGGCTTGAATTTCATCGATAATTTCTCGCAGTCGAATGCGGCCTTCATGGTGGTCACCCTCAAGCCGTTCGAGCAACGCAAAAGTGCTTCCCAAAGCGTGCACGCTTTGATCGCCCGGCTTGGCGAGAAATTCCGACAGGTTCAGGGAGGCGTCGTCGTCCCGTTGGCGCCGCCGCCCATCATCGGGCTTGGAACGGGCGGTGGATTTTCCTACGTGCTCGAAGACTTGCGTGGTGGCGACCCGAAAGTGCTTGCGCAAACTTTGCGCGGCCTGATCGTTGCCGCGAACCAGAACCCGCAACTCAGTCGCGTGTTCACCACTTTCTCGGCGACCAACCCGTCGATCTATCTCGATATTGACCGGGACAAGGCGCAGATTCTAGGGGTGCCGCTCAACGCGGTGTTCCAGGCGCTGCAAGCCTCGCTTGGAGGGTTCTATGTCAACGACGTCAATTTGTATGGACGACGATGGCAAGTTCAGGTTCAGGCGGAGGCCGATGATCGCAACAACGTCGATGACATCTACCGGATCAATGTGCGCAACAACGAAGGCAAGATGATTCCATTGCGGAGCCTCGTCGAAGTCCGTGTCGTCGTCGGCCCTCCGGCGTTGATACGTTACAACAACATCCGTGCGGTGACCGTGCTGGGCAGCCCGGCGCCGGGCGTGTCGTCCGGAGAGGCTCTCAAGGCGATGGAACAGGTCGCGGCCAAGACACTTCCATCAGGCTTTGCAGGTGAGTGGACCGACACCTCCTTCCAGGAAAAGCGCGCCGAGGGCAAGACCGGGATGATCCTTGGCTTCGCCTTGTTGTTTGCCTATTTGTTCCTGGTCGGACTCTATGAAAGCTGGACCATTCCGGTGCCCGTGCTGCTGTCGGTGTCGGTGGGCGTGCTTGGCTCGTTCATCGCGATGGCGCTCGGCGGGCTGACGCTCGATCTCTATGCGCAAATCGGCATGGTGGTGCTGATCGGGCTCGCGGCAAAGAACGGCATCTTGATCGTCGCCTTCGCCAAGGAAAAGCGGGAACACGGTGTGGCGCTTCTGGAAGCCGCGACCGAAGGCGCGCGACTGCGCTTCCGCCCGGTCATGATGACCTCGTTCGCCTTCATCCTTGGACTGCTGCCATTGGTGGTTGCGACCGGTGCCGCACAACTGGCGCGACGCGACGTCGGCACGCCCGTGTTCGGCGGCATGATTCTCGCTTCCTTCATCGGCATCTTCGCCATTCCGCCGCTCTATGTGACATTCCAGGCCATCCGTGAAAGGTTGAGACCGGCGGCACGGCCGCAAGGTAAACAGATAAGCCCGAGCGGACCGCAACCCGAACCAGTGATGCCGGCGGCCGCGGCCGAATAGAGGGTGCTTTGTCATGACAGCGCTTAACCAGATGGCCTCAACCCGCGCTTCGGGATCGGGGATGAAACTCCCGACGGCGGACCAAAAACGCCTCGTCATCGTGGGAGCGACCGGAATGGTCGGTGGATACGCGCTTCGCTACGCGCTTGAGCACCCCGCCGTTGGACAAGTGACGGCCATCGGGCGCAAGAAGATCGGCATCTCGCACCCGAAACTGAATGAGGTTCTCCATCGCGACTTCACGGACTGCTCGGCGCTCGCCGACGCGCTGTCGCGTCAGGACGCCGCGATATTTTGCTTAGGCGCTTATACCGGGGCGGTGCCGGACGCGGAGCTTCGCACAATCACCGTGGGCTACACGATCGAGTTCGCACGCGTTCTGCGCGGCAGTAGCCCTGAGGCGGCGTCCGCGCTTTTAAGCGGGATGGGCGCGGATCCGACGGGACGAAGTCGAGTAGCTTTCGCGCGCTACAAGGGAGAGGCCGAGAAGGCGCTGCTCGCGGCGGGATTCCCAAATGTTTACCTCTTCCGGCCCGCCTACATTTATCCGGTGGAGCCGCGGCGAGAACCGAATTTCAGCTACCGGTTATTGCGCGCGATCTACCCCGCGTTCCGGATTTTGTTCCCCAATCAGGTGATCCCGGCCGACGATTTAGCGCGGGCCATGGTGGATGTCGCCGTGCGCGGGAGCGGAGAAGGCCGAGGGCCGATTTTCGAGAACCGCGACATCCGAGCCATGGTCTAGTCGGTTGATGCTCGCACGGGGCCTCGCACATCAACTTCAGCCTGGTGAGAGTTGTCAGGCGTGTGCCAGGAGCAATCTATCAATTTCGGCCGCAATTGATTTCATCGGCTTGCGCTGCCTTTCTATTCCTGCGGTGTTAGCCTTCAGCGGCGGCTTCTGGGAAGCGATTCGGCATTTTTGAACAAGCGGTCGCATTATCTTTCATTATATATTTGTATATATTTGTGCCAGTCCCGGTGCTGGAGAATGGAAGATTATGAAGCACTTGATCTTCGCAACGATTGCAGGATGTCTCGCCATCCTGACTTATGCCGCTGAAGCACGGCCGCTCTATGATGGATCCTGGGACTTGCTCTTCGTCACGCAACGAGGCGCGTGCGATTCGACCTACAATTTTTCCGTCAACATCAACAACGGAATCGTTACCCATCCGAACTTGGCTGGGTTCAGAGGTTACGTCGCACGCTCAGGCACGGTGCGCGCATCCGTAACCGTTCAGGACAAGTATGCCTCTGGCAACGGCAAGCTCTCTCAAAATGTGGGACGCGGCACGTGGCATGGATACTCCGGCAACGCGCATTGTTCGGGATACTGGAGTGCACGGCGAAACTGATGCCTTATCTTCGCCGGGATCTAGCCGTCGCTTGCCGTCATGAGGTCGAGACAAGCGCGGAGTTGGACAGCGAAGAAAGCCGCGCCGTCCTTGCCGATAACGCGCTGAAGCTGTTCCCGCGGCTGGCGGCGCGCGGTGACGGCCAGCGAACGCGGAGCCAGGCTATTTCACAATGAACCAATTATTCATGCCCGTCCGTGCCGGACGTTACTCTCTGTCAAACCGTTTGGTCATCATCGCTCCGGTCCAGCGGACAATTCATAGCGGGCATCTCCGGACTATAGTCTGCGTGGCGGCGGCCTTTCTCACCTTGTTCATGACCAGCGTGAAAGCTCAGTCACAGACTGTTCCGCCGCCTGACGTCGTTAAATTGCCGGCTGGACTCGACCTAGGAGGTAGTAGCTTCTACGACGGTTTCGGAAGGACAGACCCCGGTTGGGTCTTTCTGGACTATGCCAGATTGAATCACCTGACATCAATCAAGGACAATAACGGCGACAATTCGCCACTCTTTGTCGGTCCACGCGTCGACGCATTTAGCAATCTTTTTCACATTGTATATATCTCGCCGATTAGCGTTCCAAATGGCGCCATCGCTGTTGAAGCGCTTTTGCCAATCGCCGGCTTTGATTCCCACTTCAACCCATCCGGATTGGTCCTACAGGACAATGGATGGAACATTGGCGATCTGACCTTCGGAGTGGACTATCAGTCAAAGCCAATCGTTTTTGGCGGCACATCAGTATTCAGCTGGCGAACTGGTTTGGATTTCGTCGCGCCGACTGGGGGCTTTGACGCCAAGCGTGATCTAAACCAGAGTTCCGGGTTCTGGTCGATAACTCCATATATCGCGGCGACCGTTCTTCCAGTGCCTAAATGGGAGATCAGCGCGAGAGTTAGTTATGATTATAATTTCTCGACAACCCGCGGCGCGAATCCGCCAGTTATTCCGGGATTCACGTTTCACGACGGTCAAGCTGGACAAGCATGGTGGATTAACTTCGCCAGCTCATACGAGCTGTTCAACGGAATTAGACCCGGGATAAACGGATATTGGTTGCGTCAGCTGACAGACGACCGGACCAATGGCTTCAGCGTCCCGCTCACTCGGGTAGAGGAGCTCTATCTCGGTCCTGGTCTTTCCTGGCAGATCGATCGCCGGAGGGTCCTAAACTTCAACCTATACATTCCGGTTTCCGCGAAGAACACACCAGCGGGACCTCAGTTCAATGTTCAGCACATCGTTCAATTCTGAACTACCGAAGCGCTCACGTCTCTTCCTCGTGATGGCGGGTCTTCCTGGGATGGCAGGGTAAATCCGCCGACGTTGTATCGGGTATGCCGATGGGTCTCATCTGAATAAGCTGGCTTATCTGACTACGCGGCATCCCTTAGTTTCTCCTCATGAGCAATCCAAGCCCAGTCGAGGAGAACACCATGACCCAAGCATTCACGCCCGTCCGCGTCGGACGCTACACTCTGCCAAACCGTCTGGTCATGTCCCCGATGACCCGCAGCCGCGCGAAGTTCGACGGCACGCCGGGGGAACTGGCCGCCGAATATTATACCCAGCGCGCCAGCGTCGGCCTGATCGTCGCCGAAGGCACCCAACCCTCGGACGACGGACAGGGCTATCTCACAACGCCGGGCATCTATACGTCCGCGCACGTCGCCGGGTGGAAGAAGGTGACGACCGCTGTGCATCACAAGGGCGGTCACATCTTCATCCAGATCATGCACGCGGGGCGTATGTCGCACCCCGACAATACGCCGCACCATCGTCAAGCCGTAGCACCCTCCGCGATCGCGCCGGGGACGCAGATGTTCACCGCGACCGGGATGCAGGACATTCCCACGCCGCGCGTGCTGACGACCGAGGAAGTGCGCCAAACCGTCGCCGACTTCCGACTTGCGGCGCGCCGCGCCATTGATGCTGGCGCCGATGGGGTCGAGATTCACGGCGCGAACGGCTATCTCGTGCACCAGTTCCTCGCCCCAAGCGCCAACACGCGCACTGACCAATATGGCGGCTCTATCGCAAACCGCGCTCGCTTCGCCATTGAAGTTGCCACGGCAATTGCCGAGGAAATCGGCGCGGACAGGACGGCTATCCGCCTATCCCCCGGCATAACCATGTGGGGAATCGACGAAGGCGCGGAAGGCCCGGCCCTCTACCGCTATCTGGTCGGCGAACTCGACAAGCTGGGTCTTGCTTACCTGCACATCATGCATAGCGGCGACGAGCGTCTGCTGGGCGATATACGCGCACTGTGGAAGCAATCGCTGATCCTGAACCGGCCCGGTCGTCCGCCCGACCACGTCGGCGCTGACGTGGCTTCGGGGTTGGCCGATCTGGAAGCCTACGGCCAGATGGTCCTCGCCAACCCCGATTTCGTCGCACGGTTGAAGACCGGTGCGCCGATGAACAAAGCGGATCGCGCCAGCTTCTTTGGCGGCGCCGCGCGGGGCTATACCGACTATCCCGCGCTTGAGGCGGCCACGGCCGCGTAAGCTCTCTAGTATTGGAGGTTGACATGAAAATCGGTGTGAGTGGCGCCAGCGGCCATTTGGGTAGAGCCGTCGTTTCGGAACTGCTGCAGCGTGCCGGCGGGCACGAGGTAGTCGCTATCACGCGCACGCCCGAAGCCGTCTCTGGACCGGCTCAGGGACGATTCGGGGACTACAACCGGCCCGAAAGTCTTGCAGAGGCCTACGCGGGTCTCGATCGTCTGCTCATCATCACGACCGTCGATCCGGAGCCCGGAAAGCGCGGGGCGCAGAACGTCGCTGCCATCGACGCGGCCGTGAAGGCGGGCGTAAAGCATATCGTCTTCATGTCGGGCGTGGGCACGCGGCAGGAGGAGGAGCCGGCGCGCGGCGCCTCCTACTGGCGGGGCGAGCAGCATCTTATCGCCGCGGCGCCGGCCTGGACCATCCTGCGCATGAACTTCTATCACGAAGCTTTCGTGCAGCTGGCGCAGGCGGCGCTGCGGCAGGGGGTGTTGACGGGGTTGGCCGAGAACCGGGCTGCTTTCGTTGCGCGCGATGACGTGGCGGCCGCCGCAGCCGGAATCCTAATCGGCGACGGCCATGCAGGCGCGATCTACAACGCTACCGGTCCTGAGCGCGTGTCGGGTGCGGAACGCGCAGCCCTCATCGCCGAAATCACCGGCCGGCCGCTCGCGTTCCGTGTCATCGCGGAAGAGCAACTGCGCGCCGGACTGACGCAGGCGGGTCTACCGGCCGGGGTCGTCAACATCGTCGTCAGCATTCAGGCGAGCTTCGCGGCGGGTGCCTTCGACATTGTGACCGGCGACGTTGAGCGCCTTGGCGGCCGGCCGCCCAAGCCTCTGCGCGACGTGCTTGCTGGGGCGCTGAAATCTCCTTCGGCCTGAAGGCTTAACCTTTTTTCACGCGCCCGTAGGTCGCGGAACTAGAGCGTTTTCCAGCGAAGTGGGAACCGGTTCGCGTGAAGAAAATGCGTCAAAACAAAAGATGAGAGCCCGGTTCTGATTCAATCAGAACCGAATAGGCTCTGTTGCATCTTTATCTGGGAAGCGCCGACGCGAAACGTCCCCTGGCCTTCGCCACTCCGCAGTCAACGTGCCGGGATGCCATCCTTCCGCATTCATGTCGGCGATGACGAACTAGGTTAGACGACTCGCTCCGCTATGCTGACCGTGCGGTTAACGCAAGCGTCGATGCCCGGGGTTGATGTGTGGATGGGGATGCCGCCCGGATTCGCCGGAAGCACCTGCGGATCTCGCGATCACGGCCGTACGGAAACATCCAACGCTCCGGGTGGTGCGGCATCGACCATATATCGGAGATGCCGATAGATAGCATCTGAATAAATCGGCTTTTGCCATGGCGGCCGGCGTCCTAGCTTCTCCTCACTTTCAACCTCACACGCAATGGAGACCAACATGAGTGCAGCTTCTCTCCAATCAGTTCATCCTACGCGTCGCATCGGCGCCTGGACGTTGCAGGGTATCCTCGCGGCGGCTTTCCTTGCCGCCGGCTCCGCCAAACTGGCCGGCGTTCCATATATGGTCGACTTGTTCGAGCAGATCGGAGTCGGCCAGTGGTTCCGCCTCGCGACCGGCGTGGTGGAAATAACCGGCGCCGTCGCTCTGGTCTTTCCTGGCCTCGCTTCGATCGGTGCCCTGTGGCTCGGAGCCACCATGGTCTTTGCCGTGGCAACCCATGTGTTCGTCCTGCACACCAGTCCGGTCCCGGCGATCGTCCTGGGAATTCTCAACGCGCTGGTTGTCTATCTGCGGCGCGATGAACTCGTTGCCTTGCTTCACCGGATTAAAGGCTGAGCTTTGAAGCTTGGAGATAGCCAAACCTTAGGAGAACGACAATGAAGACCGATGCAGCGTTCACGCGTTCGACACGCGCTGAAGAGACTTCCCGGCAGATTGCTCTGCGCACGCGTGGACGCTCGCATGGGTCCCTTACCCGACTGGTCAGTCCGGACGACATTGGTGAGTTGATCAAGCCGTTCGTGTTTCTCGACTACTTCGACGCAGACCCGGCGACTGCACCAAAATTCGGCTTTCATCCCCATTCAGGAATTGCGACTCTGACCCTCATTCTGTCCGGGCAGGCTTTCTACAAGGAGACCACCGGCCGCGAAGGCGTCATCGAGACCGGCGGTGTTGAGTGGATGCGCGCCAGTAGCGGTGTTTGGCATACCGGCGGAATGTTCGGCAAGGAGCGGATCAAGGGCTTTCAGCTTTGGGTCGCTATGCCGCCCGAGCTTGAACTTGCCGAACCTCAGAGCCAATATCTTAGCGCTTCCGACTTCCATTTTGCCGGTCCCGCGAGGGTTATCGCAGGCGAATACGACGGTGTGAAAAGCATTGTTGAGTCGCCTCGTGGCATCACTTACCTCGATGTGCGCCTCAAGGCCGGAGAGC